>JAEEGG010000300.1_pt1 | contig 225137 bp, 197 predicted proteins | sample 9134161 | NCBI WGS metagenome assembly JAEEGG01 (sample SAMN16246543, study PRJNA631951) | gut metagenome | biome: gut microbiome; feature: rumen; material: CR-attached | host: Bos | place: Iran: Karaj | collected 2018-10 | reverse complement strand
TGGCCTGGCAGCGTGCGTATTCCCGATGCCTCGACTGCAGCACATTTTGCCATTGAAGGTCACCCCGAGATGGCCATGAAACTCACTGGCGGCGAGTTTCCAATGGGTACTCACGCCTTTTACAGGCATCGCAACCGCAGCTTCTGGTCAAAACATTTAGATTTTAGTTAATATTTCGTTTTTTATTACTACATTTGCAAACAAGTATAAATATCAAATAACAAATGGATTTTGCAGAAAGCGCTAATGTCATTTTTGACAAAACAATCAAACTTTATCACGTCACCGACGATGTAGACGCTCAAGTTGCATCACCCTACGCCGAGGGTTCATTTGAGAACGCACTTTTCATCAAGTGCTGGATTGATGCTGTACAGTGGCACCTCGAGGACATAATTCGCGACCCCGAAATCGATCCCGTCGAGGCACTGGCTATAAAACGCCGCATCGACCGCAGCAATCAAGAGCGCACCGATTTGGTCGAGGAAATCGACAGCTACTTCCACACCCTTTATGCCGGCATTGAAGTGAGAAGCGACGCCACCATCAACACCGAGAGCCCAGCCTGGGCCATCGACCGCCTGTCGATTCTCGCACTGAAGATTTATCACATGCAAGAGCAAGTGGAGCGTGCCGACACTACGCCCGAGCACCACGCTGCCTGCCAAGCAAAACTTGAAGTGCTGCTTGAGCAACGCGAAGATCTAATCATTGCCATCGACCAGTTGCTGGCCGACTACACCACTGGCCGTAAGTACATGAAAGTGTATAGGCAGATGAAGATGTATAACGACCCATCGACCAATCCCGTTCTCTATGGCAAAAGATAGTGAGAATAAAGTGTTGCGCCGAGTGCTCATCACACGCTTTTCGGCTCTAGGCGATGTAGCGATGACTATCCCCATTGTCTATCCAGTGTGTGAAGCTAATCCCAAGGTTAATTTCGTGTTTGTGACACGCAAGATGGCCGAAGGAATGTTTATAAATCGGCCAGCCAATCTCATTGTACTAGGAATAGATTTAGATCAATATAAAGGGATAAGCGGGCCCATGAAGCTCGCCCTCAATCTTCAGCATCGCTATAATTTTGATGCCGTTGCCGACCTTCACGATGTTATTCGAACAAAACTCATGACCTTTGCACTCAAGCGGAGAGGTCTCATAGTAGCAACAATCGACAAAGGCCGTAAAGAAAAGAGAAAACTCACCAGTGGCAAGACTAAGCAACCAGTGTTATCAACTCATGCCCGCTACAAGGCGGTATTTCGCAAACTTGGTCTCCATTTAGGCGAAGAATTTACCAGCATTTTCTCACAAGGTGAGACTCCTCGCAGTCCCATTGTTCCTGTCAAGGAAGATGGTGACCGCTGGATAGCCGTAGCACCATTCTCGCAGCATAAAGGTAAAGAATATCCATTAGAGCAGATGCAGCTAGTCATTAGCGAAATGTCACGTTGGGAGCATTGCCACCTCTTCCTGATGGGTGGCGGTAAGAAAGAGCGCGACATCCTTGATCAAATCATGCGCCGTTACAGCAATGTGCTGTCGCTACCACACATCAAGCACTCGTTTGCCGACGAGCTTGTATTACTTAGTCATTGCGACGTGATGCTAACGATGGACTCAGCCAACATGCACCTGGCATCATTGGTGGGACTGCCAGCAGTGAGTGTGTGGGGCGCCACCCACCCATCGTGTGGTTTCATGGGCTGGCACCAAGCCATCAAAGATACAGTCCAGCTCGACCTCAAGTGTCGACCTTGCTCGGTATTCGGCAACAAAAAATGTCGCTATGGCGACTACCACTGCATGCGTGACATCAGTCCAGAATTAATACTCGACAAAGTTAAAACCATTCTTGAACGATGACTAAAAAAATACTCATTACAGGCGCCGGAGGTTTCATAGGCGGATATCTTGTAGAAGAGGCTCTGAACCGCGGTTACGAAACATGGGCGGCAGTGCGCAAAACCACCAGCCGTAAGTTCCTCACCGACGAGCGAATCCACTTCCTCGAACTCGACTTCACCGACAGCGATGCACTGCACAATACCCTCAAGAACCATATAGAAGAACATGGCAAGTGGGACTATGTGGTACATAACTTAGGACTTACCAAAGCCACCAACTATCTCGATTTCGAGACCGTGAACTATGGCTGTCTCAAGAGTATTGTCGATGAACTCAAGGAACTTGACGCCGTACCCGAGGTTTTCCTGATGATGAGCAGCCTGAGTGTGATGGGACCTGGCGACGAGAAGAACTACACTGCATTCAAGAGCACCGATGTGCCTGCCCCCAACACCCGTTACGGCACATCAAAACTAAAGGGAGAAACCTACTTGCAAATGCAAACCGATTTTCCCTACACCATATTTCGCTGCACAGGAGTGTATGGCCCTCACGAACGTGACTATTACCTAATGATGAAGAGCATCAAGCGAGGTTTCGACTTCAGCGTAGGCTTCAAAAAACAAATGCTAACCTTCATCTATGTCAAAGACCTAGCTTGTGGAGTAATGGATGCCCTCGAGGCTGGTCCCAAGCGCAAAGCCTACTTCATGAGCGAGGCACGCAGCTACACCCAGCAGGAATTCCGCAAGATAGTGTGCGACGAGTTGGGCAAGAAAGTGGTAATACCTGTTACCTGTCCTCTATGGATTGTTAAGATAGTGTGCCATGTGGCTGAGTTTTGGGGAAAAGTCACTGGCAAGGCAAGCACTTTGAACCCCGACAAGTTCCGCATCCTCAAGCAACGCAACTGGTTGTGCGACACTAGCGATGCCGAGCGCGACTTTGGTTTCAAAGCTCAATACGACCTCAAGCGGGGAGTGCATGAGGCCATTGAATGGTACAAGAGCGCTGGTTGGCTTTAATTAAGGCGCAAATTCACCTCTACTTTTTTTCGATAAGAGTATAATAATCAGTGATGTGGCGAGGCCGTAGTACACAGCGTCGCCCGGCAATTTTGTTGAGCCTGCGAGCAGCATAGCTGCTGTGCCAGCAACCATCGCCAACATCACGCCACGAGGTGAAAAGCTTTTTGGACACCACAGGGCGAAGCTCAGCGGGAATATGATAGCCACAGCCCTCAATCCAAGGGACAGGAATCCCAAGTCATTGATAAAACTTCCCTTAAAGGTATTGGCGACAGCAACTGCCACTACGAGTAGTACCACGATTGCGAGTCGTGTTTGAAGCAGTTGTGAGATGCCTATTTGCACTCTTGAGAACTTGCGCTGCACGTTGGCAACAACATCGCGCACCAAAATGGTCGACGCGCCAAGCATCAATCCACTGCCGCATCCCAAAATGTTAATGAGCAGCGCTCCAAGCATCAGACCGCCAAACCACGCAGGCAAATGCTGCAAAATGAACGACGGGAATGCCTGAGCCGAGCTAGCAATGACACCGATTCCACGGGGAAGCGTCTCTCCTGCTTGCTCTAGCGCCTCTAGTTCGGCAGCTGTCACATAATGACCTCTCATATAAAGTCCCACCAGCGTGCAGGCTGCACCAATCACTGGAATGAAAAATGCGCACAACAATGCGCCACGACGCGCCTTGGCTGTCGTCGCACCCGACCAAATGCACTGGGCGTAGGTTTGAGTAGACACTACTCCAAGCACCAGCGAGAGACAGCCGCCCAAATCTTTCAATGCGCCTCGAGCCAACATACTGCCGTAGCGGTGATGGATTGCCTCCATGCAGTCTAGACCATTGAACGAAGCTAAAGTGGTTGATTGATATATGCCATCAATGCTTCGAGCAAAACCGTCGATACCACCAGCCATGCGATACACGATGATGCCAGTAGCCAACGATCCAAAGTACAGAAGAATAAGCTTAACGATACCACCAGCTCCCGCACTCTTTATGCCTCCAAAGATGACAAACAACATTATGAGCACAGAGCCAATGATGAGAGACCACAATGTGCTCACATTGAACAAGCTGCCTATCATCGCTCCAGACGTGAGCACTTGAGCTACAATGCTTATGAAAATACCTATCAAAAACAATATTGACCCCAAGGCCTCAACTTTGTGACCATATTCACGGCCCACAAGCTCGAGCAAAGTGCTGCATCCGCTGCGTCGCAATGGACCCGCATAGAACACAGCAAGCATCACGCCACCCAGAGCAGCGCCCAAGGTGAACCACCATGCCGAAATGCCATAGCTGAACGCCAATTGTGCAGTGCCTACCGTCGACTGTCCACCAGCCAGAGTGGTGAGGAACGCGCCACACACCATCCAACTACCAGCAGTGCCACCTGTAGTGAAACTGCGCTCATCCTTGATGTTGCGCGCCGAGAGCCAGCTCACCAGCAACAATATAGCCACCGTGAGCACAACGCCTATTATATGTGTCGACGATATCATCGATTCATCGTATTTTTGAGCCTGCAAAGTTACGACTATTTTACCCTAAAAAATAGTAGTGGGTCACATTTTTAACAAAAACATCACAAAAAAACCGCACAATCAAAAAAATATGTATAATTTTGCACCTCTTTAAACTAAATTGTAGAAGAAATAATTGTTCATATGCTACTTTTCACAGCATCATTTGGAAAATATGCCTCTCAACCCCTAGGATGGATTGTTATTGGATTAGTCATTATTGCCGAGGCAATTATCATGTCGCAGTTTCTCACTCACAAGAAGACTAATGAACGTGTCATTTTACCCACTTGTATCAGCAACATCGTTAGTGGTGTTGCAACAGCTTTTCTATCGAAGGTTGTCAACAATGGGTGGATGCTAGTTATTTGGTTCCCATGGGTAAGCTCGGCCGACATTGATTTAAATAACAGCCAATCATTCCTGACCTTTACAACAACACTTGTGGGGGCATTTCTTGTTACGGTTACCATAGAGGTACTGATTAACTGGAGATTAATGAAACACCGCGGATTCAAACCTGTTATGAGTGCGACAATCTTCACTAATGTGGTAACCTACATTTTAGCATGTTTCTTCCTCTATGCTTACAGCTTTAACCTCTACGAATAAATAAGTGTAACACCATATAAGAAAGGATTAAAAGAGCTTATTCTTTTAGTCCTTTTTTCGTTTACTCTATCTTTTTTAGAACTGGAAGTAGATGAAAGGTTGGATTTCACTCGTCTTCACCTGCATGATAATGACGATGAGTAAAATGAGCACCACAGCATAAAGGAAGACCGGCATCTTCACGAAGGCGTGCTTTAGACCCTGCGACCAAGTATCTGGGACAAAGTGCAGCACATAACCCAGAAAAATGAGGGCAAACACATGCCAATAACTCATGAGCACATTAGGAAGCAGTTCGGGATGGAAACTGGTGAAAATCTGCGACAACATCACGCCAATGTTACCCCACTCGCCATGATTGAAAAGTCCGTTCCAGGTGATATCGGCATTACGGAAGAGCAGCCAAGCGAAAATCACAAAGTGGAAAGTGACGAGAACCATGAGCATATTCCACGCTTTGCAGGTCACAAAGCCCCAGCCTCGCGTAATGCCTATCCACATCTTGTGTACCACTAGAGCTAAACCGTGCAAGGCACCCCAGAAGATAAAATTCAACGATGCACCATGCCACAATCCTCCCAGCAGCATTGTGATAAACAGGTTTAGATATTGACGAACCTTCCCCTTGCGGTTGCCGCCAAGCGAGATGTATAAATAGTCCTTGAGCCAAGTGCTGAGCGAAATGTGCCAGCGACGCCAGAAGTCGGTTACCGACACCGCCTTGTAGGGGTTGTTGAAGTTAATGTTGAATCGGAATCCCATGAGCAACGCAAGGCCTATCGCCATGTCGCTATAGCCCGAGAAATCACAATAAATTTGAAGTCCGTAACCATAGGCTCCAAGTAGGTTCTCAATACCACTGAACTGGATGGGATTCTCAAACACTCGCTCCACAAAGTTGATGCTGATGTAGTCGCTGATCACCGCCTTCTTGAAAAGACCAATCACCACAAACCAGAAGCCAAGTCCCAACATCTCGCGAGTGACGTGTATTGGCCGGTACATCTGCGGAATAAAGTCGCTGGCGCGTACAATAGGACCTGCCACCAGCTGTGGGAAAAACGAGACGTAAAATGCATAGTCGAGCAGGTTATCGACAGGTTCAATCTTGCGCCTGTACACATCAATGGTGTAGCTCAGCGACTGGAAGGTGAAAAACGAAATTCCCACCGGTAGAAATATGTCGAGGTCATGCCATGGAGCGCCACTGATGTCGCTCCACAACTGCCCAAAGAAATTGGTGTACTTAAAGAATCCAAGCAACCCGAGGTCGATGATAAGACTGAGTGCCACAAGCAGTTTGCGCCCCCACCGCGAACGTGTGGTGTAGATGACGTCGGCAATCAGGTAGTCACTGCAAGTGACCACTGCCAACAAGAAGAAATAAATGCCGCTGCTCTTATAGTAGAAATAATAGCTGAAAGCGAGCACAAAGAGAGTTCGTGGCAACGACTTGTGCCTTAACATCGTGTAGATGACGATAAAAACCGCAAACATGCACATGAACATCCCACTCGAGAAAATGAGTGGCGACTTCTCGTCGTAGGTGAGCTGCTTGAGTAGCAATCCCCAGTCGAGAGTACCAAACTGGATGTTCAAGTAGTTTAATATGTCATGCCAAATAGCCTCCATTACATTTCTTATTTAGCGATGTTCATATCCTAGCATCAGCGCATCGTATAGCAACCGGGCAATACGGTCGCCACCTCGTCCTGTGAGGTGAGTGTAGTCGCGTGCCGCCTCACCCTTGTTCACCATATTGACGATGCTACCCTCGCCACCCATCGCGTCATAGAGGTTCCAAAATGCTACACGCGAATTGATTGCTACACGCTTTTGCGCCTGAATGAGACCTAGCACACCATTCATGGTGCGGAAACCTTGTGCCGTACGCGCCTCGCGGTCGCTACAGCTCACAAGCAGGATGCTCGTTCCTGGCAGACATCGCTTGAGATTGTCGATGCCCTGCTGCAGTTCATTGCTGTAGGCAGTGAACTGGCTCTTAACGTTGCCAGCCACATTGAGTCCGTACATAATTACAATCAAGTCATAAGGTCTGAGGCGATTGAAACCTGTGAGCAGGCGGTCGGGTATATTTTTCAAGTGCCGTCCTGAAGCCGAGCGCATCGACAAGTTATCGACTATCACTCCACGGCTGCAGTCCATCGATGTACCTAGATAGATAATACTAGACGGATTATCGACAACCCATTTCACACTGTTGATGTCGCCCGTCACGGAAACCTTGTTCACATCGTTATAATCGATGAGAGAAAACTCCCTGAAGCGCTCGCCATTCACATAGGCAGTGACCGAACCAGTTCCACCTCCACCCAGATAGTAGAACGACGAACTAGTGCACGAGGCGGTGCGCTTGTAGCGATAGCCACTGCCTGAGAGGTTTACCCACGCACCCTGTGTGGCACCGAAGTAGTTACCTGTAATGTTGTTGAAAGTATTGACATAGCCATTGCGGTCGATGGCCTTGTGCTGCGTCCAGCCTTCAAAGGTCTGGCGCACCGTCATGCGTGTGTTGGCAACGATTGATGTCATGGGAAGATAGCCGCAGCCCGTACCACCAAAGCGTTGCTGAAGCAACTCACGAAGCATCGCAGTAAGGATGTCGCCCTCAATATAGGAGTCACCAAGAACTGCAACGTACACAGGACGCACGTCAGCAATATCGAGAGCATTATAGAAAGCGTCCATGCCACCCTGTGCTCCGCCACTCATATCGACAATGCTTGTCACCCCATCTTTTTGGGGCAATTGCAGAGCCACTGCGTTGATGATTGAGTCTTCAAGAGTGATGACGTTGCCATGGCGATCGTGAGTGAGGCGCGAACCCTCAAGCAGTGGAATATTGAGGGAGGAAACTTTCTTGGATGGCTGTGCAGCACCCACGAGAGCCGAGTCGGAAGAAAGTAGCGTCTCCTCCACTGAGGCTACCGTGTCACGACGCAGGTCAGCTAGTAGGTCAATCTTGCGCATCGTCCAACCTGCAATTCTCACCTCGGGTAACCAATACAGAGCAAGCAGTCCCAGCACAACAGCTAGTACCACCCACACTACTCGATTCAGGTTATTTTTCTCCATTTACTCTCAAAAAATCCGTGCAAAGGTACTGCATTTAGACGTGATAAAAAAATAAAAAAAGAATGATTTTGTAATATAGGAAAGAAAACCAACGCCTAATAACTGATAACTGAAAACAATTTCCTACCTTTGCAAAAAATTTCAAAAAACACATTATATATAATATATTATGGAAGAGAAAAAATATGCACGCACGCTTGTGACAACAGCGTTGCCCTACGCCAACGGTCCGGTGCACATTGGTCACCTGGCTGGAGTTTACGTACCTGCCGACATCTACGTCCGCTATCTGCGCCTTAAAGGTGAGGATGTGCTGATGATAGGCGGCAGCGACGAACACGGCGTGCCCATTACCATCAAAGCACAGAAGGAAGGTGTTACACCACAAGACATTGTTGACCGCTATCACAAGATAATAAAAGATTCGATGGCAGGACTGGGAATCTCGTTCGATGTTTACGGACGCACCACCAGCGAGATGCACCGCCACACCGCCAGCGACTTTTTCAAGAAACTCTACGAAAACGGCGAATTTATTGAGAAGACCAGCGAGCAATTTTATGATGAGGAAGCCGACCAATGGCTTGCTGATCGCTATATTACCGGCACCTGCCCACATTGCGGCAACGACGGAGCCTATGGCGACCAGTGCGAGGCTTGCGGCACATCGCTCAACGCCACCGACCTCATTAATCCTAAGAGTGCCATCACTGGCAATGTGCCCGTGTTGCGCGCCACTAAGCACTGGTACATGCCTCTCGACAAGTGGGAACCCCGTCTACGCAAGTGGATTCTTGAGGACCACAAAGAGTGGAAGACCAACGTCTACGGCCAGTGCAAATCATGGCTCGACGGTGGCCTACAACCCCGTGCTGTGACCCGCGACCTGAATTGGGGTATCCCCGTGCCTATCGAAGGCGCCGAAGGCAAGGTACTCTATGTGTGGTTCGACGCACCAATTGGCTACATCAGCAACACTAAGGAACTTCGCCCCGACGACTGGGAGAAGTACTGGAAAGCCGAAGACACCCGCATCATCCACTTCATTGGCAAGGACAATATCGTGTTCCACTGCCTCATCTTTCCCGCCATGCTAATGGCCGAGGGAACTTACCAACTGCCTGAAAATGTGCCAGCCAACGAGTTCCTCAACCTCGAGGGCGACAAAATTTCGACAAGCCGCAACTGGGCAGTGTGGCTCAACGAGTATCTCGAAGACTTCCCCGGCAAGCAGGACGTGCTGCGCTATGTACTCACAGCCAATGCCCCCGAAGCCAAAGATAACGACTTCACTTGGAAAGACTTCCAGGACCGCAACAATAACGAGCTAGTAGCCATCTTGGGCAACTTCGTTAACCGCGCAATTGTGCTCACAAACAAGTACTTCGACGGTGTGATTCCAGAGGCTCACGAACTCACCGACTATGACCGCCAAACCATCGAGGAGTTCAAGGACGTGAAAGAGGAGCTAAGCAAGGCACTCGACACATTCCACTTCCGCGCCGCTCTCGCCGAGGCAATGAAACTAGCACGCATCGGTAATAAGTACCTCGCCGACACCGAGCCTTGGAAGCTCGCCAAGACCGATATGGCACGCGTAGAGACTATCATGAACGTGGCATTGCAAATTACTGCCAACCTTGCCATCGCCTTTGAGCCATTCTTGCCATTCAGCGCAGAGAAACTGCGCAAGATGATAAATATGGAATGTGCCGACTGGAACAAACTCGGCTCTATCGATATCCTTAAGGCTGGCGACCGCGTCGAGAAGGCCGAACTTCTCTTCGAGAAGATTGACGATGAGACCATCAAGATTCAAACCGACCGTCTTGAGCGCATCAAACAGGAAAATATCCTAAAGAACTTCACACCCAAGGCTGTGGCTCCAACCGTTTCGTTCGACGACTTCCAGAAGCTCGACATACGCGTGGGCAAAGTGCTCGAGTGCGAGAAGGTGAAGAAGGCCGACAAGCTTCTCAAATTCACTATCGACGACGGAATGAAGGGCCGCACTATTGTGTCGGGCATCGCCAAGTTCTACAATCCAGAGGACCTCGTTGGCAAGGAAGTATGCTTTATCGCCAACTTTGCGCCACGCACCCTTAAGGGCATCGAGTCGCAGGGCATGATACTCAGCGCTGAGGATGCCGACGGCCGCCTCGTGGTCATTGGCCCTCATGGCGAAGTGCGCCCTGGCGTTCAAGTGGGATAAACACTTAAGACAGATAATGCATAAGAAATTCTAGATTTTCTAGGTCTTCTAGAATCTCTAGAATTTCTATATAAAACAACATTCAATATAATAAATGCAGGCGGTTTCACCGATATTAGAGTTGCAAAAGCAGCGGGTGCTGCTGCAGGCCGAATATGAGGCTGAGCGGCAGGAGTTCCAACGGCAAACTGAGACGATGGGACTTGGTCGCAAGGTTAAGCGTGGCGACTGCTGGTGGCCGCTGAAGGTGGGGCGCAGTTACTATAACTCCCTCAATCAGCTTGTAGTGGAGGTGGGCCGCAACGAGGACACTGACATTGAGCACAACTTCGAGTATGGCCGCCAGGTTATGTTTTTCCATGTTGACACAAGCGACAATATCACCTACTTTAAATTCACGGCCACAGTGAGCTACGCTCAGGAGAATCGCATGGTGATTGTAGTGCCCAACGGCAATGCCGTTGCCGAACTTCAAGGCCACGAGCAGGTGGGTGTACAGCTTTCGATGGATGAACACACCTACCAACTAATGTTCAATGCCATTGACCGAGTAGCAAAGGCTAAAGGCAACCGACTCGCCCAACTGCGTGACCTGTTTTACAATCACAGTAAGACCGAGAAATTCTCATTTGCACCCTTGAGTTTCCCGTGGCTCAACCCAACCCAGGAGCATGCTGTAAACGAGGTACTGCTAGCCAAGGATGTTGCAATTGTTCATGGCCCTCCTGGCACAGGCAAGACCACCACTCTAGTCGAGGCTATTTATGAGACACTACGCCGTGAGAACCAAGTGCTGGTGTGCGCCCAGAGCAACATGGCTGTCGACTGGATTAGCGAGCGCCTTATGGACCGAGGTGTGGAAGTGCTGCGCATTGGCAATCCCACTAAGGTGAATGACAAAATGCTGGGATTCACCTATGAACGGCGCTTTGAGGCCCACCCCGATTATCCTCAACTATGGGCCATACGTAAAGCCATACGCGAACTTCGCAGCGCCAAACGGCGAGGCACCGATAGCTATCACCAAAAGCTCGACAGGCTGAAAAGCCGTGAAACGGAACTTGAACTGCGCATCAACAACGAACTCTTCAACAGCGCACGCGTGATTTCCTGCACCCTTGCTGGTAGCGCCAGCCGTGTCCTGGAAGGTATGAAGTTTGCCACCCTCTTCATCGACGAGGCTGCACAGGCACTTGAGGCTGCATGCTGGATTGCCATTCGCAAGGCTAATCGTGTGATATTTGCAGGTGACCACTGCCAGCTGCCACCCACTGTAAAGTGCCTCGAGGCAATAAAAGGTGGCCTTGCCCGCACCCTCATGGAGCGCATCGTGAATAGCAATCCACAGGTAGTAACACTGCTTAAGGTGCAGTACCGCATGAACGATGACATCATGCGCTTTTCGAGCGACTGGTTCTATGGTGGCGAAGTGGAAAGTGCTCCAGAAGTGAGATACCGCAGCATTCTCGACCTCGACACGCCCATGACATGGATTGACACCGCCACACTTGACATTGAGGCACATGAGGAACTCGTGGGCGAAACTTACGGACGCATCAATCGTGCCGAAGCACGACTCACCATCGACACACTGCAACATTACTTCGAACGCTTAGGGCGTCAGCGCGTACTTGATGAGCGCCTTGACGTGGGCATCATCTCGCCCTATCGAGCTCAAGTACAACTTCTGCGACGCATGCTGCGCAGAAGCGCTTATTTCAAACCGCTGCGACACCTCATTACTGTCAACACCGTAGATGGCTTCCAGGGGCAGGAGCGCGACATAATCGTCATCAGTATGGTCAGGCAAAACGAAGAGGGGCAGATAGGATTCTTGCGCGACCTGCGCCGCATGAATGTTGCTATCACGCGCGCGCGCATGAAACTTTTTATAATGGGCGACAGCACCACCATGACCCGGCACCCATTCTACCGCAAGCTCTACAACTACATCAAGAGTCTAGAATACTATAAAGACTGATTACATGCCTCGTTCTTAGGAATAAAGAATGTTTTTTAGGGTCGTTTTCAAAAAAAATTTGGTCAATTCAAAAATTGTTTCTACCTTTGCAACCGATTTCGAGGAAAGGTACTTGCGTGAACGTCGCGTATGACCTGTTCTGTGACATGATCGTTGAAACTTCGATGGCTGCTTGACGATGCTTAAAATGTAGCCATAAAGCGTAGGACGATATTTAAACGAAAAAAACAACTGCTGGTGGGTAGCATTGATGGCTTCTCACGTCAAACTATCGCCGGTGAACAAGTGTGTCGTGGTAGAATATTGTACTACGCTTGACATTCTTAAAGCTAAGTAACGGCCCGAAATCAACGAGAGAAAAACATTATTTTGATAACATTATTGAACTAAAACACTATGTCAAAAGTTTGTCAAATTACAGGCAAGAAGGCGATTACCGGCAACAACGTATCGCACTCTAAAAGAAGAACAAAACGCAAGTTCAATGTGAACGTTTTTAACCGCAAGTTCTACTGGGTAGAGCAGGATCAGTGGATTCGCTTGACAGTGAGCGCCAGCGGTCTGCGTCTTATCAACCGCATCGGCCTTGACGCTGCTTTGAAGAAAGCTGCTCAGGACGGACATTTAACCGAAATTAAAGCAATCTATTAAATCGAGGATTAAGTTATGGCAAAGAAAGCAAAAGGTGACCGCGTTCAAGTAATCCTTGAGTGCACTGAGCAAAAGGGCAGCGGTGTTCCCGGAATGTCACGTTATATCACCACAAAGAACCGCAAGAACACTACCGAGCGTCTGGAGTTGAAGAAGTACAACCCATACCTCAAGAAGTATACTATTCACAAAGAAATTAAATAATATTTTTGAGTCATGGCAAAAAAGACAGTTGCAACCCTTCAGACTGGTGAAGGTCGTAATTTCAGCAAGGTGATTAAGATGGTTCGCTCTCCCAAAACCGGTGCTTATGTTTTTGAGGAAAGAATGGTTCCTAACGACAAAGTAGACGAGGCTCTGAAATAATAATTTCTTCGTTCACTCTAAACGTAATTTTGTTTATAATAAAACAAAAACGCTATATTTCTTGAATGGCTTGTGCCCGATAAGGGTCACAAGCCATTCATCTTTATAGACTTTCGCGAATTTGAGCAATATAAAAGCAAGCGATTATTGTACCATGACACCAATATCTAATCACTCAAAAAAACACCATGAAAGGAAAAAACTTTAAAAAAATACACATTATTATATAGTAAATGCGATTTTTTATCTAATTTTGCACCCGATTTTCATTATAAAGCGCGTTGACATTGCCAGTGAATGGCGTTTAACGCAGTGATTTTTAAGCTAAAAGCACAAAAAAGAAAAACAATATGGCAGACAATCTGGTAATCGTGGAGTCTCCCGCCAAGGCGAAGACTATCCAGAAATTTTTAGGAAAAGACTACAAAGTTATGTCAAGCTATGGCCACATTCGTGACCTAGAAAAGAAAGATTTCAGCATCGATGTGAACAACGACTTCGAGCCCGTGTATGTTATTCCCGAAGACAAGGAGGAGCTTGTCGCCGAGTTAAAGAAAGCCTCTTCGAAAGCCAAGACCGTGTGGCTCGCAAGTGATGAGGACCGCGAAGGAGAAGCTATAGCCTGGCACCTAAGTAAGGTTCTTGACCTCAAGAAAGAGAACACCAAGCGCATCGTATTCCACGAGATTACCAAACCCGCCATTCTTGCCGCGATAGAAAATCCTCGCGAAATCGACGAGAACCTCGTCGACGCCCAACAGGCACGCCGCGTGCTCGACCGTATAGTAGGTTTCGAGCTATCGCCAGTGCTGTGGAAGAAAATCAAGCCTGCATTGAGTGCCGGTCGCGTGCAGAGCGTGGCAGTGCGCCTTCTTGCCGAGCGTGAGCAAGAGATTCGCGACTTTAAGAGTGAGCAGTACTACCGCGTGGGCAGCGAAATGCTCACTGGCGATGCCGACGGCAGCGTAGTGCCTTGCGAACTCAACAAGCGCTACAACAATCGCGAGCAAGCAGTTGAATTGCTCGAGCACTGCAAAGACACAACCTTCACTGTTGCCGACATCCAGGTAAAGCCAGTAAAGAAGTGCCCTGCCCCACCTTTCACCACTTCCACCTTGCAGCAAGAAGCATCGCGCAAGCTCGGCTTCTCGGTAGCACAGACAATGCGCGTGGCACAATCGCTCTATGAGAGCGGTCACATCACCTACATGCGTACCGACTCGGTGAATCTCTCGAGCCTTGCCATTGGCACTATTAGTCACGAAATCAAAGAGACCCTAGGCGAGAATTATCTCAAGGTGCGCAAGTACCACACCTCGGCCAAGGGTGCACAGGAAGCTCACGAGGCCATTCGCCCCACCTTTATTAGCAATCACGATATTAGCGGCAGTGCTCAGGAGAAAAAACTCTACAACCTCATTTGGAAGCGCACTATCGCTTCGCAAATGGCAGACGCCCAACTCGAGAAGACCCAAGTCGACATCAAAATTGGCGGTCGCCCCGAGATGCTTATTGCTAACGGTGAAGTAGTGAAGTTTGACGGTTTCCTCAAGGTTTACTTTGAGACCGACGATGAGGATACACTAAACGCGCCAATCCACAGTGGTGAGTTGCACATGCTGCCACCATTGAAAGTGGGCGACCACCTCCAACTTAAAGAAATGGTTGCTACACAACGTTTTACCCAGCAGCCCAACCGTTACAGCGAGGCAATGCTCGTTAAGCGTCTCGAGGAGCTGGGCATTGGCCGTCCTTCGACCTATGCTCCCACTATCTCGACCATCCAGGCACGCGACTACGTTGTCAAGGGCGAAAGTAAGGGTGTGAAGCGCAGTTTCGAGCAAATCACCCTCAAGGGCAACAAAATCACTACCAAAAGTAAGAACGAGCTCGTCGGCAACGAGAAAGGTAAGCTTATCCCCACCGATGTGGGCATGGTAGTAAACGACTTCCTCACACAATACTTCCCTCAGATTCTTGACTACAACTTCACCGCCAAAGTGGAGAGCGAGTTTGACGACATCGCCGAGGGCAAGCGCAAGTGGAACGATGAAATCAAAGACTTCTACGATGGATTCCACCAGAACATCGAGGAAGTGTCTTCGCTTAGGCTCGAACACAAAGTGGGTGAGCGCATGCTCGGCAACGACCCTGCAACCGGCAAACCCGTATCGGTTAAGATAGGTCGCTACGGCCCACTGGTACAGCTTGGTAGCACTGACGACGTAGACAAGCCCCGCTTTGCTTCACTTCAAAAAGATCAGAGCGTGTCGACTATCACTCTAGAGGAAGCCCTCAAACTCTTTGACATGCCTCGCATCCTTGGCGATTACGAGGGTCATGAGGTTCAAGTGGCAATAGGCCGCTTTGGTCCATACATCAAGCATGACAACAAGTTTGTGTCGATTCCTAAAGACCAATCACCTTACAGCATCACTCTCTCGGAAGCCATCCAGCTTATTATTGATAAGCGCGCAAGCGAAGCCAAGAAAGTTCTCAAGACCTTTGATGAGGATCCCGAAATGCTCGTTCTCAACGGACGATTTGGCGCCTACATCAGCTATCAGAAGAAGAACTACAAAATTCCAAAGAAAGTTGATGCCCAAAATCTTACACTTGACGAATGCCGCGCCATTGTAGCAGACGAGAACAATGCCAGCAAGGGCGGTGCACGCAAGCGCACTGCAGGCCGCAAACGCACTACCACCAAGAAATAATCACAACACAGCTATAAATTACTATGAGAAAAAGTAAATTATCAATTGTAGTGATAGCACTTGCGATGTTAGCAACAGCGTGGAGCTGCAACACATCGACAAGCGGCGACAGTCTCAAGGACAATGCCGACTCGCTCATAGCACGCCTTGCGACCTATAACATCACCCTTCCAGTCACCTTTGACAACACCGACGTTCTTGACAGCGTGTACTACGACAGCGGTGGTCACCGTGCAGTGTTCAACTACATCGTCAACAACGATGAAGTGAGCATCGAAGAGCTTAGCAATAACGCTAAGATGGCACACGACCTCGTAATCAACAACATTGCAAGCAACAGTGACGCCACTGCAATGTTTAAGGAACTTGCCAACAACGAGATAGAAGTTCGCACTGTGCTACTAAGTACCCGCAGCCACGTCAACACCGCCGTTGATTTGAGCGCCGACGAAATCAAGGCCCTCAAGGTCCACAAAGTTGACACAACACAGCAAAAGCAAGGTGCTATGAACGCTAGCGATTCTCTCAATGTACTCGTCGACTCAATCAACGCCCAGTGTCCCGATTCTATTGACCGCAAGACCGAACTAACACGCGCACAAATTGAGAACAACTATCTGGTTTACAACTATGTGTATGAGGAAAGCAGTGGAAGCACCATCGACAAGATGGCAAGAGAAATCAAGGGCAAAAAAGATGGAACCGACAGCAAATATCGTCGTCCAACACCAGAGCTCAAACAACTCATTAACCTGTGCATCGACAACGGGTTGGGAATAAAGCACCGCTACGTGGGCAAAAGCACGAAGCAAACCGAGGATTACTCCTTCTCGGCTGTTGAACTCAGCAAAATCACCAACCACCCCCTACCCGAAGGCTACGAAGCCATAAAAGACCGCACAAAGCCCGAAAAGATCAAAAAAGCTACACAAACTAAGGAATACAACATCTATTAACCACAAATGGTTAAAAGCACCAAAAGGCAGGACATTAGTGTCTTGCCTTTTTTTGTGTTATGTGACGAAGAGAAGGAAGGAAAGGGATGAAAAAAAGGAATGGAATGGAGTATTCAGGTCAAATTGTAATGACTGAATTATTCTAAACAAGACGAAAAACGATGTGATAATGGAAATTTATTTGCAAGCGTAAACGTTTTTGCGAATTTTTATATTACGCTGATTATTAGGTCTTTAATTATTTATTCACAAGGTTGTTGATAACTTTTTTGTAAATAATTGAAAATTTTTTGATTTGTGTTTGTAAATTTTGGTTTTTATTTTGTAATTTTACACCCCAATAATAAAGCGCGCGCAATGCGCCCACATGAAACAAAAGCGAAGAAAAAGAGAAATGTCAACCCCTGTGTATCACATACCCGCCCTGCTCCAAGAGAGTATTAATGGCTTGAACATCAAGGAAGATGGCACCTATGTAGATGTCACCTTCGGTGGTGGTGGCCATAGCCGTGCTATCATGGAGCAACTGGGCGAGAGAGGCCGACTACTAGGTTTCGACCAGGACCTTGACACACTGCGCAACAAACTGAACGACAGTCGATTTACGTTTGTACATAGCAATTTTTCATTTCTTAAAAATTTCATTCGCTACTATGATATTGAGGCCGTTGACGGCATACTCGCCGACTTGGGCGTGTCGTTCCACCATTTTGACGACGCAGAACGTGGATTCTCGTTCAGGCAGGACAGTGCCCTCGACATGCGCATGAACCGTCGCGCCAGCATCGACGCCCGTACCGTTCTTGCCACCTACAGTGAGGAAGAACTTGCACGGTTATTTTACCTGTATGGCGAACTCAAGCAGTCGCGCCGCATAGCAAGCGCCATTGTAAAGGCCCGCTCAAACGGTGAGATTAGCACTACCGGTCAACTCGTGGAACTTGTGAGTCCCTTCGTACGCCGCAGCCAAGAAAAGAAAGAACTGGCTCAAGTGTTCCAAGCGTTGCGCATCGAGGTCAACCATGAGATAGACGTGCTCAAGAGCCTTCTTGAACAATCGCTCGAGATTCTAAAGCCAGGAGGACGTCTGGTATTCATCACCTACCACTCCCTTGAGGACCGCTTGGTTAAAAACTTCATGCGCAGCGGCAACGTCGATGGCAAAATCGATAAAGACTTCTACGGACGCGTCTCAACACCATGGCGCCTGGTCAACAACAAGGTGATTATCGCCAGCGAGGCCGAAGTAGAGAGTAACCCACGCTCACGCAGTGCAAAACTGCGCATCGCTGAGAAACTCATCAAGGGTTAGGTAACTGAATACTGTAATTTGAAATCCGACAACTGAAAATAATGGCAGCAGCTAAAAGAAATAAAACCACAAAGAAGAAAACCAACCACGACGAGGACGAGGGCTTCAGTCTCAATCCTTTGCACCTGGTGCAGAACACCCTACAGGGACGCATGTTCCTCACCCTGGAGTTCTTCAAGCGCAACTGGCTCTACATCGTTGCTGCAACGGTAATGATGCTCATGTATATCTCAAACAAGTACGTTTACCAGAGCGATATGGCAAAACTCAAGGAGCTGAAAGTGAGCCTCAACAACGCCCGCACCGACTATGTAGACGCCAGCTCAAACTATAACTCTCGCATCCTTGAGAGCCAGATGAAGCACTATATCGACTCGATGGGAATAGACTTGAACATATCGAAACAGCCCCCCTATAAAATCTCTCTCAACGGACAATGAAAAATTCTAACAAACAACATATTCTCCTACGCTATCTGCTTGTCATCGCCATGATATTGGTGCTGGCATCGATGATAGTGTATAACATGGTCAACATCTCGGTAGTGCATGCCAAAGAGTGGAACGACAAAGCCGACTCGCTTCTTACCCAAGAGACAAAACTCGAGCCCGAACGCGGCAAGATACTCTCGGACAACGGCAGCGTACTCGCAGCCAACCTCAACTTCTACACTGCGCGCATCGACTGGAAAGTTGAGCGATTCAAAGACAAAGCTTTCAAGCAGAGTCTTGACTCGCTGTGCGACAGCCTCGCCGCTTTCATGCCCGGCAAGAAAACTGCTGCCGAGTGGAAAAGAGACCTCACAGCCCAATTTGAAGCAAAAAAGAGTTCAGTATATCCGTTATTTACCGGACTAACACATTCACAGTTTGTACGCCTTAAATCATTCCCCTTCCTGAAGTTGAACCGCAACTACAACGGCTTCTATTCCGACCCCTATGTAAAACGAGTAAAACCTTTCGGAACAATGGCCGCACGCAGTATTGGAAACATCAGCGAGGAGGTTCGCCATGAAGGACAGCATGGCCGTTCGGGCCTTGAAATGGCCCTTGACTCACTGCTATATGGTGTGCCCGGCATCAATCGCCGCATCCAGCTCACCAACAAGATTGTTGACTGGGAGAGCACACCAGCGGTGCCCGGCTATGATATCACCACGACTATCAACGTGCAGATGCAAGATATCGTGGAAAATGAACTTTACAAGATTTGCAAAGAGACCGATGCCGAATGGGGCACCTGCGTGCTCATGGAAGTCGCTACCGGCGAGATTAAAGCCATCTCCAACCTAGAGCGAGACGGTGGCGACTACTACGAGGGCGTGAACAATGCCGTGCTGGGCTACGAGCCAGGCTCGGTAATGAAGCCCATATCAATGATGGTGGCTCTCGAAGACGGCATCGTGGGTGACATCAACACCCCCATTCCCACTGGTTCGGTGTGGATTTACGGTGGTCGCGAGATTAACGACCCTCACGGTGCTGCGGCCCTGTCTCCACGCCAAATCATCGAGATGTCGAGCAACATTGGCATGTCGAAGATTATTGTGAAGAAATATGGCAGCAACCCTGGCGGATTCCGCGAGAGACTGGAACAGATGGGCTTCTTTGAGCCCTTCAAATCAGGTATTGGTGGAGAACAGGAACCTGTCATTGCAAAACTAGGCAACACCAATGCCGATAAAGTGGCACTAACACGTATGGCCTACGGTTATACCACCCTCATTCCACCACTGCATACCCTTGCAATATATAACGCTATCGCCAACGACGGCAAGTATGTGCGTCCTCACCTCGTAAAGAAACTGAGCCGCCCAGGCAGCAACGTTGACTCCATCGTGCCAGTGACCTACATTCGCCAGCAAGTGTGCAGTCCTGAGAATGCCGAAAAGCTGCGCACCATGCTTCATGACGTTGTGTGGGGCAACCGAGGCACAGCCCGCAAGTGGGTTCAGGACGAGAACGTGGAGATAGCTGGCAAGACCGGAACTGCCTATACTGTGCGCCGCGATGGAACCTACAGCGAGCAGAAGCGTCTCGCATTCTGTGGATTCTTCCCTTATAAGGCCCCACAATATAGCTGCATCGTGCTAATGCTTGGCGCCAACCGTGGAGCAGCAGCCAGCAGTGGAATGGTACTGCGCAACGTAGCAGCCAAGATGTATGCACGTGGGCTTTTGGGAGCCAACGACAACCTCGACGACTCATCTACACCCAAGCGCGAGTCGACGAGCAAGACTCCCTATGAGAAAGTGCCTACCCTTTATAACACCACGAGCCAGTCGCGCATCGACAACGTGAAGCTCTTTACTGGCAGTCCCAACGCCAAGGTGTTTGGTGCCAAGCCTCAAGCAGCGTCGGGCGTACCCAACGTCCACGGCATGAATATTAGAGAGGCCGTCTACTGTCTTGAGAAAGTGGGCCTGAACGTTCGTTTCAAGGGTATTGGCCGCGTCACCGGTCAAAGCCTGAAAGCTGGCAGCAACTTCAACCGTGGAGCCGTTATTAACCTCTACCTAGCAAGCTAAAACAAGAATCGACAAATTATATACTAAACAAGAAAACAAGACAAAAGAACAGTTATGAGTAACAAGATATTGAAACAATTGCTTGATGCAATCGAAGTGAAGCAAGTGGTGGGTGACGTGGAGAAGTCCATTGCTGATGTCACCTGCGACTCCCGCACCGTGAAAGAGGGTAGCCTCTTTGTGGCAGTGCGCGGCGTGAGTGTCGATGCCCACCAGTTTCTTCACCAAGTTGCTCAGGATGGAGCCGCAGCTGTAGTGTGCGAGCAACTTCCCGAGGAACTGGCATCAAGCGTAACATATATTCAGGTTGAGGATAGTACAGTGGCTCTAGCCCATCTTGCCAGTGCTTGGCACGATTACCCATCGACAAAACTCAAACTCGTGGGTGTGACAGGCACCAACGGCAAGACCACCATCGCTACACTGCTCTATGAGCTCTCACAGCTCATGGGCCACAAGGCAGGTCTGCTATCGACAGTGCAGAACACCGTTGACAAGCGCGTGGAGCCTGCCAAGCAGACAACTCCCGACCACCTTACCCTCAACCGACTGCTTCACGAGATGGTGGATGCTGGATGTGAGTATGCATTTATGGAGGTGAGCTCACATGCCTGCGTTCAGCGTCGCGTTGATGGCCTGAAGTTTGCCGGCGGCATCTTCACCAACCTCACCCGCGACCACCTCGACTACCACGGCAGCGTTGACAACTACATCGCAGCAAAAAAGATGTTCTTTGACTCGCTGAGTAGCGACTCATTTGCTGTTGTCAACATCGACGACAAGGTGGGCAAGGTGATGGTGCAGAATACTAAGGCCAGCAAGTACAGCTACTCGCTGCTCACGCTTGCCGACTACAAGTGCCGCGTGATAGAAGACCGACTCGACGGTACTGCACTCAATATCAACGGCACTGACCTCGACGTGATGTTCACTGGGCGTTTTAATGCCTACAATCTCACGGCAGTCTATGCTGCTGCCGTGCTGCTAGGATGGGATAAGGAGCAGGTGCTCGTGAAGATGAGCCAGCTCGTTCCAGTTGCCGGCAGGTTCCAGACAATGCGCTCGCCACGCGGATATACCGCAATTGTTGACTATGCCCACACTCCCGACGCCCTCGTCAACGTGCTCGACACAGCTGTCGAAGTGATGAACGGCCGTGGCACCTTGATTACCGTGTGTGGGTGTGGAGGCAACCGCGATAGCGGCAAGCGCCCCATCATGGCTCGCGAAGCAGCTTTGCGCAGTGGTAAACTCATCCTCACCAGTGACAATCCACGCTTTGAGGATCCCGAAGCCATTCTGCGTGACATGGAAGCAGGGCTTCCCGACGACAAGCGCTGCACTACCCTCATTATTACCGACCGCCGTCAAGCCATCAGGACCGCGTGCCAACTTGCACAGCCTGGCGATGTGGTGATTGTTGCTGGCAAAGGCCACGAGGATTACCAAGAGATTCAAGGTGTTAAGCACCACTTCGACGACCGCGAGGAAATCGCCAAAGTCTTCGAAACTGAGAAATGATTCACATTTAAATAATTTAAGTGACTGACAATTTACAACTATGCTATACTACCTGTTCCGTTTTTTAGAGCAATACAATATTCCAGGCTCGCACATGTGGCAGTACATCTCCTTCCGTGCACTGCTCACCCTTATTCTGTCGCTGGTGCTCTCGGCATGGCTAGGCGAGAAATTTATTCACTACATGCGCAAGCGCAAGATTGGTGAGACCCAGCGCGACGCAAGCATCGACCCATTTGGCGAGAAGAAAGTGGGCACCCCATCTATGGGCGGCCTCGTCATCATCACTGCCATTCTGCTGCCAGTGCTGCTGCTAGGCCGCATGCGCAACATCTACATTATCTTGATGATTATCACCACCGTGTGGCTTGGTTTCCTGGGCTTCTGCGACGACTACATCAAGATTTACCGCAAGCACAAAGAAGGCCTCAAGGGAAAATACAAAATTGTGGGACAGGTGAGCATAGGCCTCATCGTGGGTCTCGTGCTGTGGTTGAGCCCCGACGTAGTGCTTCGCGAGAACGTGGTGAAAGTAAAGACTACCACGTCGAAAGAAGCTGTGATAAATCCCATCACTACGTTTGAGAGTGATACAATACAAGAGACAGTGGTTGTACACAAAGACAAAGCCGAGAAGTCGTTAAAGACTACTATCCCATTTGTCAAGAACCACAACCTCGACTACGGCGCTTTAACCAAATGGATGGGCGACTTCAGTGGACCTGCAGGATGGATAATCTTCGTGCTCATGACAATACTTGTAGTCACCGCAGTTAGCAACGGTGCCAACCTCAATGACGGTATGGACGGCATGTGTGCTGGCAACTCGGCGATAATTGGTGTGGCATTGGGCATACTCGCCTATGTGAGTTCCAACTTCGAGTATGCCTCCTACCTTAACATCATGTATATCCCCGACAGTCAGGAGCTAGTAGTATTCATGTGTGCATTTGTGGGAGCTCTCATCGGCTTCCTGTGGTATAATGCCTTCCCTGCTCAGATGTTTATGGGCGACACCGGTTCACTCACCATTGGCGGCATCATTGGTGTGTGTGCAGTCATCATCCACAAGGAATTGCTGGTTCCCATTCTGTGCGGCGTGTTCCTGATGGAGAGCCTGAGCGTTATTATCCAAACTCAGGTATTCAAGATTTACAAGCACAAGGGTAAGAAAGTGAGAGTGTTCCGCTCTACTCCGATTCACGACAACTTCCGCAAGCTCGACAAGGACCTGGCCCCCGACAGTCACTATGTACTGCGCAACTGGCCTCGCACTATGTCGCACGAGTCGAAAATCACACTTCGATTCTGGATTGTCACCATCATCCTTGCAGCATTCACTATCATCACATTAAAAATAAGATAGTAAAATCTAATTCATAATAAAAGAGTCATCATAGTAAAAACGAGTTTTTAAAGAAAAGAGTTTAAGAAATGAAACGTTTAGTAGTAATCGGCGGTGGAGAGAGTGGAGTTGGCGCAGCAGTGCTGGGCAAAGTGAAAGGCATGGAAGTGTGGCTCACCGATATGGGAGCCATTGCTCCTCGCTACAAAGAAATCCTCGACAAGTGGGAGATCAGCTGGGAAGAAGGTCACCACACCGAGGACAAAGTGCTCAGTGCTGATGAGATTGTCAAGAGCCCTGGAGTGCCCTTGACGGCTCCGCTCATTGCCAAAGCAATGGCAAAAGGCATTCCTGTCATCTCTGAGATAGAGCTGGCAGGACGCTACACCGACGCCAAAATGGTTTGTATTACTGGCAGTAACGGCAAGACCACCACTACCTTACTCACCTACCACATTTTCAAGGAGGCGGGTTTGAATGTTGGTCTTGCCGGTAATGTCGGCAAGAGTTTAGCGATGCAGGTGGCCACCGAGCATCATGATGTGTATGTCATCGAGTTGAGCAGTTTCCAACTCGACAACATGTATGACTTCAAAGCCAACATCGCCGTGATGCTTAACATCACCCCCGACCACCTCGACCGCTACGACCACAAGATGGAGAACTACACCGCTGCCAAGTTCCGCATCATGCAGAATCAGACGAGCGACGATGCTTTCATCTATTGGGAAGACGATCCAATTATCTCGGCACAGCTTAAGAGCATGCAAACCGAGGCCCGTCTATACCCTTTCAGCGCCCGCGATGACAAGTCGTGCACTGCCTATCTGAGTGATGGCGAAATGCACATCAACATCGATGGCGACGAGTGGTCGATGCCCCGCAACGAGATGTCGCTACAGGGATTGCACAACGTCTACAATTCAATGGCAGCCAGCATCAGTGCCTCATTGATGCACATCAAGAAAGAGCACATTCGCAAGGCACTGGCAAGCTTCGAGGCAGTTGAGCATAGATTGGAATTTGTTCGTAGCCTCAATGGCGTGAGATATATCAACGACTCTAAAGCAACCAATGTCAACAGCACCTGGTATGCCCTCGAGAGCATGACCGACCCCGTGGTGCTCATCCTGGGCGGCAAGGACAAAGGCAACGACTACAGCGAGATAGAGCAACTTGTCAAAGACAAGGTAGTTGCTATCGTGTGCCTGGGTGTTGACAACACTAAGCTGCACGCCTTCTTCGACGGCATGGTGCCTGTGGTAGAAGATGCCCGCAGCATGCAGGAGTGCATCGACAAGTGCCATGCTCTGGCTAAGGATGGACAAACCGTGCTGCTGTCGCCCTGCTGCGCCAGCTTCGACCTGTTTAACAGCTACGAGGACCGTGGTGCCCAGTTCAAGCAGTGTGTCAACGCGCTTTAATAATATAATGAGTTTTCATTCAACTGGAAGTATAGAAAACTTATGAGCGAGAAAGTTTCAAGATATAGGGAAATATCGCGTCGCTATGGCGACCCGTGGATATGGGGCATTTACCTCACACTCATCGTGCTCTCGATAGTGGAGTCGTATTCAGCCTCAAGCCGCGACGTTGCCAAGATGGGTGTGTATGAGCCCGTCATCAGGCAGGTGGTGTTCCTTGCCATGGGAGCCGTGGCTGTAGTTGGACTAAGCCGCATAAACTACAATAACCGCATGCTGCTGCTCGTACTTATTCCCTTGCTATGGATATTTACCGTGCTGAGCCTTATATATGTAATGGTTAACGGTGAGGTGATTAATGGTGCGCAACGTGCCTTCACCATCCCGGGAATAGGCCTTACTGTGCAACCAGCCGAGCTAGCCAAACTCTCGGCTGTCACGGCGCTCGCCTACATCATGGCAAAGAACCAGCAAGACCGCGACGTTTCGGTCAAGGGACTGGTTTTGTCGACTGTGGTTGTCGCCGTGTTTGGCGCGCTCATGTACCAAAGCGGACTAACCAACACCCTGCTGCTAATGTGCATTAGCGGCTCAATGTTCCTCATTGGTGGTGCCCGATGGCGCAAACTTCTTATTATGGGAATCGTGTATGTGATAGTTATTGGCATATTCTTCGTGTGGAAAAGTGCCGCCGACAAGCGTGCCGAGAACATGAAGAAGCTCACCGCCACCGAAGCAACAACCGATAGTCCTGCCAAAGTCGACCGTACAGCCCTGCGCAACGACCGCATGTACAACTGGCATCATCGCGACTCGCTCATCTACGACTCGGTTACCAGCTACAATTCGCAGGAGATGTTCTCGATAATGGCCCAGGCACATGGTGGACTCACCGGAGTGGGTATTGGCAACTCGCGTGAGTGCAGCCGATTGCCTCTGGCATTCAGCGACTATATCTATTCTATCATTATCGAGGAAATAGGCTTGATAGGAGGAGTGTTTGTGCTTATCTTATACCTGTGGCTGCTATCGCGAGCGGCAATGATAGCGCGACGGTGCCACCGCGTGCTACCCGCCTTGCTCATCATCGGCATGGCAGCGATGATCACGTTCCAGGCCCTGTTCCACATGGCCATCAACACCGGCGTGTTCCCTGTGTCGGGACAGCCGCTGCCGCTCATCTCGAAGGGTGGCACATCAATTCTGGTTACAAGTGTGGCTTTTGGCGTTATGCTTAGTGTGAGTCGCACCATCAGCAATATAACCAATAAAAAGAACAAGGATGAAGGCATCGCACTGCCAAGCGGTCTCGATGCCGAGAATCCTACCGAAATTCCTGTAAAAAATGAGTGGAAATAACAACAGCCAACTGAAAGTTCTCGTGAGCGGTGGAGGCACCGGAGGCCACATTTTCCCCGCCCTATCGATTGCCAACGAGATTAAGCGTCGCATCCCACAGACCGAAATACTCTTTGTGGGAGCCGAGGGACGCATGGAAATGGAACGTGTGCCTGCTGCTGGCTACGAAATTAAAGGACTGCCAGTGAGAGGTTTTGACCGCAAGCACCTGCTTCGCAACGTGAAAGTGTTGATGGACCTGCGTCTCAGCATGAAACTTGCTAAACAGATTCTTAAGGACTTTCAACCCAATGTTGCAGTGGGAGTTGGTGGCTATGCTAGTGGTCCCATGCTTAAAGAGTGCCAAAAAGCTGGCATTCCCACCCTGCTGCAGGAGCAAAATTCCTATGCCGGAGTCACAAATAAACTGCTGGCAAAAAAGGCACAATGCATTTGCGTTGCCTATGAGGGCATGGAACGCTTCTTCCCTGCCGACAAGATTGTGATGACTGGCAACCCGGTGCGCCGCAACCTGCTTGAGTGCGAGGCAACTGTCGAGGAAGCTCGCCAATCGTTTGGGCTTGACCCTGCCAAGCGCACCATCCTCATCATTGGAGGCAGCCTAGGTGCTCGCACCATCAACGATAGCATTATTGCAGGACTCGATGAGATAGCACAACACGATGACGTTCAAGTGGTATGGCAAACAGGCAAAATCTATGATGACCGATGCCGTGAGGCCCTTGAGGCTTCGCAAGCAACTAATGTCAAGCAGATGGCATTCATCAGCAACATGGACAAGGCCTACCGTGCTGCCGACCTTGTGATTTCACGAGCAGGAGCAAGCTCAATAAGCGAGCTTCAGCTTCTGGGCAAGGCGTCGATACTGGTGCCCTCGCCCAACGTTGCCGAAGACCACCAGACCAAGAACGCGATGGCACTCGTCGACCGCAACGCGGCACTCATGATTCCCGATGCCGACGCTGGGACTAAACTCGTGAGCGTGATGCTCAACACCATAGGCGACACTGCCGTTCTCGAAAAGCTTAGTGCCAATGTAGAGAAAATGGCGCTGCGCAACTCGGCCGAGATAATCGTCGATAAGGTGTTGCAAATAGCACGATAACCCTCTACTATATTTAATATACTAAATACCCATATGAAAGATTATAAGTCGATATATTTTGTGGGAGCTGGCGGCATTGGCATGGCAGCCCTAGAGCGCTACTTCCTTGCTAAGGGCAAGAAAGTGGCAGGTTATGACCGCACACCAAGCGAGCTCACTAGCGCGTTGCAGCTCGAGGGAGTAGAAATCTCATTTGATGAAAATCCCGACCTCATCCCCGACTATTGCCGCGACAAGGACACAACGCTAGTGGTCTACACCCCAGCTGTGCCCAGCGACCACCGTGGACTGTGCTACTTCAGGGACAATGGCTTTGAGGTGGTGAAGCGCGCACGAGTGCTGGGACTCGTCACTCTCGACAGCAAGGCCCTGTGCTTTGCTGGCACTCACGGCAAGACCACAACATCGAGCATGGTGGCTCACATCATGCAGGTGAGTGGTGTGGGCAGCAATGCCTTCCTGGGAGGCGTGTTGAGAAACTACGACAGCAACTTCCTGCTATCACTCACAAGTCCTTTCTCGGTGATTGAGGCCGACGAGTTTGACCGTTCGTTCCACCAGCTCACGCCTTACATTGCCGTCATCACATCGACCGACCCTGACCATCTCGACATCTACGGTAATAAGGAGAACTACCTCGAGAGCTTCGCCCATTTCACCGAGCTCATCAGACCCGACGGTGCCCTGATAGTGCACACTGGCCTTGAGCTTAAGCCCCGCGTGGCCGAAGGCGTCAAAATATATACCTACGCCAAAGAAGAGGGCGATTTCCACGCCCAGAACATAAGAAAAGGCAACGGCGAGATAGTTTTCGACTTCGTAACTCCATGGGAGACAATTGAGGGCATCAGTCTTGGCGTGCCTGTAGACATCAATATCGACAATGCCGTGGCTGCGATGGCCGCTTGCCGCCTCGCCCAGATTCCAGCCGATGCGATGAGGGAAGCCATTGGCACCTTTAGGGGAGCCAAGCGTCGCTTTGAGTTCTGGCTCAAGGAGCCTGGAGAACATGGAAAGGTGGTAATCGACGATTATGCTCACCACCCCAGCGAGATAGCCGCGAGCATCAAGAGTGTGCGTGACCTCTATCCTGGTCGCAAGATTAGTGCTGTGTTCCAGCCTCATCTCTACACTCGCACGCGCGACTTTGCCGATGAGTTTGCCCAGGCACTCTCTCATGCCGATGAAGTGATTCTGCTTCCCATCTACCCAGCACGCGAACTCCCCATCGAGGGCGTGACTAGCGAAATCATCTTAAAAAACGTTAAATGCGCAAAAAAATCTATTTATAGCAAAGAAAATTTTATCAATTCAATTCCTTTGCTTAATTTTGATATTTTATTGACTATAGGCGCCGGTGACATCGTGAATCTGCTGCCTCAAATTTGTGAACAGGTTAAGAAGCAATCACGTTGAAACTGGCTAGATACATATTACTCATTGTCCTCACGGCACTAATGATCTTGGGCATCTTGTGGGCGCGCGACAAAGGGCGCGACGAGGTGTGCACCGAGGTCAAGGTGCAAGTTATCAATGACGACAGCACTCACTTCGTGACGCCCGAGGGCGTTATCGAGGAACTTGAGCGCAAGCACGTGATTGTCAAGGGTAAGCCCGTGTGGCAAATCAACGTCGAGGACATTGAGCGCCTGCTCGAGGAGTCACAGTATATCGAGGGTGTGGAATGCATGTTTGAAAACGGAGGACGACTCAAGATTCAAGTGGAACAGATTGTTCCAGTGATGCGCATCTTCGACGGCGACCACTCCTACTATGTGAACAAGGACGGCAAGCGCATGACAGCCGTCTCAACGTTTCATGCCGACGTGCCAATTGTCGAGGGCCATTTCACGCAGAATTACAGCCCCATGAGGCTATGGCCCATGATAAAGTATGTTGAGGAGGACTCGACGCTGAAGTCGCTCGTGACCATGTACTTCATGCGCGACAGCAACAACATATTTGTTGTACCTTCTATCCACGGTCATGTGGTTAACATGGGTAACTGCGACGGCTTTGAGGGCAAGTTCAAGAAGTTGAAGCTCTTCTACGAGAAGGTAATGCCCGTCAAGGGATGGATGCACTACGACACCATCTCGGTGAAGTGGGACCATCAAGTGGTTGCCACCAAGCGCGATAAGACTGTTGAGGTGGAACAAGAATATAACCCCGAGGAGGACGAGCAAGCCGACAACGTTCAGACCATGCGCGTGAGCGACGACAGCCGAGCTCCAGTCAACAAGATGGTCAAAGAGAGCAAGGGGGCACGAGAGTCCAAGAACCTGGAACAAAGCAAGTCGTCAGGCGACCAAGCCAAAAGCCAGGAGAAACCTCCCGAAAAGAAAGGCACACCATAATGAACCAAGAGAACAGTAAATGAAGTAACTTTAGAATTCAAAAACTATTATATACACACTTTTATGACCAAGACACAACATATTGTAGCATTAGAGATAGGTAGCTCTAAGATAGTTGGCGCCATTGCCGAGAAGACTCCTTCAGGTTATGTGCAAGTCAACCATCTCGAGGTGGAGAAACTCATAAACAGCGTGCGACATGGATGCGTCCAAAACGTGGAAAACACCAAGGGTGCAATCAACAGCATCATCAAGAAACTGGAAAACAGAATCGATGGCACTATTGAGGAAGTATTTGTGGGACTTAGCGGACGTTCGCTGCACAGTGAGCCCACCGAGGTGAACCAGAATCTCGACGCCACAGTGCCCATCACCAATGAGGTGCTCGAGCGCATCGTGAGCGATGCTGGAAAAGACCCCATCATGAACTACGAGACCATCGAGGTAGTGCCACGTACCTACTACGTCGACAAAAATGAAACCAAGAGCCCTAGCGGACAGTTTGGTTCCAACATCAACATAAAGCTCAACCTTATCGTTGCTAAGCCCAACCTTAAGCTCAACCTTGACCGCGTGATGACTGGCGGAGCAAGAGTTAAGGACTATATGGTTACGCCACTAGTGGTGGCCGACGAGATTCTTGAGCCTTCGGAAAAATCACTCGGATGTATGCTCGTTGACGTTGGCGCCGAGACTACTACCGTGTCAATCTACAAAGATGGTTCTCTGGTCTACCTCACCACCCTTCCACTAGGCGGTCGCAACATCACCCGCGACATCACAATGGGACTCAACGTGCTTGAAGATACCGCCGAGCGTGTTAAGAAGAACATAAGCAACCCACTTGATAAAAACGTTGACAAAATCACTATCGAGGGAATTAACTCGACCGATGCAGCCAACTATATCGTGGCTCGCACAGGCGAGATCATCGCCAACATCAAGCAACAGATTCAATATGCCGGAGTCAAGACCGTTGACCTGCACAACATCGTGCTGATTGGTGGTGGAGCCCAGCTACAGGGCATCGACAGACGCATTGAGGACGAAATAAAGTTGAGAGTGCGCAGGGGATCTTATCCTAAGGACCTCAACATCCTAGATCACAACATCAACCGCGCCGAGTATGTGCAACTGTTCTCACTGCTCTCTAAGGCAGCAAGCACCACTCCTTTCAACCAGTCGTGCGTGCGACTAAACACCTACAATGGCAACGACGATACATTTGCTCCCACCTATCACGGAGGAGGCGACGACAACGAGAACCGTTATGACTACGGCAACTTCCGCGAAGAGGAACCAGCTCCCACTAAGGCTGCAACAAGACCAAGCGAAGGAACTCATCAACAGAGCAAACGCCACAAGACCACATGGCTCGAGCGCTATAAACAGAAATTCAACGATCTGATGAAGGAACCCGAAGATGAGGGACAAGACTTCTAATGCAACCCAAGTTTATTAACTCGAAAACATCAAGAAAACTATATGGCAAATAATGACAACGGCACCATCAACATGAACGATATGCCAACGGGTACGCCCCACATCGAACAGCAAGACATCTTCGCCGACATCGAGGAGAATCCTGGGTTCCACAAGAAAGAGACGCCAGCCGAAACTCCTTGTCTGATCAAGGTGATAGGAATAGGTGGAGGTGGCAACAACGCCATCAACCACATGTATGAACAACACAACATCAACGGCGTGTCATTTGTGGTAATGAATACCGACCGCCAGGCGCTGAACAACTCGCCTGTGCCCAACCGCGTGCTCATTGGCCCCAACACAACCTTCGGCCTAGGAGCCGGCAACAAGCCCGAACTCGCCAAGGAGGCAGCCGAGGAGAGCGAACAAGACATCGCCAAACTCTTTGATGATGAGACCAAGATGGTGTTTATCACTGCCGGTATGGGTGGTGGCACCGGAACAGGAGCAGCACCAGTTGTAGCCCGCATCGCCCGAGAGAAGGGTGTGCTCACCATTGGTATCGTTACCATTCCATTCCTCTTTGAAGGAAAGAAGAAAATTATCAAAGCGCTGAGCGGTGCCGACGAAATGCAAAAGTATGTCGACGCCTTGCTCATCATCAACAATGAGCGATTGAGCGAGATATACCCCGACCTCAACTTCATGAATGCATTCGGTAAGGCCGATGACACCCTATCGGTTGCAGCACGCAGCATCAGCGACCTGATCACCGTTGACGGCTATATCAACCTCGACTTCAACGACGTGAACACCACTCTGCGCGAGGGCGGTGTGGCAATCATCAGCTCGGGATATGGCGAGGGTGAGAACCGCGTCACTAAAGCCATTGAGGATGCCCTCAACTCTCCATTGCTGAAGAACCGCGACGTTTATGGCTCGCAAAAGATATTGATGAACTTCTATTTCTCGTCAAAGGCCAAAAACGAGTTTAAGATGAGCGAAATCGACGAGATGCGAAGCTTCATGACTCAGTTCACTCACGAGGTAGATGTGATTTGGGGTGTGGCCTACGACGATACTCTGGGCGAGAAGGTGAAGATCACTATGCTTGCTGCTGGTTTCAACGTATCGCTCGACGCCGAGACTGCTGTTGCCGAGGGTGAAAAGAAGGGCGAGGGCAAAGCCACTACAGCTTCGAGCCGCATCGAGCAAGAGTATGGCGAGAAGTTCAACGAGCTTGACATCGACCGTGCCAAGGCACAATACATCGTGCTCAGGCCCGAGGACATCGACAATGACGAGATTGTCGATCTTCTCGAGAAGAACCCAGCCTTCAAACGCGACCAGCAGGTGAAGAACGTGTTCCGCGAGCTGCAAAGCGCTCCCGCCAAGGCTGCTCCAGCAAAACCCGCTCCAGTGCTTGGCAAAAAGAAGACCAACACTACAGCAACCATCACTTTCGATTCCTAATCCTAACTTAAAAATATATTAGCAATACATAATGTTAACACTACAATTTATCAACGAGAACCCAGAACATGTGATTGAGCGCTTGGCCGTCAAAAATTTTGACGCACGTGAGCCCATCATGAAAGTTGTAGAACTCGACAAGCAAAGGCGCGCTGCACAAAAGGAGCGCGACGATAATGCCTCGCAACTCAACAAGATGGCGGCACAGATTGGCGCCCTCATGAAGCAAGGCAAGCGCGAAGAGGCCGAACAAGCCAAGGCTGCCGTGGCAGCCCTCAAAGCCACTAACAAGGAAATAGACGACAGGATGAGCGCTGCCGCCAATGAGATTACCGAGATTCTGCTTTCTATCCCCAATGTCCCATACGAGGGTGTGCCTAAGGGTCTCACTGCCGAGGACAACGTTGTGGAAAAGACTGGCGGACCTGAGCCACATCTCGCCGATGATGCCCTACCCCACTGGGAACTCGCCAAGAAATACAACCTAATAGACTTTGACCTAGGCGTGAAAATCACTGGAGCAGGCTTTCCCGTCTACGTTGGCAAGGGAGCTAAGCTGCAGCGAGCACTCATCCAGTTCTTCCTCGACGAGGCCAGCAAGGCAGGTTATGTCGAGATTGAGCCTCCACTGGTTGTCAACGAAGCTTCAGGTCTTGGAACAGGACAGCTTCCCGACAAGGAAGGACAGATGTACCACTGCCAAGTCGACAACTTCTACCTTATCCCCACTGCCGAGGTGCCTGTGACCAACATCTACCGCGACGTGATTCTCGGTCAGGATGAGCTACCTAAGAAAAACTGTGCCTATAGCGCTTGCTTCCGTCGTGAGGCAGGTTCCTATGGCAAGGACGTGCGAGGTCTGAATCGCCTGCACCAGTTCGACAAAGTGGAGATCGTGCGCATCGAGCGCCCCGAAGACAGCTATGCCGCACTCGAGGAAATGAAGGACCACGTGCAAGGACTGCTCGAGAAACTCGAGTTGCCATGGCACATACTAAGACTGTGTGGCGGTGACATGAGTTTCACCAGTGCAATCACCTTCGACTTCGAGGTGTGGAGCGCTGCACAGAAACGCTGGCTCGAGGTGAGCTCAGTATCTAACTTTGAGACCTATCAGGCCAACCGTCTAAAATGCCGCTATCGTGGCGACGACAAGAAGACACACCTGTGCCACACTCTCAATGGCTCAGCTCTTGCACTGCCACGCATCGTGGCTGCACTGCTTGAGAACAACCAGACTCCTGAGGGCATCCGCATTCCTGCTGCTTTACAAAAGTACACAGGATTTGACATAATAGACTAATCTTCACTATACTGGTCATAATAACTGTAGAGCACCACCTGGCTTCAAAACCAGTGTGGTGCTCAACTTATTAAAACAAAGAAAGAGCGAATAGTGCCGAAGCACGTCTTCGCTCTTCTCCTCTCTCCACTTGCGGTGCGTACAGGACTCGAACCAGCGACCTCCTGCGTGACAGGCAGGCATTCTAACCAACTGAACTAACGCACCATTTGGAAATTGCGGTGCAAAGTTACACACATTTTTTAAACTGACAAAATATTTTCCAACTTTTTTTCAAAAAAAATTACTTTAGTCACACTTTAGTGTTCACTATTACAAATTATAGGCACTTTTTGATAGTACTAAAATCGCTATTTCAACAAAAAGTCTCTTTACTATCACTTTTTTGCTACTAAAAGAGGTAGTTTTGTTGAAATTGCCTCAAAAAAGTTTATAATTATTTGGAATTTATTATATTGTGTTATTAATTTGCGTTTGCTTTACAGAAACTCTTAACAAATTATATTATATGACACACACCATTAAAGATTTGACGGTGCGAGAGCGAGAAGTTCTGAAATTTCTTGTTGAAGGTTTAAGCAGTCGAGAGATCGCCGAGAAGCTGTATATTTCAATCAATACAGTGCAATATCATCGTAAGCAGCTGCTTCAAAAGACAGATTCACGCAATGTCGCAGAACTCATAGGTAAAGCATATAGACTACATTTGATAGATCTAGATTGAATTTGTTACCATGAGGTACACCCCAGCAGCCATCTCAATCAACCGAGATGGCTTTTTTATTCCCTCCACTGCAGTATAATTCCAGTCCACACAGTTATTCTAACAAAAAAACATTATCTTTGTGGTAGATTTTTAATAAAAGCCTTATAATTATGAAAAAGTTATTGTCATTGATAGCAGTGGTTGCGATGTGTTTGCCACATAGCGAAGCCTGCACAAGCATTCTAGTAGGAAAAAAGGCAAGTGTCGACGGCTCGGTGATGTGCACCTACAATATCGACTCGTGGGGTGCTATGCACAAGATGTACCGGTTTGAGGCCGGCACACACCCTGCCGGCACGATGCGCAAAATACATGACCGCGACACACGCGTTTATCATGGGCAAATACCCGAGGCGCCCGTTACTTATCTAGTAAATGGGAACATCAATGAATGGCAGGTGTCGATTGGTGAGAGCACCTTCGATGGACGCGAGGAACTGATTGACACAACCGGCATAATTGATTACGGTTCGCTCATGGATCTAGGTTTACAACGCGCTCGCACTGCTCGCGAGGCAATCGACGTGATGACTAGTCTGGTTGACAAATACGGATTCTGCAGCTCGGGCGAGTCGTTTACGGTGTGCGACCCCAACGAGGCATGGGTTCTCGAAATGATAGGATGTGGACCTGGCAGTAAGAGCGTGGTGTGGATTGCGGTGCGAGTGCCCGACAATGCAGTAATGGCGCATGCCAACCAAAGCCGCATACGTCGCGTCAATCTCAATGACACCGCCAACGTGAAAATTTCTCGCAACTGCATCAGTTTTGCCCGCAAGCGTGGATATTTCAAGGGGCGTGACAAGGATTTCAGCTTTTGCGACGCCTACAATCCACCCACCTTCGGAGGCCGCCGTCTAGGCGACTTGCGCGTTTGGTCAATCTATCGCCGCCTGACTGGAGGTATGGATCGTTACATCCCCTATGTTGAAGGAATAAAACCAATGAGTGAGGTTGAACCCTTGCCCATGTGGATAATTCCCGACAAACCACTTAGCGTTAATACTGTGATTGAATGTCTTCGTGACCACCTTGAGGGAACACCGTTCTCCTTTAATGATGAGGACGACCCAGGAGCGGGAATCTACGACACCCCATTCCGTCCGCAACCTTTACGCTACGACGACAATGGCACTACCATGTTCAACGAACGTGCCGTATCGACTGCCCACACCGCATTCACCTTTGTGAGCCAGCTGCGCAGCTTCATGCCACGCGAGGTGGGTGGCGTTACATGGTGGGGAAATGATGACAGTGGCATGGTGGCCTACACACCTGTTTATTGCTGCGCCAACCGCGTGCCTCACTGCTACAACGTGCCTGACGCCGACGCTTTCCACTTTAGCGACGAAAGTGCCTATTGGGTATGCAACTGGGTGAGCAACATGGTGTATCCACGATGGAGCCTACTCTATCCCGAACTCGAGCAAGTGCGCGACTCACTGCAGGCTAGCTACTTCGACCGTCAGGGCGAAATTGAAAAACGAGCCCTTGCTTTGCTCAACAACGACCGCAACAGCGCCATCAACCTATTAAGCGACTATGGCGACCAAGTGGGTAACCAGATGGTTGCACGCTGGCGACAGATGGCTTATCACATGATAGTGAAATACAATGACGGCGTCATTCGCGAAGAAGACGAGAACGGCGTGTATAAGCGCAACTCCAGTGGATTCCGTCCACGCCTCTCACGCCCCGGTATGAGCCCCAAAGCCCGCCGCCAGATTCACAAGTCAACTGGCACCCGCTACGAAGTGCCTCCAACCGATAACCTCGACACCTCCTACATGTAATTTTTACAACAACACCTTCTAAATAATAGAACGATGGCAAACCCCAATACAAAACAAGAACTGCTGGCTGCTATGGCCGACAGCTACACAAAACTCAATGAACAAATAGGGAAAATGAATTCCTCCGAAATCGAAGCGCCGTTCCAATTCGCTAGCGATCCCAAGAAATGTGGTGCCCGATGGATTTATGACCAATGCCCACGCGACCTCCTCATTCACCTCTATGAATGGCAAGTGTTGATGCGCGAGTTTGTCAACAACATCCGCAATGGGCAGCAACGAGACTATCTACCCGACGAATACCGCAAGAACTACCACGAGATGGACAAAATGCTGGTAGAGAAGCATCAGAGCACGACATTTGACCAAGCACAAAAACTGTTGAGCCAAACTCACCAAGAGATGATGCAACTTGCCGAAAGCTTCACCGAAGAGGAATTGTTTGTCAAAGGCTATTTCCGCTGCACCTACACTACCACTATGGCAGCCTATTTCGCCAGCGTTACCTCAAGCCCTTATGGCCAAGCAACAAAACTCCTGAAAACACACCTCAAAAACTTGAGTAAATAGCACTAAGAAATCAATAACTTTTAAAATAATCACTTATGTCAACAAAATTGAAACACCTTGCCATTGCAGTCGTGCTGATGTGCCTTGCACCAGCAACTAATGTGGCAGCACAAAGCACTAATGCCGTGGGCAACAACGAGATTATCCTCCACGCTTGGTCATGGTCGTTCAACACCATCTCCCAACACCTGCAAGAAATCAAAGAAGCTGGATATACCATCGTGCAAACGTCACCCATCAATGAATGCTACGTTGGCGACAACGGAGGACGGCAACTCTTTGGCAACGGAAAGTGGTACTACCACTATCAACCCACCGATTGGACTATTGGCAACTACCAATTGGGTACTCGTGATGAATTCAAAGCAATGTGTGACAAGGCCAACAGCCTAGGCTTGAGAGTGATAGTCGATGTTCTCCCAAACCACACAGTAATTGACCGCTCACACATAAATGCACGACTCGACAGTGCAGTGAATGGACGCGAGAACCTATTCCATGCTAATGGACTATGGCCCATAAATGACTATAGCGACCGATACCAGTGTACCACTGGAGAGATGGGAACACTGCCTGACGTGAATACCGAGAATCCCGATTTCCAATATTACTACATGCAGTATGTGAACGATGTGCTAGCATGTGGCGCCCGCGGTTTCAGATATGACACCGCAAAGCACATTGGTTTGCCCGACGAACCTCGTGACCCCAAATCGCCACAAAACGACTTCTGGGATGTCGCCATGGGACGTAAAGCAGTAAAAGGATTATGGCTCTCAATCCCTCGTGACCAGCTTTTCATTTACGGTGAGGTGCTTCAGGACCGAAATGTTCCTGAGCAAGGCTATGCCAAGTATATGGACCTCACAGCAAGTAGCTATGGATGGGTGCTGCGTAATGTTCTCAACAAGCACAATGCCAAGGAAGGCGACCTGCTCAACTGGCATCACAGTGTTGACCCCGCCCATTTAGTTACTTGGGTAGAGTCGCACGACACCTATTGTAATGCCCATGAATCGGCTGGCATGAGCGACGATCTCGTTCGCCTGGGATGGGTATTCCTAACTGCGCGCCAGTATGGCACCCCTCTTTTCTACTCACGTCCTCACGGAAGCACACGCGACAACTACTGGGGAGATAACGAAATTGGCAAGGTTGGTAATGATGAGTTCAAGCACCCTGCAGTGCGCGCTGTCAATGAGTTCCGTCACATCAATGCCAATGAGCCCGAAAATATAATAATTAGCGACAATGGTAAGCAGATTATTGTGGAGCGAGGCAAGAAAGCAGCAGTGCTGATCAATCTCGATGAGCAAGCCACTACAGTGGCCATTCCTGTAACCGTTGAAAATGGTAAATATCGTGACGCTGTAAGCAAGCAACAACTTCAAGTGAAAAAAGGCGTTCTCAATGCCACTCTAGAACCCATGACAGCCTACATCTTGAGCAAGTTAAAGTAATTAAAACTACCAGAAAGCAATAATAGTTCAACCCTGGCTCTGGGTACATATTCAGAACTAGATAGCACAACAAAAATCGCTTGCAAACCATATGATTTGCAAGCGATTTTGCTTTCAAGCTAGTACCCAGAGCCGGGGTCGAACCGGCACGGGTGTTACCCCACTGGTGTTTGAGACCAGCGCGTCTACCGATTCCGCCATCTGGGCTCGAAAAGCGGTTGCAAAGGTAGTGCATTTTTTTTAATTGACAAATCATTTGGCGAAAAAAACGATTTTTTTGTATATTTGTAGTCAATATTTATCAAAACTAACGAAACATTATGCGAATAGTAATACAACGAGTGCTTGAAGCATCGGTGACCATTGGCGGCGAACTTCACAGCGCGATAAAAGGCGGATATATGGTACTCGTCGGCGTTAGAGAAGGCGATACCGAAGACGATGCCAAGTGGCTGGCGATGAAAACGGTGAACCTGCGAGTCTTTGACGACGAGAATGGGGTGATGAACCGCAACATCCTTGACTCGGGAGGCGAAGTGCTAGCAGTGAGTCAGTTCACTCTTAATGCGAGCACCAAGAAGGGCAACCGACCAAGCTATATCCACGCGGCTGGCCACGAACTTGCTGTGCCCCTCTACGAACTCTACTGCAAGGATGTGGAGCAACTGATGAATAAGGAGGTGAAACGTGGTGTCTTTGGCGCCAACATGCAGGTAGCACTCATCAACGACGGCCCTGTGACCATCATCATCGACTCCAAGCTGCGGGAATAACCACTACCACGGTTTTCTAGACAATTACTGACAAAACTCTTTGATATCTTTTTGCATGAAAGACAATTGCGGCTGGTACCTCTCACGCTATATATAAAACAAAATCAACAAAGCCAAACAAGAATAACAACAATCTTGTTTGACTTTGTTTTTATTTATTGCCTTTTTTTGATGAAATTTCGAGTGAAGCGCATACCGAAAAATTCTATTTTGAAGAATTACTCTAAATGGAGTGGTTTTCTCATTTTTTATACTTATATTTGCAATGTCATTGATGATTTTCTTTTCTTGTATTTGCAGCACTGAGATAAGTGAAGATCAAACGTGACAAAATTAAATCCAACATAACTATATAAACCTTTTCCATTGTTAAACCAAAGAGCTGCAGTATTAGATTATTATGAAAAATTTATTACTTCTCACTATTGTGGCGTCGATAACATTCTTCGCAGGCGCCGAAACTGTCCATAAGATGAGCAAGCCATCTGGCAAGTCCCGTGTGGAGATTATTACCGAACAACCCGAGGGTAACGTGATATCCTATACCCGCTCGGGTGAATATATGACCGCAAGCCTTTATGGATATGACGCAACCCAGCAAACAGGACAGATGAAAATTACCTATGCTAATGATGGCAAGACCGTATATCTACTCGATCCTCTGGCCTACGGTGAAGGAACCGGAGTGTGGGTACAAGGCGAGTTGAGCGACGACGGCACTACCATTACTGTGCCTCTAGGGCAATATGTGGCATACAACGAAGAGTACGGCTATGGCCTAATTCTAGCTTGGGGACAGAACTCCTTGATAGACCTAGGCGATGATTTCTATTGGATGGATTTCATTCCAGACGAGGGTGTTGAAGCCGTGACCTATGCTGTCGATACCGCAAGTGGTGTCATCACCTTAGTTGGTTCGGAAGGCGATGCATCGGCTACCTACCCCGACAACCTCTTGGCCCACGGACTAGCAGGTATTTGGAGCGATGACAGTTCGCTGGCAACAATTGAGTGGGGAACAACCTTCACTCCGCTTAGCGATGCTGTTGCCGCCGTTCCTGCCAATCCCGAAGCTCTGGAGTTCTTCGACTGTGGCGATGAGAGTGGCTACACACGCTTTGACTTTAACATCAACCTGCAAGATGTTGACGGAAATGAGTTGCATGCCGATAAGGTGACTTACAGCATCTACACCGACCAAGACCAGCTGTTCACATTTGATGTAGCAACCTATGGCGCAGCCAATGGATTTGACGAGGACATGACCGAGATTCCTTACGGCTTCAGTGGTGAGGACTTCTATCTGCACCGTGTTTACTTCTACCGCACCAATAGCGGTGACAACCCACTGCTCAACTGGCGCATAGGCATTCAGACCCATTACACCGTTGACGGAGTGCGCAATTCGTCGGACATTGTTTATCTTGAGGTAATCCCAAGCGCTATCGAGAGTGTGAATACTGGAAAGACCATTGTTGCCGAGCGTTATTACAATATTGCCGGTCAGGAGGTTACCAATCCTAATGGTATCGCCATCAAGGTCACCACCTATAGCGATGGCACGACCTCTAAAATAAAAATAGTCAAGTAAACAACTGATAACAGACAACTGATGACTATTAATGAGGCGCAGCAGCGCGTTGACCAGTGGATAAAAACCTACGGGGTGCGCTACTTCAATGAGCTGACCAATATGGCAATTCTCAGCGAGGAAGTGGGCGAGGTGGCACGCATCATTGCACGTCGCTATGGAGAGCAATCGAGCAAGCCTAGCGACGAGGCCAAAGACCTAGGTGATGAGCTCGCCGATGTGATGTGGGTGGTGATGTGCCTCGCCAACCAGACGGGCGTTGACCTAGACGCTGCACTGGAGCGCAACTTCGCCAAGAAAACCGCCCGCGACTGTCACCGACACCTAGAAAATGACAAGCTGAAAATATAAACTAAAACTAACAAATATAAACTATGGCTGAACAAGTTAATCAGAACAAGTATTTGGCTGCCATCAATGGCAGCAACGTGATTGAAGACGACGCTAAGGTTAAAGCCGAGGTAGCAAAAATTATTGAGGAGCATGCTGCCGAGAACAACACTCCCGAGGTACAGGAGTTCTTGCTCAATACCGTGGACCTTACTACATTGAGCACTACCGACAGCGAGCGCAGCGTAGCTGCCTTTACCCAAAAGGTGAATGAATACTGGCGCAACTACCCTAACTACAAGAATGTGGCAGGTATTTGCGTTTACAGCAATTTCGCACAGGTAGTTCGCGCCAACCTTGAGGTTAGCGACGTTGATGTGGTAGTGTGCAGCGCAAGCTTCCCCGCTTCGCAGGCTCATCTTGAGACCAAAATTGCCGAGACAGCTCTTGCTGTTGCCGACGGAGCCGACGAGGTCGACATCGTGATCAACATGGGCTACTTCCTTGACGAGGCTTATGAGGAACTCTGCGACGAGATTTCTGAAATCAAGCACGCTTGCCATGGCCGCATGCTCAAGGTGATTCTTGAGACTGGATGCCTCGAGACTGCCGCCAACATCAAGAAGGCTTCTATCCTGGCCATGTACTCGGGTGCCGACTTCATCAAGACTTCAACTGGCAAGATATACCCTGGAGCTTCGCTCGAGGCTGCCTACGTAATGTGCCAGTGCATTAAAGAGTACTACGAGAAGCACGGCGAAATGGTAGGCTTCAAAGCTGCTGGTGGCATACGCACCACCGAGGATGCAGTTAAGTACTACACCATCGTGAAAGAAGTGCTTGGCGAGAAATGGCTCGACAATCGCTACTTCCGCATTGGCGCCTCTAGCCTTGCCAACGCCCTCTTCCAGTCGTTCACTGGCGAGGACAAGAAAGTATTTTAATCGTTCACGGTTTATAGTTCAGAGTTCATAGTTTTTTAGTTACTACGAGCTGTGGACTCTGGACTTGCTAACTTTGAACTTGACTGTGAATTCTTAACTCTTAACACTTAAATCATGAAGCTTTTTCTTCTCGATGCCTATGCGCTCATTTTTCGCGCCTACTATGCGCTAATGCGCAACCCACGTTTTACGTCGGGAGGGCTGAACACGTCGGCTATCTTCGGATTTGTCAACACTCTACAGGATGTGCTCAAGAAGGAGCAACCAACTCACATTGCCGTGTGCTTCGACCCGCCTGGCGGCACATTCCGCCATGCAGCCTACGAAGAGTACAAGGCCAACCGTGAAGAGACTCCCGAGGACATCAAGCTCTCTGTTCCCATCATCAAGCGCATTATCGAGGCTTACAACATCCCTGTGATCGAAGTGCCAGGTTTTGAGGCCGACGATGTTATAGGCACTCTTGCCCACATGGCACACGACCATGGCTTTGAGACCTACATGATGACCCCCGACAAGGACTTTGGGCAGCTCGTGACCGAAGATATTAAAATCTATCATCCGGGACGCAAGGGTAGCGAAGTGGAGGTCTTAGGCAGCGAGGAGATAAAAGCAAAATATGGATTCACCAGTCCACTGCAGGTCATCGACCTACTGGCGCTCATGGGCGACAGCGTAGACAACATACCTGGCTGTCCTGGTGTGGGCGAAGTCACTGCCAAGAAACTGATTCACCAATTTGGCTCGGTTGAGAATCTGCTTGCCAATACTGACAAACTCAAAGGAGCCCTACAGCGCAAGATAACCGAGAATGTCGACAAAATCAAGTTTTCAAAGTTCCTCGCTACCATAAAGACCGACGTTCCAGTAGAGTGGAACGAGGAAAAGCTGCGTCGCAAGCCTGCCAATATGCACGCTCTAGCTAAAGTGTTTAAGGAACTCGAATTCCGCACTCTTGCAGTACGCATTATTGAACACGGCGAGGCCAATGTGGGAGTAAAGAATGCTCCTGCGCCTGCCGAGGCGCTAAAAAATGTTTCAAGAGCAGAGCTAGAAATCGTGAACCACCCCAAGAAGAATCCTGGTCAACCATCACTCTTCGATGCTCTCGACACTAGAGACATTGCCCAGCTAACACCAGAAACGGTGGAAATGGACAATATCGATTCACACGAGCACAATTACATTATTGTTGGCGATGATGCCGAAGCAGCACTTATTGTAGAGAAGATAATCAATGGAGGCAAACCTATAGGCGTGTGTATCGTGGCCGATGGTGACGAGGCGATGCGAGCACACATTGTGGGTGTGGCAGTGAGCAATGAACGTTACAATGCCGCCTATTTTCCTCTCGACGACATGGGATGGATGATGGGTGCCATCACTCCGCTTTTCGACGGCAAGGTACAATTAGTAAGCAACGACATCAAGCGCGATATTGTGATGCTCAGCAACGTGGGCATAAACTACTGTGGCGACTACTATGACACAGCCGTTGCACACTATCTGCTGCAACCCGAGCGCAGCCACAACACGGCATTAATCGCTGAGGAGCTACTTGATTACAAAGCAATAAGCCAAGAAGGCTTAATAGGCTCAAAGGGTAAAAAACAAAAACTGTTCTCACAGGTTAAGCCCGAGAAACTGTGTAACTGGGCATGCGAGATGGCCGACCTAGCTCTCACTCTCAAACCAGAACTTGATAAAAAACTTGAGGAGAACGGTATGACCCACCTTCTCACCACTATCGAGATGCCACTTGTGCGCGTACTGGCAAGCATGGAATTGGCGGGAGCACGCATCGACGAGAAGGCGCTTGCCGAATACTCGGTCAAGCTTACCGCGCAGGTCGACGCTCTTGACCGTGAGTGTCACGAGCTAGCAGGCATGGAATTCAACACGGCATCGCCCGCACAGGTGGGCGAAGTGCTATTTGGTCATTTGAAAATCGACGCTAAAGCAAAGAAGACCAAGACAGGGCAATATTCCACTACCGAAGAGGTACTCATGAAGATTCGTGACCGCCATCCACTAGTAGACAAGATCCTAGAGCTGCGTGGAATGCGCAAACTACTTTCAACCTATGTCAACGCATTACCGGCACTCGTTAATCCACGCACAGGGCGTATACACACCACCTATAATCAAACGGTGACAGCCACTGGCCGACTATCATCAACAAATCCCAACCTGCAGAACATTCCTGTGCGCAGCGACGACGGAAAGGAGATTCGACGCGCCTTTATTCCAAGCAACGGCAACGTGTTCTTTAGCGCCGACTATTCGCAGATTGAGCTGCGCCTCGTTGCCGATCTGAGCAACGACAGCACTATGCTCGACGCCTTTGCCAAGGATGAGGATATCCATGCCATCACGGCAGCCAAGATTTATCACGAGCCACTTGACAAGGTCACTAGCGACCAGCGACGCAAAGCCAAAACCGCCAACTTTGGCATACTCTACGGCATCTCTGCTTTCGGATTGAGTCAACGCTTGAACATCCCACGCAGCGAAGCCAAGATGCTCATTGACGGTTATTTCGACACTTTCCCACAGGTGAAGCAGTACATCGAGCGCAGCGTGGCTCAAGCGCGTGAGCAAGGCTATGTGACCACACTCTTTGGCCGACGTCGCATGCTCCCCGACATCAACTCGCGCAACGCAGTGGTGCGCAGTTTCAGCGAGCGCAACGCCGTCAATGCCCCAATCCAAGGCACAGCTGCCGATGTTATAAAAATTGCCATGATTGCTATTCACCGCCGCTTTGAAGAGGAAGGACTCAAGTCACGAATGATACTTCAAGTGCACGATGAGTTGAACTTTGACGTTATCCCGAGCGAACTCGAGAAAGTGACCGAAATCGTGGTCACCGAGATGGAAGATGCCTACCATGGTCGTGTGCGCCTAACCGCCAGCCACGGCTCGGCCAGCAACTGGCTAGATGCGCATTGATACAATTTTAATTCTCAGTTATCAGTGTTAGTTTATTTCGATATTTCTCAAACACAATAAAAACCTATAACAATGAAGAAATTTTTATTATTAGCATTATTGCTTGTGGGCTTTGGCATGATGAACGCCCAAAGTATGAAAATGGTGGTCGACAAACGTGGAAACGTTGTTGGGCGCTATGTTGAGACCGATAGAAATGTTTACTACATTAGTGTTCAAGACGTTTCGAGCGTACCTAAACGTGGTCACCGTATTGTTACCTTCAGCGCCGCTAAGGGACAAGGTGTTGTATTCTACGACCAGTCACGCACTGGCAACCTCAACGTACGCAAGAGCCCTTCGACCAATTCACCTATATTAACCCAGATTCCAAACCCAGGAGATTATGTTCCCGATTGCTACAAATGCCTTGGAAAGGTGAATGGATGGTACAAAGTAAAAGTCAACGGCAAGACAGGATACGTCCGTGGCGACCTACTCGAGTGGGACGGCATGTGCACCTTCTAACCACCACATTACTCTTCCCTCTCTCCTATTTCCAATCAACGAATAACGAAATTCGACCGACGAACTAATGAAACAATATCTCGACTTGCTGCAGCATGTGCTAGACAATGGCACCATAAAGCACGACCGCACTGGCACTGGCACCAAGAGCATCTTCGGCTATCAGCTACGGTGCGACTTGAGCAAGGGTTTTCCGCTACTCACCACCAAAAAAGTGCATCTCAAATCTATCATCTACGAACTCTTATGGTTCCTCAAGGGCGACACCAATGTGCACTACTTGCAGGAACATGGTGTGCGCATCTGGAACGAATGGGCCGACGAGAATGGAGATTTGGGGCCTGTTTACGGTCATCAGTGGCGCTCGTGGCCCGACTATAACGGTGGACATATCGACCAGATTTCTCAGGTGATTGACCAAATCAAGAACACACCCGACTCGCGCCGCATAATGGTGAGTGCATGGAATGTTGCCGACGTGCCAACGATGAAGCTGCCTCCTTGCCACTCGCTGTTCCAATTCTACGTTGCCGACGGCAAGTTGAGTCTACAACTCTATCAACGCAGCGCCGACCTATTCCTTGGCGTGCCGTTCAACATAGCTAGCTACGCGCTACTGTGCATGATGATAGCCCATGTCACAGGGCTTGAGCCCGGAGAGTTAGTCCACACATTTGGCGATGCCCACATCTATCTAAACCATATGGACCAAGTGCACGAGCAGCTCAGTCGCGAACCACGCCCACTGCCACGCATGATCCTCAACCCTGAAGTGAAGAGTATCTTTGATTATGACTACGACGACTTCAAACTCGAGGGGTATGACCCCTGGCCCCTCATCAAGGGTGTCGTCTCAGTCTAATCAATGCTCAAATTACAATGTATAATCAAGAATCTCCAGCCAAATAAGAACCATATGCTTTCAGCAATCGTAGCAATTGACCGTAATGGAGCCATTGGTAAGCAAGGTCAACTCCTGTGCCACATGCCTGCCGACATGAGGCATTTCAAGGAAATCACCATGGGACACTCCATCATCATGGGACGCAAGACATTTGAGTCATTTCCAAAGGGTGCTCTGCCAGGAAGACAGAACATAGTCATCACCCGAAACCGCAACTATGCACCTGAAGGTGTGACAGTTGCCCACAGTGTTGACGAGGCGCTATCAGTTGCCACAATGCCCGGAGATATGTTTATCATCGGTGGAGAGCAGATATATAATGCTTCTTTTCCGTTGCTTACAACCATCTACCTTACCGTCATTGACCACAAGTTCAAGGACGTTGACGCCCACTTCCCCCGAATCGACATGCGCTCATGGATCATTATTTCACAAGAAGAACATCCCGCCGACGAACGCAACCCCTACCCTTTCACCTTCATCACATTGAAACGCAAGAAAGCATTATAGAATAGGTGACACAAAAAAGAATGAGACTCGTGACCAATCACGAGCCTCATTTTTATTATCAATCAATATTAGTTTTCATCTTACGATAAGCACCTTTGTTGTGCCACCGCCAGAGCCATTAGCAGGTGATGCGAGGATGGTGTAGACACCTGTTGGAACAAGGTCGCCGTTATAATTGCATCCGTCCCATGAAACCATACCTCCTGTTGACTTGAGCGAACGAATCACGTTGCCCGATGGGTCGGCAATCTTTACCAGTGAGTTCTCCATCAAACCAGTGATATTGATTGGACCTCCGTAGTCGGGACGCACTGGATTGGGATAAGCATATATGTTACTATAATTCGCCTGTCCAGGTGTTGCATCGCTCTTGTACTCAGCTACTCCTAGCGGAGTGGAAGCAAAGACTGCGTTGCTTGTTGGATCACAGCACACATAATATATCTGGTTGCTTCCCATCACACTATTATTAGCATTGAAGTTCTTGAGTACCGTCTGTCCGTCGGCACTTACGAGGAATAGCCCAGAATCCTTTGTACCAATCCACTTGCGATTGGCCCCATCGACAGCAATGCAGTTGATAGTCTGTCCGTCGAGTAGATAGTCGGCAAGGTTCGTGCCGTCATTACGAGGCACTTTGATATGGTTCACGTGGAAGTCTGCATCAAAGGCTTTGCTGGGGTCAAAGGCTATCACACCTGTGGTAGTTCCCATCCACACAAGTCCATTCAGGTCGGCTGTTAGGCAACGAATATCGTACCATGCCATGTTTTTGCCATCCTGATCGGGCAATGTACCAGAAGCAAATGAAATGCTGCGATTAAGCGACAAGTCACTATTGTTGTTCCATATCACGATTGGCTTCTGATAATGACCGCTGGCAAAGACCTTAGTATCGCCTGCTCCAATAGCAAACTGTGCTCTCTTGAAACTGTTGTGATTAAGATTGCTAATGTGATTACTATTGTTATATATAAAATCCTGGGCGGTGATTTGGCTACCTTTGGCTTGCTTAGCTGGAGTTAGCACGCGCACTGGATGGTCATTGTCTTGTGTCTGAACTATCCACAGATTACCTTGAGAGTCAAATCTCAATGCTGGCATACGAGTTTTGGTAATGAAACCACAATTCTCGCTGTTGTACCAGGCCACAATCTTTTTGTCAGTCACCTTGACGATGCCCTTCTTGCGTGTGCTAAAATAATAGGTATTGGACTCATTGGGCGAGAGCACAAACCAATTGCAGCAATAACTTCCTTCAGCATCAGGCTCAGGCATATCCTCAGGAGTCACATCCTCCCAAAATATACCGTCAAATGTATTAAACTGTGTCTTGTTTGCAAGTGCAATTTCAGCACCTAGGTCAAGGATGTTATCAAGAACAGCATTGTCACTAGTACTTGTGAGATAGAGCTGATCGTTAGCTGTGTCATATGCCATCCAGAACGGATAGGACGATATTGAGATAGCATTGGGGGTAATATTATTAGTGATTGTGCCGCCGCTCATGTGCTTCAACCCTTCGGGAGTGAGCACCCACATGTCATCGCTTCCCTCCTGAGATGAATAGATACCCGCTCCCTCGTGACGAACCGCATTGTCGCCTGTTGCGCTAGTAGTATAGTAATAGTCGGCATCATCAAAGCTCACCACATAGCCACCATCGCCCATCTTGTGAACTGCGATGGGTTTCCCTTGCGCCACCTGCGATTTGGTAAAAGTGAGGTTGTTACCCGAACTGCTTACTGTGACGCGCGCAAGCTGATTGCTAGCTAGAACAAAGAAACTGCTATCATCGATTGGTACAATTGCTCCTGACAGCCCCACTTGAGCCTGATTGAAATCACTTAGATGCTGTATATGCTTGTCGGCAGGGGCATAATAAAACGTTCCTTCCTGATTCAAGATAAGGTTGCCTCCAAGAATTACAGCACTCGACATGGCTTTGTCGGAAATATAAGAAGACTGAACTTCATATTTCTTGACATTGATAATCACAAAGCCAAAGTCGGTAGCCACAACGGCATGGTCGTTGCTATCAAAGGTGATGTCGTTGATTTCTCTCGATGTGACAATGTCGGCATTTTTGATATCACTGATGTTGTTGACGTCGCCATTGCGCACATCAACAACGTCGATATTGGAGTTCAAATAGGCTACCATGATGTAGTCCTTATCATCATTGTAGTATATGTTTTTAACTCCCGAGTCACTAAGGTAATTGGCGCGGTTGAGGTGCTCATTCTCTTGAGTCAACTTATCATAACGATATAAATTGCCGCTTGCCAAGTAATAAACCTCATCGCCAACATCAATACAGTTAGTGATATTCTCGCCGGCAAACACAGGATGAAGTATCCACTGGCCATAGTCGCTTTGCGCATGAACCACCATCGCGACAAGCGCAATTACCATTGTGATGATATGTTTCATTTTTTTGTTGTTCGTGATTTGAGTATTAGTGGGTTTCTATCACTTAATTACTGCTATCTTTGTTACAGGTTTGCCTGTGGTGCTGGGGGTCTTTCCTTGTGCAGCATAAACCTTGTAAACTCCAGTCTTCACAGGTACACCCCTTTGGTTGCAGGCATCCCATATTGCTACTCCACCTGTCGATGTTGTAGTAGCTACTGTGGCACCAGCAGCATCGGTAATCACCACATTGGAGTTCTCCATCAGACCATTGATGGTAACATAACCGGTAAATGCCGACTGCACGGGATTTGGATAGGCATATACGTTGCTATAGTCGCTTGCCGAAGGTGTCATGTCATAGAAATACTCCAGCACACCACAACCAGTGACAACAAGCACCGAATTAGTCGCACGGTTACAGCACACACTATATATCTGGTCGGTTGGCAAAGGACTATTGCTCATGTCAAAATGCTTGAGTATCTCAGAACCATCGGGGCTCACCATATATATTCCATTACTGTTGGTCCCTATCCACTTGCGATTTTGCGAGTCGCAGTCGATACAGTTGACCTGCGTTCCTTCGAGCAGCACTTCGTTGACTTCGACACCCTCCTTCTTCGTCACCTTTATGCGATTAATGCGGAAATCCTCATCAAAAGCCTCTCTCGGGTCAAAAGAGATCACACCAGTCACAGTTCCCAACCACATAATTCCATTATTGTCGGCCTTTGCGTAAACCCATCCGTAAGTCGAGAAATTCTTATTATCCTGATCATTAAATGAGGTAAAGACCTTATATTGCTTCAAGCTAAGGTCATCATTATTATTCCAAATGATAAGAGGATCATTGAAGTTACCAGACGAGTACACCTTGGTGTCACCGGCACCTATATCAAACATCATGCGTTTGAAACCACCGTCTGCACCAGAGTAACATGCACCACCAAGGTCATTAATAACAAAATGCGAAGGGTTAACCTCACTTAGAAGCAAATTCTGTGCACTAATTGCTACCACGTCAGCAGTCTCGCTACGTGGTTGTGCCATCCACAGGTTGCCTTTAGAGTCCAAACCGATTGCATTGGCTCGATCGGTTATAGGACCATTGTTTTTATTATATCTAATCACAATACTATCATTCTGAACTTTGGCAACACCGCCATTTTTACGGGAGCAGAAATAGTAAGTATTGGGCTCTGTGGACGAAACCTCAAGCCAGTAGTTGCCATCATAGCTTCCAATGTTAGGAGGTGTGACTGTACGCCACTGAGTACCATCCCATGAATTAATCTCGGAGTTTGCCCCATCCCACAACTCAAGGACACGGTTCTCAGAGGTGCGACTCAAGAGTACACGCTGCGTACTTGGGTCATAGGCAGTCCAATATGCTCTGTCCTTGATGCTAATACCATCAGGACACACCGTAGTTCCAGGCACATCATTAACATAGTGTGTGAGCCCATTCTCACTAAGGACCCACCATCCTCCTGATTCCAGAGATGAGTAGAAGCCGCTACTTCCATTTTGTAAGGCGACATTATTCCCGTTCACATCCCAAGTATAATAGTAGTCAACATAGTTCTTAATCTTTACACCATAACTACCTGTAGTGATATAATAGTAACGACTTGCCACAAAACCAGAATGGTAACGCTGCACAACAGATGGGATATCACCCTCCATTACTTGTGAAGAAAAAGTTAGAGTTCCATCACTTGCAGCGCTCACAGAAAATTTGTAGAGGGCATTTTCATTAAGTAAGAAGAATTTACTCGAGTTAATTGGGACTATTTTGCCAGCACCCAAGCTGTTATCGGCTTGCTTGTACGACCAAGAAGTCTCTATTTGCTCGTCAACATTGCAGTAATAGAACTTGTTATTGATACACATGATCTTACGAGTACCAACCACACCGATTGAAGATATATTCAAATCGAAGTTTCTCACCTCAACGACCGAATAGGAGTCTTCATCTATCACGATATAACCAAAAGACGTAGCCACATAGGCCTTGCCGTTATTAAATGTTACATCGTTGACGACTTTGGCCTTGGGCAGCACCACGTCCTTAATAGCGCTAATGTTGTATACTTTACCCTGTTGGTCAATTATATCGATATTGCAATTATTGTAGACAACAAAGAGGTAACTCTTGTCATTGTCATAATAAATCTGGCTAATATTATTGTCATTTAAAACACCTGCAACATCAACGATGCCGTTGCTCTGCGATGATTTATCATAGCAATAAAGATATCCACTTGTTAGGTAGTAAACCCTATCACCCACATCAATACAGTTAGTGATGTTTTCGCCAATAAAGTAATGATGCATTTTCCACTGGCCAGCCCCAATCTGTGCGCTGGCGATCAAGGCCGATAGCAAGAGTGCTGTGATTAAGAAATATTTTCGTATCATAATTATATAATTATCTTTTGTATTTATATATAACGATAGAAGTCACCCTAAAATTGTATAAACATAATAAAAACGAGGGTATGCCATCATTAAGTGGTCACACCCTCGTTATTATGGGTTGTTAATCGCAAATCGAAGTTATAAAACTTCTTACTATTTGATTATCGCAATCTTGGTCAATGGCTCGCCAGTGATGCTAGTCTCGCCCTGCGAAGCATAAACCTTATAAAAACCAGTACTTAGGCGCACGCCAGCATCGTCACATCCGTCCCATAAAGCGATGCCACCGTCCGATACCATTGTCTTCACAACGTTGCCATCACCGTCGGTAATTACCACGTTAGAATTCTCCATCAGACCATTTATAGCAATCATGCCAGTGAAATCAGGCTCTACAGGATTAGGATAAGCATATACGTTACTGTAGTCGCCCTCCGAAGGTGTCACGCCAGGGAAGTATTCTACCACACCGTTAGACGTAACCATCATCACTGAGTTAGTAGCACGGTTGCAGCACACACTATAAACCATGTCGCTTGGCAATGGACTGTTACTTGTATCAAAATGTCTGTAGATTTCGGAACCATCGGGGCTCACAAAGTACACGCCCGAGGTTGTGGTTGAAATCCATTTGTTGTTATTAGCATCAACATCAATCCATGTCACATGAATTCCATCAAGGAGCACACCGCTATCGTCAAATCCTTCATTCTTCGTGAATTGGATGCGATTAACATGGAAGTCATCGTTAAAGGCCTCTCTCGGATCAAGAGAGATTACACCAACATCCGAGCCAATCCACAAAATACTATCGTTATCGGGTCTAACGCACATCCAGTAACTAGCGCTATAACTCTTATTATCCTGGTCGACAAACGACTTGAACGCCTTGTACTGCTTCAGGCTCATGTCATCATTGTTAGTCCAGAAAACCAATGCTGAGCCCCAGTCACCAGCCGAGAACACCTTAGTGTCGCCAGCACCAATACCAAATGTGATGCGCTTAAAACCAGCACTGTAGCACGCACCACCCATATCATTAATGACAAACTTAGATGAGTCGACTTCTGTCAGTAGCTGATTCTCTGGCGAAATAGCAAAGGCGTCGACATTATTAGCACTTCGCGACTGAGGCATCCACAGGTTGCCTTTTGAATCAAAATTAATACCCGAGCAACGTGCAGCATAAGGACTGTTTGTAGAAATATATCTTGCAACAACAGTATCGTTCTTCACCTTACACACACCCTCAGTAGTGCGACAACAGTAGTAATAGGTGTTCGGCTCATTAGGCGACACAGCAAGCCACAAGTTGCCTTGATTGTTGGGAGCACCAACTGGTGTGATGTTTTTCCAAGAAGTACCATCATAAGAGTTAATCTCGGTCTTAGCTCCACTATTAGCACCAGGAAGTATGGTATTGTCGGTTGTGCGACACACCAGCACGCGCTGCTGATAACTGTCATAAACACTCCAATAGGCATTTGCGCTGATGCTAACCCCATTGGGTTTCACATACTCACCTCTTACACCATTTACCACATGTGCCAATCCATTTGCGCCAAGTACCCACCAGTTTCCTTCTTCTTGGCTCGACATTAGCTCATTGCCAGTAACTTTTGTAAATGTGTTACCATCTGGCAGAATAGTATAGTAATAATTTTTGGCTCCAAAACTGGCCACAAAACCTGATGGGTAAGGCTGAACAGTAACTGCTGCTGCAGCCACAACTTGCTTGAAAGTGAAATTAAGGGTGTCAACGCCAAGGCTATCGGTGCCATGCCCTATTGTCACAATCTGGAAAGTTGAGCTACAGTTGAGGAAGAACTTATTGTCGTTAATGGGTAGAATACATCCTTTCCCTTTGGCATTCGCAACTGTTTTGTGCCTCCAGGCTGCTTCGACCTGCTCATTAGCGCCGCAGTAATAGAAATAGTTGCCTACACTCATCACTTTGTAGCCTCCCACCTCGGCAACCGATGTCACAGCAAGTCCGAAATTGCGAACCTCCTTCACATCGAAAGTATCCTCATCAAGCACAATGTAGCCAAACGATGTTGCGACATATATCTTACCACTGCTGAAGGTCACATCGTTGATGGTCTTAGCACTGTGCATCACCACTTCCTTGATGGCCGGGACATTGACAACTTCACCGTTTGCAAGGATAATATCGATATTGCAATCGGTATAAGTTACTACAAGATATTGCTTGTTGTAGTTGTAATACAATTGATTCACTTTAACGCCATTAAGTGAATTGTTAGCATCAAGCACTGTGTTGGTCTCTGATGCCTTGTCAAAGCAATAGAGAGTTCCACTAACCAAAGAATAAACTCGATCACCTGCATCAATACAATTCTTGGCGCTACCTCCAACAAAGTAGGGATGTATTTTCCACTGTCCTGCTCCAAGTTGTGCACTTGCCAGCAATGGTAGTGTGAGGAAAATCGCAATGAATAATTTCTTTATCATAATATGTAAGTTATTATATTTCTAACTTCTATAACGTGAAAAGACTTATTAAATTGTGTAACAGACAAATTATTACTAATAACGCATCTCGCGCTCCACAAAGTTACGCGGTGTGTTCTTAAAAGAGAACTTGCACCACTGGCCAGTAACACTGCTATCATAACGCACATAGTACTTGCCGTCGGCTGGTATATAGTCGACATCAACATGGCCACGGTAAGAACGGTCTCTTCCCCCTAAAGACGAAGCCTTTCCTTTCTTCTCTTCAATAGTGAGTTTGTCATCGACAATCGTGGCAATGAGATTCACTGTTTCACCATCCACAAGCCTCATTCCTGTTCGCTCAATCGTAACGGTGCCATTGTCATTAGCACTGAACCTCAACGTGCCAGGCGAAGTGCTGTCGTCATCTTCGGTTCCAGGTTCTATTTCAAGTGCATTAATGCGTGAAATGGCAGGTTTTATCCGTTTCTGAGTCAGGAAAAAGCCCACCAACCCCATAGCTACACAAAATGCTATAGTGTAAAACTCTATTGATGTAAAGTCCATAATTGTTCAAAGTTAGATAAAATCTTTGATATAACTTAAAATTTAACAAAAAATATCACAAAATGCAATTATTTTGCCTCTCAACTAATTGCAAAAAAGAGACCACATCGTGATTTTCCTGTATTTTTTATTACTTTTAGAATAATTTCCTAATAAAATTGGGCAAACGCAAATAATTATTGCTATTTTTGCACTCTGAAAAATGATAAAGCTATCCGACATAAAACAATCCATTGACGCTGAGCTCACTCAGCTCAACATCATCATCAACGATACTTTGCGAAGCGACAACCCGTTGATGAACACTATCGTATCTAACTACCTTAAGACTAAAGGGAAGCAGCTCAGGCCCATTCTCGTGCTGCTCAGCGGTAGGCTATTTGGAGGCATCAATAAGCAGGTTATTACTGCTGGTGCTGCCATCGAGATGCTGCACAACGCTTCACTCATTCACGATGATGTGATTGACCAGAGCAAAACACGTCGTGGTGTTGACACAATCAATGGCGTGTGGGAAAACCATGTGGCGGTGCTTGTGGGCGACTTCTTTGTTAGTCGCGCGCTAGTGTGTGCAGTAGAGACAGGTGACAACAACATCCTCAAAGTGCTGGCCTCACTTGGAGCAGACCTATCACTAGGCGAAATTGACCAGTTTGACACTGCTCGCCACCACACAATAAACGAAGATGCCTATTTCAACATCATTGGCAAGAAGACGGCATCGCTCTTCACCAGTTGTGTTGAGGTGGGAGGTTTGGCTGCAGGAGCACGCCCCGAGCAACTTAATGGCATCAAGGAATATGCACGCCTGTTGGGATTGTGTTTCCAAATCAAGGATGACACATTCGACTACTTCCATGACCCTGTCGTGGGCAAACCTACAGGCAATGACCTGCGCGAAGGCAAAGTAACGCTACCGCTCATCTATGCTCTATCACAACGACACAATGCCAAGCGTGATGAGATGATGCAAATCCTCGTCAAGGGAAACTATAGCACTAGCGAGATAGAAAAACTAGTGGAGTGGGCTAAGGCATGCGGCGGCATAGAATATGCCAATCTCAAGATGCGCGAACTCTGCAACAAGGCCGAGTCGCTTCTCGACGAATATGGCGACAATGAGGACACGCGTGCGCTCAAAGCCATATTCCATTACATAATAGACAGGAACAAGTGATAGATGCATTCAATTCCTATCCCCATTTTACTGAAAATCATAAACGATAAACATAAACAACTAACTCATGAACAAAGTAATCATCATTGGCTGTGGCGGTGTGGGAACCGTGGTGGCACACAAGTGCGCCAAAAATCCTGATGTGTTTAACGAGATAGTAATCGCCTCACGGCACAAAGCAAAATGCGACGCTGTGGCTAAAGCGATTGGTGCCCCCAACATCACCACCGACGAAGTTGACGCCGACTGCGTTGAGCAACTGGTGGCTTTGTTCAAGCGTCATCAGCCCAAACTGGTTATTAATGTGGCACTCCCCTACCAAGACCTCACCATTATGGATGCCTGCCTTGAGTGTGGAGTAAACTACCTTGATACTGCCAACTATGAACCACGCGACGAGGCACACTTTGAATATAGCTGGCAGTGGGCTTATCGTGAACGTTTTGAGAAAGCTGGCCTCACAGCAATCCTGGGCTGCGGTTTCGACCCTGGTGTGAGTGGTGTTTACACTGCACGTGCTGCAAAGCATCACTTCAAGGAGATTCACTACCTCGACATCGTCGACTGCAACGCTGGCAACCATGGCAAAGCATTTGCCACCAACTTCAACCCAGAAATCAACATCCGCGAAATAACTCAAAAGGGTCGTTACTACGAGGATGGCAAGTGGGTTCAAACTGGCGCCCTTGAGATTCACAAACCACTCACTTATCCCGAGATTGGTCCTCGTGAGAGCTACCTTATGTACCACGAAGAACTTGAGTCGCTTGTGATTAACTACCCAACCATCAAGCGCGCAAGATTCTGGATGACCTTTGGCGAGGAGTATCTCACTCACCTGCGCGTGATTCAAGACATAGGCATGGCACGCATCGACCCCGTCATGTATCAAGGAATGGAGATTGTGCCACTGCAATTCCTCAAGGCTGTGCTGCCCAACCCACAAGACTTGGGTGAGAACTACACTGGCCAAACCAGCATCGGCTGTCGTATCCGTGGCATTGGCAAGGACGGGAAGCCTTTAACCTACTACATTTACAATAACTGCGACCACCATGCCGCATTCGAGGAGACCGGCATGCAAGCCGTAAGCTATACCACTGGCGTACCAGCAATGACTGGTGCCATGATGTTCCTCAAGGGACTGTGGTGCAAGCCAGGTGTGCACAATGTCGAGGAGTTTGATCCTGACCCATTCCTTCAAGTTCTCAACGAGCAGGGCCTACCCTGGCACGAGCTCTTCAATATCGATCTCGAGCTGTAAAAGCAAATTCCGAATACATAAAATCAGCCACCAACTATTTGGCGGCTGATTTTTTTGTCTTTGAGAAGAATTTAGATTCCGAAAACCTTTCGAATCTTGTCAACGTGGTCAAGTTTCTCCCATGTGAAGAGCTCGACTTCAATAGTGCGGTCACCTTCGTAAAGCGACTTGAAATGCTTGGCCACAACTTTTGGTTCACGCCCCATGTGTCCGTAAGCTGCTGCCTCTTTGTAGATAGGGTTGCGCAATTTCAGGCGTTTCTCGATAGCATAGGGAGTCATTGGGAAAATGTCCCTGAGCTTATTGGCAATCTCGGCATCGCTCATCGCAACGTGACTGGTTCCGTAGGTATTGACATAAAGACTTACAGGCTCGGCAACACCAATGGCGTAAGAAACCTGAACAAGCATCTCATCGGCAATGCCAGCAGCCACTGCATTCTTTGCAATGTGACGGGCTGCATAGGCAGCGCTTCGGTCCACCTTGCTGGGGTCCTTACCGCTAAATGCGCCTCCACCATGAGCTCCGCGTCCACCATAGGTATCAACAATGATTTTACGGCCTGTAAGACCTGTGTCTCCGTGAGGTCCACCAATCACAAACTTTCCAGTTGGATTCACATGCAAGATGAGCTTGTCGTCAAAGAGCATCTGAATTTCCTTGGGCAGTTTCTTCATAACACTTGGCAACAAGATTGTTTCCACGTCATGCTTGATGCGGTCAACCATCTGCTTGTCGGCCTCTTCCTGGCTGATGCCATCGGCCTTGATGAACTCATCGTGCTGAGTGCTGATTACTATAGTGTGAATGCGAACAGGCTTGTGGGTCTTGTCATCATACTCAACCGTCACCTGACTCTTAGCATCAGGGCGAAGATAAGGGATAACACAACTCTTGCGCAAGGTAGCGAGTTCGCGCAGCAACATGTGTGCAAGGTCAAGCGTGAGAGGCATGTAGTTAAGAGTCTCGTTACAGGCATAACCAAACATCATGCCCTGATCGCCGGCTCCCTGATTCTCCTCGCTTTCGCGGTCCACACCACGGTTTATGTCGCCACTCTGTTCATGTATTGCCGAGAACACACCGCACGAGTCGCCATCAAACTTGTACTCGCTCTTGGTATAACCTATCTCATTTATCACACCACGAGCCACCTCCATCAGGTCGATGTAGGTCTTACTCTTTACCTCACCAGCAATTACAACCTGACCAGTGGTAACAAGAGTTTCACATGCCACGCGGCTGTGAGGGTCAAAAGCCAGAAAATGATCGAGAAGCGCATCGCTAATCTGGTCAGCAACTTTGTCGGGATGTCCTTCCGACACCGACTCACTAGTAAATAAATAGTTCATTTTTCCAAATTGTTTTAATGTGGAAAAACGCTAAGATGCTGTGAAAGATTTGAGGGATAATTCGCAGTTTTAGCATTTTTTCAAGTGGTTGCAAGCAGCCAAATTTTTCCACTGTAGTTAATAAATTTTACTCAATTTCAGCCATCGTTTTCACGATAGCGGGTGCAAAGGTAATACTTTTTCCTGAAACTCAAAAAGAAAAAGCAAAAACTAAACAAAAATTATAATTCAATCCCCTCCTTCTAGACACAGCAAGAAGAAGGGGATTATGGATTATTTAGAAGCCGGTCCAAGTTTGACGCCACAGGGTGCGAGCCAGTTCATCCCAACGCACGATGGTGGCGGCAAAGAAGTCGGCAACATAGCCATTTAGCATCGACTGTGCAGCCTTGGGGTCGCTGGCGTTGAGTTCCTGCCACATCTGTCCCACATAAGGGAGCTCTAGCCTACCCTTCTCCATAAAATAGTCGCGCACAGGTTCCAGCGTCTTGCGATAGGTGCCCCAGCGCACAGTGGCCAGTCGGTTAGCCTTGCGGTAGTGCCACAACGCGGCATCGTCACGGTCGCTGTGCTGCCCGCACACCTGCAGGAGTTTAGGAAGTTCGGTTGTTCCAGCAAAAATAGGAAACCTGGGGCTCTCTCCCGGATTGTCAAGCGCAATCCATGCAACGCCTCCCACCTCATCGGGCAACCACGAACGCAACTGAATCACGGTGCTGTAGGCACACCATGGCACACTCACGGTGCGAATATTCTTCATCGCCGAGTCGCCCATGGCATAATACATGTTTATCTCGTCGGGGCGCATCCATGGGTTGCTGTAGGGTGAGACTATGCTATCGGGCTCATTCTCCACCAGATTGCCCTTCTTGTCCTTGCGTTTAGGGTTAGGAATAAGGTGACGGCCACTCAGGTTTTTGTCGGTACCCTCATAGTAGCTTCCCAGCAGCTGCATCACCTGTTGTGGACTCACCAGAGTGTCGGGCTTGATGCTTACTGGCAATTCCTCAACCGTATCGCTCAAGTGCTTTGAGGGTGCAAGCGCGTTCATTATATAATACTCTCGCACACTGTAGTTCTTAGTTTCCTTCATGTAATTGCCACCACTATAGGCACGCCAGAAACTGAACTCGCTCTTTCCATCCCACAACTTGAGCTCTTTGGCAAGACTCTTAACGTTGCTCGACGCCATAAAGTGATCCTTGTCGTTGAGATCAATCTTACCAATGCGGGAGATATTGGCCGACACGGCAATCTCATCATCGGGAATGCGTTGCGCTGCCCACACGGCACCAATTTTCTTGGGGCCAGCACCAAGTATCTCAAAAATCCACACCTCATTGGGATCAGCTACTGTGAGGCACTCACCGCTGTCGCAATAACCATACTTCTCGGCTAGGCTACCCATTAGTGCTATAGCCTCACGCGCTGTGGTGCAACGTTCAAGAGCTATGCGCTGTAGCTCCTCGATGTAGAATAGTCCTTTCTTGTTTTGAAGGGTATCGCGACCGCTGAAGGTGGTCTCGCCCATTGCCACCTGTTTCTCGTTAAGACAGGGATAGGCGGTATCGAGATATCGGTAGGTATGACGCACCTGTGGTATCACTCCACGACGATAAAGCTTAGTGCTGTCGCTTGCGGCCTGAGTGTGCATGCGACCTTCGTAGATAGCGGTCACTGTGTCGCGCTCGTAGTCACGTGCAGGGGTCATCGTCATCCATGTGCGATACCACGAGTCACAGGTGTGAGATGTCATTACCGAACCGTCGGTACTTGCCGCCTTGCCCACCATGATGCTGGTGCAAGAAAGACGACTCATCCCCTCGGGTGTTGACTCATCAACTTGAGCCATTGCGGCAACTCCTGTCGCCGCAATAGCCAATAAAAAGAAATTATTTATTCTCATAAATCAATGCTCTTTCTTAAATCCATCCAAAAGTATGGTAAAGGTAGGCGATAAGATAGCCTGCCACGCATGCCACAACAGTGTGCACCATTCCTGGCATCATGAAGGAGTGGTTAAGCAGATATTTTCCAATTTTTGTTGTTCCTGTGCGGTCGAAGTTCACTGTGGCAATATCTGATGGATAATTGGGGATGAAGAAGTAACCATAAACCGATGGCAGCACACCCAGCAGAATCCATCCGTCGATGCCTAGTTTGTAGGCAAGAGGCAACATGGCAACCACCACTGCTCCCTGTGAGTTAACGAGCACCGACACTAGGAAGAATGCAAAAGCTATCGACCAAGGATAATGCTCCACCATTCCAGCTAGCATCTCTTGAATTGCACCTAAATAGTTGGCGAAATAAGTATCGGCAAGCCATGCGATACCATAGATGGCAACAACAGCAACCATACCACTCTGCCATACTGGACCGCTGACAGCCTTCTTGGGAGAAGCCTTACAGAAGATTATCATCAACGCAGCAGCTGCAATCATGACAATCTGAATCACAATATTCATCTTCAACGGACTCATTACAACCTCAGTGACATCTGGCACCACTTTCTCAATCTTTGCCAGTTGTTCAGGAGTTATACTTGCGCCCAGCATTTCCATTTCAGGTGCGCCCTTAATAGCCTTGACAGTCTCATAAGCGGGAAGCATATTTTGGAAGATTGCGAAAAACACAATCACGAGAAGGGCACCAAAGAAAATGAATACCGCACGCTTGCTCTCAGGAGCAATCTTCTTGTCGAGAGTAGTAGCTGTGCTGCCGTAGATGAACTCACGTTGCTCAGGGTCAGCAATTCTTTTCTGGAACTCAGGGTCTTTGTCAAGGTCCTTGCCACGCTTATAGGATGCCACCGATGCAATGATGATACCCAGCAAGCACGCAGGCATTGTCACCATGAGCACCTTGGGGATGGTGATGGCATAGCCATTAGTACCCGAAATAGTGATGAATGCCACCACAGCAGCGGCAATGGGCGAGCAAGTGATACCTATCTGCGAAGCTATACTCGCAATACCACATGGACGCTCTGGACGGATGCCCTTCTTGATTGCAATATCGCAAATGATAGGCATCAAGGTGTAAACAACGTGTCCTGTTCCAACAAGCACGGTAAGGAAGAATGTGCAAATAGGAGCAAGGAAAGTGATGCGGTCAGGATGCTTACGCAGTAGTTTTTCGGCCAATTGGATAAGCCAGTCCATACCACCTGACGCCTGCATAATACCTGCACAGGTAACTGCTGCTATGATGATATAGATAACATCGGTGGGAGGTGTGCCAGGTTCTAAGCCAAACCCAAACACCAGAATCGCAAGGCCAATTCCTGAAATGGCACCTAACGCCAGGCTGCCATATCGGGAACCTAGCCACAGCGCTGCAAGAACGATGCAGAGCTGTAAAATCATTAAAGCTGACATAATATCTTGGTTTTTAATTCTTGGTTTTCAGTTTTAGAAGGGGCAATGCCTCATCCTTTGCATCTCAATAACGCACGCTCACCTGCACATACACACTGCTGTAGTTGTGCTTGGCGAGAGAGCGGTCGTTGGTGAACACATATTCCGACTGTATCTCAAAATACTTGCAGAAACGGAAGTTGAGACCTATCTCATAGTTGGTCTTGGCATGAAGCCAAGTGGCGCTTGGGCGATAGAGGTCGTAACGGCCCTTGACGAGCAGTTTGTCGCGGTAGACCGGAACTATAGCGAGAGCATAAAAACCGTCGGCCTTATTGGCTGCTATCTGATTCCCATCGCGATCGGTATAGGTTTTAATGGTCAAGTCGTTAGCATCACCTGGTTTCTGATAGGTTGTGGCAAAACCCAGGCCAGTAGAATGGATGTACTCACCACGCAACTGCAAGTCACCTTTTTTATACTCGGCACTCAAAGCGTAACGGTGCTTGTTCAGGCTCAGCACCTCGCCACCGCTTTTGCGAGCATAGGAACCCTCCCAGCCAAACGCACCAATGCGCAGTCCGGCAACAGGCATTACCCATACACCGCCTATGATATCCTTCTTCTTGTCGACATCGGTAACATTGATACCCTGTCCGTTGAACACGCCCACCTGGTAGTGAAGCAGATAACGGCCTGAACTACTCTTAAGAAAATCACCTTGGAACTGCAAACCTATGTCGCGGCCATTGCTGGCATGCTCGCCAGTGCGGTCGCTGAAGCCCGATAACTTCGAAACAGGCTGAGAATACGACATAAAGCCCTGATCGAGTGGATGCATAGGGTTTTCAAATGTGAATGGCCTCTTAAACTGACCTAGCTTAATCTTGAAGAAATCAAACCGCTGCCACTCCATGAAATAATCAACAAGGCGAGGACTACTACCTAAAGTTGACGTGTTGCCGTTGATTTGACCTTGTACCTTATAATATAATTCGTTGAGGATTCGTCCCTCAAACGAAGCTCTTACAATCCTAATGTTGAAGGTATTGCTATTGTTCCCTTCCTGAAAAGTTGCTTGGTAGGACGCTATGCCATAACCGCTGAACTTAGGTTTAGTAAAGATAGGAGGTTTCTCACTTTTCTTTTCGGCCTCAGGTTGTAATGCTTCCACTGCCTCAACATTAGTGGCTGGGGTGACTGCTGTCACGGCTCCGACATTATCAGTTGTCGCCGACACTTCATCGGCTACCATAGGCAACAAGCATAGCAACGATAGAAATAAAAAAATAATTCGCTTCATTGGTAATAGTTTTTTATCATTTTAAACGTCACAAATATACTAATAAAAATCGAGGCTACCATAGTTTTTTATACTCTAGAGTTATTTTTGATAAACATCTGACTCGGTAGACTCACCTGACTCGGTAGACTCACCTGACTCAGTAGAATCACAGGAATCAATTCTTCTTTGAGGAAGAACCTTTCTTCGTGGTTATTACCACAACTCCGTTTCCACCCCTTATGCCATAAATAGATGTCTCGGACGGGTTCTTGAGAACTTTGATTGACTCAATATCGTAAGGGTTTATCATATTGATTGGACCATTATATGGCATACCATCAAGTATGTATAGCGGTTCGGTTCCAGCATTGATTGAATTAATGCCACGAATAAGCATCGATGGCGACTTTTCGGGATTGCTTGACGAAGAATTCATGAGCACTCCTGCTTGCCTTCCTTCTACAAGTCTAGTCACGCTAGATATATAGTCATTCCCCTTATCACCCAACAACATGGCTTGTTGAGAACCCGAACAGCAAGCAAGGAACAATAACAATGTTAACAGTATTATAAACTTCTTCATAATTTCCACCTTGGTTATTAGTCGCGTTAGTGCTACAAATATAATATATTTTATAGGCAAAAGCAAATTATTGACGCAGAAATTGGGCACATCGGCAAAGCACAGACAAAAAAACAAGCCGACAACCAATTAGTTGTCAGCTTGTTCTGTATCCAAGAAAGATTGAGACAACGAACTGCAAGACTCAAAATCACTATCTATGCAATTGTCACTTATTGATTAAGTGGGCGTATTTTTTCCAAAAACCATCCTTTAGATTTTTCTGTTTGCGTTTTGTCATTTTCTTGAGTTTCGTCTGCCAGTATTTTTTCCATAAGTTCAATTGATAATTGTTCTGATACTTCCAAGATGTCCTGAGTAATTGCAATGGTTTTTTCGTTGAATTTCTTTAAGCATGGCGTCTTAGCCAAAGCTATGGCCTGCTTGATTTCGTTTGTTGTGAAATACTTGGAATAAATGCGAATCGTCATGTCGGGCATATGATCCGACAAATTATCAAGTGAGCCATCAAGAAAGCCAGATGGAATTTTGTAAAAATTCTCTAGTACTGACAGCATCTGTTTCATTTGGTTATCAAACCCAGATGCCTGAAGATATTCTCTCACTGCCTCTTCAAAATCTTTTTCCACCACAATGTCGGCCGATGGACTTTTTTCTCCTTTAGCAAAGCATTGGCCTTCCTGCATAAGATCCTGAGATATTTGTGGTTGTAGGTTCCTGATTTTTGTTTGGATTTCGGTCTTATTGATTTCTGTCAATTGCTTTATCTCATCAAGGGTGAAATACTTTGAGTAAATATCCACCATCTTATCGGGCATCTTTTCTATTAACTGATTCATAAAATCATCAATATATGGATTATCTTCTTGCCCTAATTGCTTATAGGCAGAGACCATTCTCTCTTTCATTGTCTTCTCATATTCCGTGGCATCGAGCAAGGCTTTTACCGCAGCTTTAAATTCCTGGGTTGCTCCCGATTTTGACTGCTGTTGAGGAGTGTTGGAGCCTGTGGCAGTGATTGTTGCAAAAATCATAGCCAGCAACAATAATTGTTTCATGCAAGTTTTCATCGTCTAAAATGTTTTAGGGGGTATAATAATTAGGTAGCAAAAATAAGAAAAACTATTCACAATTGCAATGTGAAATGGCGTTTTTTGTGGTAAGTGCAAAAAACAAAAAGCCCGACAACCGTTGATTTCAACCGATTATCGGACTTTGCAGTGCCCAAGAAAGGACTCGAACCTTCACGCCTTGCGGCACACGCACCTGAAACGTGCGCGTCTACCAATTCCGCCACTTGGGCTTTTTAAATTGCGGTTGCAAAGGTAGTGATATTTTTTAAACTGGCAATAGTTTTTGTAAAAATTTTTCTCAAAGCATCACCAATTCGCTTAATAGTGAGCGCTATCCGCCCGCAAATTATCATTTGTCCTTTTCAAAGAGTTTGTCGATTTGCACCTTCAAGTGGGGTGGCAGCGGTGGGATGTTATGAGCCTTTTCATATCGCAGCAGGTCCTCATATGACTTGTCTACATCGTTTTCTTTGCGCGTTTGATTAAACTCTTTTTTATCAATGTAAGCTGTCTCGGTGACATAGGACTCAAGGATGAGGATGTACTCCTTCCCTGATCTGTCAAATGTACCTTTGGAAAGCTGCTGCATCATCACAAAATCGCCTATCGAGGAGTATCCTTCGTCATTCATGCGATACACCTCAAAATAATTCGACTCTTCTTCCTCTTGCCTTTTAGCAAGTTCCGCCTCCTTTTTTTGTTTCTTTTTCTCGTTCTTCTCTTTTGCTATATCTTGATGTTTCTTGAAAAGCCAATGGTCAAAAGTGGTGGTTCTCGTGCCATCTTTTTTGTCCTCATCGATATAGCCCAGCAATGACACAGAGTCTCTTATCACTTTGCGACCCGTGGAATCGGTAGTGACATTCAACTTTGCCCACTTCCCTTTGTTGCTTGTAACAAGAGCATAAGTCGACACTTTTTGAATCTTGCATTTGTTCTCTATCATGCGTCCAGCAATTGTGTTTATTAAAAATTTAAGCAGGCCTGTATATGCCTTCGAGATGCTCTTTGATTTGGTTTTTATCTTTTGATTAGCAAACTCGTAGGTGTTGTCAATAACACCTGCTCGGTAGTAAAGGGGACCTTCATCATCAATATAAGTGAGACGGTAATAGGTCTGCATGTAGAGTAATTCTTTTGGCCTTACAGCCACGTCGGGAAGGGTGTAACTTATCTCCTCCATTGTCACCACGCCGTTGGTCAGGTCGGTGACATTGACTGTGATGGGCTTGTAGGCTACATGTGAGAAGCACAGCACATTGTTGCCTTTAGTGTCCTGTAACAAGCCATTTACATCGGTCACTCCAATTAGTGTGCCTTGTTCGGTGGTTGCTGTAGCATAAGCTACTGGAACGCCATCGGTGTCTTTCACGGTTATTGACTGAGCACATACTTCAATAGCAAATCCAGTCATTATCACTAAAAATAATAATACTTTTCTCATAAATGATTAATTGTTTATGCGTCTTTAATTTATCGTAACAATAAAAATTTCAATTTTATATTTGCAAAAATAAAAATCTTCTTTGACTATTGATATATTTCATATTTGAAAATTATTATTTTTTTTATTAAATAACATTTTTTGCCACCATTATTAGTGCCGTTGAACCGAAAAGCAGTATCTTTGCAGATTATTTCGCCGAGCGACGTTGTGTCAAAGCTCCCGCTATCAGATGGAGTGGGCGGGGAAGTGTGAGAGTCCTCATGTTATATCACATTCTCATGACATACCCACAGCTTGCCACAACCAAGGCAAAGTAATGTTATAAAAAACTAATATGAGCGAAGAAAATATCAAGAATAAGAAGCAGGAAGATGAGTCGATTATTGAGCAAGCGGCGAGCGAAGAATACCGCTACGGCTTTGTGAGCGACTTTGAGACCGATGTTATCCCCAAGGGACTTAACGAGGACGTGGTGCGCCGCATCAGCCAGCTTAAGAACGAGCCCAAATGGCTACTGGAGTTCAGGCTTAAGGCGTTCCGCCACTGGCAGACCCTTAAGCTGCCAAAATGGGGCAAGGTGAACATGCCCGACATCGACTTCCAGGCCATAAGCTACTATGCCGCACCACAAACCAAGACTGGCGACAAGAAAGAGATAGACCCCGAGCTGAAGAAGACCTTCGACAAGCTGGGCATTCCCCTCGAGGAGCAGAAGCGACTGAGCGGCATGGCGGTCGACGCAGTTGTCGACAGCGTGAGCGTTCACACTAGCTACCGTGAGCGCCTGGCTGAACTGGGTGTGATTTTCTGCTCGATAAGTGAGGCTGTGAAGGACTACCCCGACCTAGTCAAGAAATACATGGGAACAGTGGTGCCTTACACCGACAACTTCTTTGCTGCCCTCAACTCGGCAGTGTTCAGCGACGGATCATTTGTTTACATTCCCAAGGGCGTGCATTGCCCAATGGAATTGTCGAGCTACTTCCGCATCAACGCGGCGCAGACCGGCCAGTTTGAGCGCACTCTCATCGTTGCCGACGACGACAGCTACGTGAGTTACCTTGAGGGCTGCACGGCGCCCATGCGCGACGAGAACCAGCTACATGCCGCCATCGTCGAGATTATCGTCGAGGAGCGTGCTGAGGTGAAATACAGCACTGTACAGAACTGGTACCCCGGCGACAAGGACGGCAAAGGTGGTATCTACAACCTGGTGACCAAGCGTGGAATTTGCCGTGGTGACCACTCGAAACTCTCGTGGACACAGGTGGAGACCGGCAGTGCCATCACTTGGAAATATCCCAGCACCATCCTCAAGGGCAACAACACCGTGGGTGAGTTCTACAGTGTGGCCCTAACCCGCAACTACCAGATGGCCGACACTGGCACCAAGATGATACACCTGGGCAAGAATTCCCGCTCCACCATCGTGAGTAAGGGCATCAGTGCAGGACACAGCGAGAACAGCTACCGAGGCATGGTCAAAGTGGCTCCCGATGCCACCAACTGCCGCAACTACACGCAGTGCGACAGTTTGCTGCTGAGCGACACCAGCGGTGCTCACACATTCCCCGTGATTGAGGTTGGCAATGACTCGAGCATCGTCGAGCATGAGGCTACCACAAGCAAGATTAACGAGGACCAGATTTTCTACTGCAACCAGCGCGGAATCAGCACCGAGGACGCCGTGGGGCTCATCGTCAACGGCTATGCCCGCGATGTAATGAAGAAGTTGCCAATGGAGTTTGCTGTCGAGGCCCAGCGCCTGCTCAGCGTCTCGCTTGAAGGCAGCGTGGGATAATGGTTAATGCATAATTCATAATGCACAATTAAAATCTAGTTATCTAGAACTTCTAGAAAATCTAGAAAAGAAATATAAAAACGACAATGTTAGTTATCAAAGATTTACATGCCTCTATCGAGGGCAAGGAGATATTAAAAGGGGTAAACCTCACCGTCAAGCCAGGCGAGGTGCACGCTATCATGGGACCTAACGGCAGCGGAAAAAGCACTCTTAGCTCGGTGCTCACCGGTAACCCAGCCTACACCGTCACTGGTGGCGAGGTGGAATTCTACGGCAAGAACCTGCTGGAGCTCAGCCCCGAAGACCGCGCCCACGAGGGCATCTTCCTGAGTTTCCAGTATCCCGTTGAGATTCCAGGCGTGCTCATGAGCAACTTCATGCGCACCGCCATCAACGAGAAGCGCAAATATCAAGGCTTGGAACCTATGAGCGCTACCGATTTTCTCAAACTCATGCGAGAGAAACGCGCTGTGGTCGACCTCGACAACAAGCTCGCCTCACGTGCCGTGAACGAGGGTTTCAGTGGCGGTGAGAAGAAACGCAACGAGATTTTCCAGATGGCGATGCTCGAGCCACGCCTCTCGATTCTTGATGAGACCGACAGTGGCCTCGACATCGACGCGTTGCGCACGGTTGCCAACGGTGTGAACCGCCTCAAGAGCGACGATAACGCCACTATCGTTATCACCCACTATCAGCGTTTGCTTGACTACATCAAGCCCGACCAGGTGCACGTGCTCTACAAGGGACGCATAGTGATGACTGGTGGTCCAGAACTCGCTCTGGAGCTTGAAGAGAAAGGTTACGACTGGATTAAGGAACAAGTTGACAACAATCAGCTATGAACAACTCGCTGAAACAATATATCGACCTACACGACAGCAACCTAGAAGCGATTGAGAGCCACTCGGCGCCACAGCTCAACGCACTCAGGAAAGAAGCACGCAAAGTTCTTGAAGGAGCAGTGTTGCCACGCAAGGGTAGCGACGACTATGAGGCAACCGACCTCAACGCTGCGCTCGCACCCGACTATGGCGTGAACATCAACCATGTGGATCTTTCACGCGAGTCAACCACCAAGTTCCGTTGTGAAGTGCCCAACTTGAGCACCTGCCTCTACTACGTGTTTAACGACACTTTCCGCCCAAGCGCAACAGCTGGGCAGAGTGGAGACAAAGCCAGCGTGGAGTCGTTCCAGAACACCAAGCATCCCGAGGTTCTTGCCAAGCACTACGGCAGCGTAGCCAATCTAACCAATCCCTGCACAGCACTCAACACCATGCTTGCACAGGACGGCGTGCTCATCTACGTGCCCAAAGGGTCGGCAACTACTAAACCCATCCAGCTCATCAACGTGTTTGACGCCAACGCGCGCTTGATGGCTGTTCGTCGCGTGCTCATTGTCCTTGAGGACAACGCCCAAGCCAAGGTGCTCGTGTGCGACCACACCAAGGGCGACAAGCAATATTTGAGCCTTGAGACGGTGGAAGTGATAGCAGGTCGCAACTCACGCCTCGACTACTACCACATGGAGGAGAGCGACGAGCACACTACACGCCTGTCGCAGTTGTGGGTAAGCCAGCAAGAAGGTAGCAATGTGCTAATCGACGGCATAACACTCACCAACGGTTACACTCGCAACGACTACCAAATTGACGTTGATGGCGCACACTGCGACACCCAGCTGCTAGGAATGGCAATCGCCACTAGCGACCAGCACGTCGACAACCACACGCTCATCAATCACAACGCTCCGCGTTGTCAGAGCAACGAGATGTTTAAATATGTGCTCAACGACAATGCCGTGGGTGCATTTGCAGGAAAGATTCTCGTTAAGCCCAACTGCCCCAAGATTGACGCCTATCAAGGAAACCGCAATATCGTGGCATCGCCCACAGCACGCATGTACACCAAGCCACAGCTCGAAATCTACACCGACGACGTGAAATGCTCGCATGGCTCTACCGTGGGCCAGCTCGACCAAGAGGCTTTGTTCTATATGCAAACTCGCGGCATATCGTTACCCGTAGCCCAAAAGCTGCTGATGCAGGCCTTCATGAGCGACGTGATCGACGGAGTGCGTCTCGACAGCCTTCGCGACCGACTGCGCCACCTGGTGGAGATGCGTTTGAGCGGTGACGCGATGATTTGCGAAACCTGTGAACTCAAGAAATAATTTTTTGATCTTCAACACCACTACCCTACTATACAAACAATGAACGTTTACGAAATACGTGACCAATATCCAATCCTGAACAGGAAAATCGAGGGAAAGCCTTTGATTTACCTCGACAATGCCGCCACGTCGCAGACACCGCGCTGCGTGGTGGAAACTATTAATGACATGTATTATAACCACAAGTCGAACGTGCATCGTGGCGTACACACCATCTCACAAGAGGCCACCAACATCATGGAGGCTACGCGCGAGAAGGTACGTCAGTTCATCAATGCAAAGTCGACTAGCGAGATTGTTTTCACACGCGGCACTACCGAGGCCATCAACCTCGTGGCATCTTCGTTTGGCGACAGTCTCTACACCGGCGACGAGATAGTGCTCACCGTGATGGAACACCACAGCAACATCGTGCCCTGGCAACTGCTGCAGCGCAACAAGCGCCTCAAAATCCATGTGGTTCCCATCGACAAGAATGGCGACCTCGACCTCAACGCCTATGAAGACCTGTTCACCGAGAACATTCGCTTTGTAGCACTCACTCATGTATCGAATGTGCTCGGAACCGTCAACCCTGTGAAAAAGATGGTGGAAATTGCTCACCGCTATGGTGTGCCAGTGCTCATCGACGGAGCTCAAGCCGCACCCCACATGAAGATTGACGTGCAAGACATCGACGCCGACTTCTATTGCTTCTCGAGCCACAAGATGTATGGTCCTGCTGGCATTGGCGTGCTCTACGGCAAGGAGAAACAATTGAGCCGAATGGTGCCTTATCAAGGTGGAGGCGAGATGATTGGTAATGTTACGTTTGAGAAGACCACGTTTGCCGAACTGCCATTCAAGTTTGAGGCTGGAACGCCCGACTTTGTGGGAATTGCCGCCTTTGGCGCTGCCATCGACTATATCAACTCGCTTGGCATCGAGAACATTGCCAGCCACGAGCAACTGCTGCTCGACGCTGCCACAAGCCAGCTCATGGAGATTGAGGGAATGCGCATCTTCGGCACTAGCGCTACTAAGGAAGGTGTAATCTCTTTTCTTGTCAACGACATCAACAGCTACGACATGGGGCTGCTGCTCGACAAGCTGGGCATTGCCGTGCGCACAGGTCACCACTGCGCTCAGCCGTTGATGAAGCGACTGGGAGTCACCGGCACCGTGCGTGCATCGTTCGCACTCTACAACACACTCGAGGAAGTCACAGCCTTCACCCAGGCCGTGTCCCGAGTCGCCAAGATGTTCTGATTCATTTTTTACAGCGCAATAACACATGCCCACTCAAAGTGGTTATGGCATAAACAACTGGCTACTATTGTTTTGAATAGTTTTTGCTTAAAACTTTCATTTTATTTAAGATTTTGGTTATAAAATAATTTTATTTTGTTTACTTTGCTTGTGAAATATAAGCAGAGTGATGAAGTTTGGTTATAACAATAGACCTCATGGCACTAGTGTTAGTACCGATGTAATGGATTTGGCATTCAGCAATTTGCCACCTAACCCTGTTTATATTGCTTTTGTTATTATTGATACTTAAAGATACAGCGCATTCCCAGCAATGTGGGATGTGCTTTTTTTATTAACAATCTAAATATTATAATTATGAAAAAATTATTACTTCTCTTCGCAGCGTTGCTCTTTGCAGCTAACGCAAGTGCCGATGTGGTCATCGACCAGACAACTTTCCCCGATGCAAACTTCCGCAATTATGTGCGTTCACAATCTTATGGTAGTGATGGGGTGCTAACCGATGCTGAAATTGCCGAAGTTAAATCAATGTATCCTTGGTATCGTGATATTGAAGATTTAACTGGAATTGAGTATTTTACTGAGCTTGAGACACTTGACGTTGATGGAAACCTTCTAGCTGAAGTGGATCTCAGCCAAAACACCAAGCTGAAAAGACTCAGTTTAGATAATAATCTTCTGACGTCAGTTGACGTGAGTAATTTCCCAGATTTGGATTTATTAAGTTGCTACGGAAACCAACTCACCGGAATTGACATAAGTAATAATCTAGTTTTGAATCAACTCAACATTAGCAGAAACCCAATCTCGGAACTCTCTTTTTCCACCAACAACTCAGCATTGGAGATACTTTACTGCTATAGTTGCAATCTCACATCGCTTGATGTGAGCAACTTGACAGGATTAAAGGAATTCGATTGCACTCAAAACCAACTTACAGAGATTGTGTTGAACCCCAATGCACCTTTGACTATGCTATATTGCTATGAAAACAGAATTAAAGATGAAGGTATGTGGAACTTGATTAACAGCCTGCCCGACTATGGAGAAGGAAACGATCGTCCATGGGGCAATCTTATAGGTATTCTTCCTGGTTCAGAATTTGAGGAGAATGTAATCTACACCACACAAGTAGTAGCAGCAAATGCAAAAGGATGGTCGGTATGGTCGGCAATAGGCAGTATGGAACCTTATGATGGAAGCGAACCTTCGGCCATTGAGACCATCGGCACAAACACTCCAGGCATCACTACTCGCTACAACTTGCAAGGCCAGCCTGTGGGAAGCGACTACAAGGGCATCGTCATTGAGAATGGCGTGAAGAAAATCGCACGTTAATCCCGATTAGGGTTTCTTAGCGCGAATTAAAAACAACAAGATGTTCTAAGTTTTTTAGATATCGCTGAGACACAAAAAAGTAAGAGTGCTGGCAATCGCTAACTGCCAGCACTCTTATTCTTATGTGCTTCCATTTGTGAACGAGTTTTTAGATGTAACCAACTACGATGTAAACAAATCCTTTAGGTGTGCGAACCTCGCGGTAGAGTACTCCATCGGCAAGCAACAAGCGCTCACGGTTGTGGGATATGAAACGACCATAGCTCGGACGCTTAAAGAAACGTGCTCCCATTGCTGGGCGATGAGCCATCGCAAATCTTTGGTCAAAGTGGCGTGGACCTGGATGACGGTGGTCGAAGTGACGATTGTCAAAGCGACGCTCCATTTTGTGCTTAATGCCACCCATATCACGATGACGAACTCCCTGTGCGGTGGCTGTGCTTGTGCCACCCATTAGCATTGCAGCTGCTGCAAATGCTGTGATAAGTAATTTTGTTTTCATAATTTTTTGGTTTTGTGTCAGGAGTCATATAATCTGACTTCCTTGACTAGTGAAACATGTTAACGATTCTCTTTGTAATATAGACAACATAAAAAGGCAAAAGTTCAACACCACCCTACCAGTAATAGACTTTCACCATAATTTCACCGATTAACTACCATTTGTTATATATAAAACATCCCCAAAAAAGATAGGAAACTGTGTATTTGTAAAGAAAAACACTCACAAAAGCTTCATTGTTCCCAATGTTGGGAATTAAAAAAACTTGAATCAAAATGAATCAATCAACTTTGTTAAAATGAGATTCGAGCACGAAATAATGTGTTTGTCAAACGCACAAGAAAGACACAAGTTAAACCGTTGATTATTAGACAATGAACTGCCAGAAAATAGTCTGTAAAGTAAACTGAAAAAAGCCAAAAACACCTAAATAATATCTTTAAAACCAATATTTTTCGTAACTTTGCACGTTTTTTCAACACACTGGTATTTTTTATGAGGAAGCAACTCCTATATATATTTACCGCCATTCTTATGTTTTCGTCAATGGCGGCTTTTGCACAGGATCATTTCTACGAGAGTCTCTTTAAGAAAGGATTCGACGTCGTTATTGTAGAAAATGAAGGTGTGAAGAACTTCCTCGACGACCGTTCCTACGACAAGCCAGATCTGACCAGTAAATATAGCCACAGCATCGTAAAAAAATATAGCAAGGGATATCCTTCAAAGCCTGCGGGCATCACGCTCCAATGGGATTCTATCACCCCCACCGAGGACATATCGTCGATAGTAGTCACTCTTTTGGAGTCTGACAAAGAATTAAAGGGGTCGGCTATTGACAGAGGCTTCTATAAAGAAAAAAATTTAAAGCGCTATTATCCCGACAAAAGTAGCCACGAGTATTTACTGTGTAACATGTGTCCGCACAAGTATTACTATTATAAAGTAGAAGAAGTTCTATATAATGGGCACAAGAACACTCTATTGAAAGGCAAGTTCTATGCCGATGGACAAATCAGGATGCTGCGTGTCGACGGCATGGCCAACGTGAGAGACTTTGGCGGATGGGACACTTCGTTTGACCGAGCTGTTGTCTACGGAAGAATATTCCGAGGAAACCGACCTGAAGGCATCACCTCTACAGGCAAGAACGATTTTGTGAAGAACGAACACATCACTGCCGACCTCGACCTTAGAGGCAAAGACTTGGGTAGGTCGCCTCTGGGACCACTTGATAAAGTGGAATTCTTCTGCACCAACAACCAGCGATATAAGTATGGTCTCATCAGTTCCAAGACGGCACTGGCCAAGGACCTCAACTTCATCGCCAGCGTGCTGCGCAAAGGTGGAAGCGTGTTCTTGCATTGCAACCATGGTGCCAACAGAGCCGGAACGCTATCGTTTGTTATCTCTGGAATTCTCGGCCTTAGTGAGGCCGACCTAAGCCGTGACTACGAACTATCGGCGTTTGCCTATAGCAGCATCTCACGTTCAAAAACCTATGGCGACATGCTGCCCGAAATTCGGTCCTATGGCGAAGATGATGATGACCTGGCGCAATGCTTCTATAACTACGCACGCAGCATAGGTGTCTCGGAGAAAAACCTCGACACCATTCGCAGCATCATGCTCGATCTTCCACCTAACGATCCAATAATACTTGATGCTCACCGGTAATATAGTCCTATTTTACTTATCATAAAACAACTAAAAAAATATAAGATATTGCGACCTATGAAAACGAAATTTGTTTTATGCTTTTTGGTAGTTACTGTTACAGCGATATGCTTTTCCTCCTGCAATAGGCAGAGCAAAAGCGTAGCGAGCAATACAACAATATTTAACAAGCCTAATCCTCCTGTGTGGGTTCTCAATGACGATGACGTAGAGCTGGGAACTGATGATTTCTTCACCTTTGACATCCAGCCCGACTACTCAAGTTTGAATGAAACCGTGTATACCGACCCATCCAAACAAATGTATGTCGAGAACTCCAATTTCAAGGATTCAGTAAGCATAAAATTTGATGGTAACAAGGCTATCGTTAATTGCGACAAGGATGCTGCATGCACAGTGAAAACCGATGGCGCCAATGTGACCATCAAAACCACCAAGGATGTGGCTTGCACACTTACTGGAAAGTCTGAGAGTGGTTCGCTCAAAATCCTGGGCGGCAACAAGGTGCGTGTCAATCTCAACGGTGTGAATCTTAAAAGCGCTAACGGACCAGCCATCAATAGCCAGTCTAGCAACATTTGCTTCATCGTTACCGATGTCGCATCTACTTTGTGCGACGACAGCACTTATGCCGAACCAAGCGATGACGAGAAGCAAAAGGGGTGCATTTGCAGCAATGGCTATCTCGCAATAAGCGGTAAAGCCCCATTAAAGGTTATTGCCAAAGGTGCCAACGCCATACATTCCAGCGTGGCTATCTTTGTGCGACGCGGCAGCAACCTTGACATTGACTCCCGAGCAGGTAGCGCCATCAAGGCCAAAAACAAAGTGATGGTTGAGGGTGGATTGATTAACATCAACTCAACAGGACACGGCGGACACGGCATCGCCGCTAAGCAGAAGGTCGAAATAGCGGGAGGACGAACCACAATTATCAGCAATGCAGGTGCCAGCAAGGATGGCAAGAACTCACGCGGCATAAAGAGTGACAACATTGTTGCTATCACCGGCGGCATTGTGCGCATCAAGGAATCATCAATTGGCGGCAAGGGCATTCGTGCCAACAAGTTCCTTGCCAAGAATTGTATTGTCGACGTTCTCACATTTGGCGAGGACGACAAGATTACAGGTAGCAAGAACCGTGGTATTAAAGGTGCCGATGAGATAAGAATCGACAGCTCGCGAGTGCGCGTCCGCACCGAGAATGGATGGAACGAGGGTCTCTCAACTCATCACAAGGTCTTAATTAACAACAGCCTTGTAGAATTGAAGACACGCGACGACGCCATCAGCGCAGGTGACCCCGAGACTGCCGATATTGAAATCAACAACTCTCACGTTTTTGCCTATTCAGGCATGGACGCCATCGATTCTAACGGAACTCTGCATATCGACTGTGGAGTGATATTTGTTATTGCTCAAACCCACTTGTGTAGAGGTTTCGACTGCGACCAAAAGGAATTCAAGATAGGTCCTAATGCAACTATCGTGAGTCTTGGTGAAATCACATCGCCACCCACTGCCAGCCTGCTGGAACACCCAGCCTGCCTTGTAACTCATTCAATTAACGATGCCGAGTTCTGCCTATCAACAACAGGAAGTAATGACAACATCGTTAGCTACCAGAAACCCAAGTTCAGGTATTCCGACGCCAATTACAAAGTGCTCCTGAGCGTTCCTCAGTTCAAGCAGAATGTTTCTTACGACTTCTGCCGAAGAGCCACCATCTCCAACCCAAAGCACACGTTCCATGGACTGTCGATAGGTGGAACAGCCGACAACAAGGTGGTTGTTGCTAAGCACACGTTCAACAAGAACTATAACGACTACTCGTTGCCAACTCCTCCACGTCCACCCAAGAATGGCATGCTCAACCGCACTGGAGCAATGGCTGCCACTCCCGCTGGCGCCACTGCAGGAACTCCTGGTGCCGCAGCTGCTCCCACTGAGCCTCAAGCCAGCACTAAAACCACAAAGAAAGGCTCAAAGAGCAAGCCACAGAACAATGCAGCTCCTGTCAACGCACCAGTTAACGCACAGGAAAGAACACAAACTGGTGTCTAATCCCGTTCATTAGGTCGCATAATATAATAAAGCCAGCTCCCAAAAGTGGAAGCTGGCTTTTTCGTTGTGAATTGTGTCGACAGCCTTTTAGGTGTCGATGGTAGCGTAGGTGGCGTTGTCCTCGATGAACTTGCGACGTGGAGCAACCTCCTCGCCCATCAGCATCGAGAAGATGCGGTCGGCCTCGGCGGCGTCGCTGATGTTCACGCGCTTGAGCAGGCGGTTCTCAGGATCCATTGTGGTCTCCCACAATTGCTCGGGATTCATCTCACCAAGACCTTTGAATCGCTGGATGCGCACATTCTTCTCCTCGCCATTGGCATACTTCTCAATAAACTGGCGCACTTGCATGTCATCCCAGCAATACTCCATGTTGTTGCCCTTGATGGCACGGTAGAGTGGTGGGTTGGCGATGTAGAGGTAGCCATTGTCGATAATGGGTCGCATGCGGCGATAGAAGAAGGTCATCAACAGGGTGGCGATGTGAGCTCCGTCAACATCGGCATCGGTCATGATAATGATGCGATGGTAACGCAGTTTCGACAGGTTAGCCTCCTTGGGATCTTCCTCAGTGCCAATGGTAACACCCAGAGCACGGAAGATGTTAACTACCGATTCACTCTCAAACACCTTGTGGTCCATTGCTTTCTCCACATTCAGGATTTTACCACGAAGTGGAAGGATAGCCTGGAAGCCACGGTCACGGCCCTGCTTTGCCGAACCACCTGCCGAGTCTCCCTCGACGAGGAAGAGCTCGCACTTGGCTGGGTCACGGCTCGAGCAGTCGGCAAGCTTGCCGGGTAGGCCACCTCCTGCCAATGGTGACTTGCGTTGCACCTTGGCGCGCGCTGTCTCGGCGGCATGGCGTGCTGTGGCAGCAAGAATTATCTTCTCCACGATAGCCTTTGCCTGACTGGGATGCTCCTCGAGATAGATGTTCAATGCTTCTCTCAAGCTGGTCTCTACTGCACCAATTACCTCGGTGTTGCCGAGCTTGGTCTTGGTCTGTCCCTCAAATTGTGGCTCCAGCACCTTAACCGAAATCACGGCGGTAAGACCCTGACGGAAGTCCTCGGGCTTGATGTCGACCTTCACTTTCTCGAGCATCTTGCTGTCCTCGGCATATTTCTTTAATGTTGAGCCGAGTCCGCGACGGAAACCTGTGAGGTGGGTACCACCTTCGATGGTGTTGATATTATTGACAAACGAATAAATGTTCTCGTTGAACGAGGTGTTGTAGGTCATCGCAACCTCTACAGGGATGTCGCTCTTATTGGTGCTGATGTGAATCACATCATTAATAAGGGCCTCCTTGCTGGCGTCGATGTAACGAACAAACTCATCCAAACCGGTGCTGCTGAAGAACTCCTCGGTGTGAGGATTGCCCTCCTCGTCTTTCTCGCGCAAGTCGGTGAGAATAAGTTTCACACCGGCATTCAGGTAGGCGAGGTCACGCAAGCGAGTAGCAAGTATGCGGTACTCATAGACGGTGGTTTGGGTGAAAATCTTTGCGTCGGGATGGAACTTCACGGTAGTGCCGTGCTCATCGCCACAATCACCTATCACATGAACGTCGCATGTGGGCTTGCCGTAGGCATATTCCTGACAATAAATCTTGCCGCCACGGCGAACCTCGGCACGCAGATAGTCACTCAATGCGTTAACGCAGCTAACGCCCACACCGTGCAAGCCGCCCGACACCTTGTAGGAGCCTTTGTCAAACTTACCACCAGCGTGAAGCACTGTCATTACCACCTCGAGGGCCGATTTCTTGAGCTTCTCATGCTCGTCAACGGGGATACCACGACCATTGTCCTGAACAATGATAGAATTATCCTCGGTGATGGTTACACGAATGGTGTCGCAAAAGCCAGCCAATGCCTCGTCGATCGAGTTGTCGACCACCTCGCTCACGAGATGATGCAGGCCCTTTACACTGGTGTCGCCAATGTACATCGCTGGGCGCTTGCGCACTGCCTCAAGACCCTCAAGCACTTGAATATTATGCGCCGAATACTTTTTCTCTTCTTGTTGTTCTCTAATTTCTTCGTTTGTCATATATGTCTTAATTATTTCGTTCTCTTTTTTACATTTGCAATGCCATCAAAACAACCTGACTAACAAACACTTACAATAGCTTATTTAAAACATAGCCTTACCCGTTTGAGGCATTGCGCTAAAAACATACAAAATTACAAAAAAATGGCCACTTGGCATAACATTTAAATCATAAAAAAAGTGAATATTTTGCCCTTTTTTCCACATTATGTATATTTTTGCATTATGATGAGATTTAGGGTCATAATTGTTGTGATAACAGCTTTTTGGAGCACTTGCTTGATGGCGGGTGCCACACACTATTTTGACCACCTTGACAAGCTAATCAAGGAGCACGACACGCGCATTGCCAATAAGAAAAGGGCTATCGACAAAATCAAGAAGACCTTGCCTGCACCCAGCAGCGATCCGGCTGTGCTTGCCAAGGAATATGACATCAACAATGCGCTCTACAGCGAGTATGCGGAGTTTCAAAACGACTCGGCACAACATTACATGCGGCGTAACATTGACATCGCCAGAGCCTTGGGCGACAGCGCTAAAGTAATCAACAGCAAGCTCAACCTCATTCATCTGCTCAACAAGTCCTACCTCCTTGACGAGGCCGAGCAATTGTCACAAACCATCGACACCACAACGTTGAACAAAGAGCAACGTCAAGTTTACTACAAGAACCTATCCGACGTGTGCCTGTTCAGGATTGAGTTCAACGCGGGAAGCAGCTACGAGAAGCTATACCAGCAGCAACTCACCAACTACCGACTCAAGATTGCCAAGCTCTCGGAGCCTGGCTCTGAGCGCAACAGGCTCTATCAAGCCAGCTACCTGAACGACACCGGAAAGACGCAAGAGGCGATTGCGCTGCTTGAGGAGATGCTCAAAGACTATCGCAGCGGCGACCGCACCTTCTCAGTGGTTACCAGCACCCTGGCATTCTACTACAGCCCGCTCAACAACCGCGACAAGCAAAAACAGCTGCTGGCAATGAGCGCAGCGAGCGACATCGAGGGGTGCATCATGGAGAACTCGGCACTCAGGCAGCTTGCCGACCTTCTTTTCGACGAGGGCGACATCGACCGAGCCTATCGCTACATCAACATAAGCGTTGCCGATGCCAATTTCTATGGCACGCGACTGCGCAACGTGCAAGCGTCGCAGCTGGTGCCGCGCATCATCAAGGCCTATCAAGACAAGCAGGAGAAGAACCAGCGCAACATGCGCAACTTCCTCATTGCGTTGAGCATCCTGGCATTGATGCTTGTGGCGGGAATCATCGGCACTACCCTGCTCTACCGCCGCTACCGCCGCCTGAGCGAGAGCAGGAAGCTCATCAATGACCAGCTCAACGACACCGTCAACGAGCTCGAGAGCACCAACCAGCAGTTGCAGGAGCGCGACAAAATCAAGGAGCAGTACTTGGGCCGATTCCTCACTTTCAGCAGCAACCTCATCGACAAGAACGAGACACAGCGCAAAGCCCTGAACCGACTCGCCATGGAAGACCGACTCAAGGAGCTGAAAGCGCAACTCAAGAGTCCGCACCTCGACTACGAGAACGCCACACTCTTCTACCAAAACTTCGACTCGGCATTCCTTAACATCTATCCCAATTTCATCCAGGCGGTAAACAGCTTGCTGGAGCAAGATCAGCACATCGAACCGAAAGAAGGCGAACAACTCACGCGCGAACTCCGCATTCTGGCGCTAATACGCCTCGGCATCACCGACAACAAGGAGATAGCGAGCATCCTGCGAGCATCAATCGCCACCGTCTACACCTACCGCTCACGACTCAAAGCCCGCGCTATCAGCAAGGACTCCTTCGAAGACGACATCAAGCACATCCAAGCCCTCTCCTAATGCACAATTCACAATGCATAATGCACAATTAATGCCCTCAAAAGGAACAATTCTTTTGAGGATATTTTTTGACATAAGAACAAAAGAATAAGATGGCAAAAGGGGTGACTCATGAGCGAGAATGAGATGTTAAAATTCTTGATTAACAGCTTTTTATTTGCAAAAAAAATCAAAAAAAGTCATTTATACTTACGATATTTATTATCTTTGCGCCGTCAAATGAGCATGATGCTCATGATTCTACAAAAAAATAGTTATTATTTTATCAACAGCATTGCCAATAAAGGCCTTTGTGGGCAATGTATATCTTTTATCTAACATGAAAAATTTTTTATTAAGTTTTATTTTTTGCGTGATTAGTATGTTATCATCATTTTCATTTGCACAAAATGGTGATAAGGTTATAGACTTTTATGTAGATACAGAAACAGGACATCTTATGTCCAATTCGCATGGTATTGATGTTGACCATGTTGATGGTTCGGTGGCAAATTACACAATAACTATTGAATCATTAGTATTCTCAGGTGAGTATTGCCAATGTATAATGAGAATAGAAGCTAATGGCAATCATCCTTGGGACCAATTGTTTATCTACAGGTTACAATCAAGATATTCAACCGAATATGTTGATGTGGAGCAACACGCCAAAGAAGACTCGGTGTGGAATGCTTATGAGATATCTACCACCCATGCATGGTTCAAAGATACATTCAAGAAGGATTGGATAGAAGGAAACGATTTGTGTTATGAAGTTCACGATATGACCAATAACCATCATTTATTTGTGGTAATACATAATGCATTTGGACATAGTGTCGTAACAAGTATTACTGATGTCAACAATGACTCACAAGCGATTTATTACAATCTACAAGGTCATTCTTCTAACAAGCCATTCAATGGTGTGAATATTGTCAAGAAAGGCAATAGAACCTATAAGGAGATTCACTGATAAATTGTTCACACATGTATAAAATAAAAGGTCTAACTTGAAGTTAGGCCTTTTATTTTATATGTATTTATAAAAAATTTCCATAGGTGTTTTTGTGTCAACTATGCCTTGACTCTAACATCCCCTATATGTCCACGTTGATGCAGGGGGGTGTTTAGCACAATTGGCTTAATCATTATTTTATAAGTTTTATGTCTATTAAAAAAGAGAACTGCTTTCAAGAAGCGATAGGAATTTAGCCAAATCCATATATCGCCGTTTCAATCACCTTTTCCTCGAGAGCCAGAGGCTAAGCAGAGGGTCGGAGAGGGAATAGATTTTTTCTTTGCAGGTAATCAGGTCGTACTCCAGAAGTTTGAGCGCAGCCGACTGTGTTGAACTTGGAGAGCGCAGTCGGTGTTTTTTGTTGAATGCCATTGATGTGATGGCTTGTGCCTGTCCTTCGGCGTGAATAGCATAAAGCAGCTCCTTTTGTGCCTCGGTAATAAACGACAACTGCTCGCGCTGGTGCGAATCGGTCTCGTCGATGAAATCTTCTATTAATTGCTTAATGGTGTCGACATCGCAAGTTGCGCCAACTGGAGTCTCGGCAAAAGCATCTTTCATGATGCGTTGCACATAGAATGTGACTCCCCAAAACGTGTCGTATGCGTGGCGAAAAGCGTCGGGAGCGATATTTTTCCCTGCCTCATTGAAAAGACGAGCGGCAAATTCAAGATATATATCCCTGTCAATAGGTTCAAGCCTGATGGCTTTGGCGCTCTGGTAAAAAGGCCGTTTAGACGAGAAGAACATCTCTTCCATCAAACGGCGCCTACTCCCTGAGAAGACAAAATTGGCATTTGAGAGTTTCTGTATGTGAGTTCTTAGAAGAGCCTCTACGTTTTTCTCAGGATAACGAGTAATCTGCTGGAATTCATCAATTACCACCAAGCAGCGTTTGTCCACTTTCTCCAAATACTCAAATATTTCGGCAAGAGTATATTCAGGTCGGATAATGTCACCTATTTTGACATCAAATGTTGGAGTGTTTTGCAATGGGTCATATCCAAAACTTGCGCTCAACGATTTAAGCAAAGTGACAAATTGCTTGCGCAACTTCTTGCTACGAGTAGCTACACTGTCGAAAACCGCATTTCCAAATGCTAAGATAAACTCGCGAAAAGTTGTAGTGTGCAGGATATCAACAGTGATGGTTATATATTCTTTTTTTATCGATGACCTGTCAAAGACAAAATCCACGAGCGAGGTCTTTCCCATGCGGCGCGATGATGTGAGCACCACATTCAATTCGTTGGTAAGTGCCTTTTCCAATGCGGCAGCTTCCTTCTCTCTATCGCAAAAATAGAGATGCGGAATCTTTCCCGAGACGATAAACGGATTTATAATTTTGTTCATAATGCTCTGTATTTTTTGCAAAGATAATTATTCTTTTTCAATTACCGAAAAAAAATTACCAAAAAAAAATAATATATGAACTAGACATAATAGAATGCCTGTTTGTCTATATGTTTAAATAAACGGACAGACACACATACTGAACAGACAAAATATGTTCTTAGGTCTAAAATCCTGCGTGGGGACAATGGCGGCTTTTCCCTCTCACCTGTTATTCTCGGGCAAATATAGCCCAACGAGATTAGAAGTCAGATTGCACTGCGTTTTCTTCGGCCTTTTGGTACCAGTATTCGGCGGCTTTCTCGTTCACGTCCACACCTATTCCCTGCGAGTAGCACTCGGCGAGCTGGCGCTGCGCCGGGCGGAAATCCTGCATTGCCGACAGACGCAGCCAGTGCACTCCAATCTCGGGGTTGCTGTCAACGCCTTCACCCTTGATGTAATACATTCCCATCAAGAACTGCGCCTCGGGGTCGCCCTTGTAGGCCTTGAGCCTTATGCCAGGATGGGTGGCGTTGCCTGTCACCTCATCGGTCGAGGGAGCCGCCACTTGGCTATTACCCACCTCTTGCTCCATGTCCTCAAAGAGTATCTCATTGCTTGGCTCAGTGATGACGGGTTGCTCAATCACTGGGTTGTTGTAGTCGTGAAGCACTAGCAAGTCCTTTTTCATGGTCCATTCCCCAAGCAGGTCAATAGCATTCAGGCCAAGCAGCAAGGGGGCCTTTTGCCCCACTGCGATTATCGCCCGCAAGTTATAAATCATGCGGTTACCCACCTTGAGCGAACGTATGTTGACAGTGGTATTGTTGTCGACCGTGCCACTTGCGTTACGAGTTTGGATGGCACCGGTGAAGTCGGTTTGGAGCAGACGTTTCTTCGCAAGCAGTTCGTTGACAAACTCCTGCGACAGGCTGGTGTTGGCAGCTCCTGTGTCGAAGATGAAGTCGCGCTTCACGCCATTCACCTCGCACGGCAAAACATAGACGCCACTCCTGCGCTTCATTTTCACCACATAGTCGGAAGCTACTGCGCTCGTAAAAACACCAAACACCAGAGCCATGACTAACATAGCTCGCCACATGTGTGTAGATAGTCGTTGATATAAGGCCATAATTAGTTATTTTAAGCCACAAAATTATCTATTTTTTTTCTTTCTAGCAAGAAGTGCAAACAAAACTTGATTCAGTGCTAAAAAACGCAAACGTTTGCACCTTATTTTGAGAACATTACACCTTACCTATTGTGATAAATATCTCTATAATTAATAAATTTGCTTGCATTTTTAGACCATATTCAAAACAAAATCAATAAATCAATGAAAAAATTCTATCTATCATTAGCATCGTTAGTCATTGCCATAAGCGCAATGGCGCAAGGATGGCCTGCCAACTATGGCGGCATAATGCTGCAAGGATTCTACTGGGACAGCTACGACTACACCAAGTGGGACAACCTCACAGCACGCAGCGAGGAGCTGGGATCCATCTTCGACCTGATTTGGGTGCCCAACTCAGCTATGACACGCGGTGGCAACACCTATCAGACCATGGGTTATATGCCATACCTGTGGCTCAGGCACACCACAGTATTTGGCGGTCAGAGCAAGCTTGTGAGAATGATTCAGACCTACGGCGCTATGGGCACCGGCATTATCGAGGACGTGGTCCTCAACCACAAGGATGCCAAAGCTGCCGAAGGCGATGGCTATCTCGCGTTCCAGGATGAAACTGCTGGCACCTACAGCGTGACTTGGGACAACGTGAACTACACCGGCATCGTGTGCAACGATGACGTGGAAGGCGGTGGTGGCAACTACGACACCGGCGAAGGATTTGCCGGCGCTCGCGACCTTGACCACACCAACACCCGCGTGCAGCAAAACTGCATCACCTATCAGCGATTCCTGCTCGACTCGCTGGGCTATGTGGGCTTCCGCCTCGACATGACCAAGGGTTATGCGCCTCAGTACACCGGCAAGTATAACGCTGCCACCAACCCCATCTTCTCGGTGGGTGAGTACTTCGACGGCAACACCGACCTCTTGAAGCAGTGGATTAACGGCACAGCGGTTAACGGAGTAATCCAGAGCGGCACCTTCGACTTCGCTCTTAAATTCGCCATCAACGACGCCTTTGGTGGTGGCAACTGGGGAGCCTTGAACCTCGCCGGACTTATTGCCGACGACAACTACAAGCGCTATGCTGTGACCTTCGTCGACAACCACGACACCAACGAGGACCACAACAAGTGCGGTGGCAACATCGAGGCAGCCAATGCCTTCATCCTCGCCATGCCCGGCACTCCATGCGTCTTCAGCAAGCACTACGAGGAGTACAAGACCGCTATCACCAACATGATCAAGGGTCGCCGCGCTTGCGGTGTGACCAACATGAGCAGCTGCACCAGCTCTCAAGTGAGTGGAGGTATAATCTTCACCACAACTGGCTCGGTGGGCAGCGTGATGGTACGTCTGGGTGCAGCAGCATCGGGCAATCCAGGCTCTGACTGGCAGCTCGTGCAAAACGGTACCAACTACTCCTTCTACATCACCAAGGGCATCGACTGGGTGAACAGCGAGAAGATTGGCAAGATTGTGGGATATCCAGTTATCAGCAAGCCTAGTGGCGTGTATGCCAACTCGGTGACCGTAACTGTGAAGCCCTCGATGGCAAGCACCACTCTGGTATACACCACCGATGGCACTAATCCCACTCCCGACAGCCAGCAAATCACCAGTGCAACCACCTTCACCTTCACCGAGAACACCACTCTCAAGGTGGGTGTGCTCACGGACGGCAAGGTGAGCGACATCGTGACACGCAACTACATCATTAGCGATGCCGATGCCACCAGCATCACAGTTTATGTGAAAGCCGACACCGCGTTCCTCTATGCTTGGGACGACGGTGGCAATGCTCTCAACGGCGAGTGGCCAGGCACTAAGATGACTCAGAAACGCACTATTGGCGGCGTGGAGTTCTTCTACAAGACCTTCGCCAAGAGCAGCCCTGAGTACAGCATCAACTTCCTGCTCAACAAGGGCGATGGCGACGACAGCAAGACCCAAGACGTGACCGACGTTTCGGGCGACGTGTTCTACACCTTCAGCGATGGCGACGCACGCGACCTGAGCAACATCTACCTTGCCGAGCTCTACAACCCATTTGTGTGCATCGACAAGCCCAGCGGCAATCTGCCAGCCAACAAGAAGGTTTACATCAACGCCAGCTATGGCGACGCCAAGATTGTTTACACCACCGACGGCAGTGAGCCCACAGCTTCGAGCCCACAAGCTACAGGAAAGAAGGAGCTCTCGTTCACCACAGTTGGACAAGAGGTTACCGTGAAGGCGGGCCTGCTCATTAACGACAATGTGAAGAACATAGTGACTCGCGACTACAAGGTTACCGAGGCTACAAGTGGCGGCAGTGGCTCTGGCTCAAGCAACAGCGTCACAATCTACTGCAAGGCCACAAGCGCCCCCTACATCTACTCGTGGGAAGACAGTGGCACACAGCACAACGGTGACTGGCCAGGCACCAAGATGACAAGTAGCACTACCATCGACGGCGTGAAGTGGTGGACCTACACTTACGACGTGAAGCCCATCAACATCATCTTCAACGATGGCAACGGCAACCAAACTGGCAACATCGTGGGACTCAATAGCGACAGCTACTTTGAGTATAACGGCACCAACACTGCCACCAATGTCACTTCACAGCACGTTGACCTCACCGATGCCGACATTCCATCGTGTGCAACATGGATCGACGGACAGCAGTTCGTTTACTTCGAGGCCAACAACTACTACGAGCCCTACACCTGGATTTGGAACAATGGTGGTGCCAACTTCACTGGTGGCGCATGGCCTGGAGCTGCACTTATCGACGTGGTTGGCGTAGCGCCTAGCGGCAAGAACATTTACCGATGGACCACCAGCAGCCAAGATGTGCCCACAGGCATCATCTTTAGCAACTTCGGATGGCCACAGACCAGTGACCTCGAATTTGTAAACGGTGGTTACTACACCGAAGGCGGACTCTTGGGAATCATCGAGGCCAAGCCAGCAGTGCATGGCGACGTTAATGGCGATGGAGTAGTGACAGCCTACGACATCACTGCCCTTTACAACATCCTCCTCGGCAACAGCCACGACTATGAGGAGAATGCCGACATCACCGGCGACGGAAACATCACCGCAGCCGACATCACCGCCATCTACGACATCCTCCTCGGGAACAAATAATGCAGAACTGATTAACGCATAATCACAACTGGGGCACGGCAATTAGCTGTGCCCCATTTTTTTAGGATTAGTCAATGGTGTCTTATAACAATTAAAAATATTAATTTATATTAAAACGGGGGGGCAACTTAAAATTCAATAAAAAATTATGGCTTTTTCTTTTATATTTTAAAGCAATTCTATATATTTGCAAAAACTAAAAACGAATACTATGGATTTTCATAAAAAAATTAAATCATTATTGCTTGTCCTGATGGCGGCAATAATGCCGTTAGCGGCCAGTGCCTACGACTTTATGGTCGATGGTCTGTGCTACAAAATCAACAACATCGAAAGGACGACAGTGTCAGTAACCAGAGAGAACGATTCAGGATACTCCAACCTTAGTGGTGATTTAGTCATTCCAGAAAGTGTTACCTATGATGACAAGACCTATCCGGTGACCGCGATTGACTCGTATGCTTTCTGGGGTTGCTCAGGCTTGACCTCTGTGACCATCCCCAACTCGGTGACTGAGATTGGCAAGGCTGCTTTTGCCCGCTGCTCAGGCTTAACAGCAATAATAGTCGATGACGAGAACACAATGTATGATTCTCGAGATAACTGTAATGCTATTATTGAAACCACGACAAATAAATTGGTTGCTGCTTGTAAGAATACGACCATTCCAAACTCGGTTACTTCGATTGGCAAACAAGCTTTTGAAGGACTCAGTGAAATAACTTCTATAGTCATTCCTTGTATGGTAACCTCGATTGAATCTAGTGCATTCTATGGTTGCACTGGCTTGACGGATATACTCTTTCCTAATTCACTTGTTTCCATTGGAGACTATGCCTTCTATGGTTGCACTGGTTTAACTTCAGTCAATCTTGGTATTTCTATTCAAAAAATTGGTGCTAGTGCATTTCGTGACTGCAATAATTTAACTTCGTTAACGATGGGAAACAGTGTATATATTATTGGTTCGCAAGCAATCCCTTATAGTTTGACCTCTCTCACCATAACAGGTCTAGGATATAGCAGTATCGATATAGATAACAGTAGTTGGTTATATATCATGAACCATTTAAAAACTGTAAATATAGGTAGTGAGATTCTCTCATTGGGGAACTTGGGGTTCGCTCCACAAGTGATAAACTGTTATGCTGAGACTCCTCCAGAATGTTCACAAGGCACTTTTGCTAATTATAATGGAGTGCTGAACGTTCCATCCACTTCAACAGCCGCATACTTTACAGCTGAATATTGGCAGAATTTCACTAATTTACACAACAATCTGACAAGTAAGGTGACTTTTGATAAAACAGAGGCAAATCTTACTCAATGGGAAACATTAGAGTTAACAGCTTCAGTATTTCCAGAGGATGAAGAATTAGTGTGGAGTTCAACCAAACCATGGGTGGCCACAGTAAGTGATGACGGAGTTGTTACGGCTACGGGGAATGGTGGATGTTATATATTCGCAACACTTGCATCAAACCCTGCTGTTTATGCATCTTGCCGTATTCTTTCTTCCTATCCCGAAATAACACTTTCACTCAATACCCAGTCTCTGGAGATGTCTTGGGGTGAAGAGGCTACACTTATTGCAACAGTAACCCCTGACAATACTGGTCTCATTCCCACATGGGAGTCAAGCAATACAAGCGTTGCAACAGTGAATAATGGTGTGGTAACTGCTGTTGGCGATGGCGAATGTGATATCACAGTAAGAGTGTTAAACAAAACGGCTACATGCCATGTTATAGTAAATAGTAATGTTGTTATTAAACTAAACATGGCAAATGCCATTATTGGCGTGAATCAACTTTTGACATTATTTCCTTCTTGCACACCGAATGTTCCTATTGAACTGATTGTTACATCAAGTGACCCTAACATTGCTATCCCTCGAATAGTTTACACATTCGACGGTGAAAAGGTAATAAGGATTGTAGGAAAAAGCATAGGCAATGCGACTATAACCGTAAGTACAGCCGATGGAAATGCCATTCCAGCTACTCTAGAACTTAGGGTTGTTGATGTGAACGAAGACGGCACAATAACAAGTTCGGATGTAACTGCTCTTTATGACCTCTTACTCAACGGCGATACTACACATATAACCACAAGCGATGTTAATGGCGACGGAAATATAACTGCTGCCGACATAACATCTCTATATAATATCCTTTTGGGACTATAATCAAATTAGAGGTCTTCGCCTGGCAAAAGATGTTTCCACAAAAAAACAAATCATCGGTCACCCACAAGGTAACTAGCGGATCATTCAACATCCTGTTCAAAAATGGCAAAAAATATTTTTTCTTAAGAGGGTATTCCAACAGAAAGAGAACACCCTCTTCTTTTTTTCCTTCGCTATCTCTAATCGCCTTGGTCTCCAATTGATATTAAACCAAATAAAGCGATTTTTATCAAAATATTAGTTATCTTTGCGTGATTAATTATAAACATGAGATATTATGAAAAAGACATTTTCCATAGCACTAATGTTGCTGATGATTATATCTACCAGCTGCTCGGCACAAAATGCCAATACATTGCGGCAGTCAAGCAGCTCTTACACCATAGGAAAAACCATAAAAGGCGGGACTGTGGCAGTGAGAGATGGCGGCACGCTGGTAATCCAAAAGGGAGGCAAGATTGTGAATGCAACTATCACTGGGCGCAACATCAGGATTGTGACCAACGGCACCGACGTGGCATTTGAGAACTGCAACTTCGCCAATGCCACCATTGTCAACTCACAGCTTTATGCCACCAATTTTGGACTCGTGCCAAACATGACTAGCAAGCCTTACAACTACACCTACAAGGGCAAGCGCATCAACACCACCCGCAACCAGGGCACCGACAACACGCGTGCCTGGCAACAACTGGCGCAAATGCTGAGCAACAGCTCGGGGGTGAAGATGACCTTCAACGGCAGCTTCTACAGCGGCACAGCCACCCAGTTTGTTTTTCTGCGCGACGCTAACAACTTGGAGCTGAGCGGCGGCACAATGACCATGAGTCTGCGACTCGTGAACTGCAATAACGTTAGCATCCACGACATGAAATGGGTAGGCTTTGAAGGAAAGCACGACTTCCCTCCCATGTACTACAAGGGCGAAGGACTCTTCAATGGGGTTCGCCATAACTCAAGCAACGCTCACATGCTGCAGACCGACAAGATTTCGGGAATGGGTGTTGCCGACAACGGCATCACAATCGAGATTGACAATGACAATAAGCGCAGCGAGAACATCAGCGTTGAACGTTGCCACTTTGAGATGCGGCAGAATGGACTGTGTGTTGGTGTGAGAAGCAGCAAACGCGTTGTGCGCAACGTGAAATGCCTGGACTGCACCGCAAGCCACATCGTGTATCAGCCTGTAGTTTTCCATGCCAGCAATTGCCTGGTAAGCAACATGGTAGCCGATTACTGCATGCAAGGCGTGGACATCTCGACATGCAGCAACAACATTACCGTGACCAACAGTCGCTTCACAGGTTGTGCCACTGGGCCCAAACAGGAGAACACTCAAGAATTCAGGTCGATGAGCTATAACAACGTGATTGAAGGCTGCCACTTCGGCATCAACGATGATTACATTTTGCTCGACGGCTCAATTTATATCCTCAACGTGAGCGAGGGCGCCAAGGGCGACGTGTTCACCGTGCGCAACACCACCTTCGACATGAAGAAGAATCGCCCTGTTGCCCTGATTCTGAATCGCACTAACAAGGTTGTTCTTGATAATGTGAGAATCAATTATGACGGCAAGCTACACCCTAGCACCAACCAGCAGTGGTCGGCGCAAGACATGTTCTCAATTTATGGCAGCACAAGTCACACGCCACAATATGAGCTTAACAACGTGACAATAAACCTTGCTGCTGGCACAAAAGTTTGCTCGTTGTGTTTCCCTCACATGAGTGGCAAAGATATGAACTTTAAGGCCAACAACTTAACCATCACAGGTAGCGGAGTTGTCGACAATTATTTCAACACTATTAATAATGTTCAGCTCACCAATTGCAATCTATCTCTTCCCTCAGCCAACTTTGCCCGGAGTGTAAATAGCATGGAAGCCAGTGGTTGCAACATAGCCAGCACCAAGTGCCTCTTTGTGGGCGACAAGAGCAATGCAACACTCAAGCTCAGGAACAACACTATCTCCAGCGAGAAGGTCGTTGATTTCAAGAACACTCCCAAACTCGTGGAGATGCAAGGCAACAACATTAGCCTCAACGGAGGAGAAGCATTTGCTGGCAACGCCAACCTAAGCACTAAGAATTTCAAAGTAAGTGGCAACAGTTTTGTCCGCAAGGCATCATCAGCAAAGCTTGTGTCACCAAGCAGCAAGACTTCTAAGCTACTCAACAACAATTCAGTTAAATAAGTTTATTTAGGTCGCAAATAATAAAAAAACAAGCCGAGGTCGATGTTTTGTCGATCTCGGCTTGATAGTTAAGAGAAACTCTATGGGTGATTCTTAGATCTCCTCGGCAGTGTGGAGGTGCTGAACGTAAACAGCCTTCATCATTTTCTTGCGGTTGATTACGCTAGGTTTCTCAAACTGCTGACGCTGGCGCAATTGTTTGATAATGCCAGTACGCTCTGATTTTCTCTTAAATTTCTTCAAGGCGCGCTCAATGTTCTCGCCGTCTTTTACTGGAACGATAATCATAATGTAAAATTTTTTATTAAATTGTTATTAAATTGGTTTTCAGTTTATTCTAGTGCCACTTCAACATTGCGCGGGCGACACTATGGCTGCGGACCGAAAATGTCCACTCATCTAAAGTTTTTTTAAAAAAATATTGTTGATTTCCGCTTTATAGGTTGTGTTGCGGCACAATCCTCATGCGATTGCACCCGCAACTTGGCAGTGCGGAGCTGCCTTAATCTGTGGTCTATATGTCTGTTTTTCAGATGTTTCCGGTGGTTAAATCAAACCTCCTTTCAATTTTAATGCCTGCAAAGGTAGTAAAAATTTTTGATTCACAAAATATTGCACCCCAAAAATTGCTCCAACATCATCAAGAGCCTTTTCACATAAATCAAGTCGCAGCCACTCTCTCCCCTCTCCCCTCTTACCTCTCCCCCGAAAACGATGTATAAATAGTTTATTTGTAAGATTTTTTGCGGTAAATGTGGCAAATTAAAGTAAAATTATTATCTTTGCCGATTAATATAGATTTATCTTAAATAAATGAAAGTTAAAATACATAGGGAAGGCCAGAACATAATCTTTGTGTTATTGCTTATATTGCTGGCAATCAACATTCCTGCCTATCTGTTCATAGAGCTCAAGTGGATTCCTATCTTGCTGATAGCCTTGAGCGTGATTACCTTTGCCCTGGTGATCAACTTCTTCAGGCTCCCACAACGCCACTTCAAGGGCGACGCCGACGGCGTTGTGGTGTCGAGCGTTGACGGCAAGGTTGTTGCACTCGAAGAGGTGTATGAGGGAGAATATCTGCACAAGAACGTGATTCAGCTATCGGTGTTTATGTCGGTCTTCAATGTTCACGCCAACTGGGTGCCCTTGAAGGGCAAGGTGAAATATGTGAAGCACCATGCCGGCCGCTTCCTTGCTGCCTACCTTCCAAAGTCCAGCACCGACAATGAGCGTTCGGCCATCGTTATTGAGAGCGAGAAGAACGGCGAGGACGTACTAGTGCGTCAAATTGCCGGTGCCATAGCTCGTCGCATAGTCACCTATGTTGACGCAGGTGACGATGTTGACATCAGCGACTTCATCGGTTTCATAAAATTCGGCTCACGTGTCGACATCTTTTTACCACTTGACAGCGAGATTCTCGTGAAACTTGGCGACACCACAACCGGCGGCATAACCCCAATAGCACGACTCACACCACGCAAGAATTGATGAGCATCTTAACTAAAATAAAGAACAACATCCCTAACGCCATCACATGCCTCAACCTGCTTTTTGGATCGATGGCGGTGATAGTGGCGTTCAAGCCATTCGAGACCCTTGGTTGCGGATTGCTTGGCTATCAGTGGGCGTTTATATTTATTGCCGCAGCTGCAGTGGCCGACTTTTGCGACGGCCTTGTGGCACGCCTGCTTCATGCAGTCTCCCCTCTTGGAGCTGAGCTCGACTCGCTCAGCGACTGCGTGAGCTTTGGCTTGGCACCTGCTCTAATCTTATACAACGTAATGGCCGAAGCAGGGCACCCACAATGGATGTGCTACTGCACTTTGTTGATACCTATCTTTGGCGCATTGAGGCTTGCCCGGTTTAATGTCGACACCAACCAAACCACCACATTCACCGGACTGCCCATACCAGCCAATGCCATCTTCTGGATTGGCTTCATCAACTACTTGGCAACTCACCACACCATTCCTGTTTGGATTGTGCTGGCGCTCATTGTTGTCATGTCGCTATTGATGGTGTGCAACCTGCGCATCTTCTCTCTCAAGGTTCACGGATTCAGCTTGAAAGAGAGTTATCGTCAGTACATTTTGCTCGCCGGCTCAGTGGTTTTCCTTGTTATTGCTGGCGTTTCAGGACTTGCCTGTATCATAGTTTTCTATGTCGTGCTGTCGCTTATCTTTAAGGAAAAGGAAGTCTAACACGGCAACTTGGCACATTTTTTGCTACTGATATTACATCGTAATTACTTTTATGGGAACTTTTTTGCTCATATTATTCATTTTGATTGTCATCTGGATTGCCTCGCCCATTATTAGGGTGTGGCGAAAGGTGCGTAAGTTTCAGAATGAATATACGCGCACAATGAACCAGACTCAGCAACAAAATCCCAACCAATCACAAGAAGGCAAAGACGAAACCATGGCCGAGAAATATCGCAAGTACAGCGACTCAACAGCCGAGAACGTCGACTTTGAAGAGCTAGACGGCCCCATGGAAGACACACCCGACACCAATCCTGGCACCGAGCAATCTACCCGCTACCAGGAAGAAGCCATCAGCGACGCTGAGTTTGAGGAAATACCGTAATCACGTCATTTCCACTACCCTAACAAATATTTTTTTCAGGATTTCCACTCCATCAGGAGCGGAAAAATTTGACTATGTCCTGCAATTGACTATCTAAAGAATCGTCCTACAACTGGTGCTTTCTTGAGAATCTCGCCCAGGTGCTCACGCTTGTAGATTACAGCTACAAACACAAGCATCAAGGCTGTGCGATAAGTGATGTTGAGCCAAGTGGCATCGAACTTCACCAGCACGCACGCGGCAAATATCGCAGCTGCCACAGCCGTGTAAATGCCAATATCCTTTAGCGGATAGTTAATGGGATAATACTTTTGCCCGAAGAAATAGCTCAGAATCATAGAAATGCCATAGCCAGCAAAACCTCCCCATGCACAAGCCATGTATCCAATCTTGGGCACCAGCAGAATGTTTATCAATATCAGTACCGTGCAGCCTATTCCCGAGAAATAGGCACCCCAAATGGTTTTGTCGATGAGTTTGTACCAGAACGACAGGTTGAAGTAGATGCCCATCATTATCTCGGCAGCCATGACTATGGGCACAACCTTGAGGCCTTCCCAGTAGTCGCTGGCGATGAAATACTTAAGCACGTCGAGCCAAGCAATGACAACAAGGAACGCCAGCAATGTGAAAATGATGAAATACTTCATTGCCGTGGCATAGGTTTCCTTATTATCTTTGTCGCTGCTCTTGCCAAAGACAAATGGCTCATAGGCGTAGCGGAATGCCTGTGTGATGAGCGCCATGATCATCGCAATCTTGCATGCGGCTCCATAAATACCCAGCTGAACACGGCCATTTGGAGTCTTGTCGATCATGGGATACAATATCTTGTCGGCAGTTTGGTTAAGGATACCTGCGATTCCAAGCACTAGCAAAGGCCAGCTATAGCCCAACATGCGCTTGAGGAGCTTGCGGTCGAGCACATATTTCACGCCAGTTAGCTCTTTCCAGAAGAAGAAAGTGATGGTGCCTGTGCACACCAGGTTAAGGTAGAAAGCGTAGCCTGCGCCCACCGATGGGTCGTAAATCTTCCCTATAACGTCGGGATAGCTCTTGTAAAGCGCTGGCAGCCACAGGAAATAGAATAAGTTCAGAATGATATTCAGAACGATGAACAGCAGCTTGAGGGCGGCAAACTTGATTGGTTTGTGCTTATAACGCAAGTAGGCAAAGGGGATAGCCTGGAAGGCGTCGAGTGCCACAACAATCGCCATCACACCTATATAGCTCGGGTGGTCGGCATAGCCCATAGCTGGCGCTATCCAGGGCAAGAAACCTAGCACGGCAGCAACAAAAGCCAATGCCACAGTGCCCACGGCGATAAGAGTGGTGGAGTAAACGGTATTTGGGTTCTCCTCGCTCTTGTTGGCAAAGCGGAAGAACGTGGTCTCCATGCCAAAGGTGAGTATCACAAGCAACAGAGCCACATAGCCATATACATTGGTAATAACACCATATCCGCCCGAGGCAGCGCTAAGGCTCTGGGTATATAATGGAACAAGCAGATAGTTGAGGAAGCGCCCAACGATGCTGCTGAAACCATAGATAACTGTATCTTTTGCCAGCGATTTTAAATTTGCCATTTCTTTCTCTCGTTTTTCTCGTTTACTTGTTTATTTCTTCCTGTCGTTAAAACAGGCTGCCTTGTTCACCTGGCCGTTGTGGCCTGTCGATTTTAAGGTGGGTGAAGGCGTGGTCGGTAGCAACACGGCCTCGAGGAGTGCGCTTGATGAAGCCCTCCTTGATGAGGAATGGCTCATACACCTCCTCGATGGTGCCTGCGTCCTCGTTGAGTGCAGCAGCCAGGGTGGTGAGCCCCACAGGGCCGCCACCAAACTTGTCGATAATGGTGCGCAATAGTTTGTGGTCCACCTCATCGAGTCCGCAAGTGTCGATGTTAAGTGCACCGAGGGCATATTGAGCTATTTCGGTGTCGATGTTACCACTGCCCATCACCTGGGCAAAGTCACGCACTCGACGAAGCAACGAATTGGCCACACGAGGAGTGCCACGACTTCTGAGCGCTATCTCACGAGCGGCATCATCGTCGATGGGCACTTTGAGCAATCTTGCCGACCTCTTGACGATTCCTTGAAGCACATCGTGGTTGTAGTACTCCAAGTGACAGTTAATGCCGAATCGCGCTCTGAGTGGAGCTGTGAGAAGGCCGCTTCGCGTGGTTGCACCAATCAATGTGAAAGGTGCCAGCGTGAGCTGAACCGAACGTGCGCCAGGTCCCTTGTCAATCATGATGTCGATGCGATAGTCCTCCATAGCCGAGTAGAGGTATTCCTCCACAATTGGGCTCAGGCGATGAATCTCGTCGATAAAGAGCACATCGTTCTCCTCAAGCGACGTCAATAGACCCGCCAGGTCGCCAGGCTTATCGAGAACTGGGCCGCTAGTGACCTTGAAGCCCACCCCCATCTCGTTGGCTATGATGCTCGAGAGTGTGGTCTTTCCCAAACCCGGAGGGCCATAGAACAACGTGTGGTCTAGGGCCTCTCCACGTTTGCGTGCAGCAGCCACAAAGACCTTGAGGTTATTGATTATAGGCTCTTGCCCTGCAAAGTCGGTAAAACGCGCTGGTCTCAACGCTTTTTCAAAGTCGCGATCGGTCGAGCTTTGCTCCTCTCTTATGTCGAATTCGTCGTTCATTTCATCTTGTGTGTAAAACTCAACGTGCAAAATTAATAATAAAAACCCAAAAGCAACAATAACAAGCAACATTTTGCCACATTTTCTTGCTCAGTTATGATTTTATAACTATCTTTACACAATAATACATTGTAGTAATTGTTCTATAAAATTAGTGTATTTTAATCAATAATAATCTTTTAATATCACATATGGATAACAATCGTTTTTGTGTAATTATGTGCGGTGGTGTGGGTAGCCGCTTTTGGCCCTATAGCCGCAAAGCAATGCCAAAGCAATTCATTGATTTCTTGGGAACTGGACGCAGCTTGCTGCAGCTCACTGCCGACCGCCTTGAAGGTGTGGTTCCCAAAGAAAACATCATACTTATTACCAACGAACTATATGCCGACATAATTCGTGAGCAACTGCCTGACATCGACCCGTCGCAAATACTATTAGAGCCAGCACGTCGCAACACCGCCCCTTGCAACGCATGGGCTGCGTGGCACATCAAGGCCCTCAATCGCAACGCCAAGATAATGGTAGCTCCTAGCGATCACCTCATCCTCAAGCACGACGAATTCAAGGAAAGCGTGCTTCGAGCTTTTGACTATATCGACAAGCACCAATCTATTGTGACATTTGGCGTCAAGCCCAATAGACCTGAGACGGGATATGGCTACATCCAAGAAGGCGAGAAAATCGATGAGCATTTCTCTAAAGTAAAGACCTTTACCGAGAAACCATCTAAGGAGCTTGCCAATCTGTTCCTTGAAAGCGGTGATTTCTACTGGAACTCAGGCATGTTTTTCTGGGATGTCGACACCATCATTTCGGGCATTAGGGAACACGCTCCCGAGATTGCCGATGTCTTTGACCATGCCAACATGTTCTATGGCACCCCTCAGGAGCAGGAATTCATCAATGAGCACTATTCGGCATGTCCCAACATCTCCATCGACTATGCTTTCCTAGAGAAGTCGACCGACGTGACAGTCGAGAAGGTGGACTTTGGATGGAGTGACCTGGGAACATGGGGCTCGATTTATGACAACTCGCCCAAGAACCGCGACGGAAACGTGACACCCAACACTCGCGTCCTCGCCTTTGAGAGCAACAACAACGTGATTGCAGCTCAAAGCGACAAACTCGTGGTAGTCTCTGGTCTTAACGGATTTATAGTTGCCGACACACCCGACGCACTTCTCATAATGCCCAAGAAAGACGAGCAGAAGGTTAAGAACTACGTGAACGAGGCCAAGACCCACTTTGGCGACAAGTTTATGTAAAGGTAGTCAATAATTCAAACCATTGTTGCTTGAGTGACTGATAGTCGTTTATATGGCTAAAAAATATTTGGACAAAGCACGCTCATTGGTTGCGAAACTCTTAAAGCCTGTCCTCGAAGAGTTCAACTTCTTTTTAGCGGTGCTGCTTATCAACAACAGCCTCACGTTTGGATACATTGTCGGGTGCTTCATGTACCCCGACAATTCTCCTTATCATGCTGTTCAATGCCTGGCACTGGGCATTGCCATCGCCTATGTGCTCACCGTTGTGCTGCATGCGCTCAAGCCACGCTGGGCACGCATCACCTTCAAGGCGGTGTGCTACACTATTCTCATCACGCTCGAAGCGGTCTACATCTTCCTTTTCTTCAATTTCGAGATGATGCTCGGGCCTCGAGTGCTCGTGCTGCTTGCCGAGACCAACAGCAAAGAGGCGAGCGAGTTTGTCTCAACCTATTTCCTCAGTGCCAAGAGTCTGTGGGCCTATGCTGCTATTATAGCTATCATCGCCCTTGTAGTCACGGGTGAGCTAATTAAAAAAATTATCAAGAAAGCGGTAAATCGTCGCATTCCCAAGGCCATTATAACCTGTATTGTGCTGCCACTGATGCTGTGGGGAGTGTACCTGTCGCACAATTATGTGAGGTTGGCGATGTGCAAGCACTCCAAAGAGCTGAACCAGTGGGTGCGCGACTTTGGCGTCGACGCAATCGACCACCTGAGCACATCTTACTACTCGTTGTGCTGCTTGAAAGTGAGTGAAGCCGACTTGAAGTACGCAGTCAACGTAGCTAAAGCGGTGGAAAAATCACCCATCACCCTAGCCGATTCCGACTCATTAAATGTCATTGTAGTGATGGGCGAAAGCTATATTAAACAGCACGCCTCGCTCTATGGCTATGAACTCAACACCACGCCCAATTTAATCAAGGAGCGTGACAAGGGGAACCTCATAGTCTTTACCGACATGGTAACACCCTATAATGCCACATCGCAGGTTGAGAAGAACTTCTTCTCCCTTAACGACTACTCTGGCGGCGAGATGTGGTATGACAAGCCCATCTTCCCAGCGGTGTTCAAGCATGCCGGCTTCAACGTCTACTTCTGGGACAACCAGCGCAACTATGCTAAGACCGAGATGTTTACCATCACTGTGAATGCGTTCATCTACAACGACACCATAGCTGCGTTGAGCTATGACGAAACATCCAACATCAGCATGACTTTTGACTATAACCTAGTCACCAATTTCCAAAACAAGTCAAAAGTGCCCGCTGCCAAAAACAACCTCTACATCTTCCACCTAATGGGGCAACATGTGCACCCAGTGGGCCGATACCCAAAGAAGAAGGGATTTGACGTGTTTAACGCCGACTCGATTAAGAGCAAGGAAAAATACCTTGACAAGGATAAGCGCACCTACATTGCGCAATATGACAATGCCACCTATTACAACGACGCAGTGGTACAGCACATCTTCGACATATGGAAAGACAAGAACACCGTGGTGCTCTATTTCTCGGATCACGGCGATGAGGCCTACGACTATCGTGACCATTGCGGACGCGGCAATGTCACTACCGACAATCCGCAGCTGCTGCACTGCCAGTTTGACGTGCCATTCATGGTGTGGTGCAGCGACACCTACATCAAGAAGCATCCTCAACTCTACAAGGAGCTGAAACAGGCAACAGCGCGCCCAGGTTTGGTGGTTGACGCGGCCCACATGATGCTCAGGCTTGCAGGCATCAACAGCCCTTACTATCAAGCTTCTCTCGACATTTCCAACCCCAACTACAAGGCCAAGAAGCGCATCGTGAGCGACAAGTACAATTACGATGAGGTAATGGCCCGAAAACCTTGACCATTATCTCAATGTTGATTTTGTTGGGTTGGAAAAAAATTGCTAACTTTGCAAGCCGCAAACGAGTGAAACAAAATAATCTGAAAATCATGCGAATAGATATACTCACTGTGATGCCCGAAGCCCTGGAGTCGCCTCTGCACTGCAGCATCGTTCAGCGCGCCCAGGACAAAGGACTTGTCGAGATTCACATACACAACCTGCGCGACTGGTCGCTGCGCAAGCATCGCAAGGTCGACGACTACCCATTTGGCGGAGAGGCCGGCATGGTGATGCAAATCGAGCCAGTGTACCGATGCATCGAACAGCTCAAGAGCGAGCGCAACTATGACGAGGTGATTTTCACCTCGCCCGACGGCGAAATCCTCGACCAACCCATCGCCAACCAACTGTCGCTAATGGAGAATCTCATTATCCTGTGCGGGCATTACAAGGGCGTGGACTATCGCATACGCGAGCATCTCGTAACCAGGGAGATATCAATTGGCAACTATGTGCTCACTGGCGGCGAATTGCCTGCTGCAATAATTGCCGACGCGGTGATAAGGCTCATTCCCGGCGCCATAGGCGATGAACAGAGCGCTCTCAACGACTCCTTCCAAGACAACCTGCTCGAGGCTCCCGTCTACACCCGTCCTGCCGAGTTCAACGGATGGCAAGTTCCCGAGATACTGCTCAGCGGCAATTTCGCCAAAATCGAGGAGTGGAAAATGCAGCAAGCCCTTGAGCGCACCAAGCGCCTCCGCCCCGACCTACTGAAATAACCACCAACCATTTATGGTCCCCACACGATTGCAAGATGAACAAGATAAAGAAAAATTGTTAAACGTTGCGAATTCATCTTGCTGAAAAGAAAAAATAATAGTAACTTCGCACCCCAATAAAACGAGTAAAACGACATTCTTAAGTGTATGAAATTGAAAAAAATTAAGCGTCCTAAATGGATCCCCTTGTGGCTAAGCTTGCCATTCATCATCTTCATCGCATTTATTGTGATGCTGCTCTTCTTTGGAGAGAACAACTACAGGGAAATCTCAAAGCAACAGAAGGAAATCGACAAGATTAAGGCCGAGATCAAGGTTCAAGAGGACTCGGCGCAGTACTACATTCATAAGACTCAAGAGCTCAACACCGACAAGGAGACTCTTGAGAAAATTGCTCGTGAGCAATATAACATGAAAAAAACTAACGAAGAGGTGTTTATCACCGACATACCATAAATAGCAATGAATTTGAACGTTAACAAAAAGGCAGTCAACTTGTTACTTTGTGTGGCAATGTTAACTCTGCTGGTAACTGCATTGTTGCCAATTTTGGGTTTTAAATGGGATTGGCTACGATATGCATTCGCAGCAGGTGCGTTCTTCACTCTTGTAGCACAAGTGCTCACTCCAGCACCCGACGGAGGGTTTCGTGAGCGCAGACTCGCACGCATGAACGTGTGGTCGGCTATCCTCTATTGCGTGTCGGCAGCATGCTTGTTCATTCACGATGCCTCGATGCAGAAGAGTTGGGTAGCCTTCCTGCTTGCAGGAGCGGTGCTTCAAATCTATGCTACACTCATGCTTTCCAAGCTACAAGGCAAATAAATTACTAAAAAAATAAAAAACTGCCAACCAATAACTAAAAACTATTTACTAAATATTTATAAGTAAATACTATTTACTACCTTTGCACTTTGTAGTAAAATTTTCAACCAAGATGAAAGGTATCAAACACATTATAGCATCAACAATGCTGATTGCCAGCACGGCTTTTATTGCCATGGGGCAAACAGTTAACACTCCTTATTCTAAGCTGGGATTCGGTATCCTCAACGACAACGCAACAGGAATTCAACGCTCGATGGGAGGCGTGGGTTACGCCATGCAGAATGGTCGCCAAATCAACGTCATGAACCCTGCCAGCTACTCAAGGGTAGACTCACTCACATTCTTGCTCGACATGGGTATGGACGTCACCAACAGTTGGTCAAAAGAAGACGGCAAGAGTGGTTACAACCTGGGCGGAGGCCTGGATTATATCACCATGGAGTTCAGACTCGCCAAGAATTTGGGTGCTGCCATTGGTGTGATACCTTACTCGAGCGTGGGCTATAGCTTTGGCGGAAGCATTGAAAATGGTTCTGACTCACGCACAGGCTCTGGAGGCCTGAGCGAGCTCTTCGCCGGTTTTGGCTACCAGCCCTTCAAGGGATTCTCAATTGGTGCCAACTTCTCTTATCTGTTTGGTAATACCACCAATGTCACTACGGTAACTGGTGTAACCACCACACAGTTCACTCGCACACTCGAGGTCAAGGACTGGAACATGAGAGCCGGTATTCAATATGGCTTCAATGTTGCACGCAAGAGCCGAATCGTCCTCGGTGCCACTTTCTCTCCCAAGAAGGCGATGCACGGCACTGCCTTAGGACTAAAGGCCGATATTAGCCAAGATGTCGTAGTTGACAGCCATGGCAATAGGGTGGTAGTGTATGACACAATTGCAAACATGTCGATGAAGGGCAACTATGAGTTTCCAATGGCTATTGGTGCCGGTGTGAGCTACACCTACGACAACCGCCTCAACATGGAGATTGACTACACCTATCAGCCCTGGTCAAAGGCTAAATACACTCCCATCAACTATTTCGAGGTTCCTGAATCAAAATGGAACGACCGATGGAAAGTTGCTGCCGGTGTTAGCTACACCCCCAACCCTCGCGGCAGTTATCTCAACCGCATGACTTATCGCATGGGTGGTTACTACAACAACGACTACATGAACGTCAACGGCAACAACGTGCGTGACTATGGCGTGGGAATTGGCTTCTCATTCCCCGCACTGGCTGGCAACAAGACTCTTGTTAACCTGGGCATTGAGTGGAAACATCGCTACAGTGTGCCCTATAACCTTATCAAGGAGGACTACTTGAACATCACATTGAGCGTGAACTTCAACGAGATGTGGTTCTGGAAGAACAAGATTAGGTAATCTAATCAAGAGAAATAGAAAAGATTTATTTACAAACTGTACTCAACACTTAACGACTAAAGCGTCAACTATATAGATTGCACTATCGCAGTAATGAAGGAAAGTCGATACTACTTTATCATAGCGATAATTATTGTGATTCTTATTGCATCGGGCTGTAAGGACGAAGTTGGCTCCACCACCAACGTCGACTTAGACCCAGCCAAGATGCCAACCATGGTCTCCCACAATGTCCAGACCCTTCTAAGCGACTCGGGGGCCACACGCTATCGCATCACCACCAAGACTTGGCTAGCCTATGAGAAGAGGGAAGATCCGCACTGGATTTTCCCCGATGGGCTAATTGCCGAAGAACTGGAGAATGACGCCAATTTCAATGTTAAGATGTCGATGAAATGCGACTCGGCCCACTATAGCCGCAACGAGCGAATGTTGAATCTCGTGGGAAACATCACCATCCACGATAACGATGGCGGTGAGATTACTTGCGACTCGGCCTACTATGACGAGGAGAAGCGCCTCTGGAGCCTCAACAGCATGGTTACCATCACCAAGAGCGATGGCAGCAAAATCGAAACCAACCAGATGTACTGGGACCGAAAGGCCAACAAATACTACAGCGACTCGTTCATCAGGATGCAGCAGGCCGACAAGATTCTTGAAGGTCATGGCTATGTGTCTAATGACGACATGACCAACTACACCGTTCGCAAGGTGCAAGCAATAGTGCCCGTTAACGACACTAAATTCCCATCGATGTAACTAATAACAACTAGAAACTATAGCAACAGTGGAAGGTCTTATTCCATACCTCATTCTAACAATCACGGCACTCGTGTTCTCGGCTTTCTTCTCGGGAATGGAAATTGCTTTTATTTCGTCCAACAAAGTAAAAGTCGAGATTGACATCAAGAAAGGTGGTCTCGTGAGTCAAATTCTGAACATCTTTTACGCTCATCGCGAGACATTTATCTCGACAATGCTCGTGGGACAAAATATTGTGCATGTAATCTATGGTATTGGTATCGCATGGTTGCTTAAAGAGCCTCTTGAGAGTTGGCTTGGCGACAACGAGGCATTGGTGCTTCTTGTTCAAACCATCATCTCCACTCTCATTGTGCTAGTGATGGGAGAGTTTCTTCCTAAAACGACTTTCCGAATCAATCCTAACACGTCGCTGCGCATTTTTGCCGTTCCGTTGTTGATGCTTTATCTTATTCTTTATCCCATCTCAAAGTTCATTTCGTGGCTCTCGATGGTGTTGATGCGCTTGTTTGGCATCAAGAATGAGAAAGATGAAATACGCCTCATTTCGGTGGGTGAGCTCGACGACTATCTTCAGGAGACCATCGACAAGAGCGAGGATGAGAACCGAGAGGTAGAACGAGAGGTGAAGCTCTTTGAGAACGCTCTCGACTTCAGCGACACGCGACTGCGCGACTGCATGATTCCTCGCAACGAGATTGTGGGTGTCGACATTGCCGAGACCGACCGACAAGAGCTGGTAAAAATCTTCTCGCGCTCAGGCCTGTCGAAGCTCGTGGTTTATCACGACGACATCGACAATGTAATAGGATTCATTCAGGTGAGCGAGATGTTCAAGTCGGCCGACGTAAACTGGAAAGACCAGATAAAACCTGTCATCATCGCACCCGAGACTATGCTCGCCAAGAAAATGATGCAGAACCTGCTCAAGGAGAAGAAGAGCATGGCGATTGTGGTCGACGAGTTTGGTGGAACGGCAGGAATGGTAACGCTCGAGGACCTTGTAGAGGAAATCTTTGGCGACATTGAGGACGAGCACGATCGCCGCAAGCTGGTGGCTCGCAAAACTGGCGAAAACACCTATGAGTTCTCGGGACGTATGGAAATTGAGCGCATCAACGAGCTATTCAACCTTGACTTGCCCGAAAATGATGATTATCAAACGATAGCAGGTTACATCGTCAACCGCCTGGAAGTGATTCCAAACCAGGGCGAAGAGCACAACATCGACAACTTCACCATAAAAATTAACAAGAAAAACGGAGCACGCTTAGAGCTCATAACAGTCACTGTCAATGCCAATGACAGCAACGACAACGACTAGCCATTTTTAGGGTGATAAAGAGTTTTTGAAAGCAAAAAGGCTATTTGCCGTAACCGTTAAGCTTGCGGAAATTATTTGGCGACTGCCCCAGGTGTTTCTTTACATATTTTCCAAAGAACGACAAGTTCTCAAAACCCAGTTGCAAGGCTATCTCCTTTATGCTCAATGAGCTATAGAGGAGCATCTGCTTTATGTGCCCTATGGTGTTTAGAGCTATCAGCTCGCTGGCAGTCTTGTTTTCATGCTTGCGACAGATGCTGGTGAGATACTTTGACGACACACACAGCTCGTCGGCATATTCCTTCACACTGCGCTGGGTGCCATTATTCTTGGCTAGCAACATCACAAAGCGGTGGAATATCTTGTCGCCCTGACGCATAATCGACATCTCATGCTCATACTCGCCATAGTGCATAGTGAGATTGGCAATCATGTCGATAATATAAGCCCTGAGAATCGTGTGCATCACATCTTTGTTGGTAGAGCCCACTCCAGGATGATCAATCTTGAACATTGCAAGCTCATAATACTTGCTCATAAGCTCCATCTCATCTTGAGAGAAGTGAACTACTGGATTCTGCTTGATGCGGAGGAACGCTTCAAAGATACTCTTAGTCATGAAGGTGAGGCCACCTTCGAGCGACAGGCAAATAATCTTGCAGCTCATAGCGCTGTCATAAACAATGTCGCTCACCACGCTCAGCATGTCGATGAGCAAGCCATCGTTGGCATTGATGTCATATTTTACATTGTTGACCTTCATCGACACACTGCCACGAGTGCAAAAAATCATTGCCACGAAGTTGACCTTGAATGCGTCAACCAGCGAGGTCACCGAGCGGATATCGTCGGCAAAACCTATCTCTCCATCAAAATACTTGAGGCTTCTTGAGAGATGAGGCACATCGGTCAAATTTATTTGTTTTATTCCTGTTTCGCTCATACGAACTAATATTTTTGAGATTGCCAGCGTGGAATATTCTTTACTCATCCCATCACAGGGCTTTCAACACCATGAATATCAACTGCAAATTTACACACTAATTTCACATCCTGCAACATAACATTTGGTTAAATAATCTTTTTTTGAAATTAATTGTTAGGCATTTTCTTGTAGATTGGTCATTATTGCACTACTTTTGCGCCATTGAAAACAAAACACCTAGTAATTATATGGAAATTATCAGAAATGGCAAAATGGTGGAAGTTGCCTACAAGTTTTTTGCAGTTGACGGAGACACCGACACCACAATTTATGAATTTACTAAAGAGCGTCCCGACCGCTTCATTTTTGGTTACGACCATTTCATGCTTGACGCATTTCTCAAGAACCTTGAGGGTCTTAAGGCTGGCGACGAGTTTGACTTCACCCTAGCTCCTGAGGATGCCTACGGAGAATATTCAGCCGACCATATCCTGGAACTTGAAAAGTCAATTTTCTTTGTCAATGGTGAGTTTGATGAGGAATTAGTGCATGTGGGATCTATTGTTCCCATGAACACTACCGATGGATACCGCATCGACGGCTTGGTAAAAGAAATCACCGACAACAGCGTGATTATGGACTTCAACCACAAGCTTGCAGGAAAGAATGTGAGATTTGTGGGCTCGGTAGTTAGCGTGCGCGAGGCTACCGAAGAGGAGAAACATCCACAGCATGGCTGTGGCGGTTGCCATAAAGAAGGCGGTTGCCACGAGGGTGGTTGCTGCGAAGAAGGCCACCACGATGGCGAATGCTGCGGCAAGGGCGAGGGACACCACCATGGTGACGGCGGCTGCTGTGGCAAGGGCGAAGGTCACCACCACGGTGACGGCGGCTGCTGCCACAAGGGAGAGAACTAATCCCCCTTAGCCACCCACTAAACATATCACACAAAAAATACTCGCCGCTGGAGGTTATCATCCCAGCGGCGAGCGTTTTTATTGTTTAACTACAATCAGCCTTTGGCGGCTTCTACCCATTGCTTCACATCGTCGGGCATGGGGTTCTTGTAGCCAAGCTTGTACTTCTTGTTGATTTCAAGCAAGTCTTGGAAGAGTTTGCCTGGTTTCTCAAGAGCTCCGAGGGCCTCAACGGTGAGGATGCCCGCCTTTTGGATGGGAGCCACCCACTCGGCAGGTACGCCAATGGCGGTGAACGCCTCTTCCTTGTCGCGGTGCTGAACCTTCTCGGGACGCATTTGTGGGAAGAGCATCACATCCTGGATGTAGCTGTTGCCTGTCATGAGCATGGTGAGGCGGTCGATGCCAATGCCAATACCGCTGGTTGGAGGCATACCATATTGCAATGCACGCAAGAAATCTTGGTCGATAACCATTGCCTCGTCGTCGCCCTTGTCGGCAAGTCGCATCTGCTCCTTGAAGCGTTCCTCCTGGTCGATTGGATCGTTGAGCTCGCTATAGGCGTTGGCAACCTCCTTGCCGTTGACCATAAGCTCGAAGCGCTCGGTGAGGCCTGGCTTGCTGCGGTGCATCTTGGTTAGCGGCGACATTTCAACTGGATAGTCGATGATGAAAGTGGGCTGAATGAAGGTGCCCTCGCAAGTCTCGCCGAAAATCTCGTCGATGAGCTTGCCCTTACCCATGGTTTCGTCGACCTCGATATTGAGTTTTTGAGCCACCTCGCGAATCTGTGCCTCGTCCATGCCGTTCAGGTCATAACCAGTCTTCTCCTTGATGGCGTCGAGGATGGGAAGGCGGCGGTAAGGGGCCTTGAAGCTGATGGTCTTGCCGTCGATCACGCTGTCGGTGCAGCCGTTCACGGCGATGCAAATCTTCTCGAGCAACTGCTCGGTGAACGACATCATCCAGTTGTAGTCCTTATACTGAACATAGAGCTCCATGCAAGTGAACTCAGGATTGTGGTTGCGGTCCATACCCTCGTTGCGGAAGTTCTTGCCAATCTCATAAACACCCTCGAAACCGCCAACTATCAGTCGCTTCAGGTAAAGCTCGGTGGCGATGCGCATGTACATGTCGATGTTCAACGCGTTGAAGTGGGTGATGAAGGGACGAGCGCTGGCACCGCCGGCAATAGCCTGCAGGGTGGGAGTCTCAACCTCGGTGTAACCAGCATCATCAAGCACCTGACGCATGGTGCGAACCACGGTGGCGCGCTTCAAGAAGGTATCCTTCACACCCTCGTTAACAACGAGGTCAACATAGCGCTGGCGATAGCGAAGCTCAGGATCGTCGAAAGCGTCGTAGGTCACACCGTCCTTAACCTTCACGATGGGCAGTGGCTTGAGACTCTTGCTCAGCACCTTGAGCGACTGAGCATGGACACTAATCTCGCCAGTTTGAGTGCGGAACACATAACCCTCGACACCCACAAAGTCGCCAATGTCGAGCAACTTCTTGAAAACAGTGTTATAGAGGTCCTTGTTCTCATCGGGGCACAGGTCATCGCGGCTGATGTAAACCTGAATGCGACCGCGGGAGTCCTTCAACTCCATAAACGAGGCCTTACCCATGATGCGACGGCTCATGATGCGGCCGGCAATGCTCACCTGGCGGGGCTCGGCGTCATCTTTAAAGTTGGCCTTAATCTCGTCGCTCCATGCGTTAACCACATATTCGGCAGCGGGATAAGGGTCGATTCCCAACTCACGCAACTGGTTCAAACTGTTGCGCCTAACAATCTCTTGTTCGCTAAGTTCTAAGATGTTCATATAGTAGATTTTAATTATTTACCTATTTTAGAGTGCAAAGATACAACTTTTTTTGAAAAGAAAGCACATATACCTACTGTCAAGTTCTCAAGTTCAATATTTTCTAGATTTTCTAGTGGTTCTATATTTACTAGAGGATAGTGTGTCGTCAAAAAAAAGATGCGCCCCGCATTGGGACGCATCTTTTAGATGTTTAACGGATAGATAGATTATTTGATAACAACCTTCTTGCCGTTGTGGATGTAGATGCCAGGAGTAGTTGGCATGCTGTTGAACTTAACACCGAGGAGGTTGTAGTAAGCATTGTCGGCCTTAGCGTCAACGCCAACGGTGTTGATGCCAGTTTCCTCAGCCTTAGTAACCTTCAGCATTGGAGCCTTAGCCTCATTGATCAACTCGAAGGTGTAAGTGCCAGCCTCTGCCATGCGGAAGTTTGCACCATCCACGAGAGTGATGCCAACACCATAGAGGCCTTCGTTAATCAGGAAGTAGCCAACTTGGTTCTCGTCAACGCCACCGTACCAGATCCACTGGCCTTCTTCCTCAGCAGGAGTGATAACCTTGAACTCAGCCTCAGCCTCGAGCTCAACATCCTCAACCTTGTTGTCAACGAACTCTAACATACCGTCAACCTGGCTCCAGCCGTTGAATGTACCAACGAGATAGTATGCAGGCTCTACAGGAACTTCGCCAATCTCGGTAGTGAAGAGTACGCTCTCAGTCCAGTTAGTAGTGCGAGCATCGGCGCCAACACCCTGAACTTGAGTCTCGTAAACAGTCTCTGGCATCAAGCCTTCGATAGTGTAAGGATTCTCTACGTTCTCGCAAAGAGTCCACTCAGCTGGCTCAACAGCGCCAGGAATCTCAACTGCGATGTTGTCAATGTAAATAGACCACTTGTCGGTGCAGTCATAGTGACGGAAGGCGATAACGCCCATGCCCTCATAGTCGCTCAGGTCAACCTCATAGTTGGTAGCAGTAGTTCCAGCAGGCTGAATGAACTCAGAAACAGCCACGAACTCGTCAACGCTCTCCCAATCAGGATTGTCGCAAACGTAAACCATGATCTTGTCGGGATAGCTAGTGCTTTGCTGCCAAGCGTCAAACTTGAGAGTGCCACCCAGGCCTACAGCTGGAGTGAACAGCCAGTTGTCGGGGCTAAGAGCGCCAACACCACTAATGTAGCTTGAAGAGTAGAAGCAAACGTCGTCTTGAGCGTCGCTGCTGTAAGCGAGACCCCAGCCGTAGTCGTCGCCATCGGCGTCATAAACCATCCAGCCCTCATCGAGCTGTGCCTCATAGCCATCCAATGGGAAGTCCCAGAGCTTGTTCATCAAAGCGGGATCTACCCAAGGACGCCAACGGAGGTTCCAAGTAGCGTTGTTCTCGCCAGGAACCCAAGCTACAGTAGCAGTAGTTCCGTCAGCCGAAACTGCGTTAACAGTTACGTCGGTAGGAATAGCTGGAGCTGTTGGGTCGTCGATAATAAGGTCAACCTGGTCGTTAGAGCCACCGAGAGATACTACGAACTCATAAGCAGCACCCGAAGCGAACTCAAAGTCATCGTAACGGCCACCAATTGAACCATTGGCAGAAGCAATCCACATGCGGTCGCCTGGAGTTGGGTTGGTGATACACCAGTCATAGGTGCCAGCAGGAATCAAAATTGTTACGCTAGCATCGAGCACGATGTTAGTAGTAGTGAGAGCACCGTCGGCATTCTCAGGAATCTTGTACTCAAACTCAGCATACACATCAGCACTTGCATTACCGCTAGAGGTCAGACCACCTTGCTCGGGGATGATGGTGCCATAAGCGATAGCGTCCTCGTCAAGAAGCATCTGATAGCCAGTGCCATCATCCCAAACGTTACCAGCAGTAAGAGTTACGCTTGCATAGCCCTCGGGAACGTCGGCCTTGGTGCCAGTTACATACTTAGGGCCAATAGCCTTAACTGAGGTAGGAGTTGAGCTAACAACAACCTTGTCAGCCTTCTTGTTCATTTGACCGTAGGTCTTAACCTCGGCGTTCATGGTCATTGGCAGAAGCGCTGCAGCCAATAACAATAAGGTAATTTTTTTCATAAAACTTGGTTTTGGTTAATAAATTAGTTAATTAAATGAATAATTATAACAATTATCAAGTCCACAAAGGTATATAATATTATCATTTTATGCAAGAAAAAAACATCATTTTATCATAGAAAAAACCACTTAACTACCCAAACGGGTGGTTTTGCTTAAAATTTTAAGGCATTCACAGAAAAAATAATTTTTATTCAACACACTTTATTTTCGCATAAAAAATAGCATAATATTCCCTTTTTCACACATCCTCAAGTGTCATCTCCAACAACTTACTGATTACTGAAAACTGACTACTGATTACTGACTACTGAAAACTAAAAAAGATGCGCCCCGAGGGACGCATCTTTTAAATGTTTATCGGATAGACCGATTTTTTGATAATAACGTTGAGCTTCGCTCCAAGTTGTTCACGCTCGGAATAACATGAGCTAGCTCAGTTATTCTCTTACTTAATCACAACTTTCTTGCCGTTGTGGATGTAGATGCCAGGAGCGGTTGGCATGCTGTTGAACTTAACACCGAGGAGGTTGTAGTAAGCGTTGTCGGCCTTAGCGTCAACACCAACAGTGCTGATTGCGCTAGGATCCTCGGCAACAGTAGTGAACTCTACGCTCTCGGTCCAGTCGGTGGTGCGGCCATCAGGGCCAATAGCCATAACTTGTGCCTCATACTTGGTGTCGGGCATCAAGCCATAGATAGTGTAATTCTCGGCATCAACCTTAGCACCCTCAACGAGTGTCCACTCAGCTGGCTCAACTGCGCCAGGAATCTCAACTGCGATGTTGTCGATGTAGATAGACCACTGGTCGTTGCAGTCATAGTGACGGAAGGCGATAACGCCCATGCCCTCATACTCGCTCAGGTCAATCTCATAGCTTGTTGCAGTGGTTCCTGCAGGCTGGATGAACTCAGAAACTGGAACGAACTCGTCTACGCTCTCCCAATCTGGGTTGTCGCAAACGTAAACCATAATCTTGTCGGGATAGCTTGCGCTTTGCTGCCAAGCATCAAACTTGAGAGTGCCACCCAGGCCTACTGCTGGAGTGAACAGCCAGTTGTCGGGAGTAACAGCGCCAACACCGCTAATGTAGCTTGAAGAGTAGAAGCAAACGTCGTCCTGAGCATCGCTGCTGTAAGCAAGACCCCAGCCGTTGCCGTCGCCATCGGCGTCATAAACCATCCAACCCTCATCGAGCTGTGCCTCATAGCCATCCAATGGGAAGTCCCAAAGCTTGTTCATCAAAGCGGGATCGGTCCAAGGACGCCAACGGAGGTTCCAAGAAGCGTTGTTCTCACCAGGAACCCAAGAGATGATAGCGCTAGTACCATCAGCCGAAACAGCGTTTGCAGTTACTTCAGTAGGAATTACTGGAGCTGTTGGGTCGTCGATGATGAGGTCAACCTGGTCGTTCTGGCCACCAAGAGATACTACGAACTCATAAGCTGCACCAGATGCAAACTCGAAGTCATCGGCACGGCCACCAATTGAACCATTGGCAGAAGCAATCCACATGCGGTCGCCTGGAGTTGGGTTGGTGATACACCAGTCATAAACACCAGCAGGAATCAAGATGGTAACGCTGCTGTTCATAACCATGTTAGTAGTAGTAAGAGCACCGTCGGCATTCTCAGGAATCTTGTACTCAAACTCAGCGTAAGTTTCAGCACTTGCATCACCGCTAGAGGTCAGACCACCTTGCTCGGGGATGATGGTGCCATAAGCGATAGCGTCCTCGTCAAGAAGCATCTGGTAGCCAGAGCCATCTTGCCAAACGTCGCCAGCGGTAAGAGTTACCTGTGCATAGCCCTCGGGAACGTCAGCCTTAGCACCTGACACATACTTAGCACCCATATTAGCCTTAACAGCTGTTGGGGTTGAACTAACTACCACATTTGTGGCCTTCTTGTTTTGCTGAACGTAGGTCTTAACCTCGGCGTTCATGGCCATTGGCAAAAGAGCTGCTGCCAATAACATAAGGGTAAATTTCTTCATAAAAACTTGAGTTAAGTTGGTTAATAAATAATTGGTTAAAACATAAGGAATACTTCCTTTATTTTTTGTTTTTAAAATAATTACCTCGCAAATATACTCATTTTTGGTTAACCAACCAAGATAATAATCATTATTTTTTAAAGAAAATAAATTTTATTCTTTTTTTCCATCCTATCAAAAAGAGTATATCCCATTAATAAAAAGTTATTTATAGCGACAATTCATCATTATCTTTTATTTGAATTTTTATTAGACATATTCTCAACTTTTGTTATCTGCCCTCTGAATGTGATTTCTAGCCATTGACATCTCTTTTTAAACATCTTTTTTCTATCTTTGCACTTTGATTATGGACTGTCGAGTGGAAATACCAAGCATGATTGACCGTGAAGCAACGTTGCCACAGTCAAAGAGCATCATGGCAAGAGCATTGATAATCAATGCGCTGGCGCACAACGCTGTTGATTGCTGCGATGTCGATTGTTGCGACGACACAATGGTGATGTCGAGGGCATTATCGAGTGGTGGCGACTACATCGATGTGGGTGCTGCCGGCACCGCAATGCGCTTTCTCACTGCCTATTTTGCTTGTCAGGATGGTCGCACAGTGACACTCGACGGCAGCGCCCGCATGCGACAGCGCCCAATTAAGCCTCTCGTTGATGCCTTGCGACAAATGGGAGCCAGCATCGATTATCTGGGCAACGAAGGCTTCCCACCACTTAAAATTGCAGGCAACAAGCTTCACGGTGGTCGCATCACAATGCAAGGCGATGTGAGCAGTCAGTTCATATCGGCACTGCTTATGATATCGCCAATGGCAGGTGGATTAACCCTTGAACTTGAGGGAGAAATCGTGTCACGGCCCTACATCGACATGACACTCGCTCTCATGCGCCACTATGGTGTCAACGCCACATGGGCCAATGGTGAGCACCAAATCGTGGTGCCAGCAGGGCAATACATCGCCAAGCCTCTTGAAATCGAAGGCGACTGGTCGGCAGCTTCCTACTGGTTTGCACTGAAGGCCCTGCTTCGGCAGTCACACATCGTGCTCTCTCCGCTGAATGACCACAGCATCCAGGGCGACCGAGCCATTGTTGAGATGATGGCTCCGCTAGGAGTAAACGCAAGCTTTATTGAAAACAGAGTGGAACTGAAACATCAATCAGTGGAGTTGCCACCGCACTACCGCTGCGACATGGCATCCACGCCCGACCTGGTGCCCACTCTCGCTGTGACACTGTGCCTGCTGAGGGTGCCTTTCACACTAACGGGAGTGCGCAACCTGCGCATCAAGGAAAGCGACCGCATCAAGTCTCTCACAGTGGAGCTTGCCAAGTTAGGCTACACGATAGAGAGCGACAACGACACAATGTGCTACAACGGCAACCACAGCGAGCCAGAGCGCGAAATAACAATCGATTCTCACGATGACCACCGCATAGCTATGGCCCTAAGTCTTGCCGCCACCCGCTACCCCGGCATCACTATGAAAAACGCCGAAGTTGTGACCAAATCCTACCCTAACTTTTTCTCACAAATCCTAAAAACTGACAACCAACAATGATTCCTGCTTTCTACATATTCACAGCCATGGTGGTGATAGGAGTGATTCTCTACATCCACGACCGGATGACACGCAAGCCTAACCAACAAGAGGACGAGATGCCTAAACCCGAGCAAGAGGAGTGTAACGAAGAGTGCTGCGGCACCCATGACGTGTGCCCTAGCGAGATGATGCTCAAGCACTTGAACGACCCAGTCACCTACTACGAAGATGAGGAACTGGATGCTTTCAAAGACCGAGATGCCGCTTCCTACAACGACAACGAGCTCGAGCAGTGGCGCGACGTGCTCTACACCCTCAAGCACGACGAATTGCTTGGCTGGGAACGCTCAATCAAGAAACGTGGCATCCAAATCCCCGATGTAATCAAAGACGAACTATTGTCGCTATATAATGAATAATAATCAATGCCTAAAACGCGCCAATGCAATAATAATAATCTTTTCTCGTTTTAGAATATATCAAGCAGTGATAGCTGGGTAATGAACAAATTGTATCGATACATACCCGTAATTATTATAGTAGCGACAGTGATTCTGGGTGCGTGCAGCACTAAGAAGAACACTGCCGGTAGCCGTTTTTGGCATGCCATGAACACACGATATAACGTGTACTACAATGGCGAGAAGCACTACAAAGAGCAAATCAAAAAGCTCGAAAACGAATATCAAGACGACTACTCAACCCAGCTTTACATTCACCCCGCCGAGGCTTACAGCAACCCTAAGGCCACCCAGCCCACCACCAACTTTGACCGCACCATCGAGAAGATGCAGAAGGCCATTTCGCTGCACTCCATCAAGAAAAAACCTCAGCGCAAGGCGGGAAAGGGAAACGACCCAAAATACAAAGAATGGCTCAAGCGAGAGGAGTATAACCCATTCATTCACAATGCCTGGTACCTGCTCGCCAAGTCGCAATACATGAAAGGCGACTTCCTGAGCTCGGCGGCTACCTTCCATTACATCTCGCGACACTTCTCGTGGAAACCCGACTTGGTGCTCGAGGCTCAAATATGGGAGGCTCTGAGCTACTGCGCTATGGACTGGACAACCGAGGCCGACAATGTGCTCGCCCACATCCATCCCAGCAGAATCGAAGACTCGAGACTGCAGCAACTCGCCAACCTGGCTTTTGCCGACTACTACATCAAGACCAAGATGAACGCCGATGCAGTGCCTTTCCTTGAGAAAGCAGTAAACGGAGCTAGCGGCGGACAGAAGGTGCGCCTTAACTTCTTGCTGGGACAGCTCTATGACGAGACAGGCCAGAAAGAAAAAGCCTATCAGGCCTATAAGCGTGCTGGCAGCAGCAATTCGTCGACCTACCGCACCAAGTTCAACGCACGCATCAAGCAGAGTGCTGTGTTCCAAGGCAACAACATCGAGAGCGAGGTCAATGCCCTCAAGCGCATGACTCGCTACGACCGCAACAAGGAATACCTCGACCAAATTTACTATGCCATTGGTAACCTCTACCTCACCCGTGGCGACACCGTCAAGGCAGTCGAGAACTATGAGCTCGCCGCCAAGAAGAGCACCCGCAATGGCATCGACAAGGCAATCAGTCAGCTCACCCTGGGTGGCATATACTTCGCTCAACACAAATATGACAAGGCTCAGCCATGTTACAGCGAGGCAATACCGCAACTGAGCGAGTCCTATCCTAACTACAAGGAGCTCAAGCACCGAAGCGACGTGCTCGACGAGCTTGCTGTGTACTCGGGTAACGTCACTCTTCAAGACTCACTGCTCAGACTGTCGCAGATGCCTCTCGAGGAGCAGAAAAAGGTGATTGCTAAAATCATCGAAGAACTGAAGAAGAAAGAGAAAGAAGAGAAAGAAGCCGCCGACCGCGAGGCCTATATGGCACAACAAAATGCAGCGGGCACCGGACTGAAGAACAATACCCAGCAACCAGCAAGCTACAACATCAACAGCGACAACTCGTGGTACTTCTACAACACCGCCACCAAGAATGCCGGTAAGACAGCCTTCCAGCAGCAATGGGGCAACCGCAAGCTCGAGGATAACTGGCGTCGACGCAACAAGAACACCTTCTCGCTTGAAGAAAACAACGAAGAGGAAGAAAGCGAAGCCAGCGACACGACCAAAGCCGCCGCTGGCAACGACTCTGTCCAAGTTGACAAGGAAGCTGCCAAGCGTGCCGAAGACCCACACTACGAGGAATACTACCTAAAGCAGATTCCTAAGACCGAGGAGGAGATTCAAACCTCTAACGACGTAATTCAAGAAGGCCTCTACAACATGGGTGTGATTCTCAAGGACAAACTTGAGGACCTGCCAGCTGCTGCCTACGAGTTTGAGAAACTGCTCGAGCGATATCCCGACAACACCTACCGCCTCGATACCTATTATAATATGTATTTATTATATTACCGAAGTGGCGATCTTGCCAACTCGGAGCGGTACAGGCAGCTCATCCTCGACAACTTTGCTGATTCAAAATATGGAATGGCAATGCAGGATCCCGACTACATCGAGAACCTCAAGCGCATGAACCTTGTACAGGAAGAACTCTATGACCAGGCCTACACAGCTTATCTGCGCAACGACAATGCCACAGTGCATGCAGCCTACATCGAGATGATGAAGACCTATCCGTTGTCGAAGATTATGCCTAAGTTCATGTTCTTGCATGCTCTGGCCTATGTCACCGAACGTAATCCCGAGAAGTTCAAGAGCACCATGAAAGAGATGCTCGAGCGCTATCCCGAAACCGATATCACCCCCACTGCCTCGGCTATCGTTAAGCAACTCAACCAGGGACGCAAGATTAATGGCGGCTCGTCCAACACTCGCGGTATGCTCTGGACTATGCGACTGTCGAACGATAGCACCGCTGGTGGAGAGGGCAAGGAGTTCACTCCATTCACCGAGGGCCGCAACAGGCCACAGTACTTCGTGCTCGTGTTCTCGACCGACTCAGTATCGTCTAACCAATTGCTCTATGAGGTTGCTAAGCACAACTTCGAGTCGTTTGTCATCAAGGACTTTGAGCTCGAGCCCATGTCGTTTGGCGACTTAGGACTGATTATCGTGAAGGGCTTCGCTAATTATCGCGAGGTAGACCATTACCGCGGTGTGTGGGAGAAGAACGAGGAGAAGAAAATTCCTAAGGAAGCTCACTATGTCATCATCAGCGAGGACAACTTCAACCTGCTGCTCAAGGAGGGCCGCACATTTGAGGAATACTTCCGCTACCTCGACGAACTAAACGAGGAGAAGGTCGAGGAACAAATTCCCGATGACGCAGTCGATGACGAGAAGGCCGACACCGATGACGGCAACGAGACCGATGGCGACAAGCCCGTCAAGTCGGTGAAGAAGGGACAAGGCAAAGCGACCGACACCAACGAGGACGAAAAAGCCGAGGAGAAGACCGAGGAGAAACCCAAAGTCAGCACTCCCGAGGAGCAAGGTAATCCCAAACTTCTTGAGGAAGCTCGCCGACGCGCCGAATTGCGCCAACTCGAAGAGCAGCGCAAGCAAGAAGAGGCTCGCAGGCAGGAGGAAGCACGCAAGCAAGAAGAAGCTCGCAAACGTGAGGAAATGCGCAAGCGCCTCGAAGAGGAACAACGACAAAAAGAGGAGGCTCTCAAGCAGCAAGAGGAAGATAAACACGGCAAGAACGACGACAACACCGTGACCAACGACCAAGGCGGCAAGACCGAGAGTAACGTTGCTCCTAAGACCGACGGCAACGGCAAGGCCAAGGATGATAACATCCAGCATCTCAAGAAGCAGAAAGACGAGGAGACCAAGGCTCGTGAACGCGCCGAGAAAGAGGCCAAGAAAGCCGAGAAAGAGCGCGAGAAGCAGCTTAAGAAAGAAGAGAAAGCTCGTCAAGACTCAATAAAGAAGGCCGAGAAAGAACGCCAAAAACAGCTCAAGGCCGAGGAAAAGGCTAGAGAAGACTCTATAAAGGCTGCCGAAAAGGCTCGCGAGGAACTCGAAAAACAAAAAGAGCGCGAGAAAGAGGAAGCCAAGAAACGTGCCGAGCAAGAGCGCAAAGATAAGATCAAGGCCAAAGAAGAGGCACGCAAGCAGCGTGAGCAAGAGCGCAAGCAGCGAGCCAAAGAGCGTGAACAAAAGAAGAAAGAAGAAGAAAAACGCAAGAAAGAAGAAGCTAAGGCGCGCAAGGAGGCCGCCAAGCAACGACAGAAAGAGCGCGAAGAAGCTCGCAAGCAACGTGAACGCGAGCGCAAAGAAGCGGCCAAGAACAACAAGGACTAAGTTCTCAGCATCACGCGCTTATCAGCAAGAAATAAGGGTGACGTCAAATATCATGACATCACCCTTTTTGTGACTTGCGATTATCTACATGGCTACAGCTTGGGAGCCGATGCAAGAAACGATTTCAATGCCGACTCTATCTCACAGGCATCATCGGTGAGGGTGAGCAGCAGATTCTTGTATTTCCCCGTGTTAAGCAGTCGCTGCAGCAGCGGGTAGACCGGCATTTCTTCGGTCCAGAACTTCTCGCCCCAAAATATCATTGGACTTGAGAACCCAAACGACAGGTAATGATTCTGCACAGCATCTTGAAAAATTTCCTGCATAGTGCCTGCGCTGCCGGGAGTGTAGATTATGCCACCAAATGCCATGGTGAGAATGCTATCCTCGCGAATGCTGTTCTCAAAGAACTTTGCTATGTGAGTTGCGAATGGCGTTGAGGGCTCGTGGCCATACAGCCAAGTGGGAACGCCAAGGCTCACGTATTTGCTTTGTGGAAAACGCCGAAGCACGCCGAAAGCCGACGACAGCCACCCAGGGTCTTTAAACGAAGGCGCTACAGCAAGCATCGTGAGTGCTTCTTTCACTTCTTGACGGGTGCGACCTGCCATCCACGCGCCAAGATGAGTGGCTTCCATTGCTCCAGGTCCACCGCCTGTAAGCATATAAAATCCCTCTTCGGTAAGCCTCTTGCTCAGCATCACGATTGCTTCATACATGGGCTCGGTGCGCAGCATAGCGTGTCCACCCATTATACCAACGCATCGCCGTCCGTCGTGGTCTTTAAGAAAAGCATCGAGAGCCATGTGTATGCCATGGTCATGCAGCGTGCGCGCCAGGGCCTCGTTCACATTCTCGGCATTCTTTCCCATCAACAAGTAGTGCTGGTAGGTTCTCCCATCATAACAATCTAAATAGGACTCCCTGTCGGCTTGAGCGTCATTAGCCGGCTCATAGCCACGATAAAGGTCGTCGGCACTATAAAGCCTATAGCGATCAACGTCATAGGGCACCTCATCGAGCCAATCGATTATGCCATCCACTTCTTTATAATCCTTGGTAGTAATCATAGTACTATTAGTTTTTTGAGGCACATCATTCATTGTTGCTATGCCTGAGGAATATAGAAAGACAAAATTACAAAAAATCTTGCAAATAAGCCACTTTGCCTTTAACGCAAGTGTGCTTGCTACAGTCGATTGACATTTTTTAACTGACAGATGACAATAATGGCATCATTTTTTCGGTTATATCGCTTGCGGAAATGAAATATAGTAGTACTTTTGCGCAAATTTTCCCAAACAGAATATTATTAACGAATAAAACACATATTTTTTACTATGTATTGGACATTAGAATTAGCAACTAAACTTGAAGACGCACCATGGCCCGCTACCAAGGATGAATTGATTGATTATGCAAAGCGAAGCGGAGCACCACTCGAGGTTATCGAGAATCTGGAGGAGATAGAAGACGAGGGCGAATCCTATGAGAGCATCGAGGAAATTTGGCCCGACTACCCCACCAGCGACGACGACTTCTTCTTCAACGAAGAGGAGTATTAATGACAAGACAAAGAGCACTGGAACAATACCAGTGCTTTTTTCAACAATTCAACAAAGACACCTAGCACTCAAACGGGTAAAATAGTGTGGTTGTTTTTGAAAAAAACACTTTTATTTAAGATAAAATGGAATTTACTATCAATAACCCTTTTCATTGCGAGATTCCCATTCAGCTTCGCTTCAGTGACCTCGACACTCTGGGCCACGTGAATAACTCGGTGTATCTTAACCTCTTTGACCTGGGCAAGAGCGACTATTTTGAGCGTGCGGCCGGCGAGCGTCAGGACTGGAACAACGTTAATGTGGTGATAGCCAACATCAACTGCAACTTCCTGCACCAAACCCTATTTGACGAGCCACTGGTTGTGAAGACCCAAATTGACCACATAGGAAATAAGAGTTTTACCGTCTTGCAAGCACTTCAAAACACCGCGACCGGAGAAGTGAAATGCGTGTGCTCACAGGTGATGGTATATCTCGATCCCGAGACACGAACTCCCGCACCGCTGCCACAGCACTGGCGCGACTGCTTCTCGGCCATGGAAGGCCGTGAGCTGTAAAGCATTTGGAGTGTATTGACTATGGTTAAGTGTGTTATTGATGTATAAATTTTATTAAATATATTTAAGATTGACGTTATTGCACAGCTTTTCAGGTGCTTTTAAGGCTGTTACACTTGCTGTTATAGAGTATATTTACTACCTTTGCAGCGCAATTCCGGACGGAGGGGGCTCTGAAGCTTCCTCTATTTTGTTATAATTTGGGAAATGGCAAAGCTGATTGGCAGCTTTTCAATAATTAAAAGTAATAAAAGAATGATTGACAAGAAAGAACTCACTAGCGTGATAGAAAATGCCTTAGAGGGCAGCAAGATGTTCCTCGTTGACATTACAGTGAGCGGCGACAATGTGATTGACGTGCAGCTCGACAGCCTTGAGAGCATCACCATCGACGACTGCATAGCCGTTAACGATGCCGTGCACGCCGCCTTCGACCAAGACGTTGAGGACTATGAACTCACAGTGGGCTCTTATAGCCTGACCGACCCCTTCAAGGTTCTCAAGCAATATGAGAAAAACCTGGGTGGCGAGGTAGAAGTGCTAACCGCCGACGGCAAGAAGCTCAAGGGCACTCTAAGCAGTGTTGACGCCGAGCAGTTCACCATTACGGTTCCCACCAAGACCAAAATCGAGGGCAAGAAGCGCCCTGAGATGGTTGACGTGGAGCACACTTTCAAATATGACGAAATAAAATACACTAAAAATATATTACAGTTTTAAACACTATTATGGCTAAGAAAGTAGAAACGGTCGATATGGCCGACCAGTTTTCGGAGTTTAAAGAGTTGAAAAACATCGACAAGACCACTATGATTAGTGTCTTGGAGGAGTCGTTCCGTAGCGTTATTGCCAAGATGTTTGGCAGTGACGAGAATTTCGACGTTATCATGAACCCCGACAAGGGCGACTGCGAGATTTACCAAAACCTCGAGGTAGTGCCCGACGGCGAAGTTCTGAACCCCAACCAGCAAATAGGGTTGACCGACGCCCGCAACGACGAGGAGAGTCCCGACCCCGACTGCGAGATTGGCGAGGAGCACACACGCAAGATTGACTTCGCGAAGTTTGGTCGCCGCGCCATCCTTAACCTTCGTCAAACTCTTGCCAGCAAGATTCTTGACCTTCAGAAGGATGCCATCTACAACAAGTTTAAAGATCTGGAAGGCGAGCTCGTAACAGGTGAGGTTTACCAGAACTGGAAACGCGAGGCACTGCTGCTCGATGATGAGAAAAACGAGCTCATCATGCCAAAAGACCAGCAGATTCCTACCGACAACTTCCACAAGGGTGACACAGTGCGCGCCGTGATACACAAGGTTGACAATCAAAACAACAACCCCAAGATTATCGTATCTCGCACTAGCGACCTGTTCCTGCGCCGACTCTTTGAGCTTGAGGTGCCCGAGATTCATGATGGACTTATCGTGATTCGCGCCGTTGCCCGCAAGCCAGGCGAGCGTGCCAAGATCGCTGTTGAGAGCTATGACGACCGCATCGACCCCGTTGGTGCTTGCGTGGGTGTTAAGGGTTCACGCATCCATGGTATCGTTCGCGAGTTGCGCAACGAGAACATCGACGTTATCAACTACACTAACGACCCAGTTCTCTTTATCCAACGAGCTCTTAGCCCAGCCAAGATAACTACCATCCGCATCGAGGAGGAGACCAAGCACGCCGAGGTGTTCTTGCGTCCCGACGAAGTGTCGCTTGCCATTGGCCGTGGCGGCTTGAACATCAAGCTTGCTTCGATGCTCACCGGCTACACTATTGACGTGTACCGCGACCTTGACAACGACGAGGATGACGTTTATCTCGATCGCTTCAACGACGAGATCGACCAGTGGGTTATCGATGCTCTCAAGGGCATTGGATGTGCAACTGCTAAAGCTGTCATCAACACCCCACGACAGGATCTTATCGACAAGGCCGACCTTGAGGAAGACACCGTCGACGAGGTTCTCGCTATCCTCAAGGCAGAGTTTGAGGACTAAAAAGCCTTTCTCTCTCCCTTTTACATTACAGAAACAAAACAAACTCGTTATTACGTTATTAAATACTGCCTATGCGTGTAAAATTAAGTAAAGTCATTAAAGATTTGAATGTTGGAATGCAAACTATCCAGGACTTCTTTGCCAAGAAGAAGATTGAGCTGGATGTTACACCCAACACCAAAATTGATGAGGATATTCTGGAAATCCTTATCAAGGAATTCAAGCCCGACATGGAGCAAAAACTCAAGTCGGAATACCTTACTAGCTCAAGGCTCAAGGAGAAAGCCAAGCAAACCGAGGAGCCAAAAGAGCCTGAAGAGGCTAAAACCGAGACCGAGGTGCGCAAACCTAAGGTGATAGGAAAAATCGACCTTGACAGTGCCGGTAAGCCAGCTAAGAAATCAGCTCCCAAGAAAGAGGAGCCTGAAGCAATCGAAGCGCCCGAAACCGAGCAACCCAAGGAGGAGCCCGTAAAGGTTGAAGAGGCTGTCGAAGCAGCACAACCCGAGCCACAGCCCGAGCCCGAGACTAAACCAGCTGAGGTTGAGTCGAAGCCCGAGCCACAGCCCGAGCCAGTCAAGGAAGAAACCGAAACTCCTGAAGAGCCTGTCGAAACCGCCACTGCAGAGCCTGAGAGTGAGGAGAAGAGCGACATCTTCACCACTACTCCTGTGCTCAAAACTAACATCAACGTGGTGGGTAAGATCGACCTGTCGGCTATTAACCAGTCGACTCGACCCAAAAAGAAGACCAAGGAGGAAAGACGACAAGAGCGCATCGCCAAGGAGAAGGCTCGTCAGGGCGAAGATGGCGTTAAGAAGAAACGTCGTCGCATAGGCCGTGAGAAAATCGACATCGAAAAAGCTGCTCAGCAAATCCAGAATAACGCTGGCGGCAAGAACGCAAAGAACAAAGATAACGAGAACGCGAGCAAGAAGAAAGAGAAGAAGGCAAAGCGACCATTGCGTCCACAAGTCAATGAGGAAGACGTACAGCGTCAAGTGAAAGAGACGCTCGCACGACTCACCACCAAGAAGCAGAACATGGGTGCCAAGTGGCGCCGTGAGAAGCGCGAGGCAGTGCGCGAGGAGGAGAGCAAGGAAGCAGCATTGCAGGCAGCCGAGAAGAAGATTCTCAAGCTCACCGAGTTTGTTACTGCCAACGACCTCGCAATGATGATGAACGTGCCCATCAACAAGGTGATTGGCACCTGCATGAGCCTGGGTGTGATGGTTTCTATCAACCAGCGTCTCGATGCCGAGACAATCAACATCGTTGCCGAGGAGTTCGGTTTCAAGACCGAATATGAAAGCGCCGATGTTGTAGAGGCAATTCATGAGGAAGAGGACAGCCCCGAAGATCTCCAGCAGCGTCCACCTGTAGTAACTGTCATGGGACACGTTGACCACGGTAAGACTTCATTGCTCGACTACATCCGCAAGAGTAATGTGATTGCTGGCGAGGCTGGTGGTATCACTCAGCACATTGGTGCCTACAACGTGAAACTTCCTAACGGCCGCCGCATCACCTTCCTCGACACTCCAGGTCACGAGGCATTTACCGCCATGCGTGCACGTGGTGCCAAGGTAACCGATATCGTTATTGTGATTGTGGCTGCCGACGACAACGTGATGCCTCAAACCAAGGAGGCCCTTAACCATGCCACTGCAGCAGGTGTGCCCATCGTCTTCGCAATCAACAAGATTGATAAAGACGGTGCTAACCCCGATAAAATCAAGGAAGAGCTTGCCAACCTAAACTACCTCGTTGAGGACTGGGGCGGCAAGTACCAGAGCCAAGATATATCGGCTAAGAAAGGTATTGGCGTGGAAGAACTCATGGAGAAGGTGCTCCTCGAGGCCGATATGCTCGACCTCAAGGCCAACCCCGACCGCAAGGCCACTGGCTCAATCATCGAGTCATCGCTCGACAAGGGACGCGGCTACATCGCCACAGTGCTCGTCGACAACGGCACTCTGCGCGTGGGCGACATCGTGCTTGCCGGTACTCACTATGGCAAGGTGAAAGCGATGTTCAACGAGCGCAACCAGCGCATCAAGGAGGCTGGACCATCGTCGCCAGCCCTGATACTTGGTCTGAACGGTGCTCCTACTGCCGGTGACAAGTTCAACGTGATGGACACCGACCAAGAAGCACGCCAAATCGCCAACCGCCGCGAGCAGTTGCAGCGCGAGCAGATGCAACGCACTCAGCATCGCCGCACTCTCGAGGACATTGGCCGCTTGCGTGCACTGGGTGAGTTCCACGAACTCAACATCATCGTCAAGGGTGATGTTGACGGTTCAATCGAGGCATTGGGCGACTCGCTCATCAAGCTCTCGACTCCCGAGGTTCAGGTCAACGTGATCCACAAGGCTGTGGGTGCCATCAGCGAGAGCGACGTTACTCTGGCTGCAGCCAGTGATGCCTATATCATTGGTTTCCAGGTGCGTCCTTCGGCCGATGCTAAGCGCTTGGCAGCACAAGAGGGCGTCGACATTCGCATCTACTCAATCATCTATGATGCTATCGAGGAGATTAAGAGCGCCATGGAAGGTATGCTGTCACCCGACATCAAGGAAGAGGTCATTGGCAATGCCGAGATCAAGGAAGTTTACCACATCAGCAAGGTGGGAACTATCGCCGGCGCCATGGTCAAGGATGGCAAGCTCAAGCGTGGATGCAAGGTGCGCGTGATTCGCGACGGTATTGTTCGCCACACTGGAACACTGGCATCGCTCAAGCGATTCAAGGACGACGCCAAGGAGGTTACCAGCGGCTATGAGTGCGGTTTCAGCGTTCAGAGCTTCAACGACCTCGTAGTGGGCGACATCGTCGAGGCATTCGAGGAAATCGAGGTACAGAAGACATTGTAAAAGCACTTCTTGCCCCTTCGACCAAGATGAACAATGGGTCTAGAAAGTCTAGAGATTCTAGAGGTTCTAGACCCTTTCTTTTAAAACATAATCATGATGACTTACTATCTCAACATAGGCTCCAATCTTGACGACCGCGAGGGCAACCTCTGGGCAGCCGACTTGCGACTGTCGCTCGACTTGGGGCTAGTTGTGGCGCGCTCCAGCATCGTCGAGAGCGAGCCATGGGGCTTCGAGAGCGACAACGGCTTCCTCAACATGGGAATTGCCGTTGAGAGCCAATTCTCACCCATTGAGGCCCTCAACATCATCCATGACATAGAATATGAGCTAAACCACGGCCACAGCCACCGCGATGCCGAGGGCAACTACGTGGACCGCCTTGTCGACATCGACATCATGGCTATCGACGACCTTGTCATCAACCTCCCAAGCCTTCAGGTCCCACACCGCCACCTGCCTAGCCGCGACTTCTTCTTGCGGCCTATGGCGGAGCTCGCTCCCGAGTGGCTCCACCCCACCCTCCACCTCACCGCCCAGCAAATGCTGGAACAACTTCAAAATAAATGATATTCTTTAACATATTACTAAAAAGGCAGGAACCTCATGGATTCCTGCCTTTTTGATATAATTATAGTGTGGATTGTTTATTTAGCGACTTTCTCTAGGCGCTTCATCATGATGAACATGAAGAGGGCTGAGACAACGCACACGCCAATGAATACGCTCCACACAACCCACAAGGGGAGACCACCCCACAAGTAACCACCTACACTAACAAGGAAGTTACCAAGAGCAGTGCTAGCAAACCAGCCACCCATCATCAAGCCTTTGAGCTTGGGAGGAGCCACCTTGGTAACAAACGAGATGCCCATAGGACTGAGCAAGAGTTCACCAAAGGTAAGCACCAGATAGGTCGAGATAAGCCAATTGGGCGAAACAAGAGTAGCGGCATCGCCAAGCGCTTTCTGCTCGTTAGGACTTGGAAGCCCCATAGAGCCAACAATCATAATGAGGAAGGCCGAAGCAGCTACAAGCATACCTAGAGCAATCTTGCGTGGCGCACTAGGCTCCTTGCCTTTCTTGGCAAGCCAGCCAAAAAGTGCCAACGACACTGGAGTCAAAGCTACTACGAAACATGGATTGAACTGCTGGAAGATGGGAGCTGCAACATCTACTGGACCGTCCAAGTTGAAATAGCGATAAATGAGAATTCCCACACATGCTGCTATCACGCCACCAGCAATGCCACGGGTGCGCTTGCTATTGGTGGAGTCGAAAATAGCAAAACCAGCATACACAATAAAGATGCACAGCACCAGATTCCACACGTCGAACGACATGGCCTGCAGGCCAGTAGATGTCTTTGCTGTGAACTCGTTGGCAAAGAATGTAAGAGTCAATCCATTCTGATGGAAAGCCATCCAGAAGAAGATAACCACAATGAACACAAGAATGAGTGCCACAACGCGCTTCGCGGTCTCACCAGGAGCCAATTCAGCAGCGGCAGCTGCTTCCTTGTTATCCTTCTTGCTTGAAATAGCACTTTTCTCAACGTGCTTAAATGTGCCACGGAAGGCATAGTAGATGATGATTGAAACAATGAGCGAAACGCAAGCCACGCCAAATGCAAAATGGTAGCTGTCGGCAACGCTCACGCCGAGGTTCTTTTGAGCATATTCCATAATCTTCACGGCTGCAGTTGGTGCAAACATAGCGCCAATGTTGATTGCCATGTAGAAGATACTGAATGCGGCATCACGCCGTTCACTGTATTTTGGGTCATCATACAGGTTACCAACCATTACCTGGAGGTTGCCTTTAAAAAGTCCCGTTCCCAAGCTAACAAGCAGCAATGCGCCCATCATTGCAACTAGGGCCACAGTGTCGCCACCCAGTGGAACTGAAAGCGCAACGTAGCCAAAGAACATGATAAGGATACCACTTGTCACCATCTTGCCGTAGCCAAAGATGTCGGCAAGAATACCACCAATCACCGGCAGGAAGTAAACCAGCATCAAGAAACTGCTGTAGATAAGACCTGCCTTACCAGGATCCAAGCCGAAGTTCTCGCGCAAAAAGAGCGCAAACACGGCTATCATTGTGTAGTAGCCAAAGCGTTCACCAGTATTGGCAAGCGCCAGAGCATACAAACCTTTAGGTTGATTTTTGAACATAATCGATTGTTTTGATTTTTATTTGTTATTATTTAAAAAGTTAATCTCATTTTTACCGTAAACTGTCTAAATCTATGAAAAAAATAGAGATTTAGACGATTTACGGCCTTTTTGTGCATAAATGTAATTTTCTGCAAATATAAGAAAAAAAAAAGATTTAAACGATTTACGCAATTATTCATATCTTTCCTAGCCTTGAAAGCACACAAAATCACCCCAGAGCTACACATTCGCTCTAGGGTGATTTTTTAAGCTATAATATCTGTCTAAGCAGATATGTTATTTAGTAACTCGCTCGAGCCATTTTACCATTCCAAGCATCACGCACATCGAGATGAGGCAGAAAGCAGCAAATACTGCCCAGCACTGCCACTGATGTGGGAACTTATTGAGCATTGTCACACCTAATGCAATGAAAAGGTTGCCTACTGCTGTAGCTGTCAGCCACCAACCTTGGCACACGCCTTGCAAGTGGGTGGGAGCCACCTTAGATACGAATGACAAACCGAGTGGAGAAATAAACAACTCTGAAACGGTAAGGAAGAAATAGGTGACAATCAGTACCCATGGACCTGCCTTCATTGATTCCTTCATGGCTTCGGGCAGACTCTTGAATTCGGTACCCGAGGGGAAACCATTGTTGGCTGCGATTACGATGAGGAAGATGTAGGCACTAGCTGCCAAAAACATACCAAATGCAATCTTGCGAGGAGTAGAGATTTCTTTGCCTTTACGTGCCAATGAAGCAAAAATCATCATAATGATAGGTGTGAGCACAATCACAAAGAATGGGTTGATGCATTGCCATATTTCAGGAGCAATTGAGCTGGTGTTACAGAAGTCGCGGGCAAATACCGACAGCGACTGACCATTCTGGTGGAACGAGAACCAGAAGAATACAGCCACACCAAGCACTGCAAACAGGGCATACATGCGCTGCTTAATCTCCTTAGCATCGGCAGTTACTTCTTCCTTGCTAACTGTTGTTGCTTCTTTAATTTTCTTCACAGGGTTAGGCAGAGATTTGCGAGTAGCCACGAAAATGAAGAATGATATCAACATTGCCAAAGCCGACGCGATAAACGAGTAGTGCACACCAGTGTTGAAACTTTCAAGATAGTTAGTGCAGAAAGTTGCCATATCACCCACCTGGCCTCCATTTAAAACTGAACCCTGAGCAAGAGTGGTGAGGTTCTGCATGTCGTCGCCTTTAAGCGTTCCCTCGATGAAGCCGTGGCACAAGCGAGGAAGGTCGGCATTATAGATGAATCCATCCATCTTAAGCAATGCGCTGCGCAGCAATGGCGCAACGAAAGGCGCAATCACGCCGCCAATATTGATGAACACATAGAAAATTTGGAAGCCACTGTCACGACGCGACTTGGCAATTGCAAGTTCCTCGGGACCCTTCTTTGCAGCTTCGGCCTCAAAGTTATCATATAGTTGGCCCACAATAGCTTGAAGGTTACCCTTGAACAAACCATTACCAGAAGCAATGAGCAAGAGTGCAAAACAGGTTAACACGAGAATCCATGTGGGAACCGAGCCTGGGTTGCCACCAAACACGGGAACCGACAGAATTAAATAGCCCGTAGCCATAACAATAAGGCCTAACATGATTATGCCTTTGTAATTCTGTAACCTATCGGCTAGTATTCCACCAGGAAGGCTAAGAACGTAAATGAGGAAATAGAACACAGCATAAATCCAGCCAGCTGCGTCATCGCTGATGCCAAACTTTGAGCACAAGAACAGCAGTAACACTGCATTCATGATGTAATAGCCAAATCGTTCGCCCATGTTTGACAGAGCGGCAGAGATAAGGCCCTTTGGGTGTTTTTTTCTTGCCTCAATTAAATAGTAAATGAGGAAAGGCAGTACAACAATTAATATCGCAATAAGCATAAACACCATGCGATTGTTGTTCCATAAATCTAGTAACATAGTCAGTTTATTTATTAATGGTTAAAAATTTATTGCTTTACACTTGATGGTAAACTCATCGATTGCTGCCGTTGGCTAGCTACTTTTTCATTGTGAAGGCCATAGCGTAGGCTTTCATGTTTTTGAGCATGGAGAGGAGGCCGTTGCTGCGTGTGGGCGAGAGGTGGTCGCGCAGGCCAATGCGGTCGATGAAGTAGAGGTCGGCATCGACGATATCCTGTGGTTTCTGGCCACTGAGCACGCGTATGAGCATCGCCACGATGCCTTTCACGATGATGGCATCGCTGTCGGCGCGATAGGTCACCACACCGTCGCTGTATTGTGCGTCGAGCCACAGGCGGCTCTGGCATCCGTCAATGAGGTTATCGGGGGTTTTGAGGCTCTCGTCGAGTGCGTCAAGGCCGTTGCCCAGCTCGATAATGTAGGCATAACGGTCCATCCAGTCGTCCATGTCGCTGAACTCCTCGATTATCTCGTCTTGAATTTGATTAATCTCGTTCATTTTGTGTTGTGATATAGATAAAATCGGTCAAAATTACTCATAATTTTGCTTTTTCACAACATTTTACTGAAAAAAAAGGTGCGGGGCCTGAAGCCTCGCACCCTTTGTTGACTTTTCAAGTGCTAATGATTAGCTGAACTTGACAAGGTTGTTCTTTACCTTGCGGCTATTTTGCAGGATAGCACCGAGCATCTGTTGGATTGGGAAGTTCTGCTGGCGATACTGCATAGCCATTTGCTGCTTGGTTTGCTTGTCGGTCAAGGCACCACGAGGTGGGTTGATCTTGTTAACTTGCACAGCATAGATGGCATTGCGTCCAGCGATGAGCTGCACTTTACCAACAGCCTTCTGTCCAAGACCAGCGATGAGACCAGCCACGCGGCCCTCGAGCATCTGCTGAGGAGCACCCATAGCGATGCTAGCGCTGTCGACATTGCACTTCATAGCTGCTGCATAACCAGCAACATCATTAGCCTTGCCCTTGTACTGCTTCATGAGCATCTCGCCCTTCTTCTCGTTCTTGAGGAGCTCGGTAAGATTCTGCTTAACAGTTGGGTCGCTAAGTGGGGTGTAGTCTTTGTAGACCTCATCAACAGCAACAACTATCAACTCTTCATCCTCACCAAAAATTTGCGAGATGGTGCCGGGTTTGTTCTTGAATGCCCAAGTGATCGCCTCACGGCTGTGAGAGATACCTGGCATCATGCCAAACTGCGATGCCTGAGCGCCAAGTTGTGATGTAGAAGGAGTGATAACCTCCTCAACGATGTCAAACTTAGCAGCCTTGGCGTTCTTCTCAAACGAAGCAATGTCCTTGTTCTTGTTGAGATAAGCTTGGAGCTTGCCACGCAGGTCACCCTTAGTGTCCTCGCTAGGCGAGTTGGTGTAACGGCAACGGGTGATGTTGTAGAAGGTAGTAGCAGGATTAGACTGTGCTACCTTAGCAAACATCGCGCCTTCGGTGTTAGCCTGCCAAATGAAGAAGTTTCCACCAGCATTGTCGTTAACCTTGGTGCGAATTGAGTCGGGCAACTGGAATGCGCGAGCCAACTGCTGTGGGTTGCTCTTTTGAATTTGGATGTTGGGCTTGCCAGCAAGCGAGTCAATCGCCATACCGCCCTCAAGAAGAGCCAATACCGAGTCTTGACGAGCCTTAGGACCCTGCACGAGCACCATGTCGAGACCGATTGAGTCGATGCTCTGGTAGGTGCTTGTCACCTTATATAATAATGTGTTGCGGTCACGTCCTGTGGGGTCTTTCCTGTCGCAGGTGTTGAGTCCACCAGCGATAAGGTTCTTGATGGTCTCGTCTTTGGCTTCAACCTTTGCGCCAAAGATTTGCTTGTCGTTAGCAGTGGTGGTCACCGAGTCGGTAACAACGTCGCTGTTAGAGCGCACGCCACTGTTGCCTGGCTTGTTCTGGAGGTCGGCATAGATTTTGCTGATCTTAGCTGCAGCTGCTGCCTTGTCCTTAGCCGATGGGTCAACGTCCATCTTGATATAATGTATGCGACGGCTCTCATCGTCGAGCTTGAAGAGGTTTTTGTACTGCTCATAAGCTGCTTGGAGCTCAGCGTCAGTAATTTTCACCTTTCCATCGTCGATAGTAGCATAGTCAACCTTAGCATAGGTGACGTCGTATACTGCACTCTCATTGTTGGTGATTTCGATATCGATATCGTTAGCTTGGAAACATCCCATCATGAGCAAACCTAGCTTAGCCTGCATGAGCTGGTTGGCCATCTTCTGCGACTCCATCTCATAGAGTGCGCGGATTTGTGGGTCAACTTGCGAATTTGGATTCTTTATGAAATCCAAAAGACTCTGTGGGTCAATGCCATTTTGCTGACACAGCTGCTGAATGGGCTGTGTGGGATTTTTCACCATGAGTTCAGCTACTTCCGAACCAGTTACTATGATATTAGCATCTTCACACTCCTGCGAGAGAAGTTTCTCTTGAATAACTTCTTGCAGAATTTGCTGCTGCATCACAGCTGGATCCACCTTGCTGTCGGCATCTTGTTGTTGCTGACGTGCTTGCGAGATGGCCTGGAACTCTTGCATTTCAATTTTCTCATTGCCAACTTTGGCTGCCAGCGTGTCGGTAGTAAAAGCACCCGATGCACGCACGGCCTCTTCAAGGATAAAAGCGAGTAGGCCTGCGCCTATCACAATAGTTAGAATTGCGGCTCTTTTTCTAATTTTTTCTAATGCTGCCATTATAAATATTATTTATGTTTTTTATTTGCAAAAATATATACTTCACAAAAATAGCACGCAAAGGTATACATTTTTTATTTAATGGCAAAAATGTTAAGCAATTTTGTGAGGTTTTTATGCAAAAAGCACGGTTTTGCACGGCTAAATAAGGTGAATTTTGAGCCAAATACGGCCTTTTTTCGTTGTCAAACAATTGCACCTGCCACTATCAAAGAATTAGCCTTTTGAAGGCATGAATGCTAAATGAAGTTCAAAAAGTTGTCACGATTAATTGTTTCAAAAGCTGCCTCGGGATAGTTTTTAGCGAAGGCCAAAGGTGCTTTTACTGTTTTGCTACCCGATTTCATTTCAAAAGCTTTTATTAATTGATTGTCTTCTTCTATCAAGTCTATTTCTTGCTTGTCGTAGGTGCGCCAGAAGTATTGATTAGTTCTGAGTCTATTGTTTTTAATCCTCTTAAGTCTTTCACTAATTATAAAATTTTCCCACAAAGCGCCACGTTCCTGGTCGGAGCGTCCATTAAATGTTTTGAAATCATTAAGCAAAGCATTTCTGATTCCATTATCAAAGAAGTACCATTTTGAAGACTTCGTGACCTCTTTGCGTAAATTGCGAGAATATCCACCTAAAGGAAAAATGACAAAGGACTTTTGCAGCAAGTCGAGATATCGTGCCACACTATTGCGGCTAATTGACAATTCTTTACTAATTTCATCGAGAGACACTTCACTCCCAATTTGGTAGGCAATAAGCTTTAGCAGGTGGTGAAGTTTGCTTGCATTTTTCACTCCATCAACGGCTAAAATATCCTTTAAGAGATAGGCATTTACCAATTCTTCAAGATATTCTTGCTTCTCTTTTAAGGATGGTAATGACATTAGTTCAGGGTATAAACCGTAAACAAGATAATTATCTATATTTGTTTTAACCTCAAGGCCTGAAAAAGTGGAAGTCAATTCCTTGATTGACAATGATGACAAGAGGAATTGTGTGCTGCGTCCCACCAATGGCTCTCCTGCTTGGTTTTGCAGATCGAAAGAAGATGATCCTGTGGCAATCACTGCAATATTAGGCACTTCATCTACAATAAGTTTTAGTTTTAGACCTATCTCAGGTATATGTTGAGCCTCGTCAATTGCCAACAAATCTATACCATTAAAAAGTTGACGGTAATTTGTAATAGTTCGTTCTTCTAGTATACCTATTGTGTCAAGGCTCTCGCCGTTGAGTAACAATGTGCGACCAGAGTAATTACTCAAAATCTCTTTTAAGAGAACGGTCTTGCCAACCCTTCGCGCTCCAAAAATCAACGCCACCTTCGATGGCCTTATGCGCTGCTCAATCTCTTGTTGTAAAATTCTTTTTATGTTTTCCATAATTTTGTTGCTTTATTTGGCGCAAAGTTAGTTTTTTCTATCAAATAAAACAAGAAAAAAATTTAAAATCATTTAATGCAATTGAAAGAATTAACGTAAATTCATTCAGTGTGGATGAACGAATTTGTATTTTTTGACAAAGAATGCCATTCTTTTGATGACAACCAATCTTTCAAGTTTGGCAAGCTGCGTTGTTAGATTCAATAGTTTTAATCAGTCGCCGCAGAACTGGCCCGTTTGGAGGATTGCGTGAGTGGTCTCGTCGTAGATGAAGTAAAGGAAGGGATGAGTGGCGTTGAAGGGCAGATTGATTGATTTAAATATGTTGCTCTGCACTGTCACACCGCTGGCTTCGGTGCCATACTCGTTGACGGTAATCTTAGTGTCCTGCGTGAAGCGGTTGATGTAGGAATGCGCCTTGCTCAGGCGACTGAAGTCGGCATTGTCGTTAAAGGCCGTTGGCATCAAGGTTGCCAGCATGTCGCGCAAGTTCAAATTGCAGCCGGTAGAGAATCGAGGCAAAATCAAGTCGACCACCCTTTCTGGGGCTTTAAGGCCTGAAAGTATGCGATTGAATTCCTTCACGCCCATCATCGACAGGAACTTGTTGATTTTGATATCTTTAGGCAAGACAACGAGCATACAGAACTCGCTGTTGTCATATTTCATAGAGATGGCCTGGCAAGCGTTGTCCTCGTAGTACAGCTCACGAAAATATCGGAACATCGAGGGCACTTGCATGGTGGTGCCATCATCGTTGGTGAACTCACGGTCAAAAGTAAAATTCTTGTCAAAAGGATTTGCCCACAGAGCCTTGAATTTCAGGTAATTGATGAGGTAGATAATTTCGTTGGGGTGAGTTTGCTTGACTATGTTGTCAAATTCGCCTCCCGACTGTTGCTTGATCCAATCATTGATTTGTTGGGTGGCCTTGCTGGTACCGAAGTCAAGATTGCTCACTTGGGCATTATAGACACCAGTGATAGCCTTGATGTAGTCAGGATTGATGATAAACCTGTTGTTCATCGCGAGATAGTTGCTCATAACAACCGATGGCGTGAAATGAGCGACATACCGGCTATAAAATGAGTTTGCCGCTGCCGATGGCCCAGTCAACGCCTCTATCTCCTTGAGCGTGGCACCACTGGCACCATTGCTTGCCATGGCAAGTGCATAGCTCACGCTCAATGGCGAGAAAGTGAAACTCTTAAAAGGCTCACTGCTCGACTGCTTTTTCAACAGGGTGAACGCCAGTTCATTAGCCCTATCAACGCAGAGCTTGTCGTCATTGCCCAAAACAAGAGATTTATCGCTCTTAATCACTTGCGAAGCAACACCAACTTTGCTTTGTTTCTTTTGCTTAACGGCCCTGTGAGTTTTTACTCTTTTAGCCTCGGCCGAAGTGCAAGAATGGGTGGCAAACGAGCATGCCACAGCACAAATTATAATCAGAATGCGAACAAATAAGCTTTTCATATCGTTAGTTGTTTTTTTAATATGCATATTATTAGCATGCCCCAAAGTTAGTAATAAATTTTCAAAAAAGCAGCTCCTATCATCGGCAAAATGCCTTGCAAACTCAAAACAGCGTCCCTCTCCTTGAAATGACTTTCACCAATCTTGTTTTACAAAATCTGAATTATGCAAATAAAATTATGCTGAGAGAATAATTCTTTTAGCATAATATCAGTGTGAATAGTTTTAATATTTTGTCAATCAACAACTTTTACTTTGTGGGCGAGACATTGATAGAGATTGATTTGCTGGTTTTGGAGGCAGGTCTAGTAATTGTGTGAACTTTTTATATTTTGGCACGATTGTTGTAGTAATTCATTTTTTGTGATTATATATAGTTTTTATTAATAAAGAATATTAATTCTTGTTTAATTAATGCGTAAATAAATATTTTTTTGTAGTTTTGCAAGTTATAAGGTGAAGTAGCACCCTTTGCCTTATGACAATTATTAAAAACCTAGTTTTTAAACACATTGAGAATGAATATGATAAGACGAGTATATAACATGCTAGGCATCGCGCTAGTGATGCTTGCTGTAGCATTCTTTACCGCCTCTTGTGGCGGTGGCGGCCTTGAGAAAGCCGTGAAAAAGGCGTTCATCGATGGCGACACCACCCAGGCATGCTACGACAAAATTTGCGCTCTCATCAAGGAAAACCCCAAGAGTTATGCCGAGTTTGTGACCGAGAGTGGCGACATCAATGTCGAGGCCCTTGGCAAATACATCAACGAGGTGGGCAGCAACCTGCGTCCACCCATGACATGGGATATCACCGGCTACGGCCTGAAGGAGCTCACGCTCACAGTGTATTTTGAGCGCAGCGGTTCGATGACCCCCTACGACACTCCGGGGGGCGGCGGACAGCTTAAAAAAGCTGTTAACGACCTCATCAACTTCTTCCCAAGCAAGGAAGGCACTAAAATCAACATCGTTAACGACAACATCTACCCCTACAGCGGCAGCGTTGACTCGTTCCTGCAGGACCGCAACATCTACGAGAGCACCAAGGGAACCGGCAATGCCAGCTACACCGACTTCAAGCTCATCTTTGAGAAAATTATCCAGGCTCAGAAACCCGGCAACGTGAGTGTGCTCGTTACCGACCTCATCTACTCGCCACAGAACACCGCCGATGTGAGCGTGGAGAAAATCCTCAACGAGGAGAACAGTGTGGCAACCAGCATTTTCAAGACCTACAAGGGCAAGTCAATTATTGTGAACCAGCTGATGGGCGACTATAACGGTCAATACTATCCATATAACGGAACACCATTCACCTACAACGGTAAGCGTCCGTTCTATGTAATCATCGTTGCCGACGCGTCGACCGTCGACCGCATGAACGCCGACGACAACTTCGCTAAGTTCTTGCATCCCAACGGCCTGAAAAACAGCTACCGCTTTAACCAGGCTGCTAGCGAGCTAAACGTCAAGGTTATACCCGACTGGAAAGACAACGTGGGACGCTTCCGCCAGTCGCGCAGCGAGCAGAATCTGCTTACCGACTGTGAGGGCGACCGCGAGACAGGCATTTTGTGTTTCACTCTTGCCGCCAATCTCAAGCCCCTTGCCAAGGACGACTCGTTCCTGACCAATGTAGCCAACTATAACGTGCAGTCGCAGAGTGGTTTCGACATCACAATCCGTGCCATCAAGCCCGAAGATGTGAACAATAACAACCGCTCTTACCTCGACGGCATGACACACCTCATCACCGCCAAAGGCAAATTTGCCACTTCGCGTGATGAGCTGAGCATAACCCTTGCCAACCAGTTCCCCGAGTGGATAAAGGCATCGACCACCACTAGTGACGTTGACCCCAATGCCGCGAATTTCTCAACCACCACTTTTGGCTTGGAGCGCTTTTTGCAGGGAATATATGATGCCTTCTCGGCAGGAAACGATAATTATGGAAAAATTGTAATAAAGTTAGAAAACTAAAATATTGAGATATGCGAGATAAGGTAATATTTTTAGTGATTGGAGCAGTGGTAAGCGTGCTGTTCTGGATTTTTAGAGTAGAGCTTTATGAGGCTGTTTACAATGTCAACGGCTTTAGCGATCAGATGTATAATACAGGTGCCTATGGCTCGGTAGCCGCCATCACCATCGCGATGTCTTGGGGTTTGGCAGCCATTTACTACTATGTAATCAACTCGGTGAAGTTTGACCGCTGGTATCACTGGCTGGCAATGCTCGGTGTAGCAAGCGTTCTCACCCCTGTGGTGTGCTACATTGTGATAGCCAACTTCCTAGAGGGTTTCGACTACGGCACCGCCGAGTTCACCTTTGCATTTTACAACATCCTGTTCACGGCCCTTACCTTTGTAATCGCCTCGTTCTCGATGCGCTGGTGGAGCAGCAACTGCCGCCACACACCCATCCCTCAGTAAAATGCACGATTCATAATGCATAATTTTTAATGTTCATTTAATAAACACATTAATACCGATCACGATACCCATCACGATCACAAAATAACATGAAATTATTTGTATTTGCTATAGGTGGCACTGGTTCGAGAGTGCTCAAGTCGATGATAATGCTGTGCGCTGCTGGCGTGCGTCCCGTCGACTCTAACGGCCGCCCTCTGAACGACGTGGAGATAGTGCCCATCATCATCGACCCACACAAGTCGAATGCCGACCTCAAGCGCACCGAGCGTCTGCTCAGCGCCTACGGCACCATCCGCGAGAAGCTTTACGGCAAGAACGCCAACGCCAATGGTTTCTTCGCAACCAAAATCTCGACCTTGAAAGAAGTGGTGTCGAGCAGCCAAGTGCCCCTCGACGACTCGTTCATCTTCAACCTGGCGGCGGTTGAGAACTACAAGTTCCGCGACTTCATCAGCTACAACACCATGAACGAGCCCAACCAGGCATTGACATCGCTGCTCTTTGCCGACTACCAGCTCGAGAACAAGATGAGCATCGGCTTCGTGGGTTCGCCCAACATTGGCAGCGTGGCGCTCAATGGTGTGAAAGACAGCAACGAGTTTAAGGCGTTTGCCAACGTCTTTGCCGACGGCGACCGCATTTTCTTTATCAGCAGCATCTTTGGTGGCACCGGTGCCGCTGGCTTCCCCATCATTGTGAAAAACATACGCCAAGCCAAGAACATCGATGCCAAGAACAAAGCGTTCTTGCAGCGAGCACCAATTGGTGGCCTTACAGTGCTCCCCTACTTCTCACTAATGGAGAGCGACGATAAGAATGACAAACGAATCGACAACGCCGACTTTGTGGTAAAGACCCAAAGCGCGCTCGAATACTATAACAACACTCTCACGGGCAATGGACGCAACGCTGTGAACGCCATCTTCTACCTTGGCGACCACGGACACAACGCACCCTATGCCTACGATCCAGGCGACAAGCGCGACCAGCACGACCCCGCCCACCTCATCGAGATGGTGGGTGCCATGGCACCGTTCAAGTTCTTGAGCCTCAGCGATAGCGAGCTCACCGACCTTGCCACTGGCGAGCCTTTGCCTACCAAGGCATTTGAGTATGGCTTGGAACACGACTCCGACTTTATCGATTTCTCGGGCTTCGGTCAAGAGACACGACAGCTCATCTACCGCCCACTCGTGAAGCTGCACCTGCTCTACATCTTCCTGCGCACAGGATTGAACAACATCATAGGCCAGGGCTTCACCGAGGATAGTCCAAAGATTACCCGCGAGTTCACCGGCACACAGTTCTATCGAGTGCTCACTCAACAGTTCTTCGACAGCTACATCGAATGGATGACCGAGCTGCTGCACAACCGCCGCCACGTCACACTCTTCAACGAGGGTGAGATGGACATGAACAAGGCTATCCACAAGGTGCTCACCAAGAAAGGCATCTTTGGAAGCAAGAAGGTTGACAACGATGTGTTCAAGGCCGAGATGAACAAGCTCAGCCGCGATAACAACAGCTACGGCAGCAATCCCGAGCTCAAACTCATGGATTTGTTCTACACCGCAGCCGAGAAAATCATCACCGACCGTTACGACAACATCAACTAGAAAAAACTGATAACTGACAACTATTATGAGTCAAGTACTATCATATAACAACAAGACGACGAAGACTAGCGCACAGGACTGGATTCCTGTGGCACCCTACGTTGAGGACGACATCAAGCAAATCAAGGACCCAAACGGAGGAATGAGCGAGAATCCGCGCACAGCGATTCCAAGCCCCTTTGCACAGCTTGACTTGGTTAAGAACGCATTTGAGCACCTTGCAAGCAACGCGCGCCTGGCAGGCTCGATGATGGACAAGCGACTGGTGTCGAACGCCCTCGACGTGGCTCAGCTTTTCTTTGACTTCGAGAACCACAAGGACTACTTGCACATCGTGCGATGGAACCGTGACGAGCAAATCGAGCGACTCAAGAGCGAGCCAGAACATCGCCTCTACGGCGAGACGCTGGAGCTCTTCCTCACCAGCGACACGAAATACAACTTCAACCTGCTAACCGACTGGTACATCCTGCTATGGAACAGCCAAGTGATAGGTGCCACATCGCCATCGTCGATGACCATTGCCGTGCCACGCGAGAGCGAGGAGCCCATCACCGGCATCAAGGTGGAGCAGGGCATATCGCTCTTTGACAGCGAGACCCGCGACCTGTGGCAACGCGACGAGGACTTCGTCTACTACATGTTCATGCTCTTCAACGCATTCCCCACATTGCGCACTGCAGTGAAGGGTGTCTATGACTACATGCTCAAGAACAAGGACATCATCATGCAGCAAAAACCGCTGCTCTACAACCGACTCACACAGGTAGTACCCAACCTCGAAGCGCTGAGCTATGAGCTGGCACCACGCCTGGTTGAGAGGTTAGACCTGGAATTTGACCCATTCGTTGGTGACGATGAGGTTACCGTTCTTGGCGCGCGACTCTATCACAAGCGCGCCCGCGACATCAAGACCTCGGCCGCTAGCAGCGACTTTGTAATCGCTCCCACACGCCAAGTTGAAGGCACCTTGCCACTTGTGCTGCGCAACAACTTCAACGGCAGCGTCGACCACTACATCTACATCGACAAGGAATGGGACAGCTCCACTCAGGTGTATGTGGGTAACACACCCATCAACAAGCGCAAGCTGCCCGACACGAGCATAATTTACCCATTCATCACCACAGGCGACTTCTTGCAGGACACCCTCATCCGCCTCGCAGGCCCCATCGACGATGCCCACTATTTCAACGGCAACGTCATTAACAAGACCGTGGCATCGCGCAACGGCTACTTGCTACCGTTGACCGAGGAGTTCTTCAAGTACTTCAACGCCAGCGATGTCACCAAGCAGGTGTGCGGGCGCGACATGCTTGAGATGGAAGAGCTTATCGACGGCTCTGTCAACGTGACACTGCGAGTGCCACTCAAGAAGCGTTACATTGAGCTCACTCGCAACTACTACCCCATTGATGACCCATCGTGGCAGTTTGATGAGAAGCGTGGCACCGGCCGCATCATCACCAACGTGATAATGTCGGCAGCCATCTTCCCATTTGTGCGCACCAACTATAAGGACGACTATACTGTGCAACTGTTCACCATGATTGACGGTGGCAACGCATCGCTCGAATTCCTGCAGAACGGTATGGCAACCAGCGACCTCAAGGTGAGCGGCAAAACTCGCTCGGAGGGCACCTACAGCACAAAATACTACGACCTCGAGGGCTCATTTGACATCGTGAAAGCCAATGTCACAACCCCATCGGGCAATTTCTCAGGATACATCGTTCCGTTGTGGAAACCCTATGTGGCAAGCAGCAAGGAGCTGATTTTTGCCGTCGACTTTGGTACCACCAACAGCCATGTCGAGTGGTCGGAGCGAGGCCATGACGCCAAGGACCTGGAGTTTGCTCACAGCGACCGACAAGTGCTCATCGCATCGCTTCTGAAGCGCGGCACATTGCTCTTTGCCGACCAACTGCAGCGCGTGGAGTTCCTGCCTAGCGACATCGACAATGTGTACGGATTCCCGCTGCGCAGTGCTCTCGCACGCAACGACATCAGCACTGGCGGACACAAGCTCTTTGCCGACGTCAACATTCCATTCCTGTATGAGCGTCAATATTTCGACGGCTATGACATCACCACCAACCTCAAGTGGATGGGCGACATCACACTCTCACGCGAGTTCTTGCGTGAGCTGGTACTCCTCATCAAGGCCAAGGTGCTGCTTGAGAATGGTGATTTGAGCCGTACCAACATCGTCTATTTCTTCCCTGTGAGCATGGGAGGCAGCGACCGACGCAAGCTCGACGACACATGGCTTGAGCTCTACCACACTTACTTTGGCGACGAGACCGAGAGCCACCTGCACGCTTATCCCGAGAGCATCGCTCCCGCCTATTTCTACAAGGGCGACGACGTGAGCGGCGGCAGCTTCGTCTCAATCGACATTGGTGGTGGAACCACCGACACTGTAATCTATCAGCCCACTGCCAACCGCCTCGACACCGAGCCTGTGGCAATCTCGTCGTTCCGCTTTGCCGGTGATGCCATCTTTGGTGACGCATTCACCGAGCGCGATGCCGACAACAACCCGCTCATCAAGCACTATGGCGAGTACTTCAAGAGGCTGATTTCCAAGAATAGCGACATCGGCTACCTCAACAGCATCCTCCAGGATGTGCTCAAGCGCAAGCGCTCACAAGATGTGAACGCGTTCCTCTTCTCGATTGAGAACGTGGAGCAGTTGCGCAACCTGCGCGAGGTAGACCGTAACATCTATAGCTATAACACGCTGCTGCGCAACGACTCGCAGCGCAAGCTCATCTTCATGTACTTCTATGCCGCAATCATCTACTACATCGCACAGTCGATGAAGGCGCGCAACTATGAGATGCCCAAACAAATCTACTTCAGTGGCACCGGCTCCAAGATTCTCAACATTTTGGGAAGCAAGGAGCAAGTGACCGAGTTCACAAGGCTCATTCTGGAGCGTGTGTTTGAGCAAGAGTACACCGAGCGCTTCTCTATCAAGATTGAGCACAAGAGTCCCAAGCAGATTACCTGCCGTGGCGGCATCAACCTCGAGACACTGCGCATGGATGGCAATGTCGACGTTCAGCGACTCACTCCTCGCAACGTCAACGCCATGAAGTACTGCTACTCAATGCTCAACGAGAAGCCACTGACCATCAAGTCGGTTTATGAGATTGAGGTGCGCGACCAGCTTATTGAGCAAGTCGAGAAATTCAACCAATTCTTTGTGGGACTGTGCGACAGTGTTATCAAAGATGAGTTTGGCATCGACAACAAGGTGTTCCGCATCTTCAACAACGTGCTTAACGACAACATCAGCAACTACCTCACTGCCGGCATTGGCAACTACCTCAAGGGGCGCTACACCGGCGACGAGGCAATTGAAGACGTGCCGTTCTTCTACCCCATCATCGGCATCATTCGCCACAACCTGTTGAAGAACTTGTGCAACGAGGTGATATCGAGCACTGTGTAAGCACACATAACAAGAAATCAATAATAATACAATCAAATAAAAACCATTTATCGAAATGAAAAAAATTATTTTTACTCTAGTGTGTGTCATGGCAGCCATGACATCACTCAGCGCTCAAGACGGCGCCAAAAATCTCTCTCAAGGACAGTGGAACCATGGCCTCGCCATTGGCGCACAGTGGATTGCCACCGACCTGGGTTTTGCACAAGCCGAGTCGCAAGTAATTGCCAAGACCAACGAGAACTACTCGCTCGATGACCTGAAGGTGATGTACGGCGGCCGCGACAAGTGGGTTACATTCTATGACAAACTCAAAAAACACGAGAATGAGACTGGCGACCTTGACAAGCTGATTGCTACCATTACTGCCGAGTATGACAAGGGTGCTGTTATCAAGAACGGTGTGACACGCGATGTAAATAAATACAACGCTTCACACACCGGCGATGAGGTGAACACCAATCCCCACGATGCTGCAGCAACCACAACCGATGAGGCTAAAGATCCTAATGCCGAAAATGCCGCTCCTGCAGCCGAGAACGCCGATCAGCCCGAAGCTGCCAACAAGGATGCTCAGGACAACAAGGACGAGGGTAACGACTCAGGACATGGCCTGCTCTACATCCTCACTGTTCTTGGCCTGGCTCTGGGAGCTATAGGCACATTCCTTGCTATGCAAGCTCGCAAAGAGAACCAAGTGATTATGCGCGACAATCAGGATGATATCCGCAACATGCAGAAACAACTTGACAAAATGCGCGCTGCCCTCAAGAGCGGTGCAGTTGCCGCAGCTGCAACACCACAAGGCGCTACCCGTGCTAGCAATCTCGACGAGAAAGAAGGCTTGGCCCAAACAAGGAAGATTGAGTTTGACAACCGTCAACCCAAAAAGCAGGAGCCTAAGAAAGAGGAGCCCAAGAAAGTAGAACCAAAGAAAGAAGAGCCAGCAAGAAGGCCTGAACCCAAAAAAGAGGAACCTAAGAAAGAGGAGCCCAAGAAAGAAGAGCCTAAGGCTCCAGCTATGGGTGAGCCACGCATCCTCTTCATGGCTAAGCCCGACGAGAACGACAACTTCTCACGCTCATCGTCACAATATGAGCCCGGAAACTCTATCTTTGAGCTCACTACAATGAACGGCAAGAGCGGTTCGTTTACCGTAATCAATAAGGCCGAAGCCCACAAGCTCGCATTGCTAATGCCAGGCGACACCCTCACCCGCGCATGCTCGGGCAACAACATCCAGTCGACAGCCGGAAGGTCGCGCATCGTTACCGACCGCGCCGGCCGCGCCCAGCTCGAGAATGGCAAGTGGCACATTGTGGTTAAAGCCATTATTCACTACGAGTAATCCCTTGACAAAGTGAGAAGGAAGAAGTGAAAAGTGTAAAAAATTTGATTCTTTTCCTTGTTCCTTCTTCCTTCCCACTTTTTACTTAATACTTCTTACTTCACACTTATTACTTAATACTTCCTCCTTCCCACTTTTCCATGCATATCTTCTGTCCCAATTGTGGCAAACATATCGACGTGTCGGCAAGCGAGATAGAGAAGCTCGAAGGGCATTATGTGTGCCCCCAGTGCCTCTCTGAAATCAACCTCGAGGGGTTTGAGCATGACGACCACTATAAGGACTATATCGACGATGATATAGACCAGCAGGACTATGCATCACAGTCACAAGAGGTGCCTGAGCTGCCCAAAGAAGACCCCAAAGAAGACACAGGTGCCCGACAAGCTGTCAAGCCAGCAAGTAAACCCACAACACCTCCGCCATCCCGCAATCAACACGCCCCAACAACAGCACAACAAGGCGCCACCGACCAAGTGCTGCGCTATTGCAAGAAATGCGGGGCTTTCCTAAGGCAAGGCGTGAGCTACTGCCCCAAGTGCGGCAATTATGTAAAAGTCGCGCCGCCCACCTATCGTGGCACTACTAGCACCACTGAGCCAGCCGCATCTCGCCCATTAAACCGTGGTAATAACGCTTCAACTCAGTCACCCTATCCAAGAAACAGACAAAACAACCCCATGTCAAACAAATCCCGCTCATCATCTTCATCGCGCAAGGCCAACAATAGCACTGGCCAAGAAGCGTCACGAGGCATCTTCAGCATCGCTGGGTGCTTGACATTCACCATCATCGTTGTGGCGCTGTTTTTCATCCTGTATATAATCTTCGGAGTTAATAACGACGGCCTGGTGACCCCCTAATGTTCACGGCACAACGCGGCTTTAATATTATATCTCTAAAAAGAAATGAATATCGTTTGTCCTAAATGTGGATATACCACCACACAGAGCGAAGAAGAGCTGCAAAAGCTCAACCACATCATCACATGCCCCAGCTGCATGTCGATGCTTAAAATAGTGAACGGAATTGCTTATATACCCAGCGAAAAAGCCAATATTGATGATTTGGCACCTATCGACACACAACAACCACCAGAGTTCAAGGGAGAGAGCTACTACGAGCGAGGCGGAGCGCCCATCTCAAACCATGACCTGTACTATGCTGCGGTAGAATATGTAAAAACATGCAGTGCCATCACGCTGCCCATGCTACAGCGATACTTTGAGCTTACCCCCGAGCAAGCCGAAGAGCTAATGCAACAACTCGAAGACAACAAAATCGTTGCACCTTTTGACGGAGTGCATCCACGCAAGATTCTAATAGACCATGACACACGTCTCACCAACGCTTATTGGGGCCAAGCACGACGTTACGAGACCGAGAAACAGATAAAAGAGCAACTGGAACAGGCACAAAGCCAGAATCCTGACTCTATGCCTCGCACTCGCGGCTGCACCTGCTCGCTGCCTGGTTTTGGTGTAATAATCTTCCTTCTACTGCTCGCTTACCTCCTAATTTATCTCTTAAGGTAAGATTACCAAGATATTGTCATTATTAGGAAAGTCCAATCACTCTCCTATAGCCTGCTTGTAATCAAGCATTTTGTTTTGATATTCAATGAAGGCGTCGGTGCGCATGTCGCATGCCTGCTGATACAATAGCTGCGCTTCGAGCAAATCACTCATCTTCGACATTCCCACACTGTAGAGGTCGCGGTTCACGCGCAGGTTCTCGGTAGCCTGCTCAATGCTCAGCTTTGCCAGTTGCATTTGATTATAGGCCTCTTCCACCCCATTCCAGGCATTCTGCATGCGTATTATAAGCAGTTGCGCGTTATCGTTCAGCTGCTCTCTGGCTTTGAGGCTCTCTATCTTGTTGCGATTAACAGCATGGCGGTTGGTCCACCAGTCTGAGATTGGAATGCTCACTGTGGCAAACACCATTCCAAACGAGTGATTCTTGTCAAGCAAATTATGATAATTATAACCAGCGCCAACCGACACCGTGGGCAGATTCTTTCCACGTGTTATCCTCTCCTGCAGTTCCGAGGCTTCGAGCTGCTTGTTCAAGAGCTTGTACTCCGTTGTGTTTAGTATCGCCAAGTCGTGGTCCTGCCTGGTTTGAACGGGCAATGGCACATCCTGGTTGTAGGATACTGTGAACGCAGTGTCTCTCAAGCCACAATACTGGCACAACAGCAGTTTCAACATCGATATTCCGTTGTTCAGTTTCATCTTCTGGCTAGTGAGCTCATTTTGTCGCAGCTGAACCTGAAGAAGGTCGTTTCTTATGGCAAGACCCGCTTTCAACGCCACCTCGGTATCCTTGGATATAGTGCCCAGCAACTCCTCCGAGGCTTTAACAGTCTTCACCTTCTCATACAATGACACCAGTTGCCAAAAGTAATGTTGAGTGGTTTTCTCCACTTCATTCTCCGACATCTCGAGTTTCAACAGGCTCACATCTTCTCCCACCCGGGCCAGCTTGTTGCCATTGACGATTCGCCCTCCGGCATAGATGGGCTGAACGGCAGTTACCGCTGCAATAACACCATTCTTCATCATCGACACGTTGATAGGCCTTGACATCGATGCAAGCACTTGTGGTGGCAAACTTTGAGCCATCATCTGGCCCAGCTCACTAGGAATAAACTCTTGTGGCTTGAGAGTCATCTCGGCCATCCCTTTACTGGCCTCAAACCACATTCCCGAGGCGCTCACGGTGGGGAAATAGTTCATGCGCGCCTCCTTCTTTTGAAGCTTTGCCGCCTCAATATCGTGCTTCGCCGTCCTGATGGCAATGTTGCAACTACGTGCCGAGTCACACAATTGTTCTAAATTATAGGCTGGTTGTGCTTCACACATCACAAAAGCCGTTACTGCGACAACCAATGACAACCAATGTCTCATAGTGAGTTATTATTTTAAGTTTGTTTTCCAATAAATAACGGGCAGCATAGTGACCACCATAATCAGTGAGCCAATGCCACCAGCAAAGATAGTAACGCCCACAGGCATCCAGAACGACGACTGCGCTATAATCATGGGCACAACACCAACCGCCGTTGTGGCTGTGGTGAGGAAGATGGGAACCATGCGACGCTTGCCGGCATCGTAGGCTGCCTGTTTAACGGCTTCGTTGTAGGCTTTTCGGTCTTTCTTCCAGTCGCCATGCTCTTCCACATATTTCTTTATCAATTCGTTGGCATGCTCAAAGATTAGAATCTCGTTGCGCATTATAATACCCATCAGGGTAATCAATCCAAAGATTGACGTCAATCCCAATGCTCGGTCCATCATCCCCAGGCCTATCAGAGCACCGGGCGTCATCAATCCCAAAGCGGCAAGACACACTATTGTGATGCCAAATTTCTTGAAATTAAACAGCAGGAAGAAGAAAATGATAATCATGGCAATTGCTATGCCCCAGAATATCTGTGGCAGAGCCTCGTTGCCATACTCAATCTCACCTCCCACCTCACAACGCACTCCTTGAGGAATAGGAATCTCTTCTTCCATGATTTTTGCAATATTTTTCTCGACTGGACCAGTGTACACGCCTTGTTTGAACTGCCCAGTCACGGTGATGCAACGCTCACCGCCACGGTGCATGATGCGGCTCTCGCTCCACATGGGTGCCACCTGTGCCACTTGCCTGAGTGGAACGGTAGTGTTCTTGCCACCCACATTTCCTGCCAAAACCGAATTGGTGGTTACCATGCCAATGTCACCAACGCTCGAGAATGACAGCACGGCATCATCCTTGACAACGATGGGCACATCATTGTTGCCTTCCCACACCTCGCCCACCTTGAGGTCGCTCGTCATGGCACCAAGGGTGAGCTGAGCGCCACTTCTTGTAACACCCAGCTGCGCCGAAGCCACTGGATCGAGCTGCACATTAACAATGGGATAGGGCTGGAAATAATCGGTGTGCACCCATTCCACCTCGGGCATCTCACGCATGCGCTCCATCAGTCGTTCGGCCACCACATGCAACGAGTCGATGTTGTCGCCATAGAAACGATATTCCAGCTCGTTGACCTCAAGATAGTCAAGGCGCTTGAATTTGACATAGGCATTGGGAAATGCTTCGCCTAGCATTGGCTGATATTTGGCGAGCAACTCGAGCGTGGCCTTGTTTGACTTAGTGTTCACAATAAACTGAGCATAATTCTTGCCAGCCATTTGGGGCGCATAGGCGTCCATAAATCGTGGAGAGGAGCACCCTATGAAGCTGGTGATTCCCACCACGTTGGCGTCTTTTTTCAGCTCTTGATAAACTGTGTTGGCAATTCGCTCAGTCTCGGCCATGCCCTTGCCGTCGGGCAAGAAAATCTCCACGGCAAACTGGTCACGGTCGGCATAGGGGAAAAGGCGAATCTTGAGCGTGTTCACAATCAACGACGACAGCACAATCACCACAATGCCTGTCAATATCGTTATCCACGGATGCCTGAAGGTGAAGTCGAGCACATGGTTATAGGTGCGCTGCACTCCATTAGTAATAGCGTTTCCACCCGTTTTCACCTTGCCCGGCTTGATGATGCGCACTTCAAGCAACGGAATGATGGTCACCGCGATAAGCAGCGACACCATCAGGTTAATCGTGATAGTGATGGGGAAATCTTTCAGAGCATCATAGAAGGTTCCTTTCATCGTGATGAGGAAAGGATAGAAGATAATGCTAATGCACAAGGTCGCCAGCAACATGGGCAAAAAATACTGCTTTGCCGAGTCGATTGCTGCACGCTTGGGCTCATAACCTTTGCCCAGATACTCCAGATATCCATCAATAACCACGATGCTATTGTCGACAATCATTCCAAGCACAACGATAAGTGCAGCCAGCGTCACAATGTTAAGCTCAATGCCGGCAAAGTACATGATTGCCACCGAGACAAAGGTGCTCAAGGGTATGGTGATGGCAGCCACAATCGCCGAGCGAATGGGGAACAACACCATCATCACCAAGATGATAATCAGCATCGACACGAGCAGGTCACGCAAGAAGTCGGTGACACTCACGCTCACCACCTTGGGCTTGTCGGCAATGCGAGTCACATTGACATCGCTGGGGAGTTCGTTCTTTCGGTAATCGTTAAGCACTTTCTCCACATCGCGGCCATATTGCAGCACATCGTTGCCTGGAGTCATTTCCATCGACAGGAGCACGCAAGGATGCCCATCCTGCTCGATGCGGTCGGCCTGAGAATCATATTCCCTGGTCACTCGCGCAATATCCCTCACGCGCACCACCTTCCCCGAGTGAGGGTCGGAAAAGATGATTAGATTGGCTATCTCCTCTTCGCTGTTCTGCGTTGGTTCCACATGGATTGGCACTTGCTGGTCGGCATTGCTGATGCTACCGCTCATGGTGGTGATGCCTTGTGATTGCAACTCCGAGAGCAGCATTCTTTCACCAATACCATAAACCTGAAGCCGTTGGCGGTCGATGTAGAGACTTATTTGCTCTTTGTGCTCGCCATAAATCTTCACATTGGCCACCGATGGTATCCTGCGCAAGCGGTCGCTTATCTCATCGCTATATTGCTTCAGGTCGCGGTAGCTTCGCTCCTTGCTGTCGATAGCAATTAGCAACGTCGAGGTGTTTCCAAAGTCGTCGTTTACAACCAATGCCAGCACACCCGAGGGCAGTTGGCTCTTGAAAGTGTTGAGGCCGTGCTTTATCTTGCTCCAAACTTCATCCTTGTTGTTTACGTTGTCGTTCAACCTCACAAACGCAAAGCACATTCCATTTTGCGAGGTGGTCGAGGTTTTTGCACGGTTCACTTCACCATAGGTGAACAGATACCGCTCCAAGGGGCGAGTTACTTGCTGCTCCACCTCCTCGGTAGTGGCTCCAGGATAGACAGCCACAACCACTCCCTGCCTGATAGTGACATGCGGAAACTCATCCTTAGGCATCACATACATGCCATAAATGCCCAGCACAAACAGGATTCCGATGATGAGCAGTGATATGGGGTAATGCTCAAGAGGCCACTTGAGCCAATTCATCTTCTTCTCCATAGCCTAATATACAACTTGTGAGCCCTCACTCAATTTTTGATTGCCATTGGTCACCACTCGTTCACCAATGCTAAGGCCATCGACAATGGCAATGCGGTTGCCTAAGGTTTGCCCCACGGTAACCACCTTGCGGTGAGCCTTGTTCTGTGCGTCAACAACCCAAAGGAAGTTGCTGCCATCGGGCTGTCGTTGCACGGCGTTGATGGGAACAAAAATGCTTGACGATGCTGCCGACTGAATGGTAGGGAACGACACCGACGCAACCATGCCTGGAAGCAAACGGTGACCAGGGTTAGCCACGTTGATGCGTATGTCATAGGTGTGGGTTGCAACATCGGCCTGAACGCCTTTCTCGATGGCGCCTCCGCTCAGTGTTGAGTTGGCAGCCTCAACCACAATCGACGACGGGGTGCCAGGGCCAATGTTTTTAAGCTCGGTTTCAGGAATCGACACCTTAACTTTCACAGTTCCTATGTTGAGGATGCTAAGCACTGGCTGCGAAGGCATCGCCGTCTCGCCCACGTTAAGTTGCCTTTTGCCAACCACACCGCTCACTGGTGCTATGAGCTTGGTGTCGGCAACACCTTTTTGAGCTATGGTTTTAGTCGCATGTGCCGATGTCACGTTGGCGCGAGCGGTGTTTAATGCTGTTTCGGCCTGACGCAGGTTAGTTTCCATCTCAACCCATTTAACTTCGGGAATGGAGCCATTTTCATGAAGAATCTTCATTCGGTCATAGGCATCCTTGGCTTGAGCATATTTGTTCTCGGCCTGCTTGACCATATCCTCGGCCTGCACATTCGACACCTCGGCAATCTCTACTGTGCTGGTTGGCGTTGTCGCGTCAATCTCGGCAAGCAGCTGGCCTTGAGTGACAGTCTGCCCCTCGGCCACCAGCATTCTCTTTATCACTCCCATCGAAGTGAAGCTCACTGCAGTTGCCTCGCTTTCCTCAACCACTCCCACATAGGACATCCCATTGCCGCCGGCACCAAACCTGGCGGCCTCGGTCTCAACCCTAATAGGATATTTCTCAACCTTTTCTTCTTTCTGTTTGCATCCTGCTATCAGTGAAGCAACCAAAAGAATAAATATTACTTTCTTCATAGAGCTCTATTGATTTTTATTACAAAAGTAGTAATATATTAACAATCAAAACATCCCAAAACACCCATACAATGTTTTATTTTTCTTGTTGGTTAAAAATAAAACAAAAAAACTAACAAATAAAACATTCTATAACACCCTATTTTATTAATTTTGCCAATAAATCAGGACATCATGAATCGCAAAGAAGAAATAACACTGCAATCTCTTGCCGAAAAAGGGGAAGTAAAAATAGGATATTCCGACAAGGACATCATTGTTGTTGACAGCATTCAAAAGTTTGCCGAGATCAACGCTGCCCACATCGCCATGAATGTGATAATGATTTGCACCAATGGTCGCATTCATGCTCACATGAACGGCAGGCCTGTAGAGTTGAAAAAGAACCAAGTAGCCATTGTGCCACAAAATGTGGTGGTAACCAACATCATGATTAGCCCTGATTTCAACCTTAAAGCCATGTTTCTTAACAACAGCATCTTGCAAAGTGCGCTACACGACAAGATGGTCATTTGGAACGACATCATGTACGTTCAGCACAATCATGTCATCACCCTCAAAAGCGAGTACCTGCTAATATTCTCGCAGTTCTATGACATGCTCAACATGGTTATTGAATATAGCCAGGAAAACCCTTTCAGGAATGAGATTATACATTCCATTCTCAGTGCAGCGATTCTTGCTGTGTGTGGCGAATTGAAGCAAATGTTGCCCCCGAGCGATGAAAAACACCTGCGACCAAGCACTCACTTTCAACGTTTCATCAAGCTACTTCACAACAGCGAGATTAAATATCGCCCAGTGGAACACTATGCCAGCGAACTGTGCATCTCGCCCAAGCACCTGACGGCCATCTGCAAGAAATATTCAGGCAAGACAGCAAATGACTGGATAAGGGAACAAGTTCTTGAGGACATAAAATATTACTTGAAGAGTACCGACTTGAGCATCAAGCAAGTGTGCGACCGAGTGGGATTCTCCAACACATCATTCTTTGGCAAATACGTCAAGCAACACCTAGGCATGACTCCCGTAGAGTTCCGCAAAAACTGAGCCACCTCCTAGTGCTCCCACTTCAAAGGTTCGTCTAATTCATAATTAAAAATGTGATTGCCTTGTTCAAAGAAGGGAACTTCAACTTTTATTCTCTTTGCCGTCTTTGCTCTTTTTAATAAACTACTTGTGTCTCATTTGTAGGATTATTTAGGCTATTTGTCTATAATATTTTGTTCAATTAACTAATTATAGTATATTTGTCAACTTTTAGAGAAAACCAAACTTACTTGATAAACAACTATTTTAAACCTTTTAACCCGAATTTTTTATGGCAAAAAACAGATTTTTTGGTCTGCTTATGCTCATCTTGGGCATTGGATTGCTTGCGCAAGCTGCTCCAATCTCTCAGGATCAAGCACGCAAGGAGGCCTTGAGCTTCCTGCTCAACAAACAGATTTCCAACCGAAGCCTGAAACCTGTTGCCCTTAGCAACAGAATGCTGAAGGCTGGCAACCAAGCTGCTTTCTACATCTTCAACGTTGGCAACAACCAGGGTTTTGTTATCGTCTCAGGCGATGATCGCATCAATCCCATCTTGGGCTATAGCGACGAAGGTTACTTCGACGAGGCTAAGGCTCCTTCTAACATGAAAAACCTGCTCAACGAGTATGCGCAGCAAATCTCGATGCTCGACGAAGTGTCAAACGTCAATGGCGCTATCGCTGCTGCAAAGAACATAGTTGACACCCGCAACTCTATCGCACCACTGCTCACCACCAAGTGGGACCAGGCACGCCCCTATTGGAACAAATGCCCTCAGGTCCAGAACGAGGATGGCGAGTACGAGCCCTCCTACACTGGCTGCGTGGCAACCGCCATGTCGCAGATAATGAAATACTACAATTATCCAGCACAGACCACTCAGGTTATTCCTAGCTACCAATATGGCTACGGAACAGGAAACATGGGAGAGTATATCACCCAGACCACCGAGGACCTGCCCGTCACCACATTTGACTGGGCACACATGCTCGACAGCTACAATGGCAGCGAGGACCAGGTTTACACCGACGCTGTGGCAACTCTCATGCTCTATGTGGGACATGCAGCTCACATGACCTATGCTCTCACAGCTTCGGGCACTACCGACCCTTATATTCCTAAAGCATTCAATAATTACTTTGACTATAATGCCCAGCTCGTTTATCGCAGCGACTATGACCAGCAGGCGTGGGAGGATATGGTTTATCAGGAACTCGTTGCTGGCCGTCCCATGGTTTACAACGGCCGTGCAGGCAGCGGCGGCGGACACTCTTTCGTGTGCGACGGCTATGAGATGGGCGACTATTACCACATCAACTGGGGCTGGGGAGGCCTGGGCAACGGATACTTCCAGCTGGCAATCATGAATCCTCATGCTGCAGGCATTGGTGCCTCTAGTAGCGCCGAAGGCTACAACATCGACCAGACCGCCATCATTGGCATCACTCCTGGTTACAGCGGCCAAGGCCAAGTGAATCATGTGCTCACCGTCTACAACATGTACTACTCAGGCAACCGTGAGTTGGAACGTGGCAGCAATGGCTTCTCGCTCTACAAGCGTCGCCAGGTGGTTGTTACCGCCGAGGATCATATCGATGACGGCACAAAATATGCTCGCGGCATCGCCCTCTACGACAGCAACAACAACTTCGTGGAGATGATTGCAAGCATGACTTATTACTCAAGCGCTATCTCGGTTACCGACAAATGGCCCGACAGCAACAGCTCTGAGTATTACTACTTTGGCAAAAACATCTCTAACGGAACCTATAAGATTGTGCCTGTGTGCCAAGTACAGGGCACCAGCGAATGGATTCCAATGCTTGAGAGCGATCGCAACTACATTGAGATGACCGTGAGTGGCAACACAGCGACACTGGTCGACCATCCACTCAACGACCTCACCTCCACCAACTTTGAATTCACTGGCGACCACAGGGTGGGCGCTGCCGAGCAATGCCATGTCACTGTTCAGAACAATAGCGACGACCGATTCTCGGGCAAGCTCTTCCTCTATGTGAGCAACGAGCAGATTGACGAGTATGGCGAGTACACCACAGTGGTCGAGGCCGAGATTCCTGCCCATGGCAGCAAGGTAGTTACCTTCAACTTCACACCACAAAACGCTGGAACCAAGACCGCTCAACTTTCGCTCCACGACAGCAGCATGGGCGGCAGCAAGATTCCAGGCACCGGCAGCGTTACCATAGCAGCTGCTCCTGCTGTTGTGCCCATGAACCTCTCGGTGGTTATCGAGGCGACAAACGCTATCGACGGTGTCATCTACGACACCCACGCTCGTTTCAAGGTTGATGTTACCAACAATGCCGATGGCGAGTTCAACCGCTACCTTCTGGCACCACTGTTCATCGTGGAGAACGGCTCGGGCACTATGGTGACCTACCAGCAGACCACCCTGCGCATTCCTGCTCATGAGACAGTAACCCTGTACTACGACTTCGACAACCTCGCCTACGGCTCGACCTATGCTCTTAACATCTACGGCCGCAACGAGAACGAGCAGACGGTGAACCTCGTGGAGCCAGGACATTCAGTTTACTATCAAGTGCAGCGCGGTCTCGTGACTTGGGACGGCACCAGCATGGTGGGCAACAGCGGTCCTGCAAGCGGCAACATCACAATTCCTGCCAATGCTCTGGCAGCTCGCCTCGAGGGCCTCAACATCACCAGCGTCACTCCAAGCGGCAACCCCAACACCATCTACTTCATTGGCGAGAACGAGGCAGTTCCCGCAGGTCTTGAGGATCTGAACGTGGTTAAGGGCAACGTGGCTCAGAACATCGCCCTCAAGGACGGCTATGGCTACTTCATCCCACAGAGCTTCACCGCTCAGCACATCAACTACGAGCGCACCTTCACCAAGGCCCGCCAGAACGGTGTTGCCGAGAACTGGAGCACCATCGTGCTGCCTTTCACTCCTGCCACTTGCTCAGCAACCAACGGCCTGTGGATTGAGCGCTTCGCTCAAGAGGAAAACGGTGAGGTAAAATTTGCCGAGGTGCAGAACATCGAGACCAACGTACCTTACATCATCTCTATCGACAAGGCTGCTGGCCTCATCAACACTCCAATCACATGGAGTGCAAATGATGCTCTGCTCAAGGCTGAGCCCATCGCCTATACTAGCGGTGCGCAATACCTGATGGCTGGCACATTTGTTCAGCAGACCCTCAGTGACATCTACAACGTGAACGCTGCTGGCTCAGTGGCACAGTGGGGCAACGGTACTGTGGCTCCATTCCGTGCTTACTTCAAGGAAATTGCCGCTCTCGAGAGCCATGCCGACATCCTGCTCCCTGGCGAGGCTGGGCAGCAGCAATCCGTTCCTGGCGACGTCAATGGTGATGGCGACGTCAACAGTGTTGACATCACTCTCCTCTACAACTATTTGCTCGATGGCGACATGAATGGCATTGTCAACGGTGACCAGGATGGCGACGGCTACATCACTACCGTCGACATCACTTTTGTCTACAACGTGCTTCTGGGCAATTAATTTGCACAAATAATACACACATTTCAAGGTGCCTCAACGCTGGGGCACCTTTTTTCTACTTTTTTAAGGGCTAATGTTTTGCGATTTTTCCAGAAAGTTTGTACTTTTGTCAAGAAAGATTGACGATAAACACATTTTTCAATTTCTCCACCACAATGAGCACATTACCTTTTAATATCAAGAAATGGACAGTGAGATGCCTGCTGGCTATTGGAGCCCTGCTTGGCTTCTCATCATGTTTCCACACAAAGAGCACCAGTTCGGCTGAGTGTGTATATGGCCCACCCGAAATGTTTGAACAAAGTTCGGAGCCCATTGATTCTCCACAAAACAATGTGGAACCTGTGGATTCTCCAAAATTGAATGATCAAGAAGTGGAACCAGTGAAAGTGGTCTATGGTCCACGCCCCTATTTCGACAAAGATGCGAAACCCGCAAAAAACGACACTGCTAATTGAGAGCATGGATAGTGTGAAACGCAAAAAAGTGCCGCTGGCTCATCACGAGCTCGCGGCACTTCACTATAAACAAAACAAGAAGGATAATTATACTACTATGAAGAAGATTACACTTTGATGATGCGCATGTGCGCCTTGGGGTAGCGCAGCACTAGGCAGCTGGCCTCGGTGAGCACTGTGGCGTCGACATTGCGCACGCCGCTAGCCTTGAGGTTGAGCGTCTCGGCGCTGAACGGCACGTGGGTGTACTTTTGCAGATACTCTGGATCGATAATCATTCCGGCATCTTGCATGCCACACTCATCAAACACCTCGCTCAGCAGCACATAGAGCGTGCCAAACTTCGAGCGCAGCTCGGTGAAGTCGATGCCCCACTTGGTGATGGTGTCGCTGGCGGTAATCACGCGGTTGTAGTCGAGCTTGTTAAGGTAGCCTATCAGTTCGGAGCCACCAATGAGAATCTTGCGCTTGCTGCCGGCGTTGCCAGTAAAGGCCTCACGCATCAGGTCGATGATAGTCTCTTGTGAGAAGCCCTCGTCGCCATAGGCAAACTCCTTGCCCGCTTGGTGCCAGATGCCACCTGTGAGCATCACATTCTCTTTCTTGTTGTTGTCCCACACGCGGGCTTTCACACCAAAGAGGAAACTCTTCTCCATTCCCAGGCGCATGTCATAGACAGCCGCCTCTTCCTGGTCGTTCATGGTCCAGTCAACCTCTTTGTTGGCGAGTTTCTGCATAGTGCTTTCCTCAACCTGCATCTTGAATATCTGGCAATATTGCTGTGCCTTGTGAGGCAAGGCCTCAAACTGTGGCGACATCACATCGAGCTCGGTTGCAGCGCGTCCCATGCGAATGAGCACAGCGCCTCGCGAGATGCTTGGCACGCAGCCTTCCACGTCACCAATCTTCTTGCCGTTGACGGCTTGCACACGCAGTCCGTTGGTTGCGTCACGCGACAACACATAGAGCACCAGCTCCTGGGCGCTTGGCGTTTCGCCATCGCTCTCATAGCCATAGGTGCCTTGCACGAGAATTGTGTCGCTGGCGTCAAAAATCTCATCGTTGCTAGTGTGGATAATGGGGCGGGCGCTGTCGGCGCGCGCCTCGTCATCGTCGGGCTCGTCATAGGGCTGACTCATAGCAGCAAAGGTGGGCTTGGTGTCGACGTTGTGGTAGTCGACAATCATGCTGCCCGAGTGTTTCGAGCCCGCACATCGCGAGAGCTGGTCGATGGGCGTTGCCATGGGCCTGATTTTCACTATTTGCTGGTCTATCTCGTTGAGCAGCAAGTCGGGGGCTGCTTCACGGGTGCGGTCGGTTGTCAGTGGCTCGTCAACCACATGCTTGCCACCGGCAACACCTGCTATCACTATCGCCAGCATTGCGTCGTGACTGGCGGCATAGCAGCCGCCCAATATCAGCATTATCACTATTGCCAGCAAGAGCAACAGCAGCTGGCGATTTCGTTTAATCCAGTTGCACGCATCCTTGATGCGCTTGATTGTGTTTTTTATTAGCATAGGAATCAAGTTTAAATGTGTTTGTTAAAAAAATTGCAGAGGACTCTCCCCTCTCACTCTCACCTCTCACTCTCACCTCTCACTCTCACTAGTCCCAAAAGCTGCGCTTGCGGTAGATGGGGAAGTTCACGGGAGTTGGCTCTTGGTCGTTATCGACCTTGGTCGCCGCCTCGATCACCTCGTTGCGGCCGCGCAGATAGCCTGCCGCCTCGGCGTTCTTGATGTCCTCGTCGTGGCTCAGGGCGCTGACAATGAGCTTGACGAAATTCTCGCCCGGGGCTTTACCGCCCTTCACAGTGTCGAGCAGAGCTCTTGTCGAGGCTGCGACGCTGTCGCTCACGCCAAGCTGCTCGAGAATCTCTCCCACCTCGTCGCGGGGCTGTGGCTGCTCAGCAACCACGGTCTCCTGCTCTTGAGGTGCCGAGGCCTCGGCTTGTGCCTCGCCGGTGACTTGCAAAATGTTGTCGTCGGTTTCCATGATATTTTTAGATTTAAGTGTTAAACGTTTATTGTGCCTCGCGGTTGAGACACGGCAAATTTCACGATGCAAAGTTACAATGCCACATTTACACAAAACCACCTTAAAAAACACGAGCCCTACTCCACCACTCCAACCATCGCATAACACTGTAACACACCCCATTACAACACAAACAATAAATTATCCTATTACTACCATCTTCCACTCCCGAATGCTCTGATTTTTTTTGTGCATAGCAATGACTACAGTGACTCGTCGTGTTGAATGCTAATTACCCAAACAATTTTTGTAGATTAAAACAGGGCGTTCTTCTATGTGGTTGGTTGGTTTAGTCTATCGAGAGCCATATTAATGCGCGATAAAGTGCTTTTTTTGCAAAAAAGTGACTATCTTTGCAACATGACCAAGAGACTGACCTTTACCCGCTCCACCTTCATCCACCTGATATGCTGGGGCCTGCTGCTGGCGTTCCCGCTCTTCATGTACCGTCAGGGCGACACGATGACCGACGTCACGCGCCACTACCTGCGCTCGCTGGGCGGCACAGTGTCGTGGATGTTGATATTTTACCTGAACTACGTGTATTTAGTTCCCAAGCTCCTGTTTGTTAACAAGCGCAAGCGGTTTGTCGTGTGCAACGTGCTAGCCATTTTTGCCCTCGTGGCATTGATGACGTGGTGGTGGCACATGATAGGCACCACCTTCCCGAACTCGGCCCCCAGGCCCGAAAACTTCAACGCTCCGCCGCGGTGGACACGCTTCGTGCAGATGTCATTCATGCTCGTGCTAGTGGTTGGACTGAGCGTTGCGGTGCGCATGAGCCAGCGTTGGCACAAGTTGCAGGAGGCCAAGATGGAAGCCGAGCAAACGCGCATCGACGCTGAGCTCAAGAACCTGCGCAACCAGCTCAACCCCCACTTCCTGCTCAACACCCTGAACAACATCTATGCCCTCATCGCCTTTGACCCCGACAAGGCACAAACGGCCGTGGGCGAACTCAGCAAGCTGCTGCGCCATGCCCTCTATGACAACCAAAAGCGGTTTGTGCCGCTCTACAAGGAAGTGGAATTCATCAAGAACTACATCGAGCTGATGAAGATTCGCGTCACCGACAATGTAAAAATCAACACCCACATCAACATCGCCGACGACGACTCCACGCCCATTGCTCCGCTCATCTTCATCTCACTCATCGAGAACGCCTTCAAGCACGGCATCTCACAGTCGGGTGACGGCGAGATAAGCATTGCCATGAGCAACAACGACAACAACATCACGTGCGAGATAATCAACACCAACCATCCCAAGCGCGACAACGACAAGAGCGGCTCGGGCATAGGGCTCGAGCAGGTGGCCAAGCGGCTTGAGCTCATGTACCCTGACCGCTATTCATGGGAGAAAGGCATTGACAACGAAACCAACAAGTATTACTCTAAAATTATTCTCTACAATGATAATAAAGTGCGCAATAATTGACGACGAGCCCCTTGCCATAGAGCTGCTGGTGAGCTATGTGAAGAAAATTCCATTCATTGAACTCAATGGCAAGTATTCTAATGCCGTCGACGCTATGAGAGGCATCGCCGACAATCCAGTGAACCTGGTGTTTCTCGACATCCAGATGCCAGAACTCAACGGGCTGGAGCTCTCGAAAATGCTGCCCGAAACCACACGCGTGGTGTTCACCACCGCGTTTGACCAGTATGCCGTTGACGGTTACCGCATCAACGCTCTCGACTACCTGCTCAAGCCCATCGCCTACCCCGAGTTTCTCGAAGCCTGCAACAAGGCTCTGCAGTGGTTCAAGATGCTGCAGCAAGCCGATGAGCAACGCACACCCGAGGCCACAAGCATCTTTGTCAAGAGCGAGTACAAGCTGCTGCAAATCGACCTCGACGACATTCGTTACATCGAGGGCCTGAAGGACTATGTGAAAATCTACACCGAGCAGTCGCCCCACCCCATCTTGTCGCTGATGAACATGAAGGCAATGGAACAGATGCTGCCGTCGTCGCGATTTATCAGGGTGCACCGCTCCTACATTGTTCAAAAGAGCAAAATACGCGAAATTGACCGCAACCGCATCGTCTACGACGATGACCTCTACATCCCCATTGGCGACAGCTACAAGCAGGCGTTCCTCGACTTCCTGGGGCAATCCTAGCCCCAGTGGTGTCACACGCCACACATAACACTTTTTTTGCACTATATAATTAATTTAATTTTTAGTGCAATAGACACACATCATTCAACGTTTTATAAGTTAGGGATAATGTGCCCCAACCTATAGGATGTTGAATTTTCTTGACGCACATATTGCACCGCCGCGATGCCGCCGCTCGATTATAGTGGCCTGGGCATTGATGCTCATGACCGTCGCCGCTCACTCGCAAGTGATTATCGATGGCAAGCGGGCATTCAGCGACAGCGCGAGCGACATCATCCTCTACTGCATCCCGCAAGAATGCTTCGGGCACGACTTCACTGCAACAGTGCAGATCGACTCAGCAAGCCACTGGAGCAACGTCACCATCAACAGCCGTCCACTAATCAACACTCCCATCACCTTCCACAATGTGAGTGGCGACAAAGCCATTACCATCAGGGCGACAATCAACCACAGGCCCATCGTCAAGCGACTCATGTTTACCTTCTTGCCCATCATCAGCATTGAGGACAGCATAGGCTACGACTTTGTGGACACACACGTCACGCTCATGGCTCCCGACGGAGAGCTCAACGAGGCGATGACAGCACAAGTAAAATGGCGTGGTGGCTACACCAACACCGAGGACCGCCACAAGCGCAACTATAGCATCAAGTTTGTTAACGAGCAAGGCGAGAGCCAGAACAGGCAGCTGCTGGGCATGCGTCGCGACAACCACTGGAAACTCGATGCTGGGCAGGTCGACCTCTCGAGGGTGCGCAACCGCGTGGCTACCGACCTGTGGCTCGACATGGCGCGGCCACCCTACTACTACGACCAAGCTCCCGACGTGCTCACCGGGGCACGCGGCAAGATGGTGGAAGTGTTTACCAACGGCACTTACATGGGCATCTACTCCCTGATGGAGAGCATCGACCGCAAGCAGCTGCAAGTCAAGAAATACAATGAAGAGACTGGCACTTTCCACGGCATGATTTGGAACGCCGCAAGCTGGAGCAAGGTGGCAGAGTTCAAGAGCTGGGTGCCACACAACAACAATCTTCCAAACTACGAAACCTTTGTGATTGAGTATCCCGATTTTGAGGATGTGCACCCCACCCAGCATGAAGACCTTTCTAACGCCGTGAGATTTGTGGCACAAGGAAATGTCAACACTTTCAACGAGAAAGCTCACCAGTATTTCGACATTCCGGTGCTTATCGACTACTCTATCTTCATCCAGTTTCTAATCGCAGTCGACAATAGCGTGAACAACATTTTCTGGGTAATCTACGACCGTGAAGTCGACAAGAAACTCACGCTCGCAGTGTGGGACCTGGACTGGACACTGGGCATGGATCGTGACTCGCAATCACTGCATGGTGGCCGCGCCGACCCTCACCACGACCTCAAGTTCTCGAGCATCGAACTTCGCATGTTCTCCTTGCCCGAGTGCGTCTACCATCGTGACTTTATCGACCGATACTGGCAGCTGCGCAAGACATGGCTTAGCGAGAAGAGTCTTATCGAGCGAATGAACAAGGCAGTCGACCCTCTCGTTGAGAGCGGTGCGGTGGCACGCGAGCAGGCACGATGGAGCGGCGACAGCGACATCAATGGCCTCACTCTCGACATTGTGGCCGAGAAAGACTTTATCATCGACTGGATAAAGGAGCGACTGGCCTATCTCGACCGAACCATGATGCGGCACCCCTGCGATGTTAACGGCGATGGCGCGGTCACCGCCTACGACATTTCTATGATACTTTCTTGCTTGACCGATGGAACCCAGACCAACGTCGAGGACCTCGACATCAACGGCGATGGTAACGTTACCGCGGCCGACCTGACCCGCATCTATGAATACGTTCTTGGCCTCTAAACTTTATTTGAATCATGATTTATCGCCACAAAATATCGTTCTTGAAAATCCTAGCAGCCGTGTTGCTCGCTATTACAGGATTCAGCATCGCAAGAGCCAATGCCAGGCTCACCGTCAACCAATGCCCTGCCTACTGCGACACGGCATCGGCAACATTACTGGTGTCGGTGCCTCAGCAATGGTTTGGAAGCAGCACAACAGCGCTAGTCAACGGCTGCAACGGCTATCAAGTGGAGAGCATCAACGGCTCGTCACTGGGCAATGACTCGACTTTCACCTTCAACGATATCGCTGGCAATAAAAGTTGGACAGTGGCTTGCTCCGATGCTCATGGCGTCACCACCGCCTACACTCTGCAGTTCACCTACCTCCCCATCGTGGCGCTGGAAGGCGACTTTGGATATAACTATACCAACGGCACCGTGACCCTCGCCGAGCCAGGAGAGGTGGCTAGCGAGATGATGCTAGCACAAGTAAAATGGCGAGGAAACACCACCAACACCCCCGAGAAGCACAAGCGCAACTACAGCATAAAGTTTGTTTATAGCAACGGTGACAAGCAAAACAGGCAATTGCTGGGCATGCGCCGCGACAACCATTGGATTCTCGATGCAGGGCAGGCCGACATGGCACGAGTGCGAAACAGAGTGGCCACCGAGCTGTGGGTCGACATGGCACGACCACCCTACTACTACGACCAAGCGCCCGATGTGCTCACTGGAGTGCGCGGGCACATGGTGGAGGTGTTCCTGGGCAACGACTACCGAGGCATCTATGCTCTCACCGAGGCCATGGACCGCAAGCAGCTGCAACTCGTCAAGCACGACACCATCAACAATGTGTTCCATGGTGGACTGTGGAAAACCAATGAGTTCAACATGCATTCGGGATTCCGAATTGCCGAGGAGTTTAACGATTCATTGCCCGACTATTACGGCTTTGAGGTACAATACCCCGACATCGACGAGGTGTTCCCAACGAGCTATCAAGTGCTATACGATGCCATTCATGCTATGGCATGGAGCGGAACAATTGGCACTTTCAATCGTCGAGTCGATAATTACTTCGACGTCCCAGCAGTTATCGACTATACCATCTTCTATCTCACTCTCAGCGCCAACGACAACTCGGCGCGAAACATCTACTGGCTTTGCTACGACAGGCAGCAGGACCCACGGCTGTCTATCGCAGTGTGGGACCTCGACGCCTCGGTGGGGCAAACCTGGTCGCCCGTCGACTGGAGACCGCCGCTCACGGCCTACAACTACTTCAAGCTGCCCTACAACTGGCTCTTCAAGATGATGTTCCACAACAAGTGCAAGTATCGCCAGGATTTCCTCGACCGCTATGACGAGCTGCGCTCCACATGGCTCAGCACCGAGGGTCTCGTCAACCGATATAGCTCGGCCATCGACAGACTTATCAATTGCGGCGCGGCAACACGTGAGGAGCAGCGATGGAACGGCGACAGCGACCTGTTTGGACACGACCTCAACTTTGAAGAAGAGAAGCAATACATCACCGAGTGGTTCACCAAGCGCATGCCACTGCTCGACGTGTGGATGCACCACCACATCTGCGATGTGAACTTCGACGGCAACATCACTGCCGCCGACATCACCGCCGTCTATGATTTCCTCCTGAGCGACATTCAAAACTACGGTGAGCATCTCGACACCGACTTCGACGGCGAAATCACCGCATCCGACATCACCAACATCTACAACCACCTCCTCAACGACTAACCCCCACAACAACCAACATTCACCACAATTCACCCATTTAACAACAGTAAACGACAATCACCAACCAAAGCATGAAACTATCGCACAACATCAGGCAAATGCTAAGTGGCAAATGCGGCAGGGAGCTCAACTCCGCAGCATGCTGCCAAGTTCTCGCACTCGACATCGAGTCATGCACAGGCGAGCACATTGGCCTCAACACTCTCAAGCGCCTGCTAGGATTCATTGCCGACGAGCGCCAGCCACGCACTTCCACGCTCAACATCATTGCCACCTATCTCGGCTACGACAACTGGACCGCACTCAGCCTAATTGATAGCGAAAAGGGCAACTCCACATTCAACGACGACACCGTGCAAGTTGAGGCGGCTGCACTACACGAGGGCGACAGGGTCGAGGTCACCTATCACCCAGCACGGCAAGTGATAATGCGCTACAAGGGCAATGGCACCTTTCTCGTGCAAGAAAGCGCGGGCAGCAAGCTGCTGGCGGGCGACATCGTCACGCTCTCGCACATCGTCAAGGGCTACCCACTGCTCGTGAGCCAGGTGGTGCGAGGCGGTGAGAACCTGGGCCACTTCACGGCAGGCAAATCACAAGGTGTTGACTTTAAAATCCTGTCACGCGATGGAAAACTCTGAATTTAGCAACAGTCAGCTATCCTTCCCCGATGCCGAGCTCTTGCCCATGCAAGGAGCCACATGCCTGTGCTACCGCGTGAAGCTCTACGGCAAGCTGCACTTCCTCAAGCGCCTCAAGCCCGAGCTACGCACCAATCCACGCTACGTGGCTGCCATGCGCAAGGAGTTTGAGACGGGCTACAGCCTTGACCATCCTCACCTGGTGCATTACCTGGCTTGTGGCGACGACTACCTGCTCACCGAGTGGGTCGATGGCACCACACTCGATGACTTCGCCGAGCAAAATCCCCAGTTCTTCAAGAGCCGCGACAACGTGCAGCGCCTGGTGGGTGAGCTCCTCGACGTGGTGCACTACTTGCACTCACACCAAGTGGTGCATCTCGACCTCAAGCCCTCCAACATCCTCGTCACACGAGTGGGCAACGACCTCAAGCTCACCGACCTGGGATTTTGCTATACCGACACCTTTACCGACACCATGGGGCGAACCGACAGCTTTGCCGCTCCCGAGCAGCTCGGCGGCAACGCCCAGGTGGACCACCGCACCGACATCTACGCCCTGGGGCGCATCCTCGACACGCTGCCCTGCGCCAAGCGTTTCAGCAAAGTGATTGACCGTTGCACTCGCACCAGCCCCGGCGAGCGTTACCAGAGCGTCGACCAGCTGCGCAAGGCTCTCAATAACAACAAAACGAGATGGCTTGCTGCCGCAGCATCGATAGCAACAGCAGCACTCATAGCTTTGGGCGCAGCGCAATGGATAAAAAATGACTCTGCAACCATCCATGCCACACCACAGGTTGCCGACACCATTTTAGCCACATCGCCTGCCACTGAGCCTCCCACATCGCCAGCTCCTGCCCACACCGTGCAACCACCGCTTGAAGCAACCACACACGATGACAACTCCACAGCCAATGTCCCCCTCAAGAAAGAGCAGCACAATATCGCGGCTACAGCACCTGCCACCGCAGCACCCACCAAGCCAGCGACTATTAGCGAAGAGACTCTATTCAACGAACTCTCAGCAGCAACTCGCCCCATCCACGACAAGTATCTCAAGCAATATAAAAACATTAACCCTCTCGACACTGACCGCATAAGAGCAAAAGAACAATGTGAGAGGGAAATGGAAGCAATGTTGCATCGTCTCTACCAAACAAAATACAAGCCGATGGGAGTTGACGAAAGCGACTACGGCGCCGTAGCCGTGCGGACTTTATACCAATATAAATAAAAGCCTCCCCTTTTTCTCACTGTCAGCATAACAGGCGATCGAAGGCCGGCAATTGGACACAATGGACGATGCCACAATCGCATTTTTTCACTAAATTTGCCACACCATTACAACTAATAAGGGATTTTAGATAATATTTTTTAATCACGAGGAGCGTTTTTTCCGAGAATTTCACTATCTTTGCAATGTCATGAGCCTAGAGAGGCGCGTGACATCTTTATCGAGATAGCGATTTCGCTTTATTCCACGGTGTGTAACTTGGACAATTACCACTCAACAGTAATGCGTGAATAAAGAGGAAAGACGCTCCTTTCTTTGCCGTGTATATCGCTTAACCTCAATCGAGGTGCGACATATACCCTCAAAGCGGAGTTGATGTTCCACTTGTCGGCATTACTGGGAGTCCAAGCCCACACACCCGATAAGGCAGCGAACCATCAGCTCCCTTTCTTTTTTTTTGTGCCTCACCCACCACCAGCACACCTTAAAACCAAATGGACAAAATGGACGCTTGGCTGCTCAAAACAATGACGTAACTTTACTAAATAATTTTGGCATTATAAACTATTAGTCAAATTCTTTCAAATGGAAGTAAAAAGCATTGACAAAATTTTTTACCGTCCTGAATGGACTTGTGGGCGATATAACAAAGAAAAGCAAGTCGCAATAATGTATAATTTAATTGCGGGGGTCAGCTATTTCTTTGAAAGTTATTCTGCAAATGTTATCGGTGAGATATTGAGAGTGGGCAGGAATGAAGATATAAATGTCGACTCCATAGCATCGGTTACAGGAATCGGTATGGAGTCTCTGAGCAAATTCTTCATCCTTTTGTCCGATAAAGGTCTTTTGACTGAAACGTTACCGACCGAAGAGATTGTCGAGAACTATCGAAAAGCGGTATTGGAGTCAAGAAAGGCAGAGCAATCTTGGGGAGAAAAGCCAACTCTCGAGAAATTGCCAATGGATGTGTCTAATGCCGAACAGGCTTACTTTGATGCTGTTAATGATGGCAAGACCGTATGCTCGTGTTTGTTTGAACTTACCTATCGTTGTAGTGAAATGTGCATCCATTGCTACAACCCAGGTGCCACGCGTAATAATAATGAGGTAAGCCACCGTGGTGACCTCAAGGAACTTGCGCTTGATGACTATAAGCGAATCATTGACGACATGTGTGACCATGGGCTGGTTAAGGTTTGCTTGAGTGGCGGCGATCCGTTCTCCAAGGATTTCGTTTGGGAATTGCTTGACTACCTATATGAGAAAGGTATTGCAGTAGATGTTTATACAAATGGACAGAGAATCACGGAAGACGTTCAGCGACTGGCCGATTATTATCCGCGTTTGGTAGGTGTGAGTATCTATAGTGGTGTTGCCAAAGACCATGATGCCATTACCCGCATTCCTGGGTCTTGGGAAAAGTCAATGAAGGTTGTAAAGCAACTTCATGAATTGGCGGTACCCATGAATCTGAAGTGCTGCGTTATGCAACCTAATCTTCATTCTTATTATATGGTCGCCGACATAGCAGATGCTTATGGAGCTGTACCACAATTTGAAATAAACATCTCTGAGTCTAACGAAGGCGATATATGCGCCAAGCAGTTGCGGCTGACCGAGGAACAGCTGCAGGTGGTTCTGCGTGACAACAATCTTGCCCTGTATGTCGGCAAGGAAGCTCCAAACTATGGTGGGCAGAAACGCGATATGTCATTGTGCAGTTGTGGGGCAGGCAACACAGGATTTTGTATGTCACCCAACGGTGACTTGCGTGCATGCCCCGCATTTATACAAATATATGGAAACGCTAACTCACAATCTATTGAAGAAATATTGACAACATCTTCTGCTCTCAGCGAATGGAGAAAAGCTGTGATCGGTGATTATACCGAGTGTGGAAAATATGATTATTGCGACTACTGCAATCTGTGCGCTGGGCTAAATTACACAGAGCATGGCGATTTCAGGAAACCTGCCGAGACTAACTGCTTTATGGCAAAATGCAGGTATAACTTGGCGCACAAATTAATGGAGCATGATGAATCCATGCCTAGAGAACAACTAATAACGGCTTTACAACACCTACCCATAGAAAACGTAGTATTGCAACGCCAATATAATAAAATAAAGGGATAAATGGTGTCTCCCTAAAGCGCACCTATAATATTAATATTCTTATTTTATATGAAAGTAGAACTAGGAATCAGCATTGCAACTAATGTTGCTACTGCAAGCAAATGTCCAGAGGTATCCGAGTTGTTTTGCGGCATCAATTACCGCTCGGCCTTTTGATGGCATTCGCTAAATTTGATGGCATGGAGAAGTGCCTTTATTTCTCCATGCCATTTTGAGAAATAACTCAAATATTCTTAATCAATATTATTATTATGGAGAATAAAAAAAGAAGAAATTTTCAAGAACTCAAAGCAGAGTATTCTCGTAAAGAAACTACCGAATCCCGAAAAAAGGAGTTGGTCAAGTTGATGCAAGAAAACTTGAAACAACGATGCGGGCAAGATGGTGGCACTATTAAGTGCTTGGATGGAAAGAATTATTCGATAGACTCCAATGACGTGAGCGAGCTTTATGCCATTGATTTTTATTTAAATGAGTTGGAACGTAAAAAAAAGGTGGATAATATTTCAGAGAAAGCTCGCAAGGATGCAGAGAAAGAGAATAAATATAGCCTCACAAAAACCTATACAGGAAGATGAGTTTAATGAATAAACCACATGAGGATTTCTTCACAACTATTAAGCCTTTTGTAAACAAAGTCTATACTGATATACTCGGTAATGTCATTGCCCATAAACAAGGTCAAGGCAAGCGTCTCATGCTTATTGCTCACCATGATGTAATAAGCTTAATGGTAACTTATATTGATGACAATGGTTTTCTTTATGTGAAACCATCAGGCGGAATAGACTCGTCTATACTGCCGGCAAGGAAGCTGATTATAAGGCATGAGGGCAATTCAGTAATAGGCATAATAGGCAAGAAGCCAGTACATTTAATGGGAAATGACGCAAACAACACTAAGGTGAATTATGAAGACCTTTGGATTGATATTGGCGCAAATAGTCTGGAGGAGGCTGCCGAATTGGTGAGTATTGGCGACTATGCCTACTTTTGTACTGAGAGCGAGGAGTTACCTAATGACATAATTACCGGTTCCTACCTTGACGACATAGCCGGCTTGAAAGTATTGCTTAATGTAGCAGAACATCTACATAAAAAGAATGTGCCATGGGATATATATTTTGTGGCATCTAATTATGAGGAGATAGGAATGCGGGGAGCCCATGTCGCAGCCAATGCAATTCACCCCGACGTGTGTATTTGCATTGATGTAACTCATGCTACCGACTATCCATCAATGAATATCATACGCTATGGAGACATTAAGCTCGGAGAAGGTTGTGCCCTGGCAAAAGGGCCAAACGTTTATCCTAATCTTTTTGATGCCTTAAAAAATGCAGCTACTCAAAACAAAATTCCATATCAAATAGAGGTGAGTCCATATCCCACAGGCACGGATGCCAATGTCATACAATTAGCAGATAAAGGCATAAAGACAGCATTGGTATCTATTCCATGCCGATACATGCACACCCCGCACGAGATGTGCTCAAAAAATGATATTGCAGCAGCAGCCTCTATTATCTACTCATTTTTACAAACTTATGTGTGATACCTTGTAGTACTGTGCATCGCTATATTTATAAACCCGACATAAGTAACACCAATCAGATTACCACTTTTTAATACTTTTTGTCATGACCCTCTCAGAAGATCTCAAAAACATTATCACAAAGCATGGGGTGGATATTTTATCTAACCCACAAGTTATCAATTATTTCTCCGATTTGGGTATATCTAGTAAGTATCCCTATGCTATACCCATTTTTAAAGACATTCTTTCTCAACATGGGACTGAGATAGTTGCAACATTTACATTGGAAGATAAGTCTTCTTTAAATAATCTCCTCCGAAAGATCCAAAACAAGTATATCAGTGCATCTATCTATAACGAAAAACGCATTTTAGAGATATTTGATTCTTTGGCTTTCTCGCTTGATACTCAAATTAATGTGGAAACTTCACAAGAGATTTTACAGGAGACTTCACACAGTCAACCTGATGATAAGCAAGTAGAAGAGCAAGAATCAAAAGAAAAAACTATCAAGGTAATCGAAGAAGGCATAGAAAAACTTCAAAAACTTCGACAATCATTTTGTGATAAATACATTACAGAAGAGATGGCAAGCAGCATTGAGGATCTTTTAGATGAATTTTCTCAAAATGTGGAGTCGGGGATGATAGACCCAGAGGCTTTATCAACTCCAGAAATAATCAAAGAATTGCAGCTGATGCGTAAAATGATATATGAATTGCCCTACTTGGCAAAAGTCAAGCTTGAGATACAACGCACTTATGAGTCTCATTCTTCACCACCAAGAATTGACAATATAACAACTTGGTTAGGTATGGATCTTAGCACTGAATTTATTATATACAATAACCTTGTTGACGACATGCAACGGATGGTTGACAGAGCGACCAAGAGAACAAATATTTCCAACAATATATACAAATCCTCGGCCGATACCGAAAGCTTTTTCCATACGATAGCGAAAGCCGGTATAGGAATATGCTATCATTTCACCGACTCGATAACCAACTACTCTTTTGACATCGTTTTTACTAACGACGAATTAACCGCTCTGCTGCATGAGCCCATGAGCGACATTCAGCTTCTAGAATATAAAGTACAAAACGAAAATGCCACTTTGCCAAAAGCTACCGACAGCAATACAATAGCGGAAAAAATTATTATAGAACAGTATTATGTAGTTTATGTAAGCTTAATTCATCCTTATTCATATTTTAAAAATGTAAGGCGGAACCAAATCGCCTTTAATAAATTAAAGCAAGTGATTGCCGGCAATATTGCCAATAGCGGTGATGTGAATAATAAGAGATTCTTCAAGCTCGTGGCTCGCTTAGGGAAAGGGCTGCACTATCATTATCACAGCGACCCTATTAAAGGATTTATGGGAATTGGGGCAAAAGAGCCTGAGACACTCGATATCTATTTCACTAACATCGAACTCCAACAATTAGTTAGTAGGTATTAAAAAAATATTCACGCAATATGTCAGAATTAAAAGCAGGAACAAGAGTTGCATTGGCCGGTAGCGGACAAGTTCAGATTATTAAGGAACTTGGTCGCGGCGGTCAGGGTATCGTTTATCTGGTGTCGCTCGACGGCGCACAAATGGCGTTGAAGTGGTATTTATATAATCCTGGCGACAAGTTTTATAAGAACTTGGAGCGCAATGTTGCCGCCGGGCCTCCTAGCGATGCGTTCCTATGGCCAGAGTACCTTACCAAACGAGAGAATGGCAGTTTTGGGTATGTGATGAAACTTCGTCCAACAAATTACTTTGAATTTGGCAATTTTCTCTTGGCAAAAGTCACATTCAAGTCTATTAATGCCATGCTTGCCGCAGCCATGAAGATTTGTGACGGCTTCATGATGCTGCACCGTCACGGCTACAGCTATCAGGACTTGAATGACGGCAACTTCTTTATTGACCCTGACACCGGTGATGTCCTTATATGCGACAACGACAACGTGATGCCGCAAGGCGAAAAGAGCGGTATTATGGGTAAGGCACGTTATATGGCGCCCGAAATCGTGGCCGGTGGCATTCCCGACAAGTATAGCGACCAGTTCTCTCTATCGGTCATCTTGTTTATGTTGTTCTATGCTAATCATCCATTTGAGGGCGCTAGGGTTGTAGCATGCCCCTGCATGACCGAGAGCTATGAGAAGAAATTCTATGGCAGTGAGGCCATCTTCATTTACGACCCCGATAATGACACGAACCGTCCCGTGCGTGGCATCCATCAGAATGTGATACGTCGATGGCCAGTGTTCCCACAGCTGCTGCGTGACACATTTATCGAGCAGTTCAGCCAGGAGAGGCTTAAGAACCCGAATACTCGCTTGATTGAGATGAAGTGGAAAGAAATCATCAATGAAGTGCGTGACGAGATGGTGGTGTGTCCACACTGTAGAAAAGAAACTTTTGTTCAACTAAACCGCATTGTTAGCCGCTGCATGAATTGTGGAAAGGCTTTTGATACTTCCTTAAGATTAATCATGCCTGGACGTGAGCTGCCATTGACCAACATGACACAGCTTTTCTTTGACACAGAGAATACTCCCAAGGGACGCGTGGCAAATGACAGCGCAGGAAATGTGCTTATTCAAAATATTTCTAATGAAAGATGGGCCGTTGAAACACCCAGCGGAAAATTAAAGACTGTTGAAACTCAAGGCTTCATGCCAGCAAAGCCTGGCCTGAAAATATCTGTGAATATTCACAACTCGCAAGTTATAATGGAAATACAGAAAAAAAATATTACTGATAATAACTAAAAAACTCTTTAACTATGGCACTATTAGATGAGGCTGTAAGTGTCCCTCGCAGGACGATGACTCTTTTCTTTTTGATTGACACCTCAGGAAGCATGGAAGGGAACAAGATTGGAGCCGTAAACGATGCGGTGATTAACGTCCTCCCTATCATCGATGATATTTCAGCTACCAATCCCGACGCGGAAATCAAAGTGGCCGCTCTCGAATTTTCAAGTGATATTAGATGGCTTTACAACGAGCCGAAATTGGCTTCGGAGTTCGTTTGGCAAGACGTGAAAGCTGGAGGCTTAACTTCTCTTGGCGCGGCATGCATCGAGTTGAGTAGCAAGCTCTCACGCAGTGGCTATATGCAAGCCGCAAGCGGCTCGTTTGCCCCTGCAATTATCTTGCTCTCCGATGGCGGACCCACCGATGACTATCTAAGCGGGCTGGCAAAGTTGAAAGGCAACAATTGGTTTAAAGCCGCTATTAAGATTGCCATCGCCATTGGCGACGATGCCGACAAGGATGTGTTAAAGGAGTTTACAGGCTCAAGCGAGGCGGTATTTACCGTTCACAACATCGAAGCTTTGAAGCAGATTATCCGTGTGGTTGCCGTCACCTCATCGCAGATTGGCAGCAAAAGCAGCACCGCGGGCGAAGAAACAAAGCAAGACATGGTTATCAAAGACGTGACCGAGGCTGTAAACGACATACAAGGGGCTGATTCATCCACTGCACCGGCAGCCGACAACTATGACGAATGGGATTAATAAATATTAGGCATAAATGAAAGCCCTGCATTATTCATGTCAAGGCGAAAGCCACAAGGCAACCAACAAGGTTTGCCAAGACTATTCCTATAGCGAGGTGAGCGACCGCCTTGGCATTGCCATTGTGTGCGATGGTCACGGTGGCGCGCGTTATTTTCGCAGCGATGTAGGCGCCAAGTATGCTACCGAAATCACAAAAGGTTGTGTTGCCACTTTTGTTGACAACATAGAAGACGGCTTTTTTAAAGACAAGAAGTTCACACAAGTTTATGCGCTCAATACAGAGATAGAGAACGACGATTACGCAAAGAAAACCAAGGTCGATATTGCCATGCGGCAGTTGTTTTCGTCAATTATATATCGTTGGCAAGAAATGATTTGCTATCATGCCCACAATCAGCCATTAACTGATGTGGAGCGGGAGAATCTTGACCCTCGTTATGTTGCAGATTTTGAGGCAAAGAAGTCCTTAGAAAAGACTTATGGCTGCACATTGATGTGCTATGTTCAAACTAAGGATTACTGGTTCGCTTTTCATCTTGGAGATGGTAAATGCATTACTTTTGATAAAGATGGCAACTGGTGTGAACCTATTCCATGGGACGAAAGATGCTTCTTGAACAAAACCACATCCTTATGTGATTCAAGTGCTCTTGATGAGTTCCGCTACTGTTATCAAGGTGATGGCGGGCATCCTGCCATCGTTTTCCTCGGCTCGGACGGCATAGATGATTCATTTGGTGAAACAACTAATATGGTAAACTTCTATGCACAAATTGCTAAAATGCTTGCCAAAGAGCCATTAGAGAAATGTATCAACTCAATTCAAACCACCCTGCCCGAATTGAGCGCTCGCGGCAGTCAAGACGACATGTCGGTTGCGTGCGTGTTTGATGATGCCCTTATCGGTGCTGTCTCCAAGAATATCACACGGTGGCAACAGCGCAATGTGCTTAAAACTATAAGCACACTCAACGAGCGTATTGTGAGATTTAGCAAGGAATATGAGCAGTATGCCAAGATGAGCAATCTCTCCGACAAAGAGAAGATTGATAAGCAGAACACGCTCAATGCGTTGAAGCGTGCCTACGATTTCAAACGTGAGCAAGCAAAACGATATGACCGTTTCTCCCATGAATTGGAAAAGGAAGCTAACGTGCCTTATAGTGATGAGCTGGGATTCGGCGAGCAGAATATTCTTCCTCTAGAAACACTAGCGGTTGAGGAAACGCCTCAACCAAAAGGAAAAACCTTGGTTCAAAAATGATTTGAGAACTATATATAACATTAGTGACATAATATGAATGAAAAAACAGTAATGACAATCATAGTGCGTTGTATTTTTCATCGTGCGGCGAATCCCACATGTGACATCTTGTGCCTTGGCAAGGAAGAGTGGCGGACTTTCCTCGCTGCTGAGCCTCAACAGCGCATGAGAATGGCACTTACCAAGCTCAACAAAACCCATTTGCTGGGAGCTGTAAAGGAGATGGTGTGGATACCCTACGATTATCAAAACATTGTTAAAATCGTAAGTGAGATGTAAATGTCCTTCAAGGGGATGGCTTTTGAGGATAATTTTTCGTAACTCTAAAACAAATACATTAACAATAATGAAACGAACAGCAATCATTTTATTGTCTGCCCTTGTGGCGCTGCTGGCGAGCTACCCTCTGGCTGATGCCAAGGTCAAGAAATCAAAGCGCCGGGCAACTACAACATCAACTGCCGGTGTGGTGAGAAAAATTACTGCCAGCCAGTACTCTAGTCTTGTGGCTGACTATAATTATGCGCCTAACCGTTTTAAGGGCAACAAAGTTACAGTGGTCAATTTCTTCTCCACCACGTGTGGCCCTTGCCGCATCCAAGAGCAAATTTTGGACGCTTTGGCCAGCCAGTATGGCAGCCGTGTCAATTTCTATGCGTTAGACGTAAACCAGTGCATGCAAGTGGCGTCGGCTTATGGAATTAAAAGTGTGCCCACTACTCTGATATTCTCCCCCTCGGGCAAGAGCGCTACTGCCACAGGGGTGATTTGGCCTCAAGATTTAGCCAATGCAATCAATAGCTTTTTTTAGGTAGGCTGATGTGTTGCATAATCCACTAATTTTTATTATCTTTGTCCATTAAAAATTGAGTCCACTTGAAAAAGTAAAAAACGGCAAATTAAGCGAATTAAACTAATTTTCAGCCACTGAAAATCAAAATTTTAATTTTCCATTTTTCTTGTTTTTTGGACAATAGACTCAGAATAAGGACTTTTTAAAGTGGACTCAAAATTCAAGTTTATAAAGTAGCTGCGCAACTTTAAAAACTTGAGGATTAAAGATTAAAGAACACTTTGACTCGCTAAATCGCATTTTTCTCACTAATCACTAATCATCAGTCATGAAAAAAATTCTTTATTTCTCAGCATTATCAGTTCTTGCTATGGCAATGGCTGCTTGCACCACTGGCACTAGCACCTCGGCCAGCAGTTCACAAGAAGATTCCACAGCAATAGTCGAGGAACAAGTCGACACCATGGCGGCACCACAAGAAGCTGAAGCGGTTCAACCCGAGGCCGAGAGCACTGTCGACAACACCTACAACGAACAAGAAGCCGAAGCCTTCGCCACCATATTCATTAAGCAAGGCAAACCTCTTGCTTACCGTTTATCCAGTGCTAAAAAATTTATGACTCCCGAGTTATATGCCAAGTGCAAAAATTATACAAGTAACACTAACATAGAGAATGAAGGTGAAGAGCCTTATCTTGCTTATGGCGAAGAAGAGCAACACATAACCAGGCCGGGAGTGTTTATCAAGAGCCTAGGCAATGGTGAATTCTGTGGCACATTGAGCGAAGTTAGTGACTTTGCCGGCGACGAAGGCGGCTATTCCAACAGAGAATGTACTATCATAGTCGACAAGGTAGATGGTGAGTATAAAGTAGTCAACATCTACAACTACATGAAAAAGCGCTACGAGCTGTAGAACCATTCATTTGTCATTCATTGTCTTAAAACTGAGTCAATTGAGTCCGTCCTCTAATGATTATCCGTCAACATATTGCAATTTAAAAATTTTTCAGTAACTTTGTAACCTCACGATAAATAACCAACATAAACACTATAAAAACTCATGAAAGATTTTAATGCTAAAGAAGTTACTCAACAAGCTATCCAGTGGATCAGGGACTGGTTTGAAGAAAACGGGAAAGGATGCAACGCCGTGATTGGCATCTCGGGTGGCAAGGACAGCAGCGTTGTTGCCGCTTTGTGTGCCGCGGCTTTAGGCAAAGACCGAGTTTTCGGCGTTACCATGCCCAATGGCGAGCAAAAAGATATAGACGACAGCAATCGACTCATCAAGCATCTGGGCATCGGTTCTTGCTGTGTCAACATTGGAGAGACCTACCAAGCTCTCATGGCTGCAGTAACTGAGCAACTGGGCTCTGTGGGCAAGGAAGTGAGCAGCCAAACCGTCATCAACATGCCACCACGACTACGCATGACCACGCTTTATGCAATCTCACAGTCGATGAACGGACGAGTTGCCAACACTTGCAACCTCTCGGAAGATTGGGTGGGATATTCCACGCGATATGGTGACGCAGCGGGCGACTTCGCACCACTGGGTGGACTCACCGTGCAAGAAGTCATCGCAGTAGGAAAAGAACTGGGACTGCCCGTCGACCTCGTTGAGAAGACTCCTTCTGACGGACTTTGTGGCAAGACCGATGAGGACAACCTGGGATTCACCTACGCGACCCTCGACCGCTACATCCGCACTGGTGAATGCGACGACCCGCACGTTAAAGCCCTCATCGACGACAAGCACGTCAAGAATCTCTTCAAGCTCAAACCAATACCACATTTCGAGTACACCCCAACTGAATACTAATTACTGATAACTGACTACTGACAACTCAAAAAGTCCGAGTCAATTGTCTATAATACTCAAAAGCCGAATGGCTAAGAAAACAACATTAATGGAAAAAAGATATTGTCATTAATTGTCGTAAAAAAAACTGATAACTGACAACTGATAACTGACAACTCTTATGGCACTGATCACTTGTCCCGCTTGCGGGAAACAAATATCCGACCGAGCTGTTTCTTGTCCACACTGTGGCGAACCAATCCAGGGCCAAGAGCCCATGATGGAATATCAGCAACAAGAACCAGTTCAGCAATATGACGAAAGCGGCGATAATAATAACCGCAAATATATCGCACCATTGGCGATTTTTGCAGGTGTGTTACTAGCAGTTCTCGTAGGAGTAATAGCCTACAATAAAGGAGCAAAAAACGTGGATGAAACTGCCACAGAGCCCGCATCCGAGTCCTATACAGCAGTTGACACCTCAAGCACCATTTCACCATCAGCTCCTTTTAACACCAGCATGCAACCGCAAACCGAATCGAAATCTGAAGATGATGCCGTTAAATCTGCTGAAGAAACCTCTGAGGACTTGCCTAGCATCCCAAGACATAGCAGCCACCATCACCGCTCATCCAGGCCACACAATCCCTCCATTGACGAAATGATTAATAATGCTCCACCCGCAGCGTGGAGATAACTGAGTAGATTACTAATAACAACATAATAACCTATTACCTATGGCACAAATCTTTTGTATCAACTGTGGAAACAAAATCCCCGAGGGGGCACACTTCTGCCCCGCGTGTGGCACTCCACGACCAGCTCTGCCTTCCGACTATCAAGAGCAGCCTGCTGTGCAGCAACCTGTGCAGCAACCAGCGCAGCAGCCACAACCTTATGCTCCCCAGAAAGACCAGTATGCTGCCCCCGACATGCCGCCACCACTAGGTCCTGAGCAGCCCTATCAACAACCCTATCAACAGCCCTACGCTCCAGGGCTGCCACCACAGCAATATCCACCCAAGAAAAAGTCAAGCGGCGGCATCATAGCACTCATAGCAGTGCTAGCTCTCGCAGCCTTGGCTGGCGGTGGATGGGCACTTTACAAGTATGTGCTCAAGCCTTCGGCGCCTGTAGAGAACAATGAGCCGTCCACATCCTTCAGCAGTGAAGAGGACAACACAACCTACTCTACCGAGGTGTCATCCATCGACAGCGTGACAATCGTCACCGACACAGTAGTAACAGTTGATAACAACGGCACTAAAGAAGAGATTATCATTCAAGATCCACAACCCGATGTGCCAAGCATTCCTCAAGAAAAGGTAAGCCGAAGAAGATCTGGTGAACCTTGGGGCATGACCGACGAAGAGGCGGCACAAATGCGACGCAACAGACAAAACGTGCCCAGCATTCCTCGTTCACAACAGCGTCAGTCAAGGCGTAATCGCTACAACGGCGAACCCTGGGGTATGACCGACGAGGAAGCAGCACAAATGAATGACGGCATGCCAATGGGGATGACCGACGAAGAGGCGGCCATGATGCGACAGATGCAACGCCAGCAACGCAGGGCAAGGCGCCGTTAACCACGAGCTATATAAAGCCCGAATGGCCTACAATCCTCAAAAAAGAGGTTGTGACAAGGATTTTACCCTACCACAACCTCTTTATTGTGTTATTTTCCAGTAACTTAAATCACAAATGTCGAGTCATAGTACTTCTGAACGTCACTAGCCTCGATGTCAAAGTCTTTCTCCTTGCCCAGAATCTCCATGTTCTCGCTGTTCTTACAGCGGCAACGGATGATATTGTCGGTGCTGGGCACATATAGGATCACATCCTCCTGATATTGGTCAACAAATACATTGCTTAACTTAACCATATAGAAATCAGTGCCATTATGGTTAAACTTGTAGGCCGAGCCACTCACACCTCCTATCTGCTCCTTCAAGGAAGCAACACCCGCGCGAGCAACGAAGTCATCGTTGGCGAGCAAGTTGCGGATGGGTTGCTTTGTGCCCTCTTTGCCCACTGCAGCGGCAATAAGCTCAGCGATACTCTTGTTGTTAGAATAAGACGACGACACAGCAGCGTCGGCTGCACGGTCGGTAGGCATCTCCAAGCCTGGGCGTTTCTTAGTAGTAACCTTGGTGGTCGATGCTTTCTTCTTTGTAACCTTCTTCTTGGGAGCGGCATCCACCGAGAATGCCACGGCAAGTGCCAACATGCACACGAGAATTGTTGTGATTTTCTTCATTTTCTTGTGATTTTAGGGGTTATAATTATTCTATTGTGGCGCAAATATAATACATTTTTGCTATACATCATTCCTTAGCACAAGAAAAAAGCCCCAACACCAGTTGATGTTGAGGCTCTTTGGAAGCGTGGGAAGAGGTGGACTCGAACCACCGAACCCGAAGGAGCGGATTTACAGTCCGCCGCAATTGCCACTATGCGATCTTCCCAAACATTAATAGCGACTGCAAAGGTAATACTTTTTTTTAAATCTGCAAATTTTTTCATTTTGAAGAAGTGTTTTTTTAATAAATAGCATTAAAAAAGCCATCTTATCGAGAAATAAAACGTTATCTTTGCAAGAAATTTTTGATTAACGAATGAAACTTACGACAAACGATAAACAATCATCGAGCAAAGAAACTCGACACAAGATACTCTCATCGCGGTTTGCGCCGCTGGTGGCACTGGTGGCCAATTTGTTTATGGCCTATGTGGTTTACTTTCTGGCACGAGTAGTTTATCTGCTTGAGAACTACAGCATATTCACACAAGGGCTTGACACTCAAGGCCTGCTAAGCGCGTTCCAAGGAGGCTTTATGTTCGACTCCTCGGCGATTATGTACACTTGTTCGCTTTACATCGTCATGATGCTACTGCCGCTGCACCTCAAGGAGCGGCCACACTATCACAATGTGTGCAAGTGGGTCTTTGTTGTAATCAACGCCATATGCCTAGCCATCAACCTCATGGATGCTGTATATTTCCAATATACAAGCCGTCGCACCACAAGCACTGTGTTCTCGGAGTTCAGCCATGAGGGCAACTTAGGAGCAATTTTCGGAACCGAGATGCTGCGACACTGGTACCTGGTGCTCGTAGCAATAGTGCTGGTGTGGCTCATGTGGAAGCTCTATGTCATGCCACGCCTCACTGTGCAGCGCGCACGCTCTTGGCGCTACTATGCCATCATGGTGGCGGGAGTGCTCGCCATGGTGCCCACTATGATTAGCGGTATGCGCGGCGGCCTAGCCACTGCTGTGCGCCCCATCACGGTGAGCAACGCCAACCAGTATGTGGACCGTCCTGTTGATGCAGCATTGGTGCTCAACACACCGTTTGCATTGCTACGCACCTTGGGAAAAGATGTATACAGCAACCCGCACTACTTTGACAACGAGGCTCAGCTCGAAGCCGTTTACACCCCGATTCACGAACCGGCCGACACCGTCACATTCACACCCAAGAACGTGGTGGTTATTATCGTCGAAAGCTACGGAAAGGAATATCTGGGATTCTTCAACCATGACCTTGACGGCGGCAAATACAAGGGATACACTCCATTTATCGACTCGCTAATGGCTAAGTCGCTAACCTTCAAATATAGCTATGCCAACGGGCGCAAGAGCATTGACGCTATGCCCAGCGTGCTCTCGGGCATTCCCATGATGAAGGAACCGTTCTTCGTCACTCCAGCCTCGATGAACAACCTGAGCGGCATGGCGCGACAACTCGATGGCAAGGGCTATACCACAGCATTCTTCCACGGAGCACAAAACGGGTCGATGGGATTTGAGGCTTTTGCTCGCTCCACAGGCTACAAGCAATATCTGGGACGTACCGAATTCAACAACGACCCCACTACACGTGGCGACGAAGACTACGATGGCACCTGGGCAATTTGGGACGAGCCATTCTTGCAGTTCATGTGCCACAAAATCAATGGTTTCAAAGAGCCGTTCCTAGCCACCGTGTTCACTGCCTCTAGTCACCATCCGTTTAAGGTGCCCGAGGAGCTTGAGCAGCAGTATCCCGAGGAAGGCACCCAGCCCATCCACAAGTGTGTGCGCTACACCGACATGGCTCTGCGCCGTTTCTTCGAGGATGCTTCCAAGCAGCCTTGGTTTAAGAACACCATCTTCATCTTCACTGCCGACCACACCAACCAAACAACTCACGACGTGTATAAAACCGACCTGGGAATGTTCTCAATTCCAATTGCTTTCTACACCCCCGATGGCTCACTTGAGCCCGCCGTGCGTGACGATGTGGTGATGCAGCAAGCCAACGTCATGCCCACACTCATGGGAATGCTAGGATATGACCAACCTTACCTAGCCTTTGGTTGCGACGTACTCAACACGCCGCCCGAACAGACTTGGGCATTCAACTACAACAACGGCATCTACCAATTCCTGCAAGGCGACTGGATGATGCAGTTTGACGGCGACAAAGTCAAGGCTATGTACCGCTTCAAGCAAGACCCAATGCTCAAGCAAAACCTCGCTGGCAAAGCTCCTGAGCAAGCCGCCATGGAACGCCAGCTCAAAGCCCTAATCCAGCAATACATGACCCGCATGACCGAAGACCGGCTCACTATAAGGAAATAAGTAATAAGTAATAGAACCTAAAGCAATGAGAAAAGAGGATTTTAAGAAATTAATAGAGAGCAACGCTCAAGTGATTGAGCAGATAAGGAAGAGCGCTCACGAGCTGCACGCCAGCGTGAACCAGAGCTACGACAGTCATCCTTATGGCTACCACCTTGACATGGTGGCCGACTCGGTTTATCGCTATGGACATCTCGTGTGCGACACCCCTGGCGACGTGCTGCCACTGCTTTTTGGAGCCTACTATCACGACAGTATCGAGGACGCACGGCTCACCTATAACGACGTGCGAAAAACTGCGGCCCAGTTCATGGACGACCGGCAGGCACTTCTCGCAGCCGAGATTGCCTATGCCCTCACCAACGACAAAGGACGCACTCGCGCCGAGCGAGCAGGAGAGAAATACTACGCTGGAATCCGCGAGACACCCTACGCTCCCTTCGTCAAACTCGCCGACCGCCTGGCAAACATCTCCCACTCCTGCACCCATAGCAACCAACGCATGATAAAGATCTACCAAGAAGAACTCCCCCACTTCCTCGAAGCCATCACCCCCGATACCAACGACCCACGCCACTCCCTCCCACAACCCATGATCGACGCCATAATCAAACTCATCAACGAGTAACCAAAACTGCATATTTGAGTGGGATGGGGTAGGAGATTATTTTGGAGAGGGCTTTTTTGTTTTTTAGATTTTTATTAATTTTGCAGTTGTTGATGAAAAAGCACCTTAATGATCTTTCAACGTTATGATTACCTACTGGAAATATGACACACGATATGTTCAGGTTGACGAGTGGCAGCCTGGATGCTGGATACGCGTGAGCAATCCCACTGCCGAGGAACTCGAACTGCTTGAGAGCCGCTGGCAAGTGCCTCTCGATGAGGTGCACGACGCTAACGATGCCGATGAGCGTCCTCGTCTGGATCAAGAAGACGATTGGATTGCTGCCATTGTGCGTATCCCCAACAGCTATGTCGATGAGGACGGCGACACGGTGTTTACCACGCGCCCGCTTTCGGTCCTGATCAACGGCGACGTGTTTGTCACAGTGAGCTTCTTTGAGAGCCCCGTGCTTAGCGACTTCATCGCATGGAGCAACCGCCGAGGCCAGCCCGAGCGTCGAGGCTGCGACATGTTGCTCTCGGTGTTGCTTTCCAGTTCGGTGTGGTACCTCAAGTACCTGAAGCAGATGAACTCCATGATGATGACTGCCGAGGAGCGTCTTGAGAAATCGATGAGCAATGAGGAGCTACAAAAGATGATGGGACTTGGAAAATACCTTATCTACTTTATCACGTCGCTGCGAGGCAACGAAATGGTGCTCATGCGCCTCAAAAAAGTGCTTCGCAATGTGACCTACGATGAAGACCTGCTCGACGATGTGGAAATCGAGATGCAACAGGCCTATGACACAGCCTCAATCTATAGCAAGATTCTTGAGCGTCAGCAGTCGACCTATTCATCCATCATTGGTAATAACATGAACGTGATAATGCGCACCCTCACCGTTATCACCATCATCCTGATGGTGCCCACAGGCATCGCAGGTTTCTACGGAATGAACGTGCCCAACGGCATGGAGTCGTGGATGTGGGGATTTGTGTTCGCAATCATGCTCTCGGTGATACTATCGATACTGATTTACGTATACCTCAAACGCAAAAAACTCATCTAAGAAAAGTGAGGCAATGTGCCTATACCCCCCTTTATCCTCCTTCATTTTTTTAGAGGAGGAGCTAAAAAGTGTTTCCAGCAATGTCTCATTTTGAAATCATTAACAAAAAACTGACCGTTGATAATAGATAACTGAAAACTATTTGTTATCTTTGCATTTCGTTTTTTATAGAATGAATTTGACGCATGGAGATTAGTTACATTACCCAGAATGTGGAGATGCCAGCTATCGATGCCGAAAAGGTGAAAAGCTGGATTGAGACGGTGGCTCACGAGCATGGCAAGCGCGTAGGTGCATTGACCTATGTGTTCTGCGACGATGAATACATTCTCGCCACCAACAACCAATTTCTGGGTCATGACTATTACACCGATATCATCACCTTCGACTATAGTAACAGCCACCGTATTAGCGGCGACATGGTGATATCGCTCGACACGGTTCGCAGCAATGCCGAACAGCTGGGTGTGGACTACCAGGGCGAGCTCCTGCGCGTCATCATCCACGGTGTGCTGCACCTGTGCGGCATCAACGACAAGGGTCCCGGCGAGCGCGAGATCATGGAGCGTCATGAAAACGAAGCGCTGGCTATTCTGCCCGAAAACGTCATCAAGAAATGAGATTTGACTACGATGTAATAGTGATTGGTGCCGGTCATGCCGGCTGCGAGGCGGCATGTGCCGCTGCCCGACTGGGTTCCCCTACCCTGCTCATCACAATGGACATGAACAAGGTGGCTCAAATGAGCTGCAACCCTGCTGTTGGCGGCATCGCCAAGGGACAGATAGTGCGCGAGATTGACGCTCTGGGCGGCCAGATGGGCATTGTCACCGACCGCTCGTCAATCCAGTTCCGCATGCTCAACCGCAGCAAGGGACCAGCAATGTGGAGCCCTCGTTCGCAGAGCGACCGCACACGCTTCATCGAAAACTGGCGCAAAATCCTTGACAGCACTCCCAACCTTTATATGTGGCAGGACAGTGCCACAAGCCTCGTCATTGAGGACGGCACAGTCAAGGGCGTGCAAACCGCTTTTGGCGTGACCTTCACTGCTAAAGCCGTCATTCTCACTGCCGGCACTTTCCTCAATGGATTGATGCACGTGGGGAGTGTGCAGGTTGAAGGCGGCCGAGTGTCGGAACCAGCATCAACGGGCATCACCGAGCAACTTGTGGAGTTAGGCTTCACCGCCAGCCGCATGAAGACAGGCACCCCTGTTCGCCTCGACGCCCGCACCATTGACTACAGCCAATGCCAGCGCCAAGATGGCGAGAACGACTTCCATCATTTCTCCTATCTGCCCGGAGTTCGCAGCGAGCTGCGTCAACGTCCGTGCTGGATTGTTTTCACCAACGAAGAAGTGCACCAAGTGCTTCACGAAGGGCTCCCCTACTCTCCGCTTTACAATGGCCAGATTCAGAGCGTAGGCCCCCGCTACTGCCCCAGTATCGAGACAAAGTTAGTCACCTTCCCCGACAAAGACTCTCACCAGCTCTTCATCGAGCCCGAAGGCGAGACAACTCAGGAGATGTACTTGAACGGCTTCTCGTCGTCGATGCCGTGGGACGTGCAAATTGAAGCAATTTCACACATTCCCGCACTGCGCGATGCGCAGGTCTATAGACCAGGATACGCCATAGAATACGACTTCTTTGACCCGCGCCAACTCACCCACACCCTCGAGACCAAACTTGTCAAGAACCTTTATTTCGCAGGACAAGTTAATGGCACCACGGGTTATGAGGAAGCAGCAGGCCAGGGCCTAGTGGCAGGCATCAACGCACACCAAAAAGTGCGCGGCAAAGAGCCGTTTGTCCTCGCCCGCGACGAGGCCTACATAGGAGTGCTTATCGACGACCTCGTCACTAAGGGCGTTGACGAGCCCTACCGCATGTTCACTTCACGCGCCGAGCACCGCATCCTGCTGCGTCAGGACGATGCCGACATGCGCCTAACTCCACGTGCCTATGAGCTGGGACTGGCATCGCTCGAACGCTACGAGTTGATGGTCTCAAAGCGAGAGCAAGTTGATGATTTAGTGGAGTTTACACGCAACTTCTCGGTAAAAGCAGCGATAATAAACCCAGCGCTCGAAGAGGCTGGATATCAACCACTTAAGCAAGGCCAAAAACTCTATGACCTCTTGCTCCGACCTCAGTTTGACATCCAACTTCTAGCACAATTCATTCCCGCGCTGCAAGAGAAACTCAACACCCTTGAGCAAGAGCGCCGCGAGGAGATAATCGAGGCCGCCGAGATAAAGATCAAGTATCACGGATACATCCAGCGCGAAGAGATGATTGCCGAGAAAATAGGACGACTCGAACGCCTCTATATTAAGGACAAGTTTGACTATTCCACCATCCTCCAACTCTCGACCGAGGCGAGACAGAAGCTTGAGAAAATCAACCCCGAAACCATAGGGCAAGCATCCCGAATTCCGGGCATCTCACCCAGCGACATCAACATCCTGCTCGTTCTCATGGGAAGGTGACACACAAGCAATGTTCCACGTGAAACATCGACCACTCCCCCATCCTCGACTCGCAAAATAAACACGACATAATTAGCAACATTAATAATAAACATCAACATGGAAAAAGAAAAGATTGACTACGTAAAGAGTAAAGTGAGAAACATTCCTGACTTTCCAGTAAAAGGAATTCAGTTCAAGGACCTCACAACCGCATTCAAAGACCCAGAATCGCTCAATATTATGCGCGATGCCATTATAGAACTGTATAAGGACAAAGGCATCACCAAGGTGGTGGGCATCGAAGCACGCGGATTCATCTTTGGCGCAATCGTTGCTTCGGCACTCGGAGCTGGATTCGTGCCCCTGCGCAAGCCGGGCAAACTTCCCGCAAAGACCATCAAGAAGACCTACACCAAAGAATATGGCGAGGACACCATCGAGATTCACGAGGACGCCATTGGTCCCGACGATGTAGTTCTCATGCACGACGACCTACTCGCAACCGGTGGCACAATGGCAGCAGCTCTCGACTTGGTTGGCATGATGAAACCCAAGAAGACTTACATCAACTTCCTGTGCGAACTTGTAGACCTTAAGGGTCGCGACATTTTCCCAGCCGATGTTGAGGTAACTTCCCTCTTCGACTTCGAAGGAGAGTAAATTTAATGCACAATGCTAAATGTGCATCACCACTCCCCTCTTTTACACTCCACTCTTCACTGAAAATTGCAGCCTATGCGCGACGAGTTGAAGTTGAAAATATCGCTCCTTCCCGACAGTCCAGGTGTGTATCAATACCTGAACCGGGAAGGAACGGTTATATATGTGGGTAAGGCCAAGAACCTAAAGCGACGTGTTAGCTCCTACTTCAACCGCGTGCACCCAGTGGTGCGCACCAACCTGCTCGTGCGAAACATCTGGGACATGAAATATATCGTTGTCAACAGCGAGGAAGATGCCCTAGATCTTGAAAACAGCCTCATAAAAGAGTTCCAGCCTCGCTACAATGTGTTGCTCAAGGACGACAAGTCCTATCCCTGGATTTGCGTCACCAAAGAGTTATTTCCACGCGTGTTTATCACCCGAGAAAAGCACACCAAGGGCACGAAATATTATGGCCCCTATCCCAAGACCGAGGTAGCACATGCACTAGTCGACACCATCAAGCAGCTCTACCCTATCCGCACTTGCCGCCACGCACTCACTACCGAGAATGTGGAAAACCGCAAGTATAAGCTATGCCTACAATACCACATCAAGAATTGTGAGGGTTGTTGCCAAGGATTTGTTTCACATGAAACATATTCGACTTATATTGAAGACATCACAAAAATTCTCAATGGCGACACCAAGCAAGTGAGTGATTTTCTCATGCAAGAGATGATGAGACTAGCCCAAGAATTGAAATTTGAGGAAGCCGAAGTACTAAAACGAAAGTATCAACTACTAGAAAAATATCGTGCAAAATCGGTTATCGTCAACCCCACAATTCACAACGTTGACGTCTTCACGATTGTGCGTGATGATGGTGCCGCCTATGTCAACTTCATGCACATGCGCAACGGGGCCATCGTGCAGAGCTTAACAGTGGAATATAAAATCCAAGATGCAGGATCGGACGAGACAAATGAAGAAATCATTTCGACAGCTGTGCGCGACATCCGAGAAAGGTTTGCCGACACCTATAAGCATGACAAAGTAAAAGAAATACTCGTCAATGTAGTTCCCGATTTTGAGATAGAGGGAATAGAATATGTGGTGCCACAACGAGGTGACAAACGCAAACTAGTAGCCATCTCGGTTAAAAACGCCGAGCAATATCGCACCGAGAAACTCAAGCGCATAGATAAACTGAATCCCGAGCAACGAGCAACACGCACCCTCACCGCAATGATGAAAGACTTGCACCTTAAAGAGCTTCCCAGGCACATTGAGTGCTTCGACAACAGTAGCATCTCGGGAACAAATGCTGTAGCAGCATGCGTGGTGTTCCGTAATGCCAAACCTGCTAAAAAAGAATACCGGCATTTCAACATAAAGAATGCCGACGGAAATGATGACTACGCTCAAATGCGCGAAGTTATTAATCGCAGATATACTCGACTCTTGAACGAGGGGACCGAGCTACCACAACTCCTGGTGGTCGACGGAGGCAAAGGACAACTAAATGCCGCTGTCGAGGTTCTCGAACAGCTGGGGTTGCGTGAAACAATTGCCGTTATTGGCATCGCAAAGCGCCTTGATGAGATATTTTTCCCTGGCGACAGTGTGCCACTATATATTGACAAAAACAGCGAGACAATAAGGGTTATCCAAAAGCTTCGCGACGAGGCCCACCGCTTTGGCATCACTCATCACCGCAACAAGCGCAGCAAGTCACAAATCCATAGTCAGCTTGATGACATCAAGGGAATAGGTCCTGCAACTCGAAATGCACTTCTCAAGCATTTCAAGAGTCTCAAACGAATCAAGGAAGCATCGAATGATGAAATTTCACTTGTTGTGGGAGCCAACAAAGCACGACTTGTGATTGAGGCACTAGAAATTGGCAACAACGGCCAGCACGAGTAGGGGAGAGCTGTTTTCTCGTATTTTCTCATTTTTCTGAATAAAATAATCCGACATCCCAACAAATGCATCAACACACTGAAACACAATTAAATAACAACCAAAAGTCATCATTTTAAGCCGTTTTCCTCGCATTTTTTGAGGCTATTTTCAAAAACTAAGGCAAATATCCGAGTGAGAACTCAATATTTTTTATTATCTTCGTGACATAAAAACAAATACCATAAATAATCTTCAATCATGATAAATGTTTTTCACATCGTCTCGAGCAAGACATGGGGTGGGGCAGAACGATATGCCAGTGACCTCGTCGCTCACATGCGTCACGATCCCGACTTCTATGTCGAGGTGGTGAGTGCCAAGAACGACGACATCATCGAGCAGTTCCAAAAGATGGACATTCCAGTATCGATTCTGCCACTCAAGGGCATTCGTGACATCGATAGCCCGGTGCGACTTGCAAGAATGCTTCGCAAGGGCAAGAACATCGTTCATGTTCACACCTATCGTGATGCCGTCACTGCTGTGATGGCTCGCATCATCAGCGATAATCCCAACACCAAGGTCGTTTTCACGCCTCACACCCTTAAGAAACCCACATTTAACTATGTGTCGAAAAAGGTTTACAACAACATTGACCACTATGTCTTTGTATCGCAGTTTGCCTACGACCATTTCCTTGCTCACGCAGCGCCTCGCATCAAGAAGTCGCTCACCAGCGTGATTCCTGAGAGTGTGCTCAACACCGACACCAGTGCCCAGGCTCCAGTTCCTGACCTGCGCAAGGAGTTGAAGATGACTCCTGAGCAGGCATTGATCATGTTCCATAGCCGCCTGAATCATGAGAAAGGCGTTGACGTGTTGCTCAAGGCCATCACCGACCTTGACCGCGAGAGCTACAAACTCGTAATGCTTGGCGAAGGACAAGACAAGGCAGTTCAACGCATCAAGAGCTATATCATTGAGAATAAGCTAGTTCACAATGTGCATCTACTCGGTTTCCAACGCAACATGCATGGCTACCTGTGGCAGTGCGACTTTGGCGTGCAACCATCGGCCATACCCGAGATGCAGGGCATCAGCAACCTGGAATATATGAAGCAGGGCAAGCCCATCATCACCACCAACAATGGCGCGCAACAAGAGTATGTGCGGAACATGGAGAACGGAATTCTCGTCAAGCCCAATAATGTAGAGCAACTCGCCGAGGCAATAAAGACGCTCGTTAATGACCGCGAACTCATCCACCGCATGGGTCGCCAAGCCAAGCATGACTTTGACACCAACCTCAACTATGAGAGCTTCTACCACAAGATAACATCTCTTTACAGCCGACTACTAAACGACTGAGTAACAATAGGGTAGTGGGGCTATATAATTAAATATGAATAAAATATTGAATCCGTGGCGTGGTCATCCACGCTACAACTGTTTTGGGTGCGCACCCAACAATCCCATTGGCTTGCACCTTGAGTTTTGGGAAGACGGCGACGACATCGTCACCCACTGGCAACCTGAGCCAAATTATCAAGGATGGATCGACACCATGCATGGCGGCATCCTGAGCACGCTCATCGACGAGACTTGTGGCTGGGTTGTAACAAGCAAGATGCACACCAACGGCTTCACCGTTGAGATGAACGTGCGCTTTCGCAAGGCTGTGTCAACACATGACCCAAAACTTACAGTGCGTGCTCACATCACTGGCCAACGTCGCAATCTGCTCTTCATGCACGCTGTGTTGACCAACGATGCTGGCGAAACATGTGTAGAGGGTGATGTTACCTACTACCTGATGAGCGCCGAGAAGGCCAAGGAAATAGGCTTTGAGTCGTTTGGCGATTAGGGTTTTATTTTTTTAGGAACGCGAGTACATTTTTGTCAAAGATTTTAGTTATTTTTGTGGAATAAATTCTAGAGGGCATGAAAGTTGTCTTGGTCAATAAGAGTGACAGCAAAGGTGGCGCTGCAGTTGTGTCGCTGAGGCTCATGCATGCCCTTGTTGACGCTGGCGTTGATGCCCGTATGCTCGTGATTGACAAGCAGAGTAACGACAACTTGGTCGACGTTATGGGCAGCAAGTGGGGCAACAAGTGGCGATTCCTTGCCGAAAGGGTAGGGGTGTGGTGCCGTAATGGTTTCGACCGCAGCACCCTGTTCATGACCGACCCTGCCACACATGGTGTAAACATATCCAATCATCCCTGGATAAAAGATGCCGATGTGGTGTGCCTTAACTGGGTGAACCAGAGCACATTGTCGCTCAAAGGCATAGAGCAGATTGCCAAGAGCGGCAAACCCATAGTGTGGACCATGCACGACATGTGGAACTGCACTGGTTCGTGTCATCATGCCTACGAATGTCCGGGCTATAAGACAACCTGCGAGAGTTGCCATCTGCTGGGCAGCAAGGGACGTGACCTTTCTACCGTTACACAGCAACGCAAACGCCAACTTTACCGGGAAACCGACATCCACTTTGTGGCGGTAAGCAACTGGCTAGCAGCCAAGTGCCGTGAGAGCAGCCTGATGCATGACAGCGATATCAGTGTGATTGCCAACGCATTCCCTGTCGAGAACTTCTCGGCTACAAGGTTGCCAAACGGTGATTACGGCATCGATGACGACAAGAAAGTGATTGTGATGGGTGCTGCACGCCTTGACGACCCTGTGAAAGGTTTTGACCAGCTTATTGCTGCGACAAAGCACGTTGCCGAGCATAAGCCAGAGCTAGCCCAGCGCTTGCATTTGGTGCTGTTTGGTGCTATAAAAGACGCGTCATTGCTCGACCAAATAGCCTTGCCTTACACTCATCTTGGTGTGGTAAATGATGTAGCCAGAGTGTACAGCCATGGTGATATCGTTCTCTCGACATCGCTCTATGAGACACTGCCTGGCACGCTCATCGAGGGGCAGGCTAGCGGATGCTTGCCAGTGACCTTTGGGATGGGCGGACAGGCCGACATCGTAGACCATCTCAAGACGGGATATATTGCTGAGTATAAAGACACTGCGAGCATTGCCGAAGGTATAGAGTGGGCGATTGGTGCCAATGTTTCAAGGCAATTTCTGCACGATGAGGTGGAGCGCAAATTTGCTGCATCAAAAATAGCGCAACAATACATTGAACTATTTGAAAATATAATAACCTAAAAATATAGTGGATTATGAAGAAAAGTACACTGATGATGGGAATAGCGTCGGCATTATTGCTGGCGATAGTGTGCTGCCCTGCTGCACAAGCACGGAAAAAAAACAATAGGCCGCATCCCAAACTGGTAATGAAAGCGCTGGTAGTTTATTATTCTCAAACGTCGAACACCAAGGCTGTTGCCATGGAGATTGCCAGATTGCGTCATGCCGACATTGCTGAAATTGAGCTTGTTAACCCTTATGACAAGGATTACAATGCCACCATTGAGCGTTGCAAGAAGGAAAAGAAAGAAGGCATTCTCCCCGAGATTAAACCATTGAAAGTTGATGTTTCAAAATATGACGTGATATTCTTGGGATATCCAATATGGTTTGGCACCTATGCTCCCCCTATTGAAGCTTTCCTAAACCAGGTGGACTTGAGTGGCAAGATAGTGGTGCCGTTCTGCACCTTTGGCAGTGGAGGTCTTGAGTCGAGTGTAAAGAGCCTTGCCGCCAAACAGCCAGGAGCCGAGATTCTGGATGGTTACGGAGTGCGCGCTGCACGCATGGATGCTATGCCCGAGGAGGTAGACCAGTTCTTAACGGCCAGCTATTTCATCAAGGGCAAGGTCGTGAAGCTCGGTGAGTTCTCGGCAACTCATAGCGTTAGCAATGACGAGGCGGCCATCTATGATGCTGCAATTGGTGATTACCCTATGATGCAAAACACCAGACCACTTTTCGTTGCTTCGCGCGCTATTCCCGACGGCACTGAATACCTGTTCACCGCCTACGAGAAGCGAAAGGAGCCAGTTGACCCAAATATGTCGATGCGTCCTCCAAAGGAGATGCACGTTTATGTGATAGCAATCAATGGCAAGGCACCCGTGTTTACTAAGGTTGTAAGATAAATGTATAAAAATAGATAATCATGCAAACAGTATTATTTACAAGTACGATATTTGGTCCCATCCACAGCCGCAGGCTGGGGACTTCGCTTGGTATTAACCTAATGCCTAATGATGGCAAGATTTGCTCGTTTGACTGCCTCTACTGCGAGGCGGGCTACAACGCCCAGGGTCCTGGCACCACTGGCGTGTCGAAGCGCGAAGAAGTGAAAAAGCAACTCAAGGCCAAGCTAAAAGCGATGCACGAGGCAGGTGAGAAACTCGACGTGATAACCTTCTCGGGCAATGGCGAACCCACATTGCACCCCAACTTCAAGGAGATAGTGCACGACGTGATAAACCTGCGCAACCAGTATTTTCCCGAGGCTAAAGTGAGCGTGCTGAGCAACGCCACGATGGCTGGTCGCCCCAATGTGATAGCAGCCCTCAAGCAAGTGGATAACAACATCCTCAAGCTCGACAGCGCTGTGGCTCGCACTATGCGATTGATTAACCGCCCAACGTCGCCCAACGTGCTTCCACAAGGTATTATCGAGGACTTGAAGGCCTTTGGTGGCAAGTGCATCGTCCAGACCATGATGGTGCGCGGTGAGCACGACGGACAGATTGTGGACAACACCACCGACGCCGAGATTGACGCTCTAATCAACGCCTATCTCGCAATAAAGCCTAAGGAAATCATGCTCTACAGTATTGATCGCAAAACTCCTGAGGAGAAACTTGTGAAGGTGCCTGCCGAGGACCTCAAGCGCATAGCACGACACATTGAGAAAGAGACTGGCATTACTGTGCAAGTGAGCTGTTAGTTCATAGTTAATAGTTCACAGTTCATAGTTTTTGGGGGTGTACTATATTGAGGATGAGGAGTTTGGCAAGATGTATGTTAGCATGCGTGCTGGCATGCGCAACATTACCATGCGGTGGAAGGGTGGCTCGCTCTATGTGAACGCGCCTAGATCGGTCTCGATAACCCAAATCAATTCCACTCTCAACAAGTTTCGCGACAAGCTTCGAGCATCTCGCGAAAAGGAGTCTATTACCTATAACATTAGGCAGGTGATTCAATGCTATGGACTCACGCTGACAATCAAGGAACAGGACAAGAAGCCTAGTTTAATACTTTTCAAGCACAGTTGCGACAATGTGGATGTGCTTGTGCCTAAAGGAATTGACTTGAGCGAGCCAAGAAACAAAAATTGGATATCAAAAGCGTTGCGCCATGCTCTCAACGGACACACACAGCCACTCATTGAGCTGGCGCAGGAAGTGAGCAGGCGGCTTGGAGTTGCTCCTGCACGGTTTGAGATAGGGCGGGGCTTGCGCAAGATGGGCCATTGCACGCCCGACAGGGTGATACAGCTGTCGGCTAACCTCATGTTCTTGCCCGAAGACCTCATTGAACTTACTATATGCCACGAACTTGCCCACCTCACGCACATGAACCACTCACCGCAGTTCCATGCTCTCGTTGACAAATACCTGAATGGGCGAGAAAAACTACTGGAATTGAAGCTGAAAAAGTTCAAGTGGCCAGTAATGTGATTTCTCATCATCAGCACTTTTTCATTTATCCCAAATAGGGCATTAAGTTTCATGCGATAGTAACTGCGTTAACAGTAACAAAAACTAGCTATCGTCAACCTAATGACCTATTTGGGTTTAAATATTAAAAAAAGTGAGCTTTAATTTTGAAATTATTTATACATGCACTAACTTTGCACACAGTTAAACGAGATTATAATTAAATTTTATTACTATGAGTATCAATAGGTGCCCTAATTGTGGTAATGAATTACCCGAGGATTCAGCTTTCTGTAACAAATGTGGAAGCAGAATTGAAATGAAAGAAAGAAACTACCGTCGCGACTATGAAGACTGGGACGATGATGACGATTATGATCGCCGAGACAGACGCAACAATCGCGATAACAACAAAAAAAGTATAGTTCCCTATGTTTTGATTGGCATAGGCATTGCGACATTCCTTGCCATTTGGTTAATCCACCAAAAATTTGGCACTAGCGATAAAGATAGAACCCCAACCGAGAAGGTGAGCATTGTTGACAACAGCAACAGTGCTGCTGCCGACGCTCTGTCGCGTGCTCTTAACGAGAACAACTATGTGGGCGACGGTGCCACCATCGTCTATGCAATGCGCATCTCGGGCTCTGAGCCTGGTGTCAACGACAAGATTATTGGTATCACTCAGTCTAACAAGGGCGACGACTCGTTCTATAAGCTCTATGAGTTGCTGCAGAATGGCGAGAAATGGACCATCGACCCTGAGCACATCAAGCAAGTGTCGACTTCGGGAAGAGATGTTTCATTTGACCAGAATAAGCTCAAAGCTGGTGTCGACATGATTCCTCAAATCGCTGAGATTGATGGCAAGAAGTATTTCTTCTACGCTTATTTGAGCCTTCCTAAGGGCGATGCAAGCAACCAAGCAAGCGTTGTGCTCAACCTTTATGATGTAGACTCAAGAACCATCACTTCGGCAACCTATGAGGGCACATTCCAGAATGTCAACAGCGAGCAGGCTATCGTGTGCCGTCCAGCATCGGGCTCGTCGGAGACAGTGAAATGGATGAATGAGCAAGCCCGCAATTTCATCCGCATCCTGAGCATCAGTGGTGCCGATGGTGAGAAAGAGACCAAGGCCGAGGAACAGAGACCAGTAGCCGAGGAACAAAGGCCAGCAGCTGCCGAGCAAAAACCTGCCGAAACTACAGCTGCAACAACTACCGAGCCTACCGCTCCAGCACCAACTGCTGTGGGTGAAGAGAAAGATAAAGACAGCCCAATGTTCAGCAAGGACGACATTGTAGAGACCAAGCAGGCTGGAAACTACAAAGTGTTCCGCCTCAAGGACGGTAGCGTAGTGCGCTATGACCGCACCACAGGCAAAAACACCAAGATTCATCAAGGTGGAGCCGAAGCAATAGGCTTTGAGAACACCGAGAAGGGAATTCTCAACATCCGCAAGGCCGACGGCAGCCGTGAGCAAGTGAACCTCAACAATGGTCAAAAGACCACCAAACCAGCGCCACAGCCTGCCCAGCCAGCCGAGAAGAAAACGGAATGATGGATAAGTCCAATTTTATTCCTTTAAATGATATTTTAACACGTGGAGAATACTCTTCTTCACGTGTTTTGTATGCTCTCCTCCATCCGCTTGTCGAGCAACTTATGTCGAAGACTTGTGATGATGACAATCAAGATAATGGCACCTTGACAATCGATTCTATTTATCTCTCGCCTAGCATGAATGAAGTGGATGTGAGAAGCGCCAGCACAAGCGAGAGCAGGAATGTGAGCGACTGGGGAGCTATCATTCTGGATGTTATGAAGCAAATCAATTCCAACGACAAAAAGCTCGCTAAGATTGCCAATGACTGCCTAACGGGAGAAATCACCACCCTCTCTCAGCTCCACCTCATGCTGGAGCGACGCGTTAGCCACGCAATTTATATTATCCTTCTCATTATCATTATTTCAGGATTGGCTTTACTAGCCTTTTCGCATTTAGGCTTTTGATTAATGAGAATTTGTGCGAATGACTTTTTTTTACTATTTTTGTAGTTTTAAATGCATTATCAACTATGAGAATCGGAATAATAGTAGCTATGAGCAAGGAGCTGGAGTTGCTCAAACCCATGCTCGAGAACATGAGAGTTAGTGACAGCAATGGCGTTAAGTTCTATTGCGGTAACATAGGAAACCACAAAATCGCTGCCATGCAATGCGGTGTTGGAAAGGTTAATGCCGCCTTGGGTGCCTTGTCAATGATTGAGACTTACCATCCTCAGTTGGTAATCAACACTGGCGTGGCTGGAGGCATGGGCAACAAGGTGAATGTGATGGACATGGTAGTTGGCAGCAAAGTGTGCTATCACGACGTGTGGTGCGGTGGATTTGACGACACCATGAGCTATGGACAGGTTCAAGGAATGCCCCTATACTTTGATGCAGCCAGCAATGTTACCAAAATGATTGAAGAGAACGACAGCCTTCATTGTGGCCTTATCGTGAGCGGTGACCAGTTTATTGACTCAGAGAAACAAATAGAGGCCATAGGCAAGCATTTCCCCGATGCTATGGCTGTTGATATGGAGAGTGGAGCAATAGCTCAAACCTGCTACATCAAGAAGACGCCATTTGTGAGCATGCGCGTTATTAGCGACTCTCCTGGGGCAAACCACGACAACTCTAAGCAATACAGCGACTTTTGGGAAGATGCCCCAGCCCACACACTTGCAGTGGTAAAAGATTTGCTTAAGAAGTTAGACTAAGATAATTATCACACAAAACATCATATATTTTTATGGAAAAGATTGCGAGTTTTAATATCGACCACACCAAGCTACAGCGAGGAATATATGTGGCTCGAAAAGATAAAATTGAGGGTGGAGGCATCATCACGACTTTTGACATTCGCATGAAATTGCCCAACAGGGAACCTGCCGTTAGCCAGAGTGCCTTGCACACTATGGAGCATCTTGCCGCCACATTCTTGCGCAACCATCCACAATGGGGTAGTAAAATTGTTTACTGGGGTCCAATGGGTTGCTGCACAGGCAACTCCTTGCTCATGCAAGGCGACTTGGGGTCGAAAGACATAGTGCCCCTGATGCAGGAGCTTTTCACTTTTATCGCCGAATTTGACGATGACATACCCGGTGCTAGTGCCGCAGAGTGTGGCAACTATATGCTCAACAACCTGCCTATGGCAAAATGGGAGGCTCGCAAATTTCTGGTAGAAGTGCTCAACGACATCAAGCCCGAAAACCTAATCTATCCTTAAAGAAAAAAATCTGGGGCAAGAGAGTGATAACACTTGACACTTGTTCCTCATTACTAGCTATTTATACTTAATACATCATGGCTTTTTTTAAATTCTTTACTAAAGAGAAAAAAGAGACTCTCGACAATGGCTTGAACAAAACTAAAGAAGGGCTTTTTTCTAAACTCAAGAAGGCCGTTGCCGGCAAGTCAACAATCGACGACGATGTGCTCGACAACCTCGAGGAGGTGTTTATCACCAGCGACATGGGTGTGGACACCACTCTCAAGATTCTAGACCGCATCCAGGAACGCGTAGCACGCGATAAATATGCCTCGACATCCGAGCTCAACGACATGCTCTGCGACGAGATAACACAGCTGCTGGCCGACAATGATAACTCCAACCGCGAAGACTTCACAGTCGATGACGACAAGAAACCTTATGTCATCATGGTTGTGGGTGTGAACGGTGTGGGTAAAACCACTACAATTGGCAAACTCGCCTACCAGTTTACTCAAGCGGGCAACAAGGTGGTGCTCGGTGCTGCCGACACCTACCGCGCTGCTGCCGACGAGCAACTCGAGATTTGGGGCGAGCGAGTGGGAGTGCCAGTTATCAAGCACAAGATGGGTACCGACCCTGCATCGGTGGCCTATGACACCGTTGCCAGCGCTAAGGCACAGAATGCCGACGTTGTGATTATCGACACCGCTGGCCGTCTGCACAACAATGTGGGCCTGATGAACCAGCTCACCAAGATCAAGAACACGATGAAAAAGGTGCTTCCCGATGCTCCTAACGAAGTGTTGCTCGTTCTTGATGGCTCTACTGGACAGAACGCATTTGAGCAGGCTAAGCAGTTTGTGGCAGCTACCGAGGTCAATGCGCTGGCAGTCACCAAGCTCGATGGCACAGCCAAGGGTGGCGTGGTGATTGGTATCAGTGACCAGTTCCACATCCCCGTGAAGTACATTGGGCTTGGCGAGCGCATGGAAGACCTCCAAATTTTCCGTAAAGAAGAATTCGTTAAATCCCTCTTCGGCAAGTAATTTTTAGGGGAGAGGGAGAGTGAGAGGGAAGAGTGAGAGTCTTAAAATTTGTATTTTTATGGAAGATATTTATTTTGTTTTTGAAAAACTTGATGTTTATCAAAAGGCTCGTAAATTAGTAAAAGACATTTATTTGCTGCTTGAACATTTTCCCTCATATGAAAAGTATTCTTTATGTGATCAAATTAGACGATCTGCAATCTCTGTACCATCTAATTTAGCTGAAGGCAGTGGAAGATTCTCACTAAAGGAACGCATACATTTTGTAGAAATTTCTTATGGTTCATTGATGGAGGTATATTGTCAACTAACTATTGCTAATGATTTAGGTTATTATCCTGCAGAACAATATAAAGAGTTTAAAATACGTATAGATGAAATTTCAAGAATGTTATATGGGCTGAGAAACAGTTTATTAGATAAGATAAACAAATGATTTATTTCTCTTCCCTCTCACTCTTCCCTCTCACTAAATGAAATGAAAAGAAACAAAGTTGATATTATATCGTTGGGGTGCTCTAAGAATCTGGTGGATTCGGAGCACCTTATTCGTCAGTTGCATGCAGCTGGCTACACAGTGGAGCACAATCCAAGCCATGTCGACGGTGAGATAGTGGTGGTGAACACCTGCGGCTTTATCGCCGATGCGCAGGAGGAGTCGATAAACACTATTCTCGAACTTGGCGAGGCCAAGCGCCAAGGACGCATCCGCCGCCTCATGGTGATGGGATGCCTGAGCGAACGCTTCCTTGCCGAACTTACCGAGGAACTGCCTGAGGTAGACCGCTTCTATGGCAAATTCAACTGGAAGCAGATGCTCAACGACTTGGGCAAAAGCTATCGTGATGACCTTGCCAGCGACCGCATTCTCACTACACCGCCACACTATGCCTATATGAAAATCTCGGAGGGCTGTAACCGTTTTTGCGCCTTCTGCGCAATTCCTCTCATCACAGGGCGTCACAATAGTGTGCCCATGGAGCAGCTGCTTGATGAGACCCGCAACCTTGTGGCACGTGGCGTGAAGGAATTCAACGTGATAGCGCAAGACTTGTCGAGCTACGGCCTTGACATCTACGGCAAGATGATGCTGCCTGAACTGATAGAGCAGATGGCGGCCATTGATGGTGTGGAGTGGATAAGGCTGCACTATGCCTATCCCACACAGTTCCCTTGGGACATCCTGCCTGTGATGGCTCAGCACGACAATGTGTGCAACTATCTCGACATCGCCTTGCAGCACATCAGCGACAAAGTGCTTACCAACATGCGTCGCCACATCACCCGCGATGAGACGTTAAGGCTCATCGAACGTATGCGTCGTGAAGTGCCAGGATTGCACTTGCGCACAACTCTGATGGTGGGTTTCCCGGGCGAGGGCGACAGAGAGTTTGACGAACTGATGGACTTCGTGCGTGAGGCTCGATTTGAGCGCATGGGTGCCTTTGCCTACAGCGAGGAGGCAGGCACATGGGCTGCCAACAACCTAAACGACGACATACCTCAAGACGTGAAACAAGCTCGCCTTGAAGCTCTGATGGACCTACAAGAATCAATCTCAATGGAAATCCAAGAGAGCAAGGTAGGCACTACCCAGCGCGTCATCATCGACCGCGAGGAAGAAGAATACTACGTGGGCCGCACCCAATATGACTCACCCGAAGTTGACCCCGAAGTTCTTATCACTAAAGACCGCATTTTTACCCCAGGATGCTTCTATAACGCCCACATCACCAGCGCTTTGCCCTTCGAGCTCATGGCGATTTGCGCTGATTAGTGAGAATAAAACACTATGAAAAAAGTTCTTTTTATTTTAATAACAGCATTGGCGATGACTTCTAACGCGCAGGAAGTTGACAAACTGGCTCTCAGGATGGCTTTGGAGCAGCAGTTGGGTGATTATCCCGAGTCGACGCTGCAAGATGTCTACAAGGCCTTCTATCAAGAACATTTTGGGCCTGAGCACATGATTAGCGACACGGCTGCTGTGCGCAACTACCTTGAATATGAACTCGCCCACTGCGATGACCAAGTGGGACACCTATACTATGAGTCCATTGGCCTTGACGGCGGTTACGTGAGAGTTTATTTAAAGGCCGTAACAGATGGGCTCATCACTGCCGAAGAACTATTGCGGGCGTTTCTCGACAGCGCAGCAGCACGCACTGAACCGCCTGTAGAGTGGCAGGTAAAGTGGGAGGCTATAGTTGGTACCATCGACGAGATAAGGCCTGGCTTTAGTGCTGGTGAGCGCGAAATGCTGCGTGAGGCGAGCATTAAGAATCAAGCCGTTCATCACAGCAAGGCCTATAACGCAGCCTATCATCCTCACTACCGCATCGTTGATCACACCATCTTTGAGATGCTGCTTAAGCCCTTAATCGACAGATGACAGACCAAAGAGTTTTTATTCAAACAAATTATTCTCCTAAAGAGAGAAAAAATCATTTTTTTATCTATATTTGCAGAATAATAGAAATTAAATCAATAGAATCATGAAAAAGATAATCTCTCTATCATTAATGCTTTTAATAGCATTGTCAATCAACGCAAAGATAAATACAAATGTTTGGGACTTGTCGTTGGGCAATAGCAATAAACAACAGGTCACTGATGTTATAAAGAAAAAAGGGTTTGAGCCTCTTGCGTTAAGTGAAACTGTAGTGGGCATAGAACCCAAAAGTGGACTTGATTATGGCGGGATGCATTGGTCGGCAATGACTTTTGGTTTTTATAACAACACATTATATGAGATTAAATTCTTTAAATATGATGAAAAAAACTATTCCGAGGTGCTTTATATTCTTGAGACACTCAAGGAGAAGTTAGAGGAGAAATATGAAGATTATTATTTGTTCTCCGATGAGGAGTCTCTTGTTTTTGATGATGGAACTAGCACCTTATGCTTGACTCTTTTTAATAGAAAACAAATAGGCCTAGTCTATTTAAACAATGCCCTTGATAAAGCAAAAAAGCAAGCCGAAGATGCCGAACTATAACATTCAAAACATTCTTGACCGAATATGGCTATGCCAATAAATTGCTCACTGAATAGTGAGCATATTTTTTTAAAGCAGGTCTCACAACCAAGACATTAGCATCTTTTTTTCTCTTTTTTTGAAAAAAAGTTTGGTTTTGGTGTAACATTTTGTGCTATCCTTACGTCTAGATAAGTGAGCGACAATTTTAGGACGCAAATTATTAACAACACAATAACATTTATCATCATGAAGAAATTTTTAGTTTTAGCTCTCGTGGCAATGATTAGCGCCACTGGTTTCAGCAAGACAATCGACGAAGTTTTCAACTCATTTCCCAAAGCCGACAATGTGCAGGAGGTGACTCTTGACAAGGCAATGCTTGCCATGGCAGGGAATGCAGGTGGCGAGCAGGCCAAGCAGATGAAGAACATCGATGTAATGCGAGTTATCGCCATCGAGGACGCTACTGCCGAGCAAGTGAAGATTGCCAAAGAGCTGATGGATGAGGGAGTTGATGGCTTTGACGTAATGGTCGATGCCGACGAGGAGGGCGAGCACGCATTAATCCTTACTCAAGGCGATGAAAAACTGATTAGCAAAATGCTCATCATTGCCATTACTAAAGAAGAGGTGGCTGTCGTCTTGATTGAAGGCAAAATCGATCCCGAAAACGCCACAAATTTGGCAAACATAGCAAAATAATCGCTAAGAAGCAGGATGAACGCAACAGAGTTTAAACAGCAACTCCTTCCACTCAACGCGAGCCTCTATCGCATAGCTTTCAAGCTCATGGGTAATGAGGACGACGCAAAGGACGTGGTACAGGATGCCTACCTTAAACTCTGGAAAATGCGAGACAATATATCCAACGTCAACAACCCGCTTGCCTACTGTCTCACGATTGTCAAGAATATGTGCCTCGACCGGCACCGCGCGGCAAGCCTCAACCTAATCGACAAGCCGCCCGAGGAGCTGCCCATAGCAGGCGACGACAGCGCATCAAGGCACATAGAGCAACAACAGACTAACCGACTGCTCAACCAATGCCTGGCACGACTCCCGGTGCAGCAGCAACAAGTGCTGCGAATGCGCGACCTGGCAGGATGCTCGATGCAAGAAATAGAGAAAGCCACAGGCCTAACAGCAGTAAATGCGAGAGTGCTCCTGAGCCGAGCGAGGAAATCACTGAGAAACCAATTTCTAACACACCAATCATCATGAACAAGAATGAAATAGACCAATTGCTGAGCAAGTTCTACCGCGGCGAGACAACTCTCGACGAGGAACAACAGCTGCGCAACTCCCTCAGCGACGACAGCGTCGACGCCTTGCTCATGAAGGAGCTTGAGGGTGTGGACAACGAGATTGAGGTGCCTGCCGACTTGGAATCAAACCTCAGCGACTTGATCGACCAGTGGGATGACGAGGAGCAGCAAGAGGCTAAAATCGCTCCGTCGATGTGGCGACGCACTTCATGGATAGCAGCAGCTGCAAGCGTGGCAATCATCGCCACTGTGGGAGTGTGGTTCATGCGCAACCAGCAGCAACCAGCCCAACCGGGCAAGCAACGACCCGTTATTGCACGCGTCGAAGAGCCAACAACACCTCCTGTAGTTGAAGAGGTGCCACCAGCCGAAACTCAGCTTGAGCAACAGCCCGCTGTTCAACCTCAACCTGAAATAAAACAAAAAGTACAACAATCTAAATCTGCTCGTGTGCTCAACAACAACGTTATGCACCTGGCGCAAGCCCAGGCTAAGCCACAGGTTAAAACTAAAGCACAGGCTCAGCCCGAGTTAAGTGCCAGCGACGAGGAAATAGCCCTGGCAGCACTCGAGAAGTTCGCCACAACCCTCAACAAGGGCATGGATCAGCTCAATGAGGCTGGCGAGAAAATCGACAATATCAACAATACTATTCATAAACATTTATTATAAAGATTACAATTATGAAAAAGACGATATCTATACTGATTCTCATGCTCATGGTGAGCATGGCGGCAAATGCGCAAGAGCCGTTTGCCAAGCAATTCAAAGGAAGGGAAGGTTTCGCCTGTGTCACAATTGGCAAGGCAGCAATGAAAATGATGAGCTCTAGAGGCAAGCTGGGTCGTGAAGGCTTCGGTGGTAAGCTCAAAATCGGCAATTTTGCCGACAAGATCGACCGCCTTGAAATCGTAGCAGCGAGCACACCCGAAGCATCCTATGAACTATTGGCTGCATGTCACAAGTGGATTGAGAGCGACGATTTCGAGAGTGTAATCGACGTTGACGAAAGTGGGCAGCAGGCTTCAATCTACGCCAAGACTGGCGGCGACCAGAACATCTTCCTCCTCCTCGCGCAGGACAAGGAAACCTCGGTCATCATAATTTATGGCACCATGACCCTTGAGGACCTTCAGGGCACCATTGGCGGCAAATAACAACCAACACAACTCTTTAAAAAAAACATCCCTCATGAGCGTTAAACTCGTGAGGGATATCTTGATGCGGTGCGTACAGGACTCGAACCAGCGACCTCCTGCGTGACAGGCAGGCATTCTAACCAACTGAACTAACGCACCGTTCAGCATAGTCATTTTCGACTTTTGCGCTGCAAAGTTAAATCATTTTTTTGAAATACCAAAAAATCAACCGACTTTTTCTAATCACCACAAAATTTTAGTCATGCGGATTGTATAAACTAAAGGAATATCCACCGCCGCGCACACTGTAGAACGTGCCGTCATAAGAATTCAAGTATTCACCATCGGCATTGTAAGTTCCTTTGAATTTACCAATGTACCTGCCTCGCAAATAGGCTTCAACTTCCATGTGTCCATTGCTTCTAGACACAACACTGAGCGAGCGTCGCGCGCCACCTGTGACATAATATCCACTACCATCCCTATTAATAACAAAAGGAGATAAATATTGCTTCCCCACCGTGCCATATAAGTCGCCATGAACCACGCTCTCATAAGTTGTAGTGCTAACAGGAGTTTCGGTTGTTGTTGATGGCATCGCTTGAGTTGAAGTAACATTTAAAGCGCTATTGTCCGCCATCCTTATTGCATTGGTTGCTTGGGTAAGATTTTGCTCCTTAACCTCATCACGGCCTTTGTCTTTTCCAAAATTAAAGGCAACAACTCCCACAAGAATAAGCACCAATGCAACCACAAGGCTACATAGCACTGTGATAATGTTTTTATTCTGCTTATCCATAGTCTTGAGAAAAATTAGTAGCTCTCGGCGTCGTTGGGGAAGAGACCTTTCTTCACGTCCTCAACGTAGTGGTTGACGGAGTCGATGATTTGCTCGCCCAAGTTATTGTAATGGCGCAGGAATTTGGGTTTGAAACCCATGTTCATGCCCAGCATGTCCTGGATTACCAGCACCTGGCCATCACATCCAACGCCAGCGCCAATGCCAATGGTGGGGATGCCCACGCTCTCTGTCACGCGCTTGGCGAGTTCTGCTGGAATCTTCTCAAGAACAAGGGCATAGCAACCTATCTCCTCGAGCATGCGAGCATCGTCGATGAGTTTTTGAGCCTCGGCTTCTTCTTGAGCACGCAATGCGTAGGTGCCAAACTGGTAGATGGACTGTGGAGTGAGTCCAAGATGGCCGCATACGGGTATGCCGGCACGGATTATCAGCTCCAGCGCCTCGCGAATTTCACTGCCGCCCTCACATTTCACCGAGTCGATGCCAGTGCTCTGGATGAGTCGCACGGCATTCTCTTGAGCCTTGTAGGGATCGCCCTGATAGGTGCCAAAAGGCATGTCGATGCAGGTGATGGCGCGCTTGCATGCGCGAGCCACAGTGCGGCCGTAAACTATCATGTCATCGAGGGTGATGGGCACTGTTGTGGCGTTACCCTGCATCACGTTTGACGCACTGTCGCCCACATGTATCATATCGATTCCACCTTGCTCTACCAGGCTGGCAATGGTGTAGTCATAACTGGTCAATACTGCTATCTTCTCACCAGTGTGCTTCATCTCGCGGATGCGCTTGGTGGTAATTTTCTTGTTGTCGCTAACTAAATAAGCCATAATTAGTTTTTAGTTGTCAGTTATTATTATCTAGAATAACTAGTAATTCTAGTATATCTAGAAATGAACGTGGCAAAAGTACAAGTTTTTTCTTAATAATGCCACGTTTCATAATAGTTTATTGAGGGGTACCTCTTTTTTTTGAAACTTTTTTTATTTATCGTCACTGGTTTTAGTATTATTTTTTATCTTTGTAGTTTGAAAAAAAGCTACCATAATGGAAACTATGCCACTTCGCATCGATGTAGACAGCGTGATAAGGCAGCGATTGCCTCGTCACTACCGCTACATCCCCAAGTGGCTCATCCGTTGGATTGAACGCACCATCCATCAGGACGGATTGAATAAGATACTCCAGGACATGGGCGACAAAAAAGGTGTGGAAGCCGCCGATATAGCCCTCAGGGACCTTAATGTCAAATATCAAGCTGTGGGCGAGGATAACATCCCAAACGAGGGACGCTTCATTTTTGCCAGCAACCACCCGCTGGGAGGCCTTGACGGCATGGCACTGATATCGCTCATAGGGCACCGCTATGGAGGTGACAACATCAAATTCATAGTCAACGACCTGCTGATGGCTGTCAAGCCCCTCGACAACGTGTTCCTGCCCATCAACAAACACGGACGGCAGTCGCGGCAGAGCGCACAAGATATCGAGGAACAGTACCAAAGCGACCGTCAGATGATAACCTTCCCTGCTGGATTGTGCTCCCGCAAGCTCAAAGGCGGCAAGATTGGCGACCTGGAATGGAAAAAGTTTGTCATCACCCACGCCGTGAGTTCGCAACGCGACATCATCCCGGTGTATTTTGATGGTCAAAACAGCAAGAAGTTCTACCGCATGGCGCGGTTGCGCGAGCGTCTGGGCATCAAGTTAAACATCGAGATGATAATGCTTCCCGGCGAGATGTTCAAGTCGAATGGCAGCATCTACAAAGTCCACTTTGGCAAGCCAGTTAAGTGGCAGGAACTCAACGCTAAAGATGCCCGCAATGAGGCATCCCGACTGCGTGACATGGTATATGAGTTGAAACAAAGCTAAATCGAAAGTGACGGCAATGAAACAGGAGAAGATAATAGACCCTATTGATCTCAAGCTCATTGAGCAAGAGCTCACCCCCGAGCGGTTCTTGCGTAAGACAAACAAGGCAGGCAACGAGATTTATGTTGTTGACGCCCACAACTCTCCTAACGTGATGCAGGAGATAGGACGCCTGCGCGAGATAGCTTTCCGTCATGCTGGAGGTGGCACAGGCAAGGCTTGCGACATCGATGAGTTTGACCTCATGACACCAGCATGCCAGCAGTTGCTGGTGTGGAACCCCGACGACCGCGAGATAATAGGAGCCTACCGTTTCATCCTGGGCAGCGACATGCGCTTCGACGACAATGGTTCTCCCATCATAGCCATGGCCCACATGTTTAACTTCTCGCCCCAGTTCATCAGTGACTACTTGCCTTGCACCCTTGAGCTAGGCCGCTCATTCGTCACTCCTGAGTATCAGTCAAGTAGGGTAGGGGCCAGAGGCATCTTCGCCCTCGACAACCTGTGGGACGGCTTGGGAGCATTGACTGTTCTCCATCCCGAGATAGAATATCTGTTTGGCAAGATGACAATGTACACTACCTACCCTGTTGATTGCCGCAATCTGCTACTCTCATTCTTGCATCTCTACTTCCCCGACCACGAGAATCTAGTAACGCCCATTCACCCTCTCGACACTGGTAGCGACCTCAAGGAAGTGGCATCTTTCTTTGATGGCAACGACTTCAGGAAAGACTATTTGCGCCTCAACAACTACATCCGCAGCAAGGGCATCAACATCCCGCCGCTGGTGAACGCCTATATGAGCCTGTCGCCTACCATGCGCATGCTTGGAACGGCTATCAACCACGAGTTTGGCGGCGTGGAAGAGAGCGGAATCCTTATTAAAATCGACGAGATAGCCGAAACCAAAAAGAGCCGCCACATCGACACCTTTTCCAAAACGGCATTCTTTGCCAAAAAAGTGTTTTCACACTTCAAGAAAAAGCGACAATAGCGACATTCATGAAATGATTAATAGCAAAGCAAGCGGGCCCACCACCAAGTAGTGCGCCCGCTTTGTTAATATTATTGAGATAGGTGATTTACTCACCTGCAATATAATATCTTAACCCCAATTAACAGGGCCACGATAACGTCTTAAGTTCTGAACGTGAGTGTAGTAGACACCAGAATCGCCTGAACCAGCAGAAATTTTGTACCAACTACCAACTCTCCCGAGAACCCATACAGGTTCGCCGTCATAAATTTGGTAAGCCACGCTATAGTTTTCACCTGGTCCGTAACGCACATTGCAAGTTCCAATGGCTGTATACCAACCTCTAACTGAGCCTCCTCTTTTCTTCTTGGCTGTGAGTTGCTCCTGCTGTGCCTTAGCTTTTCCTAGCTGAGGAATTGCTGCGTCACCAGCCTGCAAGCTAAACGCTGTGAGCACTGCCGCAATAATTAAAAACTTCTTCATAATTAATTACAATAAAAAGTTAATAGTTAAACACAAGTAACGAGTTGCAAATATAAACAAAAAGGACTAAAAAAAACAAAATAATAACACCTATTATTTTGGGGACAATCACAAATTCTTTTTTACAGAACGCTCTCTTTCAAAACTGTTTTAAGGCAAAAACCGAAAAGTTATTAACAATTAGGATTTTTTCGTGTATTCAATTTGGGCAACGAGGATTAAAAGCAGTAATTTTGCATTCTGCAAATAATCCTGTACCCCAATTCGGGTAAAAAAACGAAGTCAAAAATATGAAACGAAAAAATCTACTGTGGGGCTTTGCTATGCTCATTATTGCCATGGCTGTGTGCTGGGCTTGCTCCTCATGTGGCGATGATAATGATAAAGATAAGCCTCAAAATCCGCTTTTTGGAGCTTGGGAATATGTACACAACCCTCAAGTGGCTGCTGTCCTTGAGCAGATGATAGTACAAGAGCTACAAGAAAATCAAGCTCTTACACCCGAGAATATTCAGCTTCTCACCAAGGTGAAGGAGATAATCGCCACCCACGAGTTCATTATCCAAATTAAACCCGATGGCGAGGCCAGGCTCTACACCTACAACGACAACGGAATTGGCGTCTTTGTCACTGGCTCATGGCTTCAGACCGACAAAGCATTAATCTTGCAAGCTTCAAATTTCACTGTTGCAGCGACCGATATTGCCCTCAACGGCAACACACTCACATGCAAGATTGGCGATTTGCCGCTAGCCTTCACCAAGGTAAATAGCAAAAACTAACTACCCACATTAAGCAACGCTCCTCATTGATGCGTTGCTTTTTTATCATTCACATCAAAATAAATGGGTGCGTCAGAAGTCTGGCACACCCACTTATTTTGTATTGAAGAGTGATTACTCGGCAGCAATCATCTCAATCTCGACTAAAGCTCCCTTGGGAAGATCCTTCACGGCAAACGCCGAGCGCGCTGGGAATGGCTGCTCAAAGAACTCGGCATAAACCTCGTTCATAGGGCCAAAGTTGGCGATATCGCTCAGCAGCACGGTAGTCTTCACCACGTTGTTAAGGTCAAGACCTTCACTCTTTAGAATGGCTTGTGCATTCAGAAGCGACTGGCGAGTCTGCTCCTTAATACCACCCTCGGGGAAAGCGCCGGTAGCAGGGTCGATGGGAAGCTGTCCCGAAAGGAAAATCATTTTACCTTGGGCAGCAATACCCTGACTGTAAGGACCAATAGCAGCAGGAGCTGCCGATGTGTTCAAAGCTGTTTTCATTGCAAAGTTGTTTTAAAGATTGTTGATATTTAAGTTCCACTGCAAAGTTACAAAAAAATCTCTCAAACAATGAATGAGTAGCCTAAGAATTTCATTGGAGATGCCGCACCTTCTCTCACACAAATAACTAAAAACAACATCAAGAACATTCAAAAACTTATGCAAATCTGCAGTTGGATTGCAGATTTGCATAGATTTTCTTGGTTATTAGAAGTATTTGTAATATATTTGCCATGACATAACAATTATAAAAAATGAAATATATATTACGAACACAAGAGGCAACACTCCTTGATATGGCCAAGTACTTCCCAGTAATTGTTGTTACTGGTCCACGACAATCAGGAAAAACGACTATGATTAATCACCTTTTTGGTGATTATGTCAAGTTTTCGCTTGAAGATTTAAATGTACGTGACTTTGCCCTAAGTGATCCCATTGCTTTCTTAAAACAGAATGTTAACGGCATGGTTATAGATGAAGTTCAACGTGTTCCCGAACTGATGTCTTATATTCAAGGAATTGTTGATAAAGATCCAAACAAGAAATTTGTATTATCTGGCAGCTCTAACTTTTCCATGCTTAAGTCGGTAAGTCAGTCGTTGGCAGGGCGTGCTGGCATTTTAGAACTTATGCCTTTGACAATGAATGAAGTTAATGATTTAGTACATGACAAATCACTTGACCAGTTGCTTTTTGACGGATTGTACCCTGCTGTATGCTCAGGCCAAAACGTGGCAAAATATATGTATCCTGCTTATGCAAAGACCTATCTAGAGCGCGATGTTCGCGACTTGTTGCATATTAACGACATGATGGCTTTTAGCAAGTTCTTAAAACTCTGTGCTACTCGCATTGGATCTTTGTTTGTAGTAAGCCAAGTTGCCAATGAGGTTGGCGTTTCGGCCAACACGGTAAAGTCATGGTTGAGCGTGCTCCAAAGTTCATACATCATCACACTGTTAACTCCCTATTTTGAAAATACTACCAAGCGCCTCATTAAAACACCCAAACTTTACTTCTGTGACACAGGACTTGCATGCTACTTGCTTGATATCGAATCGGCGCACCAGTTGGAAAGAGATAAAATGCGTGGTCCATTATTTGAAAATCTCATTGTGATGGAAGCCATCAAGACGCGCCTTAATGCCGGAAAGCAACCTAATGTTTTCTTCTATAGAGACTCAAATCAGAATGAAGTAGACTTAATCTTGAAACAAGGAAGTAGTTTGACAGGCATCGAGGTGAAATCGTCGATGACCTACCATAAAGACTTTGAGCGCACTGTGAGAAATCTAGAAAAGTATGTCAAAGCACCTATTTCCGACCGCATTGTCGTTTATGCTGGAGAAATGGAGAATACAGCTGGCGAAGTCAAGTTAATTAACTATTTGAACTTCAATGCAATCTTATAAAAAGTCAGAATTATCATTTAAAAACTTATGCAAATCTGCAATCCAACTGCAGATTTGCATAAGTTTTTTTGGGGACTATCAAGCACTTTGAGCAATGTGTTCCTTTATAAATCACGCTATATTAAAAAATGCTCCGACGGTAATCGGAGCATTTTTGCTTTGTTGTGTGTTATTTTTGATTAATCTCCCATCTTGAACATGTCCTTGATGCCTCCAATGCTGCCCATGAGGTTGCTTGCCTCGTAGGGGAGGTAAACTGTCTTGGTAGCAGGACCGCCGGCGATAGTTTGGAGTGTCTCGATATAGTTCTTAGCGAGGAGGTAGTTGGCAGGATTAGCGCTCTTACCAACAGCCTCGGCAACCTGATTAATTGCCACTGCCTCGGCCTCGGCACGGCGAATGCGAGCTTGAGCTTCACCTTCGGCTGCGAGGATAGCCTTCTGCTTCTCGGCCTCGGCACGGTTGATAGTTGAGGTCTTCTCACCTTCGGACTGAAGGATAACGGCAGCTTTTTCACCCTCGCTAGTGAGGATTGTAGCACGCTTGTTACGCTCGGCCTGCATCTGCTTCTCCATAGCCTGTAGCACGCTAGCTGGTGGCATAATGTCTTGCAACTCAACGCGGTTTACTTTCACGCCCCACTTGTCGGTAGCGTCGTCAAGCACAGCACGCAGCTTGTTGTTGATGGTGTCGCGCGAGGTGAGGGTTTGGTCAAGTTCGAGCTCGCCGATGATGTTACGCAGGGTGGTCTGCGTGAGTTTCTCGATAGCGTTGGGCAGATTGCTGATTTCATACACCGCCTTGAATGGGTCAACAATTTGGAAATAGAGCAGCGCGTTGATTTGCATCTGAATGTTATCCTTGGTGATAACGTTCTGCTTGTCAAAGTCATAAACCTGCTCGCGAAGGTCAATCTTGTTGGTGTAGACATAGCGTCCGTTGGCCAGCGAGATGATAGTCTTAGCCTTGTCGATAAACGGGATGATGATGTTGATACCTGGCTTTAGAGTAGCATGGTATTTACCCAGTCGCTCCACAATCTTGGTCTCGCTCTGAGAGATGATCACGAGGCTCATCTTGATGAAAATGAGCACCAGCACCACTAGGGTGATAACAACAATTAAAGAAACATCTAATCCTTCCATAAAATTATATATTTTCAGTTAATAATTAGCAAATCGGTTACTTAGCACGGTTTTACAGTGATGATGGTGCTATTGATGGCAACAACCTCAACACGCTCGCCCTTGCCAATGGCCTCATCATTCTCGCCACAAGCCTTCCACGAGTCGCCGTCGATTTTCACACGACCAAAACCGCCGGCTTCAATCGTTTCGGTCACAACACCCTTGCGGCCCACCATGGCATCGACATTGCTCGGCCTATCCTCGTCCTTGCGGTGGAAATACTTCAGGGCCAAGGGCCTCACGAAAAGCAGGCACAACAGCGAAGCAACGGCAAAGACTATAATCTGACCGATGAAGCTAGGAACAAAGGCACTAACCACAGCTGTGATAAAAGCTCCTATTGAAAAACACATGATAAAAAAGTCGCCCGAGGTGAGCTCTAGAATCAAGCAAATCACGCCTATCAGCGTCCATAATTGCCACAAGTGCTGGCTAAAATAATCAATCATAGCTTGTATATTTTTAATGAATAACTTTCATTTATCTAAGAATGTGTAAAAGTAATGATAATTTTTTACTTTTTCAACTAATTCTTAAAAAAAACTCTCTCTACAGCTACAATTGCAAAAAGTATGCCAAATTCCCCCCGAACGATTAAAAACATACCTAATCGCACACAAAACTCACAAATTTTGAAGAAAAAGTGAAGAAAAAGGAACCGTCCCTTTTTCTTCATTTAGCGTCCATGGCCAAGCGGAGCCCAACAGCGTTGGCACATAAATCCTTTTCAACCTTGAGTCGAGTAGTGACTGTGCAGTTGCGACGAGCGTTGCACCAGCCACCTCCACGTGCTACACGATAAACCGATGTCTCACCACCCTGGCCAATGGGATTTACCTGCGGTTCTTTGCCATAGTCATCATAGATATCAAGACATAACTCATTAACATTGCCCGACATGTCAAACAATCCCAGCTCATTGGGAGCCAGCAACCCTACCGCTTGAGTAAGCTCTCCAAAGGGTGATGTGTAGATGCACCCCACCTTTTCGGGGTCGTCGCTGCCTGCATAAATCGTTCCCCTTGACTTGTTGCCTCCACGAGCTGCAAACTCCCACTCGGCCTCGGTTGGAAGGCGGTAGTTCTTGCCTGTGATTTCGTTAAGTCGCTTCACAAACTCCTGACACATCAACCACGAGACACTCTCGACTGGGTTCTTGTCGCCCTCTTCCTGGTAATCGCTGGGGTTTTCACCCATCACAGCTTTCCACTCTCGCTGGGTAACCTCATATTTGCAAATATAGAATGAATCTAGTGTAACCTGGTGTGCAGGAGATTGAATCTTTTGATAATCATACTTGTAATCGTTGTTGCCCATCGTGAATGTGCCACCCTCAACAAGCACCATGTTGCCAGCGATACTGTCTACAATAGCCTTTACGCTGTCGGGAACAGCCTTATAACCAATAATAGAACAAGAGGTGTTAGCTCCTATAATAACCGATGCCAGCAAAAAAGCCAGCACGCTCGCTTTTATCATTTTTGTTTTCATATCTCTTATTGTTATTTCTAACCTTTTTAGCTCGGTGATTTGATAATTAGGTATCAGGGGTGTTATTTCTTGGTTTTAAGCCACCAGAGGCTGTTTTTGTGGCTTGAGAGGGAATTATGCTTTGTCGCTAGTTTCTTGGTCTTTATCGTCGCTATAGGTGCCATATTCTTGCTCCTCGCGACGCTGTTGCAGCTGTTCTTTCCTGCGCAGCGAGAAGTAGAGCAGCACAATAATCAGCAGGCTACCGCCTATTATACCAAAGTAATAGAGGTACTCGCCACGCTCAAGGCGGTCGCGACCGATCCAAGCCATTACAGCCAGATAGACGAGCATGATGATGGGAAACACCACCGATCGTTTAATTTTACTCTTCTTGTTCGTTGTCATCTTCGTTTAAAATATATGGTGATAGATTAGGGTTGAAATGGCCTTGTGTTAGGTAGTTATAAATCTTCAAGCATGCCCATGCGTCAACTGCTCCATAGTTTTGCTGAGCTGGAGTGAGCTCGGGTGCTTCCCAATTGGTGAGCTGTTGTCCCTTGGCAATTTTTGCACCAAAAAGGATGGCATAAATCTTCTGGAGACTGATGTCGGTGATGCAATAATCACCCACCACGTCCTGAAGGTCGATGAAGCCCGATGGCTCGCCACAGGTGCCAAACTTGCTCATAATCTTGAAGTCGTCGTGCAGCGAGAGGCCCACCTTCTTGTACTGCGAATCGGCAAGATAATCGGCAAGTACTTGAGGAATACCAATCTTGCAAGTGCGGAAAAGGAAACATTCCTCAGGGGTTGAAATTTGTATCAAAGCGGTTTTGTGAACCACACCTTTCCTGAACGATGGTCTGGTCTCGGTGTCAAATCCCACCAGGTCATAATGCTTGAGAACATTCACCGCTTCTTGCACGTGGTAAATAGAGTCAATAATGTAAATGTCACCAGGGAACATTACCTGGGGCATTTTTTGAATGATTGCTTTGTCAATAGAAATCTTCAATTTTTTATCCTCTTTTTTTACAACCGATTTAGGTAGTGCAAAATTACTAATTATAATTATAATTACATAGTATAATAAGGATTTTAACAATTGAAATAATTGAGACTATACAATCCTAACGCTCTAAGTCCCTAACTTCTTTAATGTTGCCGCCTCGAGTATTCAAATCGTTATAGCAATTATTCATATCGCTAATGGTAATGTCGATGTCACGGTTCACCTCATCGGGGTTGCGCAGCTTGTCATGCTGGAAGAACCAGTCATAAACCTTTTTTACATAGAAAACACTCGCTAGCTTGCCGTGCGAAGCCCCTGGCACCCAGTCATATCGCAACAGCTTGTCGTTTCCCTCGGCTTTGAGCTCGGCCACCACTTTCTTAGACTCGCTGATACTCACTGCACGGTCGGCAGTGCCATGCATAATCCAGAAAGGAAGTTCTCCCATTCCCTGCACGTCTTTGAGCGTAGTGCCTCCACACAGAGCCATAGCCGCAGCCACTTTCTCGGGATAGGTGCCCACAAAGTCCATGGTGCCATATCCTCCCAGACTCATGCCAATGACATAGACCTTGTAACGGTCGGCACGATAGTTTTCCAGCACCCACTCGAGAATGCGGTTAATCTTCTCGGGATTCCAGCTTCCTCCTGGGTTTTGAGGATTAATAACCAAGGCCTCAACTTTCAGGCCCATTGATATGGCATTTAGTACCCCATACTTGCGCGAGCGGTTCATGTCGTTTCCACACAGGCTCCTGCCATGCAGGAAAATCACCACTGGGAACAAATCTTCGGGGTATTCGTAGTATTCATTAGGAGCATAGAGCCAAAAGTTGTAACTGTCGCTCACCTTGCCGCGCATGGGTGCCACTTGCCCTATCTGGGCTTGGGCAACTTGTTGAGCTGCAAGCAACAACAGCATTGTTATCATTATCTTTCTCATGATGATTATGGTGAGTTTTGTGAGGTATTACTACTTAAAATCTTTTACTTCGGGGATGGTGGTGAGTTTGCGTGTGTGCAAGTCACGATAAGTGCGTGAGAACACATTGTTGTCAATCACTATGGTGCGATTCACCTCATCGGGGGTAGCGCCACGCTTGTGCGACAAAAGCCACTCATAGCACTCGCTTAGATAGAAAACGCGTGCAAGCAACCCATGGCTACCTCCAGGAATCCAGTCATATCGCAGCAGCTTGTCGTTCCCTTCCTGCTGAAGAGCGGCAACAACCTTTTTAGACGCATTGATGCTCACTGCGCGGTCGGCTGTGCCATGAATAATCCAAAAAGGCAGTTGCCCTAGTCCTTGCACATCCTTTAGTGTGCTTCCGCCACACATCGCCATAGCAGCAGCAATCTTCTCGGGATAGGTGCCCACAAAGTCCATGGTGCCATATCCTCCCAGGCTCATTCCCATGACATAGACACTGTCGGGGTCTACACGATAGTTATCCAGCACCCATTCCAGCACATTGTTCAGTCGCTCAGGCTTCCAGCTTCCACCTGGGTTTTGTGGAGTGATAACCATAGCGTCCACCTTGCGCCCCATAGCAATCGCCTCAAGGCTATAGTATTTAGTGTAGGGGTGCAGTCTCTTTCCACAAGTTGTCTTTCCATGAAGGTCAATAATGAGAGGGAACATGTCGTTGGTTCGCACGAAATAATCCTCGGGAGCATAAATCCAAAAGTCATATCCATTCTCAAGCTTACCTCTCATTGCGGCCACTTTACCCACTTGTGCCACAGCGACTTGCTGGGCAGCAATGATAATAGCCAGTATTATTAAAAATTTTCTCATAAATATCTCAATTATTAATCTTGTGATTCTTAATTATCTTAACGTTTCGTTGCAAACCGATGAGCTTGGCACGCTTGACGGCGCTGTGCGAGAACACCGTGCTGAACTGCTCCTGAGTCATCTCAAGGATGTCGTCAAGTGTGAGCGACAGCAGTTCGGGTTTAGGCTGGAACTCGGGCGTGGTGTTGCCCACAGCCTCAAGGTTGTGGGGACAGCACTTCTGACACTCGTCGCAGCCGTACACATGATTTCCTATAACCTCGCCCACCCACTCGGGCAGCTCGCCCTTGTGCTCGATGGTGAGGCACGAAATGCAACGGCGGGCATCGACAGTGTCGCCACATCGCAAAGCTCCGCTAGGGCATGCCTTCTCGCAGGCGCCACACTGCAGGCATTGCTCAGTGCATGGCTCGTCGGGCTCCAGCTCGAGCGTTGTGAGCAGCACACCAAGAAAGAAATAGGACCCTTTGCCAGGGATTATGAGCTGGTTGTTCCACCCTTGGAATCCCACTCCTGCCTGCTGCGCCCAATAACGCTCACGCAACGGCGCCGAATCGACACACGCCCTCGATTTGTGGCCTGTTTCCCGCTCTATTGCCTCGCCAAGCTTCCACAATCGTTGCTTCATCACCTCATGATAGTCGCGACCGTAAGCATAGTAGGCAAACTGTGGTGCCTCTTTGGGCTGGAACACCTGTGGATAGTAGTTCATCGCCACCACTATCACGCTGCGGGCTCCCTCGAGCAGCAACTCAGGATTCTCACGCACCTGCTGGTGGTTCTGTGCCCACTCCATACACCCGTTCTTGCCATCGTCAAGCCACTGGACATAGCGCTGAGCCGCCTCATCGTCGATGCGGTTGGCCCGTGCAATGCCACAGGCGTCGAATCCCAACTCCCGTGCCACTTGCTTTATGCGCTCACTATCCATTGATTTAGGTGTTCTTTGGTCCTATTGTGTCGAATTTATAGCCTTTTTCCTGCAGCCACTCGATGGCTCGTGGCAAAGCCCATTTCATGTTGCGCTCGGCCTTGAGCGAGTCGTGGAACACGATAATCGAGCCGTTTCGGGCATATCGTTTCACATTGGCCAGCACCTGCTCGGGACGCAACTTCTTGCTATAGTCGCGGCTCACTAGGTCATACATGATGATGGTGAAGCGTCCACGCAGCACTTTGCTCTGCGCCCATCGCAACAAGCCATGTGGCGGCCTGAAAAGAGGCGACTGGATGAGGTCGTGGGCACGGAACACGTTGTGCAAATAGGAGCGGGTAGAGGTGTGAGCACCCTGCACGTGGTTCATTGTGTGATTGCCAATGTTGTGTCCGCGTCGCTTCACCTCCTCAAAGAGCTCAGGGTTGCGCGCCACATTGTCGCCCACCATGAAGAAGGTAGCTTTCACTCCATACTGGTCGAGGGTGTCGAGCACCCACGGCGTTACCTCGGGAATGGGTCCGTCGTCGAAGGTGATATACACTGTCTTTTGTCGTTTCTGAATCCTCCAGATGGTTTCAGGAAACAACATTCGGTAAAGTAGTGGCGGTCGCTCAATAAACATTAAGTATGGTGTTATTATCAAAAACACCACCGCGCGAGACTTTGTGTGTCTCGCTGGTGGTGTTGTGTGAATTAATTACTGTTATTAGTTAGCAAAACTATCGAGGGAAAAAGCTCCGCTTTGATCGGGAGCCTCGCTTGCTTGAGATTGATTAGCCTCGAGTTGAGCTTGTTCTTGACGCTCCAACTCCTGCTGCATCTGCTTATCACGCTCGTCAAGGCTCATAGTCAAAAAGTCCATCAATTGAGACGAAATGCTCTTGTTGCCCACTTTCACGTTCTTGAACTTGGCAATGAGTCCATTCACACCATTGGCGTCAACCTTGCGGTAAACCTCAAAGAAGGCGGGTATGAGTTGCTGCACAACAGCCAAGTCGTTTTGCGACATGCGATCTTCAAGGCCTTCCTCGACCAGACTCTCATAGTAGATGGCATACTTGGCATAACGCATGAGCTCGCTCTCTACCAGTTTCTTAGCCTTTTGGAGAGCAGTATTGCTATTGCCGTTAATACCTATGTTAGCATAGGTTTGTGCCACATACATGCTAAGTCCACCTTGATAAGGACATGCTTCGGCTGGCAATTTCTTGGTCATGAGGTCGAGCACTTCTTCAGCCTTCTTGTAGCGCTCGGCAGCACGTGCCTCGTTACCCTCGGCTTTAGCTTGGTCTCCCTCCATTGCCAGTGCGTCGCCAAGCGAGTACAGAGCGCTGCGGGTAGTAGTAACCATACGCGAAACTGTCTCGTCGAGGTAGATGCTGCCAGGTTTAGCCTTGTCGAGTCCACCCCACTTGAACTTCTTGGTGACGATTTCATACATCTTGTCGGTGTTACATGGCTTATCATAACCAGCATTGTTGGAGCTAAGAATTGGTGAGATTTGATAAGCCATACCAGTGTTGAGCATGTAGGGCGTGAATCCCATAAAGAGACTCTCGGGGATGGTAGTAGCGAAGTAAACTGGTCGCTTCCATCCTTGTGCCACGCTGCTCGAGATGAGGTCAACAATCATGGTTTGGCTAGCACTCAAGCCACCTCCCGATGCTGCACCGAGGTCGACAAGAATAGTGTCAACAGCCTGCTCTCGCATCGACTCAGGAATTACGCCAGCCTTGATAGCAGCATCAACGTTGGCTGGGAACATAATCTTAGAGTTGCTGAACATAGGCTCTCCGTAGCTGTTGTTACGATAGGTCTCGTCGTTATAGTAGTTCTTGAACAACTCGTCGGCACTTACAGGTGTATCGCTTGTGATGCCCTCGGCAATGTAGCCATATTGACGCTTGTCGTAGGCATAGGTCTCGGCATTGGCATACATGGGCAGAGGTTTGCTGTCGTAGGCAGCACGCTGCATCTGTGCGATGTACCAGTCGGTAGCGAGATAGCTCAGGTTGACGGCACGCACGTCGGTGCGAACACCCTCAACCTCTTGCAGATACCACAATGGGAAGGTGTCGTTATCGCCGTTACAGAATATGATGGCGTCCTTGTCAACACTCTGCAGGTAGTTCTCGCCGAAGTCACGGGCGCAATAGCGTCCTGAGCGGTCATGGTCGTCCCAAGTTTGGCTTACCATCTGAAGTGGAACGGCGATGCCAATAAGGGCTGCAACGCCAGCCAGAACTGTTGCCATGCCACCATTTCCTTGAACCTCAACAGCCTGCTTCTTGTCGTCACTCTTCTTTTTATCGATGAAGTGCATAGCGATGCGCCACAGAGCAGCGATGCCCATACCTATCCAGATGGCATAGGCGTAGAACGAACCAGCGTAGGCGTAGTCTCGCTCACGAGGCTGATTGGGCGTTTGGTTCAGGTACATCACGATGGCGATGCCTGTCATGAAGAACAAGAAGAACACTACCCAGAACTGCTCAATGCCCTTCTTGCCGGCAAATGCTTGCCACAGCATGCCAATGATGCCAAGAAGCAATGGCAGCATGAAGAATACGTTGTGGCCTTTGTTGCCAGTGCCATAGTCATCGGGCAAGTACTGCTGGTCACCCAGACGTGGATTATCGATAAATGACAGTCCGGTTATCCAGTTGCCTCGAGTGATATCGCCAGGGCCATTGCTCTGGATGTCGTTTTGACGTCCTGCGAAGTTCCACATGAAGTAGCGCCAATACATGTAGTTGAGCTGATAGCTAAAGAAGAATGTGAGATTCTCGGTGAATGTGGGCTTCATGACTTCGGCTGTGCGCATAGTGGTGCCATCATCACCAACATAGATAGAGGCGTCAACAGGCTGACCCACTTCGTCCTCACCTAACAGGTTAGCATAGTCCTGAGCATGAGCGCTACTGTGGATGCGTGGGAACAGCATCTCGGTCTCGGGTGCATATTTGGGATCTTCCTGTGGACCAAGGTCGATGTATTCATTAGGCTGTCCTTCCTCGGTCTTCACCACGCGGGTGTATTTGTGAGGACCCTCGCTGACAACGGGTTTGCCTTCGGGGGTGCGCTGAACTGGCGAGTTGAGCGTGTTACCATAGATGAGTGGCGACTTGCCATATTGGTCACGGCTCAGGTAGCTAGTGAGTGCGAATGGGCTGTTGGGCGAGTTCTCGTCGAGTGGCAGGTTGGCACTACTGCGGATGAGCACCAATGCATAGCTCGAGAAGCCAATGAAAATCATCATCATGCACAAGATGACGTTGCTATAAAGTCGTGGCGAGAACTTCTTGGCGAAGCCAAACAGATACACAGCCAAAGCAATGATGAGGATGATGGGAATCCACAGGGTATTGGTGAGCATGAGCATGCCCGAGAGCACGATGCTAACAAACACTGAAGTCTTCATCATTGTTTCGCTCTTGTCGCGATGAAGCTCAAAGAGAGCCCATGCCATGGCAGCAAGCAGCAGCAATGCATAGATGAGCACACCGCTGTTGTAGCTCATGTGGAAGGTATTGACAAAGAAGCGCTCGAAGTAGCCTGCCATCTCGATGAAGCCGGGCTCCAGTCCGTAGAGGATGAGCACGATTATCACAAACGAGATGAGCAAGGTGATGATAGAACCCTTGGCGGTGCTCTCTTTAGCCCTGCGGTAGTAGAAAATCAACGCGATAGCAGGAATTGCCAGCAAGTTCAAGAGGTGCACACCCAGCGACACGCCAAAGACGTAGGCTATCAATATCAGATAGCGGTCGCTACTGGGGCTGTCGGCGCGGTTCTCCCACTTGAGGATGAGCCAGAACACCAACGCGGTGCAGAACGACGAGAAGGCATATACCTCGGCCTCGACAGCCGAGAACCAGAAGGTGTCGCTCCAAGCGTAGGCGAGGGCACCACACAGTCCGCTGCCCATGATTACGAGATACTTAGCTAGCGAAATCTCCTCGTCATCGGTCTTCACTACCAGCTTCTTAACCAGGTGGGTAATGGTCCAGAACAGCAGCAGAATAGTTGCCGCGCTAAGGATTGCCGACATGGCGTTGACGCACTTCGACACCGCAGCCACATCGCCACCGGCAAAGTTGGCAGCAAAGCGTGCTCCAAGAATGAACATAGGGTTGCCGGGTGGGTGGCCGATTTCGAGTTTATAACCTTGTGCAATAAATTCTGGGCAGTCCCAGAAACTCGCTGTGGGCTCGATGGTGAGCATGTAGGTGGCAGTAGCCACGATGAACACCAGCCAACCCAGAGTGTTGTTGATAATGTTATATTTCTTCATCTTAAACGTTTAGATGTTATTATTATCGCGCAATAGTTTCTTAAAAAACTTACAAAGATAAATATAAATTTCTATATTGACGGCATTCAGCTTTAATTTAGAGTTTTGCTTAATTAAAATTAACGTTGATAAAGCACTCAATGCGACAATTTTGTGGTGAGAAACAAAAGAATAATACATTGGTTTTCTTTATGATAAATAATGCATAAAAGTGAGTATTTCAATAAAATAGATGGTTTTTTTACAAATTATACACATTTGCGTAACGCATTTTTGTATAATTTAAAAAATAGTCTTATCTTTGCTGGCAGAATAATCACAAATTAAAGATTGACAATATGATAAAGAATCCTTTTTTGACCTATGGCTATAATGGTCCGGAATACTTTTGCGACCGTGAAGAAGAAACCAAGCGATTAACATCTCTTTTAGTCAATGGCAATCATGTTGCACTTATATCACCACGAAGGATGGGCAAAACAGGTCTAATTCGCCACTGTTTTGCGCAAAAACAACTGATGGAAAGTTATCACTTGTTTATTGTTGATATCTATGCAACAAAGAGTCTTGCTGAACTCGCCTATGAGTTGGGACGTGCTATACTTACTGTACTCAAATCAAAGGGGTTAAAAGCTTGGGAGCGTTTCTTGCAAGTTGTTGGATCAATGCGAACAGGCATTACATTTGATGCGTTTGGTCAACCTAGTTGGAACCTTGAAATAGGAGATATTCAATCGCCTCAAGTTTCACTTGATGAGATTTTCAGATATCTCAGTCAAGCCGATAAACCTTGCATTGTAGCCATTGATGAATTTCAAGCCATTATGGATTATCCCGAAAAGAATGTTGAAGCGTTGTTGCGTACTTATATCCAAAATTGCAATAATGCATGGTTTGTTTTTTCTGGTTCTAAACGGCATATGATGGGGGAAATGTTTTCTTCTCCTGCACGTCCATTCTATCAGAGTGCATCAACAATATCATTGAAGCCAATTTCTCTTGATTCCTACACTTCATTTATTACTCGTCATTTTGCGAGCAAGAATGTTAATATTGAACCTGAGACAGTAGAATTTATATACAATAAATTTGAAGGTACCACATGGTACATTCAAAAGATATGCAATGAATTATTTGCCATGAGTGATCCACATAGCAACTGTGGATTAGAAGAAGTTGATATAGCCATAAAATGTGCCGTTGAAGAGAAAGATGACATTTACCAAGATATAATGGCTCGACTATCATCACGACAAAAGATTTTACTGCTTGCTTTGGCTCATTCTCATGGTAATGTACAGCCAACCAGTGGGGCGTTTATTAAGAAATTTAATTTGACTTCAGCCAGTTCTGTTCAAAGAAATCTAATGGCACTTCAAGAGAAAGACATCATCACAAATAGTTCAGGACAATACCGCATCTACGATTATTTCCTAAATTTTTGGCTAAACAAAGAATGATATTAGAAACTGATAATTAGCTAAATAGAATTCATATCACATATAATTTTTGAAAAAAGATAATGGGCAATAGTCATCCTTGAAAGGAAACTATTGCCCATCGTGCTATTGGTCAGATTTCTGATTTATGAAATCTAAAATCTTTTATCTGACGTCTGTTTTTAACCGCAGTGGAAGTAGGTGTCAACGAGTTTCTTGATGGCCTTGTGGCTGCTGCTGATGTCGGCACGCAGGGTGGTGTCGTTGTAAGAGCGCAGCTGAGCAATGATACCGTCGATCATAGCTGGGCTGAACACGTCGTGCTGCTCATACACTGCACGCTGCTTCTCGAGGCAGTCGGCACTTGCTACGCAGCTGTCGGGGAGCTGAGCGAGGCTGTTGAGGCGGTCCTCATTCTCCTTGTCGTGGATGTTGACGTTAACATAGGTCTTCTCGGCAACCTCAAGAGCATTCTCCATCTCAAAGCCGTGGCGGCATGCTACGCACAAGCCAGCGAGCAGCTGATAGAGGTCGGCGCTGCCGTCGGGCGAGCGCATCTCCACTGTTTGCTTAATGCTGGTGTCGCGCTTGCTGTCGGTCTCCTGTGGGTTAGCAAGGTGGCACATGTCGGCATCGGCATTCCATCCCAGAGGTACGCGCACGAGCACCGAGCGGTTGCGGTCGCCCCAGCACACGTTGGTGGGAGCCTCCTGGTGAGGAACTAGACGGAAGTAACTGGTTGGGTTCTTGTTGCCAAATGCTGTGATACTTGGAGCCAAATCCATCATGCCGGCGATTGCCTTGCGAGCTACCTCGCTCAATACGCCATTCTCGAGCATCTGGTTCTTGCCGTCCTTCATCATGCGCATGTGGATGTGCAGACCCGAGCCAGCCTTTCCAACAGTGATTTTAGGAGCAAAGGTAACGTCGAGACCAAGTTGATAGGCAAGGTTGCGGATTACCCATTTAGCGAGCATCAGCTGGTCGGCAGCCTCCTCGGCGGGAACGGGCAAGAACTCAATCTCGTTCTGCTCATAGAGCTTGCCATCCTGGGTGAAGTTACCTACCTCGCTGTGGCCATATTTGATTTGACCGCCTGTCTGCGCAATGTATTTCATGCACAACTGACGGAAGTCATTTTCCTTAGCATAGGGAGCACTCTCGTGATAACCGCGCTGGTCGATGGCGGGGAATGCCTCGTCGTCGTCCTCGATAACGTAGTACTCAAGCTCGCCCATAGCGTGGAATTCCATTCCGGTAACCTCCTTGAATGCGCGGCAGGCCTTAGCGAGGGTCTGCTCGGGAGCGCTGGCGAGAGGATTGCCGTCTTTGTCGAAATAAGAGCAAAGCATGCACAGGGTTGGAATCTCGGCAAATGGGTCAACAAATGCTGTAGAGTAGCGTGGCAACACATAAAGGTCGCTGCTGCCAGCCTGGATGAATGAGAACAGGCTCGAACCGTCAACACGCTCACCGCAGGTGAGGATAGTGTCGAGGTAGTCGAGGTCGGTAATCACGAAGTTCAAGGTTTTGAGCTTGCCGTCGCCGCCAGGATACATGAAGTTGACCATCTCGATGTCGTTCTCCATCACAAAGCGCACGATGTCGGCTTTAGTGAACTCTTCTTTAGGCTTTTGAAGAAAAGCAACCAATTCATTGGCGTTGAATGCCAAAGCGTCGTTGTTCATAATCTAGTTTTTTGTTTTATAAGTTGTTA
>JAEEGG010000297.1_pt1 | contig 231356 bp, 192 predicted proteins | sample 9134161 | NCBI WGS metagenome assembly JAEEGG01 (sample SAMN16246543, study PRJNA631951) | gut metagenome | biome: gut microbiome; feature: rumen; material: CR-attached | host: Bos | place: Iran: Karaj | collected 2018-10 | reverse complement strand
TTGTCCTTGTCACCCTCGGTGAGCATCACGATTTCTGCTGCAGCGTAGTACTTTGAGGAAAACTTATCCACACCGAGTGACTTATACGACATGAGCTTATCGGCATATTTTTTTGCCTCATCATATCCGCCCATGGTCACATAATAATTATAATATGTCACGTCCGCCATCATCGACAATATGTCCATATTGTACTTCTTTTCGAGGAACGGTGCGGCATCCGACATGATATTGGCTGCCGACTCTTTACTGTTAAGCCCTCTGGCAGCCTCCATCAGGACTCCGAAATATGTGAGCACCGACATACCGCCGTCCATAAACTTAACGCTTCTGCTGACCAGCTCCTTTCCGTCCACATGTCTCATTACGGAAAAAACTCTGTCATGTTGCTTCATTAAGTTATAATAATCGGACAGATAAAAGCAGAATTCCTTAAGGTATGTAAACTCTATCTTCTCCCCCGCATCATCTGCCGCTAAGGCCTGTTCTCCAAGCTCTCGTACCTTGTCGGTGTATCCATTGGTCCAGATCTCGTCCATGAACTCCTTATGGAGCTTCGCATACGGCTTTTTCATCTCCAAAGCAATCATAATTTTAAAGATGCCCACCGCTACGGGTATAGCAGCGATGAATATGATGAGCAACAACACTCCTATGTTCATGGATATCGACCTTTGGAGCAATGCCAGGATAAATGCACATACTGTGACCACTATCAGGTATAGCAGCATGATCAACTTCAGTTTCGCGTGTTTCATTTTGTCCCCCTCCGTATGAGCTGTCATTCTATATCTGTTAATCCAGCTCCGGTATGCATAAATGCTATCCGCATCCCGTTATGTTTCCCCAATTGAAATAATTTTACCATAATATCCCCCCTCTTGTCACTAATATTTGAACTTTTTACATGTTTCTGCATCAGGAAATCCGCCTTTATTGACTTGTAGGGGAGTAAATGCTAAAATACAGGTGTTCCGGTTTTATGCTTGAACTAAAGAATAATGATAGAACCGTGATTTACAGGAGGAATTGGAAATGAAGAAAAAGTATTTTAAGTCACTGGGGATGACCGTATGTGCACTTGTCCTGGTACTTTTTACAGTACTTATGGTAAGCACCGTCCCCGCAAAAGCAGATACAGGCAAGACCGTCCGTGTATCCACCGTCAAAGAGCTTAAGTCCGCCATGAAAAAGTCAGGCGTGGGCACCATCATATTCAGGACCCAGGCTAACCTGACCGTTAAGATCCCGAACATAAAGAAAGCTTCCGGCAAGGAGCTCATCATCGACGCTCCGAACTGCGAGATCACCAACAAAGCAAAGTTCTTAAACATCAATATACTTAAGGCTGCTTCCTACACCGAAGCTGTATCGGGCAACCAGATCACACTTACCGGACATTTTATCGCTCTTACCGTTGCCAAGAAGAAAACCGTGGCAGAGCTTACCATCTGCGACCCCGCACTTCCCGAAGGCAACCTTGAATATACCTTGAGAAAAGGTGCCAAGATCAAATCTTTAAAGCTTCTCTACACCCAGTACGAGATGCCCCAGTGGAGCGAGTACGACGCTAAGACCCGGACCGTAACTCATTCTTATAAAAACAGATATGAGATCGACGATACCTTTATCTACACGCTTGATAAGGCCGGCCGTGTCATAATCGCAGAGAAGCCCCATCTTGAGTTTGACAGCTATGCTACATTTAAGTATGACAAGAACGGCAACCTGCTTACAACCACCTGCGAAGATGCCAGGGGACTCGTCGTTGAGGCCTTCACCTATGACTCAAAGGGCAGAGCTCTTACATCGGTATCAACCGAGGACGATAAACTTGTCAACAAGATGACCTACACCTACGACTCCAAGGGTCACTTGACAGAACTGGTAACCGAGTCTTCCGAAGGAGACAAGACAAAAACGACATGTACTTATGACAGCAAGGGAAAGCTGCTGTCTAAGATAAGCGAAAACGGCAACCATACCTACAAATATGTATTCACCTACGACAAAAACAGCTTAAAGACCAAGATGGAATCCTTCACCGACGGCAGAAAAGATACCACCTACGAGTACGAGTATAATAAGCGCGGCGACCTTTTAAAGGAGTCCTGGATCTCCACCGCCAACACAAAGAAGGTATACAGATTCTACTACGACGAACTCGGCGAGCTCATCGACAGGGATTATACCGACACCGACGGTGATGTCCACAAGATGACCTTGGACGGAGCCCTGATCAATAATGTATACTGATAGTCATAGGGGTCAGGTACCACTAAAAATCTATAAACTTTAGCAATGAAAAACCCTCAGGCGGTGTGACAAGCACACTTCCTGAGGGTATATTTTTTTCAATCAGAGTCCTTCTCCGGCGGTAAGATCCACCTACGCTGCAGGAGTGTGAGCCCGAGTCCTATGGGGAATGCGACTGCCATCGATACGAGGAACAGCACAAATCCGTTGCCCGCGTACGCTATGCAGGTCACAAAGCTCGGGAATGCAAATGCCATGCACTGCGAACCCGCAAATCCTGCTATGCCGCCGCCTACAGCTCCTGCGATACATGCGGACAGCATCGCCCTGGGATTCCTCATGGTAACACCGAACAATGCGGGCTCCGTAACTCCCAGCGCGGATGATAAAGCCGCCTGATATGATATGTTTTTCTTCTCTTTATCCTTATAAATGATCGCCATGGCGAGTGCCGCTCCGCACTGCCCGTATACAGCGCCGCCGAGCAGAGGCAGCAGCAGGTCGTAACCGTTTGCCGCGATGCTTGCTATGCTTATGGGTACTATGCTCCAGTGTGCCCCGACAAATACCATCGGCTGTATGATAAAGCCCATGAATATGCCCGCTGCGACATGATTCCAATCATAGAGTATGTTGAACAGGTCCGTCAGCGCATTGCCTATCCAGGTCCCTATCGGTCCGAATATAAGGAAGGTGAACGGAAGTACTATGAGACAGCAGATTATCGGCTTTACAAAGCCTCTCACCGCCTCCGGTATCACCTTGTCACAGGGCTTTTCCACAAAATGAAGAAGTCCCACCCCCAATATGACCGGGATGACGCTTGAATGGTATATCGCCGGCTGGATCTTAAAAGCCAGAAACGGCAGCGTCCCGCCGTTTTCAAGGACCGCCATAAGGTCAGGATAGAGCATCGCCACAGGGATGAGCAGTGCTATGTACAGGTCTGTTTTCCACTGCTTCGATGCCGTGATAGCTAAGAATACGGGCAGGAAATAGAAGAATCCGTCCGATACGGCGTAAAAGACCATGTACAGTCCGTTATCTTTTGAGAGCACGCCTGCTCCGGCCAGCAGTATGAGCACGCTCTTGATGATGCTCGCAGCCGTCAGATAGTTTATGATCGGGACGAATATCCCCGATATCTGCTCGACCACGGTTTTATATATGCCGGGTTTCTTAGTGTTTTCCATTTTAGTCACCGGGACGGTTCTCTGATTGATTTTTGAGAACCGTCAGTGTTCAAATTTTTACCCTAAATACTTCGAAAATGCATCAAAGTTCTTGCTTCCTCCGGGAGGGCAGTATACCGCGAATTCTATCTTGTCAAATACCTTGGGGAACTCGGACAGGGCGGTCTTAAACGCTCTTGCCACCACCTCGGGATCGTTCTGGAATGCACCGCATCCGAATGCTCCGAGCACCAGTATGTCAGCCTTCTCGGCAGCTGCACAGGTAAGCATGTGGATGGCACGTTTTACATGATATCCGAACAGCTCGGCGTTGTGCATGTAAGTCCCGTTATTAACCAGCGGGATCTTGGAGTTGGATTTCTGTCTTAAGTCGGGAGCTGCGATGGTGATGATATCCACGGTTATCCAGTCTTCCTTGGGCATCCTCTTCGGCAGGTCCTCATCCGTCTTGCAGACGATGACGCCCTTCGTATAGATAAGGGAATCTGATGACTTCGGTGTGTTCAGATCATAATGATGCTTATAATATGAATTCCTTAATGTCATGCGGTCAAGCAGCGGGTAGAGCGTAGATGTACGGCAGAGGCACTCCTCCTGGGCACTCATACCGCTTGCCACACCTCCGCCGGGATGGAATGCATTCGCAAAATTCATTACCGCTATCCTGGCTTCGGGATTTTCCTTCTGCAGGCGCATAGCGGCCTGGAAGCTTCTGTCCCCCGTGACGGTCACGGTCATAGCCTTCTCTTTCGATATGTCAAAATCGGGATAATCATCCTCAAAGTAAACCCTTGTTTCTTTTTTAGCTTTAGGTATGGAGCATGCCAGATCGTCGTCTTCGTTGATCCAGTTCAAGGTGTCCTGAAATACCCATTTTCTCTCTTCATGTGTTGACATTTATGTCACCCCCTTATACGGTAATTGTATCATAATAACCGTAATTTGTCACCCGGAAAACGGCCCGCTAAAATCAATCAGAGAACCGTCCCTCTGATTGAAAAATAACCCTCAGGAAGTGTGAAGGTCACATCTCCTGAGGGTTTTCATTGCTAAAGTTTATAGATTTTTAATGATACCTGACCCCTGTCACTATTAGTATATAGGGTAGGCGTTAACTTTAAGGTAGCCGTTCTGATCGAATATCTGGAATGTGTTGCCGAAGGAGGTATGTCTGTTTTCGGCGTTTTTCTCGGTGATGAGCTGCTTTAAGGTATATCCATCGGGAGTGGTGATGCAGAGTGTTACCTTAAAGGTATCCTTTGCTGCTACGTTATAGAGTTTATTTACGGGTATGTTCACATCGCCAAATGATGTTTCAAGACTTTTCTTTACATCTGCCGTTACATCTATGGTCTCAATCTCTTTTTCGTTCTGCTCCACGATTATTTTAGCGGAAGAGATATTGTATAACTGCTTATACTCAGGGAAAAGCACGATGTCGGGTATGCTTACGCTGCTTTCGTCGTATGATATGAAGGCGCCGCTTGCATTAAGCGTAGGGATAACCAGCTGGTAGTAGCTTACGATATCACCATAGTATCGCTCAACTTCTTCCACTGTGCTTTTTCCGCCTTCTTTGATGGATACCGTTGTGGGCTCCATCATCTGTGCAAACATGTCTGTCTTTGCATCTGCTTCAAATATACCTGCACCTTTATGGGTAAGAGGTATCTCTTCTCCGTTGCCTGTGCGTAAGATCACTGTTGTGTCATCCGCATAGCTCTTAAGCTGTAAAGTGTGCCTTACCGTACATGTGTCATGAGTTGCATCGACCGATATTACTTCGCTGTTATACTGCATTACCTTGTTGTTTACCTGGGCAAGCTCCGTCCTTAAGATGTTTATCTCGTTTGAAAGAGACATTATCTCGCTTGCGGTACTTGACTGCATATTCGCGATATCCTGCCTTAAGTCACTGATGGTACGGAGCGAAAATGCGATCCAGATAAGAAGTGCGATCACTATCACTTTTACTACGATGTTCATGGTATCGGCAGGTGCCGGTATCCTCATGTGTGCGTTGCTTTTTTCCTCTTTTAATGCGTTGTTAACTTTTCTTTTGTATATTATAACGATAACTACTCCCGCTGCGACTGCGAGGACCAGTCCGAGTAATAATACCAATACACTTATTCTTGCTGTATTCATATGTTTTTCCTTTCATTTTCTTATTTATCATGCCAAGTTTTTCATATCCCGAGTCGTTCTCTGAAAGAGTAATAATATCCTCTCGTTACGTCCACCAGGGAGCCGTCCTCCATTTTCAAAACGTATTTCATTGAGATGGCGGGTTTTATCCTTTTTATCTTCTTCTGCGCGACGAGGCATGAGTTGCTGACTCTTATAAATCCGCGGCCCGCGAGCTCCTGTTCCAAGACGTACATGCGCTCCGTAGCTCTGAATACTTCCTTTTCCGTATGCACGTCCATGTTCCTGCCGAAGCTTTCTATAAATATGATCTCCGCTACCGGTATGCGGAGCCTGTCTCCCACTTCGTTTTTTACATTCAGGTACTCGTCTCCTCCCGCTCTCTCTATGAGCTCGAGGTCCGCGTCATCATCTATGTCTATACCGTGACCGGTGAGTTCTGATTTTATTTCTTCGTATCTTTTTTCACTTACTGAAAGTCTGACCTTCAATGTTTCACTTCCTTTCGACTCCGGACTTTTAATCCGTTGTTTCAACGTTGATAATTTGATTATATTGAAACAAAAAGAAAATGCAACCCTTTCGTCACGGATTGCATTTTTTTGGTTATGATTTAAACTTTTCGGACTAAAATCTCGACTACAAAGCCGTGATCGTTGTAATATTCCATGCCGCCGCCCTGCTTTTCCATATAGTGGTTGGCGAGGTACATACCGAGGCCGTAACCCTGCTTGTCGCCGGCGTTTCCTCCCCTGTGGAATTTCTCCGTGAGGAGCGGCAGGTCTTCCTCGGGTACTCCGGGACCTGAATCACGTATGGTGATCTTAATGAAAATATTCTTAGATCCTTTAGCTGTGGAAAGCATCTCCGTCTCGGCAAATGAAACGTGGATGTCCGTCCCCGCGTACTTATAGGAGTTGCCGACAATGTTGTCTATTACCTGCTCCATGCGGAGCTTGTCAAATATGAGCAGGCACTCCGGGATGTGGTTGTCCAGGATGATGTTGCCGTATTCTTTTAAGGATGCGAAATAGCTTTCGATAATCAGGGAGTCGTTTTCCTTCGGCTCGATCTTTATCTCCTGCATGTCATCGAGTGTGGCACGGAATACGCTTCCGACCAGCTCGTTAATCGTGTCGGCTTTTTTGTATATGTAGCCTATCTTTTCGAGGTTGCCTATTAAGTTGGTGAGACGGGTTTCGATTTCTTGTTTTTCTTCTCCTGTCGGTTGCAAGCCGGTTGCCGGTGCTGCTCCGGTTCCGTTCTGTACGTCTTTGCTCGAATTACCGTGTTCTTTCAGAAGTTCTTCCGTCTTCTCGATTTCTTTCCTGTATTTGAGGTCCAGTACCTCACAGGTAGCCCTGATGGTGGCTACGGGAGTTTTTAAGTCATGGGATAGCTCCGCTACCATCTCGCGTTTCGCTTTTTCCGCCTCAAACTCACGCTCCTTGGAAACTTTCAGCTCCTCCCTCATGATGTCAAAGCTCTCTGTGAATGAGCCGAACATGTTGTTGCGGTGGATAGGAAGCGGGACGTCCAGATTGCCCTTTGCTATCTCGGATGCGAAGTTTTCCATCTCTTTTACGGGCTTTATCATAAAATGATGGATGACCAGGATAAATATTATCCCTATCACGAGAAGCACCGCCCAGAATATGATGACGTATTTCAGCATCATGTCCCGGCCCTGCTCTAAGTTGGAGTTCAGATTGTTCCAGATTTTTTTATAGAGAGCCAGTTCTTCCTCATTATAAGAAGCAACACTGTTCGTAACTTCCTTCATGTTTTTCCACAAAAGGATCATTACGCCCAATGCTGCGAGCATAAAAGCACTGTATATAATGATGATCTTCCTGATAGCTTTCATATTTTTACCTGTATTATACTTCTAAAATATATCCCGTCCCCCATACGGTCTTGATATACTCGGGATTGTTGGGATCCTGCTCCATTTTTTCCCTGAGCTTCCTGATGTGGACGTTGAGCGTGCCGTCTCCGTAAAAGCTGTCGCCCCATACCTCTTCAAAAAGCTGATCCTTAGTCACTATGGTATTTTTATGGTCATAGAGAGCCTTAAGAAGTGCAAACTCCTTGGCTTTTAAGGAGATACGTTTTCCGTTTAAGATAACGGACATGGTGGGAGCATCGAGGTGAAGTATCTCGTCGGATGCCGGTTGATCGGTGTTTTGCACGGTTGCTACTGACAAATCGGCCACACCTGCATCTGTTGCAAATGTTTTTTCAACGGATACGTCTGCCTTTGCACTTGCAGCGTTTCCCTCTCCTGACAGTTTCTTTATCTGTTCTACTCGTTTAAGATTGACCTTTACTTTAGCCAAAAGCACGGACAGACTGTACGGCTTTTTCACATAATCGTCCCCGCCGATGCTCAATGCCACAAGCACATCGTCATCGCTCTGTCTCGCACTGATGAACAGGATCGGCAGCTGGTAATCTTCCCTTATCTTCCTGCACACCTCAAATCCCGAACCGTCCTGTAGATTAATATCGAGCAGTATCATGTCAGTCTCATTCTCTTTTAAGAAATCAAAGCAAGACACAGCCGAATCCACGTACTGTGTCTTAATATCAAACATCTCAAAATATTCTGCTGTCATCTTTGCAAGCTCGACCTCATCGTCGACTATCAGGCAGTTGTAATGCATAAAACACCTCATCAGTCAGCTAAAGCTGCTTTCATACCTAAATTATACCCTATATCATATTTAAACGCAAAACTTTTCTTTCTTTTTTATCAGTAATCCCGTTCCTCTATTCCTTCTTTATTCTTTCTCAATTAATACATGCACAGGGGAGAGGGGATGGAGTGTATTTCCGCACGCTGTCCGCTCCGCGCAGACTTTTCGCGATCTTATCGGGCCGCTTTTGCCCGATGCGAAAACGTCTGGAAGGATTTCGCGTAATTGCCATGGCCTTCTATTTGTGTGACAGACTATAACAGCCCCTGTCCACGCGAAATCCGCCTATCTGCGTGCGGAGATATACTCCATCCCCTCTCCCCGTCATATATTACTCCTCAGTTATCATCTCCACGGGATTCAGCTTCCTGACTTTGAGCCCTGCAAGCCCCGAAGTTACGACTGCTACGAGCACGATACCGGCTACGGTTGCCAGCATGTACACGAACGGGATATCAAAACAAACTTTCTTGATGCCGAATCCGGAGAATACCGTTTCTACTCCGAAGGCTCCTACTAAACTCGAGAACACTGCTCCGATGATACCTCCGACAAGGATAGCCGGCATATTTGAGAGCATGATCTGTGAGATAAGGCCGCCGGAGGTCTGGCCTAAAGCCTTGCTGATGCCCATACCGCGCCATTCCCTGGAGATCTTGGCACGGATCACCAGAGACTCTACGAATACAACTACCAGTAATGTCACCACACAGATTACGAGACATAAAGCCTTCATGGTAGCTACCAGCGAATTTATCGTGGTTTCCATGGTTTTCTGAGAATCCGTATACTGAAGTGTGAGACCTTTGGTTTTCGCGATCTCCTCTATTTTTGCCTTTAAGGTTTCGAAAGTCACACCGTCATTGCCTGTTACATATATTGAAAAATGAGGTTCTGCAGTCAGAAGCTTTTCGGCAGCGGCGAGTGTCATGATGCCGGTACGTCCGAACTGCTCCATTCTCTGGTTGATACCGACCACTAAGTAGTCACCCTTTTTGCCGGCATTTTCTACCTCTACGACATCTCCGACCTTAAGCGAAAGGTCCTCTGCTATAGCTGCGGTCACCATTATCTCATTAGTATTTTCGGGCAGCCTGCCTTCTATGATATTGGTGTTGGTGGTCTGCGCAGGGTCGTCGTGTACGTAAATATTGTACTGCTTTGCCTTACCGTTAAATATCACGTTCATATCGTATCTTGCAAGACCAAACGCACTTTTAACCTCAGAAAGTTCCCTTATATCGTCAAGTATCCCGTTGTCCCCGTATACGATAATATTACCTACTTCAAAGCCCATCATGTCGATCATGCCATCGGGATTTCTTCCGAAATTCTCGTTTAATCCGAAGCCTACTATCGTGAATATCGATAACATAAAAATGATAAAGCAGAGTATGATGTTTTTTCCAAGGCTCCCTAAGGTGTCCTTTAAGGAAAGAACTACCGGTACGGGAGCGGGGGTGTTTTCAAATGAAAACAGGTTTTTCTTGTAATTATGTGAGGTGATGCCGCCTCTTAATGCGTCAAGTACGGTTATCCTGTTATACTGCCTGCTGATGAGGAGTGTGACAAAGCAGACAAGCAGGCTTAAACCGATGAATGTAGCGATGGCTACCGGCCAGTTGATCGGCTGGTTCCAGCTAAGTCCGATGACGAAGCTCAATATATCTCCGAAGTAATTAAATGTTCCGATCGCGATCGCAAGACCGGCCACCGAGCCCAGGCAGGCTATCAGGGTGATCTGGATCACGAGAGCTGCTTTAAGCTGTCCTACGGTGTATCCGCCGGCTTCAAGTATGCCCGTATTTTTCATATTTCTTCTGATGAAGTTCCTGATGCTGAAGGAAATGATGATCAATGCGATGGCAAGTACCATAAGTGCGAAGAGGAGGACTACTGCCATAATGATCTTGGGAACGATCTGATCTCCGCCTTTCATAGTATCCCAGTTGATCAGCATATAACGTGCACTGTACAGGCTGGTTGCCTCGGGGCTGTTTGCTAATTCCGGATTTTTCTCTTCCCACTCGATAAGTCCCAGCTTGAAATTGTCAGCCACTTCTTTTTCTACATCAGTTAAGTCAAGGTTTTCCTGCTTAAGTACTTCACTGTCGGCAACGCCCTTATATACAAAGCCCATTTCAAACCCGACTTCTGCGTCTGCCAGCTCCTTCATTTTTGAGCCGGATATGTACATGACATGGGTTGATATGTTCATGGTCGAACAGAAAATGGGATCCTCAGAAAATCCTGCTACGTTGAACCTGAAAGTTTTATCCTCAAATTTAAACTCGAAGGTATCACCGATCTCAAAATCGTTTTTAAGATTGAAAGGGATAACGATATCGTTTCCGCCTAACGGACCCTCGGGCAGTTTTATATCCATTATCTCGTGTTTGATACGGAAATCCTGGACTATATAATCAAAGGTTTCGTACTCGTCATCCTTGGTATTCCTGTAATCCGCGGTCCATTCTGCTGCCGGGTTCTTTTCATATTTTATGATATGGGGGCTTTCCGCAAATGCTTTATCCGCAGAGAATACCGCTTTGTCATTATCGCGGACCTGCATGTATACATCCGCTCCGTTAACTTCACTGAATTTATCATCAAGAACTTTTCCCAGTCCCAAAAGTGCCGAGAGGCAGTCAAAGATCAGGATTGCCGAGAGACATGTAAGTATAAGGAAAGTGATCATGTCGCCCTTCTGACGCTTTATGTTGTTTTTCGCTATGAAAAATATCTTGTACATAGTTGAACTCCTTTATTCTCGCTATAGCCTTCCCCTTTAATTACCATCCCATCTCCTGTAAGAAGTCCTTAAGTTTTCTGTGTCTGGCGATCGCTTTCTCCAGGTCAGGATTCTTGTCATCCTTGTAGTCGCCCATATAGGGGCCGAGGTCGCATTCATCGGATATCACGCCGTCTGCCAAGTAGATGATGCGGTTGCCGCGCTCTGCTGCCTTGATGGTATGTGTAACCATGACGATGCTCTGGCCCTTGGCATTTAAGTCGGTCAAGATATCAAGTACGTTTGTCGTATTCTGTGAGTTGAGGGCTCCTGTGGGCTCGTCCGCAAAAAGCACCTCGGGGTCGTTGATGACGCCTCTTACGACTGCCACTCTCTGCTGCTGTCCGCCGGAGAGCTGTGTGGGGAACTTTTTGTAATCGCCCTCGCCTATCTCTACTCTGTTTAAGAGCTCTTTAGCCTTGGCTGCCAATGCTCTTCTGTCTTTGTTTTTAAGAAGGCCGCTTATCATTACGTTGTCTAACGCGGAGAGGGAGTCGTTTAAGTAATTCTGCTGGAATACGAAGCCTGCGTGATCCCTGCGGAAAAGGGCTAACTTGTCGTTGGAGAACTTTGAGATCTCGATGCCACTTTTGCCTGCTGCGTCATTATGGTTTTTATCTTTGGTTTCCTTCGTTTTATTATTCTCAGCACTACTTACGTAATATGTAACAGTTCCGAGTGAAGGTCTGTCCATACCGGAGAGTGAATAGAGCAATGTGCTCTTTCCGGATCCGGAGTTGCCCATGACTACGGTGAAATCGCCTTTATATATGTTAAGATTCAGGTTTTTAAGCACATGCTGCTGTACCGATTCGTTAGAAAATGTCTTGGATAAGTCCTTTGCTGTAAGTACTATTTCTTTATTCATGTATGTTTTCCTTTCTGATTGAAAAAATCCGTGCCTCATTTGTTGATCTTAATATACAACAATGAGACACGGAAGTCTTAACCTGTTTCTTTTTAATTTCTTAATTATTTCTTACCTGAGATAATTTTTTAAACGGAATTCTTAACCAAATGATCATTCGTCTATATATGCCTCTATGCTTTCGACAGAGTCAAATGTATAAACGAGTGCATCGTAGGCGCCACAGGTCATGTGGTTTTCGAATGCCTTTTGGAATACAGAACGGTTCGGTGTAAGAATGCCGCGCAGCCATTCATCCCCTTTTCTTAAGCGATAGGCTTCATATGCTTCAGGATATTTCTGATAATTTCCGATCATAAGCTTGCACAGGCTCTCATTTTCAACTCCTGTCTGTAACCACTCGGTCACATCATCATTGGTATACTCTGAAGCATCATCTATTGTCAGCTCCTTTAGACCTTTTTTAGCTATCAGGTCCTTTGCTCCAACGAGGTTCGCACTGTGGTGCTCGAGGTAAACATATTGCAGCTTATCCATAGATGCAAGAGATGAAACATCGAGATCCGTTTCAACAAGCGCTGAACGATAACTGAAGTATTTAAGATTTTTGCATTCCTTTACTCCCTCGATAAGCTTTTCGGGAGTGTAGCATTCTTCGAAAAAGGCTACGGGACTCGTATATGTGAGCTTTAAGACTTCAAGTCCGTCCATCCCGGTAAAAGTTTCTCCGTCATTAAAATAGTAAGTGGCGGTACCTAGGAATTTCAGATTTTTCATAGCGGCCTTTTTAAGGTTTTCGGAAAAATCATTCGAAATGTTCATCTGGAAGGTGAGCTCTCTTAGATCATTAAGTTTTGTTATAAATGATGTATCGTTAACACGGCATGCAACGATCGCCAGTTCCTTTAACCCGGTCAGTTCCCCGATACCTTCAAAGTTGCCACTGGCTCCGCAGATGCTTAAGGAGTACAGCTTTTTGTTTTCCTTTAAAGCTTCTATATTGGTAACCTTATACAGAATGTCCTCGGGAAGGGCACTGTCGGAACTCAATACAAAATCGTCACTGTATAACATCAGTGTCTTTAAATTCGTGAACTCATTAAAATACTTAAAATCTACCTCACCAATGGTTCCCTGACATAAAAGTACCAGATCCTCGATATCCTTCGGAATCTCATCCAAATTTCTTAAGCGGTATATCCCCCCGTCAGGGTAGGGTACGGGTGCTCTTAGTATATCAATATTGGAATCGGGATTGCTTGAGATTACAAGATCCTTATTTTCTCCTCTGATCCAGTCTTTGAATTTATCTTTAATAGCTCCGTCCAGAATGAGCTCTTTCAGTTCCGGTAACTGCTGTACGATACCGGCATAGTCCTTATAGCTGTATTGCCAGTCCCAAAAATAATTAGTATAATAGGTAGAATCATTTAACCTTAACGTCTCAAGTTTACTGCAGTTGGTGATGGCGTCCATGTTTCCCACTAAGTCAAAGCCGGGATGGTTGCATATCTCTAAGGATGTAAGCCCGGGGAACAGCTTTAAGTCCGAAAGATCGACATAGTTACCCAGTTCATACTGCATCTTTGTAGCATACCATACAGGTACGTGGCCTTTTTCACAGTCAATCTTAAGCTCCTTGAGTGAAGCACATTCCTTAGCCGTGATCTTTTCTTCCTCACTCTTTCCCAATGCTTCCCTTACACATCGTTCTACGAGCGGATCCGAAAAGTTGACGGTTCCCCCGCTGCAGGCGCTTAAAACAACGATACAGATCATAATCAAAAAAACGAAGCCTACTCTTTTTTTCATTGTAACCCTGTCCTCCTATATTATTTTATAAGAAAATATGTGAATTACATCTTACTTCGATAGTCTCTCTTATCAGGATAGTCTTTCTTAACTAAGATAATCTCCCCTTGAAATCCTCATATCCGAAGGTCTTTACCGTCTCTATGCTTCCGTCCTCTTTTAAGAACAGGATGTCCGGAAGCGGGATACCGTTAAAGGTGTTGTTTTTTACCATGGAATAGATGGCCATGTCCTCAAATATCAGCCTGTCGCCGATATTCATTTCTTTCTCGAAGCTGTAATCTCCTATCACATCGCCTGCAAGACAGGTAAGTGAGGAAAGGCGGTAGGTGTAAGCCTTTTCTCCTGCCTCGTAGCCGTCTCTTAACGGCGGACGGTAAGGCATCTCAAGCACGTCGGGCATATGGCATGCAGCCGATGCGTCAAGTATCAGGATCTCCATGCCGTTTTTCACCTTGTCCATGACCTCGGTAACCAGATATCCGGCATTTAAAGCTATGGCCTCTCCCGGCTCTAAGTATACTTCAACATCATATTTTTCACGTATGTATTTTACAAGATTTATGAGACTTTCCACATCATAATCATCTCTTGTGATGTGGTGGCCGCCGCCTAAGTTCAGCCATTTTACCTTATATAATATGTCCCCGAACTGCTCCTCGATAGCCTTAAATGTGGTGATGAGCGCATCCGAATTCTGCTCGCATAATGTATGGGAATGCATGCCTTCAATACCGCCCTCACCGAAATCGGCATCGAACTTAAAGTTTTCCTTTGTAACTCCGAGCCTTGATCCAAACGCACAGGGATCGTATATCTCATGTCCCTCCTGGGTGGAGCACATGGGATTGATGCGGATACCGGCACTCACGTGAAGGCCGCCTTTTTTATTTGCCTTCCTTATAGTATCTATATGCTTGTCGTATTGGGCAAAGCTGTTGAAGATGATGTGATCGCAGATCTTTACGAGCTCTTCCATGTGCTCCGGTTTATATGCGGGTGCGTAGACATGGTTCTCTTTTCCCATCTCTTCATACCCGAGACGCGCCTCAAAGAGACCGCTCGCCGTGGTGCCGCTGATATATTTTCCTATAAGGGGATAGATCGAAAACATGGAAAAAGCCTTCTGTGCCAGAAGTATGTGCGCACCGCTTTCTTTTTCTACTTTCCGGAGAATCTCAAGATTCTTTTTTATTTTTGCCTCATCCACGATATAACACGGGGTCTGAACGTTTTCAAACATCTTTTATACCTCTAAAAAAAGCGGAGGTATAACCCTCCGCTAATTAATGACTTAATCAACAAGTACCGGATCCTCATCCACTTTCCAGGGAAGTCCGTACTCATTAAGCATATCCATGAAGGGATCGGGATCGAACTCTTCTACTGTAAATACGCCATCCTTGTTCCATTTCTTCGAGATAACAAGCGCTGTACCGATCATGGCAGGTACGCCTGTGGTATAGGAAATAGCCTGAGAGCCGACTTCCTTGTAGCATTCCTGATGATCACATACATTGTAGATGTATACCTTCTTCTCTTTTCCGTCCTTGCGTCCGGTAAAGATACAGCCGATGTTGGTCTTGCCGACTGTCCTCGGTCCTAAAGAAGCGGGATCGGGCAGCAGGGCCTTTAAGAACTGGATGGGAACTATTTCTTTTCCTTCAAAATTGATGGGTGATGTCGAAAGCATGCCGACATTCTCCAGACACTTCATATGTGTGAGATAGCTCTGTCCGAAGGTCATGAAGAAACGGATCCTCTTAACACCGGGGATGTTCTTTGCGAGTGACTCTATCTCTTCGTGATGGAGAAGGTACATGTCCTTCATGCCTACGCCTTCAAAATTGTACTCTCTCTTGATCTCCATGGGCTTGGTCTCTACCCAGTGTCCGTTCTCCCAGTATGAGCCGTTGGCCGATACCTCACGGAGGTTGATCTCGGGGTTAAAATTGGTAGCAAAGGGATAACCGTGGTCACCGCCGTTGCAGTCGAGGATATCGATAGTATCTATCTCATCAAAATAATGCTTTAAAGCATAAGCGGTAAATACGCTGGTTACACCGGGATCAAAGCCGCTGCCGAGCAGTCCTGTGATGCCTGCTGCCTTAAATTTATCCTGATATGCCCACTGCCATGAGTAATCAAAGTATGCGGTAAAGCCTTTCTCCTTACATCTCTTCTCATATATTGCACGCCACTCGGGATCGTCTGTATCCTCGGGCTCGTAATTTGCTGTATCTATGTAGTCGACCTTGCACTCTAAGCAAGCATCCATGATAGTAAGGTCCTGATAAGGAAGAGCTACGTTAAGCACTGCATCGGGCTTGTACTCTTTTATAAGTGCTACAAGCTCGTCCTTGGAATCAGCGTTTACCTTAGCAGTAGTGATGACTGTGTCAGTCTTAGGCTGAAGTTTTTCCTTTAATGCGTCACACTTTGACTTTGTACGGCTGGCAATGCAGAGCTCCGTAAATGTTTTCGAATTCTGACAGCACTTTGAAATGGCAACCTGTGCCACACCGCCGCAACCGATAACTAATAATCTGCTCATATTTATACCCTCCTGACTTTAATCTTCTTCTTCCTCTAACATATCTTCAACATACTTCGGAAGCATGAACGCTCCCTGATGAAGATTGGTGGTGTAATACCATGTCTTTATTTTTCTGTCGTTCCATCTCTTGGCGTCAAGATCTGTTAAGGGATGGTACTTCTTTGACAGGAAACCGAACAGCCAGTAACCTGATGCACATGTAGGTATATGTGCCTGGTATACACGGCTTATGGGGAAGCTGTGGCTTGCCTTACGATGCATGGCCCTGCAGGTATCCTCGTCCTCATCATAGAAGGGGCTGCCGTGCTGGTATACCATGATACCGTCATCTCTAAGCGCTCTATAGCAGTTGCCGTAGAACTCCTTGGTGAAAAGTCCGGCGGTATGTCCTAACGGATCGATCGCGTCATTGATGATAAGGTCGTATACTCCGAGCTTGTCTCTTAAGAACCTTAAGCCGTCACGGTTATATACTTTTACTCTCGGGTCCTCCAAGCCTCTCGCATTGTCCGGGAAGTATTCCTTACATACCGAGATGAACACGTCATCCGGCTCTACTACGTCTATCTGTTTTATCTCATCATAATATGAAAGCTCTCTGGCTACTCCGCCGTCACCACCACCGATGACAAGCACTTTTTCCACATTGGGATGTACCGCCATGGGCACGTGCACTATCATCTCGTCGTAGGTGAACTCGTCCTTTTCCGAGAAAACTATGCTTCCGTCCGAGCTTATGAACTTGCCGAACTCCTCGGACTCAAACACATCTATCCTCTGAAAATCGGTCTGCTCGCCGAACAGATGCTTTTCAATCTTAACCGAAAACTTTACTTTCTCCGTATGGAATTCAGAAAACCAGAGCTCCATAATACTTCTCCATCCTTACTAAAACTTATTCATTTCTCAAGAACCTGCAGGTACTCCATGTACGGGTCCTGGGTACCCTGCATCGAGCAGCCCTTTTCCTTGGCGTACATGATGTACTGGATGATATCATCCGTGATAAGCTCTCCGGGTGCCAGGATCGGGATTCCGGGAGGATAACACATAACAAATTCGGAACAGATCCTTCCGGCGGTCTCAGCTATCGGAAGAGCAGTTTTGTCCGAATAAAATGCCTTTTGAGGTGATACACATACCTTAGGTGCTATATACTCTGCAGCCATAAGGCTTGCGGGATCCTTGGAATACAGACGCTTGATGTCGGCAAGTGCTCCCACCAGTCTCTCTATATCCTGTATCCTGTCACCTATCGAAATGTAAGCCAGGATATTGGCTATATCACCGAATTCTATCTGGATATCGTATTCGTCGCGGAGAAGGTCATATACCTCGATGCCCGCAAGTCCGATATCCCTTGTATATACCGAAAGCTTCGTTACATCAAAATCATAAATGCTGGTACCGTTTACTATCTCGGCACCATAAGCATAGTAGCCGCCGATGGAATTGATCTCGGCACGTGCGTACTCTGCCATATCCTTAACCTTACTGAAAGACTCCTGTCCTCTTAATGCCAGATTTCTTCTCGAGATATCAAGGCTTGAAAGCAGAAGATACGAAGCACTCGTAGTCTGGGTCAGGTTAATGATCTGGGCTACATATTCCCAGTTAACTGTCTTATTTACCAACAAAAGCGAACTCTGTGTAAGGCTTCCGCCGGACTTATGCATGGATACGGATGCCATATCGGCTCCGGCCTCCATAGCCGATACCGGCAGGCTCTTTTCAAAGTAGAGATGCGTTCCGTGCGCCTCATCTACCAGGCAGAGCATCTTGTTTTCATGAGCCAGCTTAACTATACCTCTTAAGTCCGAGCAGATGCCGTAGTACGTGGGATTGTTTACAAATACACATACCGCATCCGGGTTTTCCTTAATGGCTTTTTCCAGCTCGGATAACTCCATGCCGAGCGCGATGCCCAGCTTTTTATCCACCTCGGGATTAACATATACCGGCACTGCACCGCAGAGCACCAATGCATTGATGACGCTCTTATGAACATTTCTCGGAAGTATGATCTTGTCGCCCGCACGGCATGCAGTAAGTACCATGGCCTGTACAGCCGATGTAGTACCTCCTACCATAAAGAAGGAATGATCTGCACCGAATGCCTCTGCTGCCAGCTCCTCCGCTTCCTTTATGACGGACATTGGATGACACAGGTTGTCAAGCGGCTTCATGGAATTAACATCCAGGCTTACGCATTTTTCCCCAAGGAGCTCTTTCAGCTCGGGGTTACCGCGTCCGCGCTTATGTCCCGGTACATCAAAGGGGACTATTCTCTGTTTTCTGAATCTCTCAAGTGCTTCATACACCGGAGCATGCTTTTGTGCTTCTATGTTCATAGCAGGTTCCAGGCCTTTCTATATATCTTTAACTATTCACCGTTTTAGTTCAACAAAAAAGGACAGATTGTAACATCTGTCCTGAAACTACACGCTTAATTCAATAAACTATCCACAGAACCTCGGTCCGCAACTTTACTGTCCAAAGACATCCCGCGACAAACCTCCGGCTGCACGTATTGACCTATTCAGAAGCGATGTTACCTAATGTGGCCTTTCGCCACCCGCGGCAAACGCCCCGCCTGTCCGTATGGGCTTAACCAAAATGGTGGGCAATAATGCATGAATAGTCTAGATTCATGTAAGCATTACTATATCATAGAGTTGTTGAAAATGCAAGGAATATTTATAATAGTATTATTAGAGTTTTTGGGTTAAATCTGTTTCGATGATAATTTTTTTACATGCATTACAATAATATGCAGGGATTTCGATGGCACTGCCAACTGCATTTTGAGCTCTTGCTGCCGTAATAACCCCCAGTTCTCCCATTATATCCGATAAAAAACCGGGATCTCCGGTGCACCAGCATACTTTTGCTGCTCCGCGTTCTCCCCTGCAATTTATATATCCACGGTCCATTTCCCTGTTGCAGTAAGGACAATTTCTGTCATGCATCCTGCTGGTTTCCACAAAATCCTGCCATGGTCTTTCTTTTTCCTGTGTTCCATCCGCAATTATCTTTGCTCCACATTCGGGACATGTTCTTATACCGTCCTGTATTTCGGTACCGCACATAAAACATTTCATCCGTTACCCTCCGTTTACAACTATATATAATAGTATTATTATACCAAAATCACAAAAAGAATATTTCTTTATTTTTCTTCCACTTTCATGTACCAGCGGCCTTCGTTGGCTCTAGAGTTCCTGATGAAGCGGTCGGCCTCATCGGTGACCTCCTCGATGATGTCGGTATCGATATTGTGACCGCAGTTTGAATATACCACCAGCTTGCAGTGAGGTAGGCTCTCAGCGGTTCGCATCATGAGCTCCATCTTGCTGATGGGGTCCTCCGTACCTCCGATAAGAAGAGTGGGCACCGTGATCTTCTTCAGTTCCTCGCAGAGTCTCTCCTCGGTTTTGAGTCCCATGAGAGGTCTTCCGTAATCTATAGCTTTCTCTCTCGGGTCGGGAGGCGTGTTGTTTTTACTGATGTGATCGGCCCTGATCTTACGCCTTAAGGCTCTCGCGGGATCGTTATCGATCTCGGGATCAAAGGGCGGCGGGGTTTTAATGATGCCCTGCTCAAGCATCTGACGGTAGGACATGGTGCCTTCCTTAAGGCTGTGAGGTCCTGCCACTACAGCTATAAATGACTCCACCCTCTCCTGATGTCTTAACATCAGATGCCAGCCGACACCGGCACCGTGGGATGCTCCCATGTATGTGAACTTCCCGATGCATAAGGCATCTGCCACTCTTACCACATCATCGGCAAATACATTGTACCAGTCCTCCCCGTAGTCTTCCTCCACATAAGATGACGGAGCAAATCCGCGGAGTGTTATGCAGTATACATGATATCCCATCTCAGCCAGCTTCTGCTGCATCCCCTTAGGATAAAATCCTACCTGTGCGGACAGGATATAATTCTCTCCTTCGCCGTATTCCTCGTAAAACAGCCTGATCTTGTCGTTAATGTCAACGTACCCCATTTATATATACCTTCTTCCTTTTCCCGGTTTTTAATCCTGCGCACCTTCTGTCATTCTGAGCGCAGCAAAGAATCTTACGGTTTCAGCCATCCCTTCACTACCGCATTATCTATATTTTTCTCAACCCACGGATAGACTTTAGGCATGAATTCTTTTACTATCGACATTCTTTTTTCTACTGCTGCCCGGTCCGTCGTCCCGCTTTCCACCCAGGTATGTCCTTCGGTTAATGTATTGTGGAAAAACGGCTGTATCCTGTCAAGACATGCTGCGTATTTTGAGTCCGCTGTCTCCATCCCGTCAAACTCTTCCCACAAGGCTCTTATGTATGCTCCCTGTTCTTCGGGCAGTAATGCAAACAGCCTGTCTGCTGCCTTTTCCTCGCGTTCGGCTTTGCTCTTATTTCCTTCCACGTCATATGCAAAAGTATCTCCTGCATATATCTCTATCAGGTCATGTACCACGCACATCTTTATGGCATGTCCGATATCCACGGGCTCACTCGCATATTCCTCAAATAAAAGCGCCATAACAGCGATATGCCAAGAATGCTCGGCATCATTTTCCCTGCGGCTCTTATCGATCAGCATAGTACGGCGCAGTATCGAAGTCATTTTGTCGATCTCGGCCGTAAATTTGAGCTGTTGGTCGAGCCGCTCCATTCCGCTGCTGATGAAATCTTCAAATCCCATATCATTTCCCCTTAATGTTGATCACTACATATTCTGACTTGGTACCGGTCTTGAACTTAAGCTCCCAGTCTGCGATACCGCTGGTGACGATAAAATCTGTATTGTTTCTTCTTTCGTATCCGTAAGCCCTGTTATTTCCGCCAAAGGACTGCTGGAAAAACGTAAACGGCAGCATCTGTCCGCCGTGGGTATGTCCCGAAAGTACCAGATCAGCAACACTGTTTGCTTCGTTTTCGTAATCGGTCGGCTGGTGATCCAGGACTATCACGTATTTATCCGGATCGATGTCTTTGGTAAGTGTTTCTATACTCATCCTGCCGCGGTTTGAAGCATCCGCCCTTCCGACTATCACGATATTATCGCCCACCTCCCGGACCTTATCCTCCAGCACATGCACTTTGCTTAATAACATATTATACTCCAGAGTGGACGGAGAATACCCTCTCTTGCTTGCCCCGTAGTATCCTTTATCATGATTTCCGTATACGTACCAGAGTCCGTATGTGGCTTTAACGGTACTCAATGCCTCACATGCTTTTAGCATATTTTCCTTATCGGTGCCGTCATCCACAAAATCTCCCACAAGCAATACGAGATCGGGATTTTCCGCATTGATCCTGTCTATCTGCTCCTTTAACCCGTCCCCGTCGAAGGTGGCTCCTATATGTGAATCCGCGAACATGACGATCTTAAGGTCACCCACTGCCTTATCGGTCTCTATATCATACGTAGTCACAAACACATGATTGCACAGGAAATATCCGATCGCAAGGTATATAAAGCACAATCCGAACGCGCCCCATCCCTGCCAGTAAAAGCGGCTTCCGGTGCTTTTGGGATTCTTTTTCTTCCTTGCTTTTTTAACGAACAATCCTACTATGTCAAATATAAGCCTGAAAAGCAGCAAATGTATCAGTATGATCACGCAGTTTACCAATGACATGGTAAAATAAAACAAAGCAAAGAATGCCGCAAAAATACCAAAGGACAGTAACAGTCCCGGTATTCTTTTATTATTCGCGATCTTTCTGATCCCGGGAAACCTGTATATGCTCCAGGTGATATATATGGCTCCGACTATTCCCGCTATCGCAGCAAATGAAAAAATAAATCCCCAAAGAGTATTCATGCAATAATCTCCAGTTTATTAATGTTTCCTTTATAGTTTTTAAACACCGGTTTTCCCCTTTCATCTGCATTGACCTCATAAAGCCGTATCTGCGTTTTCGTTAGCATATAACTTTCATCACCGGCTTTTAGAGCAAACGAAAATGCATTTAGCGTATCTCCGCATATTATGGAAAACTCTCCTTGTACCATGTCAGTGCTGTTTTCAAATGCATCCTTAAAAGTATCTAATATCTCCTCTTCATTAAAATAGATAAATCCCGCGTACCTGCTTTGTTCATCCTCAAATCTCAGGAAAACATCTTTTATCCTGGCGGGATCCATATCTTCTTTCCACTTGCCATCGGACAATATCTTTTCCCCGTTGAAGAAGTTGCAGATAGTCTTTGTAATTATATAACGGTTATTTTCAGAATGAAATGAAATACTGTACCTGAAACGTTTCAGATAATTGTTAATGATTTCAAGAGTGGGAGTTTTTACTCCAGAGTATTTATTCACATCGATACCCATCTTCTGAATAAGATCAGCTACGGCACTATCATACTCACATGTTTCTTCGCTCTCTAACGGGTGATCGATCATGATATTATGTATCTGATTCACTCTGTTATGAAACATTAAGACTTTACCCCTTGGCATAATGCGAAATTCTATATCATCAAGCCAAAAACGGTCCGTATCTTCAAAATAACGATCAAGTTCCTTTGGTAATCCTGTCTCTATTTTATAGGTTTTGCCCTCAGAAATATCGTACCACACCAATTTCATGGACTTAGGAACAAACGTTGTTCTGTCATTAGCATCTCCTGCGTCGGTATATCCGAGACAGCCACTCAGCAACCCTGTCCGTCTTGCTTTCTCGGTTCCGGCCGGAAAATCAAAGATTCCTTCCACCAATATGCATTCAAACCGTTCGTCAGTCTTAATATTGATACATTTACACCCGTAAACATCAAAATGTTCCAATTCTTTAGGGCTTGCATCCAGCTCTTTTGCCTGCCATGAGTCATTTTTCTCAACCATTCCAATCCTAAACATGGTCTTTCTGTAATCATCCACCGACATACGGGCCCATCTTGCATCCTCCTCAAATATATCACCGGATATGAATGACCTCCGACTCGAAAAAATATTTAAAAGACCGATACAAGCCGCTACAAATAAAACAAAATATAAACCCTGCTGCTTGCCTCCAAATGCTATAAATTTGATAAGCAATACGGACACTATCCCCAAAAGAACGGAGCCTATAGTTATAAATATTGAATGAAACGCACGGGCCATACCATTTCCGGCCGGGTCACTGTGGGGATAGTATGGTGTAAAATAAAACCAATAGTAATCAAAAACCATTATGGCGATCATAGAAAAAAACGACGATCTTAATGCGGTAAAATAAACAGCCGCCAAATGTATACCCAAGGTAAGCATTAAAAACAACGTCAGAAAAAAATCTGCCGCCTTTTTAGACGGACTGTATATTGTTTTCACTGCCAAACTTATATAACCGAATATTATACCGGTTATCCATAATACAAGTATCTTAATCATATATTATCCTTGTCATGATGGTTGCCCCCCTCAATACACATTTTAACAAAAATATATTCAGATGGCAAATTAAAAAAGCTGAAAACCTTTGTGGTATCAGCTTTTTCTTTTAAAACGGAGAAGGAGGGATTTGAACCCTCGCGCCGCGCAAACGACCTACACCCTTAGCAGGGGCGCCTCTTCGGCCTCTTGAGTACTTCTCCAGGTTCCGAACTCATTAGTTCAGTATTCTCTTTTCGTTTTTCAACGCAAATGTTATTCTATCAAAGAAATAGACGCTTGTCAAGGAAAATTTAAACCTTCACCACTGTTATACGCGGAAAGCTCCGCCTTCACTGTCAATAAGTACTGTTACAGGGAAGTTTTCAACTTCCATTTTACGGATGGCCTCAGTACCGAGGTCGTCATATGCTATGACCTCGCTGCGCTTTATACATTTTGAAAGAAGTGCGCCGGCTCCACCTGTAGCACCCATGTAGATAGCCTTATTTCTCTTGATGGCCGCCTTTACATCATCGCTTCTTCTTCCCTTTCCTACCATACCGGCAAGTCCCAGGTCCAAAAGGAGAGGTGTATACTTATCCATACGTGAGGATGTGGTAGGTCCTGCCGAACCTATCACCTGTCCGGGCTTAGCGGGTGTGGGCCCTAAGTAATACAGAACCTTTCCTGTTAAGTCTATGGGGGTTACACCGTTTTCATATAATTCGGCAGAAGTAACCTGGCCTAAAGTCTTACCGGTTTTTTCAAGATACTCGTTGATGGCGTCATACATTCTCTTGTGAGCTGCGTCTCTGGCAGAATATATGGTACCGTTAAGGTATAAAACGTCCTGATTCTTGATCTTCTCTATGTCTTCCGCACTAAAGGGAAGTGTTATGCTATAATCCATTTTTTTCACCTCATCCATCTGCTTCGTAAATCACTTATAATTGACGATCAAAGCACACATTTAACATGGCGGTTTACATGACAGCACATGTTGACTGCAAGAGGCATACCCGCAATATGAGTCGGGAAAATCTCAAGATTTACGCCTAAGCATGTGAACTTGCCACCCATGCCGCCGGGTCCGATGTCAAGGTTGTTGATCTCATCATATAAATCCTTTTGTAACTTAACGGCATATTCATTCGATACCTCATCAAAATAAGAATGTACCGAATTTAACTCATTGGTAAGTGCTTTTTTGGCTAAGAGTGCACTCTTTTCAAAGTCGCCTCCGATACCTACACCCACAACTACAGGCGGGCAGGCGTTAGGACCTGCATCCTTAACTGCTGTGAGAACTGCATTCTTTATCCCGTCTATACCGTCAGCGGGCTTAAGCATGAATACCCTGCTCATATTTTCGCTTCCGAAGCCCTTAGGTGCAAGCGTTATCTCTAACTTCTCTCCATCCACTATCTCTGTATGGATGATGGCAGGAGTATTATCCCCGGTATTTTTTCTTATGATAGGATCATTTACTACGGATTTCCTAAGATATCCTTCAGTATATCCCTGACGGACACCCTCATTTATGGCTGCAGCAAAGCTGCAGCCCTCGATATGCACATCCTGTCCGATTTTTACGAACACTACTGCCATACCGGTATCCTGACATATCGGGATCTGCTCGTTCCCGGCTATATCCAGATTTTCCTTTAATTGACCGAGTATCTTTTTTCCGAGTACATTTTCTTCGTTGTCACAGGCATTGTAAAGTGCCTTCTTCATATCATCTGCCAGGTATAAGTTGGCATCGATGCACATCTTCTTTACTGCCTGTGTGATATCTTCCGTTCTGACTGTTCTCACTTTGAACCTCTTTCTTTTAAAAACTTCTCAACATAATAAACCTGCGTGGGCATGATCTCGGGGAGTTCATCGATCGGAACCCACCGTAATTCCCTGCTCTCCGCATCAGGCTTCAGTTCTCCTTCATATTCGGTTATCACATACACCACATCCGTGTAATACACTTCATCCTGATTGGGGTAAACCATGTGTACGTTTGCTCTGACATCAAATAATCTCGGGTTAAAAATATCAAGAGAAGTCTCTTCCTTAACCTCTCTTCTTAATGCCTCCTCCAAGGTCTCACCCAGCTCTATAGCTCCTCCCGGAACGCACCACATACCGTTATCGGTACGTTTTTCCAGAAGCATCTTCTTTTCCGCCTCGTTATAGATGATGCACATCGCAGCCGTGACCATAAGCGGTCTGTGGCCGACGAATTTTCTTAATTCTGAAATATAACCCATATTTTTCCTTTTTAAAGATCCTTCGCTTCGCTCAGGATGACAACTTTTTTATTTCCCTTCCTAATTCTTATAAAATACAAAAAGTTATTGTGAGGAGAGTCAGGACTCTGGCAGGGGATAAAACCATAAAGCGAGCAGTTGATATGCTTCGGAGACAGGCGTAAATTTGTGAGGCAGAAAACGATTATCCAAATCGTTTTCTGAACGTAGCACAAGTGCGCCTAGCATCAGCTAGACGCACGATTGCAAGTGTCCGAAGCAAATTTGCGAATGTATCCGTTCAGCATATCCTGCGAAGCGAAAACGGGTTTTATACCATGTCAGAGTCCTGACTCTCCGCAAATTACAACTATTTTATTTACTCTTCCGGCTCCTCGGGAGCATCGGTTTCAAGTACATCCTTGTCGGGATCATCCTCGGCGTCCTCTATCTCGATCTGCTCCGACTTTAAGATCTCGTCGGGAGAGATAGGCTCCATATCGATATCCGCATCACTCTCGGTCTCTTTGACACGAGCAAAGCTTGCCACGAAGACATCCTTGTTGGCATCAACACTGATCAGTTTGACACCTGTGGTATTTCTGCCGATCACACTGATATCAGCCACACTTAAGCGGATAGTGGTACCTGTATTGGTCATCATGATGATCTCACCGCTTTCACGGTTAAGAACCTTGGCACCTACTAAGTTGCCGCTCTTCTCAACGATCTTGTAACATCTTACACCCTTGCCGCCACGGTGCTGAGCACTGAATTCGGAGATAGGAGTAAGCTTGCCGTATCCGAATTCGGAAACGGTGAGCAGGTACTCGCCCTGGTTGTCAAGCTGCATAGCCACAACCTCGTCGGTATCCTCTAAGTTCATGCCGATAACACCGATGGACTGACGTCCGGTGATACGTACATCATGCTCATAGAATCTGATACACTGACCGTATTTCGAGATAAGGAATACGTTGCTCTTGTCATCGGTACATTTAACACCGATAAGCTCGTCATCGTCACGCAGCGAGATGGCGATCAGGCCGCCCTTGCGGATATTTGCATACTCTGAAAGTCTGGTCTTCTTGATGATACCGTTCTTTGTAGCCATGAGTAAGAAGCTGTCGAAGTCGTAGCCCCTGACTGTGATGGTAGCTGTGATCTTTTCTTCGCCGGTGATCTGGAGAAGGTTGACGATCGCGGTACCTCTCGAGGTCCTTGAACTCTCGGGAATCTCGTAAGCTTTAAGTCTGAATACACGTCCCTTGTTGGTAAAGAACATGATATAATGATGGTTCGTGGTCATGAACAGATCCTCGATGTAATCGTCCTCTAAGGTCTGCATGCCCTTGATACCCTTGCCGCCACGGTGCTGATTCTTGAAATTATCAAGAGTCATACGCTTGATGTAGCCCTTCTTGGTCATAGCGATAACGGTATCCTCATCGGGGATGATATCCTCCATGGAAATATCGTACTCGTCAAAGCCGATCGAAGTACGTCTAGGATCCCTGTACTTGGATCCGATGGCCTCAACCTCGTCCCTTACTACACCGAGCAGGATCTTCTCGTCGCCTAAGATTGCCTTATATTCCTTGATTTTTTCCATAAGGTCGGCATATTCTGCTTCGAGCTTTTCTCTTTCCAAGCCGGTCAGCTGTCTAAGTCTCATATCTACGATGGCCTGTGCCTGGGGATCGTCAAATCCGAAGGTAGACATGAGTTTTTCCTTAGCGTCTACCGCACTCTTAGATGCCCTTATAATGGCGATGATCTCGTCGATCACGTCAAGTGCCTTAAGTAAGCCCTCTTTGATGTGGGCTGATTCTTCCGCTTTTGCAAGGTCGTATCTGGTACGCCTCGATACAACTTCTTCCTGATGCTTGATATACAGCTTTAATATATCGATCATCGAAAGCACCTTAGGCTCGCCGTCTACAAGTGCCAGCATGTTGATACCGAAGCTGTCCTGAAGCTGTGTATGTTTATATAAAAGATTTAAGATGACTGTGGGATTTGCGTCACGGCGGAGCTCTATGCAGACTCTCATACCGTCACGGTTGGATTCGTCACGGATTTCTGTGATTCCGTCTACCTTTTTATCCTTAACAAGCTCTGCTATCTTCTGGATAAGACGTGCCTTGTTTACCAGGTATGGAAGCTCTGTGACAACGATACGGTTCTTGCCGTTTGCCATGGGCTCTATATCGGTGACGGCACGGACTCTGACCTTGCCTCTTCCTGTACGGTATGCTTCCTCGATGCCTCTGGTACCTAAAATCTGAGCTCCTGTAGGGAAATCAGGTCCTTTTATGATTTTCATGATCTCCTCGATGGAGGTCTCACGGTCTTCGTTGATCCTGTTGTTGATGATGGCTGCTACTGCATCGATGACCTCACCTGCATTATGGGGAGGGATATTGGTAGCCATACCTACTGCAATACCCGTGGTACCGTTTATCAGCAGGTTGGGGACACGTGAAGGCAGAACCGTAGGCTCTTTTTCCGTCTCGTCAAAGTTCGGGATCATGTCTACGGTGTCCTTGTTGATATCGGACAGCATTTCTACCGCTATTTTGCTGAGTCTGGCCTCGGTGTATCGCATGGCAGCTGCGCCGTCGCCGTCTACGGAACCGAAGTTGCCGTGTCCGTCAACGAGCGGATATCTGGTGGACCAGTCCTGGGCAAGGTTTACCAAAGCACCATAGATGGAGCTGTCTCCGTGAGGATGGTACTTACCCATGGTATCGCCGACGATACGCGCACATTTTCTGTGTGGCTTATCGGGCCAGTTGGCAAGCTCTGCCATCGCGAAAAGGATACGCCTCTGAACGGGCTTTAATCCGTCGCGGACATCGGGCAGTGCACGCGCTGCGATAACCGACATCGCATAGTCTATGTAGGAGGTCTCCATGGTATCTTTAAGATCCACGTTTTTGACCTGGTCGTAATTGATTTCGTCCATTTTTTGTCTCCGTATGTATTTATGGTTTTCCACCTCATCAGTCTGCTTCGCAGACAGCTTCCCCTCAAGGGGAAGCCTTAGTATTGGTATTCTTTAGCCTTCCCCTCGAGGGGAAGGTGGCACGGAGTGCCGGATGAGGTGTTATGTAATATCAAGATTTGTTACGAACTTAGCGTTTGCCTCGATGAACTCACGTCTGGGCTCTACGTTGTCGCCCATAAGGGTGTTGAAGGTGATGTTGAGTTCGGCGATATTGTCCTCGTCCATATCTACCTTCTTGAGCACTCTGGTGGAAGGATCCATGGTGGTCTCCCAGAGCTGGTCTGCGTCCATCTCACCAAGACCTTTGTATCGCTGAACCTTGTTGCTGCTGTCACGGCCGATCTGGACCATGATGTTGTTCAGCTGCTCATCGCTGTATGCGTACCATACATTCTTGTTTTTCTCGATCTTATAAAGAGGCGGCTGAGCGAGGTACACATGTCCCTGCTTTATAAGCTCGGGCATAAACCTGTAAAGGAATGTGAGCATCAGGGTACTGATATGTGCACCGTCCACGTCGGCATCGGTCATGATGATGATCTTGTTGTATCTGAGCTTGCTTAGATCAAAGTCTTCCGAGATACCGGTACCGAATGCGGTGATCATAGATCTGATCTCCTCGTTACCGAGAATCTTGTCAAGTCTTGCTTTTTCTACGTTAAGGATCTTACCACGGAGAGGAAGGATGGCCTGAGTAGCCCTGTCTCTTGCGGTTTTTGCGGAGCCGCCCGCGGAATCTCCCTCGACTATGAAGATCTCGCAGTTCTCGGGATTCTTATCCGAGCAGTCTGCAAGCTTTCCGGGAAGGCTCATGCCTTCAAGTGCGGTCTTTCTTCTGGTAAGGTCTCTTGCTTTTCTTGCTGCATCCCTTGCTCTTTGAGCAAGTACTGCTTTTTCGATGATGATCTTGGCTACTGCGGGATTCTGCTCTAAGAAGTAAGTAAGCTTCTCGCTCACTACCGCATCCACAGCTCCACGTGCCTCGGAATTACCGAGCTTCTGCTTTGTCTGGCCTTCAAACTGAGGGTCGGGAAGCTTGATGCTGATGATGGCTGCCAGACCTTCTCTTAAGTCCTCGCCGGAAAGGTTGTCCTCATTTTCTTTAAGGAGTTTCATATTTCTGGCATAGTCGTTAAAGGTCTTGGTAAGCGCGTTCTTAAAGCCTGTATAATGTGTACCGCCTTCGGGAGTGGTGATGTTGTTTACGAAGCTGTAGCAGTTCTCATTGTATGCATCGTTGTGCTGCATAGCTACTTCTACGTATACATCGCCCTTCTGGCCCTCGCAGTAGATGATCTCGGGATAGAGCACATTCTGGTTTTTATTAAGATACTGAACATACTCTGAGATACCGCCCTCATAATGGAAGGTCTTCTCCTTCTCCTGGCCTTCTCTTTCATCCTTAAGGATGATCTTAAGGCCCTTAGTAAGAAATGCCATTTCACGGAGTCTCTGCTTTAATACGTCAAAATCGAATACTGTCTCTTCAAATATGGTATCATCGGGAAGGAAGGTTACGGTAGAACCGTGTCTGTCACTGTCACCGATCTCTTTAAGTCTCTCTAAGGGCTTGCCGTATTCGTATCTCTGGAAATACTTCTTGCCGTTTTTCTCTACTACTACTTCGAGCCATTTGGACAGGGCGTTAACTACGGACGCACCGACACCGTGGAGTCCGCCGGATACCTTGTATCCTCCACCGCCGAATTTTCCGCCGGCATGAAGTATGGTAAATACTACTTCTACGGAGGAAATACCTTTTTTCTTATTGATCTCGACAGGAATACCACGTCCGTCATCCACTACCGTTACGGAGTTGTCCGGATTGATGGTAACAATTATTTCTTTACATACTCCTGCCAAAGCCTCATCCACGGCATTATCCACGATCTCGTATACCAGATGATGAAGGCCGCGCGCTGAAGTGCTTCCGATGTACATACCGGGTCTTTTTCTTACAGCTTCCAAGCCTTCAAGGATCTGAATCTGATCGGCACCGTAGTTCTGGATTGCTCCGGCTGTCTCGGATTCTGTTCCGTTTGCTTGAATATCATTATCTCTTAAGATATCGTCCATTATTTCCTCCATGTATAAGATCCTTCGCACAAATGCTCAGGATGACAAATTACTTAATTTACTCCTCAGATACGACTCCGGAGGTTACTTTGTATACCTTGTCGTAGCTGATCCTTTGTTTTATAAACTCTTCAAGTCCGGTACAGGTGATGATGGTCTGTACACCGCTTATATTTTCAAGGAGCCTGGTCTGTCTGTTCCTGTCAAGCTCCGATAATACATCGTCTAAGAGAAGTACCGGGTTTTTACGGGTTTTCTGCTTTACAAGCTCTATTTCCGCAAGCTTCAGCGTAAGTGCGGATGTACGCTGCTGACCCTGGGAACCGAACTTTTTGGCATCCTCTCCGTTTACCACGAAAAGGATATCGTCACGGTGGGGTCCCGTGCAGGTCATCTTCAACGCGATGTCCTTTTCATGTGATGATAACAGGTTCTGACGGAAACTTTCCTTAGCGGAGCTCGGAAGATACTCGATTTTTAAGCTCTCCCTGCCTTCCGTAAGGATCCCGTGCAGTTTTGATGCTATCTCGCTTATTTCTTCTATGAACCTGCTTCTTTTTTCTATCAGGTACTCTCCGAAATTTATCAACTGCTCATCCCAGACGCTCAAAGTACTTTTAAGCTCGGGATTAAATGCTATCTGTTTCAACAGGTTATTTCTCTGGTCGAGAGCCCTGTTGTAGCCTGTGTAGTTATGCAGATAAAGCTTGTCCAGCTGGCAGAGCTCCATGTCGCAGAATCTTCTGCGCTCGGAGGGACCTTCTTTTATGATGCAGAGGTCATCCGGCGAAAATGATATGATATTCATGAATCCGTACAGCTCTGAAGCTTTTCTGATGGGGATGCCGTCGATGGCCACACCTTTTGATTTGCTGTTTTTAAGGTGCATGTCTATACGTCTTTCTATACCGTCATCTTCCACTGTCATCCTGATGTGGGCTTCGGATTCGTTGAATCTTATCATCTCCTTATCCTTGCTGCCCTTTTGGGATTTGGTGGTGGATGCGACGTAGAGGGCTTCTAGGACATTGGTCTTACCCTGGGCGTTATCCCCGTATAATATAGTCACATTCGGACTGAAATTAATATTCAGTTTTTCGTAATTTCTAAAATTGCTTAATTCCAGCGATCTGATAATCATTAATTTAAGCCTGCTTTTGATATGACTTCTATTTCCGCGCTGCCTACTGTAAAGGTGTCTCCGTTATAGAGCTTACGTCCGCGGCGGAGTTCCGTCTCGCCGTTTACCTTTACTTTTCCGTCTTCTATCATAAACTTGGCATCCACTCCGGTATCAGCTTCGCCTGAGAGTTTTAAAGCCTGGCCAAGTTTGATGAATTCGTCTTTTATGGTTATGCTTTTTTTCATTATTACACCTTTAGTCCGGATTGAAATTAAGAGGAAGGATCAGGTACATGTAAGTCTCATCCTTGTCCTTGATGATGCAGGGGGATTTAATGTTCATTAAGTAAATATCGATATCCTCATCATCTATTACCTTTAATGCATCAAGCAGGAACTTGGGGTTGAATGCGATGAGGATATCATTTCCGTCCTTCTCTATATCAACCTTATCCTCGTAATTACCGGCCTGAGTCTTGATCTTAACGTCTACTACTTCCTGTCCGAAGTTGAAGATCAGAGGCTTTCTGTCGCTTTCTTTTATAAGAAGTGATGCTCTTTCGATACATTCACTGAGTTTTTTCTTGTTGATGTGGATCTTGGTCTCAAAATCACCGGAAAGCATGTTGTCTACCAAATAATACTCACCTTCGATAAGTCTTGAAAGAACGATGGTGTCTTCCATCTCAAAAAGTACGTGGTTGGAACTGAAGTATATTTTTACCTTGTCATTTACATCGCCTGTAACGATCTTTACCAGCTCGTTTAATGTTTTTCCGGGGATGATAACCTTGCGGTCGCCGTATTCAGCGTCAAGCTCTACATTTCTGAGTGAGATCCTGTGGCCGTCAAGAGCTACCAGGCGCATTTTCTTACCCTTAATCTCTAACAGCTCACCGGTCATGATCTTCATGGCTTCTGTCTCGCTGCCGATGGAGAATACGGTCTGTCTGATCATATTTCTTAATGTAAACTGTGATACTACTGCAAAGTTGTCCTTTTCAATCTTCGGAAGATCCGGATAATCCGATGCATTCCTTACGGGAATATCATAATTACAGTTCTCGCATCTGATATTGATGTTGCCGTCGTCAGAGGTAAGTACCACATCATTGTCAGGAAGGTTCCTGATGATGTCGGAGAATGTCTTTGCACTTACTACAACATCGCCTTCCTCAGCTATATCTCCCTGTACGACTGTCTCGATACCTAAGGACATATCATTTCCTATAAGAATTATCTTACCGTCATGTACTTTGATCTTGATACAGTCGAGTATCTCCATGGTAGTCTTAGAAGGAACTGCTTTAAGTACGATGTTCACTCCGTTTATCAACTTGCTCTGTTCACAGATGATCTTCATTTTAACTCCTCCGAAAAATGCTTATAATATTTTAAAAATATGTCTAGTAGTAGTAGGGGATGTTATTTTGTTGTTAAGTACTCCAAACCCCTGAAAATACTTGGTTTTCTTAAATGATAAAATGTTAGGAAAAATTGATAGATCCGGGTTATGGATTTCTCTTTAAAGAAAAATGGTGGTGATAATATGAGGTTATGCTCATTATCAACTACCTATCAACCTTGATAATGTTGATATTGTTGAAATATAATTAAACACCTCATCAGTCAGCTAAAGCTGACAGCTTCCCCTCAAGGGGAAGCCTTTTATGAGTTACCTCATATCCGGATTTATCTTATTAATAAGTACTTTTATGGTCTCATCCAGCTCGTGGTCTGTTTTGCGAAGGTCTTTGATCTTCTTCACATTGTAGATGACGGTTGAATGATCCTTGTTGAATGCTTCGCCGATACGTGAGATGTTATAACCGGTAAATTCACTGGTCAGGTACATCGCTATCTGTCTCGGAAGGGCTATGGCCTTGTCCTTTTTAAGTGACAGGATATCCGATGAGGTGATGTGATAATGCTCGGCCACTACATCGATGATAAAGCCCGGTGTGATGGACTTTTTCTGGTTAGGTGTGACCACGTCGCGGAGTGCATACTCTGCAAGCTCCTTGGTAGCGGGCATTCTTTGTATTTTAGCAAGAGCGATTACCTTGGTAAGGGCTCCTTCAAGAGTTCTGATGTTGGAATTGATATTTTCAGCCATGTATGAGATTACTTCGTCATCTATGGCGATGTTAGCACCCTCGTTCTGCTTAAGGTCTATCTTTTTCTGAAGGATGGCAACCTTGGTCTCGTAGTCGGGTGAAGTAAGGTCCACTATGATGCCCCAGCCGAATCTGGACTTCCATCTCTCGTCAAGAGTGGTGAAATCTTTCGGAGGCTTATCTGAAGTGATGACTATCTGCTTCTTGGCTTCATATAATGCATTAAAGGTATAGAAGAATTCTTCCTGAGTCCTGTCCTTTCCTATTATAAACTGTATATCATCGATCAGGAGCACATCTATGTTTCTGTACTTTTCCCTGAAGGCTGCGGGAGACATATTACCGGTCCTGATAGAATCTATAAGTTCGTTGGTAAATGTGTCGCTCGTAACGTACATGACCTTCTTGTCAGGGTCGTTTTCCAGGATAAAATGACCTATGGACTGCATAAGATGCGTCTTACCGAGTCCCGAATCTCCGTAAATATAGAGAGGATTATAGATATCCCCGGGAGCCTCGGCTGCTTTAAGAGCGGTCGCATGGGCTAACTGGTTGTTTTTACTAACAACGAAGTTATCAAATGTGTAGTCGGGATTAAGGGGAAGCCCCTGATTCTGAGGTGCCTTAGCCGAAACCTCATGATGGAAGGGAACCGCCGGTTCGTTGTCTGTCTCGAACTTTATCTCGTACTCGGTATCGGTAATCTCCTGAATGGCAGTCTGTATAAACATTCCGTATTTTGTACGGATATGAGTAAAATTGGATGTGATATTGCTGTCATCGGAGGTGATGTAGACTATATTATCCTCTACCCTCTTTACATAAAGCTTACTTATCCAGGTAATGAAGGAAACCTTTGATATTCCGTATTCAGTTTTTATAAATTCCAAAATCTCTTCCCATTTTTCCTGAACAATGTTTTTCACGACGCTTTTACAGCCTTTATCAGGCATCCTTTCAAATATTAAGAAAAAAAACCACCAATAAATATTATACATTAAAATTTCTATTTTTTCAAGAAAAAAAGAAAAAATTACTTGACTATTGAAGAATAAAATAATATAATAATGTGGCTGTTATTTCGGATATTTGTAAGTTTATATAAAGGAGGTGTATTTGGAATGAAGATGACTTTCCAGCCCAAGAAGAGACAGAGAGCCGTTGAGCACGGTTTCAGAAAGAGAATGAGCACCAGAAACGGCCGTAAGGTTTTGGCAGCTAGAAGAGCAAAAGGAAGACATAAACTTTCAGCTTAGGTCGCATTTATATGTGACCTTTTTTAAAATGTATATTAGATGAAAATCCTACATTTAAAAAAGAACATCGAATTTCAAAATGTTTACAAAAACGGCAAAAGCTTTGCTAACAGATGCTTTGTAATGTATGTAATAAAAAATGAATTATCCGAAAACAGGTTAGGCATATCTGTGAGCAAAAAGGTCGGAAACAGTGTCGTAAGACACAGGATTGCCCGTCTGGTCCGTGAAGTGTTTAGACTGAAGGGCCGGCTGTTCAATAGTGGTTTGGACATAGTGGTAACAGCGAGAACAGGAGCAGTTGGTATTAAGTACAGCGACGCCGAAGCAGCTATATTACATTTAGGAAAGCTGCATCGTATATTGATCCCGGAAGAATGAAATACATATTTATAGGCCTGATAAAATTCTATAGAAAATTTATATCTCCGTTAAAGAAAAGGTCCTGCTGCATATACATTCCTACATGCAGCCAATATGCGTTAGAAGCATTTCAGAAATACGGAGCTTTTAAAGGTCTGCGTCTGTCTGTAAAGAGAATTTTGAGATGTCATCCCATGGCCAAGGGAGGATTCGATCCTGTTCCATAACAAATAGCGACAGAATGTGAGGACAACAAGTTGCAGATGGTATTTTTAACCCAGGTAGACGGAATACTCGGTCCTATCGCCTGGGTACTTGGAAAGATACTTAACGCTATATATAATTTTATTTCACTGTTCGGTATTGAGAATATAGCATTATGTATCGTTATTTTTACGTTTGTAGTAAAAATGCTGATGCTTCCGCTGACCATTAAGCAGCAGAAGTTCACAAAGCTCCAGGCAAAGATGAGCCCCGAGCTTACAAAGATCCAGCAGAAGTATAAAGGCAAGAACGATGAAGAGTCACTCCGCCGTCAGCGTGCGGAGACACAGGAAGTATACGCTAAGTACGGTGCAAGCCCTATGGGTGGCTGTCTGCCGTTATTGATATCGCTTCCTATCATGTTTGCCCTGTACAGAGTTATTTATGCGATACCCGCATATGTAACCGATATCGGCGAGTTATACGGTTCGATAGCCGATAAGATCAAGAACGCACCCGAATTTATCACTACATATAAGGATTCGATCGTTGAATTCATGAAAGCAAATGCCTTAACGATCACACAGCCTTCGGGATGCAGTTCCAAGATTATAGACATTTCACAGTATGTGGATGTACCGAGAGAGAATCTGATAGACCTCTTCTCGAAGTTCAACAAGGATAACTGGAATACATTCTTAAATGTTCAGAACATCTCTTATACTGAGATAAATGATGCAAAAGAAGAAATAGAGCACGTATATAATAATATTTTCGCTGCAAATAACTTAGCAGGAATGCAGGTTGTAGCAAACGGCGCTTCAATGACCATAAGCGAAGTACGTGACAAGATCATTTCCGTAAACAGCTTATTCGGACTGAACATCTTAGACAGACCTGAACTTAAGAGCATTTCAGTAGTTATCCCCGCTCTGGCTGTTATTACACAGTATATCCAGGGCAAGCTTCAGACAGCTATAAGCTCAGCAAATAAGAAGTCGAGTGACGATCCCGCACAGCAGACCACCAAGATGATGTCGACCATCATGCCCATCATGTCAGGTATCTTCTGTCTCATGCTTCCTATCGGTGTAGGCGTATACTGGATCGCATCCGCAGTATTTACCATCATACAGACACTGTTTATCAACAAGTATCTTGAAAAAGTCAGCGTCGACGACATGGTAGAGCAGAACAAGGAAAAGAACATCAAGCGTCAGGAGAAGCTTGGAGTTACCTACAACAACAAGATGGCAGAAGTAGCTAAGACAAAGGGTTCAAGCTACGTGAACAATGCCGCAAACGATACATACGATAATACCGGATACAAGAAGAATTCAAAGCAGAAGTCCAAGAAGCCCGGTTCCGATTATCAGAGAAGCAATGTATCATACAGTGCAGGAAGTATCGCAGCAAACGCAAACCTCCTTGCAAGAGGCAACGCTCCCAAGAAGGAAGTGCCTGCAATAACAGATAATTCCGCAAAAGCAGAAGAAAACGACAATCAAAGGAAAGATGAAGAATAATGGAAGAGAGTAGAGAATTTACAGGGAAGAACGTAGAAGAAGCGTTATCTTCTGCTCTTTCCGAATTAAATGTCACAGAAGACCAGATAGAATACGAAGTAGTAGAAAAAGAAAGCAACGGATTTTTAGGATTATTCAACAACAAGCCCGCAAAGATAATCGTAAAGCTTAAGAAGAAGGATATCTGTTCGGTAGCTACAGGATTCATCAACGAAGTTCTTTCGGCAATGGGCGTAAAGGCTGATGTAAAGGCAAGCCTTACAGAGTCAAATGACGAGATCGATATCGACCTTGAAGGCGACGAGATGGGCGTGCTCATCGGAAAAAGAGGAGCTACACTTGATTCACTCCAGTATCTTACAAGCCTGGTAGTAAACAAGGAAAGCGACAGCTACATCAAGGTAAAGATGGATACCGAGAATTACCGTGCAAGACGTAAGGAAACGTTAGAGAACCTCGCAAAGAACATCGCAAGCAAGGTAAAGAAGACAAGACACAATGTTTCCTTAGAGCCCATGAATCCTTACGAGAGAAGGATCATCCACTCCTGTCTCCAGGGCGATGCATATGTTGAGACACACAGTGAGGGCGAGGAGCCTTTCAGAAAGGTAATCGTTACCTTAAAGAAGGGCGTATATATCCCGGACAAGAAGTTCCGCGGAAGAAAACAGTTTGGTACAAATAATAAGAAGAAGATCAGCAGCAGCCGTGAATTCCATAAAAAATACGGTGCAGATACAAAGGATTACAGTACCGATTACAAGAAAGATTATGCAGAATACTTAGAGTCCAAGGCTGCAGCTAAAGCTGCTGCCGAAAGAGGAGAAAATGTATAATTAGTGGGGCTGCCGCATATGCGGCGGCCTTTTTTATCAGGGATTCTTTGACGGGCTCTGTCCGGGCAGCATCCCGAGCGAGATTGCCACCAAAGGCAATTCGCATCGGGAGCATACCCGTCACGAGCCCTGCTCGAAGTGTATGTAAAAACAAGGCGTCGCAGTATGCGGCAATATGGGGAAAAAAGAAGAAATCAGGTCAACCGGAGGGACGGTTCTGCGGTTGATATATCGAAGACTTATTGTCGGGCTCTGTCCGGGCAGCATCCTGAGCGAGAATGCCACCAAAGGCATTTCGCATCGGGAGCATACCCGTCACGAGCCCCGGTTAAAGGATCTGTATAAATAAGATAGGACCGCCGCATATGCGGTGGGTTATGAAGAAAAAAGAAAGGGTCATGATGTCAGATAAGTTTAATGACGATACGATAGCCGCCATATGTACGGGACTTACGGGGTCCGGTATCAACATTATCCGTATCAGCGGAGATGAAGCGTTTAAGATAGCCGATGATATTTTTGTTGGTAAGTCGGGAAAGAAAATTGCCGATATGGGCAATTTTTCAGTGAATTACGGCTTTATTGTTGATAAGAATGATAGTGTTGATAATGTGGATAACCGGCAGAATGCAGAACCTGATATGGCAACCGGACAGGGAGCTGAAGGGGATGTAAAGAGTCAAAATACTGTTGTGGATATAGTAGACGAAGTACTCCTTTTAAAAATGCAGGCGCCCCACTCATACACAAAAGAAGATATCATAGAGATAGACTGCCACGGCGGTATTGTAGTCACGAAGAAGATCCTGGAGATAGTGCTTAAAAACGGAGCGAGGCTCGCAGAGCCCGGCGAATTCACCAAGAGAGCATTTTTAAACGGAAGGATTGACCTCTCCCAGGCGGAAGCAGTTATCGACATTATAAATGCTAAGAGTAATCTTGCTTTAAAGAACTCCGTAAAGCAGCTCAAAGGAAGTGTCAAGGACAAGATCATAGAGATCCGAGAAAAGCTGATATCAAAGACCGCTTATATTGAGGCAGCGTTGGATGACCCGGAGCATATAAGCCTCGAAGGGTTTACTGACGAAGCGCTTAGCGACTTTGAGGATATAGAGAAGAAACTAAAGAAGCTTGTGAATACCTCGGATGAGGGCAGGCTGATCAACGAAGGCATAAATACATGCATATTGGGACTTCCGAATGCAGGTAAATCTTCTCTTCTTAACGCCTTACTCGATGAGGAAAGAGCGATAGTTACCGATATAGCGGGCACCACCAGAGATGTGCTAAAGGAAACCGTGGTATTCGGCGACGTAGTGCTTAATATCATAGATACGGCCGGCATCAGGGACACCGGAGACGTGATAGAAAAAATCGGTGTGGACAGAGCCAAGAAGGAAGCAGAAAACGCTGATCTCATCCTGTACGTAGTGGACTTAAAAGAAGGCCTCGGCGAAAAGGATAAAGAGATATTAGAAGAAATAAAAGACAAAAAGACAATTGTAGTATATAATAAAAGTGATCTTTTGGCAGAAAAAGGAGCTTTTCCGGAAGATGGGGAAAACGGGTCAGGATCCGGGGCAGAAATAGCTCATATTACTCTCTCATCGAAAACCGGCGAAGGCATCGAAGAGCTCAAAAACACGATAAAAACACTATTCTACAACGGTAGTATAAACAACAGTGAAGATGTCATCATAACAAATGAAAGACACCGCGAGTTATTAATAAAAGCATTAAAATCCGTGGATAACGCCATAGACGGGATAAAACAGAACATGAGTGAGGATTTCCTCACCATAGACCTGATGGATGCATATGAAGCACTCGGAAGCATCATCGGGGAAAGTGTTGAAGACGACCTGGCAGACAGGATATTCAAGGATTTCTGTATGGGGAAGTAAAATTTTATAGAAAAAGGAACAAGTTATGCAGTACGAAGATTATGATGTGGCGGTCATAGGTGCGGGACATGCCGGATGTGAGGCAGCACTCGCCTGTGCCAGGCTGGGATTAAAAACCATAGTATTTACCGTAAGTGTGGACAGTATCGCCATGATGCCGTGTAATCCTAACATCGGCGGCACTTCTAAGGGACATCTCGTCCGCGAAGTAGACGCATTGGGTGGAGAAATGGGAAAAAACATCGACAGGACCTTTATCCAGTCGAAGATGTTAAATACTTCCAAAGGACCCGCCGTACATTCATTGCGTGCACAGGCAGATAAAAAAGAGTACTCAGCCTCCATGAGGAAAATCTTAGAGAATACGGATAACCTTACAGTACGACAGGACGAGGTATCGGAGATACTGACAGAAAAGATTGAAGGAGTTTCTTCCTATTATAAAGGGGAAGAAAATGAAACTCAAAAATCAGAATCCGGATACGTAATTAAAGTTGCCGGTGTAAAAACTACCGCCGATAACATCTACCCATGCAAGGCAGCTATCATCTGTACCGGCGTATACCTTAAAGCCAGATGCATATACGGCGAGGTAAGCAAGTACACCGGACCCAACGGACTTCCTGCTGCAAATAATCTTACACAGTCCCTGATAGACCTCGGTATAGAGGTGAGACGTTTTAAAACAGGTACACCTGCGAGAATTGATAAGAGAAGCATTGACTTTTCCAAAATGGAGGAACAGTTCGGCGACGAGAAGATAGTACCGTTTTCGTTTGAAAACACCTCCGAGGATCTCGCAAGAGATCAGGTATCCTGCTGGCTCACATATACCAATGAGGACACACACAAGATCATCAGGGAAAACATCGACCGCTCTCCTCTCTTCTCCGGAGCTATAGAAGGAGTCGGCCCGAGATACTGCCCTTCCATAGAAGACAAGGTAATGCGTTTCGCAGAAAAGGACAGGCACCAGGTATTTATCGAACCCGAAGGAAATTACACCAACGAGATGTATATATCCGGAATGTCGAGCAGCCTGCCGGAGGACGTACAGTACAGGATGTACCGCTCAGTCCCCGGACTTGAAAATGCGAAGATAGTCAGAAACGCATATGCCATAGAGTATGATTGTATAAATGCTACCGAGCTCTACCCTACTCTGGAATTCAAAAATATCAGCGGACTTTACAGTGCCGGACAGAGCAACGGAAGTTCGGGATACGAAGAGGCTGCTGCTCAGGGTATAATCGCAGGTATAAATGCAGCATTGAAATTAAAAGGTGAGGAGCCCTTAGTGCTTGACCGATCGGACGGATATATCGGAGTGCTCATAGACGATTTAGTAACCAAAGAGACACAGGAACCGTACAGAATGATGACTTCCCGTGCGGAGTACAGACTTCTCCTCCGCCAGGACAATGCTGATCTCCGTCTTTCAAAATACGGATACCGCGTTGGACTGCTCAGCAAAGAACGATACGAGAAAACAGTTGAAAAGCAGCGGATAATTGATGCAGAGATAGAGAGACTTAAAAATACAAGTGTAGGAACAAGTGAAAATGTTCTTGCGCTGCTAAGAGCACTGAACAGTACAGAGCTTACATCCGGTATAACACTGGCTGAACTTATCCGCCGCCCTGAACTCTCCTATGCTCTCATAGCACCTATCGATAAAAACAGACCTGAGATAGATGAAGTGATCGCCGACCAGATAAATATCGAGTTAAAATACGAGGGATATATCAGCAGGCAGATAAAACAGGTTGAGCAATACAAAAAACTTGAAAAGAAAAAGATACCCGCCGATTTTGATTACGATAAGGTACCTTCGCTCAGAATCGAAGCCAGACAGAAGCTGAAGAAGATCCGACCCGTATCCATCGGACAGGCTTCACGTATTTCGGGAGTATCTCCTGCAGACATCAATGTGCTGGTGGTATTTATGAAGTTATAAATGGAGTGTTATATATGGAACAGGATAAATCTACCTATATAAAAACACAATTTAATAAGTTCCTTGGTCTCACCCCTGATGATACCCAGACAGAAAAGCTCATAAAGTACTACGAGATGACCATAGAGAAAAATAAGGTCATGAATCTGACAGCTATCACTGAGTTTGAAGAGTTCGTCATGAAACACTATGTGGACAGTCTGTCCATAATCAAGGTGATGGATCTTAATGGGAAGCCATACTCTCTTATCGATATCGGGACAGGCGCAGGATTCCCCGGGATACCGTTAAAGATAATGTTCCCGGAGCTGGACATCACATTATTCGATTCCCTGCAGAAAAGACTGGTATTTTTAGACGAGGTGATTACTACACTGGGGCTAAAGAAAATAGTTACAGTACACGGTCGTGCCGAAGAATTCGGAAGAAAGCTTGATTATCGTGAGAAATATGATATAGTAGTATCAAGGGCTGTAGCTGAGCTTACTCCGTTATGTGAATTATCAATTCCATTCTGTAAGGTGGGCGGACGCTTCATATCATATAAAGGTATGAAAGGTGACGAAGAATTGGCCGATGCAGACAGAGCCATAAAAGTGCTCGGAGGAAAACTTGCCGAAAAGAAAGAATTTATCCTTAACACAAAGGATAACACACCGGAAAGTAAAGATAATGATACGGAAAAAGCTCAGAATTCCTTACGATTATTGATAAAAATCGACAAGGTAAAGCCCACGGATAATAAATACCCAAGAGGTGGGGGTAAGCCATTCAAAGCACCACTATATATAGACAAGACTTCAAAATAACCGGGAGCACAAAATATTAATGATTTTGAGAACTTCTAAGGGTTCGGAACAAACCACAATATATAGTGTAGGACTTAATAATTCATCAATATGGAGAATGAAAGGTATAAGGTATGGGAAAAATAATCATCATTGCAAATCAGAAGGGCGGCGTCGGTAAAACTACTACTGCTATAAACTTATCAGCTGCACTCGCTCAACATGGTATGAAGGTCCTGGCTATAGACTGCGATCCTCAGGGTAATTGTACGAGCGGTCTCGGAATTGATAAGCGTAAAGTAAAAAACAGCACCTACCAGATGATAATAGGTCAATGTGAAATAAAAGACTGTATACAGGACAGTGTTCTTGATAATTTGAAGGTTGTTCCTTCAAGTGTAGAACTTGCCGGTGCAGATATCGAACTTATAGGACTTCCTGACAAAGAACATATATTACAGGGTAAGATAAAGGATATTGCAGATGATTATGATTATATAATAATCGACTGCCCTCCTTCACTGAATGTACTGACAGTTAATGCAATGACTGCCGCTGATTCGGTAATAGTACCTATACAATGTGAGTTCTATGCACTTGAAGGTTTATCCCAGCTGTTATATACCATCAACCTGGTACGTGACAGACTTAATCCTGATCTGGTGATGGACGGTGTCGTATTTACGATGTTTGATTCAAGAACTAATCTCTCACTCCAGGTTGTTGAGGATGTAAGAAAGAATCTTAAACAAAATATCTTCGCTACTATCATACCGAGAAATGTACGACTTGCAGAAGCTCCCAGCCATGGACTTCCGATATGCCTGTATGACAAGAAGTCGGCCGGTGCCGAAGCATATGATGACCTGGCACTTGAAGTATTGGAAAATGATAAGAAGAAAGCTAAACCCATAGATGATTCCAAGAAAAAGGGATCGGGACTTAAAGGATTGTTTAAAAAGAAATGATAATATAAAACATACGATTCATACTCTTCGTCCGAATGTTTCACATGAAACATTCGGTTTTTTTGTTTACTGATGTTTCATGTGAAACATTACATCGTGAAATGGTATGCTGAGTTAATAATATCTGTACAACTTATTAATGATGTTTCGCATAAAACGTTATGTGATATAAAATTGTTTTGCTTTACATGAAAAGTCCATGGCTTGAAAACGATCCGGTTTTATTATCTGTTACAAAACGAAAATGTTTCACATGAAACATTTTCGTTTCTCTCGGGGCGACGGATGAATGTTTCACGTAAAACATTTATATCACATGCTACACAATTAAATTATTCGACAGTACGAACCGCCCAGAAATGTTTCACATGAAACATTGAATTCTCACCTTGACATGCAATTGAATGTTTCATGTGAAACATTCAATTTTGTGTTGACAAATCATATATACGAGTGTAGACTTATTAGCAGAGTTTATAATTTTAGAAAGGCAGGATTATATAAAAATGGCAACAAAATCTACCAAGAAGACAACTACTAAGGCCACAGCAAAAACAGCTGCAGCTTCTAAATCTTCAACCAAGACGGCTGCAAAGGCTACGACTAAGAATACTGCAACTAAGTCTGCAGTTAAAGAGACTGCTAAGGCAGCAACAAAAACAGTTAAGGATGAAAAGCCGGCACTTGTTAAGAAAGCAGCTCCCAAGTTCGGACTTGGAAAAGGTATGGGTGCATTGATACCCACATCTGAACCCATCGTACCTGTAGCTCCTAAAGCAGAGAAACCTGTAAAAGAAACAGTAATTGTTAATGCTGAGACAATGGTTAATATAAATATGATAGAACCCAATCCTAATCAGCCCAGAAAGAAGTTCGATGAGGATGCATTAGGAGAGCTTGCAGAGTCTATTAAGCTTCATGGACTTATCCAGCCCATACTGGTACAGAAGAAAGACAAGATGTATCAGATCATAGCAGGTGAAAGAAGATGGAGAGCTTGCAGACTGGCAAAGCTTAAGGAAGTACCGGTAATCGTAAAAGAGCTATCAGAGAATGAACAGTATGAAGTGGCTCTTATAGAGAACATCCAGAGAGAAGACCTGAATGATATAGAAGAAGCATATGCATATAAGGCTCTGATCGAAGAGTTCAACTTAAAGCAGGATGAAGTGGCTGAAAGAGTATCAAAGAGCAGAGTAGCAGTTACAAACTCTTTAAGACTGTTAAAGCTTGACACCAGAGTACAGAATCTGGTAGTGAACGGACTTATCACCGGCGGACATGCAAGGGCTCTGCTCGGAATTACCGATGGAAACCTTCAGTATGATACGGCAACACGTATTATTGATGAAAAGCTCAGTGTACGCGAGACAGAAAAGCTTGTTAAGCAGCTCACAAATCATACAGAAAAGATAGTACGTAAGAGATCGGCTGAAAGCGATGCTGTTTATTCACAATATGAGGAGAATTTAAGAAGTATCCTCGGTTCAAGAGTTGAGATCAAGCAGAACGGCCAGAATAAGGGTAAAATTGTGATCGAATTCAGCTCAGCAGACGAGTTTGAGAAGATTTTCGACATAATAAAGAGATAATAACATCTATCGCAACAAGAACATATGTTCTGTTAGCATAACGTAATCCGGATATAATGGATTCTTCACTACGCTCAGAATGACAATATATGGGTGATATATAATTGTTGCTAAGAATGACAGTTTCATGGGAAAATGTAAAGTTAGATATAAAGATTGGATAAAAACATGGGATTATTTGAAAGAATAGGGATAGACTCAAGCTATCTGATAATAGTTTTATTCATTCTCCTGATAGTTCTTTTCCTGTATTGCCTCTCCATGAGGAATCTTATGCTTAAATATAAGAAGAGACAGGATGTTTTCCTGCAGGGAAGTGACGGCAGGAGTTTGGAAAAAAGCATACTCAGCAAATTTAAAGAGATAGACAGAGCGAAGGCAAAGGTGGATGAAAGCTCTGAAATAGTAAAGGAGCTGCAGGATTATAACAAGTTTGCTTTCCAGAAGTTTGCCATCAACAAGTATGATGCGTTTGAGGGCATGGGAGGAAAGCTCAGCTTTTCTCTGTGCGTACTCACTGACAATAACGACGGATTCATTCTGTCGGCAGTACATAACGAGATCGGAGGATGCTACACTTATGTAAAAGAGATCATCCGCGGAGAATCATACGTTATACTGAGTGCGGAAGAGAAGAAGGCACTCGAGAGAGCCAAGGAGAGGAAGAGCTGTCTTGACGATGAAGTATGAGCATACGGCGCCGTTTTTTGACTTAAGAGTTAAGAATCAAGGATGGCAGTTATATAACCTGAGGAGTAATACCAGATGCATACATTTTTAAAGGCGATCGGATTCAGCAAGAAAACGAGCCAGGCCGATATAGACAATCTGATCGGCGAGGTTGTGGACAGGGCTGAGTCCAACAAAGTGATACAAAAATCAAACGGCTGTAAGTTTGTGGAATACAGCAAGGAATTCGGGGAGAATTTCGGGATAACCGTGCGCGGAGAGGAAGATGAGAACGGTGAGTTTAGGGTCGGACATTATTTCCCGTACCTTAAAAGCACCGTAAAGGGCATGGTGGAAAACGAGGTTTTCATACACAAAAAGGTCGATTCGGATGCGTATACCGGCATGTGTGATGATAACCGGCTCGGAGTATCGCTGATATTTTACCTGCAGAACGTGGCTGATTTTATAAAGCTGGAGCCGACGGGTATACAGCAGATGTTTAACAATAGGGAGATCAAGCTGGTGGCCCTGGCGCAGACCGGCAAGATCATTCTTCCGACGCAGAAGAGGATTTATTCGCATATTGCGTCAAAGATAGACAAGGCGGTCACAAGCCAGCTTATGGATGATGCGAGAAACGGCGACATGGAAGCGCTCGATTATCTGACCTACAACGATATGGATAAAAACGCGGCGCTCAGCGAGAGGATCAGGCACGAGGATCTGTTTTCTATCGTCGAAACCTGCTTCATACCGTACGGTTCGGAGTCGGATCTGTACACGGTGCTCGGCAATATCGTATCTTCAAGGCAGCTGAACAACAAGGTGACCGGCGAGACAATCTGGATTTTGAGGATCATATGCAACGATATCGAGTTTGAGGTTGCCATCAATACGAATGACCTGTTGGGCATGCCGCTACCGGGCATGAGATTCAAGGGTGTCGTATGGATGCAGGGCGAGGTCGGAGCCAAGAAGTAGGAGATAAAAATGAGTAAGAAAAAGAGCCGTAAAATAGGGTACAGACAGGTCTTTATGATCCTGTTTACCCTGTTTTGGGTTATTTATCCGTTTATCGCCCGAGTACTTGTGAAAAAGATTCCGGCACCTGAGGACACTTTTTTTGCAAATACGAGAGGTCTGATCATCGATCTGGTGCAGTTCTGCAAGGAAGTGGCGCTGGCGGTATTTACGGGCGGTTGCATTCTGTATTTTTTGGGAGAGAGGATATTCCCGGACAGACCGGAGAAGCTCAGCAAGGAGAGGTTCAAGCAGCTGAGATTCCCCATCATCTTTATCGGGGGCTATGTCCTTTTTTCTGTATTGTCATTTTTGCTCAGTGATTACAAGGAAACGGTATTTTTCGGCGTAAATTCCGAGTATGAGGGGCTGCTAGCGATATTATGTTATGTGGCAGTGTTTATGCTGGCGCTGTTTTATATGAAGCCGCAAAAAGACGGTGATAAGAAGCTGGCGCTCACGGAAATATTTAAATACGGGGTGATCGCAGTCAGCGTGATCACGGGAATATTGGGCATCATCGAAATATTTGTGAGACCGATACTGGAATTCACGTTTGTACAGGACCTGATATCGTCCGAGGAAAACAGGACGATCGCACGGAGTATCAGGAACGAGAATTTCATCGGGCAGATAAGCCTGACGTTCCACAATCCGGGATTTTTGGGCGGATTCTGTGCACTTATCACACCGGTGTGTATCGCAATCTCCATGGAAGGAAAGAAGATACGTGGTGTCGTTGGCTCAGTGGCGGCCGGACTTTTGATCATGGATATATGGTGGTCGAATTCCAGGGTGGCACTGGTGGCGATAGTTTTGACTGTACCGGCGTTTGTGGTGATGAGCGTTGTGGGGCTTAAGAAAAAGAAACTGGCTTTGAGTGAGGCTGTGACACCAGAAAGTTTCGGGAAAAAGGGTACTACAAATGATACACAGAAAAATGTGGTATCAGACAGCATTCGGAAAGGATTGATAAGACGAGTCCTAGTGAATGCGGGTATAGCCGTGGCGACCGGAGTGCTTATGATAGTGCTGTCAGAAGTGCTGCCGACTTATTCGTCACGATATAAAGAGGAGCATTCTTCTAACATTACAACGGAATCTGTAGGGAGTTCTGTATCCGGCAAATCAGCAGATAACCAAGCAGGGACAGTAATAAGCAGGGAAGACTCAGTTACAGATAACGGAATGAGCCGGATTACCAGTGTGGGACCCGACGGACCTACGGTGGTCGTATTTACCAAGTTGGCAGATAGCGGAGATACTACAGATAAAACCGGGACAACAACCGGTTCGGAGAATACGACAGGAACTCAGACATATTATAAGTACAAACTCACAAAAGCCGAGATCATCGACGGAGCATTATATCTTTATTCGGGAGATACGCTGCTTAAGATTTCTGTGGATAAGGTATTTTATGATCAGCAGATTGTTAGGGGCGAGGAAAGAGATTTCTCGGAGTGTCTGGTGTTCAGTGACGGAAAAGACAGGATAGGACTAGATAAAAGGATTCCGGCGGTGCTTCCGGCGACCAGTATAAGGGGAGAGAAGACCGGATTCGGTTTTTCGGATGAACGTTACAGGGCGGTGAAGATCGCACTTGATGACAGACTGATGTACATAGATCTCGGATATTCTGGCTCGGTGGAGTTTTACCTGATGGAAGAGGGGATAAAGCTTATCGGGCAGGGAAGTGCGTTGCTGGATGAGATCCCGCAGCCGAGGGTAACAGGACTCGAGTCGTTTTATTCGTTCGGTACCGGCAGAGGATATATGTGGATACAGAGCCTGCCGCTTTTATGGGAATCACTGATAGTAGGCGGAGGAAACGGAACATTTGCATTCAGGTTCAGGCAGAACGAGATAGTCGGACTGCTCAATACACACGGAAGCTGCAAATACGTCATCGACAGACCGCACAACTGGTATCTGCAGATAGCGCTTTCAGATGGTGTGACAGCACTCATTTGCGTAGTGGCACTGTTTTTGTGGTATATAATCGGGTTTATCAGAAAACACAATGCGTTGGGCTTCTATGATATCGGTCTGTTTCTGGGACTTATCGGATTTATGCTGTGCGGTATGATAAACGACAGCTGCATCACGGCTAATCCCTGGTTCTGGCTGCTGTTCGGGTGCGCAGTGACGAGACTGGTAAATGATGTGAAACAACAGCCGGCATCGAAAAAATGACTGTACGGCATTAGTGCTTAAAACACATTCAACTTGACTATACCTTAAAATTGTGATAATATAACCTAGGTTTCAGGGAACTGAAACGGGTAAGTCCGCGTAGCTCAGCAGGATAGAGCGACCGCCTCCTAAGCGGTAGGTCGTGCGTTCGAATCGCATCGTGGACGTAAAAAGGAGCCTTTAGAGGCTCCTTTTTTTGCTACTGTTTAACTGAGTGAGTGGTGAGTGAGCAGCGAAATGTATATATGACAATATTCCTATAGGTAAAAAGAATAAGCACCATATTTCAAGAGCTATTGTACCGCCGATCGATGTGGAGCCGGTGCTTCCGGCAAACACTCCGGTCATTGGCATGATCAGGCAGCCCGGGAAAAATAAGCCATGTAACATCAACATTATTTTAAGTGCCTTATCTTTTTTGTTTTCGACGTTTATTGTTAAACCGGCAAAAAATGTTGAAAGCGCCATTATTCCGTAACCTAACAGATCAAGGTTAAATATCCAGCCCATATTACTGAAATTCAGTATCCCGGCAACTTCCGGGCTTAGATTTTCATTGGCAACAGTCGTACATTGTGTAAAATAAACGATCATTATTAATGTTGCGTAAACACCGGATAAAACAAGCGCCGTCCGTCCGGCCACCTTTCGGTCATCTTTACATTCAACATCAAAAGCAGCTATCATGCACATAAAACTCATGGACAAAAAGATACATACAAAGAAGTACCCGATTTTATATCCTATTAACAAAAAAACTGCAAAACATATTACCGTAAAAGTATTTACTAGAGAACCGATCATTCCGATTTTTCTATTCATCGTAAACCTCCATTGGAAAGCTTAGTATCTTATTATATGAATAGAATATACTTTTATTACGGTTTTCAACAGTGAATTAAGTAACTTGTTTGATATGACAAAAGTAACTAAAGACTCCTTTTTATCCGTTGAGGTATGCTACAAGTTTTGCACGGTCTTTGATGTCGAATTTATCATATATAATGGAAACGTAATTTTTTACGGTTCCTTCTGATATATATAATAAAGAAGATATCTGCGAATTGGTGCAGCCTTCGGCTAAGAGCTTTGCGATGTCTTTTTCGCGGTCGGTGAGGCCGGTCTCTTTGAAGAGAGCTTCCATGCGGGAGGCTTTATCTGTGGGTGCAGAGGTGTGACCGGAGGCGGAAGGGGATCCGGACATAGATGATCCAACCGTATTCCCTGCAGGGGTTGAGCCGGAGAGTAATCCGGTCAGTTTCTGCATGACTTTGGCATCGAGGACGCCCACACCTTTTATGGTCTGCTCCACAGCTTCGATGATGGCATCTTTGCCCGAATCTTTTAACAGGTAACCGGAAGCTCCGTTTGACAGAGCTTCTGCGATATTTTTCTCATCATAAAATGTAGTAAGCACGATCATCCTGATATCCGGGTAGAGGTCGTGTACTTTTTTTATCAGCTCTATGCCGCCCATACCGGGCATATTGAGATCGATGAGCATAACGTCGGTCTCGGTATTTTTCAATATGTCAAGAGCAGCTATGCCGTTGCCTGCAGTGCCGACAACAGTGTAGCCGCCTTTTACGGTAAGGACTATTTCCAGGCTTTCTAATAATAACGGTTCATCGTCAACCAGTAAGATTCTAATCATTTTTTCCTCGGTAAAATAGGTGTTTTGTGATGGTAGTTCACGTTATCGTTTCTATAGGTGAAGGATACGTGATTTTTTATCCGAATAGGATAACCGTTTTTATTATATGTGATACAGGGCGGACATGCAACTTTTTTCTTTCGGGCGGCCGGAAGACCCTTCGCGGGAGCTCAGCGGGAACAGGGGACGGTTCTCCGTTCCCTTTCTGCAGATAGTTCTCTGAATCTAAGGCCTCAATTTGGAGGGAACAGAGAACCGTCCCCTGTTCCCGAAAGAAAAAAATGGAACCGGGGTTTTGGGTGGCACGTCTAATGGTCAGAAAACGAAAGATAAAGAGAAGAAAATACAGAAAAAACAAACGATATATCGGACAGTAACTCAGGAAAGAAAACAGAAACACAAGTAAGAGCAAGTAAAAAATCAAGGATTGTAACACAAATATCCCGGTAGGCAAACAGAAAAAAGTATAACAAAAAGAACCGGGGAGAATCGGAGGAAAAAATTATGAAAATAAGGAAAAGATTGATAGCATTAACATTAGCAGGTATTTTATCATTGGGACTTATAGGATGTGCAGGTGCTGAGGACAGGGCAACTGATTCACATCGCAGTTATACCAGTGCGACGACAACCAATTCAGTAGCAGCGGACGGCGGAAATTATAAGCTGGGCGCGGATAAATATTCGATGGTAGCATACGAAGGAGTGGCATATGACCAGAGCCAGAACCAGAACGAGATTCAGTGGAACACCGAAGAGTACAAGTACATCGATGAGAACGGCTGGAAGGTCGTAAGCGTTTCACCTTTTTCAACATTTGCGGCAGATGTGGATACAGCTTCTTATGCTAACTTAAGAAGAATGATCAACGAAGGTTATACTATCCCGGCAGATGCGGTCAGAGTAGAGGAACTCATAAATTATTTCAAGTATGATTACGCAGCACCCACAGGCAGCGATCCTTTCTCGATCACTACCGAACTGGCTCCCTGCCCCTGGAATGACAAGACACAGCTTCTCCTTGTGGGCATCAAGGCTAAGGAAATCGACATGAGCCAGAGAAAGCCTTCAAATCTCGTATTCCTCGTAGACGTATCAGGTTCCATGAACGGTGCTGACAGACTGGGCCTTGTACAGGATTCTTTCAAGATGCTTACTGATGAGCTTGATGAGAACGACAGGATTTCCCTCGTAACATATGCATCGGGCGACAGAGTTGTATTTGAAGGACTTTCAGGAGCAAACAAAAAAGAGATCACCCAGAAGGTTGAGGACCTGTTTGCAAGTGGCGGAACAAATGGTTCTGCAGGCATCCAGACAGCTTATGAGATAGCAGAGAGATATTTCATCGAGGGCGGCAACAACCGTATAATCCTTGCTACCGACGGCGACCTTAACATCGGTGTTACCGATACAGGTTCACTTACAAGACTGGTACAGGAAAAGGCTAAGAACGGCGTGGAGCTTTCAGTACTCGGATTCGGCAGAGGCAATATTTCGGATGAGCGTATGGAAGCGCTGGCTGACAACGGCAACGGTAATTACAATTACATCGATTCCATGAACGAGGCTAAGAAGGTACTTGTAGACGAGATGGGCGGCACTCTTTTCACAGTAGCAAAGGACGTGAAGTTCCAGCTTGAATTCAACCCCGCTACAGTAAAGGGATATCGTCAGATCGGTTATGAGAACAGGGCTATGGCAGCAGAGGATTTCGCAGACGACACTAAGGACGGCGGCGAGATCGGTGCCGGACACAATGTTACAGTACTTTATGAGATAGCTCTTTTGGGCAGCGAGCAGGAGCTTCCCGAGATAGATTCCAAGTATTCCAGGGTAACCGTAGATGATAACGCAACAGGCGATTACCTCACTGTGAATATCAGATACAAGGCTCCTAATGGAGATACCAGCACACTGATCGAGAAGGCAGTAGACGGCTCGGTATTCTCAGAGAAGATGAGCGAGAACATGTCATGGGCAGCAGGTGTGGCTCAGGCCGGCATGCTTATCAGAAAGTCCGAGTATGCAGGTACCAGCAACATGGATGATGTGATCGAGAGACTTTCCGAACTTGAATGTACAAGAGAAGATGATTACAGGAAAGAGTTCTGCGAGCTCATGAAGAAGGTTGTGATCGACTAAAAATCGGATGTTATCCTGAGCGCAGCGAAGGAGCTTTCCGGTGGACATATATATAGTAGTCTTCCCCTCGAATCCTCCGCTTCCGGTAAAATGGGAGCGGGGGGTTGATTATTTTTTGGGAACGATACTGAGACGTAAACCAAGTTGATTAATAAGCTTTAATAAAGTATCTAATTTTGGAGTTGTTTTTCTTGATTCTATCCGTGCAACGGAGGATTGGGGAATATCACACAGAGCTGCCAATTCACGCTGGCTCATTCCAAGTTCGGAGCGTTGTTTTATGATAGCAGATATTATGGCAGCTTCTTCCTCTGCTTCTTCAAGGAGTTTCTTGCCTAACGGATCGGATAGTTTTACCTGGTCTTTATATTCTTTCCAATTCATAGTGTAGTGTCCTTTCGTGAAATATAAGCATTCATTTCTGCTTTAGCTTTTTCAATTTCTTTGTGCGGAGTCTTTTGCGTTTTTTTACGGAAGTGGTGTAAAAGAACATAGGTATCTTTATTGTAGTGAAAAAAGAGAATTCTGTTTTTTCCCGGGCGTAACTCCCATATTTCGTCTTCAAGATGTTTTGCTATATCTGTAGGAAGATTCGTTCCGTTTATTTCAAGAAGTTCAATATATCGGGACGCTTGTCCAAATTGAATTCTGGCATCTTTAGATACATTTGCTGATGTACGCAGAGTTTCGAGAAAAACAAAAATATCTGAAGTTCCTTTTTCATTTTCATAAAAATCGATAATGTACATGAATCTCCTTCCTAATACCATGATAGCATACATGCTATCAAAAGTCAATTTATAATTGAATCTATAGGGTTTTATTGTTATAATAACCAATGGGTAAAGATATAATATAATAACCATTGGTTATTGTCAAGCACATTAAAGGTGAAAATCATGCAGGAAGTATTGGATATAGAAAATTTAAAAGCTGCGCGTGAGAAGGCGGGATTGACTAAGGCACAGGCGGCAAGAAGGTTAAAGCTGTCAAACATCGGATATTGCAGGTATGAGTATGGGGAAAGGAATCCAAACATCCAGATCATTGAGGCTATAGCGGGATGTTTTAATACGTCAGTTGAGTACCTTCTGGGGAAGACAAAGGATATGTCGCCGGATTCGGTCACAGTTAAAAAGGACGAGAGTCCGGAGTTGTTTGACCTGATACAGGTGGTAAAAAACTCGGATCCGGACAGGATAAAAAGACTTACGGCGTACTATACCATGATGACAGAAGGAAAAGAGAGGACCTGATCATGCGGAACAGGAAAGCGGAAAACGTGATATGGGCGGCGAGCGCTATCATGCTGATAATATACATGATAGTGTTTGTTTTGGTGTCCGAAAGCGAATACATCCTGGCAGGGATCGTGTTCGGGGTAGCGACGATCATAATGCTGTGCGCATCGGTATTCTCCGAGGGACGGAATAAGCAGGGATGCCTAATAGTGTATGCGATACTCGTCATGGGAGTCTCGTTCATATGCCATCAGCTTTGGTGCGGGCTGCCGGTTCTGACCGCCACGGCGCTGTATTCGTGCTATGATTTTCTGCTCTATTCCGGGAAGAAAAATATACTTGTGAATGTGTTTTTTGTGGCAGGATTTGCGTATTGGTCAAGAAGGCTCACACCTGAAAAATTGGGGATCGGCGGATATATTGCTGTTGCAGGGCTGATAGTATTTGCAGTAGTGTGGAGCCTTGCTATATACTGGCTCTTTAAGTATTTTGAGATGAATTCAAACCTCGAGAAGGCGCTTAAGAGCTCGGCGCTCGACGCCATGAACGAGAGGCAGCTCCGCATGGAGATAGCCGAGAGCAAGAACATGGCTGAGGAAAACGCGAGACTCGAGGAACGCGAGAGGATAAGCCGCGACATACATAATGCGGTAGGACATACCCTGTCTGCGGCGACAGTGACGCTTGATGCTGCGCAGATGCTGATAGATACGGACACTTCGAAGGCCAATCAGAAGATAGACCAGGCGAATGAAAGGATACATGAAGCCATAGGTTCTGTAAGAAGTGTCGTAAGGACACTCGATGCCGAGGACGACTGCGTGCTGGTGGAGGATTATGTGAATTCGCTGAAAGAGCTGATACGTAATTTTACACTTGATACAGAGATAAAGATACACCATAATCTTGATCTGGTGGCAGCAGAAGAAAAAAGAAGGCAGCAGGTACAGAGCGATACTGCGGGCAAGATCCACATCGCAAGAGCTGCATTTATCAGCAGCTCATTGTCGGAGCTCCTTACGAACGGTGTGAAGCACGGCGGAGCTACCGTGTTTGTAGTGCTGTTGACGTTGGACAGTGCCCATATCGGCATACAGGTGAGTGATAACGGGACCGGATGGGGAGATATATCCTACGAAGAGAAGCAGGCAAAGCTCAGGAATGGCTTTGGCCTCCGGAAGATGAGCGATTATGTGAAGACAAACGGCGGAACATTTGATGTGGACGGAAGCGAAGGGTTCTATGTCAAGATGGATATGATGAGATGAGTGGTTCTTGTGACCGCAGTCATAGTAAGATATGACCGCGGTCACTGTTTTTATGTCTAAAAGGGGTGTATGATGAAGACACAGAAGATGTGAAACAGGGAACAGAGAACCGTCCCCTTTTCTCGAAAATCGGAGGCACATAAATGAAAAAAAACTATAAAATGTGGATAATAACGGTAATGCTGATCGGGACGCTGTGCTTGACCGGGTGTGCGAAATACATATCCTCTTGGAGCGCGACAATGTATGTGCATTCCAATACCTCGCATTCCGCATATATGAACTTCGGGACATTTAACGGGACCGAGGTACAGACATTAAAGTGTAAGGAAGAAACAGGAACCCTTAAGTATTCGGCAAAACTCGATACAGGAAGTGCTACCGTATATATAGATTATGACGGTGAGAAGAAGGAATTGTTTAAGATCGGAGCAGGCGAGGAGATTGAGGACAGTTTCGACGGACTTAAGGAAGGCAAGATTTATGTTATCGTGGAAACTGACGGAAAATGTGAGGAAGGGAAGTTCGAGTTTGAGCTTGAAGAATAAGATCCTTCGCTTACGCTCAGGAAGACAAATAAGGGAACAGACAGAGAGAAAGGAAGCATATGAACGAAAAAGGAAGGGCGAGGCTGTCGGCTTTGCCGTACATTAAAGGAAACAGGAAGAGAGTGACGGCGCTGGTCGTGTCGCTCGCGATGTTTGTGGTATTGAGTTATCTCATCAGCTACGTGTTGGGGTCGACATCGGAGCCGTTTTACCAGGCGTGCTGCGAGCCATACCGTGACATGTTACTCACGAGTCCGGAGATTGAGATCGGAGAATACGAGACCATCGAGGAATGGAACGAGATTGTCGTAGCGGGCATGAAAGAAAAAATAGAAGAGATCAGGCAGGTTGAAGGCGTGAGCGGTGCAGTAATGTTCAGGGAAGGCCGCGTAAGCATGAAAAGCGTGATCGGAGAGACCAGACTTCCGTGTTTTCTGATGGACGATGTCGCAGATATACAGACACTTATGGATTATAAAAATGCGAAGCTCATCTCCGGCAGGATGCCCGAGAAGCCGGGCGAGATCGTCGTCGACATGAAGCTCTGGAACAACAAGGGAAATGCGTGCCTCGAGGCAATGTCCGCCAACTACACGATAGTGGGACAGCTGGAAAGTGAGTTTTACCTCGCCATGGGCCTGGCGCTTCCTGCTGAAAATGATGTAAACGTAGCGGTATTTCACCCGGATGACGGAAAAGATTACGGGAAACTGATAGAAGACGCCGGGATAAAGCTGTTATATGTTTCGGATTATCAGACACATTATGAAAGTATCGACGGCGATGTGGGCGAACTCGATAAAGTAGAAAGGCTGGTACAGATCATTACCGGCGTGCTGCTTGCGATATGTCTCCTCGTAGTGCTCTCGCTCCACATCATGGACAGGCACGAGGAATGGTGTCTGCTTAACTCCATCGGATTTTCCGAGGGCGAGATATATGCGATGGCGCTCAGGGAACTGCTGATATGCTTCATAGGGGCGCTGGTGGTCGGCGCAGCACTTACCGGGATAGCGGGATTTGCATTTAACAAGTTCCTGTGCGAACCCATCGGTATCCATGTAAAGCCCTGGAGGGAAGGCGCAGTGGGAGTGATACTTACCGTGTTCGTCGCGATATACGGCTGCTGTCAGGTACCGCTGTTTGTGAATATAAGGAGAGTATGCACGGTGGATATGATTGAATAATAGAAGATAAAGATCCTTCGCTAATGCTCAGGATGACAGAAAAATACCATTTTGACTGAAATATAGAAAGACATAAAAGGAGAATCCTATGTTTGAATTAAAAAATGCAACCATGATCTATGATATGGATAAGGAAGAGAAAGTATATGCAATGAGGAATATCAACATCAGTTTCCCGGATAAGGGGCTGGTGGGGATAATAGGACCGTCCGGAAGCGGAAAATCGACCATGATGTACACGATGTCCACGCTCAAGAATCTGACAAGCGGAGAGATCCTGTACAATGGGAAATCCATCACCGGAATAAAGGACGGGGCGAGACAGTCTCTCCGAAGAGACGAGTTCGGATTCATATTCCAGAGACATTATCTGGTGCCGTATCTCACCGCAGTGGAAAATGCGGTACTCGCAGCCAACTGTCCCAAGAAGGAAGCAATGGAAAGGGCGAAGGAGATACTCCTCAATATCGGATTAAAGGAAAAGGAGCTGAGCAAGGTACCCGCCAAGCTCTCCGGTGGACAGAGACAGAGAGTGGCAATCGCAAGAGCCATGATGAATAACCCGAAGGTGCTGTTTGCGGATGAGCCCACGGCGTCTCTCGATCATGAGAATGCGTACCTTGTAATGGACAGACTCAGAGAGTATGCGAAAGAAAGGCTTGTGATAGTCATCACCCATGATCACAGTATCTTAAGAGACACAGACATGACCATAGAGATATGGGATGGCAGTGTGTCGGAAGTGAAAATGCCGACACTCCCGGCAAGTGCCTGACTCATCGGTGATAAAAACACCTCATCAGTCGGCTGAGCCGACAGCTTCCCTCAAGGGGAAGCCTTAAGAAAGGAAAAGATATGACTCCATTTTCACCACTTACATATATAAAAAGGAACCGCGCAAGAGCGATCAGTATCATCATGATACTGGCATGCACATGCATAGTATTCATGGGCGGGATGTATATAGACAATATAAGCGACGCATACTGCTATGCGTATGAGGAGCCTTCGCAGTACGGAGTATGGTACCTGGAAGGTAATAACAACGACATCATCGATGAACGGCGGGCTTTTGTGGAAGAGCTGGATGAACTGTTGCCGGAAAACGCCAAAACGGTGATACCGGTACACATGTGTAACGGAGACGTAAGAAGCATCATGGGCTTCAACAACGGCGGTACATGGTTCTTTATGAACAATAAAGAGGATTTTGACAAATTCGTAGAGTACACGGACATACTCCCCAAAGATATAGCCTTAAGCGACGGCGGACTGGTAATGTCGGAGTGGCTCGCAAACAACTGGGGCGTAAAGGAAGGCGATGTACTAAAAGCCAATGGAGAGTTTGATAAAATATATTTCCCGACGGACATGACCGTAGAAAAAGTATTGCCCCTGAAAGGTTTACAGATATACGGCTGGTCGTCCGAGTTTTACAAAACGGAAGGCCTGATACTGCCCACTGAAAAAGGCACAAATCACGGAACAGAGTTCGCAGATGCATTAAATGAATTGAGGGTAAAGGTTAAGGAAAAATATCCGCATATGAATATACTGACCAACGAGTATTTAAAGCAGGATGTGAAGGAACAGATAAGCTTCCTCATATACATATTCTCGGCGGTAATACTTATCGTGGCGGTGGTATTTGCTGTAACGGTAAATGCGACATTTGCGGCTATGTATGACAAGAGAAAATACGAGTTCTCGATATACAAGGCTCTGGGATTTTCTAAGGGCAGGATATTCAGAAAGGTGCTGGGCGAACTCCTCGCCATGGACGGACTGGGGCTGCTCGCAGGAGGAGTGGTATGCTTCGTAGCCGTCAAGGTACTGAATGAGATCCTGTGGGAGCAGGGCCAGCACTTCATAAGACCTTCAATAATGGGTATCCTGGGTACCATAGCATGTAATGTGGCTATCATCGTACCCGTGCTGATGTCAAATATGAGAAGAGTAAAGAAATATGATGTGACAGTTTACTGACCAAAATTTTTTACACCGTTTTTGATCTTCGTGGATCGGGAACGGTGTTTTTTGTGGTTTTATAAAAAATTATAACCTCATACGGCTTTATTTTTACCTGTCAGCCATTTTTGGTTGACGAAATAATCTATTCCTGTTATATTATAATCAGTTCTTTAGACAGGTGTATTATAGGGCAGAAAAAGCCGGACATTCTGTAAGAAGGAACAACTTAGGGGACGGCACCCATTATAAAAAACAGCGGACAACTAAATATGGAAAGGGGGAGACACCCATGGAAAAAAACGTAACGATTATTGACCATGATGGCAATGTGATAGGCTCTACATACCCGAAACGGGCGCGGGGTCTTGTAAAAAAAGGTCGGGCTGAGCCCGTCGATGATTTTACGATCATGATGCCGGATGCTCATGTTCCGACCGTAATTGATAATATAGATAATACGGAGGAAATAAATATGAGTAAGGTTATAGGTTTTGAAGCAAGAGGATTTAAGATCGATCCTACATGCAAGAGTAATAATGTCGCAACCAGGATGTTTGTAACTGATGCACTTGGCAACAATGTCGAGGTGTACGAGATAGGCGACCACAATTATAACTGGACGCAGATATCTTACGAGATGCCCGTGGCGAAGGACGAGGATTATGAGTTCATGTTCGCCATGACGGGGGATATAGATTCCGGCAGGCTGAATGACCAGGCAAAGTGCAGCTTTATGATAGTGCCGATACATGATAAGTTGAAGGCGCTGACTGCGGACGCAGACGGTGTGATCACTGATGCAGGCGCGGATGCGGCTCAGGGCGTGGCTGCCGGTGATGGTAAGAATGCCGGGGCTTTAGCGTCGGATGAGGACTGGGAGAACAGATACCAGTACAGTCTGATCCGCAGGGAGTACAAGCCTACCATGGAGAAGCTCTGGAACGGCGAGAGCCTGAGATTTTACAGGATTCCGTTTAATACCGGAGATGCTGATAGGATCAGGTTCGTGTTCCTGGCGTTTACGCAAAGCTACAAGGTGTTCCCGGTAAAGAATTTCGAGGAATATGCTAAGCTGCCGGATTACGATCCGGAGGCAGGCAGATTCGGTTGGAAGTTCGGACCCGGGTTCGGTCCGGGATTTGGTGGTCCCGGCAAGGACAACGGGAAAGATGCCGGTAAGGGTGCCAACAAGGGTTGGAACTGGCACTGGAATAAGGGGCCGCAGGGCTTTAACGGAGGTCCTGACTTTAGGTCTAACGGATCCGGAGGCTGGTACAGCGGACCAAAGGATTTTAAAGATGTGGAGAATGTTCTCAATAATATCGGGAATATCGTGAACAATGCCGTCAGGGAAGCTATAAATAATATAGACAGATTCCAAAAGGGCGGATTCCCGGGTGGTCCTAAGGGCGGTTTTCCCGGAGGTTTTCCGGGAGGTCCGGCGTCGGCAAAGAATTACGAACCCGGCGGGAAGAGAGTGATCTTCCCCGAGATGCTGTCACTTATCTTAAAGAAGCTGGACACAGATGACGAAGTGCTGGATCTTGCCAACTGCGATATCAAGAGCGGTCCTGATTTTGTACCGGGTTCCGGCATGGACGGCGATACGGTGGACGATCTCACGTTTTCACTTGATAATTCCGTAGTGGACGGGGATGCGTTCTACAGGATCATAGCTAAAGTGGGCGACTGCTGCCAGGTAAATGCCAATAATACCGTGCTGGGTGTTGCGGGTCACGGTCCGGAGCTGGCAGGCGGTTATGGTGACAGAGTTGATGATACGAAGTTCCTCTTTGTAAACTCTCAGATCAGCGAAGCCGCTTTTATCAGTATCCTGTCAAAGGTGGGCGATTGCTGTTATGTGGATCTGTCCAATTCGGATATCAAGGATTTTGGAGAGCTGAAGGATCTGTCCGGGTTCATCCATGATACTTTTGATGATACCGAGATCAGGGTGGATAATGCTTCGATGTCCCAGAGATTCTATCAGGCCCTTGTTCGTGTATGCGGCGAGGAGTCAAAGATCACGGGTACGGCAGTTATAAGATAAACTTAATATCTTACTTTGAGTGAGGGATTTATAGACTGACCTTTATAAAAGTAATGACGCAGGTGCGCTGCAGGGATGCAGCGCACCTTTTTTGGATCCTTCGTTTCGCTCAGGATGACATATTTATCAAGATGACATCTTTATTATGGTGTACATATAAAGATCCCGGCTTCTTTGGTAACATGGAAACCATTACCGGTTTCTTCGCGTACAAATGCTTTGAATTCTTTGAAGCGGTCTATGATGTACTGGTTCTGGTTGCCGTGACAGGAGGTGATGTAGTCGGATAGGTCACTCGCATCGGTGACCATGAGGCTGTCTTCGTATTCGCGCCATTCCACGGTGTTAAAGGTATGTGCGAGTATATCTTTGCCATTTGTTTTTCCGAATATCTCATACAGGTCCCTGGCAGCCAGGATGATCCTGTCGTCAAAGCGCTTTACCAGATCACTTATCTCTTTCATATGGCGAGGGCCATAGGTGCTGCAGATGAAGATGCCGTCGGGTTTTAAGATGCGGCGGATCTCTTTAAGTGCTTTATCTATGTTTTTTGCATAAAAGAGGACGTGGTTGGCGATGACCATATCAAAAGAGGAATCAGGGAGAGATATTTCGTCTATATCAATAATACTATAATTAAAACGCTTATCGTTTACGTTAAATCTGCTTTCGGCCTCTTTCAGAACACCTTCGGAATTATCGGATAGAGTGATGTTGATGTTCTTGGGCAGTTTTTCAATATTTTGGAGCCAGAAGTCCCCGTTGCCGCAGCCGATTTCCAGGATATTCATGCCGGGTTTTATCCCGGAGTTACGATATATCCAGGGGAACCACTGCTCTGTGGCCCGTGAATACAGGGTGTGCAGCCTGATCCTTACGGATATGTTCGAGGTATCGATGTATTGCTGCATCAGACTTTCTCGGAGGCCGGTCTCGGTTACCTGTTTTAAGAGCTCGGTCCAGTCTGCTTCTCCGTGCAGGCGGACTTCGTCGATAGTGTTATTGAGGATTTCCCGGACTACGGTCATCTGCTTGATGCGCTCGTCTACGAGCCCGAGCTGCTGCTCGAGGGATCTGATGAGGTGTTGCGGCCCATATTGTACGGGGGTATTGTTTTGTTTGTTTTCCGGGACTGATGTATCGATGGGTGTAACGTGTGAGTTTTCTATTATAGGCTCGGTATTTTTTATGTCTTCGAGTGAAAATCCGAGGTATTTTAATAGCAGGATACGCTGCAGGCGCTCGAAGTCTTTGTTGGTATAGTATTTATACCCGTTTTCCTCGTCTATGTATGAGGGTTTAAGAAACCCGTGCTCGTTGTAGTAGCGCAGGGTTTTCTTTGTTATATGGGCTTTTGCGGCGAATTCGCCGGAAGTGTACATGTTGTGGCGGTCTATGTTGGAAGTGAGCATGCGGGGGCCTTTCAAAAAAATATTTTTAAAAAAGTTCTTGACTGTGCCCTAAGGGCACAGTTTATACTCTGTATTGTAATACAGAAATGCTTTTATTGCAACTGATAATTATTTAGACACCTCATCCGCCCCTACGGGGCACCTTCCACTCAAGGGGAAGGCTGATTACACGCTTTTATTAAGGAGGAATTCACTATGACTATTATTGTTACCGGCGGTGCCGGATTTATCGGCAGCAACTTTATTTTCCATATGTTAGGGAAGTACCCCGATTATCGTATCATTTGTCTGGACTGCCTGACTTATGCGGGCAATCTGTCGACTTTAAAGTCCGTTATGGACAACCCGAACTTCAGATTCGTTAAGGAAGATATCACCAACCGCGAGGCGGTATACAAGCTTTTCGAAGAGGAGAAGCCGGATATCGTGGTTAATTTCGCGGCTGAAAGCCACGTTGACCGCTCGATCGAGAACCCCGAGGTGTTCCTCAATACGAATATCCTTGGTACTGCGGTGCTGATGGATGCCTGCAGAAAATACGGTATTACGAGATATCACCAGGTGTCTACCGATGAGGTATACGGTGACCTGCCTCTTGACAGACCCGACCTGTTCTTCACCGAGGAGACTCCTATCCATACTTCGAGCCCTTACAGCTCGTCTAAGGCAGGTGCAGACCTTCTGGTGCTGGCTTACCACAGGACTTACGGGCTGCCTGTTACTATCAGCCGCTGCTCGAACAACTACGGACCTTATCATTTCCCGGAGAAGCTGATCCCGCTGATGATCGCGAATGCTTTGAATGACAAGCCCCTCCCCGTATATGGAAAGGGCGAGAATGTTAGAGACTGGCTCTATGTTGAGGATCATTGCCGTGCCATCGACCTTGTGATCCACAAGGGCCGCGTGGGCGAGGTTTACAATATCGGCGGTCATAATGAGATGAAGAATATCGATATCGTGAAGATCATCTGCCGCGAGCTCGGTAAACCCGAGAGCCTGATCACTTATGTTACGGACCGCAAGGGCCACGATATGCGTTATGCGATCGACCCGACCAAGATCCACAACGAGCTTGGCTGGCTGCCCGAGACGAAGTTTGAGGATGGTATTAAGAAAACCATCAAGTGGTACCTGGAGAATAAGGAGTGGTGGGAGACCATCATTTCAGGAGAGTACAGGAATTACTACGAGAAGATGTACGGGAATCGTTGACATCGACTTCTGAAAAAAATGCGGGTATCCGCAAAAATTTTAGATTTAAAAAGGTGCACCGGCAGGTTTAACTTCCGATGCACCTTTTTTGATCAGAGGGATGGAGAACAGTCCCTCCGATTGACATTATAATGTTAAGTGTGCAATAATACAGGTAGTTGAATTATGGGAAATACAAATTTTGCTTAATATAGGGGATTGCGAAAGGAAGAAGATTATGACAGGAATCATGTCTGTGGAGGATATGCGCAGCAGCGACGCGGCGACGATAGCGGGCGGTGTGACCGGCAGGGAGCTGATGGCGAGGGCCGGGAAGGCTATTTATGAGGCTGTGATGTGGAAGGCGCCTGTGGCGATAGTGTGCGGTGTCGGTAATAACGCGGGGGACGGCTATGTACTGGCCGGACTGCTTAAGGATGCCGGGATAGACTCTTCACTAGTGCTGTTGGAGGAGAGATTCTCCGAAGACGGGAGATACTATTATGAGGAGTGCCTGAAGAAAGGCATAAATATATGCGGAATAGATGAGATGGGCTCACTGACCGGGTTCGGTACGGTTGTGGATTGTATATTCGGTACCGGATTTAAGGGGGAAGTGAAGGGCAAGGCACAAGATGCGATAGATATGATCAATACCAGCGACGCGTATGTAGTGTCGGTGGATATCAACAGCGGACTCAATGGGGACTCCGGGATGGCGGCGAAGCGGGAGATGGCAGAGATTCCCGCTGATATGTCGAAAGCCGGAGCTGCGGGAGTCGGTACAATAAAGCCGTACACGTGTGTATACTCGGATCTGACTATCTCTATCGGGACATTCAAGCCGGGGCATTTCCTTAACCTGGCGAAGGACGTGATGAAACGGAAGATAAATGTTGATATTGGGATCAAACCGCTAAAAGAGGAGATTTTTTTACTTGAGGATGGGGATATAGCCGGATTTTTGGGTGAGCGTCCGAATTTTTCCAACAAGGGGACTTACGGATATACTGCGCTCATAGGCGGATCGAAGCGGTACAGCGGGGCCGTGAGGCTGGCAGGTATGGCTAATGCGGCTATGCGTGCGGGTGCAGGTGTGGTAAAGGTGGCTCTGCCGGGGGCACTGTATCATGATCTGCTGCCGTTAATACTGGAAAGTACGGTATTTCCGTTGTCTGACAGGGACGGCGAGGCAGTATTTAATGAGGCCGAGCTGGCCGAGCTGGTGGCAAATGTTAAGACTGTGGCTTTCGGCATGGGCATAGGAGTGAGCGAGGAGACTTCGAAAATCCTACTGTACCTTCTTAAAAACTATAAGGGGCGCCTGATAATTGATGCGGACGGGCTGACGCTGCTGTCGCGGATGGACAGGAGTGTACTTAAGAGTGCCGCCGGGAAGGTAGTGCTGACACCGCATTTAAAGGAGTTTGAGAGGCTTACGGGGAAACCGATGCAGGAGATTCTGGCAGCACCTGTGGAGACGGCGGTAAAATATGCCGCTGAGACCGGTGCGGTCGTGCTGCTTAAAGGTCCCTCAACTATTATCACGGATGGACGTGTTACCTATATTACGGACGCGGGCTGTCCGGGCATGGCTACCGCCGGGAGCGGGGATGTGCTGTCAGGGATTTTGTCTGCGTTGTGCGCAAATGGAGAGCTTGTGCGAGCTGTTGCTGTAGGTGCCTATATCAATGGGAAAGCAGGGGAGCTTGCGCAGGAGAAATACGGGGCTATCAGTATGATTGCAAGTGATACTGTGGGGTGTATACCGGAGGTTTTCAAGTATCAACATTTTTGATGTTGAATTTTTTATCGGTTTGGAATATATTATATGTAACGGGGTCACCCGAATAAATGTAGAAGGAGAAATTGAATTATGGGTATTTGGGACGTTATCGTCAGTTTAGCAATCGGTGCTGTAGCAGGATGGCTTGCAGGCATTATCATGGGAAGTAAGAGCGGACTCCTTTTCAATATCATCCTTGGTATTATCGGTGGTATTGTCGGAGGCTGGGTATTCGGTCTCATCGGAATCACATTCTTCGGTATCGTAGGTACTATCATTCGCGCGGTAGCCGGTGCATGTCTGGTTATATTTGTTGTAAGACTGATAAAAAAATAACGGAATATAGTGCTTATAGGACTAAAATAGGACTTGCCTAAGGGTAAGTCCTATTTCTTATTTAGGACATTTTTAATATAATCGGAGTAAGAACATTTCGGGTATTTCATATGTTCAAAAGACAGATGATCAAGGAGGAGATGTGTATGAAAAAGATTTTAGCGGTTTTACTGGTATTGGCGATGGTTCTTTCTCTGACTGCCTGCGGGAAGTCAAATGATGGGGGAAGCTCTAAGGACAACGGCAGCAAGACGGAAAAGGAAGATAAGAACAATAGCAGTAATGATGATGGGAAAACGGATACCGATACCGGAAAGACCGATGATGGAGACAAGGGCAGCAGCGGTTCCGGAAGTGGTGTTATTATAGGCTATACCAGTGATAAGCAGCCTACCGGCGAGGGGTCACAGGCACAGAAGTGGTGGCATGCAACCCATTATTCATATGATTCCGAGTTTGATAAGGATGGAAAATGTATCACAAGGGATACCATTTACTACATGGATGATCCGGCGAACTATGAGGAAGCAAATGAGTACATGGTCGGTGGTGACTGGAAGCCTGTATGGAGTGATGATAAGACAACCTTCAGGATTGACAAGGGCTTTAAGGATTATACCGAGCTTGAGGATGAGCTTGAGGATATAGAAGATAAGTTTTTCGGTTATACAATTAAGTACAGCGACGGCAGCACGGCACATGTGGATGCTCCTTCCGATGCTGAGAAGGCTGAGTCGATGAAGAAGACCTTCGGATTTACCTTTGATGAGCTGAAGGATGCTACCGGAGACTTTACTTATCAGGGCTGGTTCAAAAAGAGTGCTCAGATAAATATCGGTTCCGGCAAGACTGTGGATGATGTTAATGCTCTCGGCGCAAAGGTGTGGGATTACTGCCAGCCTTTTGCTGATGAGGGTAAGTTCTATACTTATATGGGCAAGTATGGAGATGAGATCACCGCGGCTCCTACGATTGAGTCCAGGTTTGATACGTTCGAGTTCCATTATTTCAGGGATGGAAAAGAGATCAAGGTGTCGATAGGTATTGAGGCTTCTAAAGATGATGCGATTGCGTTTTATGTGGGTATCGTGAGCTGATATACGAGGAGGAGATATAATGAAACTGTTAAAGAGAACAATAGTATTATTGCTTGTGGCAGTTATGATGCTGGGATTTGTGTCGGTCCTGCAGCCCGGGATAGATGTCAATGCTGCATCTTCACTGGCAAAACCGACGATCAAGCTTAAAAAGGCAAACAGTAAAACAGGGGTTAAGATCACCATTGGTAAAACCAAAGGGGCAGCAGGATTTTATCTGTATATGAGCAGTGCCGACAATGAATATAGCGAATACCTGTTTAACGGCGGAAAGGTTGACAGATTGATCGCGCATATCGAGCAGGATGGCACAAAAGCCCGTACTTATACGATCAAAGGCCTTCCCAAGGGAAAATATAAGTTTAAAGCCATAGCTTATAATGATGATGAATTTGTGGAAGGTGCGGCCAAGTCTTATACTATCAAGGCAGGAAAGAAAAAGACCGTTAAAGATAAGAGCTATGATTTCTCTAAAGTCAGTGCCGGTGATACCATTAAATTCGGTACTTATGAGCAGGACGACAATATGAAAAACGGCAAAGAAGCTATCGAGTGGATAGTTCTTTCCAAGGGCGAGAAGCAGATGATGGTCATCAGTAAGTATGTACTTGACTGCTTGCCGTATAATACTATTGCAGAGGGGGATATTACCTGGGAAGACTGTTCTCTGCGTAAGTGGCTGAATGAGAGTTTTTATGCTTCTGCTTTTACAAAGACGGAAAAGTCCCTGATAAATACTGTTAAGATCAAGAACAGCGATAATGCTGATTATGAGATCCCCGGCGGAAATGATACCAAAGATAAGATATTCCTTCTTTCGATCGACGAAGGCTTAAAGGTGAGTACGGATATACTTTTGACCGGTCCTACAGCGTATGCCAAGGCTCAAGGTGTATACCAGCATTTTGAGATGGAAGAGACCGCGTTTGGCGTACCGGGATGTTTCTGGTGGCTGCGTTCACCCGGATTTGCCTCTAATGATGCCGCTATAGTTGATGAATGGGGAGTAAATACATGTGGTGACGTAGTAACAAACGGAGATTCCATAACTGTGGCAGGTGATATTGTATACGTTAATATGGGTGTTCGTCCGGTTATGTATATTAATATTGAGCAGAGTGACAATTAGAATAGTTCCGGTTGTCAGAATATGACAATAGGGATGAAAAAACACCTTTGCAGGGAGAAAGGAAAGTCCCTGCAGAGGTGTTTTTATGTCTCCTTTGTCACGTTTTGGTTGAAATCAGGGAGATTTTTGGATATAATTTATAGTACTATGGGAGAAGATTACTATACTATGAAGGGTATAAGGCTTTAAGATTATGGGACATTCAAAGCTTAGACTTATAAATAAATATCGGTGGAGCGCCCTTTTGTTTTTGGCGGCTCTTTTGTTTTTGGCGTGTTTTAGCGTAAATATCCATGCGTCAGAGACACAGGGTGATTATGTTACATCCCGTGCAGAGTTGGTGAAAGCGCTTTCTTCCGGAAAAGAGACGATATATGTCGGAGATATCGATTTTGATGAGAGCGACATGTACGTCCGGGTTAACCGGAGTGTCCGGATAGTCGGAAAAGAGGGTGGAGCGGTCTTTAGGAACGGGTATTTCGGTGTAGAGGGGTCGGATCTGGTGCAGGAGCCGATCACGGTGGCGTTCGAGAATATCACGTTTGACGGTTGTTACCGGATGCCTCTGGGAAAGGCTGAGGATGCGGCTTCTTTTGATGATTATCACGGGGACAGGACCGGTATGGGCTGTATCTCGGTGCAGGAGAATGTGATATTTGAATTTATAGGGTGCACGGTGGAAAATTATTGCTGCAAGTATGCTCCGGCACTGTATTTCAAGTATACGGACGGCAATAAGGGTCTGGGAACCCGCGCCGATGTGGTGATCAGGGATTGTACTTTTTCCGGGAATACCTGTGAGAGAGGCGTGGTCTGGTTTAACGGAAAAGAAACGAAGCTGGAGATGGCGGATTGCCTGTTTACCGGAAACAATGCCTATACCAGCGTACTTGTGTTGGGCGGCGTTAAGGGTACAGTGGAAAATGTGACCGTGAAGGACAACAACCGGGTTATGTTTAAGGAAAAGAATTCATTTAAGCAGGGTGGCGGCGGAATCGGTATCAGTAAGTCCGATGTGGTGCTGAAAAGCTGCGTGATAGACGGTAATTCGGCGCCTAAAGGTGGCGGGCTTATGTCATCGGGCTCTGTGCTGACGATGGAGAGTTGCAAGATCATTAACAACCGGGCAGATACCTTCGGCGGAGGTATGCTCATTGAGAGCGGTGAGGACGCACCTGTATATGTGACGAACTGCCTGATTTCCGGGAACAGTGCCGAAGAAGAAGGTGCCGTGTGGGTGTGGCCCGCAGACCAGATAGGTGTGGGGCTGCCGACCGGTATAGTGGAATTCAGTTTTTGTACTTTTGAGAATAATGAGTCTTCCGATGCGGAGCATCTGATGTTCCACCCGGTGATGACGGAAAATGCCGAGACGACAATAGGCCGAGACGGAAAGATTGATTTTATCGCGTGCCTGATCATGGATGAGAAGGTGACGGAGGATATCCGGGACGGCGTGGAATATAATGTAGTTAATTCCAAGGGGAAGGGTAAGAAAGTCCCCGAGGAAGTGGTAAAGTCCGTGGCTGACGGATATTGGGCCGAGGCTGATATGAGTTTTTATGCCGGGGTGAACGAGACAGGAAAAGGAAATGTTTCTCCCGGAAAGATCATACTTTGGTGTTTGGCAGGTACGGCTGCTGTGGCTCTGGCGGTGATATTGTTCGGGCTGATCAGGGTCAGGAGCGAGGAGAAGAAGAAGGAAGAAGAGGCCAAGGCCGATACGGATGAGGCGGAAGAGGCTGTGATAGCGGAGTCTTTGGAACCGACAGGCGGGGAGAAAATTTCGGTTGATGCGGGTGACGACAGTAATATCGATAACAAGACCGACCTGTTCATGCAGAAGGTCACAAAGGACGGATTGCTTACGGGTCGTGAATTGGATGTTTTAAGAGAGTATCTGGCAGGTAAGACCCGTACCGAGATCAGTGAGGCTTTGTTCATCTCCGAATCCACGGTCAAGAATCATATTTCGAGTATTTTTGCCAAGACAGGCGTAAAAAATAAGAAGGAACTGCTGGCATTGGTGGAGAAGATGTGAGAATGAGGGTGCTTTTGGCCCCTATTTTCAGAAATATTAAAAAAATATAAATTTGTGGTTGACAAAATGATTTTTTGACTCTATAATGTCAAATCAGTGAAACAAATGTCAAATATTAAAGAAAGAGAGGTAAAAAGCTGTGACAATGTTTAACGATTTTAAAGCGAAAGCGAATGGCAACTTAATTGAATATGACTTTGTACATGAGCATACCTCGACCGGAGTGAAATGGGCTTAAAAGAATCCATACACATAACTGAATTGCAGAATATGTTTGAAGTGGAATTTAATACAGTTCGTTTTTTAGGACCGCGGTACGTTTAGTACACGCGGTCTTTTTGTGTCCAATGGTCGGGGATTGGTTGGTTTTAGGAAGGTTTTAGGTAAAGGAAATGAAAAAGATTAGTTTTTATTTAAAGAAATATTGGTATTTATATACTCTGGCATTATTCTGCCTGTTTATATATGAGTTTTTGGACATGGTGTCACCCCAGGTGACCAGACGTATCATAGATGACGTGATCATGGGAGGGCAGACGAATCTGCTGCCATGGCTGATCTTCATGCTCGTGATTGTGGGCGTCGGCAGGGTAGCCGGAGGTTATGTCAGGGAATTTACCTTTGACAAGACGAGTTTTAAGGTGGCTTCGGATATCAGAAAGCACCTGTTCGGGCATGTTCAGAGTCTGTCGGTCGAGTATTTTGACAGAATGAACACCGGCGAGATCATGTCAAGGGTTAAGGATGATGTTGATAAGCTCCAGGGTGCGTTCGGATTTATCGGAATGATGTTCCTGCAGGTGTGCATCCATACGGTCATGATCCTGTGGTGCATGTGGCAGATAAGCCCGTTCCTTACGATATTCCCGCTTATCGCGCTGCCTTTGTGTGCGACCATCGCGATTGTGATGGAGAGGAAGCTCGACAAGGTCTACGAGGAGATCAGTGATGAGGACGCGGAGATGAATACGGTTGCGGAGGAAAATCTGACCGGTGTCCGCGTGGTAAAGGCATTTGCAAGGGAAAAGTTCGAAATCGGCAAGTTCCTGAAGCATAATAAGAAGTACTACGACCTCAACATGAAGCAGTCGAAGGTCTGGATCAAGTACAATCCTATCATGCAGATGATGACGAAGATGCTGATCGTAGTGGCTCTGCTGCTCGGCGGGCTTAAGGTTATCAACGGTGAAATGACTCTGGGTGCACTGGGTGCGTTCCTTGAGTACTGCGCCAATGCCGTATGGCCGATGGAGATGCTCGGCTGGCTGTCCAACGAGCTGGCATCGGCTTTTGCTTCGAAGAAGAAGCTGAATAAGATCTATGCCGAGACCGCAAAGATCAAGGATCCTGAGGAGCTGTCGGCAAAGGTAGTAGAGATGCTGACAGGTAAGAAGGCTGATGAAAAGGTCGATTTGACATCAGAGGAAAACGGCATGAAGATAATACTTGCAGAAGCAGGAAAGAATAACGAAATCGGAAGTGTCGGATTTAGCGGTTTCGATTTTAAGAATATAGAATTCAAGAATGTTGACTTCTCAATAGACAATAAGAAGATACTTGACAATGTTTCATTTAAACTTGAGAAGGGCAAGATGCTCGGTATCATGGGAGCTACGGGCTCCGGAAAGACTACTATTATCAATATGCTTCTGAGATTCTACGATCCCGAAAAGGGTGAGATCCTCATAAACGGTGTAGATATCAGGGAGCTGCCTCTGGCTGCGGTAAGGCGTACTGCGTCCGTAGTTATGCAGGATGTATTCCTTTTCTCGGATACAATAGATGAGAATATCCGTCTGGGAAATAAGGACAAGATTACAAATGATGAGATAAGCGAGGCGCTTAAGAAGGCGTGTGCCTCGAGCTTTGTGGATAAGCTCGAGGATGGTACCGAGACCATCATCGGCGAGAGAGGCGTCGGCCTGTCCGGCGGACAGAAGCAGAGACTCAGCATGGCGAGGGCTTTTGCAAAGGGTGCTCCTGTGCTTGTGCTGGATGATTCGACTTCGGCGCTTGATATGGAGACGGAGCATGAGGTTCAGGAGAACTTAAGTGCGCTTAAGAACTCCACCAAAATCGTCATAGCCCACAGAATTTCGGCTGTCCGTCATGCGGATGAGATCATCGTGCTTGAGGACGGAAAGATATCCGAGAGGGGCAGACATGAAGAGCTCCTGGAGAAGAAGGGCTACTATTATAAGACCTATATGGCTCAGTACGGGGACGTACTGAAGCAGCTGGAAGAGGCGAACTAATATACACCTCATTCGGAAAAATATAAAAGGAAGTGATAAATATGTCGCGTAATGCAACGAAGCAGGATGAAAAGCTGGAACAGAAGAGCAAAGCGAAGACGCTGGCGAGGCTGTTCCGGTACCTGTTCAAATATAAGGGGCTGATCGCCGCAGTATTAGTGATCATGGGCATCAGCACCATCATATCAATAGCAAATCCGCTCATCATCGAGCGGGCAATAAATGTCCACATAATCGGTAAAAGTACCGAAGGACTGGTGCAGCTCTGCATTCTGGCAGCAGTGATGAACATAACACTGGTTCTGCTGATAAAGCTTCGTATGTACCTGATGGCGAAGATGTCAAACGAGATCGTTTTAAAGATCAGGCAGCAGCTGTACGAACATATACAGACCTTAGGCTTCGGATTTTTCGACGGAAGGCCTACGGGAAAGATCCTGTCACGTATCATGGGTGATGTTGACTCGTTGAAGGACGTGCTGTCAAACAGTGTGACCACCCTTATACCCGATGCGATCACGATCATCGCAGTTGTGGCGATCATGCTGATAAAGGACTGGAGGCTGGGACTGGCTTCACTCTGGAGCCTGCCGATCATGGCTTTCGGTGTGTCGTTCTTAGAGAAGCGTTCGCACAAGGGATGGCAGGATTTCAGGAAAAAGAGCTCAAACCTCAATGCATTTCTGCATGAGGATATAGCGGGAATCCGTGTGATCCAGAGCTTCCATGCCGAGGATGAGACTCAGAAGACCTTTGACAAGCTGACAGATGAGCATTGCGATGCGTTCGTATCGGCATGTCACTGGGCAGATCTGTTCGGACCGGTCATCGATATCTGCTGGGCAGCAGGTCTGATCGCAATGTACCTGATCGGTATCCAGTTTGTGGGTATCGAGAACGTATCGGTCGGTACATTGGTAGCTTTCGGCTCATATATCGGTATGTTCTGGCAGCCGGTCATGAATTTAAGTAACTATTATAACCAGATGATCACAAATATCGCGGGCGCTGAGCGTATTTTCGAGATATTCGATACAAAGCCTGAGATTTTTGATGATGAAAATGCCCTCGAGCTTGAGGATGTCAAGGGCGAGATTGATTTTGAAAACGTAAGCTTCCACTATGATGATGACCCGGATGTACTGCATGAGGTTAGTTTCCACGTGAATGCGGGCGAGACGATAGCACTGGTCGGCCCCACAGGTGCCGGCAAGACGACCGTGGTGAGCCTGATCTCGAGATTTTATGATGTACAGAGCGGAAGAGTCTTGGTGGACGGTCATGATATCAGGGATGTTTCGATAGATTCCTTAAGGAGCAGGCTGGGCGTTATGACGCAGGATAATTTCCTTTTCACAGGCACGATAAAGGAGAATATCCGCTATGGCAGACTGGATGCAACCGATGAGGAGATCATCGAGGCTGCGAAGGCAGTCAATGCGCATGAGTTCATCATGAAGATGGAAAAGGGTTACGATACGGAACTTTCAGAGAGGGGTGCGGGCCTGTCTGCCGGACAGAGGCAGCTTATCGCTTTTGCAAGGACCATGGTGAGCAACCCGAAGATACTGATCCTGGACGAGGCGACCTCGAGTATCGATACGCATACCGAGATCCTGGTGCAGCAGGGCATCGAGAAGCTGCTTAAGGGCAGGACTTCGTTCGTTATCGCCCACAGGCTTTCGACCATACAGAACGCCGACCGCATATTTGTAGTGGATAAGGGCGGCATCATTGAGAGCGGTACCCCGAGAGAGCTTATCGCCAAGCGCGGTATCTACTATGATCTGTATATGGCACAGTTTAAGGAAGTGTCGTAATCAGATCAGAGGGATATTTACAGTAATATCCATTGTTTTTATCGATTTAATCTGCTAGAATTATTATCGGTTTCAATAAAGTTCCGGCTGCCGGGGAGACTTGGGCAGGCCGCATAAGGAGAAGGAAATACGAGGTAAAGCAGATGAACGAGAACATTACAAAACGCAACAACCTTCTGGCACAGAAGGTGATCAAGGGGCTTGAGTCGAGAAACATGTCGGGGTATTATGCAGCGACCAAGGAAGAAGCATTGAAGATTGCCTTGGAGCTGATACCCAAGGGAAGTTCAGTGACCATGGGCGGTGCGATGAGTGCCCACGAAATAGGACTGGTAGAGGCTTTGAAGGGACCCGATTATAATTTCATAGACAGGGACAAGGCGACGGACAAAAGGGCTGCGATGCTTGCAGCGTATGATGCGGATTTCTTCCTTTCGAGCGCAAATGCCATGACTGAAGATGGGATCATGATAAATGTTGACGGAAATGCCAACAGGGTGTCAGCAATAGCACAGGGTCCGAAGAAAGTTATTTTCATAGTCGGCATGAATAAGATCACAAAGGATGTGGATTCGGCCATGAAGAGAGCTAGGAATGTGGCAGCACCCATCAACGCCCAGCGTTTCGGGCTTTCCACGCCGTGTACATCTACCGGCTCATGTATGGACTGCAAGTCACCGGATACCATATGCTGCCAGATACTTATCACAAGGTATTCCAAGCATAAGGACAGGATACATGTGATATTGGTGAATGATAATCTGGGATTCTGATCACAGTGTCATGAAGAATCTTGAGAAAACAAAAATCCAAGTAGATTAATAATGCATCTACTTGGATTTTTTTGTTATTTCTTGGATATTTTGAATTTTGCTTTTACAGTGTATGACCACTTGGTATAGACTTTTTTGCCGGTCTGCTGATTGATGTGGTAGCCTCTGACTCTGAATACATAGTTTTTCTTGTTTGTACCGTCTTTGAAATTGAATGTTACTTTTTTACTGCTCTTTAATGTCTTTATGGTCTTATATTTCTTGGTGCCGGGGAGTTTTACCTGTACCTGGTATCCGTCAAGGAATAATTCTGATACGAGGTCGTTCTCCGACTCGGAATCCCAGCTGAGTGCAAGGACACCGTCTTTTGAAGTAACCTTAAGGTCAATGGTCGATTCCTTGACCATTTTCTTGATCTGCTTCTCTGTGATGCCGTCTGCTAAGGGCTCCTCGGTGGGAGTAGGTGTAGCCGTGGGCTTGGGAGCCTTGGTAGGCTTCGGTGTTGCAGTGGGCTTAGGTGTAGCGGTGGGGGTAGCCTTGGCTACGTCCGCATCTTTTACGATGAGTGCGCACTGTGAGGAGTTGCCGTACTTATCTTTTACGGTGATGATGGTAACACCGGGCTTCTTTACGCAGATACGTGCAAAGGTAGTGGTAGTGGTGGCGCCTGCAATGTAACCGACTTTTGTATCCGAGCTTTCCCACTTGAAATCATAAGCATATTCGTATTCGTACTCGAAATTCTTGAGGTAAAGCGTGATATATCCGTCTTTTCCGCTCTTTTTCTCTACGACATACTCGGTCTTTTCAAAATCAAGAGGACGGCAGAATACGTTGACATTCCATTCTTCGGTAAAGGCTTCGCTGCTGGTGCCGAAGGTGAGTGTTGCGGTGCCGGGCTTGTTGGCGCGGGCCTCGTATTCTATATTAAAGCTGCCTGTTGCAAGCCTCGGGTCGTTGATGATGCCGGTGTTGGAGGATTTTCTGGTATCCTGGGTGGCTTTTTCGGGCTTGATATGGGCAAGACGGCCTACTTCCAGATCGACGTTGTAGGTTTTTTTCTGCGGTGTTTTTACTACGGGAGTTACATAGATATTGCCCTTGGGATCGGGCTTTACGACCGGTGTGGTGACGGGATTCTGATAAGGTGTGGGCTTAGCAGTAGGCTTGGGGGTCACGGTCGGATTCTGGTAAGGCGTGGGTGTAGCGGTAACTGCGGGAGTGGGAGTCGGGTTCTGGTAAGGGGTAGGCTTAGCAGTAGGCTCGGGAGTCGCGGTCACATAGTACCCGCCGGTAGGCTCGTCGTATACGGTGGGTGTGGGAGTGCTGTAATAGCTGCCCGTAGGCTCATCATATGCGGTGGGTGTGGGGGTGCTGTAATAGCTGCCGGTAGGCTCATCATAATATGTGGGTACCGGGGTGTTGTATGCACCGCCCGAGACTTCGTCGAACTCATAGTAGGAGTTCGATACGTAGTCATAGTCGGATACTACGACATAGTTTACGTTTTCAGTGGGCTTGCCGGAGATCCTTTTGTCGCCGGTGCTTGCAGTGCTCACATCAGAGAGTTCATCGGTGGTCTGAACGTTGTATATTAATTTCAGGTCGCCTGTCTGGGCTATATTTTCCCAATATTCTACGTCGCCTTCAGCAGCTGAGAGCTTCACTTCCGGGAATATGGGGATGAGCAGGGCAAATACGAGCAGCATTGCCCAGAGCTTTTTACATTTCATAGCATGCCTCCTGTTGATTTGGTTTGATATTATATTAGCACCGGGACAGGGAAATATCAAGATAAAAGCAGGGATGGGATGCAAGTTTATTAATATTATTAAAAATGCCATAACACCGAATGAAAATTCGCCAAAACCATCAACAAAAACTTGCCAAACCCATCAATATGAGGGCGGTCTCCTTTCTTTTTTGAAGTTTCGTTGAATTTAAATTCAAAAAGTGCTTGACAAAGCAAAATTGATATGATATTTTGAATACAAATTCAATGAAAATAAATTCAAAGGAGATAAAAATCATGCAGACATCAAATGAGAGAAAAGAGAAAGTAGTAGTTATCGGAGGCGGTATCGCAGGACTCAGCGCAGGAGTATACGCATTAAATGCGGGCTTTGAGGTGGAGATTTTTGAGAAAAATAAGATCCCGGGCGGCGAGTGCATCGGCTGGAACAGGAAGGGTTATCATATCGACAACTGCATACACTGGCTTACAGGCACCAGAAAGGACACCGAGCTCTATGATGTCTGGAAAAAAACAGGGGCTCTGACCGAGGAAACTGAATACGCACCCCTTGACGCATTTTATACTTCCACTTATAATGGAAAAAGAGCTACATTATGGAATGACCTTAAGAAAACGGAAGAAGAACTGATAGCGCTTTCTCCCGAGGACGAGGCTGAGATCAGGAAGTTCATACAATATGTCGAGTATTCCAAGCAGTGCCTGTTCCCGGCAAAGAAGCCCATGGAGATGTGGGGCATCAAGGATTACATCAGGATGGGAATGAACATGAAGGATTTCCCCAAGGTAATGAAAGAATTCGGAAAAATTTCCTTAGAGGAGTATGCGAAGAGATTCAAGTCCCCGCTGCTTCAAAAGCTTATGTGTGATTACCTGCCCAAGGAGTATTGCGCATATTCATTCCTCGTATCCTATGCGACCATGGCTGACGGTAACGGCGGCATACCCATGGGTGCGTCTCTGCAGATGTCTCTTCGGATGGAGAAAAAGTTTAAGGAGTTGGGCGGAAAGATCCGTTATGGATGCGGCGTGGGAAAGATCGTGGTAGAGAAAAAGATGGCCACAGGCATAGAACTTGAAGACGGAAGCTTCGTAGAAGCTGATTATGTGATACCGACCGTTGATACAGGACTTCTGTTCGGAAAACTGCTCTCAAGAGATTATATGCCGAAGGCTCTTAAGGCAGCTTATGAGAACGAGAAGGCATATCCCGCCACAAGCGGATTCCAGGTAGCTTTTGCAGTGGATGAAGCTTTTAACAGAGCACAGGACATGAGCGAGACAGTGTTCATCGATATCGAGCCTTTAAAAGTCGGAAACAGGACTTTTGACAGAATGTATGTCAAGGCTTACGGGTACGATCCCATATTTGTCAAGGACGGAAAGCAGGTGATCCAGACCTGCATCACACAGACTGATGAGGATTATTACTTCTGGAAGTCGTTGAGTAAGGATGAGTATGAGAGAGTAAAGAACGAGTTGGCGGAAGAAGTGGCAAAGCGCATAGAGAAGGCATTCCCTGAACTTAAAGGCTCCATGGAATACCTTGATGCCTGGACTCCTCTTACCTATGAGAGATACTGTCATGCATACCACGGAAGTTATATGAGTTTCGTGACCACACCTTACGGAAAGCAGATAAAGATGAAGGGCCGGCTCAAAGGAATAAAGAATCTGTATGTAGCAGGTCAGTGGACCAATTCTCCCGGAGGACTTCCCGTGGCAGCAGCCAGCGGAAAGTTTGCAGTACAGAGGATATTGAAGAAGTTACACAGAAATATTGAAATCTGACAATATATTATGATGAAAGGACGAACCTATGACCAGGAAAGAACAGAAGGAAGAGCGCAGGCAGGCGATACTTATGACGGCTCTCACGCTTTTTGTGGAGAGGGGATATTATGATACGAAGATAACGGACATAGCTGAAGCTGTGCCCATGAGCACGGGGCTTCTGTTCCATTATTTCGAGTCAAAGGAAGTGCTTTTCACGGAGCTCGTAAAGATGGGCGCCCGGGCGACCGCAGCGTTCGGGGGACAGGCAAAGGATGAGTTCGGAGCCAAGGGGCAGGAGAGCCCTCAGGCAAAGACAAAGGAGAATGGGGGGATACAGGTTCCACCTGATATATATTTTACCAAATTTCTGGAAGGCCTGTTTGCTTATACGAAAGCTCAGCCCTGGGTATTTAATATGTTTGTCCTGATGGGGCAGGCGAGACGTGCCGGGATGCCGGAGGAGGCGAGACGGATCGCGCTTTCCGTAAGTGCTATCGATTCGTCGGCCAAAATGATAGAGGCAGGTCAGAAGATGGGAGTGTTCCGTGCCGGAGATGCCAAGCTGCTTTCCACATGTTTCTGGGCAACAGTTCAGGGTATAATGGAGGAAATGGCAGTAAATAAGGAGCTTACCGCACCTGATCCGGAGTGGATCGTGGCGATTTTGAAGAAATAAGATCGATCAGAAGGACGATTCTCTGATTGATTACGAGGGAGAAGGAGAAGATATATGCGACAGATAACTTTGGGTACTACAGGTATTAAGGTTCCGCAGAACGGTTTCGGGGCACTGCCGGTGCAGCGCTGTGATACTGACCTGGGTGTGAAAATACTGCTCCGCGCCTACGAGGGCGGGATCACTTATTTTGATACGGCGAGAGCTTACTCGGACAGCGAGTTTAAGATAGGTAAGGCTTTTAATACAAAGGAAGCCCGTGAGAAGATATATATTGCGACGAAGACCCAGGCCAAGAATCCGGAGGCTTTCTGGAAAGACCTCGAGACCTCGCTTACGACACTAGGTACGGACTATATAGATGTGTACCAGTTCCATATGGCAGGGCAGGTGTATGCTCCGGGCGACGGGACGGGCATGTATGAATGCATGCTTGAGGCCAAAAAACAGGGTAAGATCAGGCATATCGGCATTACAGCACACAAGATAGGTGTGGCAAAGGAGGCTGCAAAAAGCGGACTCTATGAGACTTTGCAGTTCCCGTTCTCATATTTATCGGGAAAGCAGGAGCTTGAACTGGTGGAAATCTGCCGTGCGAATAACGTGGGATTTATAGCTATGAAGGGCCTGGCCGGTGGTCTTATCAACCGCTCGGATGCGGCTATGGCTTATATGACGCAGTTCGACAACGTACTTCCTATCTGGGGGATCCAGAAGGAGAGCGAGCTTGAAGAATGGCTTTCATACATGGAGAATACTCCTTCCATGACGGAGGAGATAACGGCATTTATAAAAAAAGAGCAGGATGAGCTGGCAGGGGATTTCTGCAGGGGCTGCGGATATTGCATGCCGTGTCCGATGGGGATCACCATCAACCAGTGTGCGAGGATTTCCCTGATGCTCCGCCGTGCACCGTCGGCCGGATGGCTTTCGGAGCACTGGCAGAATGAGATGAAGAAGATTGAGACCTGCATCAATTGCAGGCAGTGTGTAGCGAAGTGTCCGTACGAGCTGAATACTCCGGAGCTTCTGAAGAAGAACTATGAGGATTATAAGAGGGTGCTGGCAGGAGAAGTGAAAGTGTGACAGGGGGACGGTTCTCCTGTCACACTTTTAAATGACGAATATCCGAGTCGGGCAAATTCATAAAACCCGTTTTCGCTTCGCAGGATATGCCATACCGTCTCCGTCTTCATCTTCATTTCTGGCGCTCACAACCGTGGGTCCGCTTGATACCGGACCCACTTGTGTTTCGCTCAAAAATCGGTTTGGTTAACCGATTTTTGCATCATTCCGATGAGACGTATACGGAGGCATATCAACTGCTCGCTTTATGGTTTTATTCATATGCACCGACTCGGATATTCTGATTCTGCTATATTACAAGGTGACAGGAGAACCGTCCCCTTGTCACGTGTTCCGTCTTTTACTTAGATAACTTCATTACCTTCCTGTAGCAGAGACATGCCAGTAATGACACGATGAGTATCAATACTAAAAGGATCAGGTTGAGGTTCATGTGTATGCCGAGGATTACGACCAGCACTATGAGGATCATAGTGGCAAACATGTTCGGGAACATGTAGATGGCAACCGCGGAGCTCTGTTTTATTACTTCGATCTCGTTTTCCCAGTCGAGACGCATGTGTTTGATGCCGCATACGCAGCCCCAGGCAGTGGAAAATGCACATAAGGCTATCATGAGGACAACCTCAAGGAGCGTGGTGAGTACAGGGACTTTGGCGGATATGCACAGGCATATGGTTCCAAACACTGCGAATGGTACGGTAAGGTACATGTTGAACAGCATTTTCCCGCGATACAGAGTCTTTTCCGGAATGGGCAGGCTCTTCACTATCCAGTAGTTTTTGCCTTCAAGCGAAGGGGTGATAGCGGTGGTGGCCACCATGCCAATCATAAAATATATGATGAGCGGGAATGCGGGATAGAGCATTTCCTTGCTGACCGGGGCATCCTGCAGGACCTTGGCTATAATGCTTTCGATATCGAAGATAAGAGCGGCAACGCCTATAAGTACCGCAAATATCATGCCCAGACCGCCGTTTACCATGTATGTGGTAGATCCGGTCATGCGCTTGAATTCTTTATATGCTATGGCATTTTCAATGCTGCGGCTTTTCTGCGCCGTCATCTTGAATTTTTTCGATGCGGCATGGGACTTAAGCTTCGAATTGATGCTGCGGTAAGACCGCCCCACGGGGATAAATATAATTACAAACAAAAGGATGGAGCAACCTGTAAGGAGCAGGATATCCGATACGGAAAAGCTGCTTACGGCTCCGTCAAACCATTTTGCCGGAAGATAGATGCTTTCGGTATTTTTTATTGTCTCGGAAGCCGAGAGCAGAGCATCGTTTATTTTTTCTTCGTCTTTTACGAAAGCTTCAATTCCGAAGCGCAGGGCAAATATAGCCAGGACGAATATAAAGGTAAGTATCGTCTGGATGATATTCTTTTTCCTTAAGCCGGCGCTCACTTTGGCTATAAGGAAGCCGATAAATGCGGCTACGAGCATGGGGATAACGGGCAGGAACAGCGAAAGGATGAGCCATACGGGATATACCCATATTTCAGGAGCCGCATAGATGGCGTAGCCGATCAGCATGGCGACGGAAATGCTTACGTTCCAGGGGAGGCTTTTCACATACATGTACATGAATTTGCAGCCGGCGACCGTACCGGGGTTAAACGGCAGTGACATCAGCATGTCGTATTCCTTGAAATTAAACAGATACCCGTTGGTCTTAAACACGGTAAATATAAAGGCCAGCGCGGAAATAGTAAGTGCGCAGACGGCGGGCATTATCCCGACGAGTCCCATTTTTCCGTATCCGATGCTCATACCGATACAATAGGCGATAAGGCATAAGTAGAGAATGCAAAAGCCTATAAAGCCGCCTATGATACGGCCTTTTTTCTTTTTTTCTTTGCAGTTTTTATAAATATTCCATTGGCTTGTGGACTTTAGCAGAGTCCTTAAGAGCACAATGCTATTTTTGTTCATCCTGTACCTCCAAAAAGACTTCCTCTAATGACTTTTTGCCGGTCAGTTCTTCCATGGTACCGGTGTCGATGATCTTTCCGTTTTTGATGATGGCTACTTTGTTGCAGAGTTTTTCGGCCACGTCAAGCACGTGTGTTGAGAAAAAGATGGCGGTGCCGTTCGCACACATTTCGTGCATAATCTGTTTTAGGGTAAAAGCAGCCTTAGGGTCAAGGCCTACAAAGGGTTCATCCATGACCATGAGCTTGGGGTTGTGGATGAGAGCGGAGATAATGGCCAGTTTCTGCTTCATACCGTGAGAGTAGGAGCTTATAAGGTCGCCCAAAGCTTCCGTGATCTCGAAAAGATCTGCGTATTTCTTAATAGAAGCCTCTCTTTCCGATGCACCGATCTTAAATACGTCGGCTATAAAGTTAAGATACTGGATGCCTGTTAGATTTTCATACAGGTCGGGGTTATCGGGGATGTAGGCTGTGATCTTCTTACATTCCATGGCATCGTTTTTTACTGAATGTCCGTCGATAAGTATCTCGCCCTCCGTAAAATCAAGTACGCCCACGACCGCACGGATAGTGGTGGATTTACCGGCTCCGTTATGGCCGATAAATCCGTATATGTCACCGCTCTCCACAGTAAGCGATACATTGTCTGCGGCCTTTTTTCCTTCACCGTAGACCTTTGTATAGTTCTTTATTTCGAGGATCTTCTTCTTTTCCATTATTTCTCCTTTATGATCGTTTCGTATATAGCCCGGGTCTCCTCGGTTGTAGAAGCACTTATATAATAAGTGTATTCATCCGTAACTATTCTTAAGTAGTTTCCTTCTTCAGGGTTAAGAAATACCTTACAGTCGTTATCACCGTTGACGTTGAAGCTGCCTTTATACAGATTGGAGATGCCGAAGCCCGCCACTTTGAAAAAGCGTAATTCAGAAACATCTTCGCCCCATTCGATATCACGGATATCATCAAGGTCTATTATGTAATCATCAGCCAGCTGATGGCATATAAGCTTGTTGTTCTCGATCTTCAGTTTAAGAGGGGTAGCCTCGGTCATTCCCATATATACGAGGATCACTATGGTTGCGAGGAGCGTTATACTTATGAGCACTCCGGCCAGTTTCCCTACCGGATGAGCGAAATTGAAAGTAGTTCCGACACCGGCTCGTTTACTAATGTTAAGTCTTTTATTATTAGGGTTATAGTAAAAGAGTCCGCCTATCCAGTAATCATCTTCGTCTTCGACGATGGTCATTTCTTTCTTGTAGCGGTTTTCAATCTTTCGGTTACGTGATGCATAAATGAAAAGGCCTGCCATAAGAATGACTATGTAGAGTATTAGGCCGATGATGAAGAATAATTCCGAAACCATTAAAATGCTGAATACGTAACTAAGCACCATAAGTATGGCATTGAGCCATAAAAAGGCAATGATGTAGTTGGAAAGGTTTTTCTTTTTGGCACGGTTATAATTGGTGTTGATCGTTGAATCAGAGGAGATGACTTCGTTCTTTAAGCTGTCCATCATGTATGCGATAACGGATATAACAATACCCATTACGAAGAATGTGGCACAAACCCCGGTACCCATGAAATTACCGATCAGCTCGGATTTTATGGGGATTATTTTTAAGTCGATAAAAAATGCGATAAGAACTCCTATAAGTCCGATCAAATTAGGGATCAATATACTTGAAAGTTTAACGGTCCGGATGGAACCGGCTGCACTCATATCAGTATAACTGATCTTTTCCGCAGTGATCCCAAGCGCTCTTTTAAGGCTTTTCATTTCACGGTTTCCGATGAAATAAGGTATATATAAACCTAAAAGGGATGCAAATATTAGTATCATCCAAAGCGTGGTCTGGAGGATGAATCCATGTAATAAGAGCAGTATTACAGAAGCAATAATACTTAACAACAGGATCTTCTTTGCCTGGTTGCGGCGGGTGTTGTACAGTTTATCCACTGTGTCAGCGGTATCGCCTTCGGTGTATTCTTTTCTCATGGAAACGCCAAGTATCAATTTGGAAGTTTTCCAGTTCTTGGGATAAAGTATAAAAGACATGATAAGTAATGTGGGTACAAGAATAGCACACATTACTATTCCGAATATAAGTGACATTATTGTTCACCTCCCCAGTAAAGTTCGATCAGATCAAACAGTTCCTGTTTGGTCACTCCGCTGATATAGGCTTCGGAAACGATCCTTTTAAGTTCGGTTTTATTGGCATCGGAGACAGAGGCTTCCTTTTTTATCTCTGTCCTTATGCGGGCACCGTTTTTGCGGTCGGTCATGATGTAACCTTCGGTCTTTAAAAGCTGGTAGGCCTTGCTTACGGTCATGGTATTTATCCCCATCTCCAGTGCAAGATTACGTACGGTGGGGAGCTGTTCTCCGGATTTTAGTTCGCCGCTTGATATTCCCATGACAATCTGGTTTCTGAGCTGCATATATATCGGCACGTCTGACAATTCGTCGATTCGTATGATCATGGTCAAAATCCTTTCTTACAGTTTTCTTCTGTTAAATATTATCACCCCAAGTATATCACATATTATAATAAGAAGAAATGTAATTATCATAGCTTCGGAAAAATCCCCGGGGACTGTGGTCCCGTTTGAAAGGGTAAGTCCGTCCATAAGAGTGGAGGGCAGCAGTTTTTTTATTTTGGGGATATAACCTAACAGTATGGTGGCAAAAAATACAATGCCGGTTCCTAAAAGTACCTGACCGCTGTTGTCACATAGTGTACCAAACAGCATGAGTGCGGACATTACAAACATACCGAAAAGCCAGTACATAAATATCCCGAGGGGAAGATATGATACTTCATCCCCGCCCCAGAAATACATGGTGTAGCCTAAAGTGATCCCGGTATAGACCAGATAAAGCAATGTCCAGGTACCGTATACGGTTAGGAGCTTGGAGAAGAAGACCTTTTTTCTCGAAAGACCTTTGGTCACTACCTGTATAAGGGTACCTTTTTGATACTCACCCGTGAGGATGGAGCTCATGAGAAGGACCATTACGATAAGTATCATCGGGGCATTTTTATAGAACTGCGTCCAGCTGGTCATGGCGGTGACGGTAACTTCTCCGACATTCAGACCCTGATCGGCAAACTGATCCTGAAGCATCTCATACAGCCAGGGTGTAAGCTTGGCCATGGCAGGATTAAGTATGCCGAAAAATATAAATATGATACTTAAGATCAGAAGCTTGCCCGTACGGGTAAGTTCCATACATTCTTTTTTGATAAATGCTGTCATATTCGTTTCCTTTTAAGAGATTATCTACTGTATAGCTTCTATAAATATATCTTCGAGAGTGGCTTCCTGTTTTTCTATACGGATAAACGGGATATTGTTGTCCGCTAAGTAGCGGAGTATATCGGGCAGCAGGGCTTCATTTTTAAGGATGACGCTGCCGGAGGTGGTTAACTCTGCAATGCAGGAAGAAGAGTGTTCCTGTGGAGAGTGCTCAGCTTTTTCTTGGGGAACGGTGTGGTCGGCGGCATGAGATTTTGCACCGGATGCGGAGGTGAGGGCATTGATATAGCTGTAGATCAGTGCCGCATCGTCCTTTTTCTCCGGTACTATCTCCAAGGCATTCCCTCTGCGCCTGCTCTTTACTTCTTCGATGCTGCCCTGCATGATGACCTTGCCTTCGTTAAGCAATGCCATCTCGTCGCAGATATGCTCGACGTCCGAGAGGATGTGAGTGGAGAAGATAATGGTGGTCTCTTCCTTGGCTGCGACCAAGATATCGAGGATCTCCTTGCGGCCTACCGGGTCCAGGGCCGAGGTGGGCTCGTCACAGATGAGTAACTTCGGTTTATTGAGCAGGGCCTGGGCGATGCCGAGCCTTTGTTTCATGCCGCGGGAGAAGCCTTTTATGCGGTGTTTTTCGGTGCCTAAGCCTACTTTTTCGAGAAGCTCTGCGCTTCTTTCTTTGATGGTTTTTTTGTCCATACCGGTTATCTCACCGCAGAAATTAAGGTACTCATTGGCGGTCATGTAGGGATAATACTCGGGGACATCCGGCAGATATCCGATGAATCGGTTTGTCGCGGTATTTCCGCAGGTGACCTTTTCGCCGTTTACGAGGATATCACCTTTGTCGGCTTTTAAAAGCCCTAAGATGAGCTTCATGGTGGTGGTCTTTCCGGCCCCGTTTCTGCCTACAAAGCCGAAGACTTTGTTTTGCGGGATTTTTAAGTCCAGGCCCCGGAGCACCTTTTTGTCTCCGAAACTCTTTTCTACGCCGGTTATGCTTAAGATGTAGTTGTTTTCTTTCATTACGAATCCTCTTTACCAAGCAGGAAGTACAGGATCGGACCTATAAACTCCATGCCGATTATAGCTACGATAACCCAGACAGTGCGGTTGCCGCGTTTGTAGGTATTGTGGGTAAATATGTGGCGCAGTGTCACGGCCAGCAGTATGAACTGTACTATGATAAGCGGGATGAGAAATGGTAATAGTTCTTTGATATCGGGCATTTTAATTCCTCCTAAATAAACTTTTCACCGGTGAATAAAAAAGATTGTATCTTTTGTATTAGTTATTGTAATACAAATAATACAACCTGATCTCTGTTTTGTCAAGATAGTTTTGAAAAGATTTTTAACAAATTAGAGGGGGTTATTTTGCCACAGGCGCAAAATAAAAAGCCCTCTCTTTGTTTTTTGGGATTTTCCAAGAGAGGACTTTTAAGTTGTTTAGCTCATTTCAGAGTCATTTATCCCACGAAATATCGGTGGAATAGCATTTGTGTGCGCCTGTCAGCTTACCGAAGATATACTTGTTGGAGGCTGATTCGCACATGGTGTAGATCTTGCCGTCCATGCAGATGATCTCCTCGGACATGGGAGGGTACTTGAAGTCTGTTACAAGGGAGGCCGAATCAAGCTCGATAAGAGGAAGAGTAAGGCCTGCTACCTCAAAGTTCTTTTTGCTTCCAGGCTTGTCATATACGTAGATATGGGAAAAAGCTACTCCGTAAGAGGTTGAAAGATAGATTTTTCCGTTATAGGTATCCATACCCTGGACGAGGTCGGTCACCGAGTATACTTCAAAGGGCTCCGGTTCGATGCCGAACAGTGCATCGGGACCGTTTGAAAAGCGGTAGGCAAAAATGAGGGCTTGGTTGTAATCGCCTGCGGAGGTAGTCATTTTATGACTTTCTTTAGTCTTATAATTTTCCGCCCTGTAAAACTCTCCGGCATAGATCACGTTTTCATCGGAGGAGGTAAAGGCTACGCTCATGTCATCGGGCATGGGGAAAGTACCTATGCTTTTTATGGTGCTGCCATCACCTGCATTTACGGCATCGGCATAATCAAATACATAGAGGCATGAGTCACCGCTGCCGGCCACATATATGTAGTCATCGTGTACCGTCATCCCGCCGGCATGTCCGTGGAATTCACTTCCGTCGGGATTCTGCATGAGGAGCTTCTTTACATACTTATTGGTTGACTTTTCTACCATATATATAGGAGAAGAGCTTTTATCGTTCATGTAGCCGGTCATGAAAAAGCAGCCGCTCTTTTGATCATAGGTAAATCCCTGTGCTATAAAGCCGCTGTTGATATCGGGGATGGTGAACTCTTTTTCGGAGTGGCTGTAATATTCAGATACCGGTATCCTGAAATACAGGCGGGCACCTAGCAGTATCACCAGCACTGCCGCCAGTATTATGGCAAGGACCTTTAATATCTTTTTACTTAAACTTTTTTTCTTTTTGGGAGCGTTAAGCTCACCGGTTTCGGTTTTATCGGTTTTCATTATCATATCTCTTTTCATAAGTATTCGTATTGTGCGTATTTGTAAGAAAAACGTACAATAACATTTCTCACATTGTATCAAATTTTTATTCAAAAAATCAAGATTTATTCTAAAAAAACTGTTATACTGTAAATGCAATCGATTGTTTCCCGGGAAATACCGAAGAAACGTTTAATACGTTTCGAGGTGACATTGACAAGAAAAGGAGGACCATATGAATCATCTGGAGCTTTTAAATGCTGCGCTGGAATACATAGAACAGCATATGAAGGAAGATATCCGTACGGAAGATATAGCTATGTCCTGCTATTGCTCCAAGTCCTCTTTGGAAAAGCTTTTCCGTAACGTAACTCATATGTCCGTGCATGAGTATATCATCCGCAGGCGTATGACAAGGGCGGCCAGGATGCTGATAGAAAACCCCGAGATGAGCGTGCTTGATGTGGCTCTGGAATACGGCTATTCCAGCCATGAGGCGTTTACCAGGATATTTTATCAGAGGTGGAACTGTCTGCCTTCAAAGTATCGTGACAATAAAAGAGTGCGTGAGATATTCCCGAAGATCAATTTAAATATGGAGACAGGAGGTTACATAATTATGGGTAGAAAATTTGATATAAGTGAATTATATGATCTGTTTAAGAGCAGAAAGGATTGTTATTTTGTATGTGGAGATATCATGGGGCTGATCCCGATAAATGAGATATCCCATAAGGCGGGAGACCTGGCTATCCTCGAAGCATTAAAGAGGATGGAGGATGCGGCAGGAGAGGACGATGTGGTATTCCGTATAGGCGGAGATGAGTTCGTGATATTAACAGGCAGTACCGAAGAGGCTTATGCTAAAGGGATCGCAGACAGGATCTTAAGCCGCAACGGAGAGCACATAACCTCGGATGGCAGGGAAATCCCTCTTTCGCTGTATGTTTCGTATCTTAAGGTCTCAAACAGGACGCCGAGGTATTCGGAGCTGTTTGTGGAGTTAAATAAGTCATTGCATGATGTAAAGAACGCTGAAACCGGAAAGTAATATATTTTTTTAGAACGAAAATACCCCGAAATATTTGCATGATCGCAATATTTCGGGGTTCTTTTTATCTTAGTGCTGTGTTCCGCCGGGGGTGTTATGTAATATAACATCGTGGTAGCCGCCCTCAACGATGGAGGTTGCGGAAACTAGAGTGATCTTGGCATCACGCTGTAACTCGGGGATAGTAAGTACACCGCAGTTACACATGGTGGACTTAACCTTGTACAGGGACTTTGCTACGTTGTCCTTAAGGGGACCTGCGTACGTAACGTATGAATCAACGCCTTCCTCGAAGCTGAGCTTAGCCTTGCCGCCGAGGTCGTATCTCTGCCAGTTACGTGCTCTGTTGGAACCTTCGCCCCAGTACTCTTTTACGTACTGGCCGTTTACCATGAGCTTGCTTGTAGGGCTTTCGTCGAAACGTGCAAAATAACGTCCGAGCATGATGAAGTCCGCACCCATAGCAAGAGCTAAGGTCATGTGGTAGTCATGAACGATACCGCCGTCTGCACAGATCGGGATATAGATACCGGTCTCTTTGTAGTACTCGTCACGAGCCTTAGCTACTTCGATAACTGCTGTAGCCTGGCCGCGGCCGATACCCTTCTGCTCTCTAGTGATACAGATAGAACCGCCGCCGATACCGATCTTAATGAAATCAGCGCCTGCTTTTGCTAAGAACATGAAACCGTCACGGTCTACTACGTTTCCTGCGCCGACCTTTACGGTATCGCCGTATTTTTCACGGATAAATGAAAGGGTCTTTTCCTGCCAGCAGGTATAACCTTCTGAAGAGTCGATACAAAGAACGTCTGCACCTGCCTCAACAAGGGCGGGAACACGCTTTTCATAGTCGAGGGTGTTGATACCTGCGCCGACCATGTATCTTTTCTTGGCATCAAGTAATTCGTTGGGGTTTGATTTATGTTCCGAATAATCTTTACGGAATACCATGTATTTAAGGCATCCGTTCTCATCGATCAGAGGAAGGGAATTAAGCTTGTTATCCCAGATGATATCGTTAGCTTCCTTTAATGTGGTAGTATCGGGAGCTGTGACAAGGCTTTCTAATGGAGTCATGAATGACTTTACCTGAAGAGTTGTTTCCATACGGCTTACACGGTAATCACGGCTGGTAACGATACCGAGGAGCTTTCCGTGTGCTGTGCCGTCACTTGTTATAGCGATGGTATTGTGTCCGTTCTTCTCTACAAGATCAAGTACGTCCTGAAGAGTGTCGTCTTCTTTTAAGTTAGAATCGCTTACTACAAAACCTGCTTTGTAGGCTTTTACCTTTGCGACCATAGCGGCTTCATCCTCGATGGACTGTGAGCCGTAGATAAATGACATTCCGCCTTCTTTTGCGAGTGCTATAGCCATGGTATCGTTTGATACGGACTGCATGATAGCTGAAACTAAGGGAATGTTAAGGGAAATAGGTGATTCTTCGGAGCCCTTTCTGAATTTTACCAAGGGTGTGCGAAGTGAAACATTTGCGGGAATACAGTCAGGTGATGTGTATCCCGGAACCAATAGGTACTCGCTGAAAGTGTGTGAAGGTTCTTCAAAAAAGTAAGCCATGTCATCCTCCTTTTATATGTGAATTTTATATAGATAACTACTTTGAATGCGCTTTATCATGAGGCTGTCCGATTAACGCTTTACCATGATAAAGACCTCTTATAATGACAGTTTCCCTGCCCCTAGTGATAGAGGCAGGGATCAAAAATATTAAACGATATTCTAACTTAAATTTATTGGAAAGTCAAGAGCTTTTTAAAATTTCGAGGAAACTTTTTCATCTTAAAAGATGTATTGGAGTAAGATAATTTAAAAATTTCCTTGACAATTATATATTTTTATGAGATAAGTATATAAACTAAATTGATAAAAGGCAACGAAGGGAAGAGTAAGCCGTAAGGATGTCCACAGAGAGTCCGCGTATGCTGAGAGCGGATGGCAGAGAGATGGCCGGAAATGGTCCCGGAGCTGCGGAGCCGAGGAGTTATCTTAGGTTTCGACGGGTTCACCCGTTACAGTGAGGACTGTTGATGGACAGTTGCTAAGGCTTTCGCTGCGAAGCGGAGGTAAATTAAAGTGGTACCACGTGAGTTATACTCCCGTCTTTAATTAAGACGGGAGTTATTTTTATGGGGAGGAAAACCAAATGAGCAGAAAACCGTATTACATCACAACAGCGATAGCTTATGCTTCGGGAGTTCCGCATATCGGGAATACATATGAGATAATCCTTGCCGACAGTATCGCAAGATACAAGAGGCAGCAGGGGTACGATGTGTTTTTCCAGACGGGCACCGATGAGCATGGGTTGAAGATCGAGGAAAAGGCAGCGATCAAGGGAATCGAACCCAAAGAGTATGTGGATATCATCGCAGGGAAAATAAAGGATATCTGCGACCACCTAAATATTTCTTATGATAAGTTCATCCGTACCACGGATGAGTATCATGTGGACCAGATGCAGAAAATATTTAAGAAGCTTTATGATCAGGGCGATATATATAAAGGAAAATATCAGGGAATGTACTGTACTCCGTGCGAGTCCTTCTGGACAGAGTCGCAGCTTAAAGACGGGAAATGCCCCGACTGCGGCAGGGAAGTGCATCCGGCAAGTGAAGAGGCTTACTTTTTAAGATCGAGCAAATACGCGGACAGGCTTATCGAACATATCAATTCCCATCCGGAATTCATACAGCCGGTTTCACGTAAAAATGAGATGATGAACAATTTCCTTCTGCCCGGACTTCAGGACCTTTGTATATCGAGAACTACCGTAAAATGGGGTATACCGGTGGATTTTGACGACAGGCATACGATATTTGTGTGGATGGATGCTTTGACCAACTATATCACCGGACTTGGTTACGATGTGGATGGAAAAAGCGATGAAAAGTACGCAAAGTTCTGGCCTGCAGACCTTCATCTGATAGGAAAAGACATAATAAGATTCCATACCATATATTGGCCGATATGGCTGATGGCTTTAGGAGAGCCGCTGCCAAAACAGATATTCGGACATCCCTGGCTCCTTCAGGGCGGAGAGAAGATGAGCAAGTCCAAGGGTAATGTGATCTACGCGGACGATCTGATCTCACTTTTCGGTATAGATGCCGTAAGATATTTTGTACTTCACGAAATGCCTTTTGAAAATGACGGAGTGATCACCTGGGAGCTTGTGGTGGAAAGGATCAATTCCGACCTGGCTAATGTCCTTGGGAATCTCGTAAACAGGACCATATCGATGACCAATAAGTATTTCGGAGGTGTGGTTGAAAGAACGGGCGTAAGAGACGGAGTGGATGATGAGCTGATCTCGGCAGTTACAGGGACTAAGACGGCGGCAGAGTCTCTGATGGAAGGACTTCATGTGGCAGATACCATCACGGAAATCTTTAATCTGTTCAAACGCTGCAACAAGTATATCGATGAGACCACTCCTTGGGTATTGGCTAAGGATGAGGCTAAAAAAGACAGGCTGAAGGAGGTTTTATACAACCTGACCGAAAGCATCAGTATCGGTGCTGAACTGCTTAAAGCCTTTTTGCCGGATACTTCGGAAAACATATTGAAGCAGCTTAATGCACCTGAAAGGGAATATGAGTCTTTAGGCGAGTTCGGGCTATATCCTTCAGGGAATAAAGTTACCGAAAAGCCGGAGATATTATTTGCCAGAATGGATATAAAGGAAGTTTTGGAAAAGGTTGAAGGGATAAAGAATAAGCAGGTGGCCGAATTTAACGCCGAGCAGGCGGAGATTGAAGAATATAATGCGAAGAAATGATATAAAAAAGGATTGACCGGTAAAGTCAATCCTTTTTTTATAGCTCATCTTACTGAGGTTTCTATTATTATTTTGGCGCAGGAAGGACAGTAAGCTGCTTCTACTGTCTGCATGTTTGGGAGCCTTAGCTGTGCAGCTGACATATCATACTCATTCTCCAAAGTAGTTTGCTGCAGCCTTGAACATGTTGATCTCGTAGTTGCCGGCTACGTTTTTGTAAAGGCCCTTGTCGTATCGCTCCGAGTGCCCCATCTTACCGAATACACGGCCATCGGGAGAGGTGATACCCTCGATGGCGAATGCCGAGTTGTTCGGGTTGAAGGCGATATCGGATGTAGGATTACCGTTAAGGTCTACATACTGGGTAGCTATCTGGCCGTTCTCCGCAAGCTTACGTATCTGAGCTTCGTCGCAGAAGAAACGTCCTTCTCCGTGTGAGATCGGAACATTGTAAATGTCGCCGACCTTGGCAAGACTAAGCCAGGGTGACTTGGTTGAGCATACACGTGTACGTACCTGCTTTGACTGGTGGCGTCCGATGGTGTTAAAGGTAAGTGTAGCACTGTTCTCATCGGTCTCGATGATGTGTCCGTAAGGCAGCAGGCCTGATTTAAGAAGTGCCTGGAAGCCGTTACAGATACCGCACATAAGACCGTCGTTCTTGTAAAGCAGGTTCTCCACAGCCTCGGTAACCTTGGGGTTACGAAGGAATGCGATGATGAACTTAGCTGAACCGTCGGGCTCGTCGCCGCCTGAGAATCCTCCGGGAAGGAAGATAGCCTGAGCTTTTTCTGCAGCGCCTGCAAAATAGTTAACGGAATCGGTGATAGCGTCTGCTGTTAAGTTCTTGATCACTATGATCTCGGGATCAAAGCCTGCATCCCTTGCAGCCTTGGCAGAGTCAAACTCGCAGTTGGTGCCGGGGAAGGCAGGGATAAGGATCTTGGGCTTAGCACCGCCCATTGCGGGACCGGCATAGCTTATGCGTGTTACTTCCTTATTATAATCAAGCTTTTCATAGGTCTTCTTCTCTACGGAAGCAGTCTCCATAGGGAATACGGGCTCAAGCTTTCCGTTATATACCTTAAGCAGTGAAGCAAGCTCTAATTTCTCGTTTCCGAAGAATATAGCTTCTTCTTCTTCGGTGCGTCCTAAAATCCTTGCATTTTCGGTAAGGTCGGATATGAGGTTCTTTCTCTCGATAGCATCGCTTACTTCTATGATAAATGAGCCGTAGCTGTATGAGAAGATATCCTTTTCCGTAATGGAATCAGCAAACCTAAAACCGATGCTGTTACCGAAGCACATCTTCATGACAGCCTCAGCTATACCGCCGATACCGGGAGTATACATAGCCTTGATGCCGGCCATTTGGTTAGCCTTACGGATGATCTCAAAATTCTTCTTCATGGAATCGGGTGTGGGGATTCCGTGCTCATCTCTTTCGGGCTCTAAAAGGTATACGTTGTTTAAAGGTGCCTTGAACTCAGGGCTGATGATGTTGCCTATCTTGGTGGTGGTAACCGCAAAGCTTACAAGTGTGGGCGGAACATCGAGTTTTTCGAAGGAACCGCTCATGGAGTCCTTGCCGCCGATGGCAGCTGCCTCGTAGTCAAGCTGTGCCTTTAAAGCTCCGAGCAGTGCGCATAAAGGCTTGCCCCAGCGTTTGCTTTCCTTCATGGGCTTCTCAAAGAACTCCTGGAAAGTAAGGTAGATATCCTTATACTCTGCACCTGTAGCGATGAGCTTTGCGATGGACTCGGTAACTGCCAAATATGAGCCATGGTAAGGTGACTTCTCAGTGATAAAAGGATTGTAGCCCCATGACATGAGTGAACAGGTATCGGTATGCTTTTTCTCTACGGAAATCTTCTGAACCATAGCCTGGATAGGGGTTATCTGGTTCTTGCCGCCGAAAGGCATAAGCACTGTGCCTGCACCGATGGTGGAGTCGAATCTCTCGGATAATCCCTGCTTTGAGCAGACATTAAGGTCACCGGCCAAGGTGTTGTATTTTTCTGTAAATGATAATTTATCAGGGTCTGCTGATAAGTCAACAGGTGTGATAGCGGGATTTACTAAGCTTTCCTTTGTATAAAGAGGATAGGTCTTTTCAAAATCAGCAGCACCTGCGGTTTCAATATCTATATGCTTCTCTGCACCGTTTGAATTAAGGAATTCACGGGAGATATCTACGATGGTAGCTCCGTTCCAGTGCATGCGTAAACGCTTTTCTTCGGTAACTGTTGCAACATGTGTAGCCTCAAGGTTCTCTGCTGCACATAAAGCCATAAATTTTTCTTTGTCTTCCGCGGCTACTACTACGGCCATTCTTTCCTGGGACTCTGAGATAGCAAGCTCTGTTCCGTCCAAGCCGTCATATTTCTTGGGTACTGCGTTAAGGTCGATATCAAGGCCGTCTGCAAGCTCGCCGATGGCAACGGATACTCCGCCGGCACCGAAATCGTTACAACGCTTGATAAGTCTGGAAGCTGTCTCGTTTCTGAAAAGTCTCTGAAGCTTTCTTTCTTCGGGAGCATTACCCTTCTGAACCTCTGCACCGCAGGTGGTGAGGGACTCTAAGGTATGCTTCTTTGATGAACCTGTAGCTCCGCCGCAGCCGTCACGGCCTGTACGTCCGCCGAGCAGGATAACGATATCACCGGGCTCGGGACACTCACGGCGTACGCATCTCTCGGGTGCTGCTGCGATAACCGCACCGATCTCCATACGCTTTGCCTGATAGCCGTCATGGTAGAGCTCGTCTACTATACCTGTGGCAAGTCCGATCTGGTTGCCGTATGAGCTGTATCCTGCAGCTGCTGTATAGGTAAGCTTTCTCTGGGGAAGCTTGCCGGGAAGTGTCTCACTGATGGGACGTAAGGGGTTAGATGCGCCTGTTACACGCATAGCGCCGTATACGTATGAACGTCCCGAAAGGGGATCACGGATAGCTCCGCCGATACATGTAGCGGCACCACCGAAGGGTTCTATCTCTGTAGGGTGGTTATGGGTTTCATTCTTAAATAAAAGGAGCCATTTTTCTGTCTCGCCGTCTACATCGACGTCGATCTTTACGGTACAAGCGTTGATCTCTTCGGATTCATCAAGCTTGGGGAGTTTGCCCTTTGCTTTTAAGTATCTTGCACCGATGGTCGCGATATCCATAAGGTTTACGGGTTTGGTACGTCCGAGCTCCTTACGGAGATTAATATAATTGTTGTAAGCCTCCTGAAGTTCCTTGTCCTCGAAGGTGACACTGTCGATGGTGGTAAGGAATGTGGTGTGACGGCAGTGATCGGACCAGTAGGTATCGATCATCCTGATCTCGGTGATGGTAGGATTTCTCTTTTCCTTCTTGAAGTAATCCTGACAGAAGGTGATATCGTCGATATCCATCGCAAGTCCCAGTCTGCCGACAAGTGCCTCGAGGCCTGCTCTATCTAAATCTATAAAGCCTTCCATGGTCTCAACTGTGGTAGGGCATTCATATACGACCTTTAAGGTCTCAAAGGTGTCAAGCTTTGCTTCCCTTGCCTCTACGGGGTTGATAACGTGATGCTTGATGGCTGCGAACTCGTCATCCGAGATGCTGCCTTCGATGATATATACTCTTGCTGAATGTACCGCAGGACGTTCTGCCTGAGAGATGATCTGGATACACTGTGCAGCCGAATCCGCACGCTGGTCAAACTGTCCGGGCAGGTATTCTACCGCGAAAATCCTGTCTGCACTATTTTTGATGCCTGCAAATTCTTCCTCTGAATAGATATCATCCAGCTGAGGCTCTGCAAAAACGGTCTTACAGCTTTTTTCAAAAAGCTCTTCGGAAAGACCTTCTGCGTCGTAACGGTTAAATAAGCGTACTTTTTCTACGCCCTTGATCTGAAGCAGGGACTTAATGTCGGACTTTAAAGACTTAGCTTCAAGGTCAAGTCCTGTTTTCTTCTCAACATAAATTCTGTAAACCATGGTGTGCTCCTTTTTTTCAATCAGAGGGACGGTTCTCTGATTGATTTCTCAATCAGAAGAAAATCCCCAATTATTTAAATTGGTTTTGTTGTTATTATTTCAGTGCTTTTAAAGCTCTTGCTCCGATATCGTTACGGTAGAAACCACCGTCAAATTTTACTTCTTTGGTAAGTGCATATGAAGCAGCTACTGCATCTTTTAAGGTGTCAGCTACTGTAGTGATGCCGAGTACGCGGCCGCCGTTAGAAAGGAGGCTTCCGTCCTCGGCTTTCTTTGCGCCTGCCACATATATGAGGGCATCGGATACAGTGGAAGTGCGGGCTGCAAACGCATCTGCATCCGGAAGTGTCATGGGAAGGCCCTTCTCGTATTTCTCGGGATAGCCCTTGGTAGCATAGATTACGCAGCATGCAGACTTATTCGAGAATTTAACTTCAGTATCTGCTAAGGTTCCGTCTGCTGTAGCAACCATGATCTTAAAGAGGTCGGACTCAAGGAGAGGTAATACTACCTGTGTCTCGGGATCGCCGAAACGGCAGTTGTATTCGATAACCTTAGGTCCCTTGGGTGTGAGCATAAGTCCGAAGTAGAGGCATCCCTTGAAGGTTCTGCCTTCAGCATTCATAGCCTTGATGGTGGGAAGGAAGATCTTCTCCATACACTCTTTTGCTATAGCCTCTGTATAGTAGGGGTTGGGAGCTACTGTTCCCATACCGCCGGTATTTAAGCCTTCGTCGTTGTCATGGGCACGCTTGTGGTCCATGGATGATACCATGGGGATGACTACGTTGCCGTCGGTGAAGGAGAGTACGGTTACCTCGGGCCCGGTCATGAATTCCTCGATGACTACGTTGGCACCGCTTGCACCGAACTTACCTCCGTCCATCATTTCTTTGACTGCCTCTATGGCTTCGTCTAAAGTCTCAGCGATGATAACGCCTTTTCCGAGAGCTAAGCCGTCACACTTTATAACGATGGGCATATCCTGAGTCTTAAGATACTCGATAGCTTTTGCGGATTCGGTAAATACTTCGTAAGCAGCTGTGGGGATACCGTATTTCTTCATCAGATTCTTGGAGAAAATCTTGCTGCTCTCTATGATAGCGGCGTCCTTCTTAGGTCCGAAGCACTTAAATCCTGCAGCGTTTAATGCATCAACTGTGCCTGCTGCTAAGGGATCGTCAGGTGCCACGATCACGAAATCGATAGCTTTTTCCTTACAGAAGTCTACGATTTTCTGTGTTTCCATAACGCCGATGCTTACACATTCGGCATCTGCCGCAATACCGCCGTTGCCGGGGAGACAGTAGATTTTGGAAACAAGAGGACTTTTCTTTATAGATTTAATGATGGCGTGCTCTCTGCCGCCGGAGCCGATAACGGCTACAGTCTGCTGTGACATATTGTTTCTCCTTTTTTATTGTAGGTTACACCTCATCAGTCAGCTAAAGCTGACAGCTTCCCCTCAAGGGGAAGCCATGGCCTTGTATTAACCATGGAGACCTTTAGATTGACGGATCATATCTTCAACTACGATGTCGTATATCTCGCCGATGGAAGCGCAGTACTCAAGGAGCTTCCAGGGCTCATTTGTATGGAAATGTACCTTTATAAGGTCTTCGTCGCCAACTGCGAGTAAGCAGTCACCTACAAGGTTAGCGGTGATGTAATCTGTGATAACGTCCTCATCAAGGTCCTTGCCTTCGATGAGAAGCTGTGTGTCATAACGGAATTCGATTTCTTCTGCCATTTTGGTATTCCTTTCTTTAAACATTCAATACGCTCTCAACCGGTGCTTCGTAGATCCTGTCAAGTACGGGCTGAACGAAGTCTCTTAAGAACTCCTCAACTTGGGAAACGGAACGTCCGGTGTACTTTGCGGGATCGAGGTTTGCACGGAGCTCGTCATCGGAGAGCTTAAATGCAGGGTCAGCTGCGATACGGTCGATGAGGTCGCAGGGCTTGCCTTCAAGCTTTACGCCTGCTGCTGCAGCATGGGAGTGAACACGGAGTCTCTCATGAAGCTCCTGACGGTCGCCGCCACGCTTAACGGATTCCATCATGATGTTTTCGGTAGCCATGTAAGGAAGCTTTTCCATAACTCTGCGGGTGATGACCTTATCATATACAACAAGTCCTGAGGAGATGTTGATGTAGATGTTTAAGATCGCATCAACTGCGAGAAATGCTTCTGCTACACTGATCCTCTTGTTAGCGGAGTCATCCAGAGTTCTTTCAAACATCTGGGTAGCTGCGGTCATGGCGGGGTTAAGTGAATCTATGATGACGTAACGTGCAAGTGCATCGATACGTTCGCTTCTCATAGGATTTCTCTTGTAAGGCATAGCTGATGAACCAATCTGTGTACTCTCGAAAGGTTCTTCCATCTCTTCAAATGACTGAAGGATACGTAAGTCCTGAGTAAACTTGTATGCGCTCTGGGCGAAGCCGGAGAGTACATTAAGGAAGAATGAATCAAGCTTACGGGAATAGGTCTGTCCGGACACGGGCATGCATGCTTCAAATCCGAGATCTGCAGCGATAAGTGCTTCAAGCTCTTTTACCTTTGCTTCGTCATTCTCGAAGAGCTCCATGAAGCTTGCCTGGGTACCGGTGGTACCCTTAGAGCCTAAAAGCTTAAGTCTTCCCATCTGGAACTCGAGGTTCTCTACGTCCATAAGGAGTTCGTTGAGCCACAAGGTTGCACGCTTTCCTACAGTTGTTAACTGTGCGGGCTGAAGATGGGTGTATGCTAAGCAGGGAAGTGCCTTATATTTTTCAGCGAATTCTGCCAGGTTCTTTATAACCTGTCCTGCTTTCTTTAGTACGAGCTTTGATGCCTCGCGGAGAACGATAACATCGGTGTTGTCTGTTACGTAGCAGGAGGTAGCACCAAGATGGATGATGGGCTCTGCCTTAGGGCACTGCTGTCCGTATGCGTATACGTGGGACATAACGTCGTGACGTACTATCTTTTCTCTTTCCTTAGCCACATCAAAGTTGATGTCTGTAGCGTGTGCTTCAAGCTCTGCCACCTGCTCGTCTGTGATGTTAAGTCCTAATTTCTGCTCGGATCTTGCAAGAGAGATCCAAAGCTTTCTCCATGTGCGGAATTTGAATTCTTCACTGAATATGTACTGCATATCGTCGCTTGCATAACGTGTTGAGAGCGGGGATATGTATTTTGTTCTGTCTTCGGACATTGTTGTTCTCCTTATTGTTTTTTTGCCCTCCCTTAAAGGGGAGGGTGTCCCGAAGGGACGGGTGAGGTGGTACTTGTAATGGGGGTTACGCCTCACTTAATTGCTTAGCCACAATCTCGGCAGCCTGGGGAAGTATTATCCATTCGGCCTGTTCCATGACTCTTTTCTGGAGTACTTCGGGGGTGTCACCGTCGAGTACGTCCACAGCTTTCTGCAGGATTATCTTTCCGCCGTCAGTCACTTCATTTACGAAATGAACGGTAGCGCCGGTTACTTTTACACCGTAATTAAGTGCCGCTTCATGGACATGCAGTCCGTAGAAACCGTCTCCGCAGAAGGAGGGGATGAGAGCGGGATGGACATTTATCATTCTGTTCTCAAAGTGTCTGATGAAATCTGCCGAGAGCACCAGCATAAATCCTGCGAGCACTATCATCTGTATCCCGTGCTGTTCGAGTACGTCAAGTAAAGCTGCTTCGAAAGAAGCTTTGTCGGGATATGACTTTCTTTCAACCACACCGGAGGGGATACCTGCTTTTGCAGCACGCTCCAGGGCAAATACGCCGGGCTTGCTCGCAACTACCAACGCTATCTCTCCGTGGGGGATATTACCTGCTTTTTCGGCATCTATCAAAGCCTGTAGGTTGGTGCCGCCACCTGATACGAGGACGGCGATCTTGGTTTTTGCCATATTTGAGTCCTTTCAATCAGATAAGTTCTACACCTTCGATACCTTCAGCAAGCTCGCCGATAACATATGCATCGATGTCGTTTGCCTTTAAGGTTTCGATAGCCTTGTCTACATTTTCGGGAGCAACGATCACGCTCATGCCGACACCCATGTTGAAGGTGTTGAACATGTCATGCTCATTGATGTTGCCTTCTTTAGCAAGAAGCTTAAAGATAGGAAGCACGCGTACATCGTCTTTTTTGATGCGTGCGCCGAGGCCCTTCTTGATGCTTCTCGGGATATTCTCGTAGAAGCCGCCGCCTGTGATATGAGAGATACCCTTGACCTCTACCTGTTTTAAGAGCTCTAAGATGGGCTTTACATATATCTTGGTAGGAGTGAGGAGTGTCTCGCCGAGTCCCTTGCCGCCAAGCTCGGGGATCGGGATGTACAGGTCTGTATGGTCAATGTTAAATACTTTACGGACTAAGGAGAAACCGTTTGAATGAACACCGGTGGAAGGAAGTGCGATAACTACGTCGCCTGCTTTCTGCTTTGCGGTATCAACTACTTTTTCTTTATCCACGATACCTACGGAGAAGCCTGCAAGGTCGTATTCCTCTGCGGGCATAAGGCCGGGATGCTCAGCTGTCTCGCCGCCGATAAGTGCACAGCCTGCCTGAACACAGCCTTCAGCTACGCCTGATACGATAGCGGCGATCTTCTCGGGGATGTTCTTGCCGCATGCGATATAGTCAAGGAAGAACATGGGACGTGCGCCGCAGCAGATGATGTCGTTGACACACATTGCCACGCAGTCGATACCGACGGTATCATGCTTATCCATAAGGAAAGCGATCTTGATCTTGGTGCCTACACCGTCTGTGCCGCTGACGAGCACGGGCTCCTTCATGCCGGCCATATCCGGTACAAAGAGTCCTCCGAAGCCTCCTATATCGGGTGTGCTTTCGGATGTTTTGGTCCTGGCGATACTGCTCTTCATGAGCTCCACTGCCTTGTAGCCTGCGGTGATGTCAACGCCGGCAGCCTTGTAGCTTTCGCTGAAACTGTTGTTCATGGGTTTTCCTCCATATGATTGATTTATAAAAACACCAAGAAGTTGTCATGGTCAGACCATGGCAACTTCTGTATTTGCATTTAAAACTTTTTCTGAATTGGCTTTGCGCTCTTTATCCAGTTTATCTGCAAGGGTATCATCATTAAGCGATAAGATCTCGATGGCAAGCAATGCGGCATTGGAGGAGCCGTCTATGCCAACGGTCGCAACCGGTATGCCGGAGGGCATCTGTACCGTGGAAAGAAGTGCGTCCATACCGCCTAAGGAAGAAGCGTTTACCGGTATGCCGATAACGGGTATGGTGGTATTGGCTGCTATAGCTCCTGCCAAGTGTGCAGCCATCCCGGCAGCGGCTATGATAACTCCGAAGCCGTTGGCTCTGGCATTTACGGAGAAATCCCTTGCTTCTACGGGCGTCCTGTGTGCGGAAAATACATGTACCTCGTAAGGTACCTCGAATCTCTTTAAGATATCTACTGCCTTTTCGAGCTTGGGAAGATCGCTTTTACTTCCCATGATGATGCCGACTTTTTTCATTTTGAACCTCTTACATTAAAAAAACTTCTTATATATAAGTAATAATCTGTCAAAAAAGAACAAAGACATTGTAGCATAGAGTTTGTGGCAAGTCAATATGGGGAAATTGACAAAAGATAAAATATTTTGGGAAGGGGATTAGGTGATTTTTTTGCGAGGGGATGGGGATAGCGGGGTTGGAGGTCTGAGAAAAATAAAAAGCTCGGGTCGGAGTTTAATCCGGACCGGAGCTTTTTTTACTTATTTTGGTAAGACTGTATCGATCAGTCTTCAATTACACCGAACTCCTGAAATTTATCAAGAAGTGCGGTCAGATCTGCGGAAGCAGTGGCTTCATCAACATCATATTCGAAAAGAACAGCATCAAGGAGCTCTTTATCGGACATGGGATTCTGCAGTTTTTCCCAGACGAAAGCCGCAAGTTCGTTCAGCATCATAGTGCCGTTAAAACTTTTCATCCTTTCGCCGGTAGGAACAAGCATATATTCACCGACTATATTTCTGAGAATAAAATCATTACATGCTTTCAAAGTTCTGCCTCCGTTTACGAATCATTAGCAGCCGATATTGCGATTAGAATTCTGAGTTGCCATGATAATTAACGCTTACCACAGCCGCGCTGATGTCCATTATCGCCTTTACCTTTACCATTACCGTGGTTGCCATTTTTACCATTACCAGGATTACCTGCATCGGGGGTAGGGGTAACTACGGTGGATTCGATTTCGCCTGTAGATGAGAGGATTGTCTCAGTAACACAAGCTGTCTCAGCAAAGTCCAGTTTCTCTACCTTAGGAGCATTATAAACTTTTTTCATCTGTTTCACCTCCTGTCTTTAATAAATTGTTTATTTATTATATGTATACATTAATACATGTAAACTATTTTTAGCATCCAGGCTTGGGGAGAACCCCTTTGCTTACAAGATACTTGGTCTGTTTACAGTGAGTCTCGGGACGCTTGCCAGGTTCTGCATATTGTGCAAACTGAGCAGCACATGTATCGCATACATTTTCATATGCACATCCGGCACATTCTGCTACTCTTGGCCAATTATTCGCTATCCGGTTGATTTCTTTCCAGCTTTCAGAGAATCCGTCAGTTAGGGGAAAACTTTTAGCATCCATTCTGTTACATATACGCATCTCTCCGTTCCAACTGATCACAAAACAGGATATTCCACCACCGCATTCAAGTCCGCATTCGGTGCATTCATGTTTACTTCCACCCGGTTCCGGAAGAATGCTTTCAGGAATCTCTTTCAGGGGTATTCCCTGTAATTCGTTGTTATATTTTAAAATACGAGCAATAAACTCATCGTTAAGGGGTTTACATTCGTTAAGTCGCCATTCTTCACCTTTGGGAGCGAATAATGAAGTGGTTATGGTTATATTATTTGAAAGACTTCTTGCCAAGCGTATGGTTTCAAAGACATCTTCACCAAGAATGGAAGTGGCGGTAATACTTATGTCAAGTCGAATCCCGCAGGTAATAACATTTTTTAAGTTTTCTAATACTTTGGTAAATACTCTTTTACCGGTAACGCGTTCATAAGCATCATCGTTGCTGCCATATAGAGTAGCTTTAATTAGTGCAGGTGGATGAGCTTTAAAGAAATCCATTCTTTTTTTGTCCAACAATACTCCGTTGGTCATAATGGTGACCTGACACCCGAGGCTTTGAAGATAAAGATATATCTCATCAAATCCTGGATATGTAAGGCATTCTCCACCGGTAAGAACAGCTTCCATCATGCCGGCTGAAAAAGCCTGTTTTATAAGGTCTTTCCACTGTTCTATCGATAAAAGTGTTTGAGTTCCCATACCCTCAGGTGTAAGATGAACATAGCACATTTTACAATGCAGGTTACAAAGCGGGGTGAGCTCGAATTGTCCGGATATCGGAACATTCATCGCCCTGGCTTTTTCTTCGAGAAATTGCATCACGTTTTCATAGCTTGGAGTCTGTTTCTCGTTGTGCGACTGCAGCATATCAATATATTCGAAAGCATTCCTAGGTCCGATCAATTCCTCCCAGGCAACTCTTGCAGCTTCCTGCTCCATATTGCATTCAAGCCTGTAAAAAGAAACTTTTTCAATCAGTTTTGCATAAAGGTCCAAAATTTGAACATTTTTAGCAGGATTCCGGGAAATGTAAGTCTGTTTCATCAACAGAGTCATAGCATCCCTAATACTGATAGGTTCAATTTTGTTTTCTTTAGCCCGTTCTATTTTAACTATTGCTTTTACTGGTACGGAAGTATTACTGCTGAGATGATGCTTTCCATCCCATGGGGTACCGTACACTTTCATTTCATCAAGCCTGATCAAAGGTTTATCATCATTGATCATCTGAACCTTTGATCCGAACACTTCCCGCCAGAGTCTGGTATGAGTACTTTTTCCTGTACCGCTCTTGGCAGTAAAGATGATACCCTCACCATCCATTGAAAGTGCCGATCCATGGAGCATCAAAACATTATAATCAACCAGTTTATCTGCAATCAGAATATGAATAGCGTTATTTTCCAAAAACTGTTCTTTGTAGCTTATCCGTTCCTGACCTTCCGTATCATTCATATGGTCAAAGTCAGTCTGGACGCTGCGGATAGACTCATCGGTTGGCTCTATAATAAACTTTGGATTTTTATCTGTAAAATATCCTTCAAAAAAATCCCGGTTCTCTTTATGCTTGCATTTTATTCTTAAAGGAATGCCGGCAAGTTCAATATTAAAATCTTCCACGGATCCTCCTTAATAATTTAAATCACATAAAGTAATTGTTGTTCTAAATAATTGCTATAAGTATACGATAAATAAAATAAAAATACAAGTAGTTAAACATAAATGATAGAAATAAAAAACCTGACTAAAAAATATAGTCAGGTTTATGATTATAATAATGGTTATTGATCATGAGTTTAAGTCTACTACAGGGGGCTCCTCGGTAACGGGGGGCTCATCGGGGGTGGTAGTTGTGGTGGTAACTACAGGCTTTTTAGGCTTACAAGGAACCCAACAAGGCCACCAAAAATAGTGACAACTGGTATCTGCAACGTCTAATTCAATAACTTCCGCATTTGTCCACTTCTTCATGATTTTCTCTCCTTAAATATCTATACAATTATCTTCATGATTCTTATGGAATGTATACTACTATAACATTTAATATATAGCAAGTAATCTAACAGATTTGTAAGAAAATCATATTAATAATTTGGGAGATATGAATTTAAACAAAAAAAGACCGATGTATAATACATCGGTCTAACAGTAGAAATAAATAATCAGCTGTTAACAGTAATAGGATCAACAACATCGCCGCCATTGTCGCCATTGTCGCCACCGTTGTTGTTGCCACCGTTGTTGTTGCCACCGTTTGCGGGTGTTCCCCAACGACCATTAAGCTTACCATCACCTAAATATCCGCCATCTTTGGTAGGTTTCCAAAAGATGCTTTCAGCTGTCTCGTCAATATCGAGATCGATTACTACAGGTGTATTCCACTTCTTCATTGCTGTTTCCTCCAATTGATTTTTACAAAGCTTATGCTCTGAATTCAAGACACACTATAACATCATGTAGTTCTATAAACAAGAGTTCTAACAAGAATGTTAGAAAAAGATTTTTGATTTATAATTTACTGGCTTTCCAAAAAGCAAAGGACTGATAATATATATAAAATACAACATAAATCATCTTCTGGCGGGATGACATCGTTTTCCCATGCATCAATAGTTTTTAGTATATCATTTGTGATAAAAAAATCTTTTAGATCGCCAGAAGATAAATGAGATTTAATAAAAGCAATAATACCCGACTTATCACGATCTAATCGAAGTAACCAGTCTGCATTTTGTTCACCATATCTTCTCAGGTCATCAAGAATACTTAGTGGTATTAAATCACGTAGGTTACGACGAATAAGACATCTGGGAGTTCCATGATATACAAAGAAATTATAAGGAAGTTTTAAAAACATTGAAAGGAAACGGGTGTCTCGCGTAGGATCGCGAATAATTATGCCATACCGTAATCCTATTTTTGTCTCAATTTCACCAAGATAAGCAAATGAGGGGTGATTTATCATATTTGCCCGATAGTGATCTTCGTCTGCATAAATGTTTCTATCATATATAAAACCCGATTGGGTGAAACGTTCTTTAGAAGGATAGTTTTCACCTATTTTAGGATTAAGGTAGTGATTATAATAGTTTGCCTCCCACATCATAGTAGGATGTTTTAGATATTGTTTTTGTTCTTTGAAATCTGAAAACAAGCTCTTTAGTGGGGGGAAAAAGGGGACTTGTAATTTTTTTGCAGTATGTATTACATCAAGTATCATGGATATATAATGATGTTTTACATATTTATTATATAATATGTTTTCATTTTCACCATAAGAAACAGTACTGTTTCCAAACTGCCCGTTCATAACTATCCTGCACCCGTTTTGTGCAGCCGTATCATATATTTCTAACAGATTAGGGAAATTAACAACAGCTTTTATAGGCATTTCTGTAAGAGATACGACATCAGGGATCTGAGTAACACAGTTCTTACCATGATTATTTAAAAAGTGAGGCTCAATGTTGGGGTTTGATTTTACAATTTCTTTTACCGCTTTTGTTTCATCAGTTATATTATCGGGGCTGGAAGGAACATCCATGGCCGGAACATATGTATATGCCAGAAGCCTTCCATGACCGGTTTTTTTTATGTGGTCGGCAGCCAGAACCGCAATACTGGATGAATCAAGACCGCTGCTCATGGCTACTCCGGTTATTTCATTGCGAAGAAGATCCCCGACACATTTTTCATATAAGGAACGGAATGTGCGATCGGTCTGCTTGATGGTTTTGACTTTCATGTCTTTATTATATATCTGTGGGTCAAAATATTTTGTTTCTTCGGCCTTACCTTCACTGAAAGTAATATAGTATCCATGTATCACTTTGTTAACACCCAGGTATGCGGATTCACGGGGAACAAGATTCGGAAGCAGCATGGGTGCGATAAGAAAGTCTTTGATATAGTTTTCGTTTATTGGAATATCAGGGAATATTTTTCTGATGGGTTCAATTAGTGTTGAAAAAACTATTAATCCGTCTCGCTGATAATAGTACAGACATCTTGAGGCGGCCGGATCTGCACAAAGCTGCAGTGCGTGACGTGTTGAATCCCAGACGGCTACAGAGTATGCACCATAGATTTCTTTTAATGAATCGGGACCTTTTTCAAGATATTTTTCATACAGGTATTTTCCGTCGGGAGTGTCTCCGTGGGGATTATCTACCATGCAGTCAGAAGTAAAATACAACCCGTTACCGTTATCGCAAGGCAGATTTTCATTATATGCCTGAGGGGTAACATGTTGTATACCGCAGGCAAAAAATCCGTCTTCAAAAGAAATCATGCTATAACGGTCAATTTTGCATCTCTCCTCATAGGCGTGTTTCATCTTATCATAAGCATTTTCGGGTATAACTGCGGATTTATTAAGCCTTACAATGCCCCAGATTGCTGACATATTGTTGTACCACCTTATCTGATAATTTTTATGACTTCATTACATATTTCTTCCAATGTATCTGCATTTTCAGGACGGAAGATAAGATATACGTTACAACTTGCTGCTATTTTCATACAAGGGGTGATAACGTCCGGTTTGGTTTCCCAGGTTCCCTCGTGCAACCGATGCAGGAATAAGTTTTCTTTTATAGCCATGAAACAGTCGAAACCTGCCAGTTTGTTAACAGAAAGTTCCTCTACGGGAGCTTTTACTATATAAATAAATGTACTTAATCGTTGAGGAAGGTATTCAAAGATGTCTTTTACAGGAACAAGATATTTGTCTTTATCTTCATTGATATAAATCAGCGCGCTTTTGTCAAGCCCCTTTTTTTCAATTTCGTTTGAACACAGTTTTTGGAATGGAAAGGCGGGATATACCAGGCATTCTTTATTTTCAAAACGTATACCAGCCACATCATCTGCCATTAATTTATATCCGTTATCAAGCAGTTTACCGGCAAGAGAGGATTTTCCTGCACCGGGAGTACCGGAGATCAAGACTGCACCTTTATCTGTGGCTAGAGCACTGCAGTGTATGGTTAAAACTCCTCTTTGGAGCAACGCCATAGAAAGGGCATATCCCAAAATCCAGGAAGAAACAGTCTCATAAGTAAAGCCTTCTTTTAGCTTGATAGTGATGTCTTTACCGTTTTGTATAAGAAAATAGCCGCCCTGATTTTCAAATGCGGATATTTCATACCCTATTTCGTATCGTCTTTGGGCAGCATCTGATTCTTTAAGATAACGTTTTACTTCATCCTCAACGTCGCGCTCTCTTACCGTTATTACATCCGACGTCAGATCTGATTCTTCTGCAGGGACGAGAAGCTTCAATTCAAATTCCGATTCCAATATAATCCCGTATATCTTATATCTGTACATATATTCTTTACCCTTTTTGTTTCTGTATTTTTGCTCTGATTTGTTCCAATTATAACTTTTTTGTTAAAAATACACAAGAGGAATATATTTTGTGGTATGCTAATTCTCTAAATCCTTTTAGAAAAAATAATAGCATATCTTGTCAGGTTGTGGTATAATACTAATTTGCAGAAATATGATTTTTAGTTACTGGATGTATTATACCAAAATAAAGACAGGAGAACTTACCGCACAAATGATTACATTAACCTTTGCTGCTGGTAGGGTGTTATTATCATGAGAGGCAGTCACAGACATGCTAATATAAATATAGCTTATATGTGCTTTGACGTACTGTTTGGGATTCTGGCATATATTATCGCTTCAATTATAGATGACGGAACGAACTTCAGCAATGTAGATTATCTATTGGTATGTGCAAGCTCGATATTACTTATTATAGTATTTAACAAAAACAGAAGACTTTATGATACCACACTGTTTTTTTACATAGACAGATGGCTTACTTATCTAACAAAGTCTTTTATATCCGCCAATCTTTTTGTAACGATACTTGCTTTTTATGTAGGAAATTGCGGAGTAACGAAAAAATTTTATATCATATTCCTTATAAGCGAGTATATCCTTTTACTTGCCAGTGCATTTTTTACAAGATGGGTGCTCAGAAGGACAAAGGTATATGCTGTAAGGACGTTGTTGGTAGGTACTAAAGCGGATTATGAAAAGGTTATCCGTTTCTTAAAGCATAACAGCATGAGTGCGGAGGTGATAGGATATGTATCCGAGGCTTCTTCCTATCCTGAAGGAGATGACACCCCATATCTGGGGACTATAGATGATCTGGAGGATGTGGTACATAAAAATTCCATAGATCAGGTATTCTTCATGCAGCACAGGAAAAATCCTGTCAACCTGGAAAAGCATGTAGAGCTCTGTATGGAATTGGGCCTCGTGGCACGTGTGCTGGTACATCCTTACCGTATAGGTCGTGCGCATTCCGTTATATGCAGCATAGGTACTTATCCTGCTGTAACTTATCATAATGTAGTATTAAATGTATATGCTAAGGCAGCTAAGAGGGTATTTGATGTTGTTTTCAGTATAGTCGGCATAATAGTTTTCGCTATACCGATGCTGATCACAGCCATAGCGATAAAGCTAGACTCTAAGGGGCCTGTTATATTTAAACAGACCCGAGTGGGGCTTAACGGCAGGCATTTTAAGATGTTCAAGTTCAGAAGCATGGTACAGGATGCCGAGGCCAGAAAGAAAGAGCTTATGGCTAAGAATAAAGTATCCGGCGGGCTTATGTTTAAGATGGATGACGATCCCAGGATCACGAAGGTCGGAAAGGTTATACGTAAGACATCAATTGACGAACTGCCACAATTCTTTAATGTACTGTTCGGTACGATGAGCTTGGTCGGAACCCGTCCGCCTACAGTGGATGAGGTAGCCCAATATGACACCAGACACTGGAGAAGATTGTCAGTAAAACCCGGTATCACCGGAATGTGGCAGACCAGCGGCAGAAGCGAGATAACAGATTTTGAGGAAGTGGTAGCTCTGGATAAGGAATATATAGATAACTGGAGTATGTGGCTGGATATTAAAATATTGTTTAAGACAGTTATTCAGGTATTTATGAGAAAAGGAGCATGTTAAAGCTATAATACAATGATTTCTGTAGTGGTTCCTATATACAAAGTAGAAAGATTCTTAAACAAATCTATAGAAAGTTTGTTAAATCAGACATATAAGGATTTTGAATTAATCCTTGTAGATGATGGTTCGCCGGATAATTGTCCCCAAATGTGTGATGACTGGGAGAAAAAAGAACCTAAGATAAGGGTTTTTCACAAAAAAAATGAAGGTTTGTCTTCTGCTCGGAACAGCGGTATCGAACACGCAAGTGGAGAGTATATTATTTTCCCGGATCCCGACGATTGGGTGGAACCGGATTATTTAGAAAGGTTGATAAACCTTAGAGAAGAATTTAAAGCGGATTTAAGCATTTGCGGTCATTATCATGGTACAAATATATATGATCCTGAAGCTGAATTGATAGTTCTGACAATGGAGGAAGCACTCGAAAAACTGATGATGCCACACTCTTTCTGTGGGTATACATGGAATAAACTATATAACTTGGATATCATTAAAAGAAATCAGCTTCGATTTGATGTTGAATTAGGAATGGTTCAGGATTTACATTTTAATGTTCGGTATTTTCAGTATTGTGAGAAAATAGTTTATGATCCGGTTCCTTTATATCACCATACGATAGAAAATGGGGTAACATCGCGCAATACTCCGCTAACAACACGAAAAATAAGCGGATTATTAACTTATAAGAAAATTGCAGACATGACTCACGGAAATTATCCGAATATTGAGCGAATATCTTACTGTTCTCTTTGTAAAATGTGTCTTGATTATGTTGATATATACTATAAAACCAAGATGAATTCAAAAGAAATACTTAATCTTTTACAGAGCAATTTTGTAAAATATAAAAAGTATTTTTATAATAGTAAAGCATTTTCTGTTAGATTTAAACGTTTTTCAAGACTTATGGTAATACATCCACGATTATACTGGTATGCCCGCCGTTTTTATTGGCGCTTCTTGGTACCAAATAAAAAGAAAGGCACAACATGAAGATAATTATATATAATAATCTCATCTATAGCGGAGGCGTGGAAAGGCTTTTTCCGTTACTGGCAGAAAGTTTAAGACAGAGAGGACATGAGATTACGGTATTAGCCTCATCTGGAAGTAAGGAAGAGTTTGATACAGCGTTTTCTACAGAAATACGTTGTATTTGTACGGGATTGCCTTGTAAGAAGTTTGACAGCAAGTTAAAATCAGGATTATATTTTTTAAAAAGAAAGGCATACAAAATAATCCTACTTTTTAGAGGACTGATAAAAAAATATGATGTTGTAATTGCTTTTAAAGAAGGGCATGTTATAAAGAATGCATTAAAAATCAGAGCAAAGAGGAGATATGCCTGGATTCATGCGGATCTAACTTTTTTCTGCAATACTTTAGGATTTACAAAACCATTTTCAAGCATTGAAGATTTTAAAAAGTGTCTGGAAAAGTATGATAAAGTTGTATGTGTCTCTGAAACTACAAGAAGAAGTGTTATAGAGATGGTCGGAGATACTGGGAATTTGTGTGTAAGATATAATCCTATAGATTGGCAAAGAATACGTACACAGGCACAGACAAAAGTGGAAATTACTAAAAATCAAAATTGTCCTTTAATTGTTTCTGTCGGAAGGCTTGATCCGATAAAAAATTATATGCTGCTATTAGAAGCTGGTAAAATCCTTTATGAAAAACAAGAGTTTGAAATGTGGATATTAGGGGAAGGACCCGAGAGAAATAAAATTGAGAAGTATATACAAGATAATAACTTGGAGTTTGTCAGGTTATTAGGCTTCCAACATAATCCGTTTCCGATTTTAAAACAAGCAGATCTGTATGTAAGTACATCGCTTAGTGAGAGTTATGGACTTTCAGTTCAAGAAGCCTTAATTCTTGGAGTTCCTGTTATAGCAGTAAAGTGTCCCGGGATACTTGAAGCATGGGATCCCGGATTCGGAAAACTGATTGATAACTCCGCGGAAGAATTAGCAGATACCATATATCAGTTATTTAATAATACTGAGCAATTAGAGAGTTATCGCAAGACGATAGAAGATAAATATCCTTTAAAGCAGGTGTTTGAACAAAGGGTAGATGAAATATGTAGATTAATAGAAGAATTATAAGAATAACGCAAATATAAGTATTCTTGGAGAGAAGTATGTGGAAGCCTAGCGTGAGTGTCATTGTTCCGGTATACAATACGGAGAAATATCTTAGGAAGTGTTTGGATTCTTTGGCAGATCAAACATTAAAAGATATTGAGATAATAATTATTGATGATGGGTCAACGGATTCATCTCCGGTGATCATTAAAGAATATACAGAGAAAGATTCGAAAAGATTTATAAGCCTGGCTCAGGAAAACAGCGGGCAAGCAGTTGCCAGAAACAAAGCCTTAAAAATGTGTACCGGTGAGTATATCGGTTTTTTGGATTCTGATGATTTTGTTCGTACGGATATGTTTGAACGTATGTACAATGCGGCCGTGGCTGAAGATGCTGATTATGTGGCATGCGGATATACAGATATAACCTATGATGAAACTGGTAATGAGATAGAATTGGAGCATTATGTACACTCAAAACTTGCTTATAAGACTAAAGATATGTTTTTTGGAGCACTCGCTTCTCCGTTTCTTCATTTATATAAGAAAGAAGTGCTTATTGAATCCGGTGCGGATTTCCCGGAAGGGGTGGTTTACGAGGATACGGCATTTTATCTGAATATTATACCTTATATTAAAAAGCTTGCAGTAATAGATGAACCGTTGGCGTACAGAGTAAGACGCAGTAATTCTACTATGTCAACATTTAAAGCTGCTAAGGTAAGACAGATTTTTAAGGTACTTGATTATTCGCTGGATTATTATAAGAAAAAAGGGTTTTATGAAGAATATCAAAAAGAGATGGAGTATTTCTGTGTAAGAGTATTGCTCTGTAGCTCTATGCAACGCATCTGTAAAGTTGAAGACAGTAAAGAAAGAAAAGCTCTTCAAAATGAAACTCTTGATTACCTTTATCGTAATTTCCCGAACAGAAAATCTAACAAATATTTTAAGGGCGGCTTTCAACATTTATATATGAAGACATTTAACAAATTGACAGCGCCTTTTTATGCATGGTTGTTAAGAAAAAAAGCACGTAGGGAAAGAGAGTATATCTGATGGATAATGTTAAAATCTCCGTAGTTATAGCATCATATAATGGGGCAGATTATTTGGTTGAGCAACTGGAATCAATTCGTACCCAGACTTTACCTCCGGATGAACTTATCATATGCGATGATCGTTCAAAGGACAACACGGTTGAGGTGGCTGAAGAATATATAAAGGAGCATAAACTTGAAGGTTCATGGCGGATAACAGTCAATGAACAAAATCTGGGATATGCGGATAATTTTGATCATGCCGCTAAACAGGCAAAAGGAGAGCTTATATTCTTCTCTGATCAGGACGATGTCTGGAATTCTGACAAAATCGAGATCATGACTAAAATAATGGCAGAACATCCTGAGTGTAAAGTGCTCTGCACCGACTACGTGCCTTGGTATACCGGGGAAAATGCTCCCCAAGCTCCAAAGAGTGTCATGGACAGAATGCCGGATAACGGGGTATTGGAAACAGTCAAATTGAAGAAAAAAAGTGTGTATATAGGAGCTCTTGGTTGCTGTATGTGCGTAAGACGAGAATTTTACACAGATATCAGTTCTTATCGATTCTCTGGTTGGGCGCAGGACGACCGCATGTGGAAGATGGCACAGTGTGAACCCGGAGGATGTTTGATATTACACAGAAACCTTATAAAACACAGGATCCACGGAAACAATACTTCTACTTATGGGAAGTACCACACAGTGGAACGAAGGGTTAAACTATTCAGCGAAATGCTCGAAGCGGAAAAACAGATGCTTAAATATCTTGAAGATAAAAAAGCAGAAAAAACAGATATTAAACTGATCATTAAGCATATACACATGATGGAAAAAAGAATAGACCTGATCAAGAACAGAAAACTGCTTAAGACAGTACCGTTAATCGGGTACATCTCGTATTATGAAAGAAAAAAGTCATACCTTGTAGAATTGTATATGGCAGTTAAAGGAAAGTAACATTTTATTAGTGTCGGGAGGTGATAAGTATGAAGAACTACAAATATAAAAAAACAAATTTTTTTGTAATGATTCTTTTGAGTATCTTCCTAATTATTTCCGGCGGTTTTTTTATAAATAAGTATGTTTTTTCAAGTGCCGAAGATGATTTAGCGGCTGTTGAAACAAATGTGAAGGATAATGGAACGGAGGTATTACTCGAAAAGCAGGGAACGGAACCCATAGAGTATTCAAATACAGATGGTTTGAATACATATACGCCTGTTTCAGAAATCCCGATATCGGAGAATCCGGTATCTGAACCTATTATCACCGAGAATCCGGTATCTGAACCTATTATCACCGAGAATCCGGTATTCGACTCTGTTATTACTGAGAATCCGGTAAATGAAACTCCTGTAAACGATACATCAGTAATAGATAAGGCGCTGATTGATAATCACATATCAGAAGATCCGGAGTTAGAACCATCTGTAACGGGAATAACGGTATCGGACGCTCCTGTTGATAAATCGCCAGCAACTGAGGCTGTAAAGCAGGAAAAATTGATTGTTCAGACTGATGCGGATTACCATGTTATACCGGACAAATACAATACCGGATGTTCAGGTAAGCTTGAAAAAGTAACCGGCACCTTTTTTGCGGGCGAGATAGAACTCAGAGAAAGTGGCGGTAAGATAACATTTGATTTCTTTTATAGGAATAAAAATGCATCCGGTACATATGTGATAGAAAACTACGACTTTTCTAATTTTGGGTTGGCATTTAACTCTGAAGGTAAAGTATCGGGAAAAAAAATAAATATTGTTTTTAATAATTGTAAGTTCAGTACGATCAACACTATGAGACCTAGTTCTGACGTATTTACTTATACGTTTAATGACTGTACTATAAGACAGTTTTTGGGATCCAATAGTACATTTAACAGGTGTAAGTTTGGAGATTCGTACAGTGATTGTATAATTCCATTCAATAATATTATTGTAAATGATTGTTATTTTTCAAATCTTGCATCCAATGATCCTGCGGGAAATGGAAAACATTCAGATGGTACCCAGATGTATGGATATTCGGACGCAATGGTTCAGAATGTTTTGTTTTCCAATTGCAGATTTGAAATCCCTGCGGTTAAAACCACTCAAAGCACAGCGGCGGTTAATGCATGTGTTACGTTAGGACTTGAGTACAATAATGCTAAAAATGTAAAAGTTGAGAACTGCATATTAAATGGTGGTGGATATACAATATATGCGACAAAGAAATATGATCATTTATCTATGACGGAAGTATATTTTACAAATATCAAAGTGGGCGATGCAAAACTTTTTGGTAGCATTTATCCGTCTGTAGCTGAGAATGTTACATTTAAAAATGTAGCTGATCAGGATTCGCTTTATGTTTCTTCGGTTTGGTATGACGGGGGAAAAACCCATGTTATAGTCAGCAATGATACTTCAAAAGAACGTATATTGAGAGTGGTCACAGGAACAACATCAAAGGAATATACTATAAAAGCTTGCTTGGGCGGATCGGCACTCAGATATGATAATTTTGATATGTCGTTTGATGAATTTCCGTTTGATATAGATATAAGCATTGATGCAAAAAAAGACTATGTGCTTTGCTTTGATGTGACAGATGGGATTGAAAAACAGATAAGATATGTTTCTTTTGATAATAAACCAACGTATTATGCAGTTGATGAAAACACAGAACCGATATTAAACGGAGCTTCTGGGATGTACCTTACTGAAGGCAAATGTGGAAATGATATCACTTATACACTTGATAAGGAAGGGACGCTTAAAATAGAAGGCAAAGGTGCTATATTTGATTATGATAGTAAAAAACCGGCACCATGGTCGGAATATGCAACATCTGTTGTTAATGTAGAATTATCTGAAGGGATTACTCATATAGGTACTCAGGCGTTTAGAAAAATGATAAACATTCAGAGCATAAAACTACCAAAGACTTTAACCAAGATTGGATCAAATGCTTTTATCGGATGTGGCGGATTAAAGTACCTCACTTTCTATTCGGGTGTAACAAATATTGGAAAGTATGCTTTTAACGGAACAAAGTTGATCAAGTGCAATTATTATGGCAGTGAAGATGAATGGAATTCCATTACCATAGAGGCCAACAATAATCCATTACTTAACTGCGAAAGGATATATGAAAGTAATTAATTGTTGATTAATAAGATATTATATGTTAGTATATCATTCTTGGGGAATTTTAATAAAAATATAGATTAGGAGTATAGCCGGATGAATATCGAAAAGATAAATTTATATGAAATTGAAAACCAGTTGTTATATGCAGCTATCGACAAGATAACTGTTGAAATAATCAATAAACAAAAAAACGAGGGAGCACATGTTATTGCATTAACAGGTTGTTCTCCTCTGGCCGGAACCACATCTACTGCGATCAGTATCGCTATAGCGATGGCAGCGTCATCTCGAAAAACCGTTTTGGTTGATTGTGACTTAAGAAAATCAGGCGAATATAAGAAATTAAATGATAGAATTCAAAAAGGGCTGGCTGATTATGTGTCGGTGAAATCTGATATTGCTATGACCGCAGATGATCTGATTTATCCTACAAATGTTGATAATCTGTTTTATATACCGGGAGGGAAAACAGACGAGAATGCCACTCGGGTATTATGTTCCGAAAAGGTGAATATATTGATAGAAGAGCTTAGAAATACTTATGAGTGTATCATTTTGGATTGCCCTTCTATAAGCGTAGTTCCGGATGCTCAGATCATATTTAAAAAGGTAGATGGAATAATTGTTGTGTCAGCGCTGGGAGAGACCAAACGTTCTCAGATAAAGGATTCCAGGCTGCTGATGGAGAATTATAAGGATAAGTATTACGGGATGATAGTCAATAAGATTCCTCAGGATATTTATAAGAAGAATGTTAAAAATGCGGATTATTATTTGACAGATAAAAAAGGAAAGCAGAGATTTGCAAAGAACAAAGCATTTAAGAAGCGAAAAGTAGAAAATGATGCAAATGATTAAGATGATTATTCTGAAAGAATAAATTAAAAGAGAGGAAAAAACAATGAAAAAAAGAATAAAAATCCTGTTAACCTTGCTTCTTACTTGCATGGTAATAATATTTGAGACAGTAGGTCCTGCTTGGGCAGCAGAAGATGGAACAGAAGATGGAACAGAATATGAGCCTTTTATTGTAGTTTCTTCCTACAGAGTAACAGATGATATTATTACTCCGGGAAAAAAATTTGATCTGATAATAGAAGTAGAAAATACTGATACTAAAGTAGCTACCCGAGGCTCTATCGTTACGATAAATTTTCCTGAAGGAATAAGCACTTCCTATGGATCTTCCAATCAGATGTACTTAAAATCTCTTAAGCCCGGTGAAAAAAGAGAAATTACTTTTGAACTGTATGCATCACCTTATTATTCACGTTCATCTGTTCCTTTTGGAATAAATATTTCTTCGGAATTAAGAACAAGCAGTGCTACTATTTATGCTCCTCTTCTTCTTGACTTAAGTGCCTTTAAGGTTGTTTCTCAAACTATTCCTGAAGAAGCCGGTACAGGAGAGAAAATAGCAGCCTCACTTTCTTTTAAATCTCTTATGCAAGAGAAATTAAGTAATGTAGTTCTTTCGGTTTATGTAGATGATGATACGAAACCGGTAGCCACAGCGAATATAGGTAATATCTCTGCGGAGGCATCAAAAACTCAAAATATCACCTTTTTTATAAATGAGAAAGGGCAGCATTCAGTTAGATTTGAGCTCTCTTATAGTTTTGCAGAAGGAGATTATTCCTCCGCTGAGTTGTATTCAGGAACAATACAGATAAATGATTCTGTTGATGATAATGAACTTTTGGCAAACAGCATTCAGGAAGAAGAATTGTCAGGGCAGGACAAACTGATAATCGGGGGATGTTTAGGATTATCTTTGCTTTTGGGCATTGGAATAGTTTTGATAGCTAAAAAATATAACTAAGGAGACAGGCTATGAATTCAGAAATCAAAGAGATGGAAATAACAGATTATAATATTCTCCGTAACATTGTTTCTGCATTATACAGAACATGGAAAATGAAGTGGATCATCGTTTTTGCCACTTTAATTGGAGGTTTGCTTGCGGTAGCCTTTGTTAAATATAAAGGGGATAAGTTTTCTTATTATTCTACAGCTGCTATTTATAGTGCAGTATATGGTTCTTATTCTGAAACTGCAAGCGGTGTATCGCTTATGAATACCTATGCCAGTGTACTTGGTACCAGCCGTGTATGTGAGCGAGCTGCCGCTGAAATAGATGATTCGAGAGTTACCGCTAACTATCTTATGAATCTTGTTGCATCGGGAGCTGTTTCCCTGGGAGGAGCAAGTAGTGATTCAAAAAAATATGGATATCGAATAGTAATACAGACTATGTTGGATATCCCGGATAATGTTGTAGAGATTACAAATGCCATGGCAGACGCATATGCTTCTGAAATCAATGATCTTTTAGGTGCCGACAACCTGCAGGTTTTTGAGAAAGCCACAACTACAGGCAGGATAAAATCAGTATCTAATTATTTGATTGTAGCCATATTTGCCGGAGTGGCACTTTTCCTTTCCGCAGTTATTATTTTTATGAAAGAATTCTTTTCTTCTAAGGTATATATTGTATCGCAGTGTTCAAGTGATAAAAGTATGATTTTAGGTTTATTACCATATACAAAGTGAGGCTGTAAGTAATGAAGTTGCTCTTTGCTGCTTCTTCAGGGGGACATTTTGAGCAAATAATGATGCTAAAGCCTCTTATGAAGAAGTATGATAGTGTATTGCTCACCGAAAAGACTGATTACGGTATGGGCGATAATGGGGTTAGGACAATATATGTACCCCAGATAAATCGTAAAGGTATTTTGTTTATCCCCAAATTGATATCAAATACTTTCAGGGCTATAAAGATATATCATAAGGAAAAACCGGACATAATGATAACGACAGGGGTACTTGCTATAGTACCTTTGGCACTTATCGTAAAACTTCATCGTAGAAAACTGGTATATATAGAGTCATTTGCCAAAGTTACGTCTAAAACTTTAAGCGGTAAACTGTTATATAAGTTTGCCGATCAGTTTTATGTTCAGTGGGAGTCCATGCTTAAGCTCTATCCGAAGGCTATATACAAAGGTGGTATATACTAATGATTTTCGTTACAGTAGGTTCTCAAAAATTTCAGTTCAACAGACTTTTAAAAAAGATAGATGAACTGATAGATGAAGGTGTTATCACAGAAGAAGTGTTTGCTCAGACGGGTGCGAGTGACTATATTCCCAAAAACTATTCTTATGAACCGTTTTTGGACAGGGAGACATTTGCTCAAAAGATATCTGAATGTGATAAGGTAATAACTCATGGTGGTACCGGAGTTATAATCGGTTCGGTAAAAAAAGGGAAAAAGGTGCTTGCTACACCAAGATATGCTAAGTACGGCGAGCACGTAGATGACCATCAGCTACAACTTTTACAGCAGTTTGATGACTTAGGGATCATAATAGCTTGTTATGATCTGGATAAACTTGGAGATAAGTATAAAGAGCTTTGTACTGCGAAACTGAATCCTTATACTTCAAATACCCATGAATTAATTGATTCTATCGAGGACTTTATAAAGAGTAACATTAAGGAGTAAAGTTTTATGCCCGGTAAAGCAAGACGCGTTATCCGAAAATATTATGAGTATCTTACCACAAAGGTAAAATTGGTTTTTAGCCAGAAAAAGTTTAAAAGCGGAGACGTTACGCTGAAATATATATTGAAGAAGAACCCGGAGTCAAAGGATCTTGTGGTCGTTTTTTCTTCCTGTACCAGAAGAGGTATCAAGGCAAGATATAATTATATGCGTACTTTGGCAAAAGTAAATGCAAACAAGCTTTTTATCTTGGATGATTTTGCGACAGATCACAGGGGATCATATTATCTTGGGTACGACCAGACTTATTCTGAGGAAAAAGCTACTATCGAGCTGATAAATTATGTTAAAAAAAATCTGGAAATTAATAAACTTATATGTTGCGGATCCAGCAAGGGAGGGTATTCTTCCATAAATTTTGGACTGCAGTATGAGGACAGTTATATAATAGCAGGCGGGCCGCAGTACTACCTTGGACAATACCTGGTTGCATCACAAAACACAGAGTGTTTGGAGCATATTGTCGGTAACATAACTGATGAAAAAGTTAAAAAACTTGATACAAGGTTAAAAGAACGCATAGAAAGTAAAAAATGCGGAAATAAACAAAAGATATATATGCATTTTTCTGATAAAGAACATACATATTCGGAGCATATAAAAGATCTGATAGAGTGTCTTAAAGAAAATGAATATAACGTGGAATGCGATATAGCTGATTATACAAATCATTCAGATATCAGTTATTATTTTCCTGATTATCTGACAAATACGATAAAACAGATACTGTAAAAATTTTAAAGGAGGGAAACGCTTTGGAAAACCAGGCAAAAGCAGTAAAGGTTGAAGAAATAAAAAAGCATTATGATGCCCTTCTTGATAAACCTGAATTACAAGGATTAAAGTTTCTATTTGGAATCAATATGTTCCTTCTGATCGCCCTGATAGTTATGCCACAATATTTCGGTATACATTTAGGGTATGATATAACATGTTCTCGTTTTTCGAATATTCTTTTGATCATATATGCATTACTCCAGTATAGAGTATTGAATCTGTTTATTAAGAACTTCTTAAAATGTTCTATTACAATTCCTCTTATGATATATCTGTTTGTAACTTTTTATACCATGATATATCGTATTAATATCAATGCGTTTATGCTTGTTTTTTTTGAGCTGTTAACTATGTATATGCTCATTTTTGCTATCAGATATGTAATTGGGATCAGAAAAACAATTAAAATAATCATTGGATGCTCATACTTCCTGGGAGTATATGGCTTTGTCGAATTTGTAGCCGGACACTCATTAATGCTTCAGTTTTTAAGTACTGTTCCTAATAATGTAAAGAATTGTTATAGATCCGGCTATTACAGAATAATGGGACCTTGTGGGCATCCCTTAGGATATGGACTATTATTAGTATTACTAATTGCTATCGCATGTTATGATTATAAGAAGGAAGAGATATTTCTATATAAACGACCATTTTTGTTGTTTATTCTGATAGCAAATGTTTTTTTGACAGGTTCAAGATCATCCCAGGGTATTGCGCTTGTAGAAGTATTTATAATAATGCTTTTGAGCAATAGGAAAAATTTTAAGAAAACCATTTTCTATTCTTTATTGCTTTTGGGAGGCATGGCTTTTTTCTTAGCATTAACTTATAAAACAAAAATTGGTAATTATCTTTTAATGCAGATTACGGTTTTGGTTGATCATGTATTAGGGACGGAGATTTCGGTTAATTTTGGGGCGGATATAACAACACTTCAAAACAGTGAAGGATATAGAGAGTATCTTCCATTGATCTTCAAATTGGACTGGTTGAATCCGCTTATCGGAAGAGGCGTTCAAAAAACATTTGGTGCTGAGGTTGTTGGATCTAATGGTGAGATAGTTTATATTGGCTCTGTTGATAATTACTACATAGTTCAATATATAAAATATGCTTATCCAGGTATGGTTAGTTATTTGATGTATATTGTTACGTGTATTATCACCATGGTCAGAAACGTCTTTAAAAACAGATCAGAGCTCACGAAAATATTACTGATCAGTTTTTGTTGTTATTACATTAATTTGTGGTGGGTAGATTCTATACAGACACTGAAATTTATATATTTATTTGTTGCTTTATTTTTTGCTGAAGCATTTTGGAAAAAAGACAGGGACAAGGCAGAAAAACAAATAAAATAGATTAAGAGGATTATACGGAATGAGTGAATTGACATTGAAGCAGACGACCAATGTTGAGGACATAAGGGGAATAAGTCCAGACAAAGGTAATAAAATACCTAAAATAATACATTATTGCTGGTTTGGTGGAAAGCCGTTACCTAAAGAATTAGAGGAATGTCTTAAAACATGGGATAAACTTAAAGATTATACTGTAATGAGATGGGATGAGACTAATTGCAGTTTTGATGAGAATGAGTTTATCAAACAGGCCAATAAAGATAAACAATTATGTTTTATATGTGATTATTATCGTCTTAAAGCATTGTATGAGTATGGTGGAATATATTTTGATACTGATGTAAAGGTGTACAAGAGTTTTGACCCGTTACTCCATCATAATGTTTTTTTGAATTTTAACTATGACTGTTGTGTAGGAACAGCTATTATTGCTGCTCAAAAAGGAGATTCTTTGATAAAGAGTCTGATAGATATGTATGATAATACAGTTATTTGTTCTCAAAATAAAAAAGGAAAGAACTTTTATTGGGAAGATGGAAAACTATACACAAAAGGTTATTTTACAAATAATTATTATTTTACATATTATATTTTAAAACACTATTCGAATTTTAAACTGAATAATAAATATCAGGATATGGGAGATTTTGTTATATATCCAAAAGAAAAATTTGAAATCGGTTCAATATTTGGAAAATATTATGCTATACATATTAATGCTGGTGCTTGGAGAAAAAAGTATAAAGGGTCTGGTGAAGATAATAAGATAAAAAACTTACTAAAAAAATTTCCCAGGCTGTATGATTATATACAAATAATAGTTAGGAAGCGCAGATATAAAGTATTAAATAAAAAAATTCCATTTTATCAATACTCTCTGGCTCAAAAAAAAGGAATACAAATCCCGGAATTATAAAGAAATTCGCAAAGGGATATCAGAGTTGAGGTTTTATTATGAAAATAGTATTACTTGGGTTAGAATTTGCCAATCCCAATCTGGGTTGTCAGGCTTTAGCATATTCTTTTATAGAGATAATTGAAGAAGTTGCAAAGCGGAACAATATTGAATGTGAATACATGTCCGTAGTTTTTTACCAGTTTGACCCCATTAAATTATATGATTCAAATAGTAGAATTACCAGTAAAAAAATAAACTATAAAAGCTTAAAGTTTTGGAGTAGCTTAAAGAAAGACTTTAAGAAGAGTGATCTGATCGTAGATTTTACAGGGGGAGACAGTTTCTCTGATATCTATGGAAACAAAAGATTTCGTCTTGCAACTTTGGTAAAGTATTACGCTGTAAGATCTAAAACACCTTTGTTATTAGGACCGCAAACATATGGGCCTTTCAAATCAAAACTAAATCAAAAGTTTGCCGGATATATAATAAAAAAGGCGAAATGGGTATTTGCAAGAGATTTAGCTTCTGAAAAACTCGCAAAAGAGATATCCGGCAGAGACGTGGATGTAAGTGTAGATGTTGCTTTTAGTCTGCCTTATAAAAAAGCAGAACTTAAAAAGACGGATAAGATACGTGTTGGTATCAATGTGTCCGGATTCCTTTGGGAGGGAGGATATGCAAATATCAACAATCCCATTAAAGTTGAGTATAGAAAATACTGCCATCAACTGATAGAGTATCTAAATGCGCACGATAAATATCAGATTTATCTGATTCCACACGTCGGCACTACAAGTACAGAGGGTATCGAAAATGATCTTGCAGCTTGTTTGAGATTAAAAGAAGAGTATCCCGACACTATTGTTGTAAAAGATATAAAAACTCCAATGGATGCTAAGGGTATTATTTCTGCCATGGATATTTTTATCGGAGCGAGAATGCATGCTACGATAGCGGCAATTTCAACAGGCGTAGCAACTATTCCGTTTTCATATAGCAGGAAGTTTGAGGGATTGTTTAGTTTTCTTAATTATCCGTATGTGGTTTCAGGGACAACAGATACTACTGAAAAAGCAATAAATACAACTGTTAAGTGGATAGAGAACATAGGGGAGGTTAAACTTTCTGCTGAAAAAAGTCAAGAAATAATACAGACTAAGAAAAAAGAATTTTTAAATACAGTCTCAATAATACTAAATGAAATCTGCAAGTAAAGATAACGGGTATAAAAAGGAATGAGATATAATGAATGTGACAAATGCAGTAGGTAAAATGTGTATAGGATGTGGATTATGTCATTCAGAATATGGGGTGGAGTTTAAACACAATGATAAAGGGTACTTAGTATTAAATGACACACTATCTTTAGAATGTCAGCGTTTTATTGAACAAGTTTGTCCTATTATGGGTGGGGCTTATACTGATAATTCTCACAAAGATATTTGGGGAGAGCGTATAGGTATTTATGAAGGTTTTTCAAATAATAGGGATATCAGAAAAAAAGCTTCCAGTGCCGGAATTGTAACAACTATAGGGCTCTATTTATTGGATAAAGGGTTGATAGATGGAGTTATCCATATAGGTGTTGACGAAAAAACAGTGTATAAAACTAAGACGATTGTCTCATATGACAAGAAAAACATAATTGAGAACTGCGGCTCAAGATATTGTATTTCTTCGCCATGGTATGATTTAAAAGAAATTATCGACCCCGAAAAGAAATATATGGCGGTTGGAAAGCCGTGTGATATTACTGCTTTGAAACATGCAAAAGAAAAATTTCATCTGTATGAAAACATAATTTATTTAGTTTCATTCTTCTGTGCGGGACTTCCCAGTGACAGTGCTAACAGAAATTTGTTACGAGAATTGGGTTGTAAAGAGGCAGATTGTACAGATCTTCGATATAGGGGAAATGGTTGGCCGGGATATACTACGGCAACGGACAAAGAAGGAAAAAAGTATAAACTTGAATACAGTAAAGCCTGGGGAGGTATTTTGGGAAGAGATGTACATAAATTCTGTCGCCTTTGTATAGACGGAATTGGACTAAACTCGGATATAGTATGTGGGGATTTATGGTATTTAGATAATGATAGCCCTGATTTTTCTGAACGAGAAGGTAGAAATATTATTATTTCCAGAACGTATACAGGCGATGCTTTGTTAAAACAAATAACAGAAGATGGATACATAACATGTAGAGAATGGAACAATCTTGAAGATTTAAAAAAGATACAAAAGCACCAGTATACACGGCGGGCAACGATGAAGGCAAAAATACTTGCCAATAAAGTTTTCTTCCGAAAGGTACCTGATTATAATAAAAAAATGATATCAAAATACTCTAAAATGATACCGTTTTCTGAAAGAAGAAAAGTTTTTTTTGGAACAATAAAAAGAATTCTATTGAAAAAATATTAAACAGGAAATATTTGATACAATGAATACGGGAAAAGAAAAAGGTCCGGGCAAGGTGGCAAAAGCCGGTGCAGGATATGTTATTGGTAATTATTTACTTAAGGGAATCACATTTTTGTCAGCCCCAATATTTACCAGACTGCTTACAACGGCGGATTTCGGTTTATACAGTACATATACTGCTTATTGGTCTATTTTTTATATTATATTAGGTTTGGCCTTACATTCAAGTATTGCTACGGCAAAATATAAATATAGTGGAAAACTGGAGAGTTTTATTTCATCAATAATATTATTGATGCTATTTAGCACTTGTGTATGGACTGTGCTTGGCAACCTTTTCTTTAAAATGTTTGAAGAATGGTTTGGCTTTGACAGAGTTATTTTAAATTGTTTGATTTTACACTCCTTGGGAGATGCGTTGATTCAGGTTTTTACAAGTTATGTGAGCTTGAATTATAGTGTGAAAACCTTTTTTAAGATGTCTGCATTTAATGCAATTTTTAATTTGCTGGGCTCTATCGTTTTGATCGTTACCGTATTTAGTGAGGAACGTTATATTGGAAGAATAATAGGTTCATTTATTCCTATGGGTACTATAGGGTTGTTTATTATTATATACTTCTTTAGAAAGGCAAGACCCCGGTATAATGGAGAATATTGGAAATTTTCGCTTAAATATAGTCTTCCCATAATACCACATGGAATAGCTCAGGTCATTCTTGGAACATTTGATCGCATTATGATAAAAAATATGGTTAGCCCAGATGCAGCGGGATTATATAGTTTTGCATATACCGTTAGTACTTTGTTTTCGGTTGCATCGGCATCTTTAGATAAGGTTTGGAGACCATGGGGTTATGAAAAGATGCATGAAAAAGACTATGAAGCCATGAAAGACCGGGCAAATAAATACGCATTTGGGATGGCTGTGTTTGCTGCAATGATAATGATGGTTTCACCGGAAATAATAAAAGTATTGGGAGATAGAGACTATTGGGAGTCGACATCCTGCGTGATTCCGGTAATAATAGGTGCCTATTTTATTTTTCTATACAGTTTGCCGGCATTGGTTGAATTTGTCCACGAAAAAACAGGATTTATTGCTATCGGTTCAGTAAGTGCTGCAATTATAAATATTATCCTTAATTATATTTTTATACCTATATTTGGTTATATTGCTGCTGCATATACTACTATGATAACTTATGGGATGTCTTGCATCTTTCATTATATTATCTCCGTTAAAGTTCAAGGATTTTCTATTTATGATACAAAAAAACTAATAATTATTTCTTTAATGTTGGGATTATTAGGAGGCAGTGCTTTATTATTGGAGGACCAGTGGTATATTAGATGGATGTTGGAAGTTTTGCTTATCATAGGCGCCTATTTCTGGGCAGACCGTAATTTTGGCGTACGAGATTTTATTAGGAAAAAATTAAATCGATAGTTCATAGATAGATGGTTTTATTAAGGGGATAGGTTAATGAAGGAAAGAATAAGCGTTGTTGTACCTGCATACAATGTGGAAAAGTATTTGAAACAGTGCATTGATAGTATATTGGCTCAGATTTACCCTGCTTTTGAGATAATAATTATTGATGATGGCTCTATTGATAACACAGGGGTGATTTGTGATCAGTATGCATCGGATAATCCGCAGATAAAAGTAATCCATCAGAAAAATCAGGGAGTTTCTGCAGCTAGAAATGCAGGTCTTGATTATGCTCAAGGAGATTATATTTCAGTTATAGATAGTGACGATTATTTAAAACCCGATATGTATGAAAAATTAATAAAGGGTATTAATCAAAACGATGCAGATATCATAGTTTGTAATTATGATAAAGTATCTGAAGATGGAAACACTATTATAATGGATGATAAATACGCTCGTGATGAGTGTGTATCTTCTAGGGAAGCATTACGATGGTTTGAGCGTGAACATTCATGGACATATACTTTCCCATGGAATAAGCTATACAAGCGAGCACTTTTTAAAGACACAAAATATCCTGTCGGGAAAAAGTTTGAAGATGATTTTATTATTCATAGACTTTTTATGAACAGTAAAAAGGTTGCGTCAATAAGTGATTCTTTGTATTGTTACAGAGATAATCCGACCAGTATTATGAGAACGCTAAAATATAAAATAGATAGGATTGATGATTTTGATGCAGTCTATGACAGATATTGTATATATGTAAAAAAAGGTTATTCGGAATTATATAGGGGAACAATAGAAAGAGTAAAATATACTCTACAATATGTCAATAAGTTTGATGTGTCAACGGAGGAAGATAAAAAGCGGATAGACAATATGGTCACTTGCTTTAAGCAAATGGTAAAGAGTGCCGGAAAAAATGCAGGATTGCTAAATAAGATTATTGCACTTTCACCGAGGACATATTATAGGATCAGAGGATTAATTAAAAGAAGATAATGGTGGGGGATTATGACGACTATACAGAATTATTTGGCTGAACTTGTTCTTGCTCAACTAAATGGCAGGAAACCGATAAATATTCCTGAAAACATAACTACTGATGAAATAATTGACATTGCCGGACGTAATCATATGATTTATCCTCTTTTAGGTGCGTTGATAAAGACGGATAATGTTCCTGAGGAGAAGGTAAACGATCTGCGCTTTAAAATTCAGAATAGTATATTAATGACATTGGCACAGGTAACTGAACTAAATAAGCTTGTAACCGCCCTTGAAAATGCCGGGATCAAGAACCAGCCCATGAAAGGGTCATGCATGAAGTTTATGTATCCATCTCCTGAACTACGAGAAATGAGTGATATTGATATCCTTATAGCCGGAGAACAGATGGATGCTGCAGGTAAGGTTATGCTTGAACTGGGATACACCCTTGCGCAGTCGATCAAGCATCATGATATTTATATGAAAAAACCGTTTATGGTAGTTGAGGTACATCGCGCAATGTATGATAAGACTGTTGACGGTAACCAGTATGACTATTTTAAGAGTTTTGAGAAGGCAGTTTTAAAGGATGGACAACAGTATACATATGACTTTAACAGGGAAGATTTCTATGTCTACATGATCGCGCATATGGCAAAGCATTTTTATGCTATGGGCTGCGGAATACGCAACCTTGTAGATGTATATATCTATCTTGAGAAATATGGGAACGAATTGGATCGTTCTTATCTTAACAAGGAACTAAAAAAATGTGGCATTTATGATTTTGCGGTAAATGTAGAGGAACTGGCTTATATTTGGCTCGGTGGGAAAAAGGGCGATAAGTTTTACGATGATCTGTTCCAATATATGGTTGATTGTGGCATATATGGCAAAGACGAGAATGGTATATGGCATAAATTCGCTGAGGAAAAACTTGAAGGGAAAAAGATAACAAGGGGAAAACTCAAAAGATGGTATTATTTCCCGCCTCTTTTCTATATGGCAGAGTACTATCCGTGGCTTGAAAAGTTTCCTTTCCTGCTCCCTGTAGCATGGTGTATTCGTGCATTTCGAGGTATATTTATGAAGAAGGGTATACAAAAAAGAGAAATGTTGAATGTGATAGATGGAGATAAGGCGAAAACATACCAAAATATTTATAAACAGATGAAACTAAAGTTTAAACATAAATAAGGGATTTACAGAGAATGGCTAACGAATCAGATAATACTGAAGCAAAAAAAGGTTTTTGGTATAATTGTATATTAGCAAGAGGATTCAGGTTTATAAAGTATAACAAAGCCAAGAAGCTTACTGCGCGTGCGATTTTCTTATCTGCATATTACCGACTATGCATATTGTTGGTAAAACCCAAGAAACTTCATAAACGATGGGGTGTGGAAGGTGAAGAGACAAGTATGGATGATGTAATGCCCTGGCAGTACAGATATTCTTACTGGGTTTCCTATGCAGTTGATAAGGTGTGTTCAAGGACAGCCTGGGAGAGTAAATGTCTTGTGCGTGCTCTTACTGCCCAGCATCTGTTAAAAAAGAAAGGAATTTCTTCCACTATGTACCTTGGGTGTAAAATGGAAGAAGGAAAGATGGTAGCCCATGCTTGGCTTAGGGTAGGAAAATATTATGTTACCGGGGGAAATGGAGAAGGGTATTCTATTGTTGACCGGTTCCGTACATAATTAATTTGATAGTTATGAGGTATTGAAATGTCTGCTATATGGGGAGTTGTTGATTTTAACGGAAAAGCCATAGGAAATGATATAAAAGAAAAAATGAAAGAGAGTTTTTCCGAATGTAAGATTGATAAGGTGCAAGATATACATAAGGATAATTATTATCTGGCAACAGGTATCCAGAATATTGTAGAAGAGGCTCAATTGGAACAGTTTCCCTATACATATATTGATGGCAAAGTGATGGTAGCGGATGCTATAATAGACAATCGTACCGAAATGCTTACGGAGTTTAAACTTAAAAATGAACTAAGTTTGAAAGAAATAGATGGAAGTATACTATATGAGTCAGTTGCCGGAAACTTAAGACAATCATTGGAAAAACTATGTGGGGCATTTGCATTTGTAGAATATGATGAAAATGAGAAGACGATTTATGTAGCAAATGATGTTGTTGGAACCAGATCCATATATTATTCCTTTTGTAACGGACGCTTCGTTTTTTCTTCACTTATAAAAACAATCCTTCCCTTTATGCCGACTGTAGAAGTGGAAGAAAAATGGCTCTCACAGTTTATCGACAATGACAACTTGTTAATAGTAGACAGTCCTTCGGCCACTCCATATAAAGAAATATATCGTTTAGAGCCCGGAGAATTGCTAATTATAAAAAAAGCAGGGGTAGAGCATATAGCTTATTGGGATCCGAGGAAAAAAGTTAAGAATTTAAAACTGAAAACCGATGAAGAATATAAAGCTCTTGTTTTGGATACTTTTAAAAAATGTGTAGAATCAGTTATTCGTACTCCGGGAGAAATTGGAATACTTTTAAGTGGAGGGTTGGATTCTAACGCTGTAGCAGCATATGCTGCACCGTTTTTAAAAAAAGCCGGAAAAAGACTTTTATCGTATACTTCTGTTCCAAATGATAAGATTGAACCAATTCCCAAGCGATCATATTACGTAAGCAATGAGAGGATTTATATAGAAAAATTAAGAGAATACCATTCAAATCTGGAACCACACTTTATTGACGTCTCAAAGATAGATGTAATGAAGGACTTTGAGATAGTTTCCGAAATGATTGAATCGCCAGTAAAAACAGTTGTAAATATGTCTTGGATATATGAATTGGTAAAACAGGCAGAATCGGATGGCTGTAAGATCCTTTTGGGAGGTCAATACGGTAATATAACGATATCCTACGGATTTCTATATAACCTTTTTGCCACATATAAATATTCTGGTAGATTTATAAAACTGATAAAAGCTGTTAACACATATGGAAAAAAGTATAAAAGAAACAGAAAAAGAGTGCTGAAATATGCATTACAAATAGAGAAAGTGCATTCCTTAAAAAAAGGAAGAACAAAGATGTATGACAAGGAGGCATTACGTCAAACCGGAGAGACGGAAATGCATGAATCCTTGGCATCAGGTCTGATATTCAGAGATCCCACCAGGGACCGAAGGCTTATTGAACTAGTGCTTTCTCTTCCTATCAAATGTTTTGTTGATGCTGAAACTGACCGAAGAATGGTTAGAGTATATATGAAAGATATAATTCCGGATATTATATGCTCCGACCAATTTCATCGTGGATCTCAAGGGACTTCAGGATTTGATCAGATAAGAAATGACTGGGAAACAATAAAAAGTGATCTTATCCGGAAATATGGTCTTGCTTCCGGGAAAAAGTATCTGTCAAAAATGAATCTTTGTGAATGGATCGAGAAGATAGACGAAAAAGATAAATCTAATGAATTTAATTTGATGAAGGCTATTTATCTGGGTTATTTGTGCCAGTATCTTGAAAAAATGAATTCAACTGAAAAGAAGTAAACGGGGGAAGTTGCTCGCGGAGAGAATAGATGAAAAAATATCGTTATAAAATATATGGTCTTATAGTTGAATCTGAATTGGAAATAGCACAAGCAACATCACTTTCAGATGATAGGAAATCTTTAGAAAATGATGTTGAAATAGTATTTGGTGAAATACCCGAAAGATTAAGAAAAGCAGGAGAAGAAGGGTATGGATCATGGATCAACGGGTTTAAGGCTGCATGGTTTAATACGAAAGGTACGGCACAATACCTTATTACCGGAGGAAATAAGATCGTAGTTCGTCCTTATCCTGATCCGGATGAAAAGTTGATGGTCTCAATGATACTCAGCGCAGGAATGTCATTGATCCTTCTTCAAAGAAATGAGCCTGTTTTTCATGGAAGCGTTATAGAAAAAGAAGGATATGCATATATAATATCAGGTACCAGTGGAGCCGGAAAATCAACAGTAACTATGGAACTGTTAAAAGACAATGCTTGGCTGTTTATGGCTGATGATACCGTACGATTGTCATTGGATAATGGGAAAATTCATTGTTATCCAACATATCCACAACAAAAAGTATGTCGTGATCTGGCCTGCCGCATGGGGCTTGACTTAAGCGATATGATTTATATCGATGAGGGAAGAGATAAATTTGCATACAAAAGAACGGACAGATATTATGATCATACTGCAGAGCTGAAGAGTATATATATAATTAACAAAAGTAAAAATGTCTGTGAAGTAAAATATGAGAAATTACAGGGAATGGATTATGTTCATGCGTTTATAAATAACTTGTACCTTTCGGATAATTATAAACGAGATACGGGAGTTCCGAATGAATTTATGAAACTGATAAATCTATTATTTCATCAGGCTGATATTTATCTTATTACTCGCCCTGAAGAAGGGGATACCGTTAAAAATGTTGTAGATACAATAAGATTCTTACAAAGTTGTTAGAAAGATTTACTTTTTTTAATCAACGGTGTATTATTACAGCGATAGTTAAGGAATTACATTAACTGATTAATTAAGGAGGAAGAAAAAATGAAGACATGGACAAGTCCTGTAGTAGAAGAACTTGATGTTAAGGTTACTGAGTATGATCCCAATGGTGGTACTAGACCCGATGCATTTCTTAAAGATGAGCATACAGGAGAAATAACAAAGTACTTATATGGACCTTCTGCAGGAGATGCAGGTGATCCTACAATTGTTGGAACAGAGGCATAATTATATTTTTTGGAGGTCAAGTATGAAGAAGTGGGAAAACCCTGAGATGGTTAAACTTAACATTAATATGACAGCATATGGTGATGATACAAGTAAGGAGCCTGATTGGACTATTTATTCAATCGGCGGAGATAAGATTCTTGATCAGACATTTGGACCTTCAGGATCAGAACATCCTGCAGATGCTGTTGTTAACCAGACACAGCCTTAATATGGTAATTATTTAAAGGAAAAGAATCCGAAGTTTTTACTTCGGATTTTCTTTTGTTTGCATTTATACTTTATATATGATAAAATAACCTAGAATATGTATTAATATTTTGGGAGGTTTACGATGAACAAAGATACAAAAATAGTATTAAAAAAGAAACTTAATGTTACCGATCTTGCCGGTGAGAAGGTAATGGTAGATTTTGATAGTGGTAAGTATTTCCTTATTAAGGGTGTCGGAAACGATATATGGGAGATGATCCAGAATGAAATTACTCCCAACGAGATAATAGACAAACTGCTTTCTGAGTACGATGTAAGTAGGGAGGAATGTGAGAAGTCTGTTATGGAATTCCTTAAGAAAATGGAAGGCTATAATTTTATTTAACTGGTATAAAAAATGGGAAAACTGAAAGAAGCATGGAAAGACAGGGATAACCAATATAAATATGCTAAATGGCTGATGAAGTATTCTAAGCCATATATGGGTCGTATTACACTTATGATGGCGTTTAGCATTATTTCTACGGTGGTCTCTCTATGGATGGTGCAGATATCCAAAAATATTATAGATAATGCTACCGGTGGCAATAAGTTTGTCACTCTGCTTATTGTATATTTTTGTTTAATGATCGCTATGCAAGTAGTGGGTATAGTATCTACACTATTATCAGCGATACTTAGTGAGAAATTCTCATTTGGTATTAGGAAGCAGATATATGATAAGATTATCAGATCGCATTGGATGGATGTAAAGAGGTATCATACGGGCGATCTTATGACCAGGCTTACCAGCGATGCAGGAGCTATAGCAGATGGTATCATTGGAACAATACCCAATATCATAATCTTGTTTGTAGAACTGTTGATGGTGTTTGTTACATTATTTATTTATTCACCGTTACTTGCAGTATTTGCAATGCTTGTTGCACCTGTTGCGGCTTTGGTATCCTTCTTCCTGGGAAAGAAGCTGAAAAAGCTGCAAATAAAGGTTCAGGAATCGGAATCTAATTATCGCTCATTCCTTCAGGAAAGTTTGGCAAATCTTCTGGTGGTAAAATCATTTGCAAATGAGGACTATTCTGTTGACAGGCTTACTACTCTTAGAGAAGAACGTTTCAAATGGGTCTTTAAAAAGACCAAGATGAGTATAGCCAGTAGTACTGTGATGTCTATGACATTTCAGCTGGGATATATTGTAGCCTTTGCCTATGGAGCATGGCAGATTTCTACCGGACAGATCACATATGGTACCATGACGGTGTTTCTTACTTTGGTAAACAGGGTACAAAGTCCGATAATCGGTTTGGCGCAACAGATTCCGAGAGTAGTATCGGTACTAGCTTCAGCGGGACGAGTTATAGAGTTACAGAATATTCCCGTAGAGGAACGTTTACCGGAAGTAGTGACCTCTGACAAGATCGGTGTGGATATAGAAAATCTTACTTTTGGATATACAGATGAGATTGTACTTGATAATGTGTCCTTAAATATCAAGCCGGGTGAATTTGTTGCAATTATTGGTGAATCCGGCATAGGAAAAACTACTTTGCTGCGTATTATTATGTCTTTCATGGGTAATTATACAGGAAAAGTGGACTTCTTTGATGAGAATGGGTTAACGGACCCTGCAAATGCCAATACAAGAAGATTTATATCGTATGTACCTCAGGGTAATACCTTATTCAGCGGTACAGTCAGAGAAAACATACGCATGGGTAAACTTGATGCTACGGATGAAGAAATGTGGGATGCATTGAAGCTTTCCGCAGGATATGACTTTGTCAAGGAGTTACCTAACGGTCTTTATACTGTCATAGGTGAGAGAGGACATGGTATCTCGGAAGGTCAGGCACAGCGTATAGCTATAGCGAGAGCTTTTGTACGAAAAGCTCCGCTGCTTATCCTGGATGAAGCTACATCTGCTCTTGACGAGAATACTGAGAAGGAAGTAATAAAAGGTCTTCAGCAGCTTGAGCCGCGTCCGACCTGTATAGTTGTTACTCATAGAAAGAGTATACTTACTTATTGTGACCGAGAGATCAAGATTGAGAACAAAAACATGGAAGAGATACAGTAAATGTAGTGCCTTGACCTAAAGTACTTTCGGCATTTATAGTTCCTCCGTGCCGTTCCACTATAGCGCGTGCGATGGAAAGACCGAGACCGCTGCCAGAGGTTTCTCCGGGGGTACGGGCATTTGAAACAGTATATGTTCTGGTAAATATATGGGGTAGTGCTTCGGGCGCTATCCCATTTCCATTATCGGCTACGGATATGATAAGATAAGTGCTGGATTTATTGGGATCCGAAGCAGCAAGAGTATTTTCAGTACGTGTATCAGAGCTGATTACCGCACCTAGTCGAATGTAGGTGGCTTTATCTCCGGCATATTTTGCTGCGTTTGTGAGTAAGTTATCAAGGACACGGACTATTTTCTGAGGTTCTATGTTTATTGTGCAGTTTAGATCATTGGCGACATCCAGTTGCATGTCAAACCTGTCATATCTGGAATCTATTATCGCATCATAATAATATTCCTCTAAAAATGTGCAGGCATCTACGGGAATGAGATTAAGAGACCTTGATGCATCTTCTACACTGAAAAGAAAATACATATCATTGATTAGGTCTTCCAAAGATGCGGTACGTCTGTCTATAAGTGAAAGAATCTTTTTTGTTTCTGCTGCCGGGAGGTTATCGGAAGACAGTGCCAGATCTACGGCACTTCGGATGGCAGTGATCGGAGCTCTTAAGTCATGAGAGATATTGGCAAGCATCATTTCTCTTTCTTTCTGGAGAGTCTGAAGCTTGGAATGAGCCTCTAGCAGTTCATTAGTTAATTCTTCTACAGATTTTGTTTCTAGGTTTGGTGACCTAAATGTTTTACTCATTCTTTTATCTCCTGAGTCAGACTAAAGTCAATCATTTACTATAAATTTATATCCTTTTGACCATACGGTTTCGACCATGTTGTATAACGCATAATCAATGTTCATTTTTTTACGGAGTCTGCTTACATTTACCATTATAGTACGTCTGTCAAGCTCACTGTATGAACCAAACAAAGCTTTACCAAGAGCTTCAAAGGTGATGGTCTGGTTCGGATGAGAACAGAAATACATCAGGATATCGTAATCTCGGTTAGTCAGCTCAAGGTCTTTATCCATATAAAAAGCCTTGTGCAGAGCCATATCAATCTTAAGGTCACCAAACACAAGAGTGTTTTGATCTGTTTTAGGAGCAGTGAGCATACCGGCACGTCTTAATTGTGCATCTATACGGGCTTTAAGTTCCTTAAGGCTAAAGGGTTTTATTATATAATCATCTCCACCGGTAACCAGGCCCTTTATTTTGTCATCTTCGGAAACTTTCCCGGTCAGGAATATAATGGGGACAGCGGAAAACTGCCTGATCCTGTCACATAATTCGTATCCGTCCATACCAGGCATCATAACATCAAGGACAATAAGGTCCGGATGTTTGGTCTTTGCAATATTAAGACCCAGTAGGGGATTTGAAGCGGTATAAACTTTAAAATCCTGCGAAACAAGGTATTTTTTGTTCATCTCCAAAACTGCAGCATCATCATCGATCAGTAAAAGTGTGGCAGCCATATGGTCCCCCTTTTGTATAGACTATAGAAAAAGTAACTTAAGTATTTCTAATTATAACATACAAGGTATTCAATCGCAAATGCTAATTTCGTTGAGAATTGGCAAAAACTGTACAGATTTGCTTATAATTGAATTATATGGAAAGATCAGGCAAAAAAACAGGTGATCCGTGCTTTGTGACACGTATCACCTGTCTGTGATCGAAAAATAATTATTGGGAAAGAATTAATATTAATTATTGTCCCCAACCACCTTGATAAAAAGGATTGTTTTCATGAGCTTCCTGTTGTGACAAACCATTTCCCTGCCAATAAGGGTTATGGCAAGTTCCAAGGTCTTCATCGTATTCTACATAACTCTCTTCATTGGTATCTACCCAGTAAATACCGTTTGTTGTATCTTTAACATTGATTTCATCTAAAACAGGTTTCTTCCACTCTTTCATTTAGATACACTCCAATCTTTATCCTATTTTAAAAACTATCTAAATTTTATCACAAGCATATAAAAAAGAAAAGAATTATAACAAAAATGTTACCTTTTGAGGGTCTGATATAAGATGCAATTATATATCGCAATCACATATTTTAAGAAATTTCGTTGCCTTTTGTCATAAAAATCCATGTTTTTCAGGTAATCCGGAATCAATTTAAGGTTAATTGATCTTGTGAAATTTTCTGGAACATCGCTAAATGTTTGCAATAATAATGGACAAAGCACTCCCCAATCTCTTTGTATGCGGTTGACATAGTCGGTATTTAAGTAAGCATGCTGCTGCCGGTTTTCCAGTATTGAAGGAGGCAATAAATTGTGAAAACCATGGCGGGTGAGCCATCTTGTTTCTCCGTTAAAAGCAAAATAGGAATAAGGTAACCTACTGCAAAAATCGATGATCCTGATATCTTTTGTCGGATCGCGCAATATCATATTGTGAGCAAGCCCCATTTTTGTCTCGAATGCACCCAGGTACATAAGCAGAGCTTTACTTTGCAGATATTCCGGATAAAATACATGATCTATAAACTGCCTGCTCAACGTTCGTTTATCAACAGTAAACCGCTTTTCTAACTGATAGTTTTCAAGGATATAAGGTAATAAAAACGGATTCTGAGGTACAAACGAGGATGGATCAAAGCTTGCCGGAGCATAGTTCGAAAACATGGAAAGACATTTCCTGAGAGCCTTTTCGGGTTCTATATTCTGATGTTGGCAATATTTTTCCAGATAGGATACGAAGTGTTCCAGGTCTTTAGCCATATATAAGTCATATAATATATGATGTAATTCTCCAAAGGAGACGGTGGAATTACCGAAGATTCCGTTAAGCAGGATGCGACAGTTTTTCTTTTTGGCTTCTTTACAGATTTCAAGGTGATTGGGAATAGCACCGCTTTTATATGGTATTTCAAGAATAGTCAGGCATTCTGATACGTCTTCAAAGCAGTTTTTTCCTTTGTTCGATAAAAAATCAGGCTTGATATTTGGGTACATGTTACACAAGTCCAAGACGGGTTTTGACTCGTCAAAAATGGCATTTATATCATGAGCCGGAACTGTTTTTAAATCAGGATGAGGCGTGAAAGTAAAGGAATACAGATTCTTCCCGTACCCGGCAAGGTTTTGACTTGCAAGTACAGCGATACCGGAGGAATCCAGACCGCTGCTTAATGCAATCCCGACTTCTCCGGAGGTATTAACAGAATCATTTATACAAGTACGATAGAGCTCCATAAACATGTCAGAACAAAGTTCGGGATCTTCCGGCATTTTGAAATTGACAGCTATATGTCTGTATTCTTTTGTACAAGTTGTATCACCGGAAAAATATTTTATTGTTCCTGGAGGCATCATATATATGTTCTTATAGGGCGTCTCTTGCGGAACAATATAGATCAGGGCCGGATCTGACAAAAGAAAGTCTTTGAAATAATCCTCGTTGTATTCTGTTTTGTAATCGGTTTCCGATTCCAGGAAAAGCCTGATCGGGTTTAAAAGGGTTGAAAATACTATTACATCAGGAGTCTGGGCATAATACAGACAACGGGCACTTACAGGGTCACTGATCAGAGACAGTCTGGTTGTAGTTTCATCAAAGATGGCTATGCTATAGAGTCCTGTGAAATGAGAGAATGCTTCTTCGCCCAAAGTCAGATATGCTCTGTACATCAGTTCATCATCAGAGATCTTTTTAAGATCGTTAACGGAATCTGAAGTGTTCAGAAGACTGTATATTTCGTCACGGTTATCCAGCAGGCAGTCGGCGGCGAAGATAAGATGCTTATCTGTATCCCGGATGGGAGAGAGGGGAGAAGGGGATTCTGTAATATGTTGAATACCACAGCCCACATAGATGCCTTTTGATAGAAAATGAGCGTAACTGTCAACCTTACAGCTATTTCTGTAAGCATTAAAAAAGATTTCATGTATGCGGTCTGTAAGTTCTATTTTGTTATTCTTGGGTACAACTCCCCAAATAGCTGACATTGAATGGCTCCTTAACTTTCATTGATGATTTTTTCAATTAGTTCCACTATCCCTTCAGAGGAATCTGCGTTGTTCCTTCGTACAATCTGGTACATAGGACAAAGAGAAGAAAAACGAAGCGTGGGTTCAGCCATTTCTTTTTCATGCAGATTTCCGACCAGGCAGGCATGCAGAAAAAGAGCTTGTTTGCATGCTTCCCAAGTAGTGAGCCCTTTTAGTTTGCACCAAGCAAATGTCGGAGGGTTTGAAAGAAGCGGCATGTCACCATCTATGGGAAGAGTATCGGATACTGCCAGATGGATCATGGCATGGACCGGTGCCTCTTTTTCATAAAAAGAAGGTGCCGGGACCAGATATTTATCTTTCTTTTCATTAATATATTCTAAGTTGTTCTTATCAAGTTTTTGAGATTCTATCACATTTCGGCAGAGCTTTTGGTAAGGAAATGCAGGATAGGCCATAGGGCAATCGGGGTGAAAAGGATCGACCACGGTCATATCGTCGGACATGAGTCTGAATCCTTTTTTTAACAACGCGTTTGTGATTGTGGATTTACCGCTTCCGCTGGGGCCGCCGATCAAAACGGCACGGCCGCCCTTTATGACACAGGAACAGTGAAAAGCCAGCTGTTTACGTTGCAGGAACAGCATGGCCATTCCGAATCCCAGGATATAGGAAACAAGAGATTTGGAATATGGATGCGGTTTGGGCTGATAAATTATTTTCTTGCCGTTTAAGATCAATAAATTGCAACCGTCGTTTGAAAGGAAACCAATTTCGGAAGAATAATGATAGGATTTACCGGGCATTTGATCATAGGGTGCAGGCATGCTGCCCAGCATAACATATATGGCCTGATCTTCAGCACAATCCGTGGGTTCTGTTTTTTTTAATATCGGCATTTCGAGATCTGATATAACAGACTGCCCGTATATCTTATAATAATACATCGGTTTTCCTCATCTTTCTGAAACGTTACGGGATAATTATACCATATATTTCCACATATAGAAAGGAAAAAGATGCTTACATTTTGCGTTGCGAATTGGCAAGGATAGTGGTATAGTAATATCGTATCGTACAGTAAGGAAGCTAGGGGACTATCATGAAAATAGAACGTACGAAAAACGCTACACGAAATATTATGTTTAACGGAATGTCGCAGATGATGAATATGCTCGTTCCGTTTATTATGCGTTCTATAATATTGAATTACCTGGGAATGGAGTATCTGGGACTGGGAGGTTTGTTCAGATCGATACTTTCTATTCTGAACCTTGCCGAGCTCGGTGTAGGCAGTACCATGGTGTTCAGCATGTATAAGCCTATAGCAGAGGATGATACTGATACTATCTGTGCTTTAATGAAATTGTATCGAAAGTTTTATCGTATAATCGGTTTGGTTATCTTGACTGTAGGTTTGATACTGACTCCATTTTTACCTAATTTGATTAACGGAGAAGTTACTGCGGATGTAAATATTTATGTACTGTATTATATGAATCTGGGCAGTACTGTGCTGTCATATTGGATGTTTGCTTACAAAAACTGTTTGCTTAGTGCACATCAACGAGGAGATATCAGCAGTAAGGTTGCCATAGTGGTGCATCTGACAGAATATGTTCTAAAAATTTTGGTGCTGATACTATTCAGAAATTATTATATTTATCTTGCTATACAAATCATCTCACAGGTAGCCAACAATTTATTTGTTGCCTTGAGAGTGAGTAAAAAGTATCCCGATTATTCACCTAGAGGAGATCTTCCCAAAGAGAAAGTTCACAGTATTGCCGGTCGAGTAAGAGATTTGTTTACTTCTAATTTTTCTTATGTAGTATCGAATTCCGCGGATACTTTGGTAATATCCTCATTTTTAGGACTTACGGTTTTGGCAATATATCAAAACTATTATTTCATCCTTTCTTCTCTAAAGACCATGATAGAAGTTATAGTTGGTGCTTGTTTGGCAGGCATTGGTAACAGTCTGGTTACGGAAAGTTCGGAGAAAAATTACAAAGATTTTAAAAAGATGACGATACTTTTTGGATGGCTTATGAGTGTATCCGGTCCGATGCTTCTATGTATGTACCAACCTTTCATGCATATTTGGATGGGTGAAGAGAATATGTTGGAGTTTGGATATGTTATATGCTTTGTGGTCTACTTTTACTCAATAGGAATGAATAAACTGGCCAATATGTTCAAAGACGCCGCAGGTATATGGAAAATAGATAAATGGAGGCCTTTGACGGCAGCTCTAGTGAATTTGGCTCTGAACCTGGTAACGGTCAATTGGATAGGACTTTACGGAGTATTACTCTCTACGGTTGTTTCTATAGTATTTATACAGATTCCGTGGATATTCCATAATCTGTTTAAGGTAGTATTTCCTCATGAGTACTTGTGGGAATATGTCCGTATGTTCATTAGTATAGTTGTTATAGAGTTTATCTGTTGTGTTGCTTCCTGGTTTGTATGCTCATATATCAGTATGGGAGTATGGCCAACATTTTTCATAAATGCATGTATCAGCTTTGTGATAGCTAATATTATATTCTTTGCTGTATATGGCAGGAATGATATGTTTAAAGAGTCTGTAGCTCAGATAAAACGAGTTGTGTTAAGGAGAAAATAATTGAACGGAATAAGTTTTAATGTACTGTATTTTTGCAGTAAATTCAATTTTGACAAAGAATGGGATTTTGCATGGCAACATATAGGCGGAATGATGAATTCACATTTTTATGATGTGGTCACTTATGTTGGTGCCTTAATAGCCTGTATAGTAATGTTTTTTATCAAAAAGCATATTAAGTACAAATGGGTAAATATATTACTGGTATCATTTATGTCCATTGAATTTTATGGTGTTTGTGCAATACTTTCGGAAAGACTCCGAATGAACAGCATCTGGTCTTTTATAGCTTTTGTGGCACCCATGGCATATCTTACCGTTATAGGCTTGCTCCGTAGAGAGTGGATATACCGTGTGATAGTATACAGTTCTGCTTTGTTTATAGGTGCATATAATTACATATACTGCATCATAAACGAAGATCATCATAAAATGTGTTATTCTCTGAAGCTTTTTATTCTTGCCTTCGGTATAGGAGGATTTGTCAAGAATATTATTACAGAAGTAAAACGAAAGAAGACGGTAAATACAGCAACAACTGTCACAGCGGAAGAACCGACAGAAACCAATATAGAGAAAACAGAGATTGTACCTGAAGATATAAAAAATCCCGGAACATCATCTGACATTCCGGAACAAGACTCATAATATATTATTTAACTAATTTCCCAAACAACCTTGCGAAGAACCCTTTGGGTTCTTCTTTTATTTCGTCTTCCACATCAGGCTGTTCCTGTTTAAACTGCTCATACTCCGCATCCAGGTTAAAGTCGTCGGCGGTAAAGCCTTCGCCGTAAGCGGGAGTGGAGTTCTCTAACGCATCTTGCTCTTCAGGAGAGAGCCTGTCAAATTCTTCCTGAGTCATCATGCCCTGCTTAGCTACGGGCTTATTACCGTGGTTACCTGACTTTTTGCCCTTTTTATGAGAACGTTTTGTGGTAAATACGACACCGGGGTTTTCGCCGGGACGGTTTACACGTATTACGGGTTCGGGAGCTTTGGGCGGTGCGGGGTATTCGTCCTCATATGTCTCGGAATCTGAGGAATTGCTGCCTGTATTTGCGGAAGCACCGGTTTTTTTATTGCCATTGGTATTCCCGGTATTACCTGACTTAGTATTTTTCCCTGGAGCAGAAGCATTCTCTGTTTTTACTGCCTCAACATTTTTGCTGTCAGAAGCACCTGCATTACCTGCATCGTCACCTGTTTCCGCTTCTTTACCTTCCTCTATCTCCCTTAATCTTTCTTCTTCCTTTTCTGCCTCACGCTCGGCACGTACTTCTTCGAGTACTTTTAAGTAAGCCTCGTTGTCGTTTAATTCTGCCAGACTGTCCTTAAGCTGTGCACGGTTTTCCTTTAAAGCTTCCTGCTTCTCATCCATGGCAGCCAGGAACTCTAAGTACTGTGTACGTATGGTCTGGGTGGTGTTATCGATCAGAGCTGCAAGCTCGTCGATAGCGGAATCGGTAAATGTGAGTGAAGCTGCCTGCACGTCTTCGGCACCTTTTTTTGCCTCGGCTATGATCTCGGACGCCTGGCGTTCGGTCTCCAAGCGGGCTTTTTCCTTTGCACGGGTGGTAGCTTCGTATTTATCCAGTACTTCGTATATGGCCTCGTTTAACTGCTCGAGCAAAGAGAACATCTCGTTCTTTGACATTACTACAAGGTCAGGTGAGTTCTGGTAAGCTTCACTTTTGGCAAAAAGGATATGGATTTTTTTGACGATTTCTTCAACGCGTGTAGGCATGTTTGTGGCTCCTCTCATGGATAACACGGATTGTTTCGTGCTTCGCACTTTCACAATCCTGCAAACACCTCGAATCTCGCGGTTTAATGATCGAAAACCGCTTCTTCTCGGTGTTTGTGCACTCGCAATGTCCGGAAGCCTTTTTAAGCAAGCTTAAACGTCTTCCGGTCTTGCTCGTTTTGTTATCATATTTTAAACCTGTACCCTGCACCCCAGATGGTCTCGATATACTGAGGGTTGGAGGTACTGATCTCTATCTTTTCCCTGATCTTCTTGATATGGACGGTTACTGTCGCAATATCACCTATAAGGTCTGCATCCCATATCTCTGCAAAAAGCTCTTCCTTGGAGAATACTCTGTTGGGATGCTCTGCGAGGAAGGTAAGAAGATCGAACTCCTTCGTTGTAAACTGTTTTTCCTCATCGTTAACATATACCCTTCTGGCAGTTTTGTCAATACGCAGTCCTCTGATCTCTATAACTTCGTTGGGAGTTCTGGGAGCACCGACCAGTCTTTCGTAACGTGCGAGATGTGCCTTGACACGTGCTACGAGCTCGCTGGGGCTGAAGGGTTTGGTCATATAATCGTCAGCACCGAGGCCTAAGCCGCGGATCTTGTCGATATCGTCCTTCTTGGCCGATACGATGATGATGGGCAGATTTTTATGCTCGCGGATGCTTTTACATATCTCAAATCCGTCCATTCCGGGTAGCATTAAGTCCAGGATCATCAGGCTGAAGTCCTCTTCAAGGGCACGCTTTAATCCCTTCTCGCCGGTGTTTTCTATCACTACTTCAAAATCGGAAAGCTCTAAGTAATCCTTTTCAAGCTCTGCGATCTCATTTTCGTCTTCAATTATAAGTATTTTTTCCATAGCTGGTCCTTTCTCTGTCTAAAATTTATTAATCCCGATCCTGACTTATGATCTGGTGCCGGATTATTTCCCGTAAGGTCGGTCATGGTTTTATTTTGGCACCTTTATCGAGTATCCTCCAGGGCTTTTTTCTGAATCCGGTATCTATCTCGCCAAGCTCAAGCGAAGCGTTCGGTGAACCTTCCTTAAGCAGTGTGAAGGAGATACAGGTACCTTTTCCCGGAAAGCTCTTGGCGGATATGGTGCCGTTGTGGTCTTCGATGATCTTTTTGGTAATGGCGAGTCCCAGTCCGGTACCGCCTTTTTTGGAGTTACGTGATGAGTCGGCTCTGTAGAATCGGTCGAAGATGAAGGGGATATCCTTTTCATCTATACCGCTTCCGTTGTCCTGAACGCTTATCTTTACGCTGTCTCCTATATCTTCGGCAAGGATGACGATCGAGCCGTTTTCCTTATCCATGTATTTTACGGAGTTGCCGATGAGGTTGTTCATAACCCTTCGGAGCTGCTCCAAGTCAGCGATGATGCACTGATCGGGTTTAAGCTTGCTTATATAATCAAGCGTTACGTTTTTAACCTCGGTATCAAGCGACATTTCCTCTACGCAGTCATTGAAGAAGTTGTCCGCATTGATGATCTTAAAATTGTACGGTACGATATTGGTATCGATCTTGGAAAAGAAGGAGAGCTCGTCTACCAGAACTGCCATGTCGGCAGCCTTTGTGTAGATGGTCCTTAAATATTTCTTCTGTTTTTCCGGAGTATCGGCAACACCGTCCAAAATACCTTCCGTATATCCCTTTATAGCGGTAAGGGGAGTTTTCAGGTCGTGAGAGATATTGCTTATCAGCTCTATGGTATCCTGCTCGTATTGCAATCGCGTATCTATCTGTTTTTTCAGCTGGATACGCATCTCCTCGAAGTCCTCGCATAACTGCTCAAGCTCGTCGGTGGATTCGGGTTCGGTCGGCAGTGTGAAGTCCAGGTCTCCGTCCTTTATTTTGTTGGTGGCTATGGTCAGCAGGTTCAGCGGCCTGATGATGCTTTTATACAGCCAGATGATAAGGACTAAGTCGGTGACGGTTATGACCATAACAAGAGTTGTCAGTGCCTGCAGTATCGAAACCTGTACCATGCCGTCCGGCATACCGCCGAAATGCTGGTCATCCAATGTCTGCCGAGTGATAAAAGTCAAGGCGGCAAACATGACGATCGGGAGTATGAGCAAAAGAAGGAACGTTACAATCAGTCGTTTTTTTAAGCTCAAAAAAATCACCTCGAAATAATCGTTATCATGATTATACTATTCAAAAAAAAAGTACGCAAGACGAAAAATGTCGTTTATGCGTACTTTTAATATTAATTTAATTGTTTATAAAGCAGGAGTTTATGGTTGTTCTGAAGCCTCAGTCATCCAAATGGCTGCCTGCTTCCTTTCTTTCGAGAGCTTCAAGTGCACGGAGCTCCTTCATTTCATCGGGAGTAGCAGTCTTTTCATGATGCTTGCGAGCCTTAAATATGAGGTCTTCAGCCTTGTAATCTTTTGCTTCCCTGTCACCGTTTGCATCAGTGAAGATGATCTTTACGATCTGCTTTAATACGCTTACACTGTGAACTTCGCCTTCAAGGCCGTCTTTGGTGGTCACGTGGTCGCCTACGTTCGGAAGCTTGGAGTTAAGATATTCGTAAGCTTCTTCTTCGTTGTTCAGGCAGCACATAAGCCTTCCGCAGGTACCGGATATCTTTGCGGGGTTAAGAGAGAGGTTCTGCTCCTTGGCCATCTTGATGGAAACGGGGCAGAAATCCGAAAGATATGTGGCACAGCAGAGCGGACGTCCGCAGATGCCTAAACCCCCCAAAGCCTTGGTCTCGTCCCTTACACCTATCTGGCGGAGTTCGATACGGGTCCTGAATACTGCTGCTAAGTCCTTTACCAATTCTCTGAAATCTATCCTGCCGTCGGCCGTAAAGTAGAAGAGTACCTTGTTGTTGTCAAAGGTGTATTCACATTCTATCAGCTTCATCTCTAAGCCACGGTTAGCTATTTTCTCAAGACAGATATTGAAAGCTTCCTTTTCTTTTACACGGTTTGCATCGTTTGTAGCGATATCCTCAGGGGTAGCTTTACGTATAACGGGCTTTAGGGGCTGTACAACCTGTGTATCCTCTACTTCCCTCGGGTCAAGCACTACCGTACCGAATTCGATACCGCGTGCAGTCTCCACTATTACATAGTCATCCTTATGGATATCAAGCCCTATCGGGTCAAAATAATATATTTTTCCGACTCTTCTGAATCGTACTCCTATAACTGTGATCATATATAGTCCTCATGTTTCTTTTTTTACACCGCACATCATTATATTAGAAAAATCTTTATTCGTCAAATAAAAAAACTTTAGTGCTCCCTCATGTTAAGGAAGAGCAGCTGCATAGCCGTATCAAAATTGACATTGGCATTTAAGCGGTCCTGCAGGGTATAGAACGCATCAAGTATCCTGCCTAAGGATTCGAAACCGTACTTAGAGGCCTGGCGTTTGATGGTCATAAGCTCATCTAAGAATACCAGACGGTTGGCATCCTGGGTAGCCTTGAACATAAGGATATCCCTGAACCAAAGATGCATCAGGTCTATGTAGGTGTTGATATCCGTCTTTTTGGTGGAAAGGTCCGCCACTGCCTCTGATATCGCATCTATGGAAATACTGTCGATATTCCGCATCAGTTCCAGTACTTCATTCTTTATCTGTTCAAACTCGCTGTTCTTGGTAAATTTAAGTGCCTGTCCTAAGCTTCCTCCGGAAAATGACGCACAGAGCTTCGCAAAATAATCAGGAAGCTTTTCGTTAGTCATGAGGTAATCGGTGATAAGCTTGTTAGGCAGGGGCTTAAACTGCAGGGTGATGCACCTTGAAAGGATGGTCTGCAGGAATGCACCTGTGTTGGTGGTGATAAGTATGATGACTGCGTAAGCCGGCGGCTCCTCCAAAGTCTTGAGCAATGCATTCTGTGCCTGCTCCGTCATGCGCTCGGCTTCATCCATTATGTAGACCTTAAAAGGTGCGCTGAAGGGCTTGATAGCTATGTCATCTATAAGGGTATTTCTAATGTCGTCAACTCCGATACGGGATTTTTCGTGGGTAATGTGTATGATATCGGGATGGTTGCGGGATGCGGCCTGCATACAAGCCATGCACATACCGCAGGGCTTTGTATTGTCATCCGGAGACTGACAGCACAGTGCGGCAGCAAAGGTCTCGGCTGTCGTTTTACGCCCGCTACCTTCTTCGCCGTTAAATATATAGGCGTGCGAAGGCTTACCTGAAGCTATCGCAGCCTTTAAGTGTTGTTTGATGTTTTCGTGTCCTAAAATCCCGTTAAAATCCAACATAGTATCATCCCCCTTTTATGCCGCTCCGGGCATCCCCAAAACAAATACCGACTTTGGTTTTTATACGTTAAAATAAGCAAACGATCAGGTTAAAATATCAAGTAACAGTCCCCTGATCTCATCGATACTGTTCATGATCATCAGGGCGTCCTGCTCGTCCTTTATAAGCTCTTCAGCCAGAGCATCGAGCTTTTCATCCACAAGCCTTATCATGCCGTACACTCTGTGGCGGCCCCTGCGGTCAAGGAAATTTTCTCTTGAAAACTTATGGGAACGGTTTACTATCTCATTCATGAAGTCCTTGATAAGGCTTCTGTATTTACGCATGTCGGTAATATCGCGGCGCTTCTTTATCTTCTCACCCTGTCCGGTGATCTCATCCAAAAGCCCCGAAAGCTTTTCGGCCAGTGCAGCTTCTCCGATGCTGCTGATAAGTGTGAACTTAAAATTACCGTCGGTCTGTGCAGGTGCCTTTACCTGGTCCGGCTGCTGTATCTGTTGTATCTGGTTGATCTTAAGGTCCATAACCCGTCACCTGCCTCCTTTTTAGATTCTTCGCTTCGCTCAGAATGACAGTAAGTAGTCATTTGAAATATCAAAATAATTCTAATGTCAGAATAATAGTCAATACCGGATCAATAGTTAAAATACAGATAAATCCATCAGGATTTCCCCTACCGTAGCATCGAGGTCATTATTAATGTACCGTTTCTCAATCCCCAGTGCCTCTAATTTATCCTCGGAAAAATCCTCTTCGTCCGCTAAAAATCTTCTGCAAAGCTCCGCATATTTCGGAGAGTGCTGCTTTCTTTCACGCTCAACTGCCCGCAAAAGGCGCAGACCTGTCTCTACTTCTATATATATCGGCATAACCTTGTCTTTTCCAAAGTATTTTTGAAGATTCTTATAGCCTTCGGGCGTCATGATGAGAAGATAATCATCGTTTTTGAGGTCTATCTGCCCGTCATCCGCAGTAAAATAGTACCAATCCCCGTGGATGGTGTGGTAGCACCTGTACTCTATGACTTTACCGTCGTCACGCATCTTTTCGAACCCGGGTACAGTCACAAAATGGTACTCGACACCGTCTGTTTCGCCGTCCCTTATCGGGCGGGTGGTGTAGGAGACGATGGTCTTAAACCTGTCTCCGGTTTTTTCAAGGAGTTTCTTATATATGGTATCCTTGCCGGAGGAACTTTTGCCCATTAAGCAGTATATTTTACCGGCGCAGCTTTTGGTTACGATTTTAGTATTGTTTATTAATTTGCTGAGTTCTTCAGTCAGCACCTTTGCAGCTTTCTCGTGCTCCGACTCTAAAGGATGGTAGTTGGCTCCGTATCCCACAGCCGGATCCTGTTCGGGCAGGTGGATAGTAGTTATACGCTTGTCCCCTGTTTCTTCCGAATAGGTTTTTACCGCACCGCATATGGTGGGGTAGAGCCTGTCACCCATAAGACCGAAGGCACAGACGATATAAGCACCGGCGTTATACTTCCTTATAGTTTTAAGGAACTTTACATATTCTGAAGCATACCAGGCCTGTCTGTCTTTATCGTCCTGGCAGTAGCTGTCATCATTGGTACCCAAGTTCAGTACGACTATGTCGGGTACGTATCCGGAAAAATCCCATTTTATATCCTGAGAAGCGGGGATGCCGTCGAGCTTATCATAGCTGAGCCCCATTGACTCATAAAAGTCAGGGATAAGTTGGTCTGCATGCCGCTCAGCCGGGTCAGGCGTATATCCTGAGATAATGCCGTAACCGCTGATGGAGAACATCTGAAAATCGGCATCAAGAGCTTTAGCGGTCTTATATGCAAAGGCTCTTGTGACATTCTCGGTCCCGGTCTTAAAGTCATGTAACGGATCGGGGTCTTCGACACCATAACCACAGGTGATGGAATCACCGATGAATTCGATCTTTAATGCCTTGGCGGGGGTGGGCTTTACGGTATCGCCTTCCGAAACCTCGAGGGGCTTAATACCCACAAGTGACATGGCGCATTCGGAAAGCTTCATGATGCGTACCATGTGGGGAGTGGAACCCTGCAGGATATCTTCACCGATATGGACGGTAAGTTCTTTCCGGTCAAGCAGGAAATCCTTTGCTACTATCCCGTCTACATATATGCCGATACGGGCATAGTTGACATCGTTGTCTTTTAAGGCAGCAACTTCTCCGCCCATAAAAGTGATATCAAAGCCTTTTCCTGTATATTCAAACTCTATGCCTGAACCCGAAAGTGAGAGGAGCAGGGTATTCCCGAAAGAAACAGTCCTTCCGAGAAGTTTTACATTTTTATCCGTCAGTTCTATCTTCATAATCCACCGCCGATTAATTACAAACATTCTTCTAATTATATCTTATCATAAAAGGGGTGGCATTACAACAAAAACAAATCCGAAAAAAACCAAAATAAAAAGGGAAAAAATTTGACGAAAAAAGGTTATGATGGTACAATAAAAAGTTGATGGAAAATCGTTTCACAGGAGACAGGAAAATGGCAGATGTTTTTATAAGCCACAGTTCAAAGGATAAGGAGATAGCGGAAAAGGTCCTTAAGTTTTTTGAGGAAAGAGGCTTAAGCTGCTGGATAGCTCCGAGGGACATAGTCCCCGGAACTGAATGGGCAGCAGCCATTAATGCCGCTATTACCGCCTCAAAAGTATTTTTGATCATATATACTGCCAACAGTGCAGAATCAAGCCAGGTTTCCCGGGAGATCAGTCTTGCCGAGACAAAACAGGGCGTTTTTGTCGTGCCTTATAAGACCGATGATACACCGTTGGTCGGATCGTTTGAGTATTATCTTATAGGTTCCCATTTCATATCTGCGGATTATTCCAAAAAAGATTATAAGCTGGAAGAACTTTATACACAGGTGGCGGATATTGTAGGAGGTACCATACCGCAGCCCGAGATCGTGATGAAGCCGGTTGAAGCTCCGGCAGCAACGGTGTCTGAGGCAGCTAAAGCTCCTGCTGAGTCTGCAGTATCTGCAGCTTTTGAAACAACTGCAGTTCACGCAGCGTCTGTAGCACCAACAGTATCTGCAATTCCGGCAACACCGGTAGCCCGGGAGATCACGGGTGCGCAACAGAACCGGGTAAACGTACCCGATAAAACTTCAGATAATAATCCCGATAAATCCAGGCTTCCTCTAATCATAGGCATAGCTGCCGCAGCTGTCGTAGTGATCGTAGTGGTGCTTATCATCGTGCTCGGATCCGGGGAGGGAGATACAGAAGATTCCGATAATGACATACTTGCGGAAAATCCTACGTCGGTTGAGACAGAACCGACGGTTACGGATGAGCCTGCACCGACTAAGGCCGATAAAGATCCGACACCTCAACCCACAGAATCCACACCTGCACCGATAGAGGATACACCCACACCCACCGAAATTCCCACACCGGAGCAGCCGGAAAAGAAGGAAATAAAGGACCTGAACACTCAGTTTCTGTCCCACGATTGCACAGGTGACTACAACGGATATGTAAACGATATGGATCAGCCTGAAGGAGAAGGCGTATTTATTGGTAAGTTTTATTATGATTACTCGGAAGTACGCATGACCTATACCGGAGAGTTTAAAGACGGTCTTGCAAACGGTAAGGGCATTTCGACCGAGACTTTTGTGGACGGATATGTCAGGGAATACGATGGAGACTTTGCAGACGGCGTATTTGACGGAGAAGGTACCGAAAAAAGCACATCCGTTGCGGGAGACAAGATTGAATATATCGGTGGGTTTAAGTCCGGAAAATACAGCGGTAAAGGCACAAAGACCGTTGTGAACAGAGCATCCGATCCGGAAAAACAGGTATATGAAGGAACCTGGGAAGACGGGGAACTGATCTCGGGTACACGGACCGGATATAATGCGGACGGCAACATGGTCTTTTCGGAAGATATCGGGAAAACGGATGCTAAAGAAGTACTTATGGATTATTTAAGGGAGCACGGAATCCCTGATCCGGATGGCAGATCATATTTTTATGACAGAGCATATGACGTGCTGTATTCAACTATCCGTGATACCGACAGGACCATCTGTAATACAATAGTAGATATACGTGTGACATCATACGAAAATACGGATGATTATCTGCAGTTTACGATCAATAATAACGATCTTGGTCTGACAGTTTCGGTTAATTATATTACCGTTACGGGGGAGTATGATTTTTCATCCATCGAACATTTTTACAGCGGAGATCCGGGAGGTATGCTCGCAGGGACTTTCCGGGATTATCAGTACGGACAGTATGATAAGATGAGTTATCAAGAGGCGCAACTGACTACAAGAGAAGAGTTTGATGATAATACAAGATTACTGGTCAACTTACTTAAAGAATGCCTGACAGAGATGTTCAATGAATTTGACATCGGAGTTTCACTTGATTCTTTAGGCCTTGAATACTGGTATTGACCGGGAAGCGGGAGATTATGAATAAAAAACGTGTAATACAGATCATTGTATCTATAGTGGCATTTTATCTTATACTTATGCTGCTGCTTTTTGCTGTGGAGTCCATCCCAAAGGAAACCCCAAGCAGCATTGACAGTCTCGGGGACGCCGCATGGTATGTGCTTGCAACGCTCACTACAGTCGGTTACGGAGACGTTACACCCGTATCCTTCCCCGGTAAGGTGATCGGTGCGATCATGATGATATCCAGTGCAGGAGTACTCACATTCCTGCTCGGCTTAGTCTTTACCGTGCTTTTCGGAAGGCTTCTCCCGACATTTACTTTGTGGCGGTACAGGAAAAAGGACTGGTACGTCTTTTCATCGGTCGATGAAAGAAGCCAGCTGCTGGCTGAAGGTCTGTCAAAGGATGATCCCGGGGCCGCATATATATTCTGCGGCAGCGAGGAAACTCTTTCCCAGGAACATTACCCTGCCATGAAATACCATGTTATAACCGATACGCCGTTAGAAGTGGTGATAAATAAGCAGAGTGCAGGGGCCAAATGCTTCCTTTTCCTTGTGACGGAGAACAAGTGGGATAATTATGATATAGGAAAGAATTTACTCAGTAAGGTCAACAGGGAAAACCTCAAGGTTTACTGTGAAGCTGAGCATGCGCCCGACCATATGTCGCCGGCACTTACCGTATTTAACAAGCCTGACTGCATAGCGAGAAAATACTGGAACGATCATCCGCTCGGAGCTGATGAGGCAGCCATCATCCTTATAGGTGACGGCAGGACCGCGCAAAAGCTTCTCGAACGCAGCCTGCTTACAAATGTATTCCCGCCTTCGCAGACTATAGAATACCATGTGTTCGGGAACTGGGATAATTTCAGGCGCGATCATTATGAGCTCGAAAATATAGTAGGGATAAACGGACTTTTGCCTGATGATGACGGTATATTCTTTGAGAATAAAACCTGGAATGCTTCGGCAGACCTCATCAGAAATGCATCACGCATCATCATATGCTCGGACGATGAGGATAAAAACAGATCGGTTGTAGAAGAACTTAAGGCATTCTTCCCGACAAAAGCACGTATCGATGTGTATTCGGACGGAACGGATGAGGCATTCGAAAGCTTTGGCGGAGATACGGGCATATTTACACGAGAGATAGTAATGCATGAAAAACTGAACCGTGTGGCAAGGATGCTTAATGAGATATACCGCACAAAGACAGGAGACGGACCCTCCTGGGCAGAGCTTACCGAGTTTAAGAGGCAGTCAAATATCGCGGCAGCGGACCATATGCTTACCAAGATCAGATTGCTGATACCCGGGGATGATATAAGGGAAGTCACTCCGGAAACCTGCGCATTAGCATATGATGTGTATAAGACCTTTAATGAGCAACAGAAAGATGCCTGCAGATGGCTTGAGCATAAGAGATGGGTGCGTTTCCACGTATTGAACAATTGGAGCTATTCTCCGGTGAGGGATAACGAGATGAGACAGCATACCATGATCGTGCCGTATGAGGATCTGGGACTTGAAGAACAGTTGCTTGATGATATGGCTTGGGAGTTATTAGGGGAGATCACTTGATATGGCAGTTGACATGACTGTAATACTGGTATCGGCGGCGTTTTTTGTCGTAGTTATATTTTATATAGCACTTGAACAGGAAAAAAGGGAAAGGATCACGGGGATAGCTTTCTTTATAGCTGCCCTGGGAGGTATCATCCTGTACGGATTTGCTTATTCACACGGACATGACGGGCTGTTCGTACATATGTCGGCGGTTCTTAGGACTCTGATAGATGTCGGCCGTATGTTCGTGGGTATGAATAATGAAGCAATATTCAAAGAAGCATTGGAAAATACGGGACTTAACGGTTCGATACTGGTTGTCCTTTTCTGGGGCGTGCATTTTCTGGCATATTACTCCATGGCAAGTGCCGCTATCATGGCTTTAGGAAAGGGTGCCATCAGAAGGTTACGCCAGTTTCTGTTACGCATAAGGGATGTAGTGGTCATATACGGAGTAAACGACAGCTCGCTTACATTCGGAAGACATATATGTTCCGATAAGCATAAATCGATAGTGTATGTCGGACGTGCCGATTCGGCACAGGAGTCCGCAATAAGGCAGATGGGAGCACTTCTCTACAATGATGATGTGGCTTTGGTACCACAGAAAGCATTTTTTAAGAGGCTTGCCATGCGCAATGACAAGCAGAAGCTGCATCTGTATGCCTTGGATACCAACGAGGATGCCAATATAAAGTATGCGGTCAATCTCTTAAAGGTGCTTAAAGATGAGGATTTTGAACCTTCAAGGAGCGACCTGGTACTGCTCGGACAGGAGGAAGGACACGGCGGTGACCTTCAGGTCGGAAAGGACCATTACGGATACGGTGAGGTAAAATCTTTTGATCATGCCGAGCTTACCGCAAGACTGCTTGTACAGAAGTACCCGGTCTGCAATGCCGTGGAGTTTGATGACGAGGGACTCGCAAAAGCGGATGTGGAAGTGCTCGTAATAGGCTTCGGCCATATGGGACAGGATGTATTAAAGAAGCTTGTGGCAAACGGACAGTTTGCGGGTAGCAGTTTCCATGCGCATGTGTTTGATCCTGCATGCGGGATGATAGACGGGTTTTTCAGAAGGACATATGCGGGACTTCTGGAGAATTATGATGTGAACTTTTATCCCTACAGCGGACAGAGCGTGAAATTCTGTGATTTTCTTGAGGAGCATGCAAAGAGCTTAACATATATAGTGATAGCTGTAGGAAACCTTAAAAAGGGCAGCGAGCTTGCATATTCTATCATGGAGCTGCTGGGCGGATACGGGAGAAAGCTCCCTGTATACCAGTGCTGCAGTGACAGCGTGGTATGTCATAGAAATCATGTGGAGAGCGAGTACTCGAGCCTGCATGATGCGGATATACTGTACGGCGGGTCCATGGATGAGTTTGCCATGAAGATAAACCATTATTACTGCGGTCCCGACGGGTCAGAGAAGGAACAATGGATCGCGAGCGATTATTTCAGCCGTATGAGCTGCAGGGCAAGTGCCGATTTCCTTTCAGCTTATCTTAAGAGGCTCTGCGGCAACCAGTCGATAGAGATATCCGATAAAAAGATGGAAAACATGTCCATAACCGAGCATCTTCGCTGGTGCGGATTCCATTACAGTATGGGATATGAGAAAATGAGTGAGGAAGCCTGGGAAAAACGTGCTGGAGACTACCGCAGGGAAGTAGCCGTAGGCGGCGTGGGCCGTACACGTATTTCCAAGGATGCTGCGGGTAAGCAGCACGCATGTCTGATCCCGTGGGATGAGCTTGATACTTTGTCCCAAAAAGAAAGTACAGTCACCGGTAAGGATACCGATTACAAGCAGATGGACAGGGATAATGTCAAGGTGGTACTGAAGCTGTTGAATGAGGCTTGATACGGAGTGAGAAACTGAAAAATGCGGTACAAGAATAAGCGTACGGTTTTAATATATATGCTGGTATTCCTGCTGGTGAGCCTGGCAGGGATGCTTTATTCGCAGTACCCGTTTTTTAAGAACTTTTCAGAGGTATTTTACGGTGGCCTTATCGTAGTCTGGGCCATGACTATCCTTCGAAGGATCATAGAGTCGCAGATAAAGGAGCTTTTGATAGAAAATGCCATCATGCTCCTGCTGTTGATACTGTTCAGAGCTTTAAGCTTTCAGTTTGACCAGGGACACGTGACTGTACACAGGTTTATGTGGTATTGCTATTATATCCCGCTGATCTATATCCCGGTCATATCCTTTAAGCTTTCTTTAAGATGCGGCCGTTCCGAGAATATAAAGCTGTCACGTCTGTGGAATCTTCTCCTCGTACCGTCTACGGTACTGGTCATTCTTGTGCTTACGAATGATAAGCATCATCTTGTATTCCGATTCCCCGATATTGCCGGGAGCGGGTATGATCGCTTTACCCACGGACCGGTGTATTATATTATAATTGTGTGGATGGCACTGCTGCTTTCGGCAACCGTCATCATTACCATTGTCCGGTTCTCGAGTAAGCCGGTCCGTAAGGATTCATGGGCTTATTATGTGGTGCTTTTAAGTTCCGCATATTTCCTGCTTACGGATTATTTCGAACTATCCCCGGTCGTAAACGGCGTACAGTACCTGACTCCCATGGAGACTTTTGTCATATTTACGGTGTGCGGCTGGGAGGCCTGCATACAGACATGTCTCTTGCCTTCGAACAGCGGATACAAGTATTTCTTTGAGAATTCGGGTCTTATCGCACGTATCACGGATAAGGGCGGAAATGTAAAGATAGCGTCAAAGGGCGGCGAGTTTGATTTTGATCCTACAAATGAGAACTATCATATCCTGGAAAAGGACGTGTGGGGCGGAAAGCTCAGCTATGCGGAAGACATATCGGGCATAACCGAGTCCAACAGGGAGCTTAAAGAGATATCTGAAAGGCTCTTAGAGGAAAATGCCCTGCAGGAAGCGGAAAATGCGCTGCAGGAAGACCGTGTACATGTCTCGGTAATGAATAAGCTCTATGACGATATCACGGAGTTTTCTTCAGATAAGACCGAGGAGATAGAGAAGCTGCTCGCGGGATCCGGATCCGATGAGGATTTTAAGAGAAATCTGGAGAAAGCCTGCATACTTGCTTCCTATATAAAAAGAAGAGGGAATTTATATCTTTTAGGGGAAGAAAACAAGCATTATGATTTTGACGACCTGTATCTGTCGTTTAAAGAGTCGCTTGATTATTTCGCACTGAGCGGCGCAAAGACGCTGCTTACCACCGGCAGCAGGGCGGACATAGATAAGGATGCGGGACTAAAGGCTTACGACTGTCTGGAGGCTTATCTTGAAAAGCTGTTCGGTAAGGTAAAAAGCCTGCTGGTGCATATGGAAGTTTCAGAGGATGAGCTTAAAGTAAGGTTTATGTATGATGAGGAAACCGAATCGGTAAGCTTTCTTTCCGGGAAGGAGGCAGAAGTATGATACTGCTTTACGACCTTCCGGCACTTGCAAGAACTTTTATGCTGTGTCTTGTATTTCTTATCCTGTGGCTTACCATGATGCTTCTGGCCGAGTCGGTATATCAGAGGATGTACAGGGGCTTCAGTGTGTTTTTCTTCCTTATAGTAATAGTGAATTATATTTTCTTCCAGCTGTGTCTGGATGAGAAATACCGGATGAACATCTGGGTGGTCACCGCTTATATTGCAGCAATGATCCTGTTTGATATTTTTATAATAAGGAAAGGAATAAAATACAGACAGGAGAATTTTACGGTCATATCCGTAAAACAGGGCCTGGATGCGATGGAAGAGGGCATATGCTTTTATACCGAAAACGGTCTGCCCCAGTTCACCAACAAATACATGAATGACGTGAGCCTTGCCATATCCGGCAGGACCATTGTCGATGCATCCGGATTCTGGAACGACCTTCAAAGGGGATATATAGATAAAAAATGCAGGATAATCACAAGCATTGATGACATGGTGATAGTAAAGACTCCGGAAAAGGTATGCGCTATCTCAAACCGTGATATAGGCGGCGAATTAAAAGAAATGGTGATGGTGGATATCACCTCGGAATACGGTACCTTTGAGGAACTGCTCGGGAAATACGAGTCCTTGGAGCAGCAGCAGGAACGACTTAAGGAGTACAATAAAAACGTTACGCAGGCGACCATAGAGCGGGAGCTCTTAAATGCCAAGATACATATCCATGACGAATTAGGTGAGATACTTCTGGCAGCCAAACGTTATATACAGACGAGGGATAAAGAAGAAAAGGCCGCAGAAGCGGCAAAGGAAGTAAGAGACATAAAGAAAGCCGAAGCAGAGACGAAAGGTGCAACCGGAGTTGGTGATACCGACAGGCGTACCGTGACAGAACTCTGGCTGAAAAACTTAAGTCTGCTCGGAGTGGAAAGAGAACAAACGGAAGAGGACGAGTATGCGGAGATATACCGGGCCGCTTCCGATATAGGCATGAAGGTAGAGGTTACCGGAGAACTGCCTCAAGAAGGAAAAGCCAAATCGGTTACTGCATCTGCCATGCATGAGTGTCTGACCAATACCTTCCGTCATGCAGGCGGGGATACCGTATACGTGGAATCGGTTAAAGTGATCGAAAACACGGAGACCGGGAAAAATTCATCCGGGTATATCCTTACCTTTACCAATAACGGTAAACCTCCCGAGGGAGATATAGAGGAACGCGGCGGATTAAAGTCTTTAAGAAAGATGGCGGAAGACGCGGGCTTTGACATGAAGATAGAGACTGCCGGCGGATTTAAATTGATATTGGATCTGTCATCCTGAACCAAAGCCTTCCCCTCCGAGGGGAAGGTGTCATGCCAAAGGCGTGACGGATGAGGGGCAAAACAATAAATGAAACGGAGAAGAAAAATATGTGGAACGTACTTATAGTGGATGATCAAAATACTTCAAGACACCTGATGGAGATGATGGTGGAGGGCAGCAGCGATTATAAGCTGGTAAAGGCCATTCCTTTAGCAAAGATGGCAGATATATACGCACTCACCATGCCGGTGGACCTCATCATCATGGATGTGGTAATGGCTGAGGGACCCAGCGGACTTGAAGCTGCCGAAAAGATAAAGAAAAGTAAGCCTGAGATAAAGATACTGCTCGTAACCTCCATGCCCGAGGTAAGCTTTATGGAAAGAGCAAAGAGCATAGGAGTGGACAGCTTCTGGTACAAGGAGACGGACGAAAGTCCTCTCTTAAATGTCATGGACAGGACCATGGCGGGAGAAAAGGTATATCCCGATGCCCCGCCCACGGTAAAGCTCGGACTCGCAGACAGCTCGGAGTTCACCGACAGGGAGCTTGAAGTGCTCCGCATACTTACTACCGGCTGCCCGGATCAGGAGATAGCCGACAGATTAGGCATCAGCTTTTCCACGGTACGTACCCACATCAACCATATGCTTGACAAAACCGGCTTCGAGACCCGTACGGAGCTTGCTATACATGCGAGACTGTCGGGAGTGGTTATTCCGGACATGTGAGATAGAGACTATCCACGGCATAAATTGCATAAGTGCAATCCGCAAGTTTACTTGCAGGATTGCACTTTGCATATTTAGGCCGGGGAGGCTGGCCAAGACGCACGAATAAACATAAGCCGCGTTAGCGGCGGCATACGGCGAAGCCGGATGGTTTATGAGTGTGTCCGGCCGGCCGCGGATAGTCGTTTTACATAATAGGTAGACAAAAGTACCGATGTGTTGTATAATATTTTTTGGTATGATTTTATTCATAAAATATTCAGGAGGGTATTTTTTATGGGTTTTTTTGATAATTTAAAGAATTCTGCTGTAAACAGTCTTAAGCAGAACACCAATGCTGCCGTAAACAATGCATATTACAATGCTACCGGCGGAAACAAGGACGGAGTAGGCAAGGGAAAAAACAGTTCACAGACCTTTACCTTCAGCACCATCCCCAACAGCGTGGCTGAGCTTCAGTCATTCCCCGAGGCTAGTCTTGATTCTCCTTTTAAGACAACAGCACTTGTGCTTTTAGCTCTTTGCAACTATGAGAGAAATGTAGATACCACTCATGAGATGCTTAACTTCCTTAAAGGACCGGAAGAGCTGTCAGGTTATGAGAAGAGCTTCATCAAAGAGAGACTTACAGGAAAGTACTACAAGCCTTTTTCATATTTTGCAGGTACATCACCCAAGAACGGCTACATCCCTACAGAGCCCTTCACCATCACAGTATATGAGAATCCTTACTCATTCGATAATGAGAACTGGGCTATCATGTGGGTAAAGAGCAGCGGTGCTGATACCGAGAGACAGGTAAAGCTCAGAAGAAAGCCTTCTACCAATCAGTGGTTCTTAAATGAGATCCTTTGCTTAAGTGATATAAGGATACCTGAGTCTGAGGATCCCTGGGCTTAACTAGCAGGAAATAATCATTTTATATAATAAGAAGAGGTTGTGGTTAATCCATGACCTCTTTTTTTAGGCTTCCCCTTGAGGGGAAGCTGTCTGCGAAGCAGACTGATGAGGTGTTAGTGGATATTTTCACCTCATCCGGCACTTCGTGCCACGTTAGAGCATGTACCCGACGAGCTTTGCGAGTCGTTGGTACTGCCTATATGCAGATGGCTGGATTATGTTCTTTATAATCCGTTGCCATCGAGCCATTCCCCTCAAGGGGAAGGCTGAAAGAGAGTATAGTCCCGAGTATTTTCCGGGAAAGAAAAAAAGACGGGAAATTAAAAAAAATTCCGTCTTGACAGCTTGAAAAATATATGTTATTATGAACAATGCGCGATTATCTAAAATTATGCCCATTCATATATATTATAGCACATTTTTAGACGATTGCAAGTAAATTTTTAATCATAATAATCCAAGGGGTGACACATCTATGATGGAAAAAAACAGGATACGTCCTATCAAGGTCGGTAAGGGCGTAAGAATGAGTTACTCGAGGCAGAAGGAAGTTTTGGAGATGCCTAACCTTATTGAGGTTCAGAAGGATTCTTACAACTGGTTCCTTACTGAAGGTCTCCATGAAGTTTTCAGGGATATTTCTCCCATCGAAGATTACAACGGAAAACTGAGTCTTGAATTTATCGACTTCCAGCTCTGCAGAAATGACGTTAAGTACACTATCGAGGAATGCAAGGAACGCGATGCAACATATGCGGCACCTCTTAAAGTAAAGGTAAGGCTTCATAATAAAGAAGACGAGGACGTTATCAAGGTTCATGAGATTTTTATGGGTGATTTCCCTCTTATGACCGAGACAGGTACCTTCGTCATCAACGGAGCTGAGCGTGTTATCGTCAGCCAGCTTGTACGTTCTCCCGGTATTTACTACGAGATTTCCCATGACAAATTAGGTAAAAAGCTTTATGCATGTACGGTTATTCCCAGCCGTGGTGCATGGCTTGAATATGAAACAGACTCTAACGATGTCTTTTATGTACGTGTAGACCGTAACAGGAAAGTTCCTATCACGGTATTTTTGCGTGCTTTAGGCGTAGGTACAAAGGCACAGCTCATCGATATGTTCGGTGACGAGCCCAAGATCCAGGCTTCCCTTTCAAAGGAGCCCGCAGAGGTTGCAGAAGAAGACAGCTATGAGGGCGGTTTAAAAGAGCTTTATAAGAAGCTCCGTCCCGGCGAGCCTATCTCTATCGAAAGTGCTGACTCATTAGTCAGAAGCATGTTCTTTGACGTAAGACGTTATGACCTTGCAAAGGTCGGACGTTATAAGTTCAATAAGAAGCTTGCTTTAAAGAGAAGAGTTGTAGGTGTTCCGTTAGCAGAAGATGTAGTTGACAGCTCTACAGGTGAGATCCTTGCCAAGGCAGGTACCATGATCACAGAGGAGCTTGCAGATAAGATCCAGAATGCTGGTATCTTCTCCATCACAGTTAAGGCAGAAGATCACAATGTTAAGGTTATATCAAACATGGCAGTTGATATCGCTTGTCATGTTCCCTTCAAGTGCACAGACAAGGTAAAGGCAGAGCTCGGTATCACAGAGCCTGTATACTATCCCGCACTTAAGGAGCTCTTAGAGCAGTATGATAATGTTGATGAGCTTAAGGATGCCATCAAGCGTAATGTTGCACTTCTTATCCCTAAGCACATCACAAAGGAAGATATCTTCGCATCAGTCAGCTACAACATCCATCTTGAGTATGGCGTAGGCAACAAGGATGATATCGACCACTTAGGAAACAGACGTATCAGGGCAGTCGGAGAACTTTTACAGAACCAGTATCGTATCGGTCTTTCAAGAATGGAAAGAGTTGTCCGTGAGAGGATGACCACTACCGATCTTGATAATGTAAGCCCTCAGAACCTTATAAATATCAAGCCCGTAACTGCAGCAGTTAAGGAGTTCTTCGGAAGTTCACAGCTGTCACAGTTCATGGACCAGCATAACCCGCTCGGTGAGCTTGCTCACAAGAGAAGACTTTCGGCATTAGGTCCCGGCGGTCTTTCCCGTGACCGTGCATCATTCGAAGTACGTGACGTTCACTACTCACATTACGGAAGAATGTGTCCTATCGAGACTCCCGAAGGTCCTAACATCGGTCTGATCAACTCACTTGCATCATATGCAAGGATCAATGAGTACGGATTCGTTGAGGCTCCTTACCGTAAGGTTGATAAGTCCGATCCCGAAAATCCCAGAGTTACCGATGATGTAGTATACATGACCGCAGATGAAGAGGATAAGTATGTAGTAGCTCAGGCGAACACTCCTCTTGATGAGCAGGGTCATTTCATAAATGATAACGTATCAGGACGTTTCAAAGAGGATACATCACAGTTCCAGAAGACAAAGGTTGACTTCATGGACGTATCACCTAAGATGGTATTCTCTGTAGCTACAGCCCTTATCCCGTTCCTTGAGAACGACGATGCTAACCGTGCCCTCATGGGTTCGAACATGCAGCGTCAGGCAGTTCCGCTTCTTCATACACAGGCGCCCGTTGTAGGTACCGGTATGGAGCAGAAGACGGCAGTTGACTCAGGTGTCTGCGTTATAGCTAAGGCAGACGGTAAGGTTGAGAAGTCCACAGCTACCAATATTGTTATTAAGAGAGAAGACGGTACCCGCGATGATTACAAGCTGATCAAGTTCACAAGAAGTAACCAGGGTACATGCATCAACCAGAGACCTATCGTCAACAAGGGCGATGTGGTTAAAGCAGGTCAGGTTATCGCTGACGGTCCTTCTACAGACCACGGCGAGCTTGCACTCGGTACCAACCCTCTGATCGGTTTCATGACATGGGAAGGTTACAACTACGAGGATGCTGTTCTTCTTAGTGAAAGACTTGTGGCAGAAGATGTTTATACTTCCGTACACATCGAGGAGTATGATGTTGAAGCCAGAGATACAAAGCTCGGACCCGAAGTTATCACCAGAGATATCTCAGGGGTCGGCGATGATGCATTAAAAGACCTCGACGAGCGCGGTATCATCCGTATCGGTGCAGAGGTAAGAGCCGGTGATATCTTAGTCGGACGTGTTACTCCTAAGGGTGAGACAGATCTTACTCCCGAAGAGAAGCTGCTCCGCGCTATCTTCGGTGAGAAGGCAAGAGAAGTAAGAGATACTTCACTCCGTGTTCCTCACGGTGAGTACGGTATCATTGTTGATGCAAAGGTATTTACCAGGGAGAACGGTGATGAGATGCAGCCCGGTGTAAACCAGACCGTGCGTGTATATATAGCTCAGAAGAGAAAGATCCAGGTCGGCGACAAGATGGCAGGCCGTCACGGAAACAAGGGTGTTGTTTCCCGTGTACTCCCTGTAGAAGATATGCCGTTCCTGCCTAACGGAAGACCGCTTGATATCGTACTTAATCCTTTGGGCGTGCCTTCACGTATGAATATCGGACAGGTTCTTGAGATCCACCTGAGCCTGGCTGCAAAGGTACTCGGATTCAATATCTCCACACCCGTATTTGACGGTGCTGATGAGGATGATATCCAGGATACCTTAGAGATGGCAAATGATTATGCAAATCTTCCTTTCAATGCCGAAGAAAAGAAGGCATGGGCTGAGAAGGCTGAGAATAACGGTGAAGAATTCGATTCCAAGATGGCTGATTTCTCATCAAAGTATTCTAAAGTACTTGGCAAGGAAGTTATGAATTATCTCGGTTCACCCGAGAATTTAGCAAGCCGTGACAACTGGAGAGGCGTTCCGATCAACCGCGACGGTAAGGTAAGACTCCGTGACGGACGTTCGGGCGAGTACTTCGACGGTTCCGTAACAATCGGCTTCATGCATTACTTAAAGCTCCATCACTTAGTTGACGATAAGATCCATGCTCGTTCGATCGGACCTTACTCACTCGTTACACAGCAGCCTCTGGGCGGTAAAGCTCAGTTCGGCGGACAGCGTTTCGGTGAGATGGAGGTTTGGGCTCTTGAAGCATACGGTGCATCACATGTACTTCAGGAGATCCTTACCGTTAAGTCCGATGACGTTACAGGCCGTATCAAGACCTACGAGGCTATCGTTAAGGGTGAGAACATTTCGAAGCCCGGTATACCCGAGTCCTTCAAGGTTCTCCTTAAGGAGCTCCAGTCACTTGCACTTGATGTTACAGTACTTGACGAAAACGGCGAGGAGATCAAGCTCACCGAGGACGTTGATTACACCGAGAACGAGGGCGAGGCTTGGAGAGAAGGCACCGAGGACGACTACAACAAGGGTTACGACGAGAATTATGATGACGCCGGTTATTCTGTATTGGACGGCGATCCCGACGCTGACGGCGATGATATGTATGATTCGTACATCGAAGACGATGACCTTTATGCAGATTATTCCGATATCGAGTCGGATGATGAGGTTTGATAATCTCCATTAGAAAATACAGAATAGGAAAGGAAAGTAATTATGTCTACAGATTACAATACTGATGCTGTTAAGGATATTAATTATGAAGCTATCCGAATCGGACTGGCATCTCCGGAGAAGATCCGTGAGTGGTCAAGAGCTGAGGTTAAGAAAGCTGAAACCATAAATTATCGTACATTAAAGCCTGAACGTGACGGTCTTTTCTGTGAGAAGATTTTCGGACCCTCAAAGGACTGGGAGTGTCACTGCGGAAAGTATAAGAAGATCCGTTTTAAGGGCGTTATCTGTGATAAGTGTGGTGTTGAGGTTACAAAGGCATCCGTTCGTCGTGAGAGAATGGGCCATATCGATCTTGCCGCACCCGTTTCACACATCTGGTATTTCAAGGGTATCCCTTCACGTATGGGCCTGATACTTGATATCTCCCCCAGAAACTTAGAGAAGGTACTCTATTTCGCTTCATATATAGTACTTGATAAGGGTAATACCACCCTTAACAACAAAGATATCCTTTCGGAGTTTGAATACAACGAAGCAAAGGAAAGATGGCCCGAGCCCGACGCATTCCGTGTAGGAATGGGTGCAGAGGCTATACTCGAGCTGTTAAAGAAGATCGATCTTGAGAAGGACTGTGACGAGCTCCATGCAGAGCTTGAGGCTTCCTCAGGACAGAAGCGTGCAAGGATCATCAAGAGACTTGAGGTCTTTGAGGCATTCAGAGAGTCAGGAAATAAGCCTGAGTGGATGATACTCCAGGCTATCCCCGTACTTCCTCCCGATCTTCGTCCCATGGTACAGCTGGACGGCGGACGTTTCGCAACATCCGACATGAACGACTTATACCGTCGTATCATCAACAGAAATAACAGATTAAAGAAGCTCCTTACATTAGGAACTCCCGAGATTATCGTAAGAAATGAAAAGCGTATGCTTCAGGAAGCTGTTGATGCCCTTATCGATAACGGTCGTAGAGGACGTGCTGTAACAGGCCCCGGCAACAGAAACTTAAAGTCTCTTTCAGACCTGTTAAAAGGTAAGCAGGGACGTTTCAGACAGAACCTTTTAGGAAAGCGTGTTGACTACTCAGGACGTTCGGTTATCGTAGTTGGTCCCGAGTTAAAGATCTATCAGTGCGGTCTTCCTAAGGAGATGGCTATAGAGCTCTTCAAGCCCTTCGTTATGAAGGAGCTTGCAGCCCGCGGTATTGCTACCAATATCAAGCAGGCTAAGAAGATGGTTGAAAAGCTTGAAACACAGGTATGGGACATCTTAGAGGATGTCATCCATGAGCATCCCGTTATGTTGAACCGTGCTCCTACACTTCACAGACTCGGTATCCAGGCATTCGAGCCGATACTGGTTGAAGGTAAGGCTATCAAGCTTCATCCTCTTGTATGTACCGCTTTCAATGCCGACTTCGACGGCGACCAGATGGCTGTGCATCTTCCTCTTTCAGTTGAGGCTCAGGCTGAGGCACGTTTCCTCATGCTTTCACCTAACAACTTACTTAAGCCTTCAGACGGTGGTCCCGTTGCCGTTCCTTCACAGGATATGGTACTCGGTATCTACTACCTGACCTTAAAGAAGGAAAATGACAAGGGAGCAGGCACATTCTATAAGAATATCGCCGAAGCTATCCTTGCTTATGAGAACGGATATATCACACTTCAGGCACCTATCAAGGTAAGACGTGAGGGCATCTGGCCCGAGACAGGAGAGAAGATCAGTAAGGTACTTGATACCACACTCGGACGTCTTATGCTTAACGAAGCTATTTCTCAGGACCTTGGCTATGTTGACAGATCAAAGAAGGAGAACTTCCTTGACCTTGAGATCGATTTCCTGGTAAAGAAGAAGCAGCTTAAAGGCATACTTGAAAAATGTATCAACAACCACGGAGCAACAATGACAGCTGAAACTCTTGACGCTATCAAGGCTCTCGGTTACAAATATTCAACAAGGGCAGCCATGACGGTTTCCATTTCCGACATGACAGTTCCTGCAGCAAAGAAGGACATCATTGCACAGGCTGAGGCTACTGTTGATGCAGTAAGTAAGAAGTACCGCAGAGGTTTCCTTACTGACGAAGAACGTTACAAGACAGTTATCGAGACATGGAAAAAGGCCGATGAGGAGATCACCAAGAAGCTGATGGACGGTCTTGATAAGTACAACAACATCTACATGATGGCTGACTCGGGAGCCCGTGGTTCCGATAAGCAGATCAAACAGCTTGCCGGTATGCGTGGACTTATGGCAGATACATCAGGTAAGACCATCGAGCTGCCCATCAAGGCTAACTTCCGTGAAGGTCTTGACGTTCTGGAATACTTCATCTCCGCACACGGCGCACGTAAGGGACTTTCCGATACGGCTCTCCGTACCGCTGACTCAGGTTACTTAACACGTCGTCTGGTTGATGTTTCTCAGGATCAGATCATCCGTGAGAACGACTGCTGCGAAGGCCAGGAGAATATCCCCGGCATGGAAGTTAAGATCTTCGCAGACGGAAAAGAAGTTATCGAGTCTCTTAAAGAGCGTATTACAGGCCGTTTCTCATGCGAGACCATCGTAGATGACAACGGCGAGGTTATAGTAAAGAAGAATCACATGATCACACCCAAGCGTGCTGAAAGGATCATGGAGACAAAGGCTGTTAAGGAAAAGGGCTTTGATGCAAAGATCAAGATCCGTACCGTCCTTACCTGCCGTTCACATCTTGGCATCTGTGCTAAGTGTTACGGTGCGAACATGGCTACAGGTGAGCCTGTTCAGGTAGGTGAGGCAGTAGGTATCATCGCCGCTCAGTCGATCGGTGAGCCCGGTACACAGCTTACCATGCGTACCTTCCATACCGGTGGTGTTGCAGGTGATGATATCACACAGGGTCTTCCCCGTGTTGAGGAACTTTTCGAAGCACGTAAACCTAAGGGACTTGCCATCATCGCTGAGTTTGGCGGCACAGTTACCATTAAGGATACAAAGAAGAAGAGAGAGATCGTTATCACCAGGACTGATGAGGACGGCTCACTCGAATCCAAGACATATCTTATCCCTTACGGATCACGTATCAAGGTTATGGACGGACAGGTACTTGAGGCCGGTGACGAGCTTACCGAAGGTTCTGTTAACCCTCATGATATCTTGAAGATCAAGGGCTTAAGAGCTGTTCAGGATTACATGATCCAGGAAGTACAGCGTGTATACCGTCTACAGGGTGTTGAGATCAACGATAAGCATATTGAGGTTATCGTACGTCAGATGCTTAAGAAAGTACGTATCGAAGAGAACGGAGATACAGAATTCCTTCCCGGCAGCATGGTTGACCTGTTTGAGTATCTTGATGCAAATGAGAAGGCAGTTGCAGAAGGAAAGAGGCCTGCAGAGGGCAAGGAAGTTATGCTTGGTATCACCAAGGCAGCACTTGCTACCAATTCCTTCTTATCGGCAGCATCCTTCCAGGAGACCACCAAGGTTCTTACCGAAGCAGCATGCCGCGGCAAGATCGATCCTCTTATCGGTCTTAAAGAGAACGTTATCATCGGTAAGCTGATCCCTGCAGGTACAGGTATGAAGACCTACCGCAATATCAACTTAAGTACCGATGCCGAGTTCGAAGCAAGCCGTCTTGCCAACAAGCGTTATGAGAACTTCAACGCTAAGCAGGATAGATTCAATGATTCGGATTATTATGATGAGTCATCAGATGACAGCGGCTACTATGATGAGAACGATGAGTACATCGACGATAACTATCAGGGTGAATACTCCGATGAGTTATACGAGGATGGCGAGTACAGCGACGAGGAGTACGAGCTTCCCGATGATGAAAATCAGGATGAGCAATAATATGTAATATTTTCAGTCCCCGAGGGCAGAAGCCTTCGGGGATTTTTTCATGAGAATTGATTGACATTTCCAAATATAAGGCATACAATTTGATAAAACAAGGCATTAGGGAGGGTTTATGTATAAATCCGGTAGGCATATATTAGCTTTTGCGATAGCGATCATTCTGGTAACAGTTTTTTCATTAAACATTAGGGAGCATAGGGTCAACGCCGAAGAGACATTGCCGTCATTAAATGAAAATAAAATAGTATTAAAGCCCGGGAAAAAGACACGGCTTTCGGTACTTTGGGATGTGAAGGATTATAAAGTCAGATGGTCATCGGCCGACACTTCAGTAGCGACTGTGAGCAAGAAGGGGAAAGTGACTGCGGCAGCGGACGGGAAGACCAATGTATTTGCTGTAGTTACATATAATGAAAAAACCGTCAAACTAAAATGCAGAGTCATCGTAGAGTCCGAAAAGACAGTAAAACTGGCTGCGGTCGGGGATGCACTGATACATGAAAATATCCTTAACTCCGGAAAGCAGAAGGACGGAAGCTACAACTATGATGCGATATTCGAGCATATGAAGGATTATCTTTCGGGGTTCGATGTTAAGATCGTAAATCAGGAGACGATATTTGTCTATGACAGTAAAAAGTTCGGCGGATACCCGAGCTTCGGCACCCCGAAGGAGGTTGGGGATGCCATGAGGGCGGCCGGTTTTAATGTTATAACCTGTGCTACCAATCATGCATATGACCGAAAAGAGATCGGCATACAGAATACTCTTGATTATTGGAGAAAGTATAAAGACAGTGTCCTGGTGACCGGTATATACGGGTCGCAGGAGGATTATGATACTCTTGCAATCAGAGAATATAACGGGATTAAGATAGCATTTTTAAATTATACGACGCTGCTTAACTCAGGAGCTAAAAAGGAGCCGTATTATATAAGGATGTATAAGGAAGCCGCGGCATTAAAGGAGATACAGGCGGCTAAGAAAAAGGCGGATTTTGTGATAGTGCTCCCGCACTGGGGTGTGGAATACGAGCATGAGCCCTCGGAAAAGCAGGAGAAGATGGCTAAGAAGCTGGCTGAAGCCGGAGCTGATGCCATCATCGGGTGCCACCCCCATGTAGTACAGCCTGTGAAGGTGATAAAAACCTCTGACGGCAGAAGGGTACCGTGCTACTATTCACTTGGCAACTTTGTATCTAACATGTTTTGGTTTAAATGCCAGTTAGAGGGCCTGGCAGAGCTTGAGATAGTTAAATGGAACGGTGAGACCACATTGAGAGCTGCAGAGTATACACCCATAGTCAACCACATGAGTAAGGATGATACGAAGTTTACGGTATATCTTCTTTCGGATTATACCGATGCAGGAGACTTGTACAAGGACCACTACATGAACCACAGGTACTGGATGGGGAATGTAACTCCTGAGAGGCTTAAAAAGCTGTTCAATTCCCTCGGGAATGAAAAATATTGACTTGTAAGTTTTAAAATTCTATGCTATAATGCCTTTGATTGTAGTCCGAAAAGGACAATTATAGAAAGGATGGAATATTTTTATGGCATTAGTTACAACGACCGAAATGTTCAAGAAGGCTTATAATGGCGGATATGCTATTGGTGCTTTCAACGTAAACAACATGGAGATTGTACAGGGTATCACAGAAGCTGCTGGCGAGTTAAAGAGCCCTGTTATCCTTCAGGTATCAAAGGGTGCACGTGCATATGCTAACCACACATATCTTGTAAAGTTAGTAGAAGCAGCAGTTGCAGAGAACCCTGATATCCCGATCGCTCTTCACCTTGATCATGGTGACAGCTTCGAGCTTTGCAAGAGCTGTATCGACGGTGGTTTCACATCAGTCATGATCGATGCTTCTTCAAAGCCTTATGAGGAGAACGTTGCTTTAACAAAGCAGGTAGTTGAGTACGCTCACGCTCATGGAGTAGTAGTAGAGGCAGAGCTCGGTACATTAGCAGGTATCGAGGATGAAGTAGTAGTTGAGGCAGGTCACGAGAGCTATACACGTCCTGAAGAAGTTGAGGATTTCGTATCCAAGACAGGATGTGATTCACTTGCTATCGCTATCGGTACTTCTCATGGTGCTTACAAGTTCACAGCTGCTCAGTGTACAAGAAATGCTGACGGCGTACTTGTTCCCCCTCCCCTTCGTTTCGACGTACTTGAGGAGTGCATCAAGAGACTTCCCGGCTTCCCCATCGTTCTTCACGGTTCATCTTCAGTTCCTCAGGAATTCGTTAAGATGGTTAACCAGTACGGCGGAAGCATGCCCGATGCAGTAGGTATCCCCGAGGAGCAGCTCCGTAAGGCAGCTCAGCTTGCTGTATGTAAGATCAATATCGATTCAGATATCCGTCTTGCTATGACAGGTACTATCAGAAAGTACTTCGCTGAGAATCCTTCACACTTCGATCCTCGTCAGTACTTAAAGCCCGCTCGTCAGGCTGTTAAGGAAATGGTTGCTCATAAGATCAAGAACGTTCTTGGTTCAGATGGCAAGGCTTGATAAGTCAATATATAAAAATTTGGCCGCATGGATTTCCATGCGGCCTTTTTTTATCCCGTTGCAGGATATTGTTTAGCGGATAAGCTTGTTCTTACCTTCATCATAATAGATACTTTCGTCGGCAAGAAGCGGATTGTTGGTCAGATCCGTTTCGGTCAGCTCGGTATACATAATATTTAAAGATGTTAACTTTGTATTATGACTTAAGTCGAGCTTGCTGATGCCTGTAAACGGACAGGTTAAGTCTTTCAGTTCGGTATTCTTGCTCACATCAAGAGCAGAAATACTGGTGAGGCTGCAATTAAAAAATGTAAGATGCGTACAGTTACTTATATCGATCTCGGATATCATTGTATTCGAGCAGGATAATTCGATAAGAGCGGTATTCTTGCTCACATCGAGTTCGTTTAACGGATTTTCTCCGCAATATAAGCATGTCAATAAGGTATTGGCACTTACATCCAGTTTGTTTAACTGATCATTGTAGCAGTAGAGAGCGTTCAGGTTGATGTTTTTACTTACATCGAGACCATTTAGCGGATTCAGATGACAATCAAGATATTCAAGCTGGTCATTTTTACTTAAATCGAGATCCGTGATCTTATTCTCGCCGCAACTAAGGGCTCTCAGCTTGGGATTTCCGCTTAAGTCAAGGGAAGTCAGCTCATTGTTGTGGCAGTGTATGGTTGTGAGGTCTTTAAAAAATTCTATACCTTTCAGATCTTTTATCCCGTTGTAAGATATATCGATAAAATCGATCGTCAGCTCGTCACCTGAAAGTATCAGGTTTTTGTCGAGATCCAATTTATCCATGATATAGAGTCTGAACATCATATCGGGGAAATTGGTCCCGTTGATCTCTACACCGGATGTATCGGTATTAGAGACGAAGCTGACCGTATTATTTATGACCATAGGGCCGTTGTCGGCACCTTGTAAGGAGTCAATGTCGATCCCTTCAAATTCGAGTTCTGCAGCACCTATCGGGTTATATTCGGTGATATTTCCTTCTGTATCGGTGACGGTAAGCCAGCCTTGACCGGCCTCGATGGTTTCGCTGCCTTGATCGGTCTCAACTACAGCCTTACCTTCGAGGCAGTAGTTGATGGTCTTTGTACCGCCGTCTTCGGTGGGATAAGTCCTTACCGCTACCACGGTACCGCGGATGGCAAGAGTGGTATTGGGTGTTACTACATTTAATTTTTCATCATCTGCAAGCTTTTGCTGAAGATCGATGACCAATTCGCCCTTTACCATATTGATGGTAAGCTTTTTATCAGATGTGGCTTTGATAGAGGCTTCCGTATCATGCTCAAAATGTGCATAGGTTTCACGGTCACAGTCTATACGTGTAAAGCCGTCTGACCCTACTATGATATTATCTTTATCACGCAGCTTCATGTCCTTGGCGGCATTAATAGAGTTGCCGTCACGCTTTATGTTGACATTTCCTTCGGAGTATAATATCCGGATGCTGAAATAAGAATCATCTCCTGAACGGAGGATAAAGAACAGGACTACTCCGATGATGATCAAAGCACCTGCTATGACAGGTATGAGTATTTTTTTCTTCATGCTATCCCCTCCTTGATTAATATGTATTGTCCCCCTCATGACGTATGCAGTCTAAAGACCGGGATTGCATCGGTAGCGAGTATATCATAACATAAGTGTGAGATTTTGTATAGAGCCTGATAAAAGAAATAATGTGTGCCAAACAGGGGCAAAAGAGGTATTAGAAGAGGATATTTTACAGTATATTAAGATTTACGGCATTGCTTTTTTCATAATCTTTTGGTATAATGTTTAAGGTTTTACAAAAACGAAGTGCTTTTGTTAAGGCACGGAAAGGAAAATGATTATGGATAACAATAATAATTATCGCGATTTCGGACAGCTTGGCGGAAATGCCAATAACAACGGAAACATGAACGTTGAGCAGCAGATGTCACAGGCACAGAATGATGCACGCTTTGCTTTTCAGCAGAATTTTAACGGATACAACGGTTATAACAATAACGGTTATAATAACGGAGGATATGCCGGCGGTATCCAGGGTGCATTCAGTGCGGCTTCAGAGGCCCTGCAGCAGAAGGTAGTGGCTCAGTCCTTCATCTTTATGCTTGCGGCTCTCGTGGTTACGGCTATCGGTGCAAAGGTGGCATCCGATGCTTTACTTGAATGGTTTATACGTAATCCTGCCAATCTGATCATTCTTTTTGTAGCAGAGATAGCAGTAGTCATCGCTTCAAACTTTGCATTAAAGAAGAATAACGTAGCACTTTCAGCAGCTTTGATGACAGCTTATTCGTTTATCAACGGTGCTACACTCGGTATCGTATGTATGGGCTATGTTGAGACATCGGTTACCAAGGTATTTGTTATCACCGCAGCTATGTTCGGTATCACCGCATTCTACGGCCTTGTATGCAAGAAGGATCTTTCATCCATGGGCAGCATCTGCATCATGGGTCTGATCGGACTTATACTTGTAGGTATAGTTAACATGTTCCTTAAGAGTGAAGGTCTTGATTACATCGCATCTTTCATCGGTGTAGCTGTATTCGTAGGACTTACCGCTTATGATACCCAGAAGATCAAGGAAAAGACAGCATATGCTGATTCTTCAAATACCACCGCACTTGCTTTAGGCGGAGCATTTGAGCTTTATCTTGACTTCATCAACCTCTTCTTATATCTCTTAAGACTTTTCGGAAAGAGAAGATAAGTTTAAATGGAATACTTTACCGGCTGACCTGTACGGCAGCCGGTGTTTTTTTGCAAAAATGTGTACACATATGGGGTAAAGTATAGTATAATTATATATGATATTTCAAAGATTCTTCACTCAGCTCAGAATGACAAGAGATGTGGAGACGGACAGCCTTCCGCTTTGCTTAAGAATGACAAAGCGGATGTGAATGTGTCATCCTGAGGAGCTTGCGACGATGGATCTTTACGGGAGGAAAAATATGAGAGCTACAGGTGTGCTGCTTCCGATAGCGAGCCTGCCTACTAAGTACGGTATAGGCGGTTTTTCAAAGGAAGCTTATGATTTTGTTGACTGGTTAAAAGCAGCGGGCGTGGACTACTGGCAGATATTGCCGTTAGGTCCTACAGGATACGGGGATTCACCTTATCAGAGTATATCTACATTTGCGGGCAATCCTTATTTCATCGATCTGGAAGCACTTACAGAGGAAGGACTCCTTACCAAAGAGGAGTGTGCTGAGGCTGACTGCGGAAAGAATCCGAAGTATGTAGATTACGGTGCCATGTATAACACCAGGCTCGCATTACTCAAGAAGGCATATAAGAGGAGCAAGCATCAGAGTACCGCGGCTTTCAAGGCTTTTTGCGAGAAAAATGCATACTGGCTTGAGGATTATGCCCTGTTTGTATCTATAAAGAATTCGCAGGGCGGCGCATGCTGGACCTCGTGGGAGAAGGGCATCAAGACCCGTGATGAGAAGGCGTTAAAGGAATATCGCGCAAAGTACGCCGATGAAATAGAGTTTTATAAGTTTAACCAGTTCATGTTCATGCAGCAGTGGGTTAAGCTTAAGACCTATGCCAACAAAGCCGGCATTAAGATCATTGGCGATATCCCGATATATGTGGCATTTGACAGTGCGGATGCATGGGCTGACACACATCTGTTTGAATTTGATAAAAACTGTAATCCCAAGTCCGTGGCAGGCTGCCCGCCTGATGCGTTCAGTGCCACAGGCCAGCTCTGGGGCAACCCTCTGTATAACTGGAAGGTGCACAAAGAGGAAGGCTTTAGTTGGTGGATAAAGAGGATCAGCCATTGCTACGAACTGTATGATGTGGTAAGGGTGGACCATTTCAGGGGCTTTGATGAGTATTATGCTATCCCGGCAAAAGACGAGACCGCAGAACACGGCGTATGGAAGAAGGGACCCGGCATAGAGCTGTTTAACGCCATAAAAAAGAAGCTGGGCGAGAAGGATATCATAGCGGAGGACTTGGGCTTCCTTACTCCTTCGGTAGTTAAGCTTTTAAAGGATTCGGGCTTCCCCGGAATGAAGGTATTGCAGTTTGCATTCGATCCTCACAATCCGAGCATATATCTCCCGCACAACCATATCGAAAACTGCGTGGTATACACAGGCACTCATGATAATGATACTACCAGAGGCTGGTATAAGAGCTTAGGTGCAGAGGATAAGCACTATATAGGTGAATACTTAGGCTGCGGTGAGGTTAAGGAGGATGAGATAGCATGGATATTTATCCGTGCGGCATTAAGAAGTCCTGCGAAGCTCGCTGTCATCCCCATGCAGGATATACTTAACCACGGCTCCGAAGCAAGGCTTAACGCTCCTTCCACATTCGGCGAGAACTGGAAGTGGAGGATGTTAAAGGACGAGTGTACACAGAAGCTGGCAGAGAAGCTCGCCAGATGCAACTGGATGTACGAGAGACATAAGTTTTAAAAAGAGGTAGCAGAAAATGCTCTACATAATGCGCCACGGGAAAACTGACTGGAACGCCAAAAAGAAGATACAAGGCGGTACGGATATCCCGTTAAATGATGAAGGACGTGCCATGGCGGAGGCGGCACGTAAGGAATATAAGGATGTCCCGATAGATATATGTTACTGCTCGCCTCTTATACGTGCTAAGGAAACGGCTGATATATTTTTAAAAGGCCGGGATATCCCCATAGTCTATGATGACCGGTTAAAGGAGATGGGCTTCGGTATATACGAAGGTGTAGAAAACTCCTTTAGTATCCCGGGATGTCCGGTAAATGAGTTCTTTTACCACCCGGAGAAGTATACAGAGCCGGTAGAAGGCGGTGAAAGCCTGGACAATCTGTTCGGGCGCACCGGAGCATTCCTGGATGAGGTGGTATACCCGCAGCTTGCCGAAGGGAAAAATATCCTCATCATAGGACACGGAGCCATGAACTCAGCTATCGTCTGCCGGATAAAATTCGGCGGTGACCGGAGCCGGTTCTGGGAGGAAGGGATACCGAACTGCAAACTTATACAATTAATATAGGGGTCAGGTACCATTATAATTTTATAAACAGATATTTTAATATTCAGTTAATGTTCAACGATTTTATATGTAACATAAGTGCTGTAAGCTTTTTTCATAAACAAAGAAAACTACCTGAAAGGAAGAGGTTTTATGAAGAAAGTAATTACGGCACTTTTTATTTTGAGTTTAGTATTCGGGATTTTTGCCCCTGTAAAAAATGTGAGGGCTGCCGGGCTTGAGGCCGGAACTGAGACGACTCCATCAGGGATTGCTTATGATGAGATCGGAAGTAAAATCGACGGGTATGTAAAAAGCATCGAAGGCGGGCTTGCCTCCTGCGAGGTCAGCGTATTTAACAGGGATGGCGTAATATATAACGGGTATTACGGATATTCGGATATCGGGAATAAGGTAAAGGCGGATGCCGATACCGTATATGAATGGGGCAGCTGTTCCAAGATACTCGTATGGGTATCGATTATGCAGCAGTGGGAACGCGGAAACATAGACCTTGATGCGGATATCCGTACTTATCTTCCCGAAGGTTTTCTGACTAAGCTCCGGTATCCCGGTGAAAAGATAACCATGATAAACCTGATGAACCATAACGCAGGTTTTCAGGAGAGCTTCTATGAGAACGAGATGGCCGGTGCGGACGGGTTGTTTGGATCTTTAGAAGAAGCCGTAAAAACATGTGAGTGCTATCAGGCATTTCATGTAGGTGAAGTTACAGCGTATTCCAACTGGGGAGTTTCCCTTGCGGCTTACATAGTGGAGTGCACCAGCGGACTTGATTATGTAACGTATGTCAACGAAAATATCTTTAAGCCTTTGGGAATGGAGCATACATCCATCGACCCTCTGCAGGCAGATAACACCTGTGTGGCGGAAAAAAGGCATGAGCTTAAGTGTTATTCCGTGAGCTTAGACATCTTCGAGGATTACGGAGAGTGCCCCTGCTATGTACAGCTTTTCCCTGCGGGCGCCGCTATGGGCACTTTGGGGGACTTAACAAAATTCGGACAGGCCCTGGTAAGAGAAGACAGTCCTTTGTTTAATAGTAACAGTACTCGTGAAGAAATGTTTAAGACAACAGCATATTTTGGAGACAACGAAACAAAAAGGAACAGCCACGGCCTTTGGGTAAGCAACTTTAAGATCGATGTTTTGGGACATGACGGGAATACTGCGGGATGTACTACTGCGCTTCAGTTTGATCCTGTAAGCGGTCTGGGCGTAGCCGTTATGACAAACGAGGCAGGAGAAACGGCATTCTGTTACGGTATCCCTAAGCTTTTATACGGCAGCTTTCTTGACAGGGAGGGTTATGAGGATATCAAAGAAAAATATGCAGGCCTGCTGGATATAAAAATACAGAAGATGACCGGTGAAATAAAGTCAGCAGGGAGCAGCGAGGAAGATATCAGCGGATGTTATACTTCAAAAAGAAGTATAGTGGCAGGAGCTGGAAAGTGTTTCCTGTACGGCCAGATAATGCCTTTATCGAAAAACGATGACGGGACATATTCCGTAAGGCTTTTTGGATTCGATATCGATAATGCCGTATTTATCCCGCTTGGCGGCCATAAATATCTGTATGTAAACAACGGTATGGAAGCCATATATTACTTTAAAAACGGTATAATGGAAACTACCTACTGTGATACTGAGAGAGACTATAACAATTATGCGGGGTTTATAGGAAATTACTTATTTATCATATTCGGCCTCATCTGCTTGGCGGTGCTTTTGGTAAAGCTTGCTGCATACGTAATGAGAAAGATCAGAAAAACAGAAAAGAAATATACGGGAGCAGACAGACTGATACTTACCGAACAGCTTATATACGCAGTATCAGGACCGATATTTGCCGCATATACCATGATGTCGTTCTCCTGTACTAAAGCCTTAGTCACGGTTTCTGCTATTCTTGCAGGACTGCTCGGATTATTATCGTTTGCAATAGGCGGTTTTTTGAGTTATACTTCAATCAAGAGCGAACTGAAGACACGCACGAAGATTAAGCGATTCATATGGGTGGTACTCAGTTTCGGATATTTTGAGTTCATATTATTCTATGAGCTGTATAAATTCTGGACGTTGTAATTTTTTGGGCCGGGCATGAATATGCCCGTGGGAGCGACAGTAGAAAAGGATAAAAATATGCCGAATATACTTATAGCAGACGACGAAAAAGAAATAGTTAAATTAATTAAGATCTATCTGGAGACTGACGACGTTACAGTGTTCGAAGCAAATGACGGAGTACAGGCTCTGGAGATAGTTGATAAACAGGATATAGACCTTGCGCTGGTAGATATCATGATGCCGAAAATTGACGGATATCAGGTGATAAAGCATATCAGGCAGAAGGATAAATACATACCTGTTATGGTCATATCCGCCAAGGTTACACTGTCCGACAGGGTGCTCGGGATAGATATTGGTGCGGATGATTATATCACGAAGCCTTTCGAGCCGTTAGAGGTGGCGGCAAAGGTTAAGGCTCAGCTGCGCCGGCTGAATACTGCTTCTCAAAAGGAGATGCCGAAGAATACCGTGACAGCGGGAGGCATGGTGCTGGATCTTGATGAATGTGTACTTCAAAAAGGTGATGAGAAGACAGAACTTACCAAGGCAGAATTAAAGGTACTGAAGCTTTTAATGTCACAGCCAAAACGTGTATTTACGAAGGAACAGATATATGAGAGTGCATGGTACTCTGAGGCGGCAGTGGATGACAATACTATAAGGGTTATCATCAGCCGTCTGAGGGATAAAGTCGGGGCCGAACACATAAAAACTATCAGAGGATTGGGGTATAGATTTGAGATTTAAGAATAAACTGTTTTCAACTAAAAACAAAATATTTCTTTCATTTATATTGTTCAGCTTGATAGTCGTTATCATAGAAAAAAATCTCGAAGGGATATTCTATGAGTTTGTATATCCGAAGTATTTTGAAAAGGAAGAGGATTATGCGACCGGTTTGCCGGGGTATATATATCTTATCTTAAGTATCCTGATCATAGTCATTGCTGCGATTGTTTTATATAAACTGACAGCGGGCATCTTAAAAAAAGAAAGCGAACAGAGACTTAAGGAGCAGAACCTCATGTATGCTGCAATCGCTCACGACCTGAAGACCCCCATGACCTCGGTGCAGGGCTTTGCCAAGGCGTTGTCGGAGGGAAAAGTGAGTGACACCGAAAAAAAAGAAATCTACGATATCATATATGCCAAGTCCAACACCATGAACGATATGATAAATACGCTTTTTGAGTATTCAAAGCTTGGGACACAAGAGTATAAGCTCATCCCCGAAAGCTTCGATATCTGTTCGCTAGTGCGTGACATAGCTGCCGAAAACTATACTGAATTTGAGGAACACGGTATCGAACTCGATATTGATATCCCGGATGAAGAAATAATCGTAAACGCAGATAAAAAAGAGCTTGCACGTGCCATTGCCAATCTGGTGGTAAACGTATACAAACATAATCCGGAGGGTATAAAAGCTAAGATATCCGTTGAAAAAGCCGGAGAAAAAGCAGTGATAAAAATACTTGACACGGGAGCTGAGATCCCGCAGGATATGGATATATTTGAACCGTTCGTGACAGAAAACACATCGCGCATGTCAGGCCATGGTACAGGTTTGGGACTCGCGATCACAAAGAGGATCATCGAAAGAAACGGCGGAAAGATTTATATAAGCAGCCGGGAAGAAGGGTATACAAAGGCGTTTGTGGTACAGGAAGGAATACAACATGATAAGTAATATAAGAGATCTGGGCGGGCTCAGCACCAAAGACGGGAAAACAATAAAAAAAGGATACCTGGTACGTTCGGCGAACCTTTCCCAGGCAGAAGAGCAGGATGTGAGCGGGATATCTGCAATCATAGACTTAAGAACGCCCGGCGAAAGAGATGAAAAACCCGACTGTCCGTGCGGAAGACAATATCTGGCTTTACCGATATTTGAGCATATCACTGCAGGAATCAGTCACGAACAGAAAGCCGAGAGAAAAGGCCCGCCCGATATGAGCTCTTTATACAGATGGCTGGTCAGGGAGTGTCGCGACAATTTTAAAAAGGTCGTATCGGAAATATTGGCACATGATTACTCAACAGGAGCTATTCTTTGGCATTGCTCGGAAGGAAAGGACCGCTGCGGCATCACTACCGCACTCATACTTGAGATACTGGGTGTGGATAGGAAAGTAATCATGGAGGATTACTTAAAGACAAATGAGGTCAATATCCCCAAGGCCGAAACTATACGTGAGAAAGTGAAAGAAAGCCACGGAGAAGAAGTAGCCAAAGGTGTATATCGTGCCTTTATAGCCGATGAGGCATATCTCGAAGCCGCCTGGAGCGAGATGGGGGATGATTATATCCTGCAGCTCGGGGTTACCGAGCAGGAGATAGAGGAGTTCAGGCAGAAGATGTTAGAATAACACCAAAATAACATACATGCACCAGAGAAAGCATGCCGACAAATGTAGAGTATATCTTGAAGGGCTGTTGTTTAAGGAAAATAAAAGCATGGTGTAACATCGATAAGTAAGAAAACCTAAAGAAAGAAGCAGAGCACAATGAAATTTCCCTTTTATGATGAGCCGAATACGGCATGCATAGTCTGCAAACATGTTTTGGAGAAAAAAAGACCAATCTTGTATGTTTCTCACGATAAGGAAGATGGCTGCTGGCAGTTTATGTGTGGAGACAAACATGCATTTCCGGAAGATGCGAGAGTGATAGCATTAGCTGAGGCTTTTGAACTGGATGCATCCATCGCGCAGGTAGCGGATATACCATGCGGATGTTTTGCAGAAAGAGAGTCAGCGGAGTCTGCTTGGAAAGAATAGGGCGCAGATACCATTAAATGGAATAATATATAATATATTTTTTATTCAAGCAAATCTTCAACATTGCAGTATAGGGCACGGGAAAGCCGTATCATATAACTGACATTTGCTTTATTTATATCTTTAAGTCGCTGCTCATAATTTTGCAAGGTTTTTAAAGGGATAGAAGTACGCTTGGCAAGTTCACTCTGACTGAGGTTAAGCCTCAGACGATATGCCTTTAAACGGGAGATACGCGACTTATCATTCCGCAGGGTTTCCATACGGTCTACAAAGTGCTGTATGTCCATCTCATGATATTTCGGATACATACGAAGAACACTTTCTATCGGCGCTATCTCATTAATATGGGAAAAACTGAGCCCGGAAAGCCATTGATAATATGCCAGAGCATAGCCGGTCCAAAATTCGGGGCTTCTTCCGGAGATTGCCTTGTCGTTATAGTCGCGGGCAGCCTGTAATAATCCTTTATCATCTCCATATAGTTCATAAAAAAGGTCAAGGACCAGTTCAACACCTGATCTGCCGGCAATGTATTTGGGTGAGCCGTGAGCGAAGCTGCGGGCAATCTTTGAGTTGATAAAGAGATCATAAAATACATTTAAACTCTGTCCGGCACCATATACCGCAAAATCCAGCATATTTCCCAGGTTGTATTGAGCATCTTTAAGATACATTTCATCGTAAGCGTACATCATTAGGCTTTATCTCCTCATCGTCCGTAATCATTGTATTTTTTTCCTTTTCCCCAGATCGGCTGTCCCACTGTTATTTCAGAGCCATGATATAGAATGATATTCATAAATATATCCTCCTGTAGAAGTATATTATACTACTATAAGAGGACAAAAGCAAGAGGAAGATTATATTATAATAATTTGCAATCAGATACATTTTGAGTTATACTACAGTAAAAGTATAGGGGTTAGGTACCATTAAAAAAATATTAAAAACGGAGGACTATAATATGCAGTTTACAACATTACAGAAAGATATGATGCAGGCCATGAAGGACCATGATAAGGTGAAAAAGGATGCTCTTTCGGCACTGGTTTCGGCTACAAAGAAGCTGGCCATAGATTCAGGCTGCAGGGATGATATCCCGGACAGCATGACGGATCAGGCTATCTTAAAAGAGATAAAGACCATAAAGGAGCAGATCGATACATGTCCTGATTCACGCATGGAGCTTAAGGAAGAGTACAAAGCAAGACTCGCCGTATTCGAGGCTTATGCACCCAAGATGCTCTCCGAGGCTGAGGTAGAGGCAGTGATAAAGGAGAAGTTTGCCGATGTATTAGCATCGGGCAACAAGGGTATGGTCATGAAGGCTGTTATGGTTGAACTTAAAGGCAAGGCCGACGGCAAGGTTATCAACCAGGTAGTAGGAAAACTGACATCATGATGTTAAAGGATATTAAAATACTTATAATCTATAACCCCAAGGCCGGTAAAGGGAAAATAAGAAAGAGCATTCCCGAGATCAAAAAAATGTTTAATGAATCGGGACTATCACCGGACTTCTATGCTACAAAATACAGGGGAGATGCCACAGAGGCAGCGAAGAAGTATTTAAAGAGATATTGCAACCTTAAGTATGGGTACTATGGAAATCCGGAAAAACCGGAAGGTTCAACCAGAAAACATAATATATATGTGGTAGCAGCAGGGGGTGATGGAACACTTAATGAAGTAATGAGCGGTGTACTGGCAACCGGATACGATGTTCCGATAGGTATCATCCCTACAGGATCGACCAATGACTTCGGTTATTCGTTAAAGCTGGAGGGCAATCCGACAAAACTGGCAAGGATAGTGCTTAATGCAATATTAAATGATACAGGGTTTGAATGTGATGTGGCAACGTTCTATGCAGATAAATCTTGTGATGATACAGCAGAACAGGCAGCATCGAATGTTTCGGATACAGGCGTGACATGCAAATCCGGTAAATACATCACATACACTGCTGCTTTCGGTCTTTTCTCGGACGTATCCTATGCCACACCGCAGAAGTTAAAAAACACCTTCGGACATCTGGCGTATCTTATGTATGGAGCGAAAAACATATTTAAAACAAGTAAGATCCATGCGAAGATATCGTGTCCTTATATAATAGACACCGACCTGCTCCTCGGCATGATAGTCAGTGCCAAATCGGTCGGCGGTTTCCGTGGTATCACCGGCAGCGACGTAGCACTAGATGACGGAGAGCACGAGCTTTTATTTGTAAAGTGGCCTGCCGGTCCTATTAAGTTATTAAAGACCATAGGACATGCGATCGGTATGGTATTAAAACGTCCTGGTGCATTAGAGAAAGCAAAGGACTTATCCGTAGATTACGGTATAAAGATCTTGAAAGTAAAAAAAGCAACCTTTGAATTTGAAAACCCCGTCTCCTGGGCCTTAGACGGAGAGGACGGCGGAGAACATAAAGAAGTAACCATAACAGTAGAGAAAAAAGCGGTTTCATACCTTGCGGGATGAGGCCGCTTTTTTCTGTCTCGCAAACCTCCGACCGATAATCACATAATCTTCCGATTGAAAATCTCACAAATCTCCGACTATTGCAAATTCATCCGTATAAAACCTGAAAAAACTTAAAAAAGGACTTAAAAAGGATACATCTTTTTGATATGATATGTATAGTAACGTATCATTAATGGTCGGAGTAATGGTAAAGGAATTACTAAAAAAGTAGGTAGTAGTTAGTTCGAGAACAGTACTTACGGAAAATATTGTTGAAAAGTTTTATAATACCAGAATCAGGTAGGAAAAGGACATAAAATGACTATTAGTAAAAAGAGATACTTAATTGGGTTTATTGCATTGATTATTTTATTCTCGATAAATGGTGCATATATCAAATCAAATGCATATATGTCCGTTATAAGTAATGAATCAGAGGAAAAAGACATTCTTTTGAGAGGTTATAATGCATTCTCAGGATTTGAGATAGGTAGTGCGGAGGTTTTTAGCCTGAACTCATATATAATAGATAAGGAAAGTGAGTATTTGGAGCATGTACAAGCAAGTAAAAATGCTCAAGACTACACATATTATTGGAATAGTGATAACCTCCTTGAATTGGCTTCATTGTATTCAAAAGATATAGGATTAAATCCTGATGATAGTATCTTTTGCTTAAATACAGATATGGATCAGTTATTTAGTAAAGCATATGATAATAATGCTGTTTCAAAAAGGTACGAACTGTATTCATGGTTGATTAAAAGTCATTATTATGTTAGCAATCTGAATATTCAAGAAATAAGAGGGTATCTGGATAAAGGATTTAAAACTGATTTATATGCAGTTGATGATCTTTCAAAAGCTGTAGATTTATATAATAAATATGGGACCCATTTGTTTACAGGGGTAGTTTATGGTGGAAGAGTAAACATTACCCGTACTACGACAACCAATAATACTAATGTTGACTTGCAAGAATTAGTTAGTTTACAAGAAAGAACTGATAAAAGATTAAGTTACCAAAGTAGTGACAATTCTGTTTTTGAGGATGAGGATTATAATGAAAGTATTTCAAGTAACTATCAGTTTAAAATATATGGCGGAAAAGACCGAACTGTTACGAGTTTGGATCAATTATTTGGGTCAAATGGGAGTCTCTATAATCCAACATCTGCAATAGCTGAATGGATTAATGAAATATATCATGAAGAAAACATGGTTGTAGTATCTTTACCTTATGCGGCAAAAACAATTCCTCTATGGGAACTTCTCGATGAAAGTAATCCTAAATCGCATAAAATCAGACAGTTACTATTGGAATGTTATTTAGAACAATGTAAGACTCATTTTACTTCTTTCGCTGAAAATATTGAATCTGAAACGAATAGAAAAAGTATAAGCTTGATCAAGGTTTTAAAAGACAGGAGTTCACTTGATTTCTCAAAAAAAGTATTTGAGGATGGTCAAAGAATCAGTAAAAAGGATCTTGATGGACTGGTAATTGAAGTTAGTTATACGGATGGGACATCTGCTATTATTGATAAAATCTCTGATGAAGAAAATTTAAAACTAATAGATTCTGTTATCATGGATGGCGGTCATATTTATCTATGTGCAAACGATTACAGTTATTATGTTGATTTAAATCTGGCAAGCTCCGAAACAGAAACGGCAAATGATCCGGTTTTAACATCAATAGAGGATGTGGATAAAAAAACAACTAAACAGTCAGAGATGGCCCAAGTATCAGATGGTGATTCAAAGGATGCCGAGAATAAATCTAACTATGGGAATAGCATGTTGGTAATGATGTTAGCCTTTGTTATTGTTTTTTTTATAATAATAGTTATGTATGTAAAGGCTAGTACTGGTAAAAACAGAAAACCCGTTTTATCTATGGTATTGGGCTATGTATTGTTCTGGCTGGTTTTGTGCATATTTCTTACTGCATTTATCGGCAGAAAGAAATATGAAAGAGGAACTGTCGACCTTAAACAAAAAATAATATGGGAATATGACAGCTTTCTTCCTGTATTAAAAGATTATATGCTGTCCTCGGCTTATACAATGGAGGAAAAGCAAACTGAAATAAACAAATATATGCAGGAAATGATCACATATGTAGCCGGACTGACAGACGAGGAGGTACATTCTTACGGTGAATATGGTATATATAATAAAAATGAGCTACATACCAATTTAGAGGAAATTGGAACCGACAGGCTTCGAATAGGGGTTAGGGGATATCTAATAAATCTGAATATAGAAGACTTTGCCAAGGATATAGATTTACCCGATAATTTAAAACCGGTTGCGGTTGATAGATTAGGCAGGTTGTTGTTTGAGGAGTACAATGAAAAAAACGCGAGTTGTTTTGATGAGTCATACTATGATTGGTGGACCGATCCCACATATGAACACCATTTTGCCCAATATGAGGATATAAATGTGGAACTTCTTGAAAAATGGGTCGGAATAAAGAGTTATAAAGCTGAAGATATTATTGGCAAATTTCTCTTCTTTTATCCGGACAAGTATAATACCGGGTTTGGTCTTACCTTGCCTTTTTCGTACATGAAAGGAGATGTATATTTTTCGTATCACACAGTGATAGAAGGTGCGGACGATCAGGAATTGAATATAATGTTGTTTTTTGTCATCCCGGACGGATTAAGAGAAACGAAAAAGAGCTTTTTTAAAGCAATGCTCTTGATATATCTTGGTTCCGCAATGTTTTTTGCTTTTTTGTCCTGGTATGGATATAAAAAAATGTATTCGCTTAGAGGGAAGAATAATTTTCATAAGGCTCTCGTAAATTCCATGGCAAAAGATCTTAAGGAACCGTTAACGGATCTTAAAACATGCAGTTCCGCCCTTAACGATAATATTGATACTGATAAAAGAGAGTATTATGCCGGTGAGGTACTTGATGAGATCCGTGTGATAAACGGATTGATAAACAAAAACCTGAATCTGTCAAAAAACAACAGTTATGATCTGGAAGAAGAAGAGAAGATCTATTTTTCTGATCTTGTGACAGATATAAAGAAAAAATATGAAAAGCTGATCGAGGATAAGAAACTTACCATAGAGCAGAAAGGCGATACATATCTGACGGGCAATCCGGAGGTCCTGAAACTTATGGCAGAAGATATTTTTTCTAATGTCATAAATAGTACTGCAGAAGGGACTGCGATCACGATTATCGGTAAAAACAGTTCATTTATGATAAAAAGCAGACGTGATAATCCTGATAAAGAAGCCGATTATTCAACAGCATATGGGATAATACAGGAACGCGGCTGGAGGATGAAAATGAATTATGATAAGAAAAAGGAATGGTTTGTCATTAAGGTTATTTTAAGAAAATGGATATGATCTGTTTGCCAAGTGATTCTGTAATTGATTATTATAGGAGATGAAGGTATGTTCAGGAGGATTAAAGAACTGAATAAAAAACATCCGGCTATATTTGTTATCCTGGGATACATGTTATTATGGCTGCTGATATGCGTTATGTTAACAGGGTGGCTTGGTCAGGATATTGTTGAGGTTAACGTTGCGGATATGCGTACGCAGCTTAAGAAAAGTATTGAATCTGATCTGGAGATAATGAGAAAAAACTTAAAGCCTTCCGAATCAGGAGAGGATAATAACAAGTTATTGATTAATGATTTTATGGATGATATATTATCATATATCCAGCATAATACCGAAGGGGAAGTATATGGGTATTGGCGTACCGGATTATATGATGAAGGAAACGGAGGAAACCTGAAACTTGATTTATCATCTGCAGGGTCTGATGAAGATAACACTGTGATAATGAAATTAATAGAAGAAGACGGAGCAACGTATCTAAGTTGCCCCAGGGATATGTTTAACGGAGTATACAGGTCGATAGATGATTTACGTAAAGAAGGTTATTTTGTATCCGATTCATATGGTGTTTATCTTTTAGAAGGATATCGAAAGGGAAATGAATTTCGCCCATTGATAGTTAATATCAGAGCTTATGATTTTGCTGATCCCGATCGTTCATATGAGCTCCAATATATTTTGCTGTCAAGTGTGGATGAATCAACGGAAGGCTTTGTCAGGATGGAAAACCTGAATGGCGACACTAACCTTCTGGTATTACCTCATAAAAATGATTCTTTAAACCCGCTTACCGAGTCCGAAATGATCGCAGAAAGTCTGGATAGTTACGGAGATAAAGCTGCAAGATATTTTACATATCTTTGCTATTGTTGGGATTCGTGGTCTTTGCATCCAAATGAATACTTTAATCTGGAGTCTTTGGAGCATCGCTTTTTGACGCATCTGATCGGTGAAGATGATCCTTCTGCATTCGGATTTGGTAATTATGAAGTATTGCAGCTTAAAAAAGATGGCAATCCATATTCAGGCTTTAAGGTACCTTTTTCAGAGTTAAAAGGTGATCTTTCTCTTGAATACTATAATATATTGGAAGGAGCAGACGGCGAAAAATTAAGAGTAATGTTTTTCTGCATCATTAAAAATGGTCTTGGCAGGGAAATGGAGGAGTTTTACAGATCCATGCTCCCGGTATACATAGGCCTTGCGGTATTTTTCCTGTTCCTTGCATGGTACTGGCTAAAGCATTTTTATTCACTCGAAGGGAAAAGCCGTTTCCATAAATCCCTGATCAATTCCATGGCACATGACTTAAAGACACCTCTTATGATCATGCAGGGATTCGGTGAAAACCTGAAGGATGATATCCATCGTGAAAAACACGGTTATTATGCAGAGCAGATAGTTGAGAATGCGGAGTACTTAAACGGACTGATTAATAAGAATCTTGATGTTTCAAATAAAACCGATTCTGATCAGGAGAAAACAGAAACAGTCCATCTCTCGGAGCTGGTAAAAAAGGCAGAAAAGAGATACAAGGAAAGGCTCGAGGATAAAAACCTTAAGATCAAACAGGAAGGGGTTAGCTTCCTTGAAGGAGATCCCGAAATAATCGGGATCATGACGGATAATCTTATAAGTAATGCAATCAAGTATTCATTCGAAGGGGAGACCATAGAGGTATTTGGAGCTATCAAGTATTTTACGATAAAGAATAAAGCGGAGCTTCATTATAATAAGAATCTCAAACACCTGTTGGATCCTTTGGAGATGGGAGACGAGAGCCGTACTGCGGGTTCCGGCACAGGATTGGGACTTTCCATAGCAAACGGCATAGCGCAGGAATGCGGTTGGAGACTGAAGCTCTCCTATGACAGAAAAAACAAGATATTTACCTGCAAGGTGATTTTGAGAAAATGGTTGTAACAGAAGCGGATTATCTGCTATAATATTTTTATCAGATTACTGTTACCAATCGGGCCGGGTACACCCGTGCTTTACATCAGGAGAGAAAAATGCAATCACAGATTTTACTGGTTGAGGATGATCCGAAGATCCGAGAGGCCATCATTGATTATTTTTCCGAGAAGGCCCCGGAATATGCTATGGATATCGCCAAGTCGGGTCTGGAAGGACTTAATAAAATAGAAGAAAACAATTACGATCTGATCCTTTTGGATGTGATGCTGCCGCAGATGAGCGGGTTTGACCTTATCGTAAAAATACGAAAGAGTATGGATGTACCGGTGATATTTATGACCGCGCGCACCAGCGAAGAAGACAGGCTGTACGGATATGAACTCGGTTGCGACGATTATGTATGCAAGCCGTTTTCCATAGCCGAGCTTCTGGCCAAGGTCAATGCACTTATCAAGCGTTCAAAAGGTACAGTGCTCGATGACATATTGGTATGCGGTAATATACAGCTTCATAAGCGTGCACTTACCGTAAGGGTAGCGGGAGAAGAGATAGAACTGCCCCCTAAGGAGCTTAAAATGCTATCGGTGCTTATGGAGCGTCCGGGCTGGACGTTTTCAAGGGATACTTTGCTCGACTTGGTATGGGGAAGGGATTTCTTCGGTAATGACAGGGTGGTTGATAACCATGTCAAGAAGCTCCGCAAGAACCTGAAGAGTGCCGGCGCACAGATCAAGACAGTATTTGTTAAAGGGTATAAAATTATGGAGGAGTAAGAGCGGTCTCACCTGCGGGATGAGACCGCTTTTCTATTACACTTTTCTTGACTGCTACAAACCTCCGATTCAAAACCTCACAAACTATGGAACAATAAATTTAAAAAAATCACCGTTTCGATAGCTTTTAAACATTGTTTCCGTCGAAAAGCTATCAAAATATTTGCTTGCAAAAGAGTTATCGATAGTTAAGTAATCGTTAAAATCATTAGTCATGCGTTGAATACCATATGCGTCGAGTAAGTTATAGTAACAATCCAGGGCAAGTAATGCTTCTATACTCATACGTATTCTTTGAAGCCTGACAATTTTATTGTGTTCGGAAAGCAGCTCTTTTTCCGGTTGTTGTCCGGAACTAACATTATCATAAAACCAATCCAAGTCACATGAGCGGTATTCTTCCAACATGTCTTCATATATTTTTATCAAGGCAATTGAGGCATCTTGTTTTGTTTCTAACGTTAAGAGTTCGGGAGCTACCCACTTGGCAGTATCATTATATACTCCTGTTACAGATTTATGTACATCAAGACCGGGAAAAAAAACGACTCCTAATTGTAACTTTTCTACTGCTGTTTTGGCTATTTCCATTGTTTCTTCACTTGGATTTAGATACTTTTCAGTATCATTATCTACTAAACAGGAATCCTGTTTTTTAAAGTGAATAGAAATAATTATTACCAAAAGGGAAGCTATGATAATTAAAAGAGAAATGATCATGGGAACTCTTTTTTTTGAGATTAATTTTTCATTGGATGCGGTTGTCTTTTTATCAGTATTAATCAACAAAAACCTCCTTGAAAAGGTGTTACCGGTTTGTTTCGTTTACAACTATTATATCAATAAAAAAACAAAAAGAAAAGGGACAAAATGCAACCAGAACACAGATTTCACCACTTTGATTCAATCTTCTTAACTTCTTACCTTTAAAAATTTACCTCTTGGCATTTATCTATTTACAAATGAAAGGCTATCCATTATAGTAAACTCATGAAACGTCATTAATCCATACCCCGGAGAAAAAAATGAAAATACGCGTAGAAATAGATCCTTCTTATGGGAATGAGGAAGAAGTGGTCATCCGGTGCAATACATTATCTGAGGAAGTCATGATGCTTCAAAAACAATTGTCGGGGATAGTAAGCGATAAGCTGAAACTCGAAGTCTATAAAGGAGATACGGTCCTGTATCTCTCTTTGGATGAGATATTGTTTTTGGAGACCACGGAAAGCTTCCTTGCGGTACATACGACAAAAGAAATATATACCGCCAAAGAGAGACTGTATGCACTGGAAGAACTGCTTCCGACATCGTTTGTAAGGATATCAAAATCGGCTATAGCCAATATAACAAATATCAGGTCGGTAAAGAGGAATATAACGGGGCCTTCCGAGATAGAATTTAACGGAACGGTAAAAAGGGCCTATGCTTCCAGGAATTACTTAAAGCAGCTCATGAACAGACTTGAAGAAAAGAGGATAAATAAATGAAAGCAAGAAGAATGATGCTTGGAATAGGACTGCTTGCACTTGCAGGCGGTATAGTCGGCAGGAAGCTTGGGATCATACCCGGTCTTCCCGTAGGTAAACTGATATTATGTGGTATAGCAGGTGTTCTTGCAGTAGACGGGATCCGTCACAAAAACTTTTTCCTTATGCTTTTGCCGTTAGCATTTATAGCACGTGTGGCAGGTAATTATCTGGGGATATTTACGGGCTTCGGATTTGCCGAAACCATGGGCGTGGCTGCACTTGCAGCAGCAGGCCTGACCTTTATATGCGGCAGCGGTAACAGAAAATCCATAGGAAGTAGAAGTAACGGCGGATATATAAATGACTGGTCACCGAATGGCGGGCAAGGCGGCCAGGGCGGTCAAGGAGGCGGTCTGGGTGGCCGGGGAGGTAAAGGAGGACTTCCCGGATTTTTAAGGGGAGAGGTCGGCCCTGTACAATCAGATGGTGCAGTTCAGGAGAATTACGGTACCCCTACCGATGACGGTGAGGATATCGTGATATCCAACAGCTTCGGAAAGCTTACAAGATATCTTCATTCTTCTAATCTTAAGAGAGTAAAAATAGATAACGGCTTCGGTAACTGCATCGTATACTACGATAATGTATATGTGGATGAGAACGGCTCACGTTTGGAGATAGGAAACGGGTTCGGACAGGTAAATGTGTATATTCCTCCTTTTTACAGATTCCGCATGAAGCAGGATAACGGTTTCGGTTCCATAAACGTATTCGGTAACTGCAGCATGGATCCCAATGCTCCCTTGATCGATGCCAAGATCGACAACGGCATGGGTAAGGTAAATATATATTTCGGTTAAAAAAAAGTCCTTGACATTTCGTTTGGTTAGATGTATGATAGCGCTAAAGTTTCAGCGATGATGAAAGCTACGATTCAAAAGTGCTTTTCAGAGAGCTGCCGGACGGTGCGAGGCAGTAAGGGCTTGGATCACTCCACTTTCGGAGCTGCCGGCGATGAGTCGGAGGGAGACGACCTCTATATCGTCATAAGAGATGTCATGATTCATGATAATTTGGGTGGTACCGCGGATAATTTTGATTTTTCGCCCCATATGCACTAATGCATATGGGGCTTTTTATATTCTTCACCTATTAGGTGTGTCACGTGACGTTTTTCCGGCACCCCTCATCAGTCGCTTCGCGACAGCTTCCCCTCGAGGGGAAGCCTTGGCAATTGTACAATATGCAGCTAAGAAAGCTGCCCTATATAAAAGGAGGATTATTAAAATGGCAAGAGTTTTCAATTTTTCAGCAGGTCCCGCTATGATGCCCCTGCCCGTACTTGAGGAGATCGCAAAAGAGGTAGTTGATTACCGCGGCTGTGGTATGAGTGTTATGGAAATGTCCCACAGATCAAAAGTATATCAGCAGATCATAGATGAGGCTGAGGCTGATCTCCGTGACCTTATGGGTATCCCGGATAATTATAAGGTTCTCTTTGTACAGGGCGGCGCAACACTTGAGTTTGCTATGATCCCTATGAACCTTATGAAGAACGGCGTAGCAGATTACATCGTTACCGGTGCATGGTCAAAGAAGGCAGCTAGTGAGGCTAAGAAGTACGGTAAGGTAAATGTTATCGCTACAAGTGAAGATAAGAATTACAGCTATATCCCCGATTGTTCAGACCTTCCTATAGATGATGATGCAGACTATGTATATATCTGTGAGAACGAGACCATCCATGGTACAACATATCAGACACTTCCCAACACAAAGGGTAAGATCTTAGTATCAGACCAGTCTTCAATGTTCTTATCTAAGCCCGTAGACGTGTCTAAGTACGGTCTTATCTACGGCGGCGTACAGAAGAACGTAGGTCCTGCAGGTCTTGCTATCGTTATCATCCGTGAGGACCTTATCCGTGAGGATCTTCCTGCAACAGTTCCTACATACTGCAGATTCGATACTCATGCTAACAACGGTTCTATGTACAATACACCTAACTGCTGGGCTATCTATGTATGCGGCAAGGTATTCAAGTACTTAAAGAGCCTTGGCGGACTTGAGGCTATGAACGAGATCAATAAGAAGAAGGCAGCTATCCTTTACGATTATCTTGATTCAAGCAAGCTCTTCAAGGGTACTGTAGAGAAAGAGTTCCGTTCACTCATGAACGTTCCATTCGTAACAGGCGATGCAGACAAGGATGCAGCAGTTGTAGCAGCTACAAAGGCAGCAGGCTTCGATAACCTTAAGGGCCACAGAAGCGTTGGCGGTCTTCGTGCTTCCATCTACAATGCTATGCCTATCGAAGGCGTACAGGCACTTGTTGATTTCTTAAAGGATTACGAAGCAAAGAACGCTTAATAGTTTAGTAAGCAGTATTTGCCATACATTAGATAAATTGAAAAGGAGAAGTACCATGTTCAAGGTTAATTGCTTAAATAAGATTTCACCTGTCGGAATGGCTAACCTTACCGACAACTATACAGTAACAGAGAATTTTGATGAGGCTGATATCGTACTTGTTCGTTCAGCAGCAATGCATGAGATGCAGTTCCCTGCAAGCCTCAAGGCTATCGCACGTGCAGGTGCAGGCGTAAACAATATCCCGCTTGACCGCTGCGCAGATGAGAACATCGTAGTATTCAATACTCCCGGTGCAAATGCAAATGCTGTTAAGGAGCTTGCTATCGCAGCTATGCTTCTTGCATCCCGTGACATCGTAGGCGGTATCAACTGGGTGCAGACCGTTAAGGATGATGAGACAGTAGCTAAGCTCGTAGAAAAAGGAAAGAGCAAGTTTGCAGGTACAGAGATCAAGGGTAAGACCCTCGGTATCATCGGACTTGGCGCTATAGGCGGACCTCTCGGTAACGCAGCACTCGGACTTGGAATGAAGGTTATCGGCTTCGATCCCTTCTTAAGCGACGCTGCTAAGGCAGCTCTTGATCCTGCTATCGAGATAGTAGGAAGCCGTGATGAGATCTATAAGAATGCAGATTTCATCTCAGTACATACTCCTCTTATCGACGATCCCGATCCCGAGAAGAACACAAAGAAGATGATCAACGCTGAAAAGATCGCTCTTATGAAGGACGGCGTTATCGTACTTAACTTAGCTCGTGACCTTCTTGTTGATGATGAGGCTATGAAGGCTGCACTTGAGAGCGGCAAGGTACGTAAGTATGTTACAGACTTCCCGAACCCCGCATCCGCTAATATGGCAGGCGCTATCGCTATCCCTCACCTCGGAGCATCCACAGAAGAGGCAGAAGATAACTGTGCAGCTATGGCAGTTAAGCAGGTAGTTGATTTCGTAGAGAACGGAAACATCATCAATTCCGTAAACTACCCCAGAGTAGACCTTGGCGCAAAGACAGGCGTAAGAATCGCAGTACGTTACGATGCAGAAGCTATCGCTGATATCGTAACAGAAGTTAACGGTGTTGGTCTTGTTATCAACGCAGTTAAGGACGGCAAGCGTGGCAAAGTAGGCTACTGCCTTATCGATGCTAAGGAAGCAGTGGCTAGTGCAGTTGATGCTATCAAGGCTATCGCAGGCGTACGTACCGTGACAGTATTATAATCCTTATAACAACATATTTTTATAAAATGCATACAAGCCGGAGATTTTGTATCTCCGGCTTATTTTCATGGAAAAATGTGTACTGTATCTGCAACTATAAAAGCACCTGCAAGCATTGCGGAAATGACAGAAGTTAGATTTAAGACTGGAAAGATATGATGAGAAATATGTATTAGTCAGGCAGGTCAGGACGGGCTCATCCGGGATAAAATCATAAAACGTATCCTGCGAAGCGAAAACGGGTTTTATACCGGATGAGCCTGTCCTGACCTGCCGTAAAAAAGCACGTCCCATCTCCCGCCCTAAGGTTTTACATATATCTCCATCTTCCCGACAGTACTGATCAAAGTATAGTGCTGCGCCAGAACATCTTCTGTAAAGCTTTTGACTTCAGACTCCGTATTGACAACTATTACTTTTGTCTCAAGCTTCCCTACATCTTCCAGAAACGCATCTTTTTTAGCCTCGTCTATCATGATGATCGGATCCTGGTATGAATACAGGGAATATGACTCCCTGTGAGATAAAAGGTAGATAATATCATTATTTCCAACTACGATGATCTTGTCATTCTCATCAGTGTTATCAACAACAATTTCGGATACTGCCTTTGCTTCGGAAAAAGTCTCGGTGATACCCATTACTTTACCTACGACGTCTTTTATAGGGAAGTCTATAACGATAAGAACTATGATACCCAGCACAAGAGCGGCACACATGCCAAGGATCAGCTTTGCTTTATGCTTAAATATCTTCAGCTGCGTAATATGTTCTGAAGTTAGTGCTATAGAAAATGCATATGCAACTATCGGACATAATACCATTCCGTAATGAAAGAAGTGCTGGCCTGCCATGCATTGCATAAGTATTGACAATACTAATGTGACTAAGCAAAGGATATCAAGAAGTTTTCTATCCTTAAAACATACAATAGTCATAATGATCAGGCCAAGTAATACAGGCGGAGTTATCGTAAAGATAGCAACGCCTTTTATTATGTTTATCAGGGTAGCATTTCCTGCCTGACTGCTGTACAGGAAGTTGAAAGAAAAATAATCATCAATGAAGGGTTTAAAAGCACCACCTGCTGCAAGCCAGATGATTATCGGGATCACTATTATACATGCACCTGTAAGAAACCAGAGAATAAATCTGCCGATCATCGGTGCTTTCTTATCTTTGATGCATTTGATCACCACGCCGATACACATCACGATCCATAATGAAACCATGTTTATACGCAATAAGCATACGGCACCGAAGCAAAACCCGCTTATGATAAGCTGCAAAATGCTTATTTCCTTATCCATAAAGAAATGAAGGAAAATGTAGAGTTGGAGCATTATGAATAAGCATGCGTATTCTTCAACTAAGTTTCCGCCTTCAAAATAAAGGGCCATTGAACACATGCTGACAAGAATGACAGCTAAAGAACGGATATTGTTGCATCCGACAAGCTTAGCTATCTTATATACAAGTAAAAATATAAAGAAGAGAGTGATAAGCTCTATAAACCATAAACCTAAAGATTCGTGGATGAGCTGGCCTAAAGCATCGATCAGATAGATCAGCGGTCCCTTGTGATCGAAAGTGTCTCTATAAGGCATACCTCCGTTAAGGATCACCCGGCCAACATAGTTGAAAACAGAAGAGTCAACATAAGTATTACCGGCCAGGAAGGGATTATTGGTTGCAATAAAGGACATAAAGATGGAACAGAGGAAAATGCATCCGTAAACAACCGATTGTTTTGTCTCCAGAATCTTGGCCGGTGTCTTCATTTATATTCTCCGTTTATATAGTCTTTGGGGTTACGGGTTTTATCATTTCATCAGGTAACCTTCAACACTGGTGATGCAGTTCGCACCGTCAGCGGCTGCGGTGATGATCTGTCTCAAGGGCTTTTTTCTGATGTCGCCGGCAGCAAAAATACCGGGCATTGAAGTCTTGCCTGATTCATCGGCGATGATGTAACCGCCCTCGTCGCAAGCCACAAGGTCCTTAAACAGTCCGGTTGCGGGTGTGATACCTATAGCGATAAATACCCCTGACACAGCCAAAGCCCTGTCTTCACCGGTCTTGATATTTTTTACAAGCAATTCTTCTACATTTGAATTGCCCGAGATCTTCTTGGATATACTGTCGAATACAAACTCAATATTCTCAATGGCATCAGCCTGGGATACCAGACTTTTGGCAGCCCTGAACTGGTCGCGTCTGTGTACAAGATATACTTTCCTGCAAAGCCTTGAAAGGAATATCGCATCTTCTAAAGCTACATCTCCGCCGCCCACTACAGCTACATCTTTTTTGCGGAAAAATGCACCGTCACATGTTGCACAGTAGGAAACACCGACACCTGCGAAGTCTTCCTCGCCGTCTATTCCTGCTTTTCTGTGTGAAGCACCTGTTGCGGCAATGACGGTCCTGGTAAGATATGCATTGCCTTCTGCGGTAGAGATCATATATACGAGATCTATCATGGAATCAAGCCCGCGGGTTTTTAAATCTATCTCATTAAAGAATCCGTTCGGAGCGATATATCCGGGCGTGATATCTGTGCTGTCGGCGGTAACAAAGGGACATCCGAGCTTGTCGCAATGCTTTTTAAAAGCATCCGCGAGCTCGCCTCCGGAGAGACCCGGAAGGCCCGGATAGTTATCCACTTCGTATGTCGACAGGACTTGTCCGCCGGGTGCGTACGAACGGTCGATAAGACAGAAGGAAAGTTCGGCCCTTGCGCCGTAAATGGCAGCAGCCATACCTGCCGGACCTGCCCCGATTATCACGGTATCGTAGATTTTAAGCTCGCTCATGGTTGATTCTCCGTTTCTTTTTAAAATGACATACCCAATCATACCATATTATAAGGATTAATTCAACTACCGGAACAAAACAAAAATCCGGCAGAAACGCCTTTTTCTGTCATTAATGTCTTTTGTGTCTGAAAGTCCGACAATTATAAACGACAGAAAAGGTATTGACATTTTACTTTTTGTGCAATTTGCACAAATGAATGAAAATCCAAAATTCTGTTCGGGGAGTAAAAAAACTCCGTTTTGTGGATTAAACTAAAAGTTATCCACAAAAAAGAGGCTTATTTTCATATGTTTTTGAGTTATAAACCATTTTATCCACGTTATCAACAAAAAATAACCACTTTTGTAGTCTCGGAAAAAAACGTGTCAAGACGAAACTTTGTTTTGTCATTTGTGATAAATTTACAATAAAATTAAAAATCTGTTGACATATAAATGTTTTGAAAATGAGCTAAAGTTTTAGAAGATTTAGACAATTGCATACGGATTTTGAAAACCTCCGCAAATATAAATTATAACAATTATGATACATATTAAGAAAATATGGCCAAAAACCTTTACAAAACAAGGCATTATGTGTATAATTAACACTTGGTGATTTATGCCCTTCAGCACTGTAAAAACGTGCTCTTGACATGAGTCGCAAAATATACGGGAGGATACTGAAAATGGATAAGCGTTTTATCTTACGCCATGCAGCCGGCACGAACTGGCTGATAGATCTGAAGCAGGATTCCCCGGAGTATAAAAAGCCTATGTCTTTTAATGAGACAGGGGCTTTAGTATTGCAGTTGTTGGAAGAAGGCAAGAGCAGCAAGCAGATTGCCGGCATTATCAGTAGCAGATACAGTTCAAAGCCTGAAGATGCCTTAGAAGACATTTTAAGTTTTGAACTGCAGCTGCGGCAATTCGGATATACCATCGGATCACAGACTTAAGCATAACTATGCTCAAAGATACCATGGATACCGGGAAAAACAGGAGGCAGTGTGAACGTACTTCTTATAGGCGGATCAGGCAGTCTGATCAACAGCCTTATCATCAAATTTAAAAAGGAAGGTCACAGGGTATATCTTCTTACGGGTACCAGACAGGACAAGGCCCCGTATCAGAAGGTTTTTGAAAGATACAATTTTCCCTATGACTGTGCTTGTCTGAATGAGATTTTTGAAAGCATAAATATGGATCTGACCATATTTTTGGGAGCGTACGACACCAATTTTAAGTGGACCAACGAAGAAGCGGATGCTGTACAGTATTCATCGGGCCTGATGAACATACTGATGAGCTACGCCATGAAGAACAAGGGAAGGTTTGTTTACCTTTCTTCAGATGAAGTCTACAGCATGAACAGTGATGCGGATATTACGGAAAACGATCCCCTCACTCCCATAGGTGTTAAAAGCATGCTCCTCGCACAGGCGGAAGAAATGTGTGAGAGCTATCGTGTAAGCCGTGAGAGAGATATCATGACGCTCCGTCTCGATCATGTCTATGGAGTCCCCAAAAAGAGAAGCGAATGCCGTGACAAATGCACTAAGATGTGTCTTGAAGCATTTGACGAAAAGAAGATCACGGCAAACGAAAACAGCAAATTTGCACTGCTCTATGAGACTGATGCCGTAGAGTTTATTTATCGTGCCTCTGTTGCGGACAGCCATGAATATAACCTTTACAATATTTCTTCATGCAGGGAGAAGACAGAGCCCGAAGTTGCAGAGATGGTAAGACAGCATTTCGGCGATGAAACAAAGGTAATGAGCCTTCCGGGAGAAAAGAAGCGTATAGTACTTTCAAATGAAAGGTTCATAAGCGAATTCGGAAAGCAGTATTACTGCAGTGACGAAGGAATAATCAAGACCATAGCCAGAACCATGAACCTGAACAAGAACGCGTTCTGGAACGATGAGGAAAAGAAGAAATCACTCGCGGAGAGAGTGGCAGACAAGGGCGGCTGGCTGATCAAGGCTATGATACCTTTTATTGAGAACCTTATCGTATTTATCCCGTTCTTCCTGTTAAATAACAAAACGGCGGACAGCAAGTATTTTGCAAATCTTGACTTTTATCTGCTCTATGTTCTGCTTTTTGCTATCGTTTACGGACAGCAGCAGGCGGTATTCTCGGCGGTACTTGCTACGGCAGGTTACTGTTTCAGGCAGATGTACACGCAGACCGGTTTTGAGGTTATGCTCGATACCAATACATATGTATGGGTAGCACAGATATTCATACTCGGGCTGGTAGTAGGTTACATGAGAGACCAGATTACCAAGCTCAAGAGGGAAAGTCTTGAAGAAAAGGAATTCCTGTCCGGGCAGTTGGGAGATATGAGAGACATCAACAGCAGTAACGTGCGTGTTAAGGATGCACTTGAAACCCAGCTTGTCAACCAGAACGACAGTATCGGTAAGATCTACAGCATCACATCGGCACTTGACCAGAGAAGTCCGGAAGAGGTTCTTTTCTATGCGGCCGATATGCTTTCGACCCTGGTAAAGAGTAAGGACGTTGCCATATACAATGTGGTAAATGATGATTATGCGAGACTTTTCTCGGCTACTTCAAAGAAGGCAAGAGTTCTCGGTAACTCCGTAAAGTACAAAGAACAGCTTTCGAGTATGTATTCGGTACTTGAGGATCATAAAGTATTCATCAACAGAAAAATGGAAGACGGCCTTCCCATGATGGCCAATATGATCTTTGATGATGACAACCGTCCGCAGACGATCCTTATGATCTGGACACTTCCTTGGGAAAATATGACACTCGGCCAGGCAAACATGCTGGTAGTCATCAGCGCTCTGATAAAGGGTGCCGTAGTACGTTCTACCAGATACCTGCAGGCACTTGAGGAGAAGAGATATATTGAAGGGACCAAGGTTTTGGAGGCAGATGCGTTTGTACCGCTGCGTACGGCATTCCAGAATGCTGAAAGAGAAGGTCTTGCAGAGTGTGTGCTTTTAAGTGTTAAGAGCCAGAAGGACGATACGGTATATACCTTGAGCAACAAGGTGGCACATCTGCTCAGGCAGTCTGATATCATGGGCATGACCGATGAAGGACTTCAGATATTACTTGCAAATACTACGAGAGCCGATTCGGCATTCGTTATGAAACGTTTTGAGAACCAAGGCATTGATACGGAAATAGTGGAGGATGGTGTAGTATGTCTGCGACCGGACAGAGTATCCTGATAATAACACTTTTAATCATAAACTTCATTATTGCTGCCATTTACTACATAGTTGTTACCATAGTCGGACTGAACAAGGAGAAAAGTGTTCTCATAAAGACTTTGGTCATGATCTTATGTCCGGTGGTGGGGATCATTTTCTTCGGACTGTCATATGTATGGTATAAGACTTTCATGGCTTCTCCTGTAGACCTGGAAGACGTTATATTCGGTAAGGACCACCCGAAGTTTGAGACTAAGGCCGAGGAAGAGAAGGAGCGTAATATGATCCCTCTTGAGGAGGCTATAGCCATTACCGGAAAACAGGACTTAAGAAATGTCATGATGAATGTTGTCAGCAGCGATATAAAGAATTCACTTGCATCCATAACACTTGCACTTAACAGTGAGGATACGGAAACATCACACTACGCAGCAACTGTTCTTCAGGATGCCTTAAATGAATTCAGAAATGTGGTTGACAAGGAATATAAAAGCATATTGGAAGATGCTCCGGATAAATACAGAAAGTGCAGCAACCTGATAGACTATATGGATCAGGTGCTGAGCCAGAAGGTATTTATCGAGATGGAGCAGAGAAACTATGTCGGTATTATGGAGGCGGTAGGCGAAATCCTGTACATGGGAGAGCCTGACAGTGTGACCGCAGACCAGTTTGAGGCCATAACATTAAGGCTTTTAGGCATAGAGGACTATGAAAGATGTGAAAAATGGTGCGACAGACTAAAGATGCATTGCGCATCATCTCTCGCAGCATATACCTGCCGGCTGAAGCTTTACTTTGCCATGAACAGAAGGGATGATTTCTTTAACTGTATCGAAGAACTGAAGGCATCACCTGTAGTTATTGACAAGGAAACGTTAGAGCTTATAAGGGTATTTAGTTAATGAGGTGACAAATGCTTTCAAAAAGAGATTTTTTAAGTATTTTTCTTATGATGGTTACCCTTTTCTTCATATTTCAGTTTGTACAGGTAGTAAAGGATAACGAGAACAATTATGATGTAAACGACCATGTCGTTGAGGTGGGGCTTAAGGCTTCCGATGTAGAGGTAAAAGAAGCTGACACGTGTGTATGGCTCGTAGGCGATATAAACGGCGGTGTCGGTGATGCCGTAAGGCAGTGGTGCACATATACCAGACAGGAGCTTAAAATATTTTCGGAGATACCCGCTCCCGAACCCGGTTCAAATGTAGAAGCCATAGTCATAGATCCGGCCACATGTGACATATTGAACAAGACCGACAAAATAGAAGAACTTACCCAAATGGGTTCAACTATTATTTTCGGAGATCTTCCGGATGCATCTTATGTGGACAGCGATGAGAAGCTTAAAAGCCTGCTCGGTATCACGAAGGTGGTAAAGCCCGAGGTTCATGTTGAGGGCGTGCAGATATTCCAGGGATTCCTTTTAGGAGGAGAAACCGTATATGCGGCTGATAAGTCAAAACCCGAGGAAAAAAAGTTCGAAGATCTCGACCTTGATATCGCGTGGTATGATACGGGAGCAGCCACCAAGACATATATAGTCGGCATCATGGACGAAGATGAGGTACATCCTTACGACTTCCCCAAGATGATATGGCGAAAGAATTATAACGGAATGTTTATCTATGCCGTAAACGGAGATTACCTTAGGGGCATGATGGGCATAGGCTTCCTTGATGCAATGATATATGATACAAAAGAGTATTATGTATATCCGGTTGTAAATGCCAACAACGTGGTATTTGCTGATTTTCCGGCCCTGTCAGAGGAAAACTCCGAAAAGCTTAAATCGATATACGGCCGTAATACCCGTTCCTTCCAGAAGGATATCGTATGGCCCGGGATCATATCGATCGCAGCCAATAATGAAATATGCATGACATGCTTCATGAATGAAAGGTATGATTATACCGCAGAAGCAAAATCCGATGAGGATGACATAAAGTTTTATCTGCAGCAGTTTAAAGAACTTGGCGGAGAGGCAGGCAGATCCCTTGATACAATAGGGAATACCTCTTTAGCTCAGAAATCCGAGGACAGCAGGGCATTTTACAGCAGGGCAGGCATCAATTACAGGTTCAATGCCCTGTATAAGAATAAATGGGATGATGAATTAAAGAATGTGCTTGAGACTAAAGAAACCGGCATCAGGACCGTAGTATGCGGCAACCGCGGACAGGAACAGGCTATTTCGTTCTGTTCGGAAAATGTTACTCTTCAGTATATAACGAACAAGGCCGATGAATACAGCTTTAAGAACGCATTGCTTTATAAGAGCCTTCTTACATCCTTAGGATATACCAATCTGCTTGTGGATATGAACCAGGCACTCTGGCCGGAGAATAAGGATGATGAATGGCAGAATTTCTTTGACCATCTGTTCAGCTACATCACAACATACTGGTCAGACAGAATGGTATTTGATGTGACTACCGTTTCGGAAAGCGATGCCCGTATCAGAAAGATGCTGAGTGTAAAGTACAGCTCACAGAAGCAGGGTGATAATACGGTAGTACTTAAGTCCGAAGGGGCTGATGAAAACTACTTTATATTCAGGACTCATGACAAAGAGATCGATAAGATTTCCGGCAATGCCGAATTTACACGTATTGAAAAAGATGCTTATCTTTTAAAGGTACATACGGGTGAGACGGTCATTACGTTAAAGGATTCGGAAGAGACATATAAATATAACGGATCTTTAAAATGATCACCGATACAGACATTCACGATGAGTGGATCAGGAGAACAAAATGAGAATATGTATAGTAGCTGAGGGCTGTTATCCGTATGTTGTCGGCGGTGTATCCGGCTGGGTAAACAATATGATAAAGTCCTTTCCCGAGCATGAATTCATAATCCTGTCGATCATAGCCGACAGGGCACAGAGTGCGAAATTTGCATATGAACTTCCGGAAAACGTACTGGAAGTCCATGAAGCATACCTTAGCGATTATGATTGGGAAAAGAAGCCTAAGACCGGAAAGAGGACACGTTTTTCAAAAGATAATTACAGGGCGCTCAGAAGTATCGTAATGAATGATAAGCCCGATTGGAATACGGTGTTTAAGCTTTTTGAAAAGGACTTCTCGGTGGATGACCTGCTTATGGGTGCGGATTTCCTGCAAATTATCCAGGAATTCTATGAGAAAAAATATACGCAGATAAACTTCTCTGATTTCTTATGGACCATGAGATCCATTTATCTGCCGCTGTTTTTGATACTTAAGACCCCGATACCGAAGGCGGATATATATCACTGTGTGGCTACAGGCTATGCAGGGATCTTAGGAGGTATGGCTAAGGCAAAATACGGATGCGGGCTCATAGTATCAGAGCACGGTATCTATACCAGAGAGCGTGAGGAAGAGCTGATAAAGGCCACCTGGGTTGCCGGCATATATAAAAACATCTGGATAGACCAGTTTAAGAAGATGTCGATGCTGGCATATGATAAGGCGGATGTGGTAACTGCTCTGTACGGTCACGCAAAGGAGCTCCAGGTAGAGTTAGGCTGTAATGAGAGCAAAATCATGATCACAGCCAACGGCATAAAGATGTCTGACTACGAGAATATCCCGGGTAAAACTGAAGAGGATGAGGGATATATCAATGTCGGAGCAATACTCCGTGTCACTCCTATAAAAGATGTTAAGACTATGATAAGGTCATTTGCCTTTGCGAAAAAGATAGTTCCGAATATAAGGCTTTTTATCATGGGTCCTACCGACGAGGATGAGGAATATGTAGCCGAGTGTATGGACATGGTCGAGATAATGAACCTGAAGGATGTCTTTTTTACAGGCAGTATAAATGTGGCTGATTATCTCGGAAGGATGGATTTTACAATACTTACCAGTATAAGCGAAGGCCAGCCGCTTACAATACTTGAAAGCTATGCGGCTAAAAAACCGGTCATAGCTACAGATGTTGGAAACTGTGCCGGACTTATATACGGTGAGGACGGTGACGAATTCGGAGATGCGGGAATACTTACGCATATTATGAATACCGAGGAGCTGGCGGATGCTATCATTGAGTTTGCCAGAAATCCTGAAAAGCGTAACAAGCTGGGCGAAGCAGGATATAACAGATGTCAGGCAAAATACAGGCTTGAACAGATGCAGGAAAAGTACAGGGATATTTACAATAAGGTATATACACATAATTTCCCCAACAGACAGGGGTAATCTGAAAGGAACTGATCATGGCCGGTATAGGCGTTAAGCTAAATAAGATTTACAGTAAAAATACTATTACAACAAATATCGTCGGTTTCGGATACAGTGCGATCATTACCGTAGCACCCATGATCCTTGTTATCGGGGCGGTAATACTTATGCAGCTTTTGTTGGGATTTTCGAAGCTTGATTATTTCAGCCGTGAAGTATATGCATGTACGGTTTTATACATATTTGTATTCGGACTGCTTACGACTTCACCGTTTAATGCGGTGCTTTCAAGGTATCTGTCGGACGTTATATATGAAGAACAGTATGATGATATCCTTCCCTGTTATTATGTCGGATTGATACTTAATACGGTCTTCAGTGCACTTTTAGGTATCCCGTTTGTCATCTGGGAGATATCTGTGGGCAAGATAGATCTGATATTTATCTTTGCAGGTTTCTGCGGATTCATGGCATTGGTCATCCTGTTTTATTCTATGCTTTTCCTTTCTATCTGCAAGGACTATGCAAGGATCTCACTTTATTTCCTGTTCGGCATGACTCTTACGGTTTTACTGGCACTTGTACTTGCAAAGCTGGTCGGACTGGATACTCCGTTATCCATGCTTTTGGGACTTGATGCGGGCTTTGCACTTACAGCGACATTGGAGATGGCACGTGTAAGAAGTTATTTCCGTGTAAACAGCGGTAATTACAGCGGAGTATTTCATTATCTTAAGAAATACTGGCAGCTGGTTCTTACCAACTTCTTCTATACACTTGGTCTTTATGTACACAATTTTGTGTTCTGGACCACTGACATGAGGGTAGTGGTAGCGGATACATTTGTATGTATGACATCATATGATATGGCAACATGTCTTGCACTGTTTACCAATATTTCCGCGATCGTTATCTTTATTTCCCGTATGGAAATGAATTTCCATGACCGTTATAAAAAATACTCGGAGGCTGTTATCGGCGGCAGAGGAATGGACATAAAAAATGCCAAGAGCCGTATGTTTGAACAGCTGAAAACCGAGATAATGAACCTGGTACGACTTCAGTTTATAGTAACAGTTATATTGTATCTGTTATTTGTGATATTCATGCCGATGTTCGGTTTCGGAGGCCTGATACTTCAGATCTACCCTTGTCTGGCAGCAGGATATTTCATTATGTTCCTGATGTACGGGGAGCTGGTTTTCCTGTATTATTTCAGCGATTTAAATGGGGCACTGGCTTCGGCTTTATCATTCTGTGCAGCCACACTTGTATTTACGATAATATCCTGCCATTTATCATCAATCTGGTGGGGACTCGGCCTTGTACTCGGGTCTTTTGTCGGATTTACCGTGGCATATTTCAGGCTCAGAAGCATAGAGAAGAACCTGGATGTACATGTTTTCTGTAACGGCAACCTTCTTGACCGCGGACCGACCAAGAAGAAGCCGTCTAATATAGTATTTGACAGAAAAAACCTGATAGGCATGCCTGAGAAGGAAGAAGAAAAATAAGCAGCAATAAGGAGCAAATATGGATTACGGTATTTTCCTGAAAGTTATAATGATACTTGCCGGAGTAGTCATTCTGCTTACCGACATAATCCTGCTCGCAAAAAGAAAATTAGCCGAGTCGGTATCAATCGTGTGGGGGTTTGTTGCACTGCTGTGTATCATAGCGGGCATCGTACTGCATCCGAGCGGTTGGATCGAATACATGAGTGAGACCGGTATGGCACTCGTGATCATACTCGGGTTTTGCTTTATATACGGACTGTTCTATGCCAGCTGTCATCTTTCGGAAATCTTAAAAAAACAGACCGAGATGGCTATGAATATATCTCTGTTAAACCAGGAGATAGTGGAACTGAAAAAAGAGATCGCTGAACGGGAAAATAATCTTGAAGCAGGGACAAAATGAAAAAAATACTGTTTGTTATGAATACAATGGGCAGGGCAGGAGCTGAAAAAGCACTGCTTGAGCTGTTTAAACATATTGACAGGACAGAGTATGAGATTTCCCTGTTTGTTCTTACCGGACAGGGAGAGCTGATAAGTGAGGTCCCGGAATACGTTAAACTTTTAAACAAAAACCCCATCCCTGTTTCCGTGCATTCGGAAGAGGGCAGGAGGAAGCTTATAAAAAGCAGCCTCAAGGCTTTGTTTACGAGATTTAACTTTATCAGGCTCATACCTTATTTTGTAAAAAATTTAAAAGCACTCAAAAATAACGGAGTATACCAGCCGGAAAAACTCCTTTGGAGAGTTTATGCGGACGGAACTCCGGTGTTTGATACGAAGTATGATATTGCAGTTTCCTTTATAGAGGGAGGGGCTGCTTACTACGTGGCGGACCATGTAAATGCGGAGAAAAAAGCCGCGTTTATACATGTTGATTATTCTTATGCCGGCTATACGAGAAAGCTGGATAAGGAATGTTATCTCAAGTTTGACAGGATATTTGCGGTATCGGGCGAAGTGGCCGGGGTGTTCAATAAGGTATATCCTGAACTTAGTAGTAAAACAGAGATATTCCCTAATATGATAGACAGGGAAGAGATAAAAAGACGTGCAAATGAGGGAACGGGATTTACTGATGGCTTTAGCGGAGTAAGGATACTAACCATAGGAAGGCTTTCAGCCCAGAAATCGCTGGAAACCTCGATAGAAACATGTCATCTCTTAAAGAAACACGGAGAAAACATCCGATGGTATGTATTGGGCGAAGGACATCGCAGGAGAAGGCTTGAAGAATATATAAAAAAGCTGGGACTGGAAGAAAGCTTTTTACTGCTGGGTTCAAAAGAAAACCCGTATGCATTCATTAAAGAGGCTGATATTTTTGTACATTGTACAAGATTTGAAGGAAAGAGCCTCGCTGTGCAGGAAGCACAGGTTTTGGGCAAGCCGATCATCGTTTCCAATTGCAGCGGCAACAGGGAACAGATCATAAACGGAGAAGACGGAGCAGTATGCGATTTCGATCCTAAAAGTATGGCTAAATCAATATACGGGCTTATACATGATGAGGATACACGCAGAAAGTATTCCGAAAACGCCGCAAAGAAAGAATATGGTGAAAGAGCATCCATAGAAAGGCTTTTGGATCTTTGAAGGGGTGAATATATTGGGGACAGAACGGAAAGAACTTTTGATAATCATTCCGGCATATAATGAAGTAAAGACCATCGGTAAACTATTGGATAATCTTGAAGGAGCAAAGGTTACAGATTGGGCTGATCTTTTGGTAATAAATGATGCGTCAAACGACGGTACCGGAAAGCTGGTAAGATCCAGAGGGTACCGTGTAGTCACACATATTTTTAATCTCGGATACGGAAGCGGACTTCAGTTAGGATATAAATATGCATACAGAAATAAATATAAATATCTTATCCAGATGGATGCGGACGGGCAGCATGATGTTTCAAATGTTGAAAAGCTGTATCTGAAATTAAAAGAAGTCGATGCGGACGGCAATAGCCCTGATATAGTACTCGGATCCAGATTTGTGGAGGGTGCTGCGCCGTTTAAGACAAGTTTTGTAAAGAAAGCTGCCATAAAGCTTTTCAGATTCCTGATAAAGCTGTTCGGACATATAAAGATCATGGATCCTACGACAGGACTTCAGGGATTAAGCTGTCGTACGTTTTCTTTTTATTCCGGATATGATCATTTTGATGACAAATATCCTGATGCCAATATGATCCTCAAGATGAGACTGTTAGGGTATAATATCACTGAGATACCTGCAGAGATGCACTCAAGGACCGACGGTGTCAGCATGCATTCCGGTCTTAAACCCGTATTATACATGTTCAGAATGATGTACTCCATTATAGCTGTATGGGTAAGGATCAGATTATTCCATAAGGATCTGGAAGGGGCTGTACATGATAAAACTCCTAAAATCCAAAATTAAATACAGATCATTTCATAAAGCGGTAATGGCTGAAAGCACGGAGATACCGGCAAATCCTTTAAGGGGATGGTTTGATCTGTATGCATTTGAACTTGACGGAGATACAGAACAGTTTAAAAATGAAGCAAAAGAGAGAATGGATAATGATGTCAATCTGATACTTTTGCTTGCGGATATCTCTGCTTATAAAGGCGGGGATATTGCGGACGGAGCTTTATATAAACTTGAACAGATTATTTCTTTTTTTAGAGAGAATAATAAGGATATCATATTAAGAGTTACTTATGACCATGCCGGCAAAGGTATGGAAAGAGAGCCTTTTTCGTTTGATATAGTAAAAAAACATGCTGAAGTTATAGCCGGATTTGTCAGAGCCCATCATGAGGATATTTTTCTGTATCAGGGGCTTCTTATAGGCAAATGGGGAGAAATGCATACTTCCAGATTTTCATCCATAGAAAAACTTTGCGAGCTCCATGAGATATTTGAAAAGGGACTTCAAGGCAGCGTATATACAGCTGTAAGAAAGCCGGCAATATTAAGAAATATAAAAGGCGAGCCTGATAACAGGGATAGTTTTGACCCCGGCACACTTGGTATTTTTAATGACGGTATGTTTGGCTCGGATACGGATCTCGGTACCTACGACAGTTCGGAAAAAGACTGCAGGTGGGATAAGCCCTGGAACCGCGAAAATGAGCATAGGTTTACGGCCGGTATTGCTGAAAAGGTGCCTGTAGGCGGAGAGGCTTTGTTCGGTGAAGGCTTTGTGAGCACACATACTCCTAAGGATTATATAGATGAGCTTGCACTTCAGCATATCACATATCTTAACAGGCATCATGACGTAAAGCTCATCAATTACTGGAAAAAAACAAAGGTCAGTTGTAGAGGCATCTGGAACGGAAGATCATATTTTGATTATATAGGGGCACATCTGGGATACCGCTTTTTTGTCAAAAATGCGGCGATGTACAGGAAAAAAGATGATTGTTTTTTAAAGATCGTGGTTGAAAACCAGGGGTTTGCTCCTTTGTATAAAAAATCCGATCTGTATGTGATCGTAAAAGAAGATAATGGATCGATAAAACGCATCTGCGCAGAGGCACAGGGGCTTAACGGGATAAGCCCTGACGAACAGAAAGAGATAGAATTTGTTATCCCTAAGATAAAAGGGGAAATTTTCCTTTACGCCTGCATTGCCGATATCGGGAAGAACATATATTTTTCAAATCAGGGATCGCATGCGGAAGGTGTATTATTGGGAAACATGACTTGATTTTGGGACGGATCCCAAAAAAGAGCGGGAGGATTTTCAGTTGGACAAGTTATATTGGGTCTTAGAATACATAAAAGTATTTTTTGCTTATTTTTTTATCATGTATCTATGGCCTTCTGTAGTGTTTAAAATGTATCTGAAAAAAAAGCAGAGCAGAATTTATAAGTTTGCGTTCTGCAGTGTGGTACAGCTTATACTTATCAATACGATGGTCTTGGGACTTGGTCTTATAGGTATTATGGGACCTGTTTCTTTTAATATACTTTTTTACGGATTGTTTTTATTCTTCTTATTTAAAGATGTAAGAATACCTAAGAAAACCGTTGAAAATTTAAAACATCTTGCTTCGGGCACATACGGAATTAAAACGCTCTTTTCAGATCTTGGTAAATATATAAAGAGAAAAAGCATCAGCATCAAGAACCGTTTTAAAGCCTTTATAAACGGTAATTGGGCAGAATACGGAATGCTGTTCGTGCTGGTGGTTTTTGGACTTATATATTTCAGTGTCAATTCTATTCAGGAGAATTCATACGGATTCGGTGACCTCTATACCCATCATTCCTGGACGTATAATCTTGTAAACGGACAGATATTCTCGAGCGGCGTTTACCCTGAAGCCATGCATTGTCTTATTGCGGCTGAATACTGTGCTTTCGGTATTCCCGTTTACAGTGCGCTCCTTTTTACAGGACCTGTTTTTTCTTCGATCATAATCCTTTCCTTATATATCATGTTCAAGGAGCTGTTTAAATGGAAATGGTCCCCTATGCTTGCTACGGCATTATTGCTCGTTGTTGATGCCAGATGCTTTTATATAGCACAGGGTATAGCGAGATGGCAGTGGACCATGCCTCAGGAATACGGATTCCCTGCCATGTTTTTCTGTCTGACGTATCTGATCAGATTTTTCAAGAACAAAAAGGTATATGAGAAAAGTAAAATTCCGCTGTTTTTGAGGGATGACGATCTGTTAATCTTTACATTTTCGGTGGCATCGACCATAGCTGCACATTTTTATTCTACATTTATGGCGGTAATGCTCTGCCTTGCCGGAGCATGTATTTTGATCATCAGGTTCTTCTCAAAGAAATTTATAGCGTTTCTGATCGCATGTTTTGCAGGACTAATAATAGCTGTAGCTCCCATGCTGGTAGCACTCGCAGAAGGATATCATTTCCAGGGCTCCATACGATGGGCTATGTCATATATCTTAAGTGAGGACCAGATGGAAGCTCTTTTCGGGACAAGCGGGGGTACTTCGTATTCTTCGGGAGATGTACCGGAAGAAACTGTTGAGGATCAGAAAGAATCCCTAACGTTAAGAGAAAGAATAGACAGCGTTTACCGTGATGCATATGTGGTTTTGCATGGAAAAGAACGTGCATTGATCTTCATATTTATGACACAGATAGTTATGGGTATCTGGGCGGCGGTCCGTATTATAGTTTTTATCTGCCGAAAGGCAAAGCCCGAGTTCCCGCTTTATGGAAATCAGTTTGACGGATATGTTGTGATAGTGCTGGCCTCGGTATTGTTTACGGTTACATTTTCCCTTAATTCAGTGGGACTTCCTCAGATCATAGAGCCTTACAGAGTCGGTATTATATCTCATATTATGGGCTTGGCTCTTTTGGTTGTGCCTGTAGATGTTATCGGAGTATTTATTCTGGATCACATAAAGAAGGACATAACAGGCCCGGTAGTGACATTACTGCTTTTGGCCGGTATATATGTGGGGGCTAAAATCGGAGGTTTCTTCCACGGGTATCTCGGAATAGAGCTTACCAGATATAACAGTACTGTCAGGGTAACAGATGCTATTTTGGATGAAATGGGTAAAGGGGCAGACAATTTTACCATAATATCTTCCACAGATGAGTATTACCAGATAATAGGATACGGATTCCACGAGGAGCTGGTCAGCTTTGTTAATAATACAGAGGAAACAACGTATACTATCCCCACGGAATATCTGTTTATCTATATCGAAAAAAATGCGATCGCAAGAGCACAGTATCATCTGGCAAACGGGCCGGAATGGCTGGCGGAAAACAAGTACTACGATTATTACAAGGATCACGGAATTACCAATATTGAGCCTGAAATATCGAAAGTAACCATTTCAAAGGATTATTCCGAATTATACTTCGGTAAATTCCCCGAGGTATTTGCGGTTTATAATATTCCATGGATAAGAACGGTACTTAATTCAAAACTGTTTGCATGGTGTCAGAAGTTTAATGCCATGTATCCCAATGAACTGCACGTATATTTTGAGGACGATGATATCCTGGTTTACTATCTTCGCCAGAATCCGAGAAACCTGTATGAACTTGCGACCATGGATCCGACATTCATGCTGCCTCCGGAGAGCTACAGTAATCCTATCTGGCCGACGAACTATTCTGATTCCTTGAATCTTCAGGAGTGACAATGACAGTATTTAATGACCTTATGAGTATGCTCAGTCTGGCACTCAATGAGAAAAATCTTTCAGAGAAAGAGATAAAAGACCGACTTGATGAACTGAATAACGGCGGACTTGATTGGGAAAAGCTGGCGGTACTTGCAAAAGAGAATTCCGTGATCGGAATCCTGTATGAAATACTTAAAGGATATGATAAGATTCCGGAAGCTGTTATGAAAACAGTCGATTATTACTCTAAGAAACTTTGCAGGAGAAATTACAAGTTCCTGGTTATTTTCGAAAAGGTCAAAGCAGCGTTTGAAAAAGCGGGTATACAGTTCTGTATCATGAAGGGATTTGCCGCCGCTCAGGACTTCCCGGTGCCTGATGTAAGAAAATTGAGTGATCTTGATATACTTTTGCCGGATCCGGAGGCTCTCCCCAAGGCTAAACAGGTGTTAGAGGCGATAGGCTTTACAACACAGGAGGAGCAGTATGCCAACCATCATCTGTGTATGAGGGAGCCGGGAGGTAAGCTTATCGAGATACATAACATGCTTGCCGAACCGTTTGATGATGCAAAAGTAAATGCATATCTGGAGAAGTTGGTCCCGGAATGCCGGAATCATATAGTGTTCAAAGAGATAATGGATGTGGATATCCCGGTGCTTACCGATGCTTATCACGCCTTTGAACTTCTGATGCATATGCTGCAGCATTTTTTGCTTGCAGGATTCGGGATAAAGATGCTCTGTGACTGGGTAGTGTTGTGGAACAGGGGATTAAGCGAAGAAGACCGCAAGCAGTACATGGAACTGGTGGAGAAGAGCAGAGTGAAAGGCTTTTCCGATGCCATTACCAGGGTATGTATACGCTACCTCGGACTAAAAAGGGATAATGTACTCTGGATGGGGCTCTATGACGGAAAGTTAAGCAGGGAAGAGCTTGACGCAGAAACAGAGGAATTTACTGCAGACCTGTTTGAGGCCGGTGAGTTTGGAAAAGTTAAGGGCCGCATGGTCGCATTAAGAGGAAACGGACTATTTGATTACGTGAGGGAATTTCACCATCAGATGCATATCAATTTCCCGAAAGCCGGGAAATGCTTCCTGCTATGGCCTGTATTGTGGGTGATAACACTTGTAAGGTTCTTGAGAAACAATAAAAAGGTGAGAGATGTTTCAAGCCGTGAGCTTTTCGACAATGCAAAGAAACGCGGCAGACTGGTAAAAAAGCTTCATATATTTGAATGATGTATTATTTTATAAGATTAATAGATTTTATTACAAAAACGGCTCTGTGCTCTGTACAAAGTCGTTTTTTTATTATACTATAATATATGTCATTCTGAGCGTAGCGAAGAATCTTACAAAAAGAAAAAGGAGATCATTATGCAAAATACACCTTCTTCAATCAGAGTAAATATGACAGGATATCTGCCCGGACTGCCTAAAGAAGTGGCAGTGCTTTCGGGAGATACATTAAGTGTTCTTGACAGTACAGGAAAAGAAATAAAGAGTTTCAGCAATATAGATATCAAGCCTGATGAGGCATCCGGGGATAATGTTACCCTCATAGACTTGGGAGACCTTCCGGAAGGAAAATATATACTTAAAAACGGTACGGATGAGCGTGAGATAACAGTTGCAAAGGATGCGTTTAAGAAAGTAACGGGCGCACTGATAAAGGGTCTGTATTTCCAGCGCTGCGGATGTGCACTTGAGGCTAAATATGCGGGAATACATGCGCATGGTGCATGCCATACGGCACCTGCCACCGATTGGGAGGACAGGAGCATAAAGAAATCTGTTTTAGGCGGCTGGCATGATGCCGGGGACTACGGAAAATACGTGGGCCCGGGTGCGGTGACCGTAGCACATATGCTGTATGCATATATGCTTTTTAAAGACGGTTGCTCTGATGAGCTGAATATCCCCGAGAGCGGTAACGGCGTCCCGGATATATTGAACGAGGCACGCTGGGAGCTTGAGTGGATACTTAAGATGCAGAAGGATGACGGTTCATTCTATCATAAGCTTACAAAAGAGAGATTCGCTCCCTTTATCATGCCTGAGGACGATCTTCTTCCCGAATTTCTGATACCTGCTTCACATTGCGCTACGGAGGCAGCTATAGCTGCACTTGCACTTGCCTCACGTGTGTATGCGGAATTTGATAAAGCTTTTGCAGATAAAATGCTGGAGGCAGCATTAAAAGGCTGGACATGGGTGGAACAGAATCCTGAGTTTAAGCCTTATATGCAGCCGGAAGGTGTAAACACCGGGATGTACGGAGACTGGAACGACAAGGATGAGCGTTTCTGGGCGGCATGCGAGCTGTTTGCTTCTACAGGAGATGAGAAGTACAGGTCAAAAGCGGAACAGATATATAAGGATGCCAAAGATGTAGAGCTCATAAAGAAGGAAGTGGAAGGAAAGCCTTTCTTTGAGCGTATGAAGAAATGGAATCCCGATTTTAAGTTCCCTGTAGGATTAAATGTTACCCAGTACGGCTGGATGGATGTGAGCGGACTGGGAAGCTTATGCAGTCTCTTTGTGATCGGGGAAAAGGGCGGCAGTGTAATATATGAAGAGCTGAAGGCCGATTTCTTAAAGAAGAGTGCGGAAGTACTGACTTTAGTGCAGGGTTCGGGCTACGGTACAGCCATAGAACCGAACCGTTACGTTTGGGGCAGCATTCTTACCGTAATGAGCAATGCCATGACCATGATCGTGGACTGGAAGCTTACCGGAAATACCGATATGAGGGATGCGGCACTGAATCAGCTCAATTACGCACTTGGCGTAAACGCCCTTGATATATCGTTCGTTACCGGCTTTGGAGAGAAGAGGGTCATGAATCCCCATCACCGTCCTTCAGGTGCCGACGGCATAGAAGAGCCTGTACCCGGACTTATTTCGGGCGGTCCCAACAAGGGTATGAATTATCCCGAGGTAAAGGAAAGATTAGGAGATACACCTGCTGCAAAATATTTTATTGATGAGACTTTTTCGGCAGATACCAATGAGATAGCAATCTACTGGAACTCACCCGCTATTTTTGTGGCAGCATGTTTTAATTCTCTTTAAGCCTTCCCCTTGAGGGGAAGGTGTCATGCTGTAAGCATGACGGATGAGGTGGAAAATGTAAAAAAATTAAAGGAGTGACTGCATGCAGATCTATGATATTTCTCAGGAAGTTTTTTCCTGCGCCGTATATCCCGGAGATCCCCAGCCGGTGAGGGAAGTGAAGCTCCGCATAAGTGAGGGAGCCGTATGCAATCTCACCGCATTCGAGATGTGCGCCCATAACGGGACGCATGTAGATGCGCCGTTTCATTTTATAGACGGGGAAGAGACTATAGATAAGGTACCGCTTGATAAGTTTATCGGTCCGGCTTATGTGGCAGAACATAACGGGGATATTACAGCGGAAACAGCGGAACGGATACTTAGTGAGGCAAAAGGTGCAGAAAGGATCCTTGTTAAGGGTGATGCCGTAATGACAAAAGAAGGTGCAGAAGTATTCGTAAAAGCCGGCATAAAGCTTTTCGGAAATGAGTCTCAGACCGTAGGTCCGTTAGAGGCACCTATGGAAGTACACCTTATCATGCTTGGAGCAAAGGTAGTACTTTTGGAAGGTGTGAGATTATCAGAAGTACCTGTGGGAACATATCTCTTAAATGCTGCACCCATTAACCTGGGCGGCTCGGACGGAGCCCCCTGCAGGGCTGTACTTATATCCTTATGATGATCGGGTGGAATATTGATGTCATCTTTCACTAATGTGAGGGATGACATTTTTTATTTTATAAATAGCAATTTTCTACAAGAATAATGATATGAATTAATATAGACAAGCGGACCATATATTTGTTATCCTTAATGTATAGAGGGTATAACCTTCTAAACCACCACATGAGAGGGATAATACATGGAAAAGTATGCTAAGCTCTGGCTTAAATATTCGCCTAAGAAAAACAATAAGGAATGCGGGCTGTTAAAAAATATAGTTTTCAGCGGTTCATATACGGGCGATAAGATCATAGAAAATGCAAAAAAAGAGTTATGTCTCGGATTAAAAGGAATGCTTGATATCACTCCGGTCATCACGGAAAAAACATCGGGAACAGCGTGTAATGAAGGTGCGAAGGGTACATTATCATCGGGCAAAGCTATCTTAGACAATGAAGAATACACGGTTTCCATAAAAGACGAGCAGCTCGTGATCGCCTCCGGCAGCAGTACCGGCATACTTTACGGTGTGTTTGACATATTAAGGACTGTTGCATGTGAAAAGGATGTGGCAGAAGCTTATAGCTGTATGAAAAAAGTACGTCCTTCCAATCCTTTAAGAATGCTCAACCACTGGGACAATATGGACGGAAGTATAGAGCGCGGGTATTCGGGAAGATCATTCTTCTATGAAAACAATGAGATAATCATAAACGAGCGTACCGTGGATTATGCAAGACTTATTGCAAGCGTAGGCATAAATGCAGTGGTCATCAATAATGTAAATGTTAAGCAGGCTGCTTCCTATATGATAACCGACAGGTATTTTGAAAAGCTTGCTGAGCTCGGGGAGATATTTGCAGGATACGGCATAGGCCTGTATTTAAGTTTAAATTACGCATCAACAATAGAGATAGGAGGCATGGAAAGTGCCGATCCTCTTGACGAGGATGTTAAGGTCTGGTGGAAGGAAAAGATGGCGGAGGTATTTAAGAAGATACCTACTCTTAAAGGTTTCCTGGTAAAGGCTGATTCCGAAGGACGTCCGGGTCCTTTTACATACGGAAGGACACAGGCTGACGGAGCAAATATGCTGGCCGATATAGCTAAAGAGCACGGGGCTATCATCATCTGGAGATGCTTTGTATATAACTGCAGGCAGGACTGGAGGGACAAGAAAACAGACCGTGCCAGAGCGGGTTATGATAACTTTATGCCCATGGATGGGGATTACCATGATAATGTTATCCTTCAGATAAAAAACGGCCCTATGGATTTCCAGATAAGAGAGCCTATATCACCGCTCTTCGGCGGCTTAAGGAAGACCAATCAGATGCTGGAAGTGCAGATAGCACAGGAGTATACCGGACAGCAGATAGATCTGTGTTACCTTATTCCTATGTTTAAGGAGATCCTTGAATTCAGGACTTATTGTACGGATGAAAAAGATAAAAACTGGTCGGATATAGAGGATATCGGGAATGACGGATCTTACAATGCCGGAAACAGTGATACTGTGGCAGATATCATCAGCGGAAGAACATTTGGCAGCCGATACTCCGGTATAGCCGCAGTTACCAATACGGGTAATGATTTCAACTGGACAGGGGATTATCTTGCGGGAGCCAACCTGTTCGGTTTCGGAAGGCTCGCATTTGATACAGGTCTTACAAGCGGAGAGATAGCGGAAGAGTTTATAAGGATGACCATATCGGGAGATGACGATACGGTTGACACAATAAAGGGGATACTTCTTCCGTCGAGAGCCATATATGAGAAATATACATGCCCGCTCGGCATAGGCTGGATGGTAAAGCCCAATACACACTACGGCTGCAGCGTGGACGGATATGAATACGACAGATGGGGAACTTACCACAGGGCGGATCATTTAGGACTCGGTGTGGACAGGACCGATAAGGGCACCGGTTATGCTTTGCAGTATAATGAGCCCAATGCTTCCATATATAATTCAGCAGAGAAATGTCCGGATGAACTGGTGTTGTTTTTCCATCATCTGCCTTATACGCACGTGCTTCACAGCGGAAAGACGGTGATCCAGCATATATATGATTCTCATTTTGAAGGATACGAAGAGGCAAAGCAGCTTGCTGCAAAGTGGGAGACTCTAAAGGATAAGGTTGATCCTGAAATATTCAACAATGTAAGTGAGAGATTTACCAGACAGCTTTACAATGCACGCGAATGGTGTGATCAGGTTAATACATATTTCCATCGTATAAGCGGTATAGAAGACGCAAAAGGCAGAGAGATATACTGATAATATCGGGGTCAGGTACCTATGTAGGTACCTGACCCCTTAGGATTATCATTCAATTGTATACATTGAAGCACCGAAAACGGTTCCAAAACCATCTAATCTCTGTTTTGTAAAAGCACCCATTGTATAACCATCCGAATTTTTGGCGGTCACGCGTACGAAAAACTGTCCGGGACCCCATTCGTGTGAAAAAGTAATGTTTATGTTTTCAGTCTCGGTAGTGTAGAGTGTTTTCTCAAAGTATGGATCATCGGTCACTTCTATAACATAACTTATACCACGGTCGTTAAAGTCGTAAGAGCTGTGCCATCTGACAAAAACTTCATTTGTATCAGGATTATAGGACGGTCCCCCTATAGAGAATGGTGTCGGATGATTGAGGCTGTCGATCAGACGATCATAGTTTTCTTCTATATTGTCAGGTATACCGGACAGCATCTTATCATGGCGTTCTTTAGGAAAATCAGCTTTATCTCCACTGCCATTAAAAACATATCCGACCGTTTTTTCGTATAGGTTGAGAAGATTGCTTACATGCTCTTTGGTCAGATAGTTTTCCTTCAGATCGGTAGCGGCTTTTACCAGTGCATCTCTAAAATCTTTTGTACGGAGAAGCCGGTTAAACAAAACAGTACCCCAATAATTATGGACACCGTAACGCCAAGGAGCTGATTCTGTGTTTGATTTTTCGGTTTTGAGCCGTGAGAATGCACCATCGTTATCCCATGATATTATATACCATTTTTCTGAATCTGAAGGACTGTAGAGATAGAAATTACGGCAATTTGTATCAACATTGTCAATCAGTATCTGAAAAGCCATCCAGTAGGCGATATTCTCTTTTTCAACATAGTAATCAAGGATAGTCTGATCTGATATTTGTTTGTCGTTTACCAGATCCATCAATTTTATGAGTTTTTCGTTGTCGGTATTACCTTTGTTTTCCAAACGGTTATTAAAAGCGGTTTCATCATATGTTGGATCTGTAGTAAGCTTCACATCGTCATATTCCCAGAATTCGAAAGCATTTACTTTATAAAGGCAGCAATTTTTATCCAGATTCAAGCGTTTTAACGCGCGGCCGTTAAGCTGTTCGACGTGGGTAAAGAGCCCGTAATCAACATAGGCTGCAGCATCAGGGTCGGCACCACCGGACAGGTCTTTGACATAGAGCCGGACAAACTGGGTTTTGAGTCCGATCATCTGAGGGACTTCATCTATGATATCGTAAGCAAATTTATTTAGGAAGCGTAAGTAATCAGGAAAATGTTTGTTCAGATTAAGGACTTTCTGATCCATCCAGGTTTCGTCAGTGAGTTTTATCTTATAACTTTTTTGTTTTGCTTTTGAACTGGCCTGACCACGATAAGAAACGGTGCATTCCATACCTTCGTTATCAGTTATGCCTTTTTCGGTACCCTCGTACAAAATTCCGGATATTTTATAACGGTCGACACCCATATTAGCATAATCTTGTCCGGAGTAAGTGTTTATCTCCTTCCAAGTGTGGTTTGTTTCATCGGTATCGCCTTCCTTTACTGTAAGATACAGAACCTTAAGGTCTACATCGGGCATTTCTCCGGCAGACCGTTCGCTATTGTAGATGGGTTCTGATTTAGGAGCATAGGTCGGAACAGCTATGGTAGGTTTAACTTCTGTCACAACAGGGGAATCCGTCACGTTTTGCTGGTTTTGGGGTACACCGGAAGGGTTGGGTACATCAGATGGATCAGAAGTAACAGGTGGTTCAGGGGTAACGGATGTAACAGGTGTATCAGGTGTAACAGGTGGTTCTGATGGATCTGATGGGACATAGCAGCCCGTCAATAACAATATCAGACATATAAAAATGATCAGGAAGCGTTTATTCATGGATTTATTATTTTCTCCCTTCTAATGTCACTGATGAAAAAGCACCCATTGTGTAACCGTCTGAATTTTTGGCGGTCACTCGTATGAAGAGCTGCCCGGGATCCCAATCATATGAAAAAGTAATGTTTGCATTTTCAGTCTCTGTGGTGTAAAGTACTTTTTCAAATGAAGGGTCATTGGATACATCTATTATATAAGTTATGCTGCGTCCGTTAAAATCATAAGATCTGTCCCATGCAACAAATATTTCATTTGTATCAGCATTATAGGATGGAGCACCTACATGGAATGGTGTCGGATGGTTGAGACTGTCGATCAGACGATCATAGTTTTCTTCTATATTGTCAGGTATACGGGACAGCATTTTGCTGTGGCGTTCAGGTGAAAAACCTGCTTTGTCTGTGTCTCCGTTACAAACATATCCGACCGTTTTTTCATATAGGTTGAGAAGATCGGTTACGTGCTCTTTGGTCAGATAGTTTTCCTTTAAATCGGTAGCTGCTTTTACCAGCGCATCTCTAAAATCTTTTGTACGGAGAAGACGGTTGAATAAAACAGTATTCCAATAATCATGGACACCGTAACGCCATGTAGTATAGTTATTATTTGACATCTCAGCTTTGACCCGTGAGAATGCACCATCATTATCCCATGATATTATGTACCATTTTTCGGAATCAGAAGGGCTGTAGAGATAGAAATTGCGGCAATTTGTATCAACATTGTCGATCAGTATCTGAAATGCCATCCAGTAGGCGATATTTTCTTTATCAACATAGTAATCAAGGATAGTCTGGTCGGGTATTTGTCTGTCATTTACCAGATCCATCAATTTTATGAGTTTTTCATTGTCTGTATTTCCCTTGTTTTCCAAACGTATATTAAATTTCTTTTCGTCGAATGCGGGATCTGTAATAAGCTTTACATCGTCATATTCCCAGAATTCGAATGCATTTACTTTATAAAGGCAGCATTCTTTATCCAGATTCAAGCGTTTTAAGGCACGGCCGTTAAGCTGTTCAACGTGGGTAAAGAGTCCGTAATCAACAAAGTCTGCAGTATCAGGATCGGCACCGCCGGACAGGTCTTTGACATAGAGCCGGACAAACTGGGTTTTGAGTCCGATCATCTGAGGGACTTCATCTATGATATCATAGACAAATTTATTTAGAAAGCGTGTATAATCAAAGTAATGTTTGTTCAGATTGATGATTTTCTGAGACATCCATTTTTCGTCTGTGAGTTTAATCTTGTAACTTTTTTGTTTTGCTTTTGAACTTTCCTGACCGCGATAAGAAACAGTACATTGCGTACCTTCGTCATCAGTTATGCCTTCTTCGGTGCCTTCGTACAAAGTTCCGGATATTTTATAACGGCTGACGCCCATTTGGGCATAATCTGCTTCAGAATAAGTATTTATCTCTTTCCAGGTGTGGTTTGTTTCATCAGTATCGCCTTCCTTTACAGTAAGATACAGTACTTTCAGATCGATATCCGGAAGTTCTCCGGCAGACCGTTCGCTCCTGTAGATGGGTTCTGATTTCGGAGCGTCTGTTGGAATGGCTATGGTAGGTTTAGCATTTGTTACGACGGGGGTATCTGTTTCGTTTTGCTGTATCTGGGTTTCGTCGGATGGGGTGGTCTCTTCAGATGGGATATAGCAGCCTGTTAATAACAGAATTATACATAAACAAATGATTAAGCAGCGTTTATTCATGGATTTATTCTTTTCTCCCTGACTTTTAGATTAATTATTTACTATTATAAACTATCAATGCTTCATAAATCAATAAATTTATTGAGTTGAACAATACTGGTCTTGTAAAACACTGCCCATTTCTGACAGTATTGCAAAAACAGTGTTTTTAAGATATAATCTATCTGACGTTGTACGGATCAAGGAAAACAGGATTCATATTTATGGGAGGATGTCAAAAGATGAAAAAGCTGATAATGTTATTGCTCGTAACATTGGGACTGGTATTTATATTGTCTGCCCCAAAGGTAAATGCAGCAGGCAAAGTATCCTTAAGCGCAAAGAAAGCAAGTCTTTCCGTAGGAAGTTCCAAGAAGCTGAAACTTAAAAATGCAAAAAACGTAACCTGGAAGTCAAGCAATAAAAAAATTGCAACTGTAACTAAGGATGGGAAGGTAAGGGCGGTAAGTGCCGGTTCATGTGTTATTACTGCTACTGCAGGCGGAAAATCCTATTCATGTAAGGTTACGGTTTCAGCGGTAGACAAGAAATATGTCGGTTCCTATAAAGCGATAAGCTATGGATATGGTGACGCTGTAATGGGAGAAGAGTATTTTGATATCTATGAAAAACATGGGATAATACTGTATTCCCTTGTCATCCGCGAGAATGGTAAAGCTACTTTAAAATTGGAAAACGGTAACAACACAACATTAGACTTAACTGTTGCCGATAAATACATGATTGATGAAAAAGGAAATAAACTTGTCTATTTCTTCAAGGATGGAGATGTGATATTGTTTATAGACGGGCTCCTTTCATATTCAATGGCCGATATTACTTTTATCAAAATGAACGATGACGATATAGCGATGTCAAAAAAGAAGGTTACCGAAAACCAGATAAAGGCCGCAGAAGATGAAGTCAACGCATATAAGCTGACCGATAAGAACCTCATGGAAAGCAAAGCCATGAAAGAAGTCGAAAAAAGGAACCTTTCAAACGATAACCTGGAGTATGACCATTTTTTTGATGCGGCAACAGTCACGGCAGCCAACGAAGATGTCCGTAAGGAATTAACGGAAGGGCATACATTTAAAATCGAAATTACAAAAGAAAACGTTGCGATATATAAAGACGGTAAAGATATAGATAAAAACGATCCGTTTTATCTTCGCCTGGTCGAATACGCAAGGGAATATTGGCTCACTTCAAGTAAAGTGCATTCTTTGTACGTGGATAAATATGTAATAGATATTGACAGTGACGGTGCAGTCCATAAAACCCTGGCTCCAAAGGAAGCAGAAAGTTAAACACTTTCGCAATCTGGTCATATAAAAATCTTTTCTTCTGGTGCTTTTAATATTACCAAATCTGTGATAACTTATGGAGCATGGAAATTAAATGATTTCCGTGCTCTATTTTTGAAAATGATACGGATTCCCGTATGGAGATGAGGGAAAAATATGGAAGCTACAGTTAATAAGAACAGAAGATTAAAAGATATCAATAAAGTCAGATGGATCACCATCACGGCACTTTTCATGGGCTTGAATATTGCTATGTCAAGCTTTGGCGTACCTGTACCGGGCGGACATTTATACTTGTGCGACATCGTTATCTGCACTGCAGCACTTCTGCTTGACCCTTTAGCAGCATTTGCGGTGGGCGGTATAGGTTCGTTCCTCGGAGATATGATATTCTATCCTGCACCGATGTTTGTTTCGCTTGTAACACATGGAATCCAGGCGCTTGTTATAGCACTCATCGTATATAAAGCACAGAAAAATGACCATAAGAAGTTTTTTGTTACTGCTCTGACGGCAACACTTATTGGAGCTGCTATCATGGTAACAGGTTATACCTTCGGAAGAGCATATATATATGGGCGCGAAGCAGGCATGGCCGGCTCATTGATCAAGCTTCCTTATGAAATAGCACAGGGACTTTTGGGAGTCGCAGGTTCGCTTCTATTATGCTTTAAGGGCGGACTTATCAAGTTGTTTAAGCGCATGGAATTAAACTGAAGTGTTTTAGGACAACAAGATTATTTTAATATATAATCAGGAGATCAGGATCATGGATTTTACAAAGATTACCGAAGAAAGCAGACAGGCTGTAAGCGAGATAATAGAAAAAGCACATCTTAAGCCCGGCTCGTTGTTTATTATCGGCTGTTCTTCGAGCGAAGTACTCGGAAGCCAGATAGGTACAGCTACCAATATGGATTCCGCAAAGGCTATATATGACGGGATAATTCCGGTACTTAAGGAACATGGTATAATGGCAGCAGCGCAGTGCTGTGAGCATTTGAACCGTGCCCTTGTGGTTGAAAGGGAGACCATGAAGAAATTCGGATTTGAGCAGGTAAACGCCATCCCTCAGCCTAACCACGCAGGTGGAGCATTTGCAACGGAATGTTACAACCGCTTTGACGATCCGGTGCTTATAGAGTCCGTTGAGGCTAAGGGAGATGCAGGTATAGATATCGGCGGTACCATGATAGGAATGCATATCAGAAGTGTTGTTGTTCCGTTAAGGATCTCTCTTCGTAAGATAGGCGAAGCTCCCATTATCTGTGCAAGACGCAGACCCAAGTACGTAGGCGGAGCCCGCGCCATTTATGATGAAAGCTTGATGTAATTGTTTTTCCTTTTAAAAGGTGTCAGGTACCTGTGTTGGTACCTGACACCTTTATGATTATTCTGACTATTTATTCCAAAGTACGCTTTCAGCAGCTAAAGCATCAGCAAAAGGTCCGGGTATGGTGGAGAGTCCTCTGTGGTTTCCTAAGAAATCGCTGTCAAATGTGATGGCGGTTCCGTCGGGATTCTCAAATCTCTGCTCCGGCTCAAAAGCACATCCTAAGATGTCACTTGTGATGATACCGTCCTTAAAGTCTTTAAGCAGCGGATAAAGATTTGTCTTTATACCGATCTTACCGTTTTTCTCTACAAGTTTAACGCTTACCTTATTCTTCTTATTCTCAAAGCCTTCGGTCTCATGTTTTCCTACAGCGGCACCGTTAAAGTAAGCATTACCTTTTACCCATACAGGAAGGTGTCCGAAATGAGCTGTTGCAAGCTTACCCATATCAGGCTCGCGGTCCATCATAAACTGTGCTATCCATTCGTCATACGAAGGGAAGATATCGAAGCATGAGGTACCTACCACTTCATAATCGTTGGCCTGAGCGGTCTTTTTCTTATCGGTAACAGGATAGTTCTGTACAAATATATTGTTATATATTCTGTCGTCACCGTGAAGGATTGTCATGAAGCCTGCCACCTCTGTCCTGTGGCGGATATGATAAGGTGTATATCTGGGCTCACGCTGTCCGTTTACGATACTGTCAACACCTGAGTTGATAAGTGCGAATGAACCGAGCATGAGATTATGTACGCATGCGATACCTTCGCTGGGGATAACAACGGATACCTTGGAGAGCAGTACGTTGTTATCGATAAGTGTGGGACCGTGTCCTACCTCAATAAAGATATCGTTCGAGAACATAGCGCCTTGTGCGGGAGTCCTGCCCTCGGGACGGAAGTTGTCGTGCATAAGATTCTGTGTGATACGTGCACCCTGTGCTTCCCAGTCAAGCCATACACCCATGATACAGTTATGGATGTAGTTCCTTCTGATGGTAACGTCTATAGCTGCGTGAAGCTTGATACCTGCGGTCTCAGCACCGCCTAACTGCTGGGAATTACATACATGATGGATATGACAGTCTTCGATGGTCGAGAAAACAGCACCCATACGTCCTACGATACCTGTCTGCTCACAGTGATGAACATGACATCTGCGGATGATGTGACTTCCCACACGCTCCTTAAGCCATCCGTGGAACTGGCCGCGGCATACGGCATCTCTTTCCATCTGGGTAGGGCTTTTTACATGCTTTGTGTAGAAATACATGTCATTTTCGGGATCACGGTATTTTCCTAAAGAAATACCGCAGCAGCGGCTGTTAGATACTTCACAGTCCTCAATGATCCATCCCTTGCTCCAGTGAGGTCCTATAAGACCGTCCTGGTAAGCTGCGGGAGGTGCCCATGTGGTAGCTCCCTTTGTGATTACGAAGCCGGATACCGTGATATATCCTCTTCCGGGCTTGTCCGGCATAAAAATATTTCTTCTCACGCTGATCTCTACTTTTTCCTTAGTAGGATCCATGCCCTTAAAATTAGCATAAAGTATGGTCTTTCCGTCTTTCTGCTCGGTAAACCATTTATATTCCGACTCTTCCTGATTGTATGCACAGGGGTCTGCTTTGCCGGCTACACACTCAGCAAGCGTTACGGTCTCGTACATCATGAGATCATTGATAAATACTGCGCCGGTATGTCTTACGGTAGGTGCGAAATACCAGTCACCGCATACATATGTAGTATAAGGATTGTATGCTCCGAATACTCCGTTATCAACTTCTGCCTTCCAAACGTCGCCCTTGTATTTCTTCCATGCCTTTAGTTCCTCGGCACCTGTGATGACAGCGCCCAGGGGCTTTTCCGAACGGTATGTTATCCTCTTTTCAGCGGTTCCTCCGTTTACAGGGTTAACGTACTCCCTGTATATACCGGGTGCCACGATAACCTCATCACCGGGTCTTGCGATCTTTGCCGCATCATTAATGTGACGGAAGGGCATTTCCTTTGAGCCGTTGCCGTCTTTGCCGGCATTGATATTTACATAATAGATCATAAGTGTAAAACCTCCTTCTCCAATACAGAATAAAACTTATGAAGTCATTATAATATGGAATTTCCGGTATTTGCAATAGCAGTAGGAGACATTTACAATATAACACATTTTTATAGCATTATTAATAGGGGTCAGGCATAATATTTATTTATTGATAAATATATATCCTGTGGTATAATGAGAAAGGATATTTTTTTACTTGATTTTGAGGAATGATTATGAGAGTTCTGATCATAAGTGATTCGCACGGGAAGACCGAAAATATAGAGTATTTAAAAGGGAAGATCGGGAAAATAGACCTGGTTCTGCACTGCGGAGACGGGATAGCGGACATTGATTACATAGGAGATATTTTTAAATGCAGGGCGACCGGAGTGACAGGGAACTGTGATCTTTTTTCAAGAGAGCCGTCGATGGTCAACCTTAATATAGAAGGGAACCTGATCCATATAGAGCACGGGCACAGGTTGCAGTTCCGGAGTGACGTGGACCTGATCTCGTTTGCAAAGGATAACGGTTATGACGTGGTATTATTCGGACATACCCATGTGCAGAAGCTCCTTAATAAAGACGGAGTGTGGGTGGTTAATCCCGGAAGTATTTCAAGACCCCGGGACGGTTACCCGTCGTATTGTATTTTGGAGGTTGAAGGAAAAGGAAAGCTTGATTTTAAGCTTTTGAGATTATAATGTTATAACAGGATAAAAAAGGAGGAAGGGAAAATGCCGTTTATTGATTCAAAGATTACAGTAGCTGTGGACGCAGCAAAGAAGGAAGAGTTAAAGGCAGAGCTCGGAAAGCTCATGGCTACACTTCATAAAAGTGAAACTTACCTTATGGTAGGTATAGAGGATAAGTATGACCTCTGGTTCGGAGGAAAGAAACTGGAGAAGGGTGCTTACGTATCGGTAAGCCTGCTTGGAAACGCACCTTCAAAAGATTTTGCAACCATGACCGGACAGATATGCGAGGTATATTCCAAACTTCTCGGTATCCCCGGAGATGCTATATATGTAACATATCATCCTATAAGTGACTGGGGCTGGAACGGAAGCAATTTCTGATGGAATCTGACGGAACTAATAAAAATTTAATGGAATCTGCCCCCATACAGCTATCGGTGAGGGAGCTGGTGGAGTTTGCGGAGCGGAGCGGTGATATAGATAACCGCACGGCCCGGACGGACCCCGATGCAATGCAGGAGGGAGCCAGGCTTCACAGGAAGATACAAAAGGAGCAGGGAAGCGGATACAGTTCTGAGGTGACGTTAAAGTTTGATGCATACGAAGAGTATGACGGCGAGAAGATGGTATTCTCCATCGATGGAAGAGCTGACGGACTTTTTTCGGAAGTTTGGGCAGAGGCTGTTAACAGATCGGGTAAGGCGGCGGTAGTACTAAAGGCCCCCGCACCCTGTGAAAATACAGCGCTTACCTTTGTGACCGAAGCGGACGGAAACTTAAAGCTTGCCTCGGAAACCGAAAATTCGGAAATCACCTTTATAGATGAGATAAAAACCACATATAAAAAAGTGGAAAACATGGATGAGCCCGTCAAAGTGCACCTGTCACAGGCAAAATGTTATGCATACATATATGCGGAGCAGAACGGCTTAAGTGAAGCCGGTGTCAGGATGAGCTATGCAAATCTTGAGAGCGAGGACAAGAGGTTTTTCTATTATCACTATACTTTCGATGAGCTGGAGAGCTGGTTCAGATCCATCACCCATGAGTATGCCAAGTGGATAGCCTGGCAGATGAAGTGGCAGAGGAAACGAAATGCGAGCATTAAAAGCATTGCATTCCCGTTCAGCTACCGTGACGGACAGAAGGACCTTGCAGCAGGAGTATACAGGACGATACTCCGTAAAAAGAAGCTGTTTTTGGAGGCACCTACCGGAGTCGGGAAGACTATTTCTACTGTGTTCCCGGCGGTAAAGGCCATGGGAGAGGGACTTACTTCCAAACTTTTCTACGGCACTGCCAAGACCATAGCAAGGACTGTAGCAGAGGAAGCCTTTTCTGTGCTGATGGATAAGGGACTTGAGTTTAAGGCTGTCACCATAACCGCCAAGGAAAAGATATGCGTGCTTGAAAAGCCGGCATGCAATCCCGATGACTGTCCCCGGGCCAAAGGCCATTTTGACAGGGTGAACGACTGTGTATATGACATGCTGAATAACGAGGGCAGGATCACAAGAGACCTGATCCTTTCCTATGCGGAAAAGTATAATGTCTGTCCCTTTGAGATGTGCCTGGATGTGACCACATGGGCGGATGCGGTAATATGCGATTATAATTACCTGTTTGACCCTAATGTGTACCTGAGGCGGTTTTTTGCCGACGGACCTGAGAGGGATTATGTTTTCCTGGTGGATGAGGCACATAATCTTGTGGAGCGTGCCAGGGAAATGTATAGCGCAAGACTCATTAAAGAGGATTTCCTGACCGTAAAAAAGATGGTGGGAACCGAGGACTATAACCATAAACGCCTGTCCGGAGCATTAGAAAAATGCAACAAAACTCTCTTAGAGATCAAACGCCAGTGTGATGAATTTTCCGTGTGGGAAGATGTGGATATACTGTATGACACGTGCCTTAAGTTTATGGGAACGTATGAGGCACTTCCCATGGATTTCAGGGTGGATGATCCGGAGATATTGTCAGAGCTGTATCTTAACGTACGGCATTTTGTAAACATGCATGACCGTATGGACGGGGATTACAGCATATATTCCGACTACCTGTCTGACGGAAGCTTCCAGGTGACGCTTTGCTGTATGGACCCTTCCAAGGCATTGAAGGAATGTCTGAAAAAGGGCAGGAGTGCCGTATTTTTCTCGGCCACGCTTATACCGGTAAAATACTACATCGGCCAGTTGGGCGGTGAGGTTGCGGAAGACTATGCGGTATATGCACCGTCTCCTTTTGATAAGGGCAACAGGCTTATAATGGTGGCAAGGGATGTAAGCACCAAATATACCCGGAGAAGCAAGGATGAGTACGGGAAAATAGCTGCTTATATCAGAAATTTTGTAAATGCCAAAACAGGCAATTATATGGTATTCTTTTCATCATACAAGATGATGCTGGATGTGGCGGAAGAGTATAAAGCCCTGTTTGGCGATGAGACTGCTGAGGTTCAGATCCGGCAGGACAAAGATTCTGATTCGGAAAAAGATACGGAAAAGGATACTGAGGAAGCAGATAGTTCTAAAGAAAAAGAGACAAGTCCCGGAATCAGGTTAGAGCCCGGAAAAACTAATCTTCTCCTGCAGCTCCAGGGTATGAAGGAGCAGGAAAAGGAAGCTTTTCTTAAGGCGTTTGATGAGACAAATGAAGGAACTTTGGTCGGTTTCTGCGTTATGGGCGGCATATTCGGAGAAGGCATAGATTTAAGAGCCGAGAGGCTTATCGGTGCCGTGATAGTGGGTACAGGATTGCCGCAGGTATGTAACGAGCGGGAGCTTTTCCGGAATTATTTTGACGGGATAAACGGAAACGGATTTGAATATGCGTATCTGTATAACGGTATGAACAAGGTACTGCAGTCTGCAGGGCGTGTGATCAGGACCTCCGATGACAGGGGTGCGATACTTCTCCTTGACGAAAGGTTTGCCGCGGAACAATACAGAAGCCTGTTCCCACAGGAATGGTACCCGTATATGTATGTGGACCTGAAAAGTGTCGGAGAAATCCTGAAGCATTTTTGGAACGGTGTTTTGACATGAAAATAATAAAAAAGTATTATGGAATTCTTGGCATAAGCGAAGAATTAAAATAAAGGAGGTATATTATGGCAGTTATCAACGTAACAAAGGAAAATTATGAAGAGATCAAAAACAGCGGGAAGACCGTTTTGCTTGATTTTTATGCAGACTGGTGCGGTCCCTGCAAGATGGTATCCCCCATTGTCGATCAGATATCGGAGGAGCATCCCGAATATCTGGTAGGTAAGATAAATGTTGATGATGAGGATGAATTATCCGAAAGCTTCGGCGTTATGAGCATCCCTACCCTTGTGGTACTTAAGGGCGGAGAGATCGCTGAAAAATCCGTAGGATTCACTCCTAAGGAGAAGATACTTGAGCTTCTTAAGTGAGTAAGGGAATAAGCTTTTCGTTTTTAATATATGTTTGTAAATCACGGGGTTTATATGAATAAGAAGGTGTTGATAGGACTTGCCGCGGTGATCATAGTGGGATTGCTCGCGGCAGCAG